>Ga0316204_10000316_pt1 | contig 196051 bp, 177 predicted proteins | sample 6monrhotite_MG_2_FD_205661 | JGI IMG/M metagenome (GOLD analysis project Ga0316204, IMG submission 205661) | Microbial mat bacterial communities from mineral coupon in-situ incubated in ocean water Damariscotta River, Maine, United States -... | ecosystem: Environmental > Aquatic > Marine >... | reverse complement strand
TGTTACAAAAAAGCCTGCCAGGCGTTACTCCGTGGTTGCGTCAGTTGTCATCAGTCCAGCAGGCAATTGGCGTAAGAACTGCTTTAAGCCAATAAAATCACTAATATTATCTTTCTGTTAGCCCTGTGAAAGATAGTAAGCTATTAATTTAATTGGTTTATTTTTTTATTTCCCATGCCGGCATTGGATCTTAAGTCATTGATAGACTTTGGTCAGGTCTGTATAATCTATCCATTTCACTTTTGCTTCGAGCTGTTCTGGCCTTTTGCGTTAAAAACCGTGGAAAATAGAGCAAGATCCAGCCTTTAGGGGTTGTTGGCAAACGTGCTGATTTAAGTCGTAGTAATGTTTTGTGGGATGGGTAGATAAACAAAGTTCCCGTTAATATTGTGTGAATCCAGCGCAATTAGGCACAGATCCTTAGATGGCATTATCAAGAACTAAGCAATTGAAAAACTATTGTGTTGGGTGCGCCAACCGCCGAGAATTAATCAGGAATAAACATGATGAAAAATATGAATAACCGCACTAATAGGCCTGGCCGTATTGGCCTATATGATCCTGCTAATGAGCATGATGCCTGCGGTGTTGGTTTTGTTGCCCACGTTAAGGGGCACAAGAACCACGCGATTATTCAACAGGGTTTACAGATACTTGAAAACTTAACCCATCGTGGTGCGACAGGTGCTGATCCGTTAGCGGGCGATGGTGCGGGTATTTTGATTCAGTTGCCGGATGCTTTTCTGCGCAGCGCCATGGAAACTCAGGGTGTGAGTCTGCCAGCGCTGGGGGAGTATGGCGTGGGTGTGTTTTTTCTGCCTCAGCAGACGCAGGACCGCAATCAGTGTGAACAGATTGTCGAAAAATGTATTGCTGAAGAGGGTTTAAAGTTATTGGGCTGGCGCGATGTGCCAACCAGCAATAATGGCCTTGGCGAGGGTGTTAAAGAAGTCGAGCCGACTATTCGCCAAGCGTTTATAGCTTGCGGAAGTTTGGCTGCCGATCAGGATGCTTTCGAGCGTAAATTATTTGTCGTGCGCAAACGTGCTGAGCATGCCGTGCAGGCATTGCAGTTACAGGATATGTTTTACGTGCCGTCGATGTCATCACGGTTGTTATCTTATAAGGGCATGTTGTTGTCGAATCAGGTGGCGACTTATTACCCGGATTTGAGCGATGAAAAAATGGTCTCTGGACTCGCGTTGGTACATCAACGTTTCTCGACTAATACCTTTCCATCGTGGGATCTAGCTCAGCCCTTCCGCATGATTGCGCATAACGGCGAAATCAATACCGTGCGCGGTAATGTCAACTGGATGGCTGCTAGGCGTCATGCGATGTCTTCTGCGGTACTGGGCGATGACCTTGAAAAACTCTGGCCACTTATCGATGAAGGTCAGTCAGATTCGGCCTGTTTTGATAATGCGCTGGAATTGCTGGTGGCCGGTGGTTATTCAATGGCGCATGCGATGATGTTGTTGATTCCTGAAGCTTGGGCGGGTAATCCGTTGATGGATGATAAGCGCCATGCTTTTTATGAATACAATGCAGCGTTGATGGAACCTTGGGATGGGCCAGCAGCGGTGGCGTTTACCGATGGTCGACAAATTGGTGCGACGCTAGATCGTAATGGCTTGCGTCCCGCACGATACCTGATTACTGATGATGACTTGGTGGTGATGGCTTCAGAGATGGGCGTGCTGGATATTCCTCAGGAAAAAATCATTAAAAAGTGGCGCTTACAGCCGGGTAAAATGTTTCTGATTGACCTTGAGCAGGGGCGTATTATTGATGATGCTGAGCTGAAGACAGAATTGGCGAATGCCCATCCTTATCAACAATGGCTGAATAAAACCCAGATTCAATTGGCAGATTTACCGGCGACGGCAGCCGAGGAAGATGCTGATACAGAGACGTTGCTGAATCGTCAGCAGGCCTTCGGTTATACTCAGGAAGATTTAAAATTTCTGGTTGCACCGATGGCCATCACCGGACAGGAAGCCACCGGCTCAATGGGTGCGGATAATCCAATGGCGGTGTTGTCCGATAAGGCCAAGCCATTGTCGAGTTACTTCAAGCAAAATTTTGCTCAGGTTACCAATCCGCCTATCGATCCAATTCGTGAAGAATTGGTGATGTCGCTGGTTTCATTGATTGGGCCGCAGCCAAATCTGTTAGGTTTAGATGAAGCCGGTAGTCATAAGCGTCTTGAAGTGCGGCAACCAGTGCTAAGCAATCAGGACTTGGAGCGCATTCGTCATATTAAAGATCATACCGACGGCGCTTTTGCTACCAGTACGCTTGATATGTGTTATCCCGTTGAGCAGGGTGCAGAAGGTATGGGCGCGGCGTTGGAAGTGCTGTGTCAGCAAGCAGAAAAAGCGGTTAGCGATGGCTCTAATATTTTGATTTTGTCTGATCGTACGATCAATTCCGAGCGACTGGCGATCCCTTCTTTATTGGCAACCGCGGCGGTTCATCAGCATTTGGTGCACGCTGGTTTGCGCACGGAAACCGGCTTGGTAGTTGAAACGGGCGCTGCACGTGAAATCCATCACTTTGCGACGCTGGCAGGATACGGTGCAGAGGCGGTTAATCCGTATTTGATATTTGAGTCATTGGCCACAATGTGTAGCGAGTTCCCTGATGATTTGACGCTTGCCGAAGCACAGAAGCGCTATATTAAAGCGGTGGGTAAAGGCTTGTTGAAAGTGATGTCGAAAATGGGCATTTCAACTTATCAGTCCTATTGCGGTGCGCAGATTTTTGATGCAGTGGGCTTATCCAGCGGCTTTATTGAAAAATATTTTACTGGCACCGCGACGACTATCGAAGGCATAGGTTTGGATGAGGTCGCTGCAGAATCTGTGCGCTGGCATAGCGATGCTTTTGGTGATGCGCTGATCTATAAAAACGCGCTTGATGTGGGTGGTGATTATGCCTACCGTGTGCGCGGCGAAGGCCATGTTTGGTCGCCGGATACGATTTCAAAGCTTCAGCATGCTACACGTGCGAATGATTACCAGACCTACGATGATTTCGCCAAATTGATTAATGAGCAGGATAAAAAACTGCTGACGTTGCGTGGCTTGTTTGAATTTAAGGATGACCGTGATTCAATCCCGTTGGATGAAGTCGAGCCTGCAGCTGAAATCGTAAAACGTTTTGCAACCGGTGCGATGTCCTTCGGTTCAATCTCTTTTGAAGCGCATACCACGTTAGCGATTGCGATGAACCGCATCGGCGGCAAGTCGAATACCGGTGAAGGTGGTGAGTTGCCTGAGCGATTTAAGCCGATGCCGGATGGCGATTCGATGCGTTCGTCCATCAAGCAGGTTGCTTCTGGTCGATTTGGTGTCACCGCTGAATATTTGGTGAATGCTGATGATATACAAATTAAAATGGCGCAGGGTGCCAAGCCGGGTGAAGGTGGTCAGTTGCCGGGTCACAAGGTTAATGATGTGATTGCCAAGGTCAGACATTCGACGCCGGGTGTGGGTTTGATTTCACCGCCACCGCATCATGACATTTATTCGATTGAAGATTTAGCACAGCTGATTTTTGATCTGAAGAATGTTAATCCGCAGGCACGTATCAGCGTCAAGCTGGTTTCTGAAGTCGGTGTTGGTACGGTTGCAGCAGGTGTTTCCAAAGCGCATGCCGATCACGTCACCATTTCTGGCTACGATGGCGGTACCGGTGCGAGTCCACAAACTTCGATTAAACATGCCGGTTCCCCGTGGGAAATTGGCCTGGCTGAAACGCACCAGACTTTAGTGTTGAATAAACTGCGCGGACGTATTTCAGTGCAAGCCGATGGTGGTATTCGTACCGGACGCGATGTTGTTGTTGCCGCACTATTGGGTGCGGATGAATTTGGTTTTGCCACCGCGCCGTTGATTGTTGAAGGCTGCATTATGATGCGTAAGTGTCATTTGAATACCTGCCCAGTCGGTGTAGCGACACAGGATCCGGAGTTACGGCGTCGTTTTACCGGTAAACCAGAACACGTGATTAATTACTTTTTTATGGTAGCTGAAGAAGTGCGCGCATTGATGGCGCAACTGGGTTTCCGTAAATTGGATGACATGGTTGGCCAGTCAGATAGATTGGATATGCGCAGTGCGATTGATCACTGGAAAGCTAAAGGGCTGGATTATTCGCGCCTGCTGCATAAGGTTGAAACGGACGATGATGTAGCGATTTTTAATTGCGAAACACAGGATCATGCGCTCGATAAAGCGCTGGATAATGACATGATCAAGCAGGCTGAGCCCGCTTTGGAACGTGGTGAGTCGGTGCGTATCGAGACACCTTTGGTTAACTCCAACCGTTCATTCGGTACGATGTTGTCGGGTCGAGTGGCTGAACGTTACGGTCATGCAGGTCTGCCTGAAGATACCATTCATATCGCTGCGAAAGGCATTGCCGGTCAGAGTTTTGGTGCTTTTCTGGCTCGCGGTGTCAGTATCGAATTGATCGGTGAAGCTAATGACTACGTAGGTAAGGGTCTGTCCGGTGGGCGTCTGGTAGTTTACCCATCCGCTGATTGTCCTATTATTCCCGAAGAAAACATTATAGTTGGTAATACCGTGATGTATGGCGCGATCAGCGGTGAATGTTATTTCCAAGGCATCGGTGGCGAACGTTTTGCAGTGCGCAACTCGGGTGCGACAGCAGTCATTGAAGGGGTTGGCGATCACGGTTGTGAATACATGACCGGCGGAATTGTTGTGGTGCTGGGTCAAACAGGGCGTAACTTTGCAGCGGGTATGAGTGGTGGTATTGCTTACGTGCTTGATGAAGCGGGTGACTTTGAGCAACGTTGTAATTTGGCCATGGTCGAGCTGGAACCGATTGCGGCTGAAGACGCAGCGCTGGAAACGCTGGATCATCAGGGTGGCGATCTTGAGACGCACGGTCGGGTTGATATTAGCCATGACATGACACGTCATGATGCACATCGCCTCAAAGGCTTGATTGAAAAACACATGCACTATACCAATAGTGGTCGTGCGCGAAACATCCTGGAAAACTGGGAACAGTATCTGCCGCGTTTCGTTAAAGTAATGCCGGTTGATTATCGACGCGCTTTGCAAGAAATGGCGGCATCGCAAGATGCGTCAGCTGGTACGGCACAAAGTGCTAAAGGAGAACAGTAATGGGTAAGCCAACGGGGTTCATGGAGTTTGAGCCTAAGGACCGACAATACGCATCGGCTGAAGAGCGGGTTAAAAGTTATTCAGAGTTTTTTATCCCGCTCAAAGAGGAAACGCTTAAAGAGCAGGGCGCGCGCTGCATGGATTGCGGTATTCCTTTTTGCCATCAGGGCTGCCCGGTCAATAACATTATTCCAGACTGGAATGATCTGGTGTACAAAGGCAACTGGGAAGAAGCGCTGGATGTGCTGCACTCGACGAACAACTTCCCTGAATTCACCGGACGGATTTGTCCCGCGCCTTGTGAAGCAGCTTGTACGCTGAACATTGATGATGCGCCAGTAACAATCAAAACAATTGAATGTTCAATTGTTGATAAAGGTTGGTCAGAAGGCTGGATCGGCGCACAGCCGGCTAAAAATAAAACCGGCAAGCGGATTGCGGTTGTGGGTTCCGGCCCTGCGGGAATGGCGGCTGCGCAACAGCTGGTTCGCGTTGGTCATGACGTGGTGTTGTTTGAAAAGAATGATCGTATCGGTGGCCTGCTGCGCTATGGCATACCTGATTTTAAAATGAGCAAAGTGCTGATTGATCGTCGTATTGAACAGATGGCAGAGGAAGGCGTTGAGTTTAAAGTCAAGTCGCACATCGGTACTGACATCAGCATGCAGAGTTTGCAGGAAGATTTTGATGCGATTGTTTTAAGCGGCGGCAGCGAAAAACCACGTGACTTTCCTATTCCGGGTCGTGAGTTAGACGGTGTGCATTTCGCGATGGATTTTTTGGTGCAGCAAAACAAACGTAATGCGGGTGACAGTATTGCCGATGATGTTTCGATTTCAGCTGAAGGTAAGCATGTTGTTGTGATTGGCGGCGGTGATACCGGTTCAGATTGCATCGGTACTTCATTTCGTCAGGGCGCAAAGTCTGTCACTCAGTTAGAAATTTTACCCAAGCCTCCTGAGAAAGAAGACAAAGGTCTGACGTGGCCGGACTGGCCGAACAAGCTGCGTACTTCAAGTTCGCAGGGCGAAGGCGCGGCGCGTGACTGGAGTGTCGCGACGCGTTCATTCTCTGGTGAACATGGCAAGGTGCAATCTTTGCAGATTGTTCGTGTCGAATGGCAAAAAGATGATCAGGGCGCATGGCAGATGGAAGATGTTGCCGGCAGTGAATTTGAATTGCAAGCAGATCTGGTTTTTCTGGCGATGGGTTTTGTTCATCCGGTTCAGGAAGGCATGTTAGAGCAGGCCGGTGTTGCTTTAGATTCACGTGGCAATGTGCAGGCCAATACGGATGATTACCAAACTTCAGCAGCGAAAATTTTTGCCGCCGGTGATATGCGTCGCGGCCAATCTCTGGTTGTTTGGGCGATTCGTGAAGGTCGACAAGTGGCGCGTTCCGTTGATGAATTTTTAATGGGCAGTAGTGATTTGCCAAGATGAGTGGATTGAGAATTAAATGAGTGAGTTAAAAAATGATCGTTTTTTGCGTGCATTAATGCGCGAACCTGTAGACGTAACCCCGGTTTGGATGATGCGTCAGGCGGGACGTTATCTGCCTGAGTACCGCGCCACGCGCGAACGTGCGGGTAGTTTTATGGATTTATGCACCGCGCCAGATTTAGCTTGTGAAGTCACGTTGCAACCGCTGGAACGTTATCCGCTCGATGCCGCGATTTTATTTTCGGATATTTTAACTATTCCGGATGCGATGGGTTTGGGTTTGACCTTTGCCGCCGGTGAAGGGCCACGTTTCGAACGGCCAATTCGCAGTCAAGCCGATGTCGATGCGATTGGTGTGCCGGACCCGGAAGATGAGCTTCGCTATGTTATTGATGCGGTACGTGTGATACGCCGCGAGCTGAATGGAAGCGTACCATTGATTGGTTTTTCTGGCAGCCCGTGGACGCTGGCGACTTACATGGTGGAAGGCAGCGGTACAAAAGAATTCGCAAAAATAAAAGGTATGATGTTTGATGCGCCAAAAACGCTGCATCAATTACTCGAAAAACTTGCTGACTCCGTCATCAGTTATTTGAATGCGCAGATTGATGCCGGTGCACAGGCGGTGATGATTTTTGATACCTGGGGTGGTGTGCTAACGCCGCGTGATTACCGTGAATTTTCTTTGCGTTACATGGAACGTATCGTTAACGGTTTGAAGCGTGAGAATGACGGTCGTCGTGTGCCGGTCATATTGTTCACTAAAAACGGTGGTGCTTGGCTGGAAGATATGGCGGCAACAGGTTGTGATGCATTAGGTTTAGATTGGACTATTGATATCTCTGAAGCGAAACAACGTGTCGGTGATCGTGTTGCGCTACAGGGAAATATGGACCCCTGTGTGCTCTATGCTTCACCGGAACGTATCCGCGCTGAAGTGGCAAATATTTTGAAAAGTTTTGGTCGTGGTAATGGCCACGTTTTTAATTTGGGTCATGGTATTCATCAGCATATTGATCCCGAACATGCCGGTGCTTTTATTGAAGCGGTGCATGATTTGAGTGGTGTTTATCATCAGCAGTCTGAAACGCAGCAGCAAGGTCAGGAGGCGTAATACGGTGGATGATATTATGAATACGCCGAGCCCTTTTGCACAAACACAGGTGCCAAAAGAGTTTGAAAAACTGCGTCATATGGATCAGTTTTCTGAAGCGATGTTTAATCGTATTGTTGGTTTTCAGGAAAGAGAACATGCGGCTTGGGATAGTGGCGCACCTTTTGCCGAACGCATTAAAGACTTGCCTTTGCATGCGCTGATTTTCAGCAATCCTGATCGCGATCCGGCTGAATTTGCCGCAACGGTTGCGCCGTTTTATCCGCTGCGTGGTGAAATGCAGCAGATTGCTCATTGTATAAAACAAGTGACAGAAAACCCGGTGGTGTGTGATCTGCATGCCGGTAATGGTTTTGTTGGCAGCTTGATAGCACGCGAAGGACTTAAGGTAGTTGGTCTGCGCGATCCACAACAAAAACCAAATCAGATAAAAAATTTTTATGATGCGGACTGCTATCAGATGCGTGAATCTGATGATGGTGTTGATTTAAGCAGTGTTGGTTTTGATGTCGCGCTGTCGGTATGGATGCCCTCTGGAAAAAATCTGACACCTGCAATTGTTGCAGCGCGCCCTAAATTGATCGTTTTTATTCATACCGACCATGTTGATACTTCGAGTGATCAGCCGCAAACAGGCACCCCAGAAGCGTATACTGATTTGCCGGAAAATTATAAATGCATTGCAGAATGGTCGATCACTCGCCCCGAAGATTTGCTGCATGAGGTATGGCCAGATTTAACGCCGAGTATCGAAGAGATTCGTCAGGTTAAAATTTTTGCGGATACGCCCTTTCATGATATTGATGTTGGCACAGAGCTGGTCGCGGAAGAACCCTATAGTTGGGAGCAGGATCAGGATATGGCGTTGACGGCTTATCAGGCAAAAATGCAATTGCGCGAGCAGGGGTATCCTGTTTAGATTCTATTAATTTGCTTATGTTCTAATAAATATGTTGTAGTCATGCGCTCATGACGTGTAACAGGAAAATAAGAAAAAATGATTATTGCGAGTTCATCAAAACGAACATTTAAAACAGTCTTAAATTTTAGCGTGTTGTTAGTGCTTGTTACGATGCTTTGGTCGTGTAGCAGCCAGCCAGATGAATCTGATCAAGAAGCACGCCAAATAGTTAATGAATACCTGCGCGCGATTAAGGACGAACAAATTGAAACGGCAGTGAGCTATTATCCTGAAGAGGCGCGTGATCAGTGGCGTGATTTTATTGTCAAGGCGCAGCAAGATAAGGGCGCTTTGCAAAAAATTGAAACTGAAGGTGTCGAAGTTAATACAGTTTATAGTGGTAAGTTTTTTCTTATTTTCATTCATACTTACAATGAAAAACGTAATGCGCGCGAAGTGATTACGGTGTTAAAAAAACTCACGGATGATAAGCCGTATATTGTTTCTCATAAGATTAAGCTCGATAGGCTGCCGGATAATGTGTGACTAGACTTGTAAGTATGAGTGTTTTTTGAGTAATAGTTAGTCGTTTAAATTTTGTTCAGTTAATTTAAATTTTTTGTTCGTAAAAAAGTGCTCTTGGCGACGATAGCTAAGTGCTTCTTTGATGTGATGATGTTCTATTAGTTTGCTTTCATCCAGATCTGCAATGGTTCTGGATAGTTTGATGATGCGATGCTGCGCTCGTGCAGACAGTCCCAATTGTTCGCAAGCGGTTTCAATTAATGTAATATTTTCTTTGCTTAACGGGCAGTTTGTCAATATGTCACGCACGGTCATCGCACTATTGCTTTTGCCATAACGTTTGATTTGTTGCTGATGTGCCTTTTGCACGCGTTGCCGCACAATATGGCTGGTGACTTGTTTGGCCTGTTTTTTCCGTGGCGATAGGAACCCCTCGTTGTTAAGTCGTGGCACTTCGATATGCATATCAATGCGATCCATCAGAGGGCCCGATATACGCAGACGATAACGGCGAATTTGTTCTTCATTGCAGTGGCAGCGTCCACTGGGATCACCGAGATAACCACAGGGGCAGGGGTTCATGGCTGCGATAAGTTGAAAGCGAGCGGGGTATTCAACCTGTCGTGCTGCGCGTGAAATATTTATTTTTCCTGATTCAAGCGGCTCACGTAAAACATCGAGTACACGACGGTCAAATTCCGGTAATTCATCAAGAAATAATACGCCATTATGCGCCAGTGAAATTTCCCCCGGCATTGGGTTACTACCACCGCCCACCAAAGCGACGCCAGAGGCGGTGTGGTGCGGGGCACGAAACGGTCTTTTTTTCCAGCCGTCACTGTTGAAACCTGCCTGGCTAATGGATGCGATGCTGGCTGTTTCCAGTGATTCTTTATCCGACATTTCTGGCAGCAGGCCAGGTAGGCGGCTGGCGAGCATGGTTTTACCTGTCCCAGGCGGGCCGCTCATTAATATACTGTGGGCTCCGGCGGCCGCAATTTCCAGCGCGCGTTTGGCGTGAAATTGGCCGTATAGATCAGATAAATCTAATTCATTATTGTCACTGTGGGCACTCTGATGTCGTGTTACGGGTTCAAGGTGAGTGACGTCGGCAAGGTGGGCGCAGACTGCGAGCATGTGTGTCGCAGCATAAATTTCAAGATTATTGACCAGGCAAGCTTCCTGAGCATTTTGATTAGGCAAAATAAGTTTTCGTGATGCACCACGGGTTTGCATTGCGTTTGGCAATGCACCCTGTATGGCGCGAAGTTTTCCAGTCAGCGCAAGCTCGCCAATAAATTCATACTCTTTGAGTGGCTTGCAGGGGATTTGTCCAGAAGCCGCGAGAATCCCTAGGGCAATGGCGAGATCATAGCGCCCGCCCTGTTTAGGCAGATCGGCTGGCGCGAGATTGATGGTAATGCGCTGTGCAGGGAACTCAAAATTAGAATTGATGATGGCGCTGCGTACACGGTCTTTGCTTTCTTTAACCGCCGTTTCGGGAAGGCCTACGATAGACAATCCGGGCAAGCCTGCCGACAGATGGACTTCAACTATAACAAGTGGTGATTCTATGCCTTGTTGGGCACGGGTGTAGAGCATTGCATACGACATCGATGTCAGCCTCGCCAATCCATTGGGGTGCTGGCGAGTTTGCTATGGAGGGGAAGCTTGTGTCAAGTGCGCCATTATGCAGAGGTTTAGTGAATGGTATGCCTTAGCTTTTTGGGTCAGGTTTGTTGAGCTGTTGTTCTAGCTTGTTGACTTGTAATTCTAGCTTATCGAGTTTTTCGCGGGATCGTGACAGCACATCATTTTGAATGTCGAGTTCTTCACGGGTTACCAATGCCATTTTTTCAAGCTGCTGACTGAGCAAAGAACGAAGATTTTTTTCTAAATCTTTTTGAAATGATTTTGCGCCATCTGGGATGGCGGCGCTGAGTTTTTCAGCAAATTCATTGATGGTTTTATGGTCAATCATGAGCATATTTTTAACTGTTGTTGATGAGATTGCAACTGTGTTTTTGTCTGCACAATAATGAGGCACTGTTGTGGTGCGCAAAAAAATATCGACGTTTATTTTGGTGCGGCTAGCCACCATCAATATTGATTATTAGAAGTTAACATATTGTTTATATTGTTTATTATTTTGTTGGCACGATTGCTGCTATTTATTGCTAGACAGTCATTGTTTTTGTTGAGAATAGAGCAATGACGTGATGGAAAGGGAGGCCATGAAATGGATGAATTTAGAAAATTGCACATTGATGTGTCAGGTGAATTTGGAACGCTGATTTTGTTTTGCGTCCAGTTCAGATCGAAATCTTTAATAACAGTTAAGTGTTAACCAAGAGGATAAGGCTATGAAGCTAGTAAATGCGGTTATCAAGCCTTTTAAGCTCGATGATGTACGTGAAGCCCTTTCAGAAATTGGTGTTCAGGGTGTAACGGTAATCGAGGTTAAAGGGTTTGGACGTCAAAAAGGGCATACCGAGCTGTACCGTGGTGCCGAATATGTTGTTGATTTTTTACCTAAGGTCAAATTGGAAGTTGCCATTCCTGACGATCTTCTTGATCAGACGATTGAAGCCATCAGTAAGGCTGCACAGACTGGCAAGATCGGTGACGGTAAGATTTTTGTAACGAATCTTGAAGAGGCAGTGCGTATTCGTACCGGAGAAACGGGCAATGATGCGCTCTGAGTCTTATGACAATTTGATTGCGGGAGATTTATAAAGTGGAAGCAATAACAGAACTAAGTTATGCGCTCGATACCTTTTACTTTTTGGTATGCGGTGCGTTGGTAATGTGGATGGCGGCAGGGTTCGCGATGCTCGAAGCAGGATTGGTGCGGAGTAAGAATACCGCAGAAATTTTGACTAAGAACATCTCACTGTATGCGATCGCATGTATTATGTATATGTTGATGGGGTACACCATTATGTATCCGGGCGATGCGGCGGTAAACGCCTACTGGCCGGGTTTTGGTGGCATGTTGGGAATGACAGATAATTCTGTTGCTGATGTATTGGCCGGTGGTGATGGTGCCCCGTACTATTCAGTCTTGTCGGACTTTTTCTTTCAGGTAGTATTTGTAGCGACGGCGATGTCTATCGTTTCGGGTGCCGTTGCAGAGCGCATGAAGCTGTGGGCTTTCCTGGCATTCTCAGTAGTTATGACGGGTTTTATTTACCCGATTCAGGGTTACTGGAAATGGGGCGGTGGTTTCCTTGATCAGCTGGGCTTCAATGATTTTGCCGGCTCTGGTGTTGTGCATCTTGCGGGTGCAACGGCTGCTTTGGCAGGTGTTTTGTTACTTGGCGCACGTAGAGGCAAGTACGGCGCTAATGGTCAGATCAATCCGATTCCAGGCGCGAACATGCCTTTGGCAACGCTGGGTACCTTCATTTTGTGGTTGGGCTGGTTTGGTTTCAACGGCGGTTCACAACTTACAATTTCTGGTGTGTCTGATGCCAATGCAGTGGCGCTGGTATTTGTTAATACCAATGCAGCTGCAGCGGGCGGTGTGATTGCTGCGCTGTTAACGGCACGTGTATTGTTCGGTAAAGCAGATCTAACGATGGCGCTTAATGGTGCTCTGGCTGGACTGGTAGCGATTACCGCAGAGCCTTCGGCAGGTTCACCGCTGGCTTCGACGCTTGTCGGTGCCATTGGTGGTGTTCTGGTTGTGTTTTCAATTATCACGCTTGATAAACTCAAGATTGATGATCCAGTTGGCGCCATTTCGGTTCATGGTACTGTGGGTATCTGGGGTTTGATCGCTGTTGCATTCACTAATAGTGACGCGACCTTATCAGCTCAACTTATCGGTATGGTGACGATCTTTGGTTGGGTCTTTGTTACCAGTTTTATCGTTTGGGCAATCATCAAGATGGTTTTTGGTATTCGTGTCAGCGAAGAAGAAGAGTATCAAGGTGTTGATCTCAGCGAGTGTGGCTTGGAAGCCTATCCAGAATTTACTGGTTCGCGAGGTAGCGGTAAATAACAATCGGTTTTAAGATTGGAAAACGGGCGCTTTAAGCGCCCGTTTTTTTATGTGCTAATTAAAAAATAGAGATATGCTAGGTTAGTGAATTAGCAGCTCTTTGAGTTTTTCTATATTTAAAGGCGGCCATGGCTGCCATCGCAAAAGGGCGGTGATTTTGTATGTTTGCAACCGCAGACGGCCATTACAGATGTATTTTCTACAGTGAATTCTTGCGGTGAGAATTCGCTTCCTTTGTGTGATCCATCGCAGAACGGTTGGCTTTCAGAACGTCCACACGTACACCAAAAGTAGTTGCCTGCTTCGAGGGTAAGCATGTACGGTCCTTTTTGAGGGATCTTGGGTTCTGCCATGTTAATCTCCTAATGGTTGAGCTAGTTTGTGAATTTTAGCTATATGAATGACTGGTTTTTATCGTACCGATGATTTGTTCATTAGGCAAATGCATCATTTTTATTATTAACCGTGAGTCAAAAATGCGATGTCAATATTTAGGAGGCCGTTCTGAGTCATCTTGAATTAATCAAAGTTTGTCAGCAAAAGTTGTTACCTGTCAGTCTGATTGTTGAAGCAGGACAATGTGTTTTTCTTTCCGGAGTTTCAGGCAGTGGAAAATCTTTGTTGCTGCGTGCTATTGCAGATTTAGATTGTTTTCAGGGCGAAGTGTTGCTGGATGATGTCAGCAGTATGTTAATGAGTGGTTCAAAGTGGCGGCAACGGGTTGCCTATCTGCCGGCTGAAAGCCAGTGGTGGTTTGACAGTGTTGCTGAGCATTTCGCTGATGTGCCTGCAGAAAATAAACTGTCTATGTTGGGTTTTGACAGATCAATAATGGATGCGCCTGTGCATAATTTATCCAGTGGTGAACGGCAACGTTTAGCGCTGCTGCGCATGATGCTTAATCAGCCTGACGTATTATTGCTGGATGAACCAACCGCCAGTCTTGACCCGGAAAACACACGTCAAGTTGAGGCGCTAATTTCATCTTATTGTCTTGAAAATAATGCCGCCGTATTGTGGGTCAGTCATGACCCTGAGCAGATCAGTCGTATTGCCGATCGTCATGTAAAGCTTGATGACGGAAAACTTTTGCGAGTGTCGTGATGGGCATTATTACACTGGATGTTTATGATTTGTCACTCGCAGCAATTTTAATTCTGTTGCTTGCTGGCCTTTCTCTTGCGATGCAATTAGGTTTGGCACGTTCCATACTTGTTTCCGCATCACGTACTGTTGCACAGCTGATGTTGATAGGCATCATTCTAAAAGCACTATTTGAAAATGGCCACTTCGTATGGGTGTTGTTGTTAGCAGTTTGCATGTTATTGATTGCGGGTCGAGAAGTGATGGCACGACAATCACGGCGATTCAGTGGTGTCTGGGGGTTTGGCATCGGCACCACGGCAATGTTCTTATCAAGTTTTACCGTGACTTTGTTAGCACTAATAGTGATTGTGAATGCTGACCCGTGGTATGCGCCGCAGTATGCAATTCCGCTGTTAGGCATGGTATTTGGAAACACCATGAATGGCATAGCATTGGGTTTGGATAAGCTGAGTCAGCAGGCTTGGCAACAGCGATGGATTATTGAAGCGCGTCTAGCATTGGGCCAAAGCTGGCAGTTGGCAATAAGCGATATTCGTCGTGACAGCGTGAGAACCGGATTAATCCCAATTATCAATGCCATGGCGGCCGCTGGAATAGTAAGTTTACCGGGAATGATGACGGGTCAGATACTTGCAGGTGTTGATCCCATTGAAGCCGTTAAATATCAAATTCTTATTATGTTCATGATTGCTGCTGGTACAGGATTTGGCACGATTGCCGCCATATTATTAGGGGCTAGACGTTTGTTTGATGAACGTGAGCGATTGCGTTTAGATCGATTAAGCGGCCTAAGCTGAAAACTTAACTCAACGTTTATAAACTTATATTATTAATTTAACTATGTTTACTAAAAATATTTATTTTACGGCATCAATCGTTGTCTTGCTGATAGTGAGTAGCTCTTCGTCTTTGGCCCGTGGTGCCTATAAGTGGGTTGATGAAGACGGCACGGTTCATTACAGTGATCGTTTACAGGGCAGTAACGCCGAAGTTATTAATGTGCGAGTGCCCGTAGCGGATGATGAGCAGGTGGCTGATGAAAGATCACCGGCTAATACGGATGGTCAAGAAAATGATGCTCGTAAATCAAAGGTAGATAGTCAGCCGCAGTCATCCCAGCGCGAGCAAAAAAAACGTCGTAAGGAAAATTGTAAAATTGCTCAGGCCACGTTGAAAAAAAATCAATCTATGGGTCGCATGTATCGAATTGCTGCTGATGGAGAATGGATTTATTTTACAGGCGCGGAGCGCGATGAAGTGCTGAAAAAATCCCGTGATGCCGTGAAAGAGTGGTGTAGATAATTTATTACAGCGCTAGACTTAATTTTCTATTTTTATTTCTAATTTTTTCAGCATAAACTCAGGTTGTGCCATCGCGGCATGATGAATGGCTCTATTGTAGTAGCGTGTTTTAAACGAGCGTTGATCAACGTCTTGTTCTCTAAATTTTTCTAACGTAGTTATATTTTTTCCTGACAGGGTTGCTGACCACCAGCCGGATGGATAGATGCATTGTGGAAAATTAATGGTTAATAACGAAGCAAAGCCGACTGAAGACATGGCCTCTCTCATTGGCTTGATAATGCCCATGTGGAACAACGGTGATTCGCTTTGCTGAACGAGAATGCCATTCTCGCTAAGCGCGCGATAACAATCACGGTAAAATTTCTCAGTGAACAGACCTTCCGCAGATCCGATGGGATCCGTGCTGTCAATAATAATTAAATCGTATTTTCCTGCGTCAGTATTTTTTACCCATTTAATGCCATCATCAAAATATAGTGAAGCACGTGGGTCATTATTCGAGGCACATAATTCAGGAAAAAATTGCTCTGAAAGTCGTGTGACACGCTCATCAATATCAACTTGCTGTACTTCTTTTACACACTCGTGTTGCAACACCTCACGTAATGTTCCGCAATCGCCACCGCCGATAATGAGAATTTTTTGCGGTGCGTCGTGAGTGAAGAGTGCAGGGTGTACCAGCATTTCGTGATAAAAGAAATTATCAAAACTGGACAGCATAGTGAAGCCGTCAATGACCATTAGTTTTCCGAACGCTTCAGTTTGAAAAATCTCAATGTACTGAAATTCACTTTTTTCGGCATGCAGTTCTTCTGTGATTTTTAAAGAAAAAGCACTGCCGCGTTCGCTGCAAATTTCGCTGAACCAGTTTGTGTCCAATGTCATGACAAACTCCATTTAACGGATGTCGGTGGCAAGGATGAGGATTATATACAAGATTGCAGGTCATGCGAAAGCATGTCTGCTGAATGTATCCTGTATGGTACTCTAAGCAAAATTTTTATAAATAAACTTAAATGAATAATGACTGATTGGACAATTAATCGCGCCCGTGAAACCTATCGAATATTACGTTGGGGCGCTGGATATTTTGATGTGAATGCTCATGGCCATGTTGTGGCCCGTCCTCATACAGAACAATGTAATGAAATTGACCTTTATGCGCTGATCAATGAGCTGAAAAATGAGCTGGGTGAAGTAGCGTTGTCATTGCCGTTGTTGTTGCGATTTACAGATATTTTAAGTGATCGAGTTGTTGACCTGCACGCGGCGTTTAAAAAAGCCATGGCGGCAGTTGATTACCATGCACCGTATTGTTCGGTGTATCCGATTAAAGTTAATCAGCAGCACAGTGTCATAAAAGAATTGCTGACGAATGAATCATTGAGTGTAGGTCTGGAAGCTGGCAGTAAACCAGAGCTGATGATTGTATTGGCGATGTCTCGAAATCGAGATGCGGTAGTGATCTGTAATGGCTATAAAGATAGCGAATATATACGCCTGTCTTTGATCGGTATAAAGCTGGGTATACGGGTGTATATTGTCATCGAAAAAATTTCTGAACTTGAAATTGTACTGCGTGAATCCGCTGCGCTGGGCATTGAACCGCTGATTGGATTACGGATACGCTTGAGTTCAATTGGTAAAGGTAATTGGCAAAACAGCGGGGGGGTAAAATCTAAATTTGGTTTGTCGTCAATGCAGGTTCTCGAAATTGTTGAACGTTTAAAGGATGCAGGAAAACTTGATTGCTTGCAGTTGATGCATGTACATCTCGGTTCTCAAATTGCCAATATCAAAGATATACAGCGGGGCATGCAGGAGGTCGGGCGATGTTACGCAGAATTGCATCGACTCGGTGCAAATATTTCGTGCGTCGATGTCGGCGGTGGTTTGGGCGTTGATTACGAAGGCACTGGAAGTCGAAGTTTTTTCTCCATGAATTATTCTTGGCAAGACTATGCCAATACTATTGTGCAAGCTATGTCTGAAATTTGCATAGCGCATAACCTAGCGCAACCTGAATTGATCACTGAGTCGGGTCGTGCAATGACCGCTCATCATGCAGTATTAGTGACGAATGTCATTGATGTTGAGTCGGTGTCGTTACATAAAATGCTGTTATCAGGCGATGCTCTTGAAAATGATACAGAGCATGAAGTAATTAGAAGTATGCGCAGCTATCTTGAAATCGCGCAGGAAAATATTAACGAAAGTGTTTCATTGCTTGAGATTTACCATGATGCAGTACATAGCTTGGAGCAAGCACATGAGCTATTTATTCAGGGCGTTTTAGATTTTCAGCAGCGTGCATTAGTCGAACAGCTTTATTATGCCGTGTGCAGGAAAATATACCCACAACTATATCCGTCTAACCGTTCGCAGCGTGATGTTCTGGATGAGCTGCACGAAAAACTTGCGGATAAATATTTTTGTAATTTTTCTGTGTTTCAGTCAGTGCCAGATGTTTGGGCCATTGATCAAATATTTCCTATAATGCCGATTCATCGTCTAGATACCGCACCGATGCAGCGCGGCGTGATTGTTGATGTAACCTGTGACTCTGATGGGCGAGTGGATCATTATGTTGACCACGCAGGTATTGAGACAACCTTGCCACTGCATAGTGTTAAAGATGGAGATGAATACCTGCTGGGCATGTTTTTGGTGGGTGCGTATCAGGAAATTCTTGGTGATATACATAACCTTTTTGGTGATACCAATTCAGTCAATATCAGGCGTGGCGATGATGGCGAATACCGATGGGATAGCATTCATCATGGTGATACAGTTGACAGTGTTTTGCTGCATGTAAATTTTTCAGCGTCGGATCTTATGAGAATATTTAATGATAAAATTGACGCTTCAACGTTAACAGTGAATGAAAAAAAACTTTTTCTTCACGAGCTTGAAGTTGGCCTCAGTGGTTATACTTATCTTGAAGATTAAATGCGTATCTTAACCACCATATAGTCAATGTTGTTTTGACGTAATTCGCGGCGCAGCATTTTGATAGATTGGCTGTCTTCGTAGGGGCCGATGCGAACCCGGTGCCAGGTGTCTACGTCATTAATGACAACGCTGTGTATGTCTGCCTTGATGCCGATGAGCGCTAGTTTTGCTTTCATGGTATCGGCATCAGAAAAATTTCGAAATGAACCCACTTGGAGTAGATAAGTGAATTTATGTTTCGATTTCGGCAGCGCTTTTGATGCCGCTTCAATATCAGCTTCTGGAATAACCATTTCCAATTTTGGTAGCAGTGTGTAGAAATCAAAGCGTGGTTCTGTTGCTTCTTTAACAACGGTTTTTTTCTGTTTGGCGGTGGCTGTTATTTTTTTTGGCAGCTCTTTTTTTTCGGCTGTTGGAGTAAGCTGTTGGCTCTGGCCAGAAAAAAAATAAAAACCGATAAGTCCAATGCCAACACCAGACAGCAGACTGGCTAGCAACCAGACCCAGGCAGGTCGGCGGGTGTTTTTTCTGGATTTTCTGCGGCGTTTTTTTCTTTTTTTTACAGTTTTATAATCACGTGGCATGGTTACATTTTTTCCGGTGCAGACATGCCCAACAGACTTAATCCATTGCGAAACAGTTGTCGAGTGGCAACTATTAGCGCCAAACGCGCATTACGTAGCTCAATGTCATCGATCAAAAATTGATGCGCATTATAGTAGGTATGAAAATCAGCAGCCAGTTCACGAAGATAAAAAGCGATGACATGCGGATCATGTTTCTCAGCTGCATTTAACAGCAGATCCGGATACTGTGACAATTTAACCAGCAGCGTTTTTTCATGATCTTCATTGAGACGATGCAGATTATCGCGACCCTGTTGTTGATCCCACTGCCAGCCCTTTTCATCGAGCTGACGTAGTACGCTGCAGATGCGCGCATGCGCATATTGAATATAAAAAACAGGATTGTCGTTGGACTGTGATTTGGCAAGATCGAGATCAAAGTCCATGTGCTGTTCGCATTTTCGACTCACGTAGAAAAAACGTGCGGCATCCGTGCCCACTTCATCGCGTAGTTCGCGCAATGTGACGAACTGTCCGCTGCGTGTCGACATTTGTACTTTTTCTCCACCGCGAAAAAGATTTGCAAATTGAACCAACAGCACATCGAGACGCTTAGGGTCTTCACCCAGTGCGGCCAGCGCGGCTTTAACACGCGGCACATAACCGTGGTGATCAGAACCCCAGATGTCAATCACTTTATCGTAACCACGTTCCAGTTTGTCGACGTGATAAGCGATGTCCGAGGCAAAATAGGTGGCTTGACCATTTTCTCTGACCACGACGCGGTCTTTCTCATCGTCAAAATCGGTGGAACGAAACCACCAGGCGCCATTTTCTTCGTACAAGTGACCGCTATTTTTTAGCCGTTTGATGACACCCTCAACCGCGCCACTGCTAACCAGAGAACGTTCGGAAAACCATTCTTCATAACGTATACCAAAACCTTCCAGATCTTCGCGAATGTCGGCAATGATAGTATTGAGTGCGGCGTTAAATACAATCAGGTAATCGTCATCGCCGAGCAGGTCTTTACATCGATTGATGAGTGCGTCGATGTGGGTTTCTTTGTCACCTTCTTCGCCTTTGTTATTTGTCTGCCCGGCATCAACAGGCAGATCAGTCATGACCTTGCTACTGGCGTGAAGCATGCCACTGCCGTGCTGTTGGTGAAGCTGATCAGCAATGTCTTCGACGTATTTGCCTTGATAACCGTTACTGGGGAAACGAATGGTTTCGCCGCACTGTTGCAGATAACGCAGCCAGACGCTGGTGCCAAGAATGTCCATTTGGCGACCGGCATCATTGACATAGTATTCGCGATGCACACTGTAACCCACCGCACTTAACAGGTCTGCAACGGCTGCGCCATAAGCTGCACCGCGGCCATGGCCAACATGCAAAGGGCCGGTTGGATTGGCAGAAACAAATTCCACCTGCACGCTTTTGCCTTCACCAACAGTGCTGTGACCAAATGTATTGCCCGCGTCAAAAATGTCATTGACGACTGCTTGGAAAGCATCGTTGTTAATGAAAAAATTAATGAAACCGGGACCCGCGATACCAATGCGTTCGACAAAGTCGGTTGCGGGCATGGCGGCGACAATATTTTTTGCCAGCTCACGAGGGTTGCAGCGCGCCATTTTGGCCAGCGTCAGAGCGATGTTGCAGGCGAAGTCGCCATGTTTGGTGTCGCGAGCACGTTCAACCTGAATATCAATCGTGATGTCTTTGGCCAGCTGGTCTTGCTGCTGCAATGTGTCGATAGCGCCAGCAATCAGTGCGCCCAATTTTTCTTTCATGGTTTTGTATGTTTATTTATAGAAGTGTCTTGACGGCTATTATCCACTGTCTGCTCGAACTTGGAAACAGCGTATTTCGAATTAAAGGATTTCTTGTGGATCAATATCAAGCGACCAGCGAACCTGCCGGCTTTGTTGTAGTGACGTGAGTGTCGGCAGCCACTGATAGAGCAGCTGATGTAAGGCTTTGCGTTGTGAGGATTGAATCAGCAGCTGGGCACGGTAGCGACCAGCGCGACGTTCCATTACCGCCGGTACTGGGCCGAGCAGTAGTGTATCAGCAGTATTAAATTGTTCTGCTTGCTGACGGGCTGCATCGAGAAAGTTTAAAGGTTGCTGCTGCTTGACGGCCTCGGCGCGTAAAATAGCAAAATGGCTAAACGGGGGAAGCTGAGCGGCTTGGCGTTCTTCTATTAGGTGCGCGGAAAACTGTGGGTAGTCATGGGCTTTTAAATAGTGCAGCAGTTGATGATCGGGGTGATGGGTTTGTATTAACACTTCGCCCTGTTTGTCGGCGCGGCCGGCTCTTCCGGCTACTTGAATAATCAGCTGTCCCATACGCTCGCTGGCACGAAAATCCACGCTATAGAGCCCTTGGTCAGCATCGAGAATGCCCACCAACGTGACGTTGGGCAAGTGATGACCTTTTGCTAACATCTGTGTGCCTAGCAGTATTTGTCGCTGGCCGTTTTTTACACGATCGAGAAAGGCTTGAAAACTGCCTTTGCGGCGCGTGCTGTCGCGGTCGATGCGGATGATTTCACAATCACTAAAACGTTGCTGGAGGGTTTCTTCGATACGTTGGGTGCCATGCCCGATGGCACGCAATTCTTTGCTGTGACAATCCGCGCATTCAGAATCCAGTGGACGTTGAGCATCACAGTGATGGCAACGTAATACTTTGCGTTGTTGATGATAAATCAGATGGGAGTCGCAACGTTGGCAGCGGGCAACCCAGCCACAGTCATGGCACAGCAGTGTGGGTGCGTAACCGCGTCGGTTCAAAAACAACAGCACTTGTTGTTGGCGCGACAAATGTTCTTCGATAGCCTGTAATAATGGGCCTGACAGCCCATCGGTCAGTTGTTGGTGACGAATATCAACAAATCGAATCGTCGGTGGTGTCGCGGTACCAATACGTTTTTTGAGTTGCAGTCGCTGAAAACGTTGCTGATGTGCATTTTGAAGGCTTTCCAGTGAAGGCGTTGCCGAGCCCAGCATGATAGGAATGTTGGTCTGGCGCGCACGCATGATGGCGACATCGCGTGCATGATAGCGAAAACCATCTTGCTGTTTAAACGACAGATCATGCTCTTCATCGATGATGATCATACCGAGTCGCGGACACGGAGAGAAAACCGCAGAGCGGGTGCCTATTATAATGTCTGCTTCGCCACTGCTGGCGCTTAGCCAGGCATCCAGTCGCTGTTGTTCAGAGAGGCCGGAATGCATGATGGCAAGTTTCGATTTAAAACGTTTTTCAAAACGTTCAACCAGCTGCGGTGTCAGACCAATTTCCGGAACTAAGACTAAAACCTGTTGCCCCGCTGACAGAATATCTTGAATGAGGTGAAAATAGACTTCCGTTTTTCCACTGCCGGTAATGCCTTCAAGTAAAAAAGCTGAAAACTCATTTGGTGCACCGCGTACCGCATCCACAGCCGACTGCTGTTCATGATTCAGTTTGAGTGGTGATTCGAGCGGTTGATAGCTGGATGGTGTTTCTGCAATAGCGGGGCCGTCGACCTTAACCACCCAGCCTTTCTCACAGAGGCTACGCATTGCCGGCCGCCATGGTGGCAGCGTAGAGAAATGTTGATTGTTGCAGAGCCCGTTATTGTTTTTGAGAATATCCACAATGGCCTGTTGTCGAGGCGCACGTTTGATCTCCGAGGCATCGATGTTCTGACCTGCTGTTGTGAGTTGCCAAAAGGCCTGCATTTTTTTGCTGGCTGGCTGGCCTTGCCGCAAACGAGTCGGTAGTGCTGCGCTAAAAACATTGCCCGGCGCATGATGGTAATAACGACTCGCCCAATCGAGCAGCGTCATTAAGTCATCGGGAATGATGGCCTGCTCATCGATGATTTCAAGTGCGGCGCGTAATTTTTTGCTGGCTATACGCGGGTGTTTGCTGATTTCTATGATGATGCCAATCTTGATGCTTTTGCCAAACGGTACGCGCACGCGCATTCCAGGCAGCGCTTGTGTTTGGTCTTGGTCTTTTGGGGGTGGCAGTAAATAGTCAAAAGTTTGATTCAGCGGTGATGGAATGGCTATTTGTAATATCTGGTGCAGTGTTTGGGCGGGCGGTTTCATGGAGCAGAACTTTATCATGATAAGGGCTGTGTTGCTGTTTGTGATTTGTTCGTAACAGGTGAAAAAAATCAGCGAAAAAATGGCCTGTTTAGCTGCCCTCTCTGAGGGCTATTCTTATGTTCTGAAGCTAAGTGATTGACTTGTAATAGATGTGGAGTTTTTCCACAAAATCTGTGGATAACTCTGTGGGCGAAGCGTAACTAATGGCGTGGAACACGCATTATTATTGGTTCCGAGACATTTTGGTGAATAATTGAACTTAAAATAAATGACTATAATAAACAATAGGTTATTGTATTTTAAAAATAATTGAATTAGTGCTTCCAGATGTTTTTTGCTTATGCTAAAGCGTCATATTTTTGTTGTTAATAAAATCTGCCCGAAAAGTAAGGAAAACGTTTGTCAGGGCATGATATAGCTGAATTCGTGCTTGGTTTTGTTGCTCCGCGCATCTTGCCAAGTATTGTTATGTGAGCAGTGAAGAGAGGTTCAAAAAGGGCGTACGATGACAAGAATGACGATGGCGACCAACAGTAGCACAGGGAGTTCATTAAACCATCGATAGAAGACGTGGCCGTGCTGATTATTGTCATCGCGGAAGGCTCTGAAGAATTTGCCGCAAAAGTGGTGATAAACAATAATTATCCCCACCAGCATTAATTTGGCGTGTAACCAGCCATTGCCCGAATAGGCGGCCCAGGCATAGTCAGCCAGCATCCAGATGCCGGTGGCGAGAGTGAGCAGCGCAGCTGGATTCATGATGCCTTTGAGCAGTTTACGTTCCATTATTTTGAAGCGTTCATTGCCCGCAGTATCTTCACAGTTGGCGTGATAAACGAACAACCGTGGCAGGTAAAAGAGCCCGGCAAACCAGGACACCATAAAAATAATATGAAAGGCTTTTACCCAGAGCATGTTGTGTTCCCGAAATACATAAGCGTGAATAGTTTTGATATATAAGTATAAGGCTTGGCTATTCTAAACCAGGTTAGAATCGCGGGCTAGCCGGGTTTGCTTTTAATCCTCTAACGCTGCGTGGTTTTTCGGGGGCTTATTCTCGCTCGACAGTCTGTTAGACTATGCAGCTGTTAAGCCTGTGTTCGTGTTTTGGCAGTTTCCGTAGAATGTCTTCGAACGTAAATTTTTCCAGCAGGCCATTTATCTAAGAGGATCAAAATGAGCGCAATCCCAGAATCTTTCCTGAGCAAGACGGCACGTGTTAGCGAAGCTTCCATTCAGCCTTTTCCTAATTCGCGTAAAATTTATGTGCAGGGCAGTCGTGAAGATATTAAAGTGCCGATGCGTGAAATTACGCTCAGTGATACACCTGCGAACATTGGCGCTGAGAAAAATCTGCCAGTAACGGTGTATGACACCTCGGGCCCCTACACTGATCCAAATATTAAAATTGATATTCGTAAAGGTGTGCCGGATGTGCGTTTAGGCTGGATCGAAGAACGTGGTGATACCGAGCTGCTCGAACAACTGAGTTCATCCTACGGCCGTGAACGCGCTGCGGACGCAGCGCTTGCATCGTTACGCTTTGAACACATTCGTCAGCCGCGCCGTGCCCGGGCAGGAAAGAACGTTTCGCAAATGCATTATGCCAAGAAGGGCATCATCACACCCGAGATGGAATACATTGCCATCCGTGAAAATATGAAGCTGGAGCAAGCACGTCAACAGGGCGCATTAGACCAGCATCCCGGCCACTCTTTCGGTGCTAGTATTCCTCAAGTGATTACCCCAGAATTTGTTCGCGATGAAGTGGCGCGTGGGCGTGCAGTGATTCCGGTCAATATTAATCATCCTGAAGTTGAGCCGATGATTATCGGGCGTAACTTTCTTGTTAAAATTAATGGCAATCTCGGCAATTCAGCATTGACATCAAGCATTGAAGAAGAAGTCGACAAAATGACTTGGGGAATTCGTTGGGGCTCGGATACGATTATGGATTTGTCGACCGGTAAAAACATTCATGAAACCCGCGAATGGATCGTGCGCAACTCACCTGTGCCGATTGGTACTGTGCCGATTTATCAGGCTTTGGAAAAGGTCGATGGCAAGGCGGAAGACCTGAATTGGGAAATCATGCGTGATACGCTGATTGAACAAGCGGAACAAGGCGTCGATTATTTTACGATTCATGCCGGTGTTTTATTGCGCTATGTTCCGATGACGGCGAGCCGCATGACCGGTATTGTTTCACGCGGCGGTTCAATCATGGCCAAGTGGTGTTTGGCTCACCATCAGGAAAATTTTCTCTATACTCATTTCGAAGAAATTTGCGAAATCATGAAGGCCTATGATGTTTCCTTTTCGCTGGGTGATGGTTTACGCCCGGGCTCGATTGCCGATGCTAATGATGCAGCGCAGTTCGGCGAACTCGAAACGCTGGGTGAGCTCACTAAAATTGCCTGGAAGCATGATGTGCAAACTATTATTGAAGGGCCGGGCCATGTGCCGATGCACATGATCAAGGAAAACATGGACAAGCAGCTCGAAGTTTGTGGCGAAGCCCCTTTTTATACGCTCGGGCCGTTAACAACCGACATTGCCCCTGGCTACGATCACATCACTTCCGGCATCGGTGCAGCGATGATCGGTTGGTACGGCACCGCGATGCTGTGTTACGTCACACCCAAAGAACACCTTGGCCTGCCGAACCGTGACGATGTAAAAGAAGGCATCATCACCTATAAAATTGCCGCACATGCCGCTGACTTAGCCAAAGGCCATCCTGGCGCACAGATACGTGACAACGCATTATCAAAGGCACGTTTTGAATTCCGTTGGGAAGATCAATTTAATCTTGGTCTAGACCCTGATCGCGCTAAATCCTATCATGACGAAACACTGCCAAAAGATTCCGCCAAAGTTGCCCATTTCTGTTCGATGTGTGGCCCGCATTTTTGCTCAATGAAAATCACTCAGGAAGTGCGTGAGTATGCTGCCACCAATGGCATCGGTGATATCAAAGTTGCGGTCGAAGCAGGTATGCAGGAAAAGGCAGAGCAGTTTAAGCAGGACGGCAGCGAAGTTTACAGTAAAGCTTGATTAGCTTGCATGACAAGAAGAGGCTGTTAGCTGAATAAATATAAAAAACAAAAAAAGTTACAGATGATCAGCTTCCAGACTTTTTTGAAACTCTCAAGGGTTTTGGGCGAGGCAAAGGTTAAACCAGCAGTGGGTACAATGAGATTCGTCGAAAGACTAATCTCAAAAGAGTGTCTAGTGGAAATTGAAGTTATGCTAGTCAAATGAGCGCAATAGTATGCAAGGCGCTGAAATTTATCAGTAATATACCGTTTCGCTGAGTATTGCTAATCAATTGGGTTTAAGCGTTTCAAAAACACCGTTTGCGTAATAGATGATTAAAATCAAAGAACTAAAAGCGTAGGAGAGGCTCATGGCTAAGGGAAGAGATGCAAAAAAAGCAGTAAGAAAGAAGTCTGAAAAGACATTGAAAGAAAAACGAAAAGAGAAAAAAGAAAAGCAGTCAAGTAAACGTTAAGCAATTCACGCGCTAATTAGGCATAATATGCGCGGCTAGATTAAAAATTTGTTTTTGTAATGGTGATAGCAAAAGCATAAAACAAATATTCACCCTAAAATAAAGGAAATGTTATGAGTAAAGGTACAGTTAAGTGGTTTAATGCGGATAAAGGTTTTGGTTTTATTACGCCAGAAGACGGTGGAAAAGATTTATTTGTTCATCATTCAGAAATTCAATCGGGTGGTGATTATGCAACATTAAATGATGGGCAAGCCGTTGAATACGAAGTTGGCGAAGGTCAGAAAGGTCCTTGCGCAAATAAAGTTGTTGCCGTTTAAGCAGTAAACACATAACAAGCTAAGCAAGTAGGATGCAGCCATGCTGCACCTCTGCTTAGTGCGTTAGGTTTTGTAGATTTACCTTTCTATTGTTTCAGGAGGTAAAATCATGCGTGGATTATCCCTAAACTTCTTTGTAATAATTTTTTTTTCATCAGCAGCCATTGCTGATAATGGGCTAATCAGCATTAAGAGTTATCACAGTGTAAGTGTTACAGCAGATCGTCTTGAGAATAATTTGAAAAAGAAAGGCCTGGCAGTCTTTGTAAGAATCAATCATGCAGAAGGCGCTATAAAGGTAGGTGAAAAACTACGACCAACAGAATTAATTGTTTTCGGAAATCCTAAAGTAGGAACACCATTGATGCAATGCCGTCAAAGTGTTGCAATTGATCTTCCTCAAAAAGCTTTAATTTGGCAAGACGAAAATGAACAAGTATGGTTGTCCTATAATGATCCCAGCTACGTAGCAAAACGCCATGGGATTAATAAATGTGATGAAGCCATAAATAAAATCACGAATGCACTCAGCAATTTTTCTAGTGCGGCAACTGCACAGTAAATTATTTGCCTAACAAGTGATTGTGATGCCAACTGAACATTCCCCGCTTTAGTGAGATGAACTACAAAGTGAGGTCTTTATGTTTGAAATAATTCAAAATGGTGCGAATCGTTTAGATATAAAATTAAACGGAAAGTTAGACTCTAATGCGATGGCAATTGCATTAGATAAGCTGATTCGTAAATCAGAGGGTATTGAAAACGGAAAAATGCTATACGTGATCAATGACTTTCAATTGCCAACGCTTGGTGCAATTGGTATTGAATTTTCCCGCTTGCCATCAATGTTTGGTCTTATCAAAAAATTTAATCGTGCGGCAGTTATAACTGACAAAATTTGGCTAAAAAAAGCAAGTGAATTTGAGGGGGCTTTGATCCCAGGTCTAGAGATTAAAACATTTAATCTAGATCAAAAAGAAGTGGCGGAAGCTTGGTTGTTGAGCTGAGGGATTGTTGCGACAATCAAAATAACTATTAAGATAAAATATAAGTTGAAGCCATAAGGCTATATATTTTTATGTTGACAGTTTATTCCGGCTGAGTGCCTCTCTGACCGCTTTTGATCAATTTCCCAATGCTTAACCCCTGCACGACAATCGAGAATACAACGATCACGTATGTTGCGACGAGGATGATGTCGCGTTCATTTCCTGCCGGCAGTGATAATGCTAGTGCGACAGAGATTCCGCCACGTAGCCCACCCCATGTCATAATTTTGATGGCGTGTTTGCTGAACTTTTGTTTTTGCCGCAGTATGGTGACTGGAATGCTGACGCTGAGAAAGCGCGCCACTAAGACGACCGGGATGAGGAAGAGCCCGGCGACAAGGTAGTGCATGTCAAAGGTGAGTACTAGCACTTCAAGCCCGATCATGATGAACAATATGGCATTGAGTATTTCGTCGATCAGTTCCCAGAACAGGTCGAGGTGTTCACGGGTTTTGTCGGACATGGCTAATATGCGACCGTGATTGCCGATTAATAATCCGGCGACGACGACTGCGATGGGACCTGAAACATGGATAGCGTGAGCAAGTGCGTAACCGCCAGATACAACGGCGAGGGTGATGAGGATTTCAACCTGATAATTGTCGATGCTTTTTAGCATGGCATAGGCGAGTGCGCCGATGGCAAGGCCAAACAGAATGCCGCCGAATGTTTCTGCGGCAAACAGGGTGGAGATGTCCATTGCGTTAGTTTCGACTTCAGCGGTGGCGATGCCGAGCAGGACGATAAAAATAACCACGCCGACACCGTCATTGAAAAGCGATTCACCGGTGATTTTTGTTTCCAGTGCTTTGGGTGCACCCGCTGTTTTAAGAATGCCAAGTACAGCAATGGGGTCGGTGGGTGAGATCAGCGCGCCAAATAACAGGCAGTAGATTAGCGGTAGCTCGAGGCCAATTTTTTCAAGTAACCACCAGCTGGTATAACCAATTAAAAATGTTGACAAACAAACGCCTAGCGTAGCTAAAATACCGATGATCCATTTGTCTTTTGATAGATCACCGAGATTAACATGCAGCGCGCCAGCGAATAATAAGAAACTCAACATGCCCTGCATGAGCGTGGTATTGAAGTCGATGTTTTCCATCAGGTGACGGATTTGTTCACCCAGCCCCTGGTCAAGATTAAATTTATCGAGTCCAAGTATGGTTAACGACATGAATAGTGCGATGAGCATCAAACCAATAGTGGTGGGCAGTTTGATGAAGCGCTGATTGATGTAGCTGAACAGTGCTGACAGGGTGATCAGAATCGCAAAAATGCTGAATAATGTAATAGAGTGATCGAAGGTTTCAGTCATAGTAAGTAGTGTTTAGTAAAAAGTAGGGCGCGCTATTTTTGGCAGGTCGCCTTTTAAACCCAGAGCATGCTTCATGATGTGGTTTTTTAATGGCGGTAACGTGTTGCTAATTTTAAGGCCGGTATTGCGTAGTCGGGAGACAGTCTGGTTGTTATTGCTGAACAGCTGTTGAAAGCCCGTCATCGTTGCCATAGTGAGCAGATTGTCACCTTTGCGCCAGCGTTCAAAGCGGCGCAATGAAGAGAGGCTACCGATATCGATATTTTTTGCTTTGGCCTGTTCGATGGTTTCAGCCAGCGTAGCAGCATCAAGCAGACCCAGGTTGACTCCTTGTCCTGCAAGTGGGTGAACAGTGTGTGCGGCATCGCCGATGAGTGCCAGTCGAGGCAGCACATATTGTTTTGCATGTGCGCTGCGCAATGGGAAAGCGGCGCGCGGGCTGCTGGCGGTAATCTGTCCGAGGCGGTACTCAAAGGCGCTGCCTAGCGCATCACAAAAATCATCTTCGTCCATGGCCAATAGTTCATCAGCCTGCTCAGGTGTGGTGCTCCAGACAATTGAGCAGCGACCATCGGCGAGCGGTAAAAAAGCCAGTGGCCCGTTTGGCATGAAACGTTGAGATGCTGTTTCCTGATGTGGCAATTCTGAGGTGACGGTGGCAACAATAGCCTTTTGTTGATAATCCCGAGTGTCGATTTCAATGCCGGCAAGTTGGCGAACCCGTGATTGCCCGCCATCAGCACCAATTAATAATCTGGCTTCGATCTGTTGTGCATCGTCGAGCCTGATGGCGACATGATCTGTGTTGACGTTGAAAGACTGAATTGAATGTGGGTAGAGCAGTGTCATGTTGTTTGCACAGCGCATTTTAAGCTGTAAGGCTGTTTGTATGATGTGATTTTTGACGATGTGGCCGAGTCGCGCTTCACCGATATTGGCACTGTCGAAATGAATAGCGCCATCGCCGGTGGCGTCCCAGACATGCATGTCTCGATAGGGGCTGATGCCATGCTCAGTAATTGCTTGCCAAGCATTGAGTGATTTGAATATTTGTTCGGAAGCGGCAGTGATGGCGGAAACACGCAGGTCGTCGTCATCGTCTGGCCACGTGCTGGCGATGTGCCTGCTTTCAATCACCGCGACGCGCAGACCGCTGTCTGCTAACGCACAGCAAAGGGTTGCACCCACCATGCCGGCGCCGCTGACGACGATGTCATATTGAGAGTTCATGCTGTGATTATGCTATTGATTATGTGACAGTGGCAAACCGCGCGCCAGTCGAGGTAGTCGCCCCCGTAGTCCCATTGTCTGGCGCATTAGACCCCTTTTAATGGGTGGAAGAACATCGAGTGCCAGTAATGCGGCATTGCGAGCCGTGATTAACGGTGGGGAATTATTAGCGAAGACTTTTGCCAGAGTATCCGTTAATACAATGACATTGCGTTGGTCATTTTTTCGCCAATTTTCGTACTGACGCAGTGTTTTACTCGATCCGAGGTCATGTTTATTTAAAGTTGCATCGTTGATGGCCTGTGCCAGAGCAGCAACATCGCGAATGCCGAGGTTGAATCCCTGCCCGGCAATCGGATGCAGTGTGTGAGCAGCGTTACCGATTAATGTTAGTCGCGGTTGTGTATGTGCTTTGGCGCGAACCAGGGTGAGTGGATAGCTGTTACGTTTACCAACACGGATAAAGCGGCCGCGCCGATCACCAAAACGGTCTTGCAGGTGATGCAGAAAGCGGGTGTCATCATATTGCATGATGTCATCGATCTGTTTTTTGCTGACTGTCCAGACTAGTGAATGACGGTTTTTGGACAGTGGCAGCAGCGCTAGCGGACCGCTATCGGTAAAACGTTCAAAGGCGATGTTATCGTGACCTTTTTCACAGCTGACATTGGCAATAATCGCGTTTTGACCGTAGTCCTGCTCAGTAGTGCCAATGTTGCAAAGTTGCCGCACTGTAGAACGGCCACCATCTGCGCCGATCACTAGCTGTGCGGTGATTTCTTGTTGTTGCTTGCCAGACTCGATGACTGCTGTAGCGATGTTCTTATTTAATGTCAGGGCCTTGAGCTGTGCCGGGCACATCAGTTCGACGTTGTCGAGTGTTGGCAATATTGATGAAAATATCGCGCCCATGACTCTGTTTTCAACGACATAACCGAGCGCATCAAAGCCATTGTTGCGGCAATCCATGCGTGTTTTACCGAAATGACCGCGGTCGGAAATATGAATTTTCTTTATCGCGGTGACCTGTTCTGCAAGTGACTCCCAAAGTTGCATGCCTTCAAAAATGCGCCGTGTTCCATAGGCGAGCGCGGTGCTACGATCATCGTAACTGGGTTGTGATGCAGAGCCGAAAGGGAAGGCTTCGACGAGTCCTATGTTTAGCTTTTGATCGCGTAATGCACAGGCAAGGCTGGCACCGACTAATCCGCCGCCGACGATGAGAATGTCAAAGTGCTTGTTGCTGCTCATGGGAACTATATTTTTTTCGCCATCAGTTGCTCAATTTCATCGACAGTTTTTGGCACGTGTTTGCTGAGTACGTCGCAGCCTGCTCGTGTAACAAGCACATCGTCTTCAATACGAATGCCAATATCCCACCATTTTTTTGCCACGCCTTTGCTGCCAGCGGGGATGTAGAGGCCGGGTTCGACCGTGAGAGCCATGCCAGCTTCCAATTGTCGCCAGATGCCGTCAATTTTATAGTCGCCGACATCGTGAACGTCCATGCCAAGCCAGTGGCCGGTGCGGTGCATGTAAAAACGTCGGTAGGTTTCATTTTTGACTGCTGTACGGTAGTCACCTTTGAGAATGCCGAGTTTTAGTAGTCCGCGTGTCAGCACACGAACGGCTGCCATGTGCGGGTCATTCCAGTGGTTGCCAGGCTTAACTTTGTCGATGGCGGCGAGTTGCGCCTGTAAAACCAGTTCGTAAAGGGCTTTTTGTGCGGGGCTGAATTTCCCGTTGACGGGGTAGGTGCGAGTAATGTCGCCCGCATAGTTTTGGTATTCAGCACCGGCATCGACGAGCACTAAATCACCGTCAATGAGTTCATTTTCATTGTTGGTGTAATGCAGTACGCAGCTGTTGGCGCCGCCACCGACGATGCTGGGATAAGCCGTTTCACGGCAGCCCTGAGTGATGAATTCGTGCAGAATGTCACCTTCAAGCTGGTATTCCATCATGCCGGGTTGACACGATTGCATGCCACGACGATGTCCGGCCGCTGATATTTTTGCAGCACTGCGCATTTGTTTTATTTCGTGACGGCTTTTGAATAAACGCATTTCATGCACGAGATGATCGAGCGCGACAAATTCAAGTGGTGCCCGCACTCCGGTGCGGGATTTTTCGCGGACCATGTTCAGCCAGTTAGTCAGTTGACCATCAAAGTCTTTGCTGATGCCCATCGTATAAAAAATTTTGTCTTTGTCTTCAAGCAGGCCGGGCAAGATGTCGTCAATATCTTCGATGGGAAAGGCGTCATCCGCAGCATGGTCTTCAATTGCACCATCCAGCCCGGCCATAGCGCCGTTCCAAAGCTCCATTACCGGGTCATGTTTGCGGCAGAATAAAATGTATTCAGCGTGTTTTCGACCCGGAATTAAAACCATTACTGCACTGGGTTCATTAAAGCCTGTTAGATAGAAAAAATCACTGTCGGGACGGTAGGGGTATTCAACATCACGGTTGCGTGCTTTGATCGGTGCGGCGGGTAATATCGCGATACTGTTCTTACCCATCAACTGCATCAGTTGTTTGCGGCGTTTGTTGAGTTCTTTGTTATCCATGTTGGCAGAGTTATTAGTGGATGGTTTGGTCATCGGGTATAAATTCGTGAGACAGTTGTAGTTCGATAAAGCTCAACATAACGCCGGCTTTTATGTATTCAGTGAGTTCCATATAAGCAGATTCACCCGTATTTTCATCTTCATCATCGTCGTAGCCGGCTTGTGCAATATTAGCTAAGTCACGTAATAGGTCGTTGATATCGTCGGAGAGATCGTTGTTGTCTTTAATGCCACCAATGCCCGCGCCAAAAAGAAAGCCTTGACACCAATCAGCCATCGCGACTGCACGTTCAGAAAGTTCTTCTTCATCATCAGGTAATAACATTTGAAAGCTAAAATCGTTGCTTTGTAATTGCTGCATGCTGTTTGTATATAGCATTTCAAAGTAACGTTTATTGTCGGTTTCGTTGAGTGCGTTTGGCGCATCTTCTTCAATAAGTGCCAGCCACATGTCCAGTGAACCTTCGCCTTGTGTGCAGATTAGGGCACAGAGTATACCGTGGCACTCAGAAGCGCTGTATTCGACACCGGTTTGCTGGCATAGCTCATGAAATTCATCGTGTTCCATTGGGGGTTCCAATATAGGTTGAGGTTGAGCAATTAATGTTTGGTTAAGCTGTTATTTATAATGATATAAATGCGTTGATTTTGACAAGGTAATTTACGCAGCTTCAACGTTAGAGCGCTTGTTTACGGCTCGAGTTTGTTATTTGTCCGACACTGTATCATACCTTTATATATAATAGCGTTGACCATCCGGTGCAACGACTCTATTATTTAGGCCTATGAGAAAAAATAAAGTAAGCAGTAATGTCGACCTAGCCCGACTTGAATACAGCATTGATGAATTGATTCGCGTGTGTGAACGTTTGCAAGAAGAGAATGCACGCTTACGCAATGAATCATTGGGTCTTAAATCGGAACAACGCGAGCTGGTAAAAAAGAATCAGTCCTCAACAAGCAAAATGGAAGCGATCATTACGCGCTTGAAAACCATGGAGCTTGAAATATGAGGCCTGCGAACAGTCCCGTGTCGCTTAACGTGTTGGGTAAAGAATATCTGGTGGCTTGCCCCGAAGAGGAGCAGGAAGCATTGCTTGCCTCTGCAAAGTTATTGAATGAGAAAATAAAAGAAGTGCAGCACAGCGGCCGAGTTATTGGCATTGACCGTATTACGGTGATGGCTGCATTAAATCTTGCTCATGAAATGTTGCGTGACAAGAACAGTGGTTTAGATAAAAAAGCAGAAGTGCGTTTAACGTTGATTCAAGATAAAATAGAAACCGCGCTCAGCAAAGCTCAGCAGATGGAGTTTTAAGTTTTCAGCTGAATAATTATGGGAATCCCCTGTGGCGCACGTCAGTAGACCGGGTACCTCTTGAGCCTAATTTTCTACCCCGGGGATGGAGTGTTGATGTCTTTGTGCATGTCCGTTTTTTTTCGGAAAGCCTGTGATGTCGCCGTTTTCCCCACTTGAGCCTCTGGTTCAAGGGCAAAAGTCTGCAACGGTGTTTACGGGGGATACCCTCCTTTTTTAAGCCTTCTATTGGCTTGTACGGTTTATCCATACGATGTCATCTCGCTCTCAAATCCGCCAAAAAATTCGCCAACAGCGCCGTGCGCTTGATGACAGTCAGCGCAAGATAGCCACGTCGGAGTTTTTTTACCGTCTTATTAACACGTCCCTATTTCGAAATAGTCAGCGTATTGCCTGTTATCTTGCCTGCGATGGTGAGATAGATATTGAACGCGTGATGTATAGGGCTTGGCAAATGAAAAAAACGGTTTATTTGCCAGTATTAGATGGTATGAATCGTTCACGGTTGTGGTTTGCTCCTTTTGCTAAAGATAGTCATATGGTGCTTAATCAGTATGGAATTCCTGAGCCAGTCGTGTCTCAGCAGAAAATAATCAGTGCATCAGAGCTTGATTTGATGTTGTTACCATTGGTTGCTTTTGATGATAAAGGTAATCGATTGGGTATGGGCGGTGGTTATTATGATCGCACTCTTGCATATATAAAGCGGCGTAATATATGGAAAAAACCACATGTGGTGGGTGTTGCTTATGAATTTCAACAGGTATCTGAACTCAAAAGTGAGTGCTGGGATGTTCCATTACAGTGCATAGTGACAGACCGTAATGTTTTCATGGCGCGCTAAAAATTAATAAATTTTAAAGGTGACAAGAGATGAATTACTGGTTGATGAAGTCAGAACCTGATGTTTTTGGCATAGATCATTTAAAAAAAATGCCAAAACAGACGGAACACTGGGATGGTGTGCGTAATTATCAGGCAAGAAATTTTATGCGTGATGACATGAAAAAAGGTGATCTAGTATTCTTGTATCATTCCAATTGTAAAAATATTGGCATAGTCGGCATTATGAAAGTTGTTAAAGAAAGTTATGTTGATTTCACTGCTTTTGATCCTGATGGTAAATATTTTGATCCAAAAAGCACGCAGGAAAATCCTCGCTGGTATATGGTCGATGTAAAATTTCAAAGTGAATTTGATAGGGTGATAAGTTTGAATGAATTAAAAAAATATCCGGAATTGTGCGATATGCGCTTAGTACAAAGGGGTAACAGGTTGTCGATAATGCCGGTTGCTGAAGCAGAATGGGGTTTTATATTGTCATTAGCAGAGTTTTGTTAGGTCTGTTTTTTGTTTTTTAGGATATAAATTTAAAATTTTTTCTGTAAATTTATTTTTTTGAAAGTTTTTATATGTCTTTAGTGTTTCTGTTATGCGTTGCAGTAAATTTGTTTTGTTAGTTGTTAATTCTTTTGCATAAAAACTCAAGAATAAAAATGTAGCGTCGATACATGGACGAATGTGAAAAAAATTGCAATAGAATACTGGTAATCTATGCAAAGATGTTTATACTGAACTTCGTAAAATACTTGGAGGGGAAATAATGGCTAAGAAAAAATCTTCGGCTAAGAAAAAAACCACCGCAAAAAAGAAAGTAGTTGCTAAGAAAAAAGTAGTAGCTAAGAAGAAAAAGGCTGTAGTGAAAAAGAAGAAAGCTGCACCTAAGAAGAAAAAAGCAGTAAGCAAGAAGAAAAAGGCTGTAGTGAAAAAGAAGAAAGCTGCACCTAAGAAGAAAAAGGCCGCTGTGAAAAAGAAAAAAGCAGCACCTAAGAAGAAGAAAGTAGTAGCTAAGAAGAAAAAGGCTGTAGCGAAAAAGAAGAAAGCTGCACCTAAGAAGAAAAAAGCAGTAAGCAAGAAGAAAAAGGCTGTAGCGAAAAAGAAGAAAGCTGCACCTAAGAAGAAAAAGGCCGCTGTGAAAAAGAAAAAAGCAGCACCTAAAAAGAAGAAAGCAGCCGTTAAGAAAAAGAAAGCTGTCAGAAGGAAGAAGTAAAGACGATATCCGGGCTTAAAAGTCTGATACGTCATTAATAAAAGGCCCGCAATGCGGGCCTTTTTTATTTATTATTAATAGCTTAACGGAATTAGCTGTCGCCAAGAAAAAGTTGGTATGCAGGGTTGTCGGTTTCTATCCAATAGTTATAACCCAGCCCATCAAAGTAACTTTTTAATAATCCTCGATCCTTTTTTGGCGCCTGAATACCCACTAAAACCCGTCCATAGGCTGCACCATGGTTTCGATAATGAAAAAGACTGATGTTCCAGCGTTGTCCAATGCAAGAAAGAAATTGTAGTAGTGCCCCGGGTCGTTCTGGGAATTCAAAACGGAACAGGTTTTCATGTTGTGCACCATTTGATTTTCCACCGACCATGTAACGAACATGCAGTTTAGCCATTTCGTTATCACTCATGTCCATGACAGGATATTTTTTTGATTGCAGTTGTTCTAATAAAGCATCTTTTTCTTCGTCGCCCTGGCTTAGTCGTATTCCGACAAAAATATGCGCCTGTTTTCCACCTGAAAAGCGGTAATTGAATTCAGTAATGCTGCGTTTACCTAAGATTCGGCAAAATTTTAGGAAGCTACCTGGTTTTTCAGGAATGGTGGTAGCAATAAGTGCTTCACAGCGCTCACCAATTTCAGCTCTTTCTGAAACATGACGTAGGCGGTCAAAGTTAATATTTGAACCACTATTGATTGCGATCAGGCGCTGGTTTTGTATATTTTCTCTTGCAACGTACTTTTTAACGCCTGCAACGGCTAAAGCCCCCGCAGTTTCTGCAATCGAGCGTGTGTCTTCAAATATATCTTTAATGGCTGCGCAAATTTCATCAGTACTAACAAGAATGACTTCGTCTACACATTGGCGTGCAATTCGATAGGGTTCTTTGCCGGCTTGTCGCACAGCGACACCATCTGCAAAAATCCCGACTTCGTCTAGGATGACGCGGCGCTTTTTCTTCAGCGCCATGTACATGCAAGCTGCGTCTTCGGGTTCGATGCCAATTATTTTTATATCGGGATAGAGTGACTTTACATAGGCAGAGATACCTGCGATTAAACCGCCACCACCCACAGGTACAAAAATAATATTGGGTAATTCAATTTGGCAGTTGAGTATTTCTGTGGCGATGGTTCCCTGCCCCGCGATGACGTCTTCATCATCGTAGGGGTGGACGAAGGTCATGCCATTCTTTTCTGCGAGTTGTAAAGCATGGTTGTGCGCATCGTCGTAGGTATCGCCATGTAGAACAACCTTGCCTCCAAAATGACGCACGGCCTGGATTTTAATAGGCGGTGTGGTTTTTGGCATGACGATGAGAGATTTTATTTTTAGTTTTTTTGCGGATAGCGCGACGCCTTGCGCATGATTACCTGCTGATGCAGCGATGACACCTTTTTTTCTTTCAGCATCAGTCAGGTTGGCAATTTTGTTATAGGCACCGCGTAGTTTGAAAGAAAAAACCGGTTGTAGATCTTCGCGTTTAAGCAGTACCTTGTTACCCAGTCGTGTTGATAATCGCGGCATGACTTCCAGCGGTGTTTCTGTTGCGACATCATAAACGCGTGCTTTGAGAATTTTTTCGAGATAACGTTTTGGCATGACGGTTATTGGATAATAGTTAAGTGTTATTTAAAGTGATTAAAAGTTTATCTGCTTGTCTCCAGCTCTAATTTTTCGAAATATGGCTTTCTGTAGAGTTTTCGAGGCATGCTATTCAATAACATTGTAGGCGAATTATAATAATATTGTCTCTTTTTATTCAAAGAGTTACAGTGTCTAAAATGAGCGGAAACGAGTTGTAGGCAGTGCATACAGCGTGACTGAACAGAAAATGCTAGTGAGGAGAAAGTGATGACGCAGGATGAGATGAAAATAAAAGTTGCAGAAGCAGCGTTAGAATATGTTGAACCGGGCGCGATTGTGGGCGTTGGAACAGGTTCAACTGCGAATCATTTTATTGATGCTCTGGCTAAAATTAAACATAAGATTGATGGAACTGTTGCCAGTTCTGAAGCCACGGCAGAGCGTTTGAAAGGGCATGGCATTGCCGTTTTGGAATTGCATGCGGTGGATGAAATTCCAGTTTATGTTGATGGTGCGGATGAAACGAATAAATATCTACATCTTATTAAAGGTGGTGGCGGTGCTTTAACACGCGAAAAAATTGTCGCAGCGGTAAGTAAGACCTTTGTTTGTATTGCGGATGAAAGCAAATTGGTTGATGTGTTGGGTGCTTTTCCACTGCCGATTGAAGTGATTCCGATGTCGCGCAGCTATGTGGCGCGTGAAATTGTTAAAATGGGTGGGCAGCCTAGATTGAGAGAAGGTTTTGTCACTGACAATGGCAATCTCATTCTTGATGTTCACAATATGCAGATTTTGGAGCCAGTTAAATTAGAGCAGCAACTGAATAGTATTGTTGGTGTTGTAACGAATGGTTTATTTGCGCAACGACCTGCAGACGTGGTTCTGTTGGGGACACCTGAGGGCGTGCGTAAGCTGGATTAAGTTACAGTTTCAGCCGATTAGGAGGGCGCTTGTTATTTAAGTGTTTATAACAATACCCGTTCAATCGCACCCTGTTGTGTTGTTTTAACAAATTCTTCCTGCCAGTTTTCACCTAAGCGGTGTTTGGCCAGTTCGACAACAATATAGTCAGTTTCCAGTCCGGTGCTGTCCTGATAGCGGGATAGCCCTTGTTGACAGGCGGGGCAGGAGGTTAGGATTTTAACTTCCTGCTCTTCTACTTTGGTTTTTTGTGTCAGCTGTTTGATGCCTTTGACAAGTTCTTCTTCCTTGCGAAAACGTACCTGCGTTGCAATGTCAGGTCTTGCAACGGCAAAAGTACCGGCTTCACCGCAGCATCGGTCAGATAATAATACTTCCTGCCCCATTAATTTAGAGCTGACTTTTATGGGGTCATGACTTTTCATTGGTGAATGGCAGGGGTCGTGGTAAAGATATTGAACACCGTCTACTCCGTCGAGAGAAAAGCCTTTTTCCATTAGATATTCGTGGATGTCGAGTAAACGACAGCCAGGGAAAATATTTTCGAACTCATATTTCAATAATTGATCCATGCACGTACCGCAGGAAACAATTACTGTTTTAATGTCCATATAGTTCAGGGTGTTAGCGATTCGATGGAACAGCACGCGGTTATCGGTGGTAATTTGTTTGCCACGCACTTGATCGCCGGATGACGTTTGTGGATAGCCGCAGCAAAGATAGCCGGGTGGCAGCACGGTTTGTGCCCCTGCATCGTAGAGCATGGCTAGCGTGGCAAGCCCGATTTGGCTGAAGAGCCGTTCCGAACCACAGCCTGGGAAATAAAAGACACTGTCACTGTCGTCATGATTGAGATTTGGGTTGCGTAATATTGGTACAACTTTGGTGTCTTCCATGCCGAGCATGGCGCGTGTAGTTTTTGTTGGCAATTTGGCCGGCAATGGTTTTTTAATGAAATGTACGATCTGCGTTGTGATGGCCGGTTTGCCCGTGGTCGATGTAGGGCGTTTAGCTGCTTTTTTGCCAAAAAATCGTTGTGCAATGCTATAGGCGAATCGCTGTGCAGTAAAACCTTTTTCAATAAAACTTTTACGCATTAATTTTATGGTGTTCGCATCAGTGATGTTCAAAAACATCATCGATAATCGAGTGCCCAGGTTGGCTTTGTTGGCACCACGGTTTTTGAGGATCGTCCTCATGCGTATCGATACTTCCCCGAAATCGATGTCAACGGGGCAGGCTGGAAGGCAGCGATGGCAAATTGTGCAATGATCTGAAATGTCATTCATTTCAGTGAAATGTCGAACCGATATGCCGCGCCGAGTTTGCTCTTCGTAGAGAAACGCTTCAATGATTAAACCGGTTGATAAAATTTTATTGCGCGGAGAATAGAGTAAATTTGCCCGCGGCACATGAGTGGTGCAAACAGGCTTGCATTTACCGCAACGTAGGCAGTGTCGGATGTCATCATTCAATGCGCCAAGTTCGCTATCTTCAAGAATTAATGCTTCCTGTTGAACAAGCCGTAACGATGGCGTGTAAGCATTTTCGAGCCCTGATCCGGGCATTAATTTACCGCGGTTGAAGTGTCCGTTGGGGTCTATTTTATTTTTGTAGGCAGCGAATGATTGTATGTTGTCTTCATCAAGGTACTGCATTTTAGTCAGGCCAATGCCGTGCTCTCCGGAGATTACACCATCAAGTGCAACAGCCAGCTTCATGATGCGGTCAACGACTTCATCCGCTTCTTGCATCATGCCGTAGTCATGTGAGTTGACGGGGATATTGGTGTGTACATTGCCGTCACCTGCATGCATGTGCAGCGCGACAAACAGACGGCTGGAGCGGTGGTTGCTGTGGATTTCATCAATGCGTTGATGAATTTTTTCCATTGTTCTGCCTGCGAATATTTCTTTGATGGGTTGCTCAACTTCGGTGCGATAAGAAATACGCAAGTCGCGACGTAGCAGCAAATCAAGGATCCGATCGTCTTTTTGTAGCAGGGTTTTTTCATTGTCTGACAGTAGCTCAGGATGCTGGCCTGCTGTGTCATCCAGTGCTGCAATGATACTCCGCCAGCGGGTCTTCACACTTTCCAGCTGTTCGCAGGCCGCGCTGCGTTTTGAATTCATGATGACGTCAGATTCATCGCTGGCGGTTGTTAGTGTGTCTAACACAGGGAAGGCGCTGTTTTGCGGGCTGACAAAATCATAAACATCATCAATCATGCGTAGCTTGTTGGCCATTGATAATTCGATGTTGATGCGTTCGATGCCTTCATTGTAATCAGCGAGGTGATCAAGTGGGATGACAACGTCTTCATTGATTTTAAAAGCATTGGTGTGGGCGGCAATCGCAGCAGTGCGGCCACGATCCTGCCAGAATTCTTTACGTGCTTCAGGGCTGACGGCTATAAAGCCTTCAGCATCGTATTGATTGGCTAAGCGCACTATCGATGAGGCAGCTTCAGCGGTATTGTTTTCGTCATCACCGATAAGATCTGCGATCAAAACCATTTTTGGTAATTCGGCACGTGGAGCTTTTGTTGCGTAGTTGACGGCACGCAGGTAGCGTTCATCGAGATGTTCAAGACCGGATAACAATACGCCTTCTTTTTTACTCAGCTGTTGTGTGATTTTAACAATGGTGGACACGGCTTTTTTCATGTCATGACCAAAAAACTCTAAACACACTGTGCGGGCAAATTGAGGCTGTTTATGTAGAATAAAAACGGCTGATGTAATTAAACCATCGCAGCCTTCTTTCTGAATACCCGGCAGTCCACCGAGAAATTTATCAGTGACGTCTTTACCCAGTCCATTTTTACGGAAGTCTTTACCGGCAAACTGTAAAATTTCTGGTGCGCCGATGATGATGGTGCTGTCGGCTTGATAGCGGGTGATACGAAATTCAACTTTTTCCTGGTCGTGAATTTTGCCGAGGTTGTGATTCAGGCGCTCTATTTCCATCCATTCTGCATCGGGGGTGACCATGCGCCAGGAAACCAAGTTGTCCAGCGTTGTGCCCCATAACACAGCTTTTTTTCCGCCAGCATTCATCGCGACATTGCCACCGATGGTACAGGCATCTTGCGAAGTAGGGTCAACGGCGAAAATGAGTTGGCTTAGTTCAGCACATTCAGAAACGCGACGAGTGACAACACCTGCACCCGCACGAATGGTAGCAATTTTCTCTTTTACGCCATCAATGTTGCGGTAATCAACTTCGCTGAGTGCTTCAAGTTTCTCGGTGTTGATAATGGCGGTATCGGCGTAAAGCGGAACCGCGCCACCGGTATAACCTGTGCCGCCACCACGTGGAATGATGGTTAGCCCGAGCTCGATACAAGCTTTGACTAGCGCCTGTACTTCTTCTTCAGTGTCAGGCGTGATGACAACTTGCGGCAGTTCGATGCGCCAATCTGTGGCGTCGGTGACATGAGAGACGCGTGCCAGGCCACCGAAGTCGATGTTGTCTTTGCGAGTATGGCGTGACAGGCGTTTAAAAACCTGTTGCCGCTGTTTACGCTGGGCTGGAAACCAGGCTTCAAAGTCATTGACCGCTTGCCGTGTTGCAGTGACTAGTGACAGTGCTAAATCATTGCTGTCTGCTCTGGCGATGATTTGGTCTAAACGATGATGCAGTGCTTTGGATAATGAATTCCAGCGTTTGGGGCTTTCAAGCAGATCATCTTGAATGTAGGGATTGCGGACAATTACCCACATATCCCCGAGCACTTCGAATAACATGCGCGCAGAGCGCCCAGTGCGTCGTGAACCACGTAGTTCGTTAAGTGAATCCCAGCATTGCTTACCAATAAAGCGAATGACGATCTCACGATCTGAAAAAGACGTGTAGTTGTACGGAATCTCGCGGAGTCGTGATAACTCAGAATTCATCATGTGGTGTGTTTCATAAAGATATAATTTGCGGTGTCGATATCTTCAACAATATAGACAATGACGCGCATTCTAACACGCAATGAATAAGCTGGCAGCATGGATTGGCGAACGAAACCCCTCATTTTTAAGTGGGTAATAGCTTGAATGGGAACTAATTTAGGAAATTAAATATGGAAGCAGCTTTGCCTAAAGAGAGAAAAGAGACCTATCTGGACAGATTTCGACGTCTGGAGCCCATTTCATCGTTGTCTGAGGAGCAGATTCATGAGCTTGCTGAGCAATCAACGATAGAAAAAGTCTCTTCTGACACGGTTCTTTTTGATGATCAGAGTAAAACTGATTGTGCGATCTATCTACTCGATGGTGCTATTGAAGCTCAAATAAATGGCAGTGATGAAAAGAGAACAGTGATTGGCGGCAGCGCAGACGCTGTTTACCCGGTTACTTCCGAGAAAAACCACTTTAATTGCGCAGTAACCAGTGCGCCATCCGTGATCACCCGTATTGATAAAGAGCTGCTAGATACGCTGCTGACCTGGGCTCAAATAACAGCACCGGAGACAGAGGTGTTAATGAGCGAAGATGGCATTATCTCTATTGATAAAGCTGATTGGCTTAAAACGATGTTTAAGTCGCCGACTTTTCGCAGTTTGCCGGCTGCCAATATTGAGCAGCTGTTGTCTCGCCTCGAGCCGATTCGTGTGCATGCAGGTGACGTGATTATTCGTCAGGGAGATCCCGGGGATTATTTTTATATGATCGATCAGGGCACGGCGATGGTGACACGTAATCCTGATGATGATGAAGATTCTGTTGAAATGGCTGAGCTTTTGGAAGGCTACACATTCGGTGAGGCAGCATTAATTTCAGATAAACCGCGAAATGCGACGGTTTCTATGATGTCGGACGGTATTTTGCTGAGATTATCCAAGGATGATTTTATTAAACTCCTGAAGCAGCCGTCGTTGCTTAAAGTGTCATTTGATAGTGCGCAGGAAAAGATTGGGATGCAAAAAGCGCAATGGGTTGATGTGCGTTTGGCGTCAGAATTTGATCATGCTCATCTGCCGGGTGCTGTAAACATTCAAATGCGAGATATGCATCGTAGTGCCCGTGACTTGGATAAAAACATCTTGTATGTTTGTTATTGCGAAACGGGGAGCCGCAGTTCCGCCGCAACCTTTGTTTTAGCTCAATACGGTTTGCAGGCGGCTGTATTAGAAGGCGGTTTGCAGGGGGATGCTGGTGCCTCACTGACAGAAGAATAATAGTATTTCAGTTTCGTCTGTGTGCGATGAAAAAGTGTTTAGTTGTTGATTATCCACAGTAAAACTGCGTAACGTATTCCTTTCCCAATCACTATGAATAGAATCGATGCTGCCAGATTGATTCTTAGCCAACCTGCGGCCACGCATAGCGGGTCGCCGATGATCGGTACCCACGAAAGTAACAATATCGGACTGCCCCAACGTTTTAAGCGATGGATAGCCTTGTGGTGTTTTTTTTCAGCGTTAGTTTTGTGATTTGGAAAAAAATTCGCGATTAACCATCCCAGTACCCAGCTGCTAATTCCACCGAGAGTATTGCCTGCGGTGGCGGCAACCCATAGTAGTATCGTTGAATGTTTGTCGTTCGAAGCTAAATATAAAAGTAGTGCTTCTGAGCTGCCCGGTAAGATGGTGGCAGACAGAAACGCACTGAAAAACAAACCAGCGAGGCTGGTTATTACATCAGACATGGTTGTCTAGGTTCGATTTTTAGTTTTTGCGGCAAGATATCATTTCGGTTTTAAAGTTGGCGCTGCTGAGTGCTGAAATATTATTATGTTTCTGTTGCTTAGTTCAGGTACTTAAATCTCATATTTGAATGTACCGCTCTGAGCGAAGATTAGCCAGAATAGTGATATCATCTAGCGCTTTAGTGGTGGGCGTATGGCCTGCGTTTCGTAAATAGGGATTGAGGGAAGAAACATGATCATCGTGACCGGTGGTGCCGGCTTCATCGGCAGTAATATTGTTAAGGCACTGAATGAGCGCGGACGCAGCGATATAATCGTTGTCGATGATCTGTCGGACGGGACAAAATTCAGGAATTTGGCCGATCTGGAAATAGCCGATTATCTGGCTCATGACGAGTTTATGACACGTCTACAGGCCGGCGAAGACTTTTGTGCCGAAGCTGTTTTTCATGAAGGCGCCTGTTCTTCCACTACTGAGTGGGATGGCCGTTTTATGATGGATAATAATTATCGCTATTCCCGCGAGCTGTTGCATTATTGTTTAGAATGGAAGATTCCCTATCTGTATGCATCATCGGCCTCTGTTTACGGTGTCGGCCCCGTGTTTTCAGAGTCGCGCGAACATGAGCAGCCGCTCAATGTTTACGGCTATTCAAAATTTCTGTTTGATCAATATGTAAGGCGTTTGTCGAAACTGGAAAGTCAGGTGGTGGGGTTTCGTTATTTTAATGTTTATGGGCCACGCGAACAGCATAAAGGATCGATGGCCAGTGTTGCTTTTCATCTGAATAATCAAATTAAGACAGAAGGCTCGGTACGTTTGTTTGAAGGCTGTGATGGTTATGATGACGGTGAGCAGCGCCGTGATTTTGTTTATGTCGATGATGTTGCAGCAGTCAATTTATGGTTTTTGGATCATCCAGAAAAATCTGGCATTTTTAATTTAGGCACGGGACGCAGCCAGAGTTTCAATGATGTTGCAAACGCTGTGGTGGCTTACCATGAAAAAGGGGATATCGAATACATTCCTTTTCCAGAAAAGCTCAAAGGCTGTTATCAAAGTTTTACTGAGGCAGATATGACTGCGCTGCATGAGGCGGGTTATGACAAGCCTTTTCAAACAGTTGAGCAGGGTGTGCGTGATTATATGGAGTGGCTGAACCGCTAGCGGTAAGCGTTATGACGCAACGAATACTCGTCGTTGGGCCTGCTTGGGTAGGTGATATGGTGATGGCGCAGAGCCTGTTCAAGGTATTGCGCGAACGCTCTTCGCAAACTGAAATTGATGTATTGGCACCCGCATGGACTGAGTCTTTGCTGAGCTGTATGCCCGAGGTGCGACAAGCCATTGCGATGCCACTGGGGCATGGGCAGCTTGGTTTGGGTGTGAGGCGAAGATTAGGAGTGACCCTTAGAGACCGCTGCTACGATCAAGCTATTGTGCTGCCAGGTTCATTTAAATCCGCGCTGGTTCCTTTTTTTGCAAAAATACCTAAGCGGACGGGCTTCACTGGTGAATTACGTTGGGGCTTGCTCAATGATGTTCGACCGTTGGATAAATTGAAATTGTCGATGACAGTACAGCGATTTGTGGCGTTGGGACGGGATGTAAATCAGAGTACCTCTGAAAGTATTCCTGTACCGCGACTGGATATTAAGCAGCCAATCATTGCTGAGGCATTAGAGAGATTATCGTTAGCGCGACCTACAAAATCTGTATTAGCGCTTTGTCCTGGAGCAGAATATGGACCGGCAAAACAATGGCCGGCAGAATATTTTGCCGAAATAGCGCGGGCCAGAATTGCTGCCGGCTGGGATGTCTGGGTGTTTGGTTCAGACAAGGATCGAGTTATTGCCGAGACAATCTGTAAATTGGCAGGGGAATCTTGTATCAACCTTGCTGGGAAGACAAGCTTGCAAGATGCCATACATTTGTTGTCATTGACCGATGTGGTGGTGAGTAATGATTCAGGTCTGATGCATGTGGCCTCAGCATTGGATAAGCCTTTGGTGGCAATATACGGTTCGTCTGATCCAAAATTTACGCCGCCATTACATGATAAGGCGGAGATCGTTTCATTGGGTTTGGGATGCAGCCCCTGTTTCAAGCGCGTATGTCCCTATGGACACACTAATTGTTTGCGTGATATTAAGCCGGAAATTATTTTAAATCGTTTAGAGGAAACGTCGTTGTCATCACTAAATAAGGTCGCTGAAAAATGAAAATAAGCTGCTTTACCTTTATACGTAACGGTACGTTATTGGGTTACCCTTATATAGAAAGTATTCGTTCAGCGCTGCCGTTATGCGATGAATTCGTTATAGCAGTGGGCGACAGTGTAGATGATACGGTCGAGCGCATTCGGGCTATCGGCGATGACAAAATCAGAATCATCGAAACGAGCTGGAATGAAAAAATGATAGACCGTGGATATGTTTACGGTCAGCAAAAAATGATTGCGCATTTTAATTGTAGTGGTGATTGGGCTTTTTATCTGGAAGGTGATGAAGTGCTTCATGAAGATGAGTTGCCGCGAATAAAAGCGACGATGGAAAAGCATCTTGAAGATCAGGAGGTTGAGGCGCTTATTTTTGATTTTCATCATTTTTATGGAGAGGCCGGGACTATCGCATTGGGCCCACATTTCTATCGTCAGGCACCACGCATTATTCGTAACAGTATTCGTAGCTACGCACCTGATGGCCTGTTTTTTGTTGTCATGGATAAAAATAAACGTGGTCGTTATCCAACGGCGGCATTGGCCAATGCAAATATCTATCACTATGGGCATGTACGCTCAGTTGAAAAGATGCAGGAGAAAATTCAGCGGGTGAGTAAATACTGGGGTTCGGCGCCACCGGAATTTAAAAGTTATGGCGATGTTGACTCCCAGGGTTTTGTTGCATTCGACGGATCACATCCAAAGATTATGCAAGACTGGCTGAAAAATGATGCACAACAAAGTTTTTCATTTAATGAAAACCATGCGCTGACAAAAAAAGAACGCGGTTATCGTACGCGTAGGAAATTAGAAAAATGGCTGGGCATTGATACCAGTAAGAAACATTTTCGCTTAGTAAAAAAATAATAGGTGCTAGAGGTTAAGGATATAAATGGTAAGGGAGTCTGTTATCGGGAATCCATTTAAATGGAAAGGAAATCTTAATTTTTCTTGTCAGGTCATGGTCGTTGCAACAGGGGCAGCGATTCCGCTTTCAACCGCGTTAGGTAGTGTCACAGCAGGTTTGGCATTATTGTTTTGGATACTGTCAGGAAATTTTTCGGAAAAATTTCAGGCGGTCAAAAATAACAAGGTTATTGTTGTGTCGATGTTTTTATTCATGCTGATGGCGATTGCGGTGGTCTACAGTAGCGCTCCCGTGGATGAAGCATTGCGAGGCCTGAGAAAATATTTATTGTTTCTTTTAGCGCTGGTAGTTGCGACGACGGTATCGAGCGAAGAAAAATGGCGTCGATGGGGTGTCTGGGCATTTTTATTTGGCATGCTGCTGACATTGGTTTTTTCTTTCACTGACTCGTTTGGATTAACGCATATCGGTGAAGGGCCCGCATCAGGTCATGCCGTTTTTGTCGGCCAGATTACGCAAAATATTTTCATGGCTTTTGCTGTGTATTTATTGCTACACCTGTTTGTCAGGCATGTTAAATATCGATGGATGATTGCTCTGGCTATTATACTAGCTTTGTACAACATGTTGTTTTTAGCGATGGGCCGAACTGGCTATGTAGTGTTGGCCTTTTTGTTAGTATTGTTTTCTATTCAACGGGTGGTGGCTTCAAGAGGATTGAATATTAAATGGTTATTTCTTGGCGGCATGGCAGGTGTGTTGATAACCAGTATGATTTTTGCAGCTGCATACCAAACATCAGACGTTTTTAAGTACCGCATAAATATGGCAAGCGAAGGTTTTAGCATGTTTCAGACAGGAAATTCATCGTCATCCACGGGTCTGCGACTGGAGTTTTATGCTAATAGTATTGATTTGATAATGAAAAAACCATGGTTCGGATATGGTATGGGTAGTTTGTCGTCTGAATATAAAAAAATGGCTGAGCAAAAAGGCTTGGTGGGTGATCATGTTACTCGTAATCCTCATAATGAATATATCGTAATAGCCTTTCAGCTAGGGATTGTGGGTCTGGTTATTTTTTTATATTTATTTTTTGTGCAATGGCGGGCGAGCTTGATATTGCCCTGTTATGAAATGTTTATTGCACAGGGTTTTATTGTAGTGATAATGGTGGGCTCATTATTGAATTCTTTATTGCTCGATCACGTTACAGGTTTGTTTTTCGGATTTTTTACCGGTTTATTATTTTCTGGAATAAACGGGAGCTCCAATGCACCTATTGTTTCTAGTAACGTCAGCGACTGAGCGATGTCAGAGACCTGCTTGTTATCAATTGTAGTTATCACGCTGAATGAGGCACATAACATTCGCGATTGCCTTGAGTCGGTACGTTGGGCCGACGAGATTATTGTGGTGGACTCTGGTAGTACTGATGGCACACAGGAAATTTGTCGTGAATATACCGAAAATGTTTTTGTGATGGATTGGCCGGGCTTTGGTATGCAGAAGAACCGTGCTCTTGAAAAGGCGAGCGGTCAGTGGGTGCTGTCGATTGACGCGGATGAGCGGGTAACAAAAAAATTACGTGATGAAATTCAGCGTCGAATTTCTCCAGATACTTCTGAGCGCACCGCAAGTAATAATGTAGTCGCATTCAGTATCCCTAGATTATCAAACTACTGTGGTCGATTTCTTCGCCACGGTGGCTGGTGGCCGGATCGAGTGGTACGGTTATTTTTGCGCAGCAAAGCATATTTTGATGATGCCCCCATTCATGAGCGTTTGCTGGTTGACGGTAAAGTGGGGAAAATTAAGTCTCATTTATTGCATTATACCTTTCGAGATCTGAATCAGGTGCTGGATACGGTTAATCGTTATTCAACTGCTGGTGCACAGATGAAGTGCGAACAGGGTAAGCAGGGTGGTTTGACTAAGGCAGTGTCACACGGCGTTTGGATGTTTTTCAGAACCTACGTTTTCAAGGCTGGTTTTCTTGATGGTCGCGAAGGTTTCATGTTGGCAGTTTCCAACGCAGAGGGGGCTTATTACAAATACCTCAAACTCTGTTATTTAAATCGCGATAATAAAATAGCGGATAAATAAAACTGTGTTGAGTGTTATTGTTCCGACTTACAATCGTCCCGCTGCGCTGGCTAAAGTGTTATCTGCGTTTGAGTTGCAGCAGTACCGAGATTTTGAACTATTGATTGCTGATGATGGTTCCAGTATCGAGACGTCAGATTTAATCGCCGAGATGAAGGAAAGGTTGTCTTACCCGTTGCAGCATCTTTGGCAGGAAGACCAAGGTTTTCGCGCCGCGATGGTACGTAATCGTGCCGTTGCTGCCGCCAAGGGTGACTACCTGGTTTTTGTCGATGGCGATTGCATTCCCTTGCCCGATTTTCTTTCGCGCCATCATGCTTTGGCGCAAGCTAATTGCTTTGTAGCAGGGAATCGCGTGTTATTCGACGAGGCGTTTACCCAGCAGGTACTCGATCGGGATTTGCCAGTTTGCTCGTGGTCTTTTATGCGTTGGCTATTTGCACGCCTACGGACTGAAATAAATCGTTTTGCTCCAATTGTTCGTTTGCCCGATGGCTCGTTTCGTCATCGCCAGCCGCGACGCTGGCAAGGTGTTAGAACTTGTAATTTAGGTGTTTGGCGCAGTGATGTGTTGCGCGTAAATGGTTTTGATGAAAGCTATCAGGGCTGGGGGCATGAAGATGCTGACCTTGCGGTGCGATTGATCCGCGCTAATATTTTTCGTAAAGATGGTCGTTTCTCTGTGCCAGTGTTGCATCTCTGGCATCAGGAAAATGATCGCAGTACGCTGGAAGAAAATGAACAACGACTGGCCGCAATTATTGATAGTGAAACGGTGTTAGCTAAGCAGGGTGTTGATCAGTATTTATCATGATCTTGAAATATCAAAAAAAGTTGTTACATGATGGCTGATTTAAAACGGCTGCTGATTGTAAAAACCTCATCCATGGGCGATGTCATTCACATGTTGCCTGCGTTGACAGATATGCGTCGAGCTTATCCTGAGTTGTGCATAGACTGGTTAGTGGAAGAAGGGTTTGCCGATATTCCCGCCTGGCATCCTGCTGTGAATGAAGTGATTCCAGTGGCGTTGCGGCGTTGGCGTGGACGCCTGATGGATAAAACAACATGGCAGGAAATTAGTAATTTGAAACGTCGTTTGTCTCAAGCTAACTATGATCGTGTATTGGATAGTCAGGGGCTTTTGAAAAGTGCCGTGCTGGCAGGTTGGGCGAAGCGCCCAGTGATGGGTCTGGATGCAAAATCTGCACGCGAATTTTTGGCAGCGTTTTTTTACCATGACAAATTGCAAGTTGCAAAAGGATTACACGCAATAGATCGCAATCGGCAGCTGGCAGCACAGGCGCTTAATTATTCGCTTGATGAAATGCCCTTGAGCTATGGTTTAGATTCTGTTGCACATTCTACCGATCCACTCGCATCGTTAGATATATCGTTACCCGACTCGTATGTGGTGTTCCTGCATGCCGCCAGTAAGCAGGAAAAAGAATGGTCGATAGCCAACTGGATTACATTGGGTCAAGCCATGAATCAGCAGGGTTTGTCGGTATTGTTACCTTGGGCCAATGAGCGTGAACATACTAATGCAAAAACCATTGCCGTCTCACTATCCCAGGCGCTTGTATTGCCAAAGCTAGGGCTTGATGCGCTTGCGGATATTATTGTTCATGCACGGTTATTGATCGGGGGAGACAGTGGCTTATCGCATATGGCCGCTGCTTTTAATCGGCCGATTGTCGCGCTGTATTTATCTACTGACCCAGGTTTGACGGGTGTTTGTGGTGCTACCAGTAAAGGTTGTTCGCGAGTAGAAAACCTGCGTGTAGATGGCGGTGAACAGGATGTGTCAACAGTGTTGGCAGTTCTTGAAAACAACACTTTTCTGTTTTCAAGTGACATGTGATTGATGCTGCCCGATAAAATTTTAGTCATCGCTACACGTCAGATTGGCGATGTGTTGTTGTCCACACCGTTAATTCGTTCGCTGCGTCGCGCCTGGCCAAAAGCAAGGCTGGATGTTTTGGTTTATGAAAAAACTGGTCATATACTGCAAGGCAACTCTGATATTGACCATCTTATTGAGGTGGCGGAACATCCTAATAAATCACAATATTGGGTTTTATTGAAACAGATTTTTCGTCGTTATAACTTGGCTGTATCTATTTTGGGTGGTGATCGTCCCTTGATTTATGCGCTATTGGCAGCACCGCAACGAGTCTCTATTGTGCCTCCGCCGCAACGTTATGCGCATTGGAAGCGTGCCATCTGCAAGACTTGGGTTGAACTGGATAATGTCAGTACCCATACCGTTGAGCAATATTTACAACTCGCAGACGCCCTGAAAATTGAGCGTTGTTATGACATCGTATTGCCGATCAGTATAGATTCAAATGAGTTGGACAGCTTGTTGCCATTTGACCGCCAAGAAAAAAAATATGCAGTGTTACATCTTATGCCGATGTGGCGCTACAAACGCTGGAACCCTGAGGGCTGGCGTGCCTTGATTGATTCTTTGTTTCAACAGGATATTCAGATTGTTATTACAGGTAGCCCGTCGCATCAGGAACAAAAATTGGTAAACGAAATTCTAGAGTTGAATCCTCAGCAGGTGGTGAATTTAGCGGGGCAATTAAATCTGGCGCAGGTTGCGCAGTTGATAACAACGGCAGCTTTGTTCGTCGGCCCCGATACATCAGTTACGCATATAGCCGCGGCTACGGGCGCGCCGACACTGGCGATTTTTGGCCCGAGTAATCCAGTTAAGTGGGGGCCGTGGCCGAAGGGTTATGATAAAACAGCGCCGCCATTTGTTAATCATGCCGAGGTTCAGCATGTTGGTAATGTCTATTTATTACAGGGGGCTAGAGATTGTGTGCCCTGTCATGAAGAAGGTTGCGATCGTCATAAGGGCAGTGCCAGCCGTTGTTTGGATGAGCTGCCGGCAAATCGAGTGATTGATGCGGCAAAGCTGTTGCTGAATCCAAATCTAGCGAAACATTGATGCTCTACTGATATATCTGCAATCACTCAATATTATTTTTCTGCATAAATTCTTTTTTCATCGCCATCTCTTTCTTTGAAACGTTGATGCACCCATAAATACTCTTCGGGTTGTTGGCTCACCTGTTCTTCAATGAGTTGGTTGATGCGGATTGTATCGGCTTCGATATTGCCGCTGGGAAAATGCTTTAGTGCTGGCATGATCGTTAATCGATAACCGCTGCCATCGGGCAGTCTATGGGTATAATAAGAAACCAGTGCTGCACCACTGATGGCGGCGATGCGCGCAGTCGCAGGGTTGGTTGGAGCAGGGACATCAAAAAAAGGAGCCATGACACAGCCTTTGTGTCCATAATTTTGGTCTGGGGCATACCAGATTGCATGACCTTTTTTCAATGTTTTTAACATGGTTCGCACATCATCGTGAGCGATCATTTCTTCTTCTGTTTTTTTGCGGCCTCTTTCCATGATGGCTGCTAGCAATGGGTTTTCATTGCGGCGGTGCATAAAATGAAAAGGCGTGTAAAGGCCTAAAGCCTGACCGCCGATTTCCATGGTGGTGAAGTGAGCGATCAGCAGAATTACACCTTTACCTTTAGCTTGTGCCTGTTCCAGATGTTCGAGGCCTTCGATGTGGACCAGTTTTTTCAGTTTGCTTGCCGGAGCCAGCCAGCTTAGTCCCATTTCGATCAGCAGCATGCCGAGTGATTCAAAATGCTGGTGTAGAATTTTTTTGCGTGAGGCAGAATCTTTTTCTGGAAAGCAGAGCTTTAAATTGACCTCGGCTATATGTCGGCGACGACGTGATAACTTGAAAATTACCAGGCCTATTAGTTTGCCAAATGCGACTTGCAAGCGATAGGGTAATTTCGAAACACACCACAGTAGTCCGATGCCTGGCCAGATCAGCCAGTAACGTGGACCGAGAAAATTTGTCAGCGGGGCATTTCTATCTATCGACATGGTGTGGCTGTGTTTGTACTTAAATAAAGAATGATTGTTTGTTGGCCGGGCCAGCACACATGTGCTATTCATCGGCTTCAGTAGCTGATTAAGCCTCTAATTAATCAAGCAGCGACGCTATGGTATCATGCAGCGATAATATTGAAGACCAATTGTGACGATAAGTTGCAGCCGTAATTGGCGAATGAATAAAAGGAACAAGAACCTATGAATTTACAAATTCCCGATTTCAGTAAAGCGCGGACACTGGTTGTCGGTGATTTGATGTTGGATAAATACTGGAAAGGTTCAACTTCGCGTATTTCACCGGAAGCCCCGGTGCCAGTGGTGCATGTGCGTGATTGTGAAAATCGCCCGGGCGGCGCAGGTAATGTGGCGCTGAATCTTGCGGTACTTTGCGGCAGCACGATGTTGGATGGTTATGTTGGAAAGGATGCCGCGGGCGCGCAACTAAAATCCCTGCTTGAAGAGAGTGGCGTGCAGTGCTGTTTTGAGCTGTTGCCAGAAGTGACCACCGTTTCCAAGATGCGGGTTTTGAGCAGCCACCAGCAATTGTTGCGATTGGATTTTGAAGAAGGTTTTTTTGATCTTGATGATACTGTTCTGTTGGCACGGTTTGAAAAAAGCATTGCTCAGGTGGACGTGATTGTTTTATCAGATTATGCCAAGGGCACGCTATCGCTTGTTCCTGAGTTTATTAAAATGGCTCGGCAGGCGGGTAAAACAGTGTTGATCGATCCTAAAGGTAATGATTTCAGTATTTATCGTGGTGCAAGTTTGTTAACGCCGAATATGGGTGAGTTCGAAGCGATTGTGGGTCGTTGCCATAATGATGAGCAGGTGGTTGCTGGTGCGGAAAACTTGCGTCAGGAGTTAGCGCTGGATGCGTTGTTGGTCACGCGGGGTGAGCGTGGCATGACGCTGATTCGTGAAGCCCATCCACCGGTTCATTTTCCGACTCGGGCGCGTGAAGTATTTGATGTGACGGGTGCCGGTGATACGGTTATTTCTGTATTGGCTGCGGCGCTGGCGGCCGGTCAGCCAATGGATGCAGCGACAGGCTTGGCAAATTTGGCTGCAGGTATTGCTGTCAGCAAGTTAGGCGCGGTGGCGGTGACGGCTGAGGATATGCAGGTTGCAATTTCATCACATCAGCAGCCGAAATTTGTTTCCGCCAGTAAAATGTTGGATGAAACTTCGTTGCTGGATATTATTCATCGTGCCAAGGCGTTGGGTGAACGTATCGTTTTCACCAATGGCTGCTTTGATATTTTGCATGCCGGGCATGTGCGTTATCTTGAACAGGCGCGCTGTCTTGGCGATCGTTTGTTGATTGCGGTTAACGATGATGCCTCTGTGTCAGATCTAAAAGGTGATAGTCGGCCGATTAATAACCTGCAGCAACGCATGACCGTATTAGCGGCTCTGGAGTCGGTCGATTGGGTGGTGTCTTTTTCTGAATCAACCCCGGCGCGATTGATATCCGAGCTGTTGCCCGATGTGTTGGTTAAGGGCGGGGATTATCAGCCGGATGAGATTGCTGGCGCAGATTCTGTGCGTGAAAATGGCGGCGAGATTATTGTGCTGGATTTTCATGAAGGGCATTCGACCACTCGTATTATTAATAGCATTCTCGAAAATAAAGACTAAACAGAGACGGTTGCTTGCGTTTCATTTATACACTGCTGTTGTATTTACTGACACCGTTAGTACTGTTGCGACTGTTATGGCGCGGTAAAAAAGCACCGGCCTATCGGCAGCGCTGGTCTGAGCGCTTTGGTTTCACACCGTTTCGAATAGAGCAACCCTGCATCTGGTTTCATACTGTATCGGTGGGCGAGACGATGGCGGCGCTGCCGTTAATTCGAGCGATCATGGCGCAATATCCTGAGACACCGGTGTTGGTAACGACCACCACGCCGACAGGGTCGCAACAAGTGTTAACCAGTTTCGGTGATGCAGTCTCGCATTGTTATATTCCCTATGATTTACCTTTGGCCGTGGCCATTTTTTTGCGGCGGATAAATCCGCGCATTTTCATCGTGATGGAAACTGAGTTGTGGCCGAATTTATTTCATGCCTGTCGTCGAGGTGATGTGCCTGTGATTGTGGTCAATACTCGTTTGTCGGAACGTTCGGCAGCGCGCTATCGGCGCTTTGCCGCATTGACAAAAGAGACGCTAACAAGCGTACGTTGTTTCGCTGTGCAGCATCAGAGTGATGCGGATCGATTGTTGTCTTTGGGTGCGCAGACTTCAGCGGTAAAAGTAACCGGAAATATAAAATTTGATATTACCCTGTCGCCGGACCTCAGTGAGCAGGCGCAATTTTTACGGCACGACTGGGGCGAGTCACGGCCGGTGTGGATTGCGGCCAGTACGCACGAAGGTGAAGATGAGCAAATTCTTCAGGCGCTGAAACAAATACGAAGTGTATTGCCGGATATTTTATTGGTTTTGGTGCCGCGTCATCCCGAACGTTTTTCCAAGGTTGTAACAATGTGTTGCGATCATGGGTATTCAGTTGTTAGGCGTAGTGACGGCCGGCCGTGTGACAGTGCTACTGGAGTATTTGTCGGCGACAGCATGGGCGAGTTGTGTCTGTTTTATGCGGCAGCAGATGTCGCTTTTGTCGGTGGCAGTTTGGTGGCGACGGGCGGACATAATGTGCTTGAGCCAGCGGCACTTGGCAAGCCCGTTATTTTTGGTCCGCACATGTTTAATTTTAGCGAAGCGGGGCGTTTGCTGCTTGAAAATGACGCGGCAAAGCAGGTTGATGACAGTGATCAATTAGCGAAAGTGGTGATCAATTATTTGCTGGATGTTTCGTTGCGCCAGTCTAGCGGCGAACGAGCTATTCGCGTGATTAAAGAAAACAGTGGTGCTTTGCATCGAACTACGATGCTGATTGCTGAGCTGTTGAATGCTAAGACTTAGGTTTTAGTAGCGAGGTTGGCAGCGAGGGAGGTTGCTGTGACGGGGTGGATTGTTCCAGCCAGTTGTTGATTTGCTGCAGGTCAGTGATGGTCAGTAATCCAGCAGCCTGTTTGAGCGTCAATGTGCTAAGTACATAATCATAGCGAGAGCGGGCATAGTCGCGTTGTGCGCGGAATTGATTGCGTCGAACATTCAAGACGTCAACCGCAGTACGTGTTCCCACTTCAAGACCGGCTTCGGTGGCGCGCAGTGCGCTGTTGGCAGAGATGACCGCCTGCTTTAAAGCTTTGACACGGTTAATCGCGGACGTTACGTTGCGGTAAGCATCGCGAGTTTGACGCAATGTGGCACGGCGTTGTTGTTCGAGCGCTTGTTGAGCTTGTTTGTACTGAAGGCGTGCTTCGCGAACTTGAGAATTAATCGCGCCGCCCTGATAAAGCGGCAGTGTCATTTGCAATGCAATATTGCTGTCCGCAGATTCTCGGCCACCAAAACTACCGCCACTGATGTCGGAATAGTTGTAGTTGGCAGTGAGGTCAAAATTTGGGTAGTGATTGGAACGGCTTATAACAATGGCTTTATGCGCTACACGTAGACTGAATTTAGCTGCAAGCAGTGATAAGTTTTGTAATAAAGCGGTCTCGCTCCATTGCTTGATGTCAGCCGGGTCTGGGGTGATCAGTGGCATGTTATCACCGAGCATGTTGAGTGAATCATGAACGTTATTCGTTAATTCACGCAGTGCTTCGTACTGGTTGGCAAGTAGATTTTCTGCTTCGATTTCCTGGGCGGTGATAAGGTCATGTTCCGCCTGTGTTTCATGCACGTCTGTAATTGCAATCAGCCCAACATCAAAGCGTTGACGTGTTTGCTCGAGTTGCCGTTCAGTGGCGACTTTTTCAGCTTGCGCAAAAACAAGGTTATCTATAGCAGAGAGTACATCGAAATAACGCTGGGCAACTCGAATGATGAGGTTTTGCTCGGCAGCGGCAAATTCGGCATTTGCCTGGCCAGCCTGCGCATCGGCTTGTCCTAAGCGAGCAAAATAATCGCGATGAAATAGAGGCTGCGTCAGCGATAAGCTGTAACCGTTGGTGGTGTAGTTAAAAGTTTTGGACGGAAAAAGTGTGCTGGATGAACTTAAAATTTCCTGTCGATTATTGGTTGTGCTGGCATTCAGAGACAGGGTGGGCAGCAGTAATGCACGGCTTTGGGGGATCGTTTCTAGTGCTGTTTGCTGGGAGGCCTGTGCGCTAAGAAAAACAGGGTCGTTATCCTGTGCCAGACGGAAAATGTTTAATAGCTCGTCAGCGTAAGCAGCGCTGGTGCTGGCACATTGGGCGGTAACCAGCAAAAATGCTGCCAGCAATGCGGAAGGGTGTTGGCCTATCAATTTAAAAAACGAGTTGTGCTGTTTTAGAAAACAAACAATTCTGGACAGGTAGCATTTGCCAGCATTGGTAATTTTGTTTCAAACATGCTTTCGGACGTCCATTCATTTTCGCCGCTGCGGCGAACCAGAATGGCTTCCATGATCGGTGCTTCGCCGACGATGGCAAACAGTCTTCCACCGAGATTTAACGATTGTTGAAAAGATTCGGGCAGCGTTGGCAGTGAGCCTGTAATGGCGATGACATCGTATAAGCCTTGTTTATCCCAGCCTTGAGAAGCATCAGTGGTTTCAAGTGTGACATTTTCTATGCCCATTTCCCCCAGCCGTGTGGCGGCGTGGTCAATAAAATCCTGATGAATATCTACGCTGTGGACGTGGTGGCCAAGTGTGGCAAGCATTGCGGTGACATATCCGCTGCCGGTGCCAATCTCGAGGATTTTGTCGGTGGCGTCTATTTGTAGTGCTTGCACCATGCGCGCTTCGATGATGGGGTGCATCATTTCCTGGTCGTGCGCGAGCGGGATAGCGATGTCTGCGTAGGCGAGACTGCGATACTTATCATCGATGAAAGCATCGCGCGGAATTTTTTCCAACAGGTCGAGAATGTTCTGGTCTAGCACATCCCATGGACGGATTTGCTGTTCGATCATGTTAAAGCGAGCCTGCGCCAGTTCCATTGTTCTCTCCCGTGCTTCTTCAGTCTGTTTGGTAAGCAGTGTTTAAGTAGCTTGGGCAATAGCATACACTATTCATTCGTGAATACAGTAATTCTGGGCTAAAAATATCGGTAGTGTATGTGTCATGGCGTGACATGTGTTGTTGAGTGGGCGACAATGAATGTTTTCTGATTAGCTGTGGGAATCGGTGTTGTGGGCGAGAGCAGTAAAACGATTTGAAGCATGTTAACCCACGCAATGAAAACAGAATGAAAATATTTTTATCAGGCTTTTAGTTGTTAAGCTTGGGCGGCTATTGAGTAACGGGAGATTGTCCTTGGTTTGTAATCAGTTGGAACGGTTTTATATTGGACGCTATTGTGCAGGTGCGCTGGCTGTTTTGTTGTTTGTGATACCTGGGTTTGTAATGGCATCGGTCCCCGCAGCCCCTAATGTCACTCCGCAAGTAACGCATAAAAGCCCCGGAACTCAGCAGAATGACCCTCAGGTGGTTATTCGCTCAGGTAGTGATGGACAAATGGAAGAGTATCGTATTGGCGGACAGCTTTATATGGTTAAGATTTCACCGAAAAAGGGTCGGCCCTATTACCTTGTTGATACCGATGGCGATGGTAGTTTTGAAACAAGACGCAGTGAGTTGGGTGGAGATGTTTTGATTCCACAATGGCCGTTGTTGAACTGGAAGTAAATGTCGGAAGTAAACTTTTGAGCTAAGCTTTGTTGGATTGATTTTTAGGTACTACTTATGTCTGTTTACACCCCGGTAACACGTACTCAGTTGGAAGATTTCCTACGGACTTATTCGTGTGGAGAGCTGGTTTCTTTTCAGGGCATCAGTGCGGGTATAGAAAATACTAATTATTTTGTTACCACTCGCGATGGCGAGTATGTTTTGACGCTTTTTGAAGCGTTGACGAAGAGTGAGCTGCCTTATTTTCTGGATTTGATGGCTTATCTCGCAGAACACGATATAAAGAGCGCTCATCCTGTTGCAGATCAAAACGGGGTTTATTTACGCGAGCTCGAAGGCAAGCCTGCTGCTTTAGTGCAGCGCTTGACCGGGCGAAGTGTCGAGCTTCCTGAGGCAGAGCATTGTTTTCAAGTTGGTGTGGCGTTGGCAAAAATTCACGTGCTGAGTGCTGGTTTTCCCAGTCATCGTGAAAACGAGCGTGGCGCGGATTGGTGGGCTGAGATGCAGGCAAAATTATTACCGTATCTTGATGAGCAAAATATGGTTTTACTCAAAGATGAATTGGAAAGTCAGCTTCAACATCGTTACGAGGGCCTGCCTCGTGGCGTGATTCATGCAGATTTGTTTCGTGACAATGTGTTGTTTGATGGTCAGAACTTAAGCGGCATGATTGATTTTTATTATGCTTGCACGGGTGCGTTCCTCTACGATGTGGCGGTGACGGTTAACGATTGGTGCAGCATGCCGGATGGCGCTCTTGATGAAATACGCTTGACCGCGATGTTGGGCGGTTATCAGTCGCAGCGTTCATTTTCTGATATTGAAGGCGAGGCTTGGCCAATGATGTTACGTGCCGCTGGATTGCGTTTCTGGTTATCGCGTTTGCATGATTTGCATTTCCAGCGTGATGGTGAAATGACGCATACAAAAGATCCTGATGTTTTTAAGCGGATTCTTTGTCATCGTCGAGAGAGTTTGCACGAAATTAACCGTCAATGGCAGTCATCGTTGGCGAGCTAAATTGTTTTTGTTGTTGATTTTTTGTACTAACTATTTGACGTGGCAGCGAATATTTTTATCCACAAATTCTGTGAATAACTTTGTGGGCAAGATGCGTATTTATGCTTTTAGGTGGCGTGGTTACTGGCTTTAGGTTGATTTGAGCGGAAAAGTGTCGAAAAATTAATTTCAATAAAAAACAATCAGTTAAAATTGGTTTTAGTTCGCTGTCAGGAAGTCATAGCTTTTTACTCGATTGATTGAGGCGCATAGTCAATTTTGTGTATAACCACCTTGATATTGCTCTCTTTCTGATCTTTCCCTTGAGAGTGGTGTGGGTTTTGCTGAGTTTGGTACCCCAAATAAATGCGACTGTTTAATCGTAAGCTGTTGAATACACCTGTGGGCGCTGATCGCTATCAACTGATTGATATTTTCAGAGGGTTTGCGATCGTATTGATGATGGTCTATCACTTCAATTATGACCTGGTATATTTTGCGTTAGCCGACTTTGATTTTAATCATGATACTTTCTGGTTAGGTTTTCGCAGTCTGATTCTTTCTCTGTTTCTTCTTTTGGTTGGCATCAGCTTGCAGATTGCCACATTGCGTGGCATTCGACTCCCGCGTTATCTACGACGACTGGGCTATGTGCTATTTTCTGCGCTATTGGTCAGTGCGGGCAGTTATTTCATGTTCCCGAAAAGTATGATCTTTTTTGGGGTGTTGCACTTTATTGTTGTCGCAAGCCTGTTGGGGCTGCTGTTTGTGCGTTGGTATTGGTTTAATCTGGTTTTAGGTGTTGGTTTGATCTTGCTTGGCATGATGGTTCAGTCGACTTTTTTTGATCAACCGAGTTGGCAATGGTTTGGCTTGATGACGCATAAGCCTGTGACAGAGGATTATGTACCGTTATTGCCGTGGTTCGGTGTGGTGCTGATTGGTTTGTTTGTTGGTAAATTAATTCAGAGTCGTTGTTCGGACGTCTTGATGAGTTACTATCAATCTCATCCTCTGGCGCGTTTACTGGCGTTTGCTGGGCGTCATAGCTTATTGATTTATATGTTACATCAGCCGATATTTTTGGGTATTCTGTATCTTTTGTTTGGCTTCATTTGAGTTAACTGTTTGGTATAAAAAGGTTTATTGAATTTTTAAGGTATGACGTGCTGAGAATAGATTTAAATCACTTGTTAATGCAGGCACTGCAAGGCGAAGTGATCGCGAAGGTTATTAACGTCGCGAATGTTGTTTTGGTTGTTTTGCTTGCGTACAGCTTAGCCGATTTGACCTGGCGCTTGATGCCGGCGCCGGAGATGGAGTCATTGCCGCCGATTGTGAGTTCGAAGGCATCCAATCAAATACCCGAGCGGGCGTTTAATATAGCGCGCTTTCATTTGTTTGGTAAAAAGCAGGTGCAAGCAAATAAGCAGCTTGCGACAGCGCCAATGAGGGAGACCAAGCTGAATTTGACGCTGCACGGTGTGGTGGCATCGGATCAGCCGGCATTCAGTGGGGCGATTATTTCTGCACCGGGTAAAAATGAGCGATTTTATTCTGTAGAGACGGAAGTCGCCGGCGGAGCGGTGTTAAAAGAAGTTCATCCAGATCATGTTGTTTTATTGCGCAATGGTCAGTATGAAACGCTAAGATTGCCTGAACAGACCCTGGGGCAGATTCAGGGAAACAAGGCCGTGCCGAAGGCAGTAAACAAAGCGCGGGTGGCGTCGGCGCAGCCAAAAGTATCTTTGCGAGAATACCGCGATACACTGGTGCGCAATCCACAAGAGTTGGCCGGAATGGTTAGTATTGCGCCATACAAAGAGGCGGGCCGTGTTGTTGGTTACACGGTTAAGCCGGGTCGCGATAAAGCCATTTTTGGACAGTTGGGCTTGCAAGCAGGTGATGTAGTGACGTCGGTGAATGGCATAAAGTTGAATAATCCCGCCAAGGGCTTGAGTGTTTTGCGTACTTTGACGGGTAATAAAGAAGTGCAGCTTGAGATACGTCGAAATGGTGCGCCGCAATCACTGACGGTTAATATGAATCAATGATGGCTAAGGCTGTTTAGAAAGAATATTTTTCGCTGTTACTTGCTTAGTTTGGCCATTTTGCATAAAATATGCGGCTTGGTGTTTTTTCACCTAAGGTTTATTGGCTCGGGAACGATCACTCCACTTAATCGGATTGTAGGATCGTATTGATAGAATTGATGCTGGTTGGATTGTGGTTTCCAGAGAGTAAAGAGAACAAGGGAGTAAATATTATGAAAGCTGATATACATCCAGCCTATTCAGAAATCGAAGTGAATTGTAGTTGTGGAAACAGTTTCACAACGCATTCAACGCTAGGCGAGGCATTGCAGCTCGATGTTTGCTCTCAGTGTCATCCGTTTTATACGGGCAAGCAGAAGTTGATGGATACTGCTGGACGCGTAGATAAGTTCAGACAGCGTTATGGTAAGAAATAATAACGTTTGATTGTGAGTTGTGTGACAAAAAGGCGCCTCAATGAGGCGCCTTTTTTGGTTTTAATGGGCCGGTTTTTATGGGTTGTTGGCCTGCTCTTTATTGTGGTGCCTGTTTATGGAGCCGGAGCTGGTTCAAAATTAGAGCTTACGCAAGAGTGTTCAGCTGAGCGTATTGATGAGGCGGTTCAGCTGGCCAGTGTTTATGATGGCGATACGTTGCGTTTGAGTGACGGTCGTAAAGTACGTTTGATCGGTATTAATGCCCCTGAAATGGCTAGATTGGAAAATAAGTCAGCAGCTAAGAATAAAGTACCCCGAAAAATATCCCGGAAAATATACAGAACGGCTGAACCTGAACCGCTGGCCGAGGCCTCCCGAAATTATCTTGTATCGTTGCTAAGTCAAGCCAATAGCATTGGTTTACGTTATGGAAGCGAGTCACATGATCGCTATGGACGTTTGCTGGCGCATGTTTTTGTCGATGGGCGTATCAATGTGCAGGCGCAATTGTTGGCGCAGGGTTTGGCGGTCGTGATTACAGTGCCGCCAAATTTATGGGCGCATGATTGTTACATGATGCAAGAGCGCAGTGCGGTATTACGGCGGCAAGGTGTTTGGGCTTTGTCTCAGTATGAGCCGATTGAAACGGAACAGCTAAAGCCTGCGGTCAGTGGTTTTTATCGCATTACCGGAATCGTTGAGCGTATTAGTAAAACGGCTAAGTCAGTGTGGTTGAATCTAAATGGCAATGTTTCGCTGCGTATAGATCGTAGAGATTTTCCTTATTTCAAGAATTTTGATTTCGATAATTTGATCGGACGACGTTTAATAGCGCGGGGTTGGTTATATCAATATAAAGGCCGGACACAGATGGCGGTTCGTCACCCTGATAGCCTGGCAATTCCCTAGAAAATAACAAGACTGCGCAGCATTAGTTTTTGCTGGAATTACAAACCAGGCTTTTACGCTACAAAATGACAGGCGGCTTCTTTGCCAGGGTGGGGTTTGACATTGTTGCCGATATAGATTTATTTTGAAGGCACTTTTAAGATGTCTCTGCTATATTAATCCCTATCATGGATAAAGTTTCAGATATAAAAAATAATTTATTTGAAAATGTTTGGCTAGCTTTTGTCGTGGCCTTGCTGTGTATTATTGGGGTTTTTTTTCTGAAGCCCCTTAGTATCATTATTCATAATCCTTTCGATTTTTCTGCGACATTTAACGATTCGTTATTTCATTATTTTTCCAGTGCGGCTTTATATTGGGTCGGGCTTTCTATCATATTATTATTGTTTGTAAATAGTAAGTACAAGAGCCAGGTCATCGCGTTATTTTTTTCTGTAGGCTTATTGTTCTGGGTGCAAGGTACGTTGCTTGACTGGGATTATGGATTGTTAGATGGACATGATGTTGACTGGAATTCATTTTTCTATAGAGAGATCATTGATATTACGCTATGGGTAGGCGTGTTATATCTTGCGCAAAAATATCGACTCGTTCTTTTAAAGAATGTAGTAATGCTTTCTTTGGCTATTATATTTGTTCAAGTGCTTACCGTTAGTTTGGCCTATCTTGAGAGTCCTCTAGCGAATATAGAAAGTGCGCAGAGTGAAAATAAAAAAAATTACAAGATTGATTATGAAAAAGAGTTTGTTTTTTCAAAAGATAAAAACGTCATTGTATTGGTATTAGATGCTTATGGTGAATTTGTATTTGAAGCAATTTTAAAAACATACCCGGGAGTGATAAATTATTTTGATGGTTTTACACGCTACACTAATGTGCTTGGATCGGGCGGGCATACAGCATATTCGGTCCCATCCTATTTTACTGGGGTACCCTATCTAAACAAAATTCCGCATAATGAATATTTGAAACAGGTGTTCTCTAGTGATGATTCACTGTTAAAAAATTTGCGTAAAGAAGGTTGGCATGTGGGTTTTTATAAGAAGAATTTTTTGAATAACGTTTTGCTAAGGCCTGATCTATTAACAGAAATAAAAGCCACTAACGGAAAAAATTTTTCTCAGTCGGATTATAATCTTGTTAAGATAGGTTTCTATACAAGTGTTCCACAACCAATCAAAAGGGTGGTTTATCAAGTTTTTGATTTAGGGGATTTTTGGATTCAGGCGAAGAAAAGGCACCCCAGAAAAAATATAACTTATAAAAGAGTGACGCAATTTAGTCCTTTCGTTGGCGATTCTGCAGATCTGGAATTTATTAATGCAATGTTGACAGATGCTGCTGTCGAGTATGATCGACCTGCCTTTAAATATTATCATTTGAATGGTGTTCATACTCCACACACTATAGATAGAAATTTTAAGAAAACGAAGTCTAGTATTTTTGAAGAGGGTATGGCCTCATTAACCATTGCAGTCAGATTTATTAATATACTTAAAGAATTAAATATTTATAAATCATCTCAAATTTATATTATGGCAGATCACAGCAGCTACCCATCATCAAGTGATGAAGAGACTGTAAGGGAGCTGATTGCCCATACTTACCCTAATCAAGCGGCTCCATTATTTTTGTTTAAAGATTTTAATTCTACTGGCAGCGTAAAAACAGATAGTACTCCGCTTACATATTTTGATTTTCCAAGAATTGTTATGGGTTTAATGAAAAAGGATGTGGATGTGTCGAGTGCTATTCAACATTTTTCCAAAGAGAAGCGATATTTTTATTCTTTTTCGTTCACCGCAGCATCAGAGTATTACCCTCGCATTATAGAAATGGAGGTCGTGGGGCCTGTTGCTAATCCCGCATCATGGTCTATGACTGGGAATTCATATATGCCTGCGATAATAGAAGATAAGGTTAGAAAATTAACGTGGAACGACGGATTTTCTTTGGAGAGTCAGGAGGCATTTTTTCACTATGTTAGTGATGGTCTTTTATCAAGTGGTACGTATTCTCGTGGACATTCAGTTGAGTTTCGTTTGCCAATTGATAAGGATCTCATTGAAAATGATATTGTTGTTACGCTCACACTTGCACCTGTTTTAGGTGAGGATGTGACATCAAGAAAAATACAAATCACAACACATGAATATAAATCTAACATCATTCAATTGGATGTAGATCAGTATCAGGATTATTCCTTCTTGTTTCCTGCTGGCGCAATAACAAATGGTCAGATTAAATTCTCTTTGGCGCTTACAAAGAGTGACGCTGTGTTTGTAGCAAGTGATGGGGCGAGGTTGTATGGACCTGGGCTGAAACTTAAAAAACTATTTATTACAAAGGATATGCCTGGCGAGCAGAGGGATTTAATTAAGCTAACGCTGATCTCCATGAATAGTGAAACGAAAGCGATTAGCCCTCGCTAGACCGCGCTGCCGGCCTTTCGTAGTTACGAACGGCAAAGTATGCAGGAGGCTATAGTGGCGAGTCATTGACGAAATCGTGATGTAGTGTGACGAGTGATTAAGTCATGCGGAGATGTGATGGCTCACAGGGCGGTAGGGGTTAAAGGAGCTAACTGTTGCGCTGGCGAGTTGGTTTTTGGCAGGGAGGCCTAAACAATTATTCGCGAGGTAGTGACACAGTCGATCATGAAGTAATGATAAAGAGTTAGAAGTTGACCTGTTGTTTATGCAAACAATTTTGTTAGAGCTAACTCTCTTAGCTTGTCATGCATAAAATGAAAAGTGGCACCGCTTCCTCCTGCTCCTGTTTGCGAAACAGAAGGAAGCGCATGAAAGTTATCATGGCTATTAAGAACCTCTCTTAGTACAAAGCTTCTAAGCCACGGGTCAAGAAAGCCGTAGACTGCCCGGTATCGTGTTTGAAGATCAATATTTTTCGTGTCTATGTCAAAGGATAATTTGGGTAGCCAACAGGGCAGTATAATATTGCCAGTATCAATTCCAGGTGACATGAAGAAACAACTTGCTGATACATGGCCAGTTATTAGCGATGACCATAGTGCACAATCCGCGCCGCGGATATTAGGTAGAAAGCCTGGGTGTATGTGTAGGAATTTGAGGCCTTGAATCGATAACAATGAGGAGGGCATTATTCCACCGCCAGTGAACAATACGGTGCTTTTTTCCTGTTTCATTAAATGCTGATGCAGGGTTTTATCGCTTAATCCATCGATTAGTAATGATTCTATGTTGTGACTGTAGTCGCTTAGCGGTAGAAATTTATTTGCATTATTGACGAATCTTTTTGAAATTCCTAGCGTGCTATCCACTGTATTTATAATTGCATCTACAAATTCAGCATGGCTCTTTTTTATGTTTCTTGGCCAATAGTGTGTTTTGTTGTATTGGATAGTGGCTGCATAGAATTTTCTTATGCTCCTTGGTAATAATCTGCCTACGGTTTTTTGTGTGACGATGTCTTTGGAGGCAATCAATTCGATAATTTTCTGGGGTTTAAAGCCCAGGTAGCGGATCGTTTCAAGATATGCCCGTGCAATAGGACCTTCATAATATAATATGGTTAGTGGGATTACCTTTGGCTCTTTAAGATGGCTGGCTGCGGGTGTCGGGGTGTTCGTGACGATAAGTTTTTCTGGTGTCGTTGGTAAATTGGCCAGTAGTGTATTCCAAGTTAATTCTTTGGCGTTGCTAATCTCAGTGTTGTCGGAAAGCCATTCTGGCTGTAATAATTCTAGTGCTTTAAACAGAACGTTAAATTGTTTAAGTTTTTTTTCTGGCTTTGTCGCAGGAGTTAAAAATATGGCCTTAAGTAAAAGAGCCATCACTAGCTCTAACCAGATGGGATTAGTCAGCACAGTGTTTGTAGCCTTGCGACCATTGTGTTGGTAGGCATGAAATAGTTTCTTGCTAATATCCAGTCGCTTGGATAAAAAATCCACCTGCTCTAGTTCTGTTGGCGTCCATTTGGGTTTTGAAGCTAGGTTATATAAGGCTGAGCAGGTATCGATATCGTTGGCGGTTGCGTTGGGCTGTTTGATGCCCCCAAGAATTTTCGCCAACTGGTGTTCTAAAATAGTCTGAATATCCACTTTATAGTTTGAGTATTTGTTGCTGAACTGTTTGCAAGAGATTAGCCAATGCCCAATAAAGTACCATGGCTGCTGGGAAAGGATAAAATAGCACAAAGAATGCAGCTGCCATGAGATATAAATTACGTTTTTGGCGCTTTAGCTCGTCCTCTGGGGCATGGCGATTTTGGAAAATAATTGTAGAAAACAGCGTGATTGCCGTCATCAAGAAAGGTAAAAGGCTCACCGTATGGCCAAACATTGGAATGTTAAATGCTACATGACCAACAGCATCAGGGTAGGCGAGATTATCCATCCATAAAAAAGGTTGTCCCACTAATTGTGGCATTTCACCCAGAGCATTAAATACAGCTATGAGGATAGGAATCTGGATCATCGAGCCCAGCATAGGTTTTAGGGTGTAGAATGGAGAAACTCCGAGATCCTTGTGAGCTGCCATTAATCGATTATGCGCATCTTCACCATCATATTTGGCTTTGATATCTGTAAGTATAGGTGACAGCTGAGCCTGTACCTGGCTCACTCTGCGTTGTAAGTGTACGGTCATTACGCCAACGGGTAGCAACACTAGCTTAAGTAATACACTGAAAACAACGATTACTAGTCCCCAGTTGCTGACCACATGCCGCTGAATTTCTTCTAAGCTAGACTCGATGAGCTTAGACAGCAGTGCTAATGGTAACCACAGGTGTGTATACCGGATCTGGTCTAATTCAGGTGCTATTGTTTTCAGTTCGTTTTTTGTCGCTATTTGTACGATAGCATTTGATTGGGTTAGGGCTTCGGGGTTTTCCACTGTTAATTGTGATTCGTTCAGACGCACTAAAAGACCAGCTGCTTTTATTAGCATAACATTGTGACGCCCGACTACGGTTAGCCACTGAGTTGAACTTAATTTGACCGCCTTATTTTGATCAAGTGCAAGCAGTGTATCGTTCTCAACTATATAATAGTTGACGTTTTCATAATAAGAAGCTAAACCATAAAACGTAGTCGCCTCCTGGATCCGTTTGGTTATCAGGGTGGTTGTGTTATTTAGCAGCTGTTCTATCAGGTCGTCGTTAGTGTGGCCGGTAAGGGTCTGTGCGATTAGCGGGAATGGGCTAAGTCCGATTGATACAACTATTAATAAGCGAATAAATAATATTTTGTGCATTGGCTTATTGTAGGTCCTGAGTATGAAGTAATCATAAACAATGATGGCTGACTGCTTATGTTGTTCGGGATAACAGCTTAATCAGAGCGTTTCGTATAGTGTTTATTGTTTAGTTTCGAGCTGAGTTGCAAGACCATATATATAGCTTGCACCCGTTTTATCAGCTTTTCCAAGATTGAATACATGCCTGTTCGAATCATATTTTCTGATATCCATTAAACATTCGCTTAATGAGAAATCAGTTTTTTCTGGCGTGATGATGTTGCCAATTATGCCTCTAATAAAAGATTCAAATGGTTCGATGCCGATATCTTTATAATCTGGGTTGTTTACTTTTTTTGGCACATCCATAAATAGCACTGGCTTATTTAAACCAAAGGAATAATCCAGTGCGGCCCCTGACCAATCACTGATCATGATGTTTGAATTATGTAATGATTCCTGGCCAGCCACATTTGATTCATAGGTAAATAAAGGATGGCTGCCATATTTATTGATAATCGCCTCAACTTTATTGCTAGCTAATTTGATGGTCTGTGGGTGTGGGCGGAGTGTGACTTGGCAATCCTGGCCAAGTAATTGATCGACAATTTTCTCGGCAATTCCTGATTCAATGATACATTCTGGCCCCCAGGACGGGGCGATTAGAGCATGTTTAGTTGTATGAGTGGACGTTTCTTTTTTCGGCCGCTTCTTAGCTTCTACAAGAATATTATCCAGCCTGCTATAACCATGTTCAACTAATATTTTGGGCGGTAAATTGTATTTAGATTCCATTGCGCGGATTTCCTTCACATGATGTGGTCCTGCGCAAAATATTGTATCGTAGTAATCAAAAGCTCCCTTGCGATAAATCATATGCAAGCTCACCAATGAATGCTGCACATACACATAATGAATCTTGTGCTTTGAACGCTTGGCTTGATACTGATGAAGATCAGGCATGGTCATGACCATAATGTCAGTGTCGATGTTTTCGAACAACCAATTACGTACGAATCCTTCATCTATCTTGAAAGTTCGGTAGTTAGGATGTTTTAACAAAAGCCCTGGGTCATTTTCTTCAGAACTGATATAACAAATGGGCGTATCAGCTATTGCCAGAATTTCTTTTATTAATCCCTCTAGATGTGGCCAGTAATTCTTTCCTTCAGAATAAAAGGTTAGTTTGCGCTGTGATTTTGGTAGCTGCATAAGCCGCATGACATCACGTAAGTGACGAATAAACTTCATTACTTTTCAGCCTTATAAAATCTGCCTAATTCTCCTCGCTTGGACATATTCTCGTATTGCTGTAAATCTTCAACTGAATCAACTTCCAGCCAACCGTTATTAACCATAACTGCTTTTGCTTTCCAGGCCGAATCTATTAACAATTGCAGAAAGCTGGTCATATACATGTTATCGAAATCATTGCCGTCATAGTGTGCAGTACGATCCAATTGTTTATAAAACTGGACAAACTTTTCAATCATATCGCCTCGAATTTTAATTAACCCGGTGTACTGCCCCTGGATGCGGTCATAGCCATCAGGTTTCTTACCAAGTTCGGTCACATAGCCTTGGTCATCTATTATCAGAGTTTCCGCATCTTGTAGTGGATCATCCAGTCGAAGAGACCAAAGATCTTTCCACTTTGCATCGATCATTAAGGCAATTTCATCATCACAGGCCAGTAGTGACTGCAAATTACTGTATTGATAGACAATATCACCATAGGCGATAATGAGATCACCCTCCTGGTTAATGAAATCAAGCGCTGAGAAAAGTGTTTCCACCATGTTAGTTTCAGCAAATCGTGCATTGATCGAGATCGTATAGCCAAGTGCTTCTATCTGGTTGGCACGATAGCCTGCGGCGATACGTATATTGCTAATGTCTGCTTGCTGTAGTGTGCTCACTTGTCTTTCTAGTAATGATTTTCCTAGCAGTGGAACAAGGCACTTTGGCTTGTCATTTGTCAGCGGGCGTAAACGGGTTCCTTGTCCAGCGGCTAAGATTAAGGCGCGTGTCATGATATAAATCTTTTTATTAATTCGATATCTAATGGATTAAACGGCTGCTCCCGTTCAGGATGCCACATTATTCCGAATAGGCGTTTATTATTATGCTCGAAGGCTTCTACATGGCCTTCGCTATCAAAAGCCAGAGGCCTAAGTTGCTTAGCAAGCCCTTCTCGGGGTATTGCCCAGTTGTGATAACTATTAACCTTTTCAGAAATCGGGTAGCCATCTTTTGTGATAAGCAGAGAGTGTTGTACGCCGACATGTCCCTCAACGCTGCAAAGTGTTCCTGCCAAATAAACATTAATTATTTGCATGCCTCGGCAGACGCCCAGAACGGGGATGTCCCTTTTGATTGCTTCCTTCAGTAAGGCGATTTCAAAATCATCTCTTTCAGGCGCCGAATCCTCAGCTGTTGTATCAAGGTGGGTTATTGAGTTTCCGCCGCTGAGTAAAATCACATCAAGATCGAAAGCATCAAGCAACTCAGCCACTTGATGGGGTGATATATTAGGTAACGGCATCGGCATATATCCAAGCTGCCAAGCAAAACGGGACCAACGCTGATCCAGGCAATCGCGCCGTTCTGAGTAGCGTTGAATGTTATCCACTCGCTGTGAGATTCCTATGCGCTTCATGGCACTTCTCTTATCGTCATGTTAGCGCAATCAAGCTCAACACGTCTCATATTGGCAATTTTCTCATATAGTTTTTCGCCAACACCAATAGCTGCGGGCAAATCGATTTCAGCTGCTCGAATCGCCATATGAGAATTCGCTCCGCCATACTGGGTGATCAAGCCTGCAATACTATGGCCAAATAACCAGTCATAGCCAGGGTCTGCCTGTGGAATCAATACAATCATATTTGCTAGGTGAGCCTGCTTATTATTCTTTAGCTGCTGAATAGTAGCTTCTATTTTGTTTACAGTAATGAAGTTTGGTTGAGTAGATAGGCGCTCAAAACAGTGAAAATCAGTTTCTTTGCAGATTAGGGAAGGTAGCTCAATCAAAGTTGTGACTAAATAGTTTTCTCTACCCCTTTTAATACGTTTGCCCAACTCCTTTTTTGAAATGGAATTTAATTTGTAATGTTCTAAATCATAGTAATCGATATATGAAAGTTCTTCTCGATCAAACCCTAGCTCTTCTCCAAACGTGACGCAAAGGTCAAGTGCGCAACCAAGGTTTTTCGTAAACTCGAATTTCACGGATTCACGAAATTGTATGGCCTTAATTAGATACTCCGAGAATTCATTGACGGATATATTTGAACTGATTTCAGCCAAGACTTGTTCAAGCTTAATAGCTTCTTGAGATGAAAATTCAAAATTCGAAGTAAGCTTTGACTCTAATTTATGTTTTATATCAGGAACTATATAACGTTCTGGGTCTTCCCAATATGCTTGAGTCGATATCTCATAAGTACCTGGGCGAAGGTGGCCATATTTTTTTATCAGTGCTTCAAGCGAAAGCTTGCCTGTAACGCGTTTGTGTTTATCCTGCTCAAAATCTCCGGCCACTGTCCTGATGTTTTTCAAAAACTCCATACGACGCTTTTCTGTAAGAATGCCTGTGGTGACAAAGCTCCTTAATAATGTTGTAGCGATAAATCCAGCACGGGCCGCATGTGAAAAGGCCAGTGTGCCAAATCGCTTGCAATCATCAAGCAAAGAAAAAACTTTATCTACTGTAGCTAGCTTGCTTGAGAGTATTTCAGCGCGGCGCTGATTTAGTAATGCTATGGTTTGAATGTCGCTATCAAGTCGAGTTAATGCCTTACATGTAATTTCCTTAAGAGCACTCTCTAGCAATAGAAGATCTGAGGGTGTTACGCCGTATGGGATAAGTCTCTTAGTCGCCGTTTCTGAAAATCCTGGAGTCCAGATAGTAAATGCCACATCAAATTCGATTTTATCGTGGTATTGTGGGTTATTGGAAAGTAAATGTTGATATGCATTGACTATTCTCTCAGCGGACTCTTTAGGCAAAGCGGCGGGTATAAAAGAATTAAAACTTGCTCTAGCATCCACGTAGGGTTGTCCAGAAAAAGATAGAATGAGCGGGTAGGGGCGCACGTCACGATAGCCAAACTCAGCGCGCTGTTGAGCCCAAATATCATTTGTAATGAGATAACGATACAAACTGAATGCTAACGGTTTTGGGCGTGTGCCGATAATTTCCGCAGGATTCCAGTCGGGCATATTGGCAAATAATGTCCTATCTCCATACACAAAAGGTGAAGGGGCCTGTTGTGTTTTAAAACGCAATATACTGTCGTTGAGGCTGTTTTCGATAGAGTCCATATCGACTTCATAGTCACTGTGATCTACTGTGATGGGCCTAATCTGAAAGATATGAACTAATCCCTTATCATCGATAGCGAATTCCACATCAAGTTTATCGAAACCTAAAAATTGTTCTAGCTCCTGGATAGCCAGTAATACAGGCACTAGCTCAGGCTCAACTGTGTTGAGATGTTGTGTTGCAAAGCGACTGACTATTACAGTGCGTAAATTACCCTGTGTGCCTGATGTTACTGAATCTGTCGATTGAGTCTTATCGTCAAAGTTAAAGCGATAGTAGGGGGCTCCTGATTCTAAGCCGCAGGTAAAAACGACACCTGATGCACGAATTTTTCCCAAGAATTCCTGAATCAGTATTTGGTCTTTATCACTCTTCGTTGAGCCATAGGAGGCGACAACAGTCTCAATGGCCTCGGAGACTGCCGATCTATCTTTACCATTTACATTGAGTAAACTTTTGTAGCCACCTGCATTTGAGGAATGCCAATTATCCTCGCCTTTAGAGCTACTTCTAACAGCAAGATTGGCTTTAGGAAAAAAGGCTGATATTTCATCGAGCACTGAGTTTGAATCTTTTCTCCAGCGGGTTGAGGTAAAACTCACCTGCTTGCCAATATGGCTATAGCTGACTAATGGTTCTAGTCGAGCTAGTGTGTCTGCTTTTGTACCTAGAATGAAGCGAGCGATATCACTGGGTGAATTAAGCTCAGCCCAGTCACCGAATACATCAAATGGTTTTACCGAAAAGCCGTTATTGTCGAGATAATTGATAAGGTGGATTAGGTCTGAGCCTACGTCTGAATCATTTAATGAGGTTAGATGGCTGACGACTGTAGGCTTAAAATAAACAAGCCCGGTAAACTCGACTTCACGGTCAAGTTTGTCTGCACCTGCTATTTTGATGGTTTCAGCTGTCTGAATATCATCTGTAGAACGTGATTCGTATCGCTCTTTCCAGTGGCTATCGATGCAGAATACGACATCGGCATCGACGGCTATGACCTGCTCTACTATATTCTGACGAAATATAGTGTCGGAGTAGGCTGCAAATGCTGGGCGATTTGAAAAAGGGGCTTTAAGGAAAGTATGCAAAATCCCTTTGCTTTCCCAATCAGCGATAACGGTAAAATTAAGCTGTGGGTAGTTCTCAATGACAGTATCAACATGATAACCACCCAAATAATGGATATCGCTAATATCAGCAACAGACTCAAAACTATGGATTTGCCAATCCATAGATCGAGTATTGAGGGCAATATTTTTCAGGGCGGATGGTTTGTAGCCACGTGCAGGCCTACCAGCACCGAGCAAAAACACATCCATTGACTGGAGACCTACTTCTGTTCTTCTGATGATTTTTCGGGATTAGATTTTTTTCTAGCGAAGAGAGATTTCAATTTATACCAGTAGGTCTTAACTGCAAGGCCTATTGCAACAAAGAAACCAATGATGGCTGACATAATTGCACTACCTGAGCCTGGATCAATATAGGCCATCGCTGGGAGTGAAAACGAGATTAAAATGATAAATGCCGAAATATTAATATTTTTCATAAATCCCCATTTTGTTATCTTTTAAAAAGAGTTTTCAAATATATCTTGTTGGAAAATCAGTCAATGAGCGTGAGCTACATTTTATCATAATTACACTAAAATGAGGTGATTAGCCTTGAGCTTTCATGTAAACAGCTTGAAATGTGAGGGTGTGAGGAAGATCGAGTGAGATCTTAGCTTACGCAGTGCTTAAGGTGATTTTCGAGATTAAGTCGCTGGGTAATGCGCTACAAAATGACAGGCGGCACCTTTGCCTAGTTGCTTGCCATCCATTACGACATCGGTAGAGAGAACTTCTGAATGTAGGATCGTCATGCCGGGGAAGTCTTCTTTGAGTAATTCTGGCGTGAACATCATTGATGGGTCGCTCGGGCCACCGCTGCCCATTTTGCATTGATTGGTGTGGTAGCCTTCGATCAGTATCAGACCGCCGGGCTTAATTGCTTGAAGCATTGACTGATGCACTTGCTGGCGTAATTCAGCGTGCATATGGACAAAGATGCTGGTGATGATATCGAAACTTTGTTGCGGCCATTGCCACGTCAGCAGGTCGGCACATTCGGTTTGAAGTTTTACGCCACGTTCGGCAGCAAATCCCTCGGCACGCGATAAAGCTGTGGATGAGATATCGATAGATAGAACATCGAGACCCTGTTCGGCCAGCCAGACCCCATTGCGTCCTTCGCCATCTCCGACCGCTAGTGCGGATAGGCCAGTTCTGAAATGATCTTTCCACGCCAGCAATAATTCGCTGGGAGTGCGGCCAAACAGATTATCGGAATCTGCATAGCGCTGCTCCCAGCTGAATTTTTTGGTGCTGCCGCTTAAATCATTCACACTGTTTGAGTCGCTGGTGAACGATTAACTGGCCGATAATTGTTTGTGGGCAGCGTTGAGCGCAACGCCTTTATTGAACGATGCGCCAACTCGGCCTAATACATCTTCCAGTGCATTCAGACACAGCAGCACATTGCGTTCACTGCAAGCATGCCCCATCAGACCAATACGCCAGACATTGCCGGCCATGACGCCCAGCCCGGCACCAATTTCCAGTTGATATTCATTTAAGAGATGGCTGCGCACAGCCGCATCGTCAACACCGTCGGGAATGCGTACGGCATTCAGCTGTGGCAGACGTTGGTCTTCAGCGACAACAAATTCTAGCCCCATCGCTTCAAGGCCGGCACGCAGCGCTAAATGCATCTGCTGATGGCGTTGCCAAGATTGCTCAAGGCCTTCTTCTTGCAAAATCACCAACGCTTCGTGCAGGGCGTAGAGTGAATTGATTGGGGCGGTGTGGTGGTAGGCACGTTTAGCGCCACTGCCCCAGTAGCCCATCACCAGATTGAGATCCAAGAACCAGCTGTTAACTTTGTGTTTGCGTTGCCGGATCACTTCCAGCGCGCGTTCGTTAAAGCTGACAGGCGATAGACCAGGTGTACAAGACAGGCATTTTTGTGTGCCGGAGTAGATCGCATCGACACCCCAGTCATCGACGAGCAGCGGCACACCGCCCAATGACGTGACCGAGTCAACGATGGTCAGGCAATCATGACGATGGGCGATTTCGACCAGTGTTTTGACATCAGAGCAGGCACCCGTTGAGGTTTCGGCGTGCACGAAAGCGACAATCTTAGCGTCAGGATTGGCTTTTAGTGCGTCTTCGAGCTTGCTCGGATCAACCGCGCTGCCCCATTCATCTTCGACCATAATCGCCGTTCCGCCGCAGCGTTCAACATTCTCTTTCATGCGACCGCCAAAAACACCGTTCTGGCACACGATAACTTTATCGCCTGGCTCAACCATGTTGACGAAGCAGGTTTCCATGCCGGCTGAACCGGGTGCTGAAACCGGCATGGTCAGTGCATTTTCAGTTTTGAATGCGTATTGCAGCAGCGTCTTGAGTTCTTCCATCATAGAGATGAATGCCGGATCAAGATGACCGATGGTCGGACGCGACATCGCCTCTAAAATACGTGGATTAACATCTGATGGGCCGGGGCCCATTAAGGTGCGTTGTGGTGGGTGAAATGATTGTATGGCCATGAGATGTCTCGTTGTTTGTGTTAGCAGTAAATGTTATTCGTTTTTTTAGTCAAATGAACATGTGTTGAATAATAAGGAATTTGATGAATTTTTTCATCCATGCAGCTTGTGTGTGCTTGCGGTTAGCATGAGATTTCCTGCAAGCAGCTCTATCCAGTGAATGATGGGGACAGGAGCGGCTTTTTCCATGTGTAACAAGCAGCCTATGTTCGCGGTGACGATAAAATCAGGTGATTCGGCAGTCAACGCGGCCAGTTTGTTGTCATGCAGCTGCTCAGACAGGACAGGCTGCGTGATGGTGTAAGTCCCCGCAGCGCCGCAGCAAAGATGGCTATCGTCTACATCCGTTAACTTGAAACCACAGGATTTCAGGATGCTTTGGATACTTTTTCCCAGTGACTGGCCATGTTGTGCGGTACAAGGTAGATGCATTGCGATGCGCGTAGCTTTGGAATCTTTTATATATATTGTTGAGAATTTATTTTTCTGAGTTTCAATGAGCAGCTCAGCTGCCAGTACCTCGCTGATATCACAGCAAAGCGCGGAAATTTTTGCCGCTTTTTCGGCATAGTCCGGGTCATCGTGAAGCAGTTCGCCATAATCTTTTACCATCAGGCTACAGGCGCTGGCGGTGGTGATAATGGCTTCCGCGCCGTTTTCAATGGTGGGCCACCAGGCATCGATATTGCGTCGCATGAAGTCACGCCCTTCCTCAACCGCTGCAAGGTGATGGCTGACCGCACCGCAGCAGCCACTGCCGGAGATGCTTTTAAGTGAAATGTCGAGTTGATCGAACAGCGTTATAGCCGCTGCGTTAATGTTGGGTCGTGTTGCGGCTTGTACACAGCCTTCCAGTAATAATATTTGGCGAGAATGTTGTGCTGATGTGTGTGCATTTTGCGCGTTATTGCGAGCGCTGACAGCTTGTACACTTGGAATGGCGGCGGTCAGTTTCTTGGGTAGCAACCAGCTTAGTGTCGGACTCATGGTTAATGCCGCGCGAACTCTTTTTGGGTATGGCAGAATCAGCCGCAGCAGTCGCCGCAAACTGCGCTCTGCGAACGGCCGTTTTACCTTATTGTCGATGACAGCTCGTCCGATATCCAATAACTTCCCATATTCAACGCCGGATGGACAGGTCGTTTCACAGGCACGACAGGTCAAACAACGGTCGAGGTGGAGCTGCGTTTTCTCGCTTGCAGCATCAGTCTCAAGCATCTGTTTAATAAGGTATATACGACCTCTTGGGCCATCCAGTTCATCGCCGAGCAGTTGGTAAGTGGGGCAGGTGGCGTTGCAAAATCCGCAATGCACGCAGCTGCGCAAAATTGCATCGGCTTGTTGTCCCAGTGGGGTGTTTTTGATGCTTTCATTGAGTCTGGTTTGCATGGCGCCAAGATAACATAGAGATTGTTAAATTACTTAGTGTCCGACAAGTTAAAGAGCGGCTGGATAAAAGACGATAAGAAGTAAACTGTATTTCTAAGGAGACAACGATGAATTTGGCAGAACAAGGCTTGGATGAAGATTCTCTGAGCAATTTGTCACCGCTTAATTTGCTAAGCGGCGAGCTGCTTAATGAGCTGATGGGCAATTGCAGCGTTGACCGTGTACCACCCGGACGGCGCATTTTCAACGTCAATGATCGCGATAATCGTACTCTTTTCCTGTTGTCAGGTCAGCTTGCATTGGTGGCGGATGGCCACGCGGCGATTACTTTAAAAGCGGATAGCAATGAAGCTTGTCAGCCGATTGCTGAGCAACAACCAAGACAGGTGACCGCGCTGGCGAGCACCAGCGTTAGCATATTGAGCATCGATAGCGAGTTTTTGCACGATCTGTTGCGACGTAGTGAAGAGCAAGGGCTTGAGAGTAGCGGCGATGGTGTTGATCGGCGTGAATTATTTGATACCGTTTTTACCGGCGCATTGTTTACTAATTTGCCTGAGCCGCATAAACAAGTGCTGCTGCGACGCATGGTTGAAATGCCCGTTAGCAAAGGACAGATTATTATTAATGAAGGTGATCGCAGTAAATATTATTATTTAATCGTTAAAGGCACTTGTCGTGTTACGCGGCATATTGGCGGTTCTTTTGGCCAGAATGTATTGGTGGCTGATTTAGGCCCCGGTTCCGGTTTTGGTGAAGGTGCGCTGATTGAAAATGATTTTCATGACAGCACCGTAGAGATGCAAGAAGACGGTATCTTGCTGCGTTTATCCAAAGGGGAGTTTTTAACGCTGTTGGTGCGACCCTTCGTAAAATGGATCCAGCCGGAAGACGTTGAGTTTATACAAGCCGAAGGTGCTGTGTTGCTGGATATTCGAACCCCGGCCTCGTATCAGCGCATGCATCTGGAAGGTAGCATCAATTTGCCGCTGATTGTTTTGCGTAAAGCGGTTTCAGTACTTGACCCCAATCGTCATTACATTGTTTGCTGTGACGTTGGTAGACGTAGTGCTACGGCAGCTTTTTTGCTGAATGAACGTGGGATTTCAGTGAGTATTCTTGAAGGTGGGATACGTAAGGCGGTTCGGGGGGATTGAGTGAATAATGAGGCTTATACCCTGAGATGCTCGAGTTAGTTTTAGACATCCCATTTAACGAGATACGCATCTAGCCATGAAACGATTAAAATTGACATTAGTATTAACGTGCCGACAATGACTATTCCGTAAATAATTCTTCCTGTGCCTCCTAGTCTGCTTGAAATTTCTTTTGAAAATATTTTTTCATTTAGTGTGTCAAATAAGACTACGGTGGGGAAGGAAACTATGTATAGAGTAACCCAGCCAATAAGTGATTTTGGATGATAGGGATATAAGCCTGCAAGAATTATAAGCGAGCAGATTAGCGCTGCGATTGATATTGAAACGGCTTTAAATATCATGGGTACTATTAATTTTGGTTAAGTTAGCCCTTTTGTAAGCCATTCAGAAATAGCCGTAATTTCTTCCGGACAAACAGAATGTGCCATCGGGTACGTCTGCCAATCAACCTGAAAACCTGTTTTTGACAGTGTCTGTCGTGATTGTTCGGCAAGCGCCAATGGTACAACGGTGTCTTCTGTGCCGTGAATCATGATGATGGGGATCTCTTTGTTGGCGGCTGTCTGTTCTGCGGCCAGGCTCTCAGCCAGTGGCAAATAACATGATAGCGCCATAACACCGCCAAGGCGTTGTGGGTAACGTAATGCGGCCTGTAATACGATAGCCCCGCCTTGTGAAAATCCGGCAAGTATGATTTTTGAAGCCTCGATGCCTTTGCTGATTTCAATTTCAATTAGTTCGTCAATTTGACGGGCTGATTCACGAATGCCCTGCTCATCTTCATCACGTTTAAACCCAGCATCGACAATGTCATACCAGGCGCGCATCACGTAACCCTGATTGATCGTGACGGAACGCTGGGGTGCATGGGGGAAAATAAAACGGATCGCCAGTGATTCCGGTAACTTGAGCTGCGGGACAATTCCAGCAAAATCAGAGCCGTCAGCACCGAGGCCGTGCAGCCAAATGACACTGGCATTGGCGGTCGTTTCTGGTTCTGTGATGATGGCTTCGAGTGGCTCTTGGTCTTGCTGCGGTGTCATTGTGTTTTATTCCCGTTACGATTGCGGCGGTGATGCGTTATTATAGCCCGCTGATTAATGAGTATAACCGAGTTGCATTTTCGGATGAAAAAACGAGTTTTTTACATCACTATTTTATTGTTGAGTCTTGGCTTGAGTCTGGGGCAGTTGTCAGGTTGCGGTCAAACGGGTGATTTATATTTGCCCAATTATGATGTGCCAAAACAGTCGGGGATTTCTGAGTGAGTTATTAATATGGATTTTTTTGAATATAAAAATGGCGAGCTTTACGGCGAGGACGTGGCGCTGAGTGAGATAGCCGATGTCTATGGTACGCCAACGTTTGTCTATTCGCGCGCGACGATTGAGCGCCATTGGCATGCTTTTGATCAAGCTTTTGCTGGACAGGATCATTTGATTTGTTACGCCGTTAAAGCGAATTCGAATCTTGCCGTGCTCAATGTATTGGCACGATTGGGTTCAGGTTTCGATATTGTTTCTGTCGGTGAACTGGAGCGCGTGTTGATCGCAGGCGGTGAGCCACAGAAGATTGTTTTTTCCGGGGTTGCAAAAACAACTTCAGAAATTCGACGCGCTTTGGGAGTGGGCATTGCCTGTTTTAATGTTGAGTCGGAAGCCGAGCTAGAGCGCATCGATAGTATTGCTGCGGAGATGGGGGTCATTGCGCCGATTTCAATTCGTGTTAATCCAGATGTTGATGCCGGTACACACCCGTATATATCGACGGGTCTGCGTGAGAATAAATTTGGCATTGCAATTGAGTCTGCGCCGGAGGTTTATCAGCGCGCAGCGAAGATGTCGAATATCAATTTGATTGGTGTCGATTGTCACATTGGTTCGCAATTGACCGAGACTGGCCCCTTTGAAGATGCGCTGACACGTTTGCTGACATTGCTTGATCGACTGGAAGAAAAAGGTATCAGCTTGCAGCACCTCGATATCGGTGGTGGATTGGGCATTGTTTATAAAGATGAGACGCCGCCGCAACCTGCCGATTATGTGGCGGCGTTGTTACCGCGATTGGCGGGACGCAACTACAGAGTTATCACCGAACCGGGGCGCGCTATAGTTGGCAATGCGGGAGTGTTGCTGACTCAGGTTGAATATTTAAAGGACAATGAAGATAAACATTTTGCCATTGTTGATGCTGGCATGAATGATCTGTTGCGGCCGTCACTTTATCAAGCTTGGCAGGCGATTTTGCCTTTGCAGCAAGTGTCGGATGCCAAAGCGCGCGTTTATGATGTGGTGGGGCCAGTGTGCGAAACAGGGGATTTTCTTGGTAAGGAACGCACGCTTGCGTTGAGTGAAGGTGATCTGCTAGCAGTGCGTTCTTCAGGCGCGTATGGTTTTGTTATGAGCTCCAATTACAACTCGCGACCGCGAGCGGCTGAGATTATGGTTGATGGTGACAAGGTTTATGAAATCCGTGCGCGTGAAAGTCTTGCCTCGCTTTATGTGGGTGAGCAGCAGTTACCGGATTGAAAGTTAACGCTGGTTGAAAGTTCTATGGAACGCATTCCTGAGCCTGAATTGATGGACGATGAAGCGCAAGCGCTGGCCTATGCGCGTGCTGATTTTGAAATACCGCACAATCAGTTTATCGAACGGTTTCAATCGCAATGGCCGAGTGCAGATATTAATGGCAGTGTAATTGACCTGGGTTGCGGGCCGGCGGATATCAGTGTTCGTTTTGCTCGGGCATATCCACATTGTACGGTGCTGGGTGTGGACGGTGCGAAGGCGATGCTGGCTCATGGTTTGACGCGGATTCAAGAAGAAGGGCTACAAGAACAAATTACACTTGAACATCGTTTGCTGCCGGATGCTGCGTTGCCATCAAGGTGTTTTCAAACGGTGATCAGTAATAGCTTGTTGCATCATCTGCATCAACCACAGATATTGTGGCAGACGATTAATCAATGTGCGGCTCAAGGAGCGCAGGTGTTTGTGATGGATTTGATGCGACCCGAAAGCGAAGCGATAGCTGAGCAGATGATGAATGACTATGTTACAGGTGAGCCGGAGATTTTGCAGCACGATTTTTATCATTCGCTGCTGGCGGCATTTACGCTGGATGAAGTAAGCGCGCAGTTGCAGCAGGCGGGGTTAGCGGGGCTGGAAGTGAAAGCGATATCGGATCGTCATTTATTGGTTGCGGGGAGAATAAGCTAGGACTTAGGACTTAGGACTTAGGACTTAGGACTTAGGGCTTAGGTGTAAGAATTAATCGATTTGTTTGAAATCATTTTGTCGCCAGGCTTCGTAGAGAATGACCGCGACAGTGTTGGAAAGATTGAGGCTGCGGCTGTCGGGCAGCATTGGTAAGCGTAATACATTGCTGTTGCCGAGTTGAGTTAACAGTGTTTCTGGTAATCCGCGTGATTCTGGACCGAATAACAGCGCATCGCCAGCAGCAAATGCTGCGTCGCTGTATTTACGACTACCTTTGGTGGAACAAGCCCACAGTTGTTTGGGTTGCACGGTGTTGATGAAAGCATCGAGATTGTCATGTTCGCTGACTGCGGTAAACTCATGGTAATCCAGTCCGGCGCGGCGCAGACGTTTTTCGTCGAGACTGAAACCGAGCGGGTGAATCAGATGCAGCATTGCGCCGGTGTTGGCACACAGGCGTATAATATTGCCGGTATTGGGTGGTATTTCCGGCTCAAATAAAACAATATGAAACATAGTTTACTAGGATCTTAATACGTACATGGCGACAGGTTTAAACGAAGCAGATAAAAAAATGCTGGCGATGGAATTCTCAGGTATGAGATTTGATACGCCGCTGGCATTGTTATCCGGCTGTGTCGGGTTTGGCGAAGAATACACGCGCATCAACGGTTTTTCCAATCGAGATGTCGGCGCAGTGTGTTTGAAGGGCACGACCCTGGAGGCGCGATTGGGTAATGCACCGCACCGCGTTATTGAGACGCCGATGGGCATGATTAATGCTATAGGCTTGCAAAACCCCGGTACTGCGCATGTCATCAACGAGATTTTGCCTAAACTTGATTTCGACGAAACGCGTTTTATCGCCAATGTTTCCGGTTCCACTATTGAAGAATATGCTGCGGTGACACGCTTGTTTCATGGTTCGCCGATTGATGGCATCGAGATTAATATTTCCTGCCCGAATGTTAAAGAAGGTGGCGTTGCCTTTGGCAATGACCCAGACATGTCAGCGCGTGTGGTCGAAGCTTGCCGAGCCGAAACGGATAAACCATTAATCACAAAACTGTCACCCAATCAGACTGATATTGCCAACAATGCGCGCCGCTGTATCGAGGCGGGCACTGATGGCTTTGCCGTGATCAATACACTGATGGGCATGGCGATTGATGTTGAGCAACGTATTCCAATCATTGGTAACAATCAAGGCGGTTTATCTGGCCCTGCGATTAAGCCGGTGGCGTTGTTAAAAGTGCATCAGGTTTATCAGGAGTGTAAGGCGCATAATATTCCGATTATTGGGCAGGGCGGTATTACGACGGTGGAAGATGCGCTGGAATTTATTATCGCCGGTGCCAGTTCGGTGGGTATTGGTACGGCGTTATTTTACGATCCTTTGATATGTCCTAAAATAAATACCGGTATTGTTGAATACCTGAAACGGCATAATTTAAGTAATGTGTCCGAGCTTGTGGGCACATTAGTCACGCATGATAATGCGCCGAAAGTATGTACTTGAGTGTGTGGAGAGTGAATTAATTTTTATTTTTATCTATTGAGGCAGAAAGAGTCTGCCGATAGATAGAGATGATCGGGCTATAAGTGAGTTTGTAATGGTGTTATTGTTGCAGCTGTTCAATCAATATAAGCTTCATGAAATTGTTGTCCTGGTTTCTTAAATAAAAATACACGCTAGGGGGATGTCATGACTACGGTATCAAAGTTAATTGAAAATAAAAGTAATGAGATTTGGGCAGTAGGCCCGGATGATTTTATTTTCGATGCAGTCAAATTAATGGATGAAAAAGGCATTGGCGCCCTGGCTGTACTGCTGGACGGTGCGCTGATTGGTATTGTTTCAGAAAGAGATTGCGCGCGTAAAGTGATTCTTGAAAATATCGCGACAAAAGAAGTAAGCGTAAAGGCAATCATGACCCGGCAAGTTTATTACACTGACCCGGATCAGGATATCGATGAGTGTCTTTCCGTCATGACTCAGCACCATATTCGGCATCTGCCAGTAATGAAAGACGAGAAAATGATTTCGATGATATCAATGGGTGATGTGGTCAAAGAAATTTTAGCTGAGCAACAGTTTAAGATTGATCACCTTGAGCACTATATTTCTTGGGAAGAATCTTTCTGAAAATTGTTTTTCGATCGGGGTGCCGGGTCGTTTTGATTATTTGAAAAAATAGTTTCATGTATTTTGATTAGCCAGTATTTTCCTCCCGCAATTCTTTTTCTTCATTCATTCCCAGCTCATTAATTTTACGCGTGAGCGTATTGCGTCCCCATCCTAGTAGTTTTGCAGCATCTTGTCTTCGGTCGCCGGTATGGCGTAAAGCTGTTTCAATCATGATGCGTTCGAAGCGTGGTATTGCGGTATCGAGCAGTCCGGTATCGCCTTGAGCCAGTCGTTTGTCAGCCCATTGCTTGAGCAATGTTTCCCAGTCAGCAATGTCTTTAGTTGGCGTGGTTTCCTGCGAAAGTTCGGGTGGCAAGTCTTCAACGTGGATGTTTTGGCCGGGAGACATCACGGTTAACCAACGACAAACGTTTTCCAGTTGGCGCACATTGCCTGGCCACGCATGCTGGCGCAGAAAACTCGTTGCAGCTTTATCCAACGTTTTGTTTTCAACACTGAGTTCTTGTGAGGCACGTTGCAGAAAATGTTGTGCCATCAGTGGAATGTCTTCTCGGCGTTCGCGTAGAGCAGGAACATGAATACGAATAACATTGAGGCGATGATACAGATCTTCGCGAAACAGCCCTTCGTTGACGCGCTGTTCTAGCGCCTGGTGCGTGGCGGTAATTATGCGCACATCTGCTTTAATTTCTGTGTGTCCGCCGATGCGATAAAACGTGCCGTCAGAGAGTACTCGCAGTAAGCGGGTTTGTAGTTCCACAGGCATGTCGCCAATTTCATCAAGAAATAATGTGCCGCCTTCCGCCTGTTCAAAGCGCCCGCGACGCTGTCCTTTTGCGCCGGTGAATGCACCGCTTTCATGGCCGAATAATTCTGACTCAAGCAGGTCTTTGGGAATTGCGGCGGTATTCAATGCGATAAACGGATTGTTGGCACGTGGGCTGTGGCGGTGTAATGCCAGTGCAACCAGTTCTTTACCGGTGCCGGACTCACCAGTTATCAGCGCGGTAATTTTTGATTTCGATAAACGCCCAATAGCGCGGAAAACTTCCTGCATGGCTGGTGCTTGCCCGATGATTTCCGGTGTTTCCAGCGGCTCTTCTTTGGCTGACTTACGGTTACGGCGATGTTGTTTGATAGCACGCTGAATTAAATCGGTGGCTTCATCAATGTCGAATGGTTTTGGTAAATATTCAAATGCACCGCCTTCGTAGGCAGCAAGTGCACTATCGAGGTCGGAATGTGCTGTCATAATGATAACGGGTAGATCGGGATGGTTTGCCTGTATGCGCTCGAGCAGGGCAAGTCCATCCATGCCGGGCATGCGAATGTCGGCGATGATGGCGTCTGGCTGGGTATTGAGCAGGCTTTCCATGATGCCTGCAGCGCTGCTGAATGAGGCGGTTTCAAGTCCGACACTTTGCAGCGCTTTTTCGAGTACCCAGCGAATCGATTTGTCGTCATCAATAATCCAAATTTTTTCTTTACTGCTCATTATCACGCTCCAGTGGGAGGAATAGTGTGAAAATTGTATGGTCATCTTGACGATCACATTCTATAAGACCGTCGTGTTGGTTGATCAAGGTTTGTGCGATTGGCAGGCCGAGACCAGTACCATCATGTCGTCCGGTAACCATGGGATAAAAAATGGTTTCATGAATATCTTTGGGGATGCCCGGGCCATCGTCGATAATTTCGAGGCGGATAACCAGGCGATGATGCTGGGGGCCAAGCGTTACCTGGCTTTCGCTACGGCTGCGTAATTTAATCGTGCCTCTGTCATTATTGGCGCTGATGGCTTGCACGGCATTACGCACGATGTTGAGTATTGCTTGAATCAGTTGGTCGGGGTCAGCGTAAACTTCCGGGATGCTCGGATCGTAGTCACGAATGAACGTGATATTGTCGGGTGCCTCTGCTTTGACTAAAGTGCGCACTCGTTCCAGCACCGCATGGATGTTGGTCATGCTTTTTTGTGGCGGGGTGTTGGAGCCAAGCATGCGATTGAGTAAATTTCGCAGTCGATCAGCTTCGTCTATGATGACCTGAGTGTATTCTTTGAGGTTTTCATTGGGCAGTTCGCGCTCTAGTAATTGCGCTGCGCCGCGTATGCCGCCGAGTGGGTTTTTGATTTCATGGGCCATGACACGAATGAGTGTTTTGGTGGTGTGGTTTTGTGCCAGCAGGTTTTCTTCGCGGGCAATGCGCAATTGCCGGTCGACGCGTGCCATCTCAAGAATGAGCCCGCTGCCTTGCGGCGAGTTATTGTCGAGTGGTGTGACAGTGCAATTCACGGTGATTGCGCGCATGTTTGGCAGGTTTAAATGCAGCTCCCCTTCGGTGTAAGGGCGTCCGCTATTCATTGAGTTATGCAGAGATTGAGTGAACTTTGGGGATAACGGGAACAACTGTTCAGTTTTCTGGCCGAGGATGCTGCGCATGCTTGAGGCGAGCAACATTTCGCCAGCAGAATTAATATATTTCAGGCGCAGCTGATCATCGAACGACAATATAGCCGTATTGATTTGCTCCATTAAATGTTTAGCTTCGATAGTCTGCTTCATGTCTGTTGTTGCTATTTAAGACGTTTTGCAAGAAACAAACCAATTTTCATATTTTGCATATTGGAAGTTGAAAATAGTTTTCTGGCCGCTTTGTTATAATTTTATTTTCAATTAATACAATTATTTAACGTAATGCTTAATGTTGGGTCTGATCGCAGTATGTTTGCTGAGACCGAGAGATTTTTACCAAGAGTCGCAACTGTCGCACAATTATAGTGCAAAGCAATGAGTAGGTGGTGTTCTTATTTCAGAACAGTTTTGAGTGACGTAGGAGGTGGAAAGTGGTGGGGTCACTGCTGAGCAGAACCTTGCCGTTGATATCTTCAATACTGGCTTGCAGTGTGTGTGTGCCGCGATCAAGGCTGTCGAGGCTGTGATTAAGAGTGGACGTGGGCGCAATAATAACTTTGCCGTCAAGTGTGACGACCAGTCTGTGTCCTATTGAGCTTTGTAGCGCGGGTGATACCGCTAGTTCAATGCTGATTTTTCCGTTGTTGCTGCGAATGGCAACATCGTTTTCAGGCTTTAGGATGGTGATTTTTTTGTAGCGAGGTTTTTTTGCTGGTGCTTTATTCTGTGAGTTGTCGATGTTTGTTGTTTTTGGCGCAGTGAATGTTGATGGTGCCGGGAGGGTTACTTCACTGGAATTTTCGTGGCTTTGGTCTGAAAAAACGACTGTTCCGTCTTTTTCTTTCCAAGTGTAAATTTCTGCATTGGCGCTAAAAGGCGCTAGCAGTATTGATAGTGATAATATCAAGCCAATAGTGGGTAATCTCATACTGATTCCGACAGCCTTTTTGAAGTGGTAGTGATTGTCTTGATTCTAGCAAAAAAAACGCCTCCGTAAAGGAGGCGTTTGATACTACCTTACTTGATATTTAGATCAGAGGCTGTAGTACATCTCAAATTCGACCGGATGTGTGGTCATGTTGAGTTGCAGTACTTCTTCTTGCTTCAATGTAATGTAGCCATCGATCATGTCGTTAGTGAACACGTTACCGGCGGTGAGGAATTCGCGGTCTGCATCAAGTGCTTCAAGTGCCATTTCCAGTGAAGAACAGACTGTTTTGATGTTTTTCGCTTCTTCTGCTGGCAGGTCATAGAGGTCCTTATCCATAGCTTCGCCTGGATCGATCTTATTTTTGATGCCGTCGAGGCCAGCCATCATCATCGCTGAGAATGACAGATAAGGGTTACCCATAGGGTCTGGGAAACGTACTTCAATGCGACGTCCTTTTGGACTTGAAACGTAAGGGATACGCACTGATGCAGAACGGTTGCGCGCAGAGTAAGCGAGCATGACTGGTGCTTCATAGCCCGGTACCAAACGTTTGTAGCTGTTTGTGCTGCCGTTGGTGAAGGCGTTTAATGCGCGCGCATGTTTGAATATGCCACCGATATAGTGCAGAGCCATTTCTGACAGGCCACCGTACTTGTCGCCGCTGAACAGGTTGTTGCCGCCCTTGGCTAAAGATTGGTGGACGTGCATACCGCTACCGTTGTCGCCAACCAGAGGTTTAGGCATAAACGTGGCCGTTTTGCCGTAGGCGTGCGCAACGTTATGAACAACATATTTAAGAATTTGAACTTCGTCAGCCTTGCGCACCAGCGTGTTAAATACAGTGCCGATTTCACATTGACCCGCTGTAGCAACTTCGTGATGATGCACTTCAACGTCGAGGCCCATGTCGCCCATTGCCAGACACATAGCGGCGCGGATGTCATGCAGTGAATCAACTGGAGGTACGGGGAAGTATCCGCCTTTAACGCCGGGGCGGTGACCGATGTTGCCATCTTCAAACACTCTTTCAGAGCTCCATGAGGCTTCTTCAGAGTCGACCTTGAAGAAAGAACCCTGCATGGTGTTGCCCCAACGAACGTCGTCGAGAATGAAAAATTCTGGCTCTGGGCCAAAAAAAGCGGTGTCGCCAACGCCTGAAGATTGAAGATAAGCTTCGGCACGCTTGGCAACTGAGCGAGGATCGCGTTCATAGCCCTGCATAGTAGTTGGTTCGAGAATGTCGCAAGTGATGTTCAGGGTGGCTTCGTCAGTAAACGGGTCCAGTACCGCAGTGCCAGGGTCTGGCATCAGCACCATGTCAGATTCATTAATGCCTTTCCAGCCGGCGATGGATGAACCATCGAACATTTTACCTTCGGTGAACATGTCTTCGTTAACGTGATGACTGGGTATAGAAACGTGTTGTTCTTTACCTTTTGTATCTGTAAAGCGCAGGTCGACAAATTTTATATCATTGTCTTTGATTGTTTTTAGAACATTTGAAGCTGACATGTTTTCCTCCGAGGGTGTTTATCTTTCTGTAAAAAATAAGTAGGTAAATGAGTAATAGGCTGTTATACGCCATTTTCTATACTAGTTCTACGCTAGGCATAATATATGCCAACTAGAACTATTGACTAATTTTCAACCACTTGGCCTGATGTGTGGTTAAGGCCTAAATGTTCTTCGCACTATTATGGTGCGTTGCAGGGCGCTGATGGTGCTATTGAAGTGCTGGTCTAAGGTGTCGAAGCCCCTACATTGTAGCTCCACCGTGCTAAGCCATCGGCATAGTGTATCTATTTATTGTCCGCCGTCTACCTCTATGCGGATTTTTATCTCGTCATCAATCGTATCGGTTTCAATAACACGGTGGCCATTGATGCGGCACCAGGTGGGAATATCGCTGAGTGCGCCGGGGTCGGTGCAGGTGACTTCAAGTATTTCACCAGCCTGCATGTCTTTGATGCGGTTTTGCGTGCGGATCACCGGCATCGGGCAGAGCAGGCGGCGCGCATCTAATTGCTGCGTGATTAAATCATCCATTGTTTAGGGATATCCTCGCTGGACATGGGTTGGACGCTGATTTGATAAACGTCGCGATCGGTTGGTTTGATTTCAATGTTAACCTGTTCGGCATCACGTCCCTGTCCGTAACGTGCAACGATGCGTGCGGCTAATGCGATGTCATCGTCATCGAAGCTGCCGTCAAGCAATGCCAATGGCCCGTTGTGACTGGCGGCGCGCAGGTGGGTGAACTGCTTGCGATAGCCTTCGAGAAAGCGGTTTTCACCGTCTTCGCGGCCGATGATTATTTTGAAGTTGGGACGCGGGCGCAGATGACGGCCAACTTTGAGCATCATAATGTCGTCGAGTTCATAGTCGCGGTTGCCGCGATGCGTCCACATGTCTTTGAGTTTAATCGAGTAGGCGGCATCGGTTAAAAAGCAGCAACCACCAGCAGGCTGTGCGTAATCATCAAAATTGAACTGTTCAGCCAGCGCCATTTGCGGTTTGCGTGAACGGCCACTGAAATCCAGCATCGCATTGCGGTCAACCCAACCTTCACGTTCGGGAAGGGTGAGCGGTAAATATTGGGCGCACAACGGGCGTAATAAACGGTCGTTAGCACCGGATTCTGCGGCAATGATCGGCATGGTTTGCTTACGTTGCGACATTGGTCGCTGACCGATGACCTCGCCGGTGATAATAAAATCAAAACCGTTTTCTTCCATCCATTCACGTGCCTTGCCGACCATGAAACCTTTGCAGTCTAAACAGGGGTTCATGTTGGCGCCATAGCCGTGTTTAGGGTTTAGCAATACATCTTTATATTCTTCGATGACATCGATGATATGCAATTTAATGCCGAGTTGTTCAGCGACCCACAGTGAATTGTTGCGTTTTTCGCGTTTGCGGTCTTGCTTGCGGATGGCGTGGGTGTGGCCTTCTACGCAGAAGCCAGTAAAAAAGTTGATGCCCTCGACATGAATGCCTTGATCAATGATGACCTTGGTGGCCAGCATGGAATCGAGTCCGCCGGAAATAAGGGAAATGGCTTTGCGTTGTTCTGACATCGAAGCTTCGCTGATTAGATGATTTAAGGTAGATGATTTAAGCAGCGACATTTTAGCAGAATTTACGGCACACAGGGGAATTCACCGAGCTATCTATAACGAGCTGGCTATAAATAGTATCGCCAACGTTCAAGGCGCCAGACAGTCATTCCGACTTTATGGCAGTGGACCTGCGTTGGTTTTCAGTGGAAAGGTTTGTTGTTCTTATTAGGTGAGGTGCTGGCAGGAGATGTGGGAGCTGCATCTGGCTGGAGGATTAGCGACGAAGACGAGTTGTCGGGGTGTATTGATTGCAGAGCATGCTGGCTGCCGGTTTGCATCCACAGTTCATAGGCTTGTAGTGGTTGCAGCAGTGGGTCGTTGTGGTGATGCAGTGTGCGCATGCTGTGCAAGATATCCATCAGTAAAACAAATTCATTGGCCAGATCGGCGTAGAGCTCGCTGTGGCTGCCAATATCGGGGTGATATTCTGAGTCAGCAATCTGACTGTAGGCATTTTGTCCCAACGCTACAAAATAGCCGAGACTGACTAATCGTCTTTGTGCCTGTTGTGGAAACAGGCCGGAAAACAATAAACAGTGGTCACCGATGTCGCGCCACCGTTCATGTTGATGATTGTTGGGGGATTGGCATTCTTCAAGGAAATCATTTGCCATGATGCGGCTGTGCATTTCCGGGCGGGTGGTGAAGCGAATGAGAAGAAATACCAGATAACTTTCCAGATCTTCTTCTAACTGGCATTGTGCTGCACTTTGCGCTTCATTAATTAATGCATGCCATTGCGCGGTGGGTGTAGGATGAATCACTAAGCGGCTCATGATAGACCTCCTTAACTATAAAGGTCGGCAGTGCGCAGGGTAGCTTGAGGTGGGCTAGTTGCATGATGGTTGACGTTGTTTGAATGCCTCGTAGATAACGCTATGTAAAACAGGATCTTGTCACGGTATACTTGGCAGCTGTTTTGGGGTGCTTACTCTAAATATTAAATGGGTAATAAATTGGATAAGAATGTGTCTGAATTAAATACACAGGACGTTTCAACGTTTCAGGGATTGATTTTTGCATTGCAGCGCTATTGGGCTGAGCAGGGCTGCGTATTGCAGCAGCCGTATGATATGGAAATGGGTGCGGGCACGTTTCACCCGGCGACCTTTCTGCGCGCGATTGGCCCAGAACCGTGGGCCGCAGCTTATGTGCAACCGTGTCGTCGGCCTACGGATGGGCGTTACGGCGAAAACCCGAATCGCTTACAGCATTATTATCAATTTCAGGTAGTGATTAAACCTTCTCCGCTGGAGATTCAGCAGCTGTATCTTGATTCATTGAAGATGCTTGGTATTGACCCGCTGACCTACGATATCCGTTTTGTGGAAGACAATTGGGAATCGCCAACACTGGGCGCCTGGGGTTTGGGCTGGGAAGTTTGGCTTAACGGCATGGAGGTGACGCAGTTTACTTATTTTCAGCAGATTGGTGGCTTGGATTGCGCGCCGGTGACTGGAGAAATCACCTACGGGTTGGAACGCATTGCAATGTATTTGCAGGGTGTTGAAAGTATTTATGATCTGGTCTGGAGCGACGGGCCGCTCGGCAAGGTGACTTACGGTGATGTCTATCATCAAAATGAAGTTGAAATGTCGGCCTATAATTTTGAGCATGCCGATGTTGAGGGTTTGTTTCAGACCTTTGATCACAGCGAGTCGGAAAGTAACAAGCTAATTGAAGCCGGTTTGCCACTGCCCGCTTATGAAATGGTAATGAAAGCCTCGCATGCTTTTAATTTACTCGATGCACGTCATGCTATCAGCGTGACAGAAAGAGCGCGTTATATTGGTCGTATTCGTGCTTTATCGCGTGCGGTGGCGGAGGCTTATTTTGCCCGCCGCGAAGCACTTGGCTTTCCTATGCTTAAGTCGGTGCATAAGTCGGCGAGCAAAGAGGCGGCGCAATAATGGCCAATACGAAACAAGACTTTTTGTTTGAGCTGGGTACTGAAGAGTTGCCACCAAAGGCATTGAAAAAACTCAGTGATGCGTTGGGTCGTGAAGTAGCAGCGGGATTGAAAAACGCTGAGTTGAACCACGGCGAAGTGCAATTATTTGCAACACCGCGCCGCTTGGCTGTGTTGGTATCGCAGCTTGATGCGAGGCAGGCCGATAAAACAGTTGAACGTCGCGGCCCTGCAGTTGCCGCAGCGTTTGATGATGAAGGTAAGCCCACCCAGGCAGCGCAGGGTTTTGCGCGATCCTGCGGTGTCGAAGTCGATCAACTTGAAACGCTGGAGACGAAGAAAGGTGCATGGTTGATGTACCACCTGCAGCAGCCGGGTAAACCGGCGCAAGAATTGCTGCCAACTATCGTTAATGAAGCACTGGCAAAATTGCCGATTCCCAAGCGTATGCGTTGGGGTAATTTGTTGGCTGAATTTGTTCGTCCGGTGCATTGGCTGGTGATGTTGTTTGGCGATGAAATCATCGATGCTGAAATTTATGGTGTGCGCTCTGGTCGTGAAACGCGCGGGCACCGTTTTCATCATCCGGAAATACTTTCTTTATCGCAGCCTTCTGTCTACGCAACGTTATTAGAAAATGAAGGTCAAGTGATGGTTGATTTTAATACCCGTCGCGAAACCATTCGAACTCAGGTGCTTGCCGCTGTCGAGCCGCTTAATGGCAGGGCCGTCATCGATGACGCCTTACTGGATGAAGTGACGGGCATGGTGGAATGGCCTGTCGCAGTGGTGGGTGATTTTGATCGGCGATTTTTAGAGTTGCCCGCCGAGGTGCTGGTATCGGCGATGAAGAGCCATCAGAAATATTTTCATGTGATTGATGAGCAGGGTCGGTTGCTGCCGCATTTTGTTACCATCAGCAATATTCAAAGCCGTGATATTGCGGTAGTTCGGTCGGGTAATGAACGGGTGATTCGTCCGCGACTCAGCGATGCCGTTTTTTTCTGGGAGCAAGATAAAAAAATTGGTCTTGCCGGACAGGGTTTACGTTTGCAGAGTGTTGTGTTCCAGAAAAAACTCGGCACTTTATTGGATAAAACACAACGGGTCACTGCGCTGTGCAGCAACATAGCGCAACAGCTTGATGTCTCAGCGCAGTTGGCAGAACAGGCTGCGCAGCTGAGCAAATGTGATCTGATGACAGATATGGTTGGTGAGTTTCCCGAATTGCAGGGCATCATGGGTCGCTATTATGCGCAGCACGATGGGCTGGATGATGCCGTGTCTATGGCGTTGGATGAGCAATACATGCCACGTCATGCGGGTGATTGCTTGCCAGCCACTTCGTTAGGTCAGGCGCTTGCGCTTGCGGATAAGCTCGATACGTTGACAGGTCTGTTTTTGGTCAATCAGATTCCGAGCGGCACGAAAGATCCTTTTGCACTACGTCGTGCTTCGCTCGGAATTTTACGCACTATTATTGAAAATGAGTTGGGTGAATTGGATCTCGATCAGCTGATAGGCGCCGCTTTGAAATCGCACCAGCAGGGTGAGTCGGATAAAACTGAAGTCGCAAGCAAAGTGTTTGATTTTATGATGGACAGGCTGCGTGGTAGTTATCTGGATCAAGGCATCAGTCATGATGTATTTGATGCCGTGTTAGCTTGTCGTCCGGCACGGCCCGTGGATTTTGATGATCGCATTAAAGCCGTTACTGCCTTTCGTGCATTGCCGGATGCGGAAAGTCTTGCAGCAGCCAATAAACGTATTGCCAATATTCTGCGTCAGTCTAAAGATGATATTCCATCATCGGTTGATGAGTCTCTGTTGACGGAAGCCGCAGAACAGTTGTTATCGCAGCGATTGATGGCACTTTCGACAGAGCTTCAACCGTTGTTAAGTAAACGTAATTACACAGAGGTGTTGACGCGTTTGGCCACATTGCGCGGCAGCGTTGATAGCTTTTTTGATGATGTGATGGTGATGGTCGATGATGAGGCAGTACGTCGTAACCGTCTGGCTTTATTGGCTTCGTTGCGGCGTTTGTTTTTACAGGTGGCCGATGTGTCCTGTTTGCAAGGGTAATTTTGTATGTTGAGTTATCGTATTGAGGTTATTACATGCGACTAGTAATTCTGGATCGCGACGGTGTCATCAATGAGGATTCGGATGAATTTATCAAGAGCCCGGATGAATGGCGGCCTATCCCGGGAAGTTTGGAGGCGATTGTTCGTTTAACAAAGGCGCGCTATCACATTGTGGTTGCGACTAATCAGTCGGGTCTAGCGCGCGGTTTGTTTGATCTTGATATGTTGACGTCTATACACGACAAAATGCATCGCGAGTTAGCCAAAATTGGTGGTCGTATTGATGCTGTTTATTACTGCCCCCATGGGCCGGATGATAATTGTCCGTGCCGTAAACCTCGCTCGGGTATGTTTAAAGATATCAGTAAACGTTTGCGTACCGATCTGAAGGGTGTTGCGGCGATCGGCGATTCACTGCGTGATTTGCAAGCCGCACAGGCAGCAGGTGCGACGCCTATTTTAGTGCGTACGGGCAAGGGTGCGGCAACGGAAGCGCGTGGCGAAAGTCTGCAGGGTGTCAATATTTTTGATGACCTTGCTGCGGCGACTGATTTTTTGTTGTCTGCCTAAGTGGGTTATTCAGAGTGGTTAATTTAGATTAGTTAATGCAGTTACTTCGTTCAGTATTATTCGCGCTTGGTATGACTGTTTCGGCAGTGATTATTGCACTGTTGGCAGTGTTTGTGTTGCCCTTTTCTTTTACACAGCGCTATCGATTAATTTCACAATGGGCGCGCTTCAATATCTGGTGGTTGGCTAAAACCTGTGGCTTGCATTATCAGGTGGAAGGCGTCGAAAATATTCCACAGGGTAACGGTATCGTGCTGTGCAAACATCAGTCGGCATGGGAAACGTTGGCATTGCAGCAGATTTTTCCGCCACAGATTTGGTTGTTAAAACGTGAACTGCTAATGATTCCATTTTTTGGTTGGGGTTTGGCGATGTTGGAGCCGATTGCCATAAACCGCGCGACTGGTCGTCAGGCAATTCGACAATTAAAAACACAAGGTCAGAAACGACTTGATGATGGACGTTGGGTGATTATTTATCCTGAGGGTTCACGTATCGCACCGGGAAAGAAAGGAAAATATGCCCCCGGCGGCGCGATGCTGGCAGCGCATAGCGGTTATCCAGTGGTGCCGGTGGCGCATAATGCCGGTGAGTTTTGGCCGAAGAATGGGTTTTTAAAGCAGCCGGGAACGATTCGTGTTGTCATTGGCCCGCAGATCGATTCTGAAGGCAAATCTGCTGGCGAGATAAATCAGCTGGCGGAAAACTGGATTGAGCAGGAAATGACTAAGATAAGCGCAGTAAATATTAAGTAATGTTTTGTCTCTTAATTAGTGTTAATCGGCCAGTTAAAAGTATCTGTAGACTCTATTAATCCGTCGCCATTATTGTCATAAGCTATATCAACCTCGGCGCTAGTATTGGCGGTGATAATGACTTGACTGCTGCTGGTGGTATCGAAAATGGTCATCTTTCCGGTGTAAGGATTATCCTCGTTGTTTGACCATGAAAATGGCGTTTCTGTTTGGATTGATACGGGGTTGGCTGTAACGCGGCTTGATATGTCGCCGTTCATAATTAAAGAGTGTTCTAAGTCATTTGGGTTGTAAATTGTTGTCAGTGAAAAGTTATTTTGTATGTCGTCTCGAAATATAGTGGGTGTACCGTTGGCGATGGCTTCAATTTCTTCGAGAACTGTTAGGCTTGGTGTGCTAGAAAGTGTGATCTTAAGTTCATTACCGTTAGAGTTTTCAGTTCGGTATGATGCAGCAAACGCTAAGATCCCGGTGTAGTTAAATTTTTTGTTGTTGAGTTGGAATTCTAAGCTGCTGATATTAATCTCAGCACTGACTGACCATTCCGGTGCGAATGTTATTTTCTGTGGAGTTCCGAGCGCAACGACATAGTTGTCAATGTTAACTGATCCTGTAATAGCCGCACCGCTTATTTGGCAGTTGGTGATGGTGATTAAATAGCTGTTAGCTGAGCTGCCATCCAGTATAGTGCCATCGCCGCAGGAGGGTGTTGCGGCAGATTTAAAGGCTTCGACGTCAAACAGCATGCCCAGTAAAACGTTTGCAAGGGTCAGGTTCGCTGTTTTATCACTGCGGCCAGCTGTGCTGTCAGCGGCGACATTGTTAAGCAGCGAAATCGATGACGTTGCGACTTGAACAAAGTTCGCTTCAATAACGCCGGTGGCTGTATTTGACGTGCTGTCTACAGGAATGTTTCGAGTGGAGTCGGGCAGAGCTCCGAAATTTGATGCACCTACGCTGCCCTCGCCTCCCCCGCCACAGCCCTGCACTAACAAGACGGTCATCAATAACAGGCCAAATTTGATTCGGAATGCTGCTCTCATTTGGTTTCCCCTGACGACTACGTGATTAAATATAATGCTCTCTCTGAGAGTGAATATTATCAAAAATCTTTAGATTAATCAATGAGATGCGTTTATCACTATGTTTTTTCAGGCTTTTTTTTGCTGTGCAGCTGATTTGTGCTTCGCTTGATATCAAGTTTAAGTCTTTTCATGTCGATAAAGTTTGTGTGTATGCCTGTGAAAATGGATCAGGTATTTGATTGTATTAATGGATTATTAGAAAAAACAATGCTGCATTATTATCTAGGACGACAACCCATTTTTGATGGCCAGCTTAATTTGAATGCCTATGAGTTGTTGTATCGTTCCGGTGAAATGAATAGTGCACATCCTTCCGATGGTGATGTCGCTACATCAAATGTCTTGTTAAATGCCTTTATGGAAATGGGTTTTGATAAGGTGGTGGGAGAGCACCGGGCATTTGTAAATTTGACGCGAAAGTTTATTGTTGAAGACGGCATTCTTCCTCCTTCCAGCAAGCAATTGGTATTGGAAATATTGGAGGATCAGCGCGTTGATAAAGAGCTTCTTGATGGTGTGATGCGTCTTCGCAATCAGGGTTATATCATTGCGCTGGATGATTTTGTTTTTGAAGAGCAATACCGTTCTCTGATTGAGTTGGCAGACATTATTAAGATTGATTTACGTGCTCTGACGCAGAAGGAGGTGTTGGAACACGTCGCACTGCTACGCCAATACCCGGTAAAATTATTAGCTGAAAAGGTCGAAACGCCGGAAGAGTTTGAGTGGTGTCGCGAATGTGGTTTTGATTTGTTTCAGGGTTATTTTCTGTGTAAACCAAAGGTGTTGAAAGGCCGGCGTATGCCTGCTAATCGCTTGAATACGATGCGCATGCTGGCCAAGCTTCAAGAAACTGGCGTTGAGATTAAAGAGCTCGAAGGCATCGTCAGTGAAGATGTGACGATGAGCTATAAATTGCTGCGTTATATAAATTCCGCGGCTTTTTCTTTGGGCAAAAAAATTGAATCAATACGCCACGCTATTGTCTATCTGGGGCTGCGCGAGGTTAAGCATTGGGCCAGTATGGTTGCCATTTCGTCTTTGGATGATAAGCCGGATGAATTGATGACGACCTCATTGGTGCGGGCAAAGATGTGTGAGCTTCTGTGTAATTTTTCCGGTCAGGGTAACCGCGGGACCGCATTCATGGTGGGCCTGTTTTCATGTCTTGATGCCATGATGGATCAGCCGTTGGAGGTTTTGTTGGAAGAGCTGCCATTATCGGATGAGATAAAAAACGCGCTGTTACGTCAAACGGGGGCCTACGCGGATATGCTGCATAACACGCTGTCATACGAGCGCGGTGATTGGGAGGATCTTGAATGCCAGAGTATCGACGAAAATGATATTTCAGAGATCTATCTGCAAGCGATAGATTGGGCTAATCAGACTATGCGCAGTATGCAGGCGGCGGACTAACTATATTGTAAGTAATTTCTTAGGCGCAATGCCCGAACTTGTAATCCAGTTATAAATACCTTTCGCTGAAGATCTACATACGTAGTGCTATCCTGTACACTTCTGGGCTATTCAATTGCTAATACGATTATTATGCCTGTACCGTCCGCTGATGAATTAAATGCCGAGCCTTCTAACGTTGAACTTTCTAGGGAAGCGCTAGTATCCATGTTATGCGCAATACTTCCTGAAGAGGCGGTGTTGTCGCAATCAGAAGAGCTTGCGCCGTACGAGAGCGATGGGCTGCCTGCTTATCGTGAGCAACCTTTAGTTGTTTGTCTTCCAGAAACGGTCGAGCAGGTGCAGCAAGTATTGGCGCTATGTTATGAGCAGCGTGTGCCTGTGGTTGCGCGAGGTGCGGGGACGGGTTTGTCGGGCGGTGCGCTGCCGCTTGCAAACGGGGTGCTATTGTCGCTGGCAAAATTCACGCGCATTCTGGAAGTGGATACAAACAATTGCATTGCGCGGGTTGAGCCGGGTGTGCGTAATCTCGCTATTTCGCAGGCCGTGGCCAAACACAATTTATATTACGCGCCGGACCCTTCTTCACAAATTGCTTGTTCAATTGGCGGCAATGTGGCAGAAAATTCCGGCGGGGTGCATTGTCTGAAATACGGCTTAACCGTGCATAACGTGCTTGGGTTAAAAATGATTTCAATGGATGGTGAGCTGCTAGAAATAGGTGGCGCTAGCCTGGATTCGTCCGGCTATGATTTATTGGCGCTGATGCATGGCTCGGAAGGGCTGTTGGGTGTGATTGTTGAAGTGACGGTCAAGTTGCTGCCAAGCCCTGAATGTGTGCAAGTGTTGTTGGCTGCGTTTGATAATGTGGTCGCCGCTGCCGAGGTGGTGGGTGAGATTATTGCTGACGGCATCGTGCCGGCTGGGCTGGAGATGATGGATGGCCCGGCGATCAGAGCCGCAGAAGATTTTATTCATGCAGGTTACCCGAGAGATGCGGCGGCTATTTTGTTGTGTGAAATTGATGGCGCTGAAGCTGAGGTTGAGGTGCAAGTTGAAACAATCAAGCGCCTGTTGTCGACAGGCGGTGCCGTTGAAATACTTGTTGCCAGTGAAGCAGAAGATCGTCAGCGTTTATGGGCAGGGCGTAAGGCCGCTTTTCCGGCGGTCGGTCGGCTGGCACCGGATTATTACTGTATGGACGGTACGATTCCGCGTCGTCGTTTAGCCGAGGTGCTGCAAAAGATCAGTGATTGGTCAGTTGAGTATGGCCTTGATGTGGTGAATGTATTTCATGCCGGTGATGGTAATTTGCATCCGTTGATTCTTTACGATGCCAATAATACGGGTGAGCTTGAGCAGGTTGAAGAGTTTGGCGGAAAAATTCTTGAATTATGCGTGGCGGTGGGCGGAACGATTACCGGTGAGCACGGGGTGGGTGTCGAGAAGTTGAATCAGATGTGTGTCCAATTCGGCGAGCAGGAGCTGCTTCAATTTCATGCTTTGAAAGATGCGTTCGATGAGCGTGGCTTGCTCAACCCAGGTAAGGCTGTGCCAACGTTGCACCGTTGTGCTGAGTTTGGCGCATTGCATGTTCATCAGGGAGCTGTACCGTTTCCTGATATTGAGCGGTTTTGAATATGTCTGCTGATAATCAAAATGTTAGTCAGGCTAGCGGGAAAGATATCAGTGCGGCTATACAGGCGCAGTTAGTTTCCGCAGTAGCCGATAAGACAGCTTTAAATATAGTCGGTGGCAATACCAAGGCGTTTTATGGGCGAAAAGCAATCGGCGCGCAGTTATCCGTTTCGGGCCACCGAGGTATCGTAAATTACGAGCCGACCGAGCTGGTATTGACGGCGCGCTGCGGTACGCCATTGGCAGAGATAGAGCAGGTGCTGGCAAAGCAGGGTCAAATGCTGGCTTTTGAGCCGTCCTATTTTGGGCTTGATGCAACCATTGGTGGAACCATTGCATGTGGCATGAGTGGTCCGCGTCGACCGTTTGCCGGCAGTGTGCGAGATGCCGTGCTGGGTGTTCGTTGTATAAATGGTAAGGGCGAGTCGCTGCGTTTTGGTGGTGAAATGGTTAAGAATGTTGCGGGTTTTGATGTGTCGCGCCTGATGGTGGGCAGCATGGGAACGCTGGGTGTATTGCTGGATGTGTCGATGCGCGTTATGCCACGCCCAGAAGCGGAATGTACGTTGGCTTTCGAGTGTGATGAGCTTCAGTCGATCGAAACTCTTATCGGTTGGCGACGTCAGGCGTTGCCGATAAGCGCTAGCAGTTTTGATGGTGAGCTTTTATGTCTGCGGTTGTCGGGCACGCAGGAAGGCGTTGAAGCCGCTTGCTCCGTGATGGGTGGTGAGCAGATTGACGGGCGCGAGCATTGGCTGCGTGTGCGTGAGCAGCATCATGAGTTTTTTTATGATGCTGAAAAAGTCTGGCGATTGTCGCTGCCGACAGCGACACCTCCGCTGAATATTCTTGGCGATAGATTAATAGAGTGGGGCGGTGCCCAGCGTTGGCTGAAAACCAGCTTGCAAGGCAATATCGTCCGAGAGATTACGGCGCGCGCTGGTGGTCAAGCTACCTTGTTTCGTGGCGGGGATCGCTTGGGGCAGGTTTTTCATCCGTTGTCGACTGGTTTGATGTCGGTGCATCAACGCTTAAAGGCTGCTTTTGATCCATATAAGTTGTTGAATCCTGGTCGTATGTTTTATGAGGTTTAGAGCATGTCATGATGGTTTCTGTGTGGCTAATTCAGTGGCTTTAAGGCGAAAGAGCGCTGCGTCGATAAGATTTGCAGGTCAGCGTCTAATTATGCTTGCAATTTACCGGGCAACTCGATAGAGTCTGCTGTTCACTTTTGGATTGGGGAAGATTGAGAAATGCCGGCTGTACGAATGAGAGAACATGAGCCATTTGAAATCGCATTGCGCCGTTTTAAGCGTATCTGCGAAAAGTCTGGGGTACTGTCTGAAGTACGCCGTCGCGAACACTATGAGAAACCAACTTCCGTCCGCAAACGTAAGGCAGCCGCCGCTGTTAAGCGTCAGCAGAAAAAAACAAGAATGGATCGAAACCGTTTCCAGGTGCGCACTCCTTACTAATTAGTTTTATTTTTGAAATTTGATGCTTGCCGCGATATTTTTATCCGCAAGCATCTGATTTTTTCGAACGCTACACCGGTAAACTTTATCGGTGTAGCGTTCGCGATTTAAAAGACTGTTTGAATTAGCATAAACGACAGGAACCGCAAAAATGGCTGAATCGTTGAAAGAGCGTATCCAGACGGATATGAAAAACGCCATGCGGCAAAAAGATACACCACGTTTGGGCTTGATCCGGTTGATTTTAGCTGCAATCAAACAGCGCGAAGTGGATGAGCGCATTACGCTGGATGATGAGCAGGTTTTGGCATCGTTGGGTAAAATGGTTAAGCAGCGCCGCGATTCAATTACTCAATATCAGAAAGCTGAACGCCAGGATCTGGTGGACGAGGAAACTTTTGAGTTGGGTGTCATAGAAGAGTATTTACCCCCTGCGCTATCGAATGAAGAATTGGCCGCCATGCTTGATGAGGTTATTGAGCAGACCGGTGCCAGCTCACCTCAAGATATGGGCAAAGTAATGGGTGTTATGAAATCCCGTGCACAGGGTCGTGCAGATATGGGGGCGATCAGTGCTCAGGTGAAACAACGTTTGACCGCAGCATCCTGACGTACTTTTTTATAGCTCAACCCTTTCGATGTTTAACCAGGGCAGTAAGCTGTCCGTGAATTCGGTGTAAAATCAAGTAATGGCTGGAAGGATTCCCCAGCAATTTATCGATGACTTGACGACCCGTGTTGATATCGTCGAGCTTATTGACGTCTACGTACCGCTTAAAAAAGGCGGGCGCGATTACTCAGCTTGCTGCCCCTTTCATAACGAAAAAACACCCTCTTTTACCGTCAGTCGTAATAAACAGTTTTATCACTGTTTTGGCTGTGGTGCTCATGGCACGGCGATTGGTTTTTTAATGGCTTATGCCAATATGGACTTTATTGAGGCGCTGGAGGATTTGGCTTCTCGGGTTGGAATGGAATTGCCTCAAAGCGCCGCAGGTTCCGAAATACAATCACCAACCAAGCGCCTTTATGAAGTTTTGCAGCAATCGATGGACTACTATCGACACCAGTTTAAGCGGCATGCTGAAGGTGAGGCGGCTGCGGATTATTTGAAGCGGCGTGGTCTCAGTGGAGAGACTGCGGCCGCTTTTGCTTTGGGATTTTCGCCGTCGGGTTGGAATAATCTGACGGCAGAATTTGGTGATGATGAGTCAACGCGGCGTGCCTTGTTGGCAGCCGGGATGTTGATTGAAAAAGCACCGGATAGATCTTACGACCGTTTTCGTGAGCGTATTATGTTTCCGATTCGCGATGGCCGTGGTCGAGTAATCGCTTTTGGTGGTCGAGTGCTGGGCGATGAGAGCCCTAAATATCTAAACTCGCCAGAAACGGCAGTGTTTCATAAAGGGCGTGAACTTTACGGGCTGTTTGAAGCGCGTCATGCGTCGCCAAAGTTGCAGCGTTTGTTAGTCGTTGAAGGGTATATGGATGTCATCATGCTGGCGCAGCATGGGATTAAATATGCGGTGGCGACATTAGGCACAGCAACATCAAAGGAGCATCTTGAACGGATGTTTCGTGTTGTGCCAGAGGTAGTGTTTTGTTTTGATGGTGACCGTGCAGGTCGTGCGGCTGCGTGGCGTGCATTAGAAAATGCGCTGGCGGTTGTGCGCGAGGGTTGGCAGGCGCGCTTTATGTTTCTGCCTGATGGCGAAGATCCTGACAGTCTTGTTCAGAGTGAATTACAAGCTGGTTTTGAAAGCAGAATCGAAAACGCCGTGACACTTTCAGCTTTTCTTTTTGATGAGCTTTCGCAGCAGGTTGATATGTCCAGTATTGATGGCTGCGCGCGGTTGGTGGAATTGGCCCGACCTTTGTTGTCGCGGGTCCGCCAAGGCGTTTACCGACATATGCTAATCGCCCGTTTGGCAGAATTGGTTGAGATGCCGCAGGCTGAATTGCAAAAATTGCTGGGTGAAAAAAGTCATCAAAAGAGTGGCCAGAGGAGTGATCAGAGTTCGGGAATTAAAGCTAAGGTCATCGGAAAGTCAAGTGCAAGCAGGCGACAACCTTCGCTGATTCGGCAAGCGGTAACGCTGTTGTTGAATGAGCCGTCATTGTCGCGGTTGGTGGGTGATTCGCTGGCTTTTGCTCAGTTGCAGCAACCGGGCGTTAAATTGTTGGTGGAGATGCTTGATATATTGCGGTTGAATCCACATCTTACAACAGCGGCATTGCTAGAGCGTTGGCGGGACAATGAGGACGGTCAGTATCTCGGCAAATTGGTGAGCGAAGAGTATCTTCATGAGGATGGCTCGGCCGGGGTGGAAAAAGAATTTTTAAGTATAATCAGTAGGTTGGAGTCTGATTGGAAAAAGCAGGAAACAGCCCAGCGTGAAAGTTATCTGCTCAATAAGTCCCAAACACCTGGGGCGTTGTCGGATGCAGAGAAAGAAGAGCTTAAACAAATTTATGGTGCAAATTAAGCAGGCATTCGAAATATAAATATGACCTTCTAGAAGGTGCTTAAATACTATATAATCGAAGGTTATTTTTTGGCGTGTGAATTAGGAAGTCGACTACATGAAACAAGAGCAGCAATCACAGTTGAAGATACTCATTGCCAAGGGCAAGGAGCAGGGCTATCTGACCTACCGTGAAGTAAACGATCATCTTCCGGGTGATATTGTTGACCCTGAACAGATTGAAGACATTATCAGGATGATTAATGATCTCGGCATCACCGTGCACGAGATAGCGCCGGATAAAGATGATCTGCAAATGCAAGATGCGGTTGCCAGCGATGAAGATACCAATGAGGCCGCGGCAGCTGCACTCGCGACAGTGGACAGCGATTTTGGACGCACCACCGATCCCGTGCGAATGTACATGCGCGAAATGGGTACGGTTGAATTGCTGACCCGCGAAGGCGAGATCAAAATTGCCAAGCGTATTGAAGCAGGCCAAAAGCAACAGATGACAGCTTTGGCGGCTTACCCGTCTGTCATTGTGAAATTGCTGAGCGATTATGATTTGGTGGCGAATGAAGAAATGCGTCTCACTGATATGATCACAGGTTTTGTTGATCCAGATGCAGAAGATGTTATTAACACGCCAGGCGGTAAACCTGAAGCAAAAAATGATGATGAGGAAGAGGAAGACACGGGGCCTGATCCTGAAGAAGCACGCACGCGTTTTTTAGAAATTAAAAAGTTGCATAAAAAAATGATGACGGCTCTGGCTAAAGCCGGTCCCAATGATGCGAAGACAGGAAAGCTGCGTAATCAAATGGTTGAGTGTTTTATGCTGTTAAAACTTACGCCGAAGATGAGCGTTAAGTTAGTGCAAATTCTACGCGATGTTGTTGAGCGGATTCGTTCTCAAGAAAGAGTGATCATGTCTATCTGCGTTAGTAAAGCGCATATGCCTCGACGTGATTTTATTCTTTCGTTTCCAGATAGCGAAACAGATTTAGCTTGGTTGCAGCGACAGATTGATGCAGGCGAAGAATACTCTTCTGTGTTGGAAGAGCATCAAGAAGAAATAATGCGCGCGCAGAAAAAACTGGTGATGATAACGGATGAAGCTGTGTTACCGATCAGTTCCATCAAAGATATTAATCGTCGTATGTCGATTGGTGAAGCTAAAGCGCGTCGCGCTAAAAAAGAAATGGTTGAAGCTAACTTGCGATTGGTTATCTCTATTGCAAAGAAATACACCAACCGTGGCCTGCAGTTCTTGGATCTGATTCAGGAAGGTAATATTGGTTTGATGAAAGCCGTGGATAAATTTGAATACCGTCGCGGTTATAAGTTCTCAACTTATGCCACCTGGTGGATTCGCCAAGCGATTACGCGTTCCATTGCCGATCAAGCGCGCACTATTCGTATCCCTGTACACATGATTGAGACTATCAATAAGCTCAATCGTATTTCACGCAAGATGTTGCAGGAAATGGGTCGCGAAGCAACGCCGGAAGAAATGGCAGTGCGCATGGAAATGACAGAAGAAAAAGTGCGCAAGGTAATGAAAATTGCCAAAGAGCCTATTTCAATGGAAACACCGATCGGTGACGATGAAGATTCACATCTCGGTGACTTTATTGAAGACCCAAATGTTATGGCGCCACCCGATGCTGCGACCGTTGAAGGTTTGCGTGAAGCAACAACAGAAGTGTTGGAAGGTTTGACTGCACGTGAAGCCAAAGTACTGCGGATGCGTTTCGGTATAGAAATGAACACCGATCATACATTGGAAGAAGTGGGTAAACAGTTCGATGTCACACGTGAACGTATTCGTCAAATCGAAGCCAAGGCACTGCGTAAGCTCAGGCACCCAAGTCGTTCAGAACCATTGCGTAGCTTTAATGATTGATGGTCTGAAGTTAGTGTAGATAAGTAGTATCAAAAAAGGGAGCGTTTACGTTCCCTTTCTCTTTGTGCAAATAGTTTTTGCAGTAAAGACTGTCAGCATCAAGCCTAATAGAGATAGGATTGAAAAAATAAAACTGATAGAATGACAGCGGTTTTCGGGCCTGTAGCTCAGTTGGTTAGAGCAGGGGACTCATAATCCCTTGGTCGTAGGTTCGAGTCCTACCGGGCCCACCAATAAAATCAATAAGTTACAATTTTCCCTCTTCCCCGTTTATTTTTGTGTAGGCAAATAGTAGGCACTTTTTGCAGGTATGTGATTGCTAAATACATACGTACTTCGTAATCAGTAGGTCGGGCGTTCGTTTCGTCTCACCGGCACCATAAAATCAACAAGTTACGCTCGCCTTTTTCCTTATTAAGTTTTTAATGTAGACGCTATGTAGACAGGTTTTTTCATAGTGTTAAGCATTTTTAATTTGATGCGCAGCTGTGTACATTCATTAACGCGCATGCTTGTTCCATAGATCAGTTCAGCCATGAGTTTTTGCGTGCCCGTCATTTTACTGAGAAGAATATGCGTTCGTAAATCAGGGTCCGGATTTGCTCGGTTTGATATTGATGAGGAAACGCTATAATCTTTTGATAAATCAAATAAATACTGGCGAGCAATGGAAATTCAATATATTTACTATCAGGACCGGATGGGTCCGTATAGTAGCTGTTGCCCTAAGAAAATGGAATAGAGTATGGTTGATACAGAATCAAATTCACAAGATATTGTGCTTAACAATACCAAAGCTGATTATGTGGCTTCTGCAGCAAAGTCTGCGCTCGGAATAGTTCCTTTCGTGGGTAATTTACTTGCGGAAATTGCTGGAAGTGTCATTCCAAATCAACGCATTGATAGGGTTGTTAGATTTGCAAAGGCATTGCAAGATAGGTTGTCTGATTTGGAAGAATCTGTAGTAAAAGCGAACCTGTCCAATGAAAACTTCACAGATTTGGTTGAAGAGAGCTTGCGACAAGCAGCGCGATCTCTAAGTGATGAAAGGCGAAGCTACATTTCGTCATTGGTGGTAAGCAGCATTTCATCAGAAGATATTGAATACTTTGAATCTAAACACCTGCTACGCATCCTTGGCGAAATCAACGATATTGAAGTTATTTGGTTGAGGTTCTACCTAAATCCTGTCATGGATGGTGATACGGAGTTCAGAGAAAAACACAGTCATATACTCAACCCCATCGGTGCTCATTTGGGTTCTGCGCAACCAGAGATAGATAAATCAACATTGCAGAAGAGCTATAAAGAGCACTTATCATCAATAGGGCTTCTTGAAAAAGAGATTGATATGGATACATCAAGTCGAGGTGTAAAGTTAAAAACAAAGGGTTACAAAATCACTTCTCTTGGGAGGCTCTTGCTTCGAGAACTGGGTTACTCTGATGAGCGACTGGACTAACAAGGCAAATGCACTCGGATGGAAAAAAGCGCCACTCCTTCTCGCTCTACTTTTTTCCGCCGGTGATTTTTGGCGTTAGATTATTTGGTTAGTTTATATGTCGGAATCAAAATTGAAAGATTCAGAGCTAAATGACATGGAGTTGTACTGTAACTGCCTTGAAGAAATAAAGCTCCGTATGAGCACAGTTCGGAGGATGGTAAAAGGCGAATACTCTCTTGGGCGTGATGATTTCGATGCTGAGTTTGCAAGCATTCAAATGAGGAAGACGATAGAGCTTATTGCTTTTTCGTCTCTCGTAGCTAACAAGGAAATATACTCAAAAGAATATGAAAACTATTCTAAAACGTGGAATCCTAAATATTTAATTAAAGATCTTGAGAGAATTAATCCAAATTTCTACCCGGTTCCCATGTTTATTACGCCTCAAGAAGACCCTTCAAGCGTGAAAAATCTAGATTTCGTGAAGGGTGGATATTTAACGAAAGAAGAGTTTGTTTTTCTATATGACAAAATGGGAAAGGCGCTACACGCCAGGAATCCATTCCAGTCCGGTGAAAATATACTCAATCTTAAGCGTAGTATCAGCGAATGGATCGATAGGATAACAACACTTCTGTGGCTTCACCGGGTTAAAATGGTAAATAGAGAGTCTTTTTGGGTGGTGTTTCTGCAAAGACCGGACGATGGGAAAGCTCATGTATTACTTTCAGAACCTATGGAGTAATCACAACCTATCAAGGCAAATTCATCCGACGCCAAAAAGCGGCGCGACTGATTTGCGACGTTAGAGCAACATAGAAAAAGAACCAAAAAATATATTTGCATCAGGTCTTTAGATGATTGTGAAAATGAACATCAAGTATTTTCTTCCATTCCTTTTATTATCTCTTTTTGGTTGTGGTCAGTCAGCACTCGACAAATGCACAGATGGTAAAGCTTATTTGTGGAATCCTGAGATTAAAGACAATAGATATGAAGGGAATAAAAGGTATTGGGATGCTATGAAGGAATGTGAAAACAAACATGGTTAAATGGCGTGCAAGTCGCTCGTTGGGATGGTGGGGAGTTAAAATATGAAATCGTCAAATTCGTCTAGGCTAAGAAACTGGTCACGCTATGGCGCAGTCTTCGGCATAATTATAGCTATCGCGGATTTCACTGGGTGGCGGGGTCAAAATTATGTTCCTTGGGGTGAGGCAGGTGGTACGATTACAAATATAAGCTACATCATTGGAGCTACTATTGGCGGGACATTTCTGTTTTTATTGGCGGCACTCGTCGTAAGTCTATTTGCTAGAGACTGATTCTATGATCCAGTTAAAAAATATAAATCCTGGGTCAGGTTAGTCTTCACAATAATGCAGCCTCTAGAATAATTTTATCACGGGTTTGGACAGTATGAGAGTCAAGAAAATACAGCTCAAGGAGTTTAAGAGATTCGATGATCTTACTATCGAACTCGGTGAAGAACCTAGGAAGATAATAGCTCTAGTTGGTCCAAACGGTTGCGGCAAAAGCTCAGTATTTGACGCGTTTGAAGAGAAATTAAAAGACTATAGAAATTATGGGCAAGAAGGAAATGAATTTTTGTCCAAATCACTATACTACGAAGACGAAACTAAACCAGTTATTCCCTATAATAAAAACAACGCCATAACAATTGAAACTACGACGGGGACCATTTCAAGAAAGAGCTTCTATTTGAGAACGGCATATCGTTTTACTTCTAAACTAAATGTGACTCAACTTGCAGCTACGCCAAAAATACTTGAAACAGGAGATGAGCCTATAAGCTCAATAGCACTTGATTCCAGGCTTGAATCTAATTATCAACGCTTGCTAGGGCGGTCATATGGCGAGTTCTTTAGTGGTGAGAAGACTGGCGCTGTGGTCAAGGAAGAGCTTATAGGTGAAATAAACACAATACTCTTAAATATTATAGATGCTGAAATTTCAGATCTTGGTGATATTTTAAAGAGCCGAGGTCAGCTTTTTTTTAGGAAAGGAAACTCTGTCAATTTTCCATATGCGAATTTATCTTCTGGTGAAAAAGAAGTTGTAGACATAATAATTGATTTAATAATTAAGACGAAAGAATATGATGAAACGGTGATATGTATAGATGAGCCGGAGCTGCATCTAAATACAGCCATTCAAAGAAAATTAATTGTAGAAATTGAAAGGCTCATTCCTGAAAATTGTCAGTTATGGGTTGCTACACATAGCATCGGTTTCTTAAGAGCTCTGCAAGAAGAATTAAAGGATAAATCGCTAATAATAGATTTTTCTGAGAAAGACTACTTCACCGGCACGCAAGTAGTTGTTCCTATGGTGCCTACAAGAGCGAATTGGCAGCGTATTTTTAGCACCGCTCTCGAGGACTTGACTGGTTTATTAAGCCCCAATCGCATAATTTATTGTGAGGGCAGGGATATGCCTTCTGCCGATGGTGGTGAAAGGGGTTTCGACGCGAATGTTTTCAACAGTGTTTTTTCTGAAAAACATAATGACACGCTTTTTATATCTAGTGGTGGAAATACCGAGCTTGATCAGAGAAGTGGGATAGCTTTGACTATTCTCACAAAAGTATTTTCTGAGGTGGAAATCCTCGTACTAAAAGATAGAGACATCTCATCAGGAATGCTTACCACATTTGAAGATAGAGAACGCTATCTAGAAAATAATCCTGTAAATCATCGTGTGTTAGAAAGGTGGGAGATTGAAAATTATCTTTTTGATAAAGAGGTGCTTACGAAATACTGTGAAGTAGAAAATCTGGAGTTTGATGAAGCAGCATATGATGCATTCATAAGAGATGTCATCAACCAGAACATTAAGGATGAAATTATGAGGATAAGGAATATCTGTGGCATAAATACGAATATTAATGCCGAAATATTCAAACTCAATCTCGCAAAATGCATTACAGAAGACATGGCAATTTATAAAGAACTAGAGAGATGTATATTCCTGTAACAACAATGTATAACAAGAAAATCAACTTTGTGCCTACGGCGCCGGATGCTCATACCTCGCGCCGGTTATTTAGGCGTTATACATTATTAAGAGAACATTCATGTCGATAGAGGTTATAAAAGAACAAATATTTCAGTTTTTATCTTCAGATACACCTGAGGTCATGGTTATAAAGGGTGAGTGGGGTGTTGGCAAAACGTACAGTTGGAAAAGGTTTCTGTCAGAGGCTAATACTGCTAACGAAGTAAAGTTAGACCGCTATTCCTACGTGTCTCTTTTTGGTATTAATTCGCTCGAAGCATTTAAATATACAATCTTTGAAAACGTAATAAAAAATGAAATCATTGGAACTGAAGCCAGCCTTGATACATTCAAAAGTAATGCATCTGGTCTTATTGAGTCTTTTGGAAGGCAGTCCATAAATCTATTCAAAGGAGCACCTATAGTTAAGTCCCTCAGTCCCGCAATAGAAACTATTTCGTTTCTTTCATTGAATAGCACACTTATATGCATTGACGACCTTGAAAGAAAAGGCAGCGGTCTTGAGGTCAAAGACGTTCTTGGTTTAGTTTCATTATTAAAGGAACAAAAAAAGTGCAAGATTGTTCTCTTGCTCAATGATGAAGAGGAAGGATTAGAAGACTACTCAAAGTATCGTGAGAAAGTCATTGATATAGAATTGAAGTTTGCCCCAAGTCCAGAGGAATGTTCTTCTATCGCATATTCCGATGAAAAAGAAATATTTCCAAGGCTCAAAGAGCTTGTCATAAATCTTGGGATTCGGAACATTCGCATATTAAAGAAAATCGAACGAATGGTTGAGCTTGCCATGCCACTAATCCAAGATTATGAACCTGAAATTACAGACCAAATCCTCCACTCTTTATCTCTCTTTTCTTGGTGCTATTACTGTTCTAACAGTAATGAAGACATACCAAGCCTTGAGTTCGTTACAAGCATGGGCTACAGCATGTTTGGTATTGGCGATGAAGAGGAAGGTGAGAAAGAGAAGAAATGGAAAACAATTTTGCAGAGTTATAACTATCAGCTAACTGATGAACTGGACCTTGTTCTTGCAGAGGCTGTTAAAACAGGATATTTCATTGAGAACAAATTAATAGCTAATGCAAATATCAAAAATCAGGAAATTCTTGCCGCAAAATCAAAGGGATCATTTTCCGAAGCATGGAAGCTTTATCATGATACCTTTAACGATAATACCGATGAGGTTATCAATGAACTATATGAAAGTTTCAATAAAAATTACAAACATATAACCCCACTAAACCTAAATGGTACTGTCTCGTTGTTTAGAGAGCTAGGCGAAGAAGAAAAAGCCTCGAAAATTATTGATGTATATATTGAGCAGCGAAAAGATGAGCCAGAGCTATTTAATCTTAAAGAGAATAACTTCTTTGGTGATATTAAAGATACAGAAATTATCGAAAAATTCGATAAAATTTACAAAGCATCTGTAACGACAGAATCACCGAAAGAGGTGCTTGAAAAAATTGCTGGTAAAAATGGCTGGAACCAAAGTGATGAAGTGGTTTTGGCAAATACAACCGTAGATGAATACTATGATTTATTTAAGTCAGAGGTGGGAGAACATTTATCCACATTCGTCAGCACTTGTCTTAAATTTGGGCAATCTGAGAATGCTAGCGACCAGCAAAAAGAAATTACTAATAGAGCGACTAAAGCATTAAAACGCATCGGCTCTGAAAGTGAGATAAATAAAAGAAGAGTCAAGAAATTTGGCATTGATGTATAGCATGCATAACAAGGTGCTTGTTCGGACGCAAACTACGCTGCGCTTCGTTTACGCCGCACGGCTTGGTAGTTATGTTTTAAGGAGGTAAAGTGCCAGAACCAATAACAACTGTAGGGCTAGGTGCAATTGCTGCCTATCTTGGGAAAGATGGCCTCTCAAAACTTCTTGGCCCCACTGCAGGCTACCTCGGTGGTGAATTGCAAGAATTCACAAAAAAACGCATTAATAATGTTGGTGAAATATTTAAAAATGCTGCAAACAAACTTGGGGATAAAATTGAAGCGCCAGGAGCAATCTCACCTAAAGTACTTAAGACTATAATAAACGAAGGATCGTATTCTGAAGATAAAATTGCAATTGAATACTTTGGTGGTGTGCTTGCTTCTTCAAGATCAGAATTAACTAGAGATGACCGTGGCGCAAGAATTGCCAAAGCTTTAGATGATCTTTCATGTTACCAGCTTACTTGCCACTATTTAATCTATTCAACAATCTCGAATTTATTTAAGGGTCAAGAACAAAGTTTTAATAAATATGATGAGCGTGAAAAACTAGAGATTTATATGCCTCTTGAAGATTTTTCTAATTCAATGGGATTGAGCCAAAAAGAGTGGGATAATCCTCAACTTCTTGCACATATATTTCACGGTTTAAGCTCAGACGATTTAATTGAACAGAGGTGGGCATTTGGTTCTGTAGAGTCTCTTCAAACAATGGGCATAGGTAAGAATATTACTAGACCTGGTATTGTATGTACCCCTACTGCAAAAGGCGCTGAACTTTTTCTCTGGGGGTTTGGATACGGAAATAATTCTTTAGATTATATATTCTATCAAGAATTTTCTTCAGAGATCGAAAGTATTAAGTCACAAGTGCCTAATTCCAGTGCAACTAAAGCATAACAAGCGGTTTAATTTTGACACCGATAAAAAAGCGGCGCAAATTAACCTGTTCGTTAAAGTAATTGGGTGGTGCCGTACAGTTATTGACAGAACTCCAAGGGGCTAAAAGCCTTATTCCCAGCAATAGAATCTTGACACGGGAACCCTTGCTGGATGTGGTGCGGACGGCGCATCCCTTCCCTGGGTTCCCCAGGGAAGGGCCGCCCCGCTTCGCTTACCACATCCAGCCTTCCCGTGATCAAGTTCCTATTGCTGGGATCTACTGGACTAAAGTCAATTGACCATTCATGTAGTTTTGTTTGGACTGTTACGATCCCACACGTCACACCGATTATAATGTCACCTATAGGGTCTTTGTATTGACCTTGTTTGCCTGACCAGGCTTTGGCTAGTTGTACGGGCCGATCTTTAGCTTTAGTTTCAATGCCGCCTTGTACGTCGATATAAGCAGCCCAATCTCCTTGGTCGGCGGCAACGCGGGCAAGCTCAAGGGTAGGTTCATTTTTCAATGGCTCTTTTATTCGGCGTAGTTCACGCCACACGGTGACAGACGGCCCACCAATTTGTTGGAACTGACGAATGCCCCATGTGCTAGCCCATGCCTCAACACGTTCTGCTGTAGAGGCTGCTTTGTTTCCATATAGGTCGGTATCAATGCCAAAGCCATCAATATTTTTTGATATATATTTTGCGATATACCCAGTAGCAGAACCTTTGCTAGGGTCAATTTCTTGAATATGAAATCTATGTTTTGATGCGCCTGGTTCGTCTCCACTGTCTTGTAATGCATAATGTTTAAAAACCTTGCGCACGGTTTCTCGGTGTTCAGGGCTGGAAAATAAGAGAAAATGCATGTGGGGTGTCCCGTCATGCATAGGTTCGCAAACACGAAAACCGTAAACAAGTATTTTCATACGGTGGAGCTTAGCTCTAATTCTGGCCCATACATTCTTGCACAAATAACGATTAGCCTCCTTTGGTGTTGAGCCGTCATATTGAGGTACTGCATCACCTGATTTAGAGTAACGGGCATGCATACGAGATGGGCAAGTAACGGTGTAGAAATCAGCTACGTCACCTCTGGATTTTGCGTATTTTTCAAACCCAGACAGTCGGACCATTAACTCGCCGCGACGAATTTTCGGATTAGATACGGAGAGGTCTGCGAGTTCAGCTAAAGAAAAACTCTCACCAAGCTCGTTAGTCGCTTCCAGGTTTGATAAAAGTGTCCTGTTGCGCTTCTTTTGATCTTGTCGTCTAGACAATGTGTCTTTGCTTACATAAATGCTAGCTCGGCGCTGAACCAGGCCCAGGCCAATCGATATTTTCTCAACAAACCGCCCATGCAGTTTACGAATAGCGCGACGCCACCAACGTTCATCACCTAGACGAGCAATGGCGCTTTTAAGAGTGATATTGTCACTTATGATAGGTGCTTTAATTTTGAATGATAAGCAATATCTATAAAGTAAAAGGTACGCAGTCTCTTCGGTATGTTTGGCAGCGATACGCCAACAATCTTTGCTGCGACGCTTAGCAAATAACCTAATGTCATCATCTGTTGAACCTAACTGGATTGGGTGATCATGAGTTAGTTGCTTTATCGACAACAAAAAACGATTCGCTGAATAAAGTGCTTTATCGTTATAAATAGATAGATATTGTTTTGCAGTTGCTTTGGCAATGTTGGGGGGCAGGCGAGAAAATATATGATGCCTGAAACGTCTGTCTGCCCCATCGGGTGTACCGATATCCCATGTAATCTTTTCGGCAGGAAGTAATCCGTTGTCTGAAATATCAAAAGGGAAATGGGTATCCATGTCAGGTTTCCTCCCCTGTATTCCTGGGGGCGCTTAATATATCGAGTATGGACTTAATGTGACGCCATATTGCTGCACGGTCTTCCTGCGATAGATCATTCCAGACCTCATCTTTCATTACTGTGTCTGGATAAATGCCGGTGACACGATGTATCGAAAGCAGGTTGTCATCAATTGTTAAATCGATGACCGCTGATGAGAGGCGTTTGTTTGCTTTACTCATGAGCCGCCTCCCAGTTGGTGGCTTGTTGATGTGCGAATCCTGGAGCGGACAAATGCTTCCAAGGTCGAGGGTTCATAACGGACAGCCCGTGCACCAACGCGAATAAATGGAATTTGTGCGCCAGCCCAGCGGTCCCGTTCAAGGAAGGATTCGCTCATACCTAGAAAATGCGCGGCTTCTTTCGTGGTCAGTAGTTTGTTTGTCATGATAGCCTCTATCTGTGTGTTTAAGAGTAGGAGGCAGTATGATGAGTGAGGCAGGTAGGGTCGTAAATTACCTCTACGCGTAGACGTACTGGTTTATTTATTTACTACAGTCTAATTTCCCTTTTCGGTAGTCGCGCAAGCCTTTGGTCAAGGTGCGTATTGCATGTTTATTATTTTCATCATATTTATAAATTTTTTCTTCTTTGGAGAGTCCGTGGTAAAAGTCTTTAGCGGCTTTAGTTTGGTTGGTTAAATTATTTTCCTCAAAATATTTTACAAATCTACATTTTAATTTTCTGCTTTCATCGTGCCGAGTCAGTACCGCATCGCGGGACTGTTGGCTTATTCGCTCTATACCGTGCTGATGTTCATGCTCGACTTCGAGTAGGGTGTTCGTCATATCAATGGCTTCCGTGGCTTCGATAAGCAAATCACTGACAAAATCGCGTTGTTCATATTCTTTTTCTTTTTCACTGAGGGTTTCGTTTTTCCAGTGTAGGGGTTTTTGGCAGGCATTCTCTATAAGGGCTATGGCCAACAGAGCAAAACATTCATGCCAGGTAGCATTCGGAAAACTAGGTAATGTCGTTAAATCAAATTTACCCATAAAATTTTTAAGAACTAAAGTTGACGAATAAATAACTTTTTTATTATTGGGAATATTGTTTGTTAAAAAGAAGTGCTCACTGTCTTGATGGAATCTGTGAATTGTTTTAATCGACGATGCAATTTCATTTTGACTGCGATGTGCGACAATCTTTTGGGCCTTCTCTAATATGTATTCGCAATCGGTACGCTTTAATATAGGTATATCGTTTTCGTTAATTCCAAAATATTTAAACGCGGATTGTGACATTGGACGAATAATTAAATAATTGAGTTAATTAATTGTAAGTGATTGATAGTGCTGTAATGCGTAATAGTAAAATTGTGTATTAATTTAAAATGACCGTGTTCGTTTTAAATAAAAGCGTAATAAAAACGATTTGTTTTATTTAATTCGTTTTTTCCAATTGCCTCAATTTTATCCCATAGAGCGTTTGTGTGACCGTTTATTTCAAACAACTGCTATTGGTTGCTGGCCTGTTCCACTGCGGGCGTGCTAGTGCGCAGTGAAATGACCTCAGCAGGCGGGCGGCTGCCTGAAACAGACAACAGAAAATCAGTGATCCGTTGCATCGGTGCGCGCAGCCGTTCAACGTCACTGATGATATAACCGGCGGTGACATCATTGCCGACGCTATGATTAGCCAGGCGTTTAATGGCATACCCCGAAATATCCAAACTTTCGGCGACCGTGATATAGGTGCGGCGTAAATCGTGTAACGTGAAAGTGATGCCGGACTGTTTAATGACCTTGTTGATTTGCGGGCGGGGTTCCACCAGGCGGCCGTATTCACCGCTCCCCGGAAAGACATGGGGCCCCTCAACGAGCAGACGGCGTGCCTTGAATAATTCCAATAAAAAATCGGATAAGGGCAAGGTCAGGGCTTTGCCGTTTTTAGTGGTCGGGACCGTCAGTGTCGCGGCGGCTAAATCAATGTTATCCCATTGCAGGTTCATGCCTTCACTGCGGCGCATCCCCGTAAAGAGCAACACCAGTAGATAGTCCGCGACGGTGCGCGCTTGTGTATCCTCTGATTGAAGACGTAATGCATTGACCGCTTCAAACCAGCTAGGTAGATCACTGCGTTTAATCAGCGTTTGGCGTCGCGTGCTGGGATACCAGGCGCGGGTATGTGACAAGCGTGAAACGGGATTGTTCGGGAACAAGCTGCCGCCGTGTTCGTCTTCGTATTGACCGTGGGCAAAATTGAACAGGGCGCGCAGTACGCGCATGGCGCCGTTGGCACGGTGCGGACTGCGCTGGCCAATGCGGGCATGCCGTTTGGCGACGGCGTCTTTGCTGATGAGTGCCAGCGGACGATTAACCCAGTCGGAAAACGATTCACGCATCTGACGGCGATAATCATGGACGGTGCCGGGGGTGAGGGTTTTTCGAACGGATAAGTATTCTTCAAAGACGTCACCGAGGGTGATGCCTTTAATGTCACGGGCTTGTTTTTCTGCGACCGGGTCAATGCCGGTGGCCACTTTCCCTAAAAACTTTTGAGCTTCTTTACGCGCTTGCTCGGGGGTGAGTTCGCCGTAGCGTCCAATCGAGATGCGTCGTTTGCGCCCGTGAATGCGTTTTTCGACAAAAAATGTTTTGGTGCCGGTGGTGGTCACGCGCACGCCAAAACATTTTAAGGCGTCATCGCGGTATAAGCGTTGACCCTTGGTGGGCAGTTCAAGCGTGTCGATGGTTGATTTGTTTAAACGCATGTTCAGAATCCCCCTGGAATCCCATGGTCGGTTTTTGTAGGCCTAGGATAGGCGTTTGCCTACAAAAAACCTCCAAGTCTGTAAAACGCGATCATAGTCGACGCGGCGTGAATAGTCTATGTTTATAGGGGTTTTAAAAGAATTACAAAGATCTTCAAACAGCGTAAAAGTGCCCAGGAGCCGCTCATAATCCCTTGGTCGTAGGTTCGAGTCCTACCGGGCCCACCAATAAAAAACAATCACTTAACAATAAGTCTTCTTTTTTCATCCTCTTTTTGGTGCATATATGGTGCACTTAATTCATCTTCATGTCTTTGATTTATATATCTTGGCAGTCTTATTGGTGCTTGATAATTAGTTATCAATTAAGCTACAGTTTGATAAATATTTATCAGTATCTATCAATTAATAGATATTTGATAGATACTGATAAATATTACTCAATGCTATTCGAAGGCTTTGAAATTGATGAATATCTATCAACATCTATCAATCGAGCAATGATTTGATAGATATGTTTTGAGCACTTTGTTTATAAAAGGGCACAATTTATGAAAAAACCATTAAAACCGAAGCCGATGGATGTCTTGGTTAAAAAGTATATGGATCGAGTTGGTGCGATTGTGGCCGCGGGTGGTTTTGAAGTAGCGCCCGGTGGAATTTATAGACATTGGGATAAATTGAGACATCTAGCTCCACCGGATGGTTTAACCAATGAAGAGTGGTGGGTTGGCGTAAAGTTTGCGCGTGCACCGTTACAAAAAAATCTGCCTCTTAAGGATGCGGCTGGAAAGCATTTCAGTTATTGCATGCCTGATATGGTGATTGAAATGCTCCACAAGATTGATCATAAGGCGGGAGGGCGGATTGAGCTTCCTGAGGAAGTAACAAATCCAGATACAAGGGATAGGTATATATTCAAGTCATTGATAGAGGAGGCCATAACATCAAGCCAGCTTGAAGGTGCATCGACAACGAGGAAGGTTGCGGCTGATATGTTGAGAACAAAAAGACGGCCGAGAGATAAAAGTGAGCAAATGATATTTAATAACTTTGATGCAATTAATTATATTAGGGGTAGAAAAGAAGAAAAGCTGTCACCGCAGTTTGTATTGGAATTACATGAGATGCTGACAAGAGACACGCTAGATGACCCGAGGGCTGCAGGAAGGCTGCAGGCTCCCGGTGACGAGAGAGTGTATGTTGCGGATAATAAGACGCAGGAAATATTGCATCAACCGCCACCAGCACAGCAATTAGAGCAAAGATTGCAAGATATGTGCGATTTTGCAAATGATGATGGAGGTGGTTTTATTCATCCAATTGTAAGGGCTGTAGTTCTGCATTTTTGGTTGGCATATGACCATCCATTTGAAGATGGTAATGGGAGAACGGCTAGAGCATTGTTTTATTGGAAGATGCTTGCTGATGGTTATTGGTTGTTTGAGTATGTGTCAATTTCTCGTATCTTAAAAAAAGCATCAGCGCAATATGGACGGTCATATCTGTATACGGAGTCGGATGAAAATGATATGACATATTTTATTATCTATCAGTTGCAGGTGATGGTGCGTGCAATCGAAGACCTAGAAAAATATTTGCAGAAAAAGATAGGTGAATTAAGGGGTGTTGAAGCTAGGCTAAAGCATTATGGTGATTTTAATCATAGGCAGATGGCGCTGTTAGGGCATGCCTTGAGGCACTCTGCGGCAGAATATACAGTTAAAAGTCATCAAACTAGTCACGGTGTGGCTTATGGGACGGCGTATTCTGATTTGGCGGAGTTGGTTGAGAAAGAGCTCTTAATCCAGAGTAGAAAGGGGCGTAAAGAGCTAATTTTTTATCCTGCTAATGATATTAATGAGGTTATAGAGGGGATTGGGTCAGCATAGCCCCCATTATTGTACCTTCATAAGTACTGGCGACAATAATTTTTTGTAATTGTTGTATATTTTATTAATGTTTTAGTGATTTATTATTCCTTGGTCGTAGGTTCGAGTCCTACCGGGCCCACCAATATCCTCGTTATCTTTTCAATTGCTGTTGTTTGCGCGTTAGCATAATGTGTAAATAATAGCTGTCATAACTCTTCCACCTCAAAATATGTAGTTAAAAAATTCTCGCTTTTCCAGAGATTTAAATTTGAATGTGAATGTTGATAAAAATTTATGCTGAATAATGTTAGTGCGTGCCCGTTTTGTAAGAGTAATCCTCGATGCGATGTTAATGGAGAGGTGCCATGTTGGTGCTTTTCTATGGATATTCCTGATGAACTTCTAGATTGTGTTCCTGAAAGCTTGAAGGGAAGAGTTTGTGTTTGTTCATCATGTGTTGCTTTGTTTAAAGGTAATGAAACATTATTTAAATCTAAATATATTTAAAGATGTGTATGTAGTTGTAAGTATTTTTAAAGTGTATAGGTGACGTGAGTTTAGTTTTTCTTTAGCGGAGGCGTTTCATTGGATGCATTAACCGATAAAAATATTCACTGTCCTTACTGCGGCGAATCAATTTCTATATTGATTGATTGCACGATTTCGCAGCAAGATTATATCGAAGATTGTCAGGTGTGTTGTCGGCCGATTGTGATTCACGTTGATATTTCGAGTGAAGGGGAAGCGTTGGTATCAGTTCGTCATGAGGATGAATGAGATTAATTGACGGGTTTTTGTTTTGAGTTATTGGCAGCTACCAATCGATTCTTTCTTGCAGCGTCGATAGTCTATCCATCGTGCTTTACCGAGTTTAGTATTTTTAAAATTTGTTCCATTGATGTTGGCTTCAATGAGCCTGGCTTTTGTCATGTCGCTGTTGCTCAGGTCTGCAAAAAGCAGGTTTGCTTTATCTAGATTGATTTCAATCATAATGCTGTTACTAAGTATGCTGTTTTCAAGGGTGGCTTGTTTTAGATTTGCTTTAGTTAGGTTTGCCCCCGAAAAATTTGCGTCGTTGAGAAGAGCTTGGCTTAAGTTTGCATTGTTCAGTTTAGCATTGCGCAGACTGGCATTTTTAATGTTTGCTTGGTAGAGCGAGGTGTTTTTCATCTGCGCACTACTTAGGTCGGCGTTTTCAAGGTTTGCACGATCTAGTTTAGCGTTACTCAAATCGGCATTTTTTAGTAGGCTATTTTTCATTTTGGTGTTGAGAAGGCGCGCATTGACTAGCCGGGCATTGCTTAGGTTGGTTGATTCAAGGTTAGCGAAATTTAGGTCGGTGTTGCTGAGGTTGGCATTGCTTAAGTTGGCATTTGAAAAATCACTGCGAGTTAAAATCGCACCGCTTAAATCGACTCCTGATAGTGCTGCGCCTCTTTTGTCACAGTCTAGCCAAATCACACCTCGGGTGGGCGGATCTTCACACGCAGCTAATGCGCTGCCGATCTGTAAAAAAGAAAATAAGATGAAATATGTGAAACGTTTTTGGGTCATGATTTCCGCAGTTTTTTGTTTTCTAGGTAGCCATTGTAAGCGTATCTCATGTGTTCTGCACGGATGAGCAAAGGCTTATTTGTTTTAGCTTTTATAGTGCGCGCCTTGATGTGTAAGTTCATGTAATATTTTGGCAAAGGTTTGAGTGGCGGGGCCAGCCAAATCCGGCTGAGAAAAAATCAAATTGAGTTGGATGCTGCGTCGCATGCCTTGTTTTAAATCTAGTGTTTTTAATTGGCCGCGAGTAATGTCTTTGGTGACGTGGTGTTCGGGTAGCCAGCCAAAACCAAGGCCGTTTTTTATGAGCGTGCTTGCAGTTTCCATGCTGGTGACTGTCCAGCGTTGTTCAGCCCCGAGCCAGCCGCTGTCGCGTTGTTGATGAATGCCTGAGTCCCTGATGACAAGTTGTCTTTCGCGACGTAAGTCATTCAGTGTAGGTCTGCGGCCGAGGTGATGTAATGGGTGGTCGGAGTGTGCGACGGCGAGAAAGGCAATCTCCAGCAAGGGTTCGCCAAGAAACCCCGTAGGTACTTTGCCGCCAATGACAAGGTCTGCGCTGCCATCAAGCAACGCCTCATCAGCGCCGGATAACACCACTTCTCTGAGTTGGATGCGCGAGCCACGGCAGACAGGTGAAAACTGTTGTAGTGCTTGGGTGAGTAGCTGGGTGGGAAATGCGGCATCGACGACGAGTTGAATTTCCGGCTCCCAGCCTTTTCTCATTGATGCGGCGATATTTTCTAATTCGGATGCTTCGCTAATTAAATGCCTCGATAGCCTTAATAAGCGGGTTCCCGCTTCGGTTAGTTGAGATTTTCGGCCTTCGATGGTGAGCAGTGGAATGCCAAGCTGATCTTGTAATTTGCTGATGCTGTAGCTGATGGCTGATTGGCTGCGATGCAGGTGTGCTGCGGCCTGTGCGAAGCCGTTGTGGTCGATGACAGCTTGCAGCACTTTCCATTGTTCGAGTGTTGTGCGTGGTTTGCTCATGGAGATATATTAGTTAATTAGATATATATCATCACATATTTGCGCTTTTATATCTAATTATTTAGACGATAATGGGTATCAGAAACATCGTTCACTTAATCAAGAGGATATAAAAATGGAAAAGTTATCTACATTTGCAGGGCGTATTTTAATGGCGCAAATTTTTCTGCTGGCTGGGATTAGTAAGATTAGTGCTTATGAAGGCACGCAGGGCTATATGGAATCAGTGGGCGTACCTGGCATGTTGTTGCCGTTAGTCATCGCGTTAGAAATTGGTGGAGGTTTGGCGTTGATCATTGGTTGGAAGGCGCGTTGGGCCGCTGCAGCATTGGCTGGGTTTTCAATTGTATCGGCGTTAATTTTTCACAATAATTTTGCAGATCAAATGCAAATGATTATGTTCATGAAAAACTTTGCGATAGCGGGTGGTTTAATGTTTTTAGTCGCGCATGGTGCGGGTGCTTTTAGCTTTGATAATGCGTCGCAAACATCAGGGCGCGACTCTATAAGTGAAGCTTAAATCATAAAATAATGTGTGCTGGCATGACTGAAGTTTATGTTTGCTTTGCTTTTAAAGTAGTTGGAGATTGAAATGGGTTTGTTAGTAAACGGAGAGTGGCATGATCAGTGGTACGACACGCGTTCACATGAAGGTGAATTTATTCGTGAAGATTCACAATTTCGAAGCTGGATAACTAAAGATGGTTCGCCCGGCCCGAGTGGTGTCGGTGGGTTTGCGGCAGAGGTTGGGCGTTATCATCTTTATGTTTCGTTAGCTTGCCCTTGGGCGCACCGGACTTTGATTTTTCGTGAGTTGAAACAACTTCAGAATGTTATTTCCGTGTCGGTTGTCGAGCCGCATATGTTAGAGAATGGTTGGCAGTACGCGGTAACGCCTGAAGGCACAGCGGATACGATTAATGGTTTTCGTAATCACTATCAGCTTTATCAAGCGGTTGATGCGAAATATACCGGTCGTGTGACGGTGCCAGTTTTATGGGATAAACAGCAGCAGACTATTGTAAATAATGAGTCGTCTGAAATCATTCGCATATTAAACAGCGCCTTTGAAAATTTTACGAACGATGAAATGGATTATTACCCGCAAGCGTTACGCAATGAAATCGACGCGATTAATAAACAGATTTACGCGGATGTAAATAATGGTGTATATCGCAGTGGTTTTGCTACCAGTCAGAAAGCGTATGAGCGTGCTTTTAGACGTTTATTTTCAGCGTTGGATAATTTGGAAATGCGTTTGTCGCAGCACCGCTATCTTGTGGGTAATAGGATAACGGAAGCGGACTGGCGTTTATTTACGACATTGGTTCGTTTTGATGCGGTATACGTCGGTCATTTTAAATGTAATTTGCGTCGCATTGCAGATTATGAAAATTTGTCCAACTACGTGCGTGAACTGTATCAAATCCCGGGTATTGCCGGGACGGTGAATTTTGAGCACATCAAGCAGCATTATTATTACAGTCATGCGACGGTGAACCCTTCAAGAGTTGTACCGTTGGGCCCTGCTCAAGATTTTTCTTTGCCACACGATCGCGGACGTTTTCAATAATTAATTTTGAATGGAGGTGTGTGATGGAACATGAAGCTAATATTCGTACCGCGTTAGACATGAAAGAAGGGGTGGGTGCGCGGGTGAAACGCCTGTTTCCTATTTCTGGTTTTATGAACTTTGACCCTTTTATGTTGTGGGATCATTTTACGATTAGTGCGGGCAGTGGTTTTCCGACGCACCCGCACCGTGGTTTTGAAGCAATTACTTATTTGTTTGAAGGCAGTATGAAGCATGAAGATAATTTAGGTAACTCCTCCACTGTAGGCGTCTCAGGCGCGCAGCGTTTTACTGCTGGGCGTGGAATACAGCACTCAGAAATGCCTGCAGCAGACGGTGAAACGCGTGGTATTCAATTATGGATTAATTTGCCGCGACGATTGAAAGGTATTGAGCCGGCTTATCAACAGGTAGAAGCGGAAGACCTGCCGTTGACGTCTGTAGGTTCGGCTCAGTTGCGTACCATTGTGGGCAAAGGTTCTCCGCTACAACTGCATACTCCGGTCGTTTATTTAGATATCAAAATGCAGGATGGTGTTTTTGAGGTAAGCCAATATTTCATTGAAAAAAGAGGTTTACTGTTTGTTGTCGAAGGTGTGATGCAAGTTAATGGGCAGTTGTTATTAGCAGGGCAGGCGCATTTTGTAGAAGAGAATGATTTGGTAAATGTATCCACAGACGCCGATGTGCGTTTTATGTTGTGTGCGGGTTTGCCGCATCGTGAGCCTGTTCGTCAGCATGGACCTTATGTTGATTAGCTGAAATTTCTTATTTTTTATCTACTGTATATTTTAGAGCAAAAATATAAGCATTTCTTAAAGCTTTGCCGCAGTTTGTCGAAAACGATTATAACGAAGGAACAGATTGAAGCGATATTTTCGATTAATTGTATCTGATGGCATTGATGGATCGATACTATCAAGTTAAGCAGGGATGCGGCAACGTGAAGGGATTTAAACGTTGATTCAAGGATGGAGGTGATCAGGAAGATTATCATTTGACAGGCTGTGAGGAGTCACGGTGCTGCGAAACTAGTCAGAGGGAAGACTTGACGGCAGGTGGGCGTACACCTAATATCTGTACGGATGCAGGAATGGAAAAGGTTTCCGTAAAGGTGGAGGTTCAAACACAAGGAATGGTCAAGTGACAAGGATGTCACAACGTGTGACTGAGTAGTGGTGTTTTCAGTTTAAATTCTAATTACATGTAGCGAAGATACGAGCAGTAAAAAGCAGTATTTGAAGTTGCGTTAAATAAGTTTTTAGTTATGAATGAAAAGCCGTATCTGACATCCAAGGATGTCGCAAAAAAATTGCGTGTGTCTACAGTGACTGTTCGTCAGTGGGCACAAAAAGGCATGCTGAGCGCAGACATCACTCCTGGCGGGCATCGTCGTTTTTCCCATCATGAAGTGCAGCGTTTTGCACAATCCCATAATATAACTTTATTGAGATCGGATAATCGCTTTCGGATTCTGATTGTCGACGATAATAGCGATATGGCGAGGTGCCTTCGTGAAATGTTGCTGGCTATCTCAAGCAATATTGATGTGGAAACGGCTGGGGATGGGTTTGAGGCTGGGCGACTGGTAAGTGATTTTTCGCCTCATGTTGTTATGCTGGATTTGAAAATGCCAGGTATGGATGGTTTTGAAGTTTGTCGTTTGCTGAAATCTAAATCTGAAACGCGTTCAATTCGTATTATTGCTATGACCGGTTTCCCTACATCGGGGACGGTGAAGCGAATACAGGACTTGGGCGCTGAAATGTGTTTGTCGAAGCCCTTCACACAAGAGGAAATGCTTGGTGCGGTTGGCTTGATTGAACAGGCAATAGCCTGTTCAAATTAATTGTAAAGTCGTTTTTTTGTTGTATCTAGTCTGCAGTTTGTCAGTTTAAGTCAATCGTTCTAAAATCCTGAAGCCAGCTAAATAGGTTCCAATGGCTGATCCTATCGTAGAGAATAAAAATACTAACAGCGTTCTCGCCACTTTATTTTTCCACCAACCACTTAGTTTTGATGTGTCTTGCCTAAGGTTGCTGAAATCTTCGACGTTGGGTTTGCGTAAATAAATTTCTATGGCGGCGGTGACCATGCCAGCGCCGATGGCTGGGTTTAACGATGTAATGGGCGCGGCAATAAATGCACCGATTACCGTTAATGGGTGCGCGGTCGCAACTAATGCGCCGAGCGCAGCCAAGCCGCCGTTTATAAGTACCCAGTCGAGCATTAGTTGCAGGCCCAATTCTGTGTCGCGTGAAAAACCGATGCTAAAACCTATCAGTATTAATGCGACGATGACCCAGGGAATTTTTTTGGGCCAGAAACTTGGCGTTGGTAAGGTGTTGAGTTGTTCGATAGTTTGCTCGGCATTTTCGTTAGCTTCTTGCAAATATCCCTGCATGCCACGCATGTGTCCAGCACCGATGATGGCAAGAATATGTCTGGGTGCATTTTTGTTTGCTTCAATTTTCAATTGCGCAGACATAAAACGATCACGTTCATCGATTAGCGGGATATAGAGTTCCTGTGATTGCTCGGCAAATTCTGTGAATGCCGATTCAAGCATGTCACCCTCTTTGAGACGTTCTATTTCTTCTTCGGATACCTCGCGGCGTGAAACTACGCTGGCAACAAGGCCGGCGAGAAGGTTAATACGCTTCCACCAGCCGACGTTTCGGTAGATGCGCTTCAAGGTTACGCTGATTTCACGATCGATTAATACGATAGGAAGTTTTGCTTCCTTGGCAGATTTTATGGCAGTGCGCATTTCTGCGCCGGGTTCTATCCCAAGTTGATCAGCCATACGTTGCTGGTATGCGCTGAGGGCAAGGTTGGCTGCAATCATTGCGGCTTTGCCTTCACGTACGATTTGGAAAAGATCCATCTTGGCCAGCGTGTCTGGGTTGGTGATGGCGTTGTGTCGGCTTGGACATAGCTCTATTGCGACAGCATCATAATTGTCACTATCGATCAGCTCTTTCACTTTGTCTGCGCTGGCTTGCGAAATATGCGCTGTTCCAAGTAATGTGACTTGGGTTTCACCGATTTTAATGGTGGTGAGTGGTTCAGGGCATTCTATAATTGGATCAGTCATTGTGCGTATGCATATGTTTAAAGGTGGTTGATTGTACAGAATTTTTGAGCCTTTGCGGGGGAAATACACTAGAAGGTGGTTTTGATTGTGGTGCTTCGAGCATTATTTTTCGCGTTCATAAATTTGCGCCCATACAAAATGTAAGGTAGTATTTATTCATGCGGATCAAAAAGACCATATTGATGGGTTTGATTTTTGCCCTGTTAGTTTCCCTGCTTCCTATGCATGGTGCTATGTCTAGCGTGTCTTCGCATCCTTCAGATATGTCATTGCAGTCCATGGATATATCAGATACTGGCCTGATGATGAATCATTCGTCGGCGCATAAAGATCAGGATGGACATTCTGCTATTAATTCAGATTGCTCAGACGATGGACGATGTTGTTTAGCGGTGCCTTCTACTTCCAATGAACTACGAGCTGTACATATCTATTCATCTTATCTTCCTCCTGTAGTTTCTAGTGGGATTATCTCCTCTCTCACACTTAAACCCCCTCAAGCTTAAAATCTAATATTAATATTTAGCGTTAATCCTTGTGGATTAAACCGTCATTAATTAATTATTTCTAGTTTTTTGTGTGGAGGTTATGTCCAGCAAAAACCCGAAATTCTCAAAAAATAATAGCTAAAAATCGTTGCAGATTAGCATTTTGACGTAGGTGTGGTGTGTTTTGAATAAAATGAAGGGTCATTTTTTTCGTGGTGCATTGGCATCTCTTCTTGTCATTTTACTGCTATTGCAGCTTGGTTGTGACGTTTCGCTAAATGAGGCGAAGAGTTTGCAAACCTTGAGTGGAACGAATGTAAGTCGAACTCTGGATGAGGCGCTTGTTGCTGAAGGGAAGTGGCTGTTTGAGGAAAATTGTAAAGCTTGCCATGGTGTCAATGCACAGGGAGCAAAAGATTGGCGTCAGCCGGATGCTGATGGTTTTTACCCACCGCCACCATTGAATGGTAGTGGTCATGCATGGCACCACTCGACAATGGTGTTGAAGAACGTCATAAAGTATGGCAGTGCGCGTGATGAGCAGGGGCGTGTGATGGGTAAGATGCCTGCTTGGGATAAAAAGTTAGATGATCGGCAGCTTGATGCGCTTATTAGCTGGTTTCAGTCCTTTTGGCCTGATCCTGTGTATGCAAGTTGGTTCGATCGAGAGCAGCGAGCGCTTGGGAAATAGTAGTGCTGGCTGTTAAAAAGAACCCCCGTGTGTGGAGGTTGTCTGGTTTAGGGATGACCGGATACGTGACACAAGGATGTGTCGCTTTAATTTTTACCAGTCTTTTTCGAGCTTGGTAGCAGTGGTAAATGTCTAGATTAATTTGGTCAGCGTGGAGAGGGAGGCACAAGGATGTGCATTTTCCATGGCGAATATTTATTCTTTCCCCTATTTTCATTTTTCGTTTTAAAAATACGCTTTAAAACCCATCCTCTGGTCTTCACATAGCAGCTTAGTTTGGTGTAGCCTGTAAACATTATTATTTGTAAGGAGGAAGAATGATGCGTACACATGTTGGATCACGAAACATCGTATTGGTTTTAGTGTTCGGAATTTTGTCATTGTTCGCAGCTGAATTATATGCAGCGCCTTTGATGTATGTTCCTACAGGTGGTTCTAATGAAGTTTTGATTATTGACTTGAATACGGATGAGATTGTCGGGCGGATTGATGAGCTGGAGAATGCACACGGCTTAGCGGGTAATGCTGCATCTGAATATCTTATTGCGGGCAGTATGAAACCGCCTGCTATTGGCGATGAATCCGCATTGCCAGTTAAGCCGAATGCAGTTAGCCAGGATGAGCATGAGGGTCATCATTCTGGAGCTTCAAAACAATCTTTGAAGAGTGCGGTGTCGGTGATTCATCCAGAGCACGGTCATGTGATGGAAAGAATTATGGTGCCAGGCCTAACGCATCACACGGCTATTTCGGTAGATGGAAAGATAGCTGCGGCAGTGCATTCTGGCGAGGGTAGCGTTTCAATTATCGATGTTGAGGCGATGCGTCTTAGCCGTACGATAAAGACAGGAATGTGGCCCAATTACGCTGTTTTTAGTCAAGATGGTGGCAAGCTTTTTATAACTAATGGTGGCAGTAACAGCATTTCAGTAATTGATACCATTGCATGGAAAGTTGTTGACGAATATGCCGTTGGAAAAAAACCTGAACATATGGTGCTATCTCGTGATGAGAAAAAATTATTTGTTGCCAATGTGGCAGATGGAACGGTTATGGTTGTTGATACGAAGACGGGTGAAGTCTTGAAAATTCTAGATGCTGGCGAAAAACCGCATGGTATTGGTCAATCTTCTGATGGTCGCTTTCTTTTTGTAACAGCAAAAGCTGGAAATAGTTTGACACGCTTTGATTTGCTTAAAAAAGCATCTAAAGTGATTGAGCTATCTCCCGCACCCTATCATCTGGAATATTTTGATGAAGGGCATAAGCTCTATATTTCAAGTCGAAAGCTACCTCTGATCTGGGTGCTCGATCCTGACAGTCTAAAGATAATTAAGAAGATAGATATTGGCAAAGGAGTGGCGCACCAAATGGTTTTGAGAGCGGAAAAATGATAACCGTTAAAGAGGTTGCTGCTGAGTCAGGGGTTACTTCAGATACGGTACGGCATTATGTGAAAATGGAGTTATTAAAGCCAGCGCGAAACTCGTTTAATGGATACCGTGAGTTTTCAGTTGGCGATATAAAACGTGTTCGCTTTATTCGCAGAGCAAAGTTACTAGGTTTTAGTTTGGCCGAAATAAAAGAAATATTAAAAGAGAGTGCTAGTGGTGAATCACCCTGTCCGTTTGTTCGGGATATTATGGAGTTACGAATTGCCGAGCATAAAAAAAAGTTAAATGAAATGTTAGCGTTGGATAAGCGCATGAAAGATGCGCTGAAAAAATGGCAGTCAATGCCGGATGGTGTTCCTAATGGTGCGTCGATTTGTCATTTGATTGAGTCCTTTTCAGAATAAGTTTAATGGTTTCAAAATATAAAGTTTGAAGCTGTGTCTAAGGCCTGGCCTTATCATTTAAGTATATGAATAATTAGCTCAGCTGTTTGCTGAGAAAAGGTTGCTTATATGAAGCCTCGTATTGTTTTATTTATTTTATTCTGGTTTTTGTCGTCTCCTTCATGGGTGTCGGCCAGCGCTGCAAAAGAGTTTGAAGGTTTGTATGGCACGTTGTTGAAAACATATTGGCATCCGCAGGTAAGTATAAATGGCGTTAAGACGACTGTTTTTGATTATAAATCAATGGCCGACGACGTAAATAAAGAAACATCTATATTTAATAAAATAGACAATGCCCTTGAGAATGTAGAGCTGTTGGGATTAAAGGGGGAGAACAGTAGTAAGGCATTCTGGATTAATGTTTATAACTATGCAGCGATGCGGTTGGTTATAAAAAATTATCCTGTCGATTCGATTCGTAGTTTAAAAATCAGCTTATTGAAATATCCCTGGTCGATAAAATCAGTGCGTGTTGGTGAGGAGCTTTATTCGCTAAAAAAAATTGAAAAGGAAATGTTGCTAGAACCTTTTTCAGATAATCGCATAGTTTTTGCCGTTAGTTGCGCTGCGGTGAGTTGTCCGGATAGAAGTATTGAACCGTTTACAGCAGAAAATATTGATGAGCAGCTAGAGCGTGTGATTCGCACATTTTTTTCTAATAGTGAAAAGGGCTTGCATTACGATAAAGCGAAACGAATACTGACGCTGTCATGGATTTTAGAAAAAGATGCGGAATTGTTTTCTGATGACGGGGGTGTATTGGACTTTGTGAAGTCCTATGTAGATTCCGATGTATTTTTATTGCCTTCTTCGCTGCCAATTACGGTTCGCTATTTTGAGCATGACTGGACTTTGAATGATCTCGCGCAGTCAGACAATAGATAAAGATGAAGGTGGAGCCAGTGAATTATGAATAGATATGGCGAAAAAAGTAAAGATCCAGTTTGTGGGATGATGGTGGATTCCGGAGAGCTATCGTTCGAATATTTGCAGATGGAATTTTCATTTTGCAGCACACAATGTCGAGAGCGATTCATAGCAAACCCCCGCTTGTATGTCGGCTTGCCTGGAATTAAATCACCTAAGCAACGTGGTGAGGTTTTGGTTAAACAACGTAAAATTAAATTGTCGAGTCCGATACCCGAAAGCGCGGTGCAAAACTTTCGAGATGCTTTGCTTGCGATGATGGGAGTTAATGAAGTATTGCTTGATGGAGATACCGTTTTAATTAACTATGACCTGCTGCAGGCAACAGCTTTACAAATTGAAGAGCAGCTTGTTCAATTCGGTGTTTCTCTTGGCGAAGACTGGGATGAGCGTTTACGTCGAGCTTGGGTGCATTTTGTCGAAGAGGAGCAGTTGGCAGGGATGGAGGTTGGTTCTGGTTCAGCACGGGATGGTTGTCATTAATAGCTGGTTTTTGAGTTGCGCTTTGTTGAATATGCTTTCGTAGCAGGTTTAATTTTTCAGAGGTAAATGTTCGAGTGCCATGAGCGTATTAATTTTAATATGAGAAAAAAGAATGGTTAGGGCTAGGCGGTTTTGTGATTGTGATCCAAGTGAAAAAGCACTTTATAGTGCTTTTTTGATGCTGGTAGGTATTGGTTACTTAATGGCTTTGACCTATTTATATACCGGTTTCCAAGGGCTGGATGGGAAGCCTGGCTTGTCTGTGGATGATATTGCTGAAAATTATTATGGTAATCGAAGTGGCACACGACTTGAGGCTGCGCTACGTGGCCCTATGTCACCCTTTATTGATATTGAAAAAAAACGCGTCATTATTTCATGGCTGCAGTCTGGCGCAAGCAAAAAAAGTTTTGAAGAAAATATTTATCCGATTATTGAAGAGAATTGTTTTCAGTGCCACGGAGGCGCGAGCGCGCCGAATTTTGTTGGAGTAGACCTTTCAAATTTTGATGCGGTTAATAAGCTTGCGGATGTTGATACAGGTGTTTCGTTACACTCGTTGATGCGTGTTTCGCATATACATTTATTTGGTATCGGTTTGGTTTTGCTTGCTGTTGGGATGATTTTTCGCCGCGTTGAAATGCGTGAATGGCTGAAGACATCACTAATATTGCTTCCTTTTATATCAATATTTATAGATATATTGGCCTGGTTTGTGACTAAATGGGATCCTGTGTTTGCTTATTCAATTGTGATTACCGGTGGCTTGTTAGGGGCTTCGCTGTCAGCGCAAATTTTGATTTCTTTATATCAAATTTGGTTTTTCCGCAGACAGAGAAATACTTAAAATTTGTATGTTTTAATGCGAAGCTGACAATGCGGGCCACTCAGTTGAGAAAACGTGTGTTTTATAGGTATTCTGAGAGCTGATGAGCTTGAAGTTATTTATAGAAGGTGACCTGCTTTACGATGCCATGTTGGCATCAATTCGTAGTGCGCTAGAAAGTATTTATTTAGAAACATATATTTTGGCTGATGATGAAATCGGCCATTTATTTTGTCAGGCATTAATTGAAGGCGCGAAGCAGGGTGTTGATGTTCGTGTTCATGTTGATGCTGCCGGCTCCTTGTTCTGGGGGGCTCATCGGATTATTCGTGAACTCAAGAAGCATGGCGTGAAAGTACGTTGGTTTCATCGCTGGAGTTGGCGCAGGCCGTTGCGATATAACCGTCGTAATCACCGCAAGCTATTAGTAGTAGATCGACAAGCTGCATTTTTAGGCGGTTTCAATATTCATCGCGAAAACTCCAGACGTTTGGTGGGTGATGAACGCTGGCGTGATTCTCATGTATGTTTTACGGGCCAGCTTGCCGCTGAGGCAGCTGAGATATTTGATGATTTTTGGAGTCATCGCAGGCGCTGGGTCGAAAGGGTTCAGCCGCCTAAGGCTATGCTGGTGCCTAATCATACGCGCCATTGCAGACGAAGAATGCGTTGCGTGTATACAGAAGGTTTTGATGGTGCGTGTAGTTCTGTCAATGTAACTACACCCTATTTTGTTCCAGACCACCGCACGCAACAGGCCTTGATTGCAGCAGCACAACGTGGCGTTAAAGTTCGTTTGTTGCTATCTAGAAAAACGGATGTCCTTTTGGCACGTTGGGCAGCTCAGGCTGCATATGCATCGCTATTGGCAGCTGGCGTTTGTATTTTTGAATATCAACCGAGAGTGTTGCATGCGAAAACAGCGGTTGTTGATGGTAGTTGGGTTACGTTGGGAACAGCTAACTTGGATTACCGTAGTTTTTTTGTAAATTATGAATTGAATCTTGTGGTGCGTGAGGTAGAATTTTGTCATCTTTTGGAAGATTGTTTTGAGCAAGATTTACTTCAGGCAGAAGAAATTTATCCGGTTAGATGGGCGCAGCGATCATTATTTCAACATTTCCTTGAGATGATAGGCTGGTGTGCGCGCCGTTGGTTGTGATGCATGTAATACAATGTTTTTCTAAAGATTATTCAAATATCTGTCGATTAATATATGAGATATATGTTGTATCTAAAATTTTCGAAGGAGATGGATGATTATGGGAATAGCATCATTGTTTAATAGAAAGGGCATCGTTGCTGCGCTAACGATGACGTTAGCAACTGGCTTGCTGTATTTTGTTGAGATTGATACAGCTGAAGCCATTCCAGCTTTTGCAAGAAAATATCAGGCTAACTGTGCACTATGTCATACCAATGTGCCCCGACTGGCACCGTTTGGACAAAAGTTTTTAGCCAATGGATATCAGTTTCCAGGAACGCAGGATGGCGATTCCGCCTCCAAGATTGTGCTTGATGGTGCGCAGGGGCCTGCAACAGTAGATCAGCTTTCTAATATGATGGCTGTGCGTGTTCGGGCTGATATCAGTACGTCATCATTTGATGTTGCGCCAAGCACCGCGTTAGAGGATACCGTGATTGATGTGCCAGGCGTGATTAATGTTTATTTTGCAGGTACGGTAACAAAAAATGTTAGCTATCTGCTTGAGACAGAAATTGAAGAAACGCTTGGCATGGACAGGGGTTACTTGCAGTTTAGCAATGTCGGGGGTAAGCAGGGCGCGGTTAATGTCAAGGTTGGGCAGTTCGATCCGGCATCGTTATATTCTTTCCCGACCCACCGTCAGCAGTTAAATCCGATTGGGCCAAAGTTAACTAACGATGCTTCTGGGGATGAGAAGACTGAAGCGGATACCGTTACTGATATTAATCGTATACCGTTGGTGCCGTTAGCATTTACATATAAAATGTACGGCTTAAAGTCTACTTCGGGCACAGCTACTAAGCTTTTGCTACCATTTCAGCCGTCTCTATATAATGCGCCATCACAGAGCGGTGTCTCGGTTCATGGTCGTCCGTTTGGTGATAATCATGGTTTTCTCTATCAGCTTGGTTTTGCACAAAATACTGATACTAGTGGCGAGCAGCGTACCGATACCTACGTGATGGGACGTTATGATTTTGATGCTGGTGGTATCGCTACTCAAGTGTCTGGCTTTTATTACCAGGCACCGGAAGCAGCGTCATTTACAGTTATGGCAACACCCGCTAATAGTCAGGGTATGACAGATATTACCCGTATGGGTGTGGCAGCACGTGCTCAGTGGGATGAGTTTGATGTTTATGGCACTTACGTTACTGATGAAATTGATGTGTCAACCGCTATGATGCCATCGATGTGGGAAGAGTCGGGTTCGGCGTTGTCTTTGGAAGGTGATTGGCGCTTTGATCCAAACTGGATGGTGGGCGTTCGTTATGACCAGATGTCACCGGGCGGCATGAAAGCTATGGCGATTGATTCGTCGTTTCTGGCTGTGATTGGCAAGTACTACCCAAGCCCAAATATTGCATTCTACGCACGTTATCATCAGAATCTTGAGGATACAACGGTGTTGGCGGCAGGGGCTGGGGGGCAGCATCCTGCGACTAATCTGCGTAACACTGCGTTATTGGGTGTAGATATGGCGTTTTAATATTTTTTGTTAATGTTGAAAAAAAACCGGCCACATGTGGCCGGTTTTTTTATGATTTGCTGTTAGGCGGGAATAACATATGTAGGGTTTGTTCGAACTGGCTTTCTGCTTCAATAATAGTTTGACGCAATATGTCCAAAGATAATCCTGGCAGTGTCCAGCTTAGTGAATCTAATGCAGGGTGCTTGGTGTCACTGCTTCTTGCGTGGGGTGTATTGTTGGCAATGCAGTTGGCAAGGTAGGTGATCTGAACTTCAGCTTGGTGATCCGAATTGTAGTCAGAGTTGTGATGGTTTTCTACTGCCGTTATTAGGTTTTCGGGTAATCGCCAGTTACGCAAAAGTTCGGCGCCAACTTGAGCGTGATCAAAGCCAAGCAGTTTGCGTTCTTCGCTGGTGAGCTCGGCGTCATTAAACTTTACCTGGGATAATGCTTCTCGTGCGAGTTCAGGTAATCGGTGATAAATGACCAAAGCTCCAATGTCGTGCAGTAATCCAGAAAGAAAATAACGTTCGCGGTTGGGCAGCTGTAAATGGCTTGCGAGTAGACGTGCTATGACTGCGCAATAGATGCTGTGGCGCCAGAAAGTTTCCATGTCGACAAGATCGTTAGGAACACCCTTGAAAATGGTGGCGACTGACGAAGAAAAAATGATATCGCGCAGGTCTTCAATGCCAATGATTGTGATAGCGCGGGATATTGTATCGATGCTGGATGTGAAACCATAAAAGGGGCTGTTTACAATTTTTAGTAACCGCACCGACATAGCTGGATCCTTGCTGATGACGTCACCGACGTCTTGAGCAGAATAGTGCGGGCTATCAAGTATTTCATTTACGCGGATGACGACGGCTGGTAGGGATGCCAAGTGTAGAAATCCAGATACGAGTTCTTTAGCTGTAAGCGCCATTATTCCTCTTCCTTTGAGTTGCACTGTATTAATGCGTTCGTTCTTTGTAAGCTGCACTATATTAACGCATTAGTTCTTTTCTCTCAGTAAAAATTTTATGCTAAAAAGGCTGAACTCTGCGAGCGGTGTTTCATGTTAGAAAACGTTTGCACCGCAGTGTTGTTGTTTGAGTTTGTTATACTTGAACTATGGAAGAATCTAATTGAGTGTCTATATAAAAAGACGCGGAAATGTTGTTTTAAAAAAGGGAATTGTGTTGAGTGTGAGTCGTAGTTCAGAGAAAATATCAGAAGATATACATTTATCTATTGGCGGCATGAGTTGCGCGGGTTGCGTGGTGGGCGTAGAAACAGCGTTGCGATCTGTGCCGGGCGTGATAGAAGCCAATGTTAATTTTGCCGAGCATACTGCGCTGGTTAAAGGCTCGGTGACAACGGCGGCGTTAACCGATGCTGTTGTGCAGGCGGGCTTTGAAGCAGCTGAGCTGCGCGATGAAGGCGACCAGTCTGAAAAAGAAGCGATCGAACTAGCTTATTACCGAACATTATTGACGCGTGCTATTGTCGCTGCATTGGTAGGTTTGCCATTGTTTGTTGCGGGTATGGTGGGGGTGTTGCCAGATATATTCAGTGATGCGGGTCGCCTGTTCTGGCTTTTTGTTGGTGTCGTTACTTTAGCTGTTTTGGTTTATTCGGGCGGCCATTTTTTTAGCGGAGCACTAAAATCCTTTCATGCTCACAATGCCAATATGGACACGTTAATTGCTATGGGTACGGGTACTGCCTGGTTGTTTTCTATGGTGGTTATTGCCGTGCCGAACCTTGTTCCTCCCTTTGCCCATCATGCATATTTTGAAGCAGCAGCTATTATTATTGCCTTGATTAACTTTGGTTCGGCCTTGGAGATGCGTGCTCGGGGACGCACTTCTGAAGCAATTAAACGCTTGATTGGTTTGCAACCGAAGACCGCTCGTGTGGTGCGAAACGGTGTTGAGCAGGATATTCTTATAAGCGAGGTGGGTTTGGATGAAACCTTGCGTGTGCGACCGGGTGAGCGAATTCCTGTAGATGGCACGTTGATCGATGGCCATTCAACGGTTGATGAGTCGATGTTGACGGGTGAGCCAGTGCCGGTGAGCAAACAACTTGGTGATGAAGTGGTGGGCGGTACGATTAATGTGGCCGGATCGTTCCTTTATCAAGCAAAACGAATCGGCAGTGATACGGTGTTGGCGCAAATCATCGAGATGGTGCGCCAAGCGCAGTCGAGCAAGCCAGCGATTGGTCGGTTAGCGGATAAAATATCTGCAGTTTTTGTGCCTTCTGTTTTGCTTATCGCTATTCTTACTTTTGTTTTATGGATGCATTTTTCAGGTCAATTTAGCTATGCGCTGGTGGCGACGATGACGGTGCTGATTATTGCCTGTCCTTGCGCGTTAGGCTTGGCAACGCCGATGTCAATTATGGTTGGTGTGGGCAAGGCGGCGGAACAAGGTGTGTTGATTCGTAATGGCGAAGCGTTGCAGCAGGCCGGTAAACTTTCGGTTGTGGTGCTGGATAAAACTGGCACGGTGACACAGGGTGCGCCAGCCGTGACTAAATTACAGTGCTTTGATGGCAGGAGTGAAGAGCAGTTATTGCAGTTTGCTGCGAGCGTGGAAGCGGGGTCGGAACACCCGCTTGCTGCTGCGATTATTGCCGAAGCAAAACAGCGAGACTTAACCCTTTTAGAATCGCAGTCGTTTGAGGCGGTTGTTGGTCACGGCGTTTGCGCGGTGGTGGATGGCAAGTCTGTTTTATTGGGTAACAGCAAATTGATGAAGCTCAATGATATTGATGTGAGCAACGTTATGGACGATTTGCATCGTCTTGCTGTCGATGCGCAAACGCCAATGTTGTTGGCAGTGGATAATTGTTTGATGGGTATTGTCGCTGTTTCAGATCCAATTAAGGCAGATTCCAAAGCGGCTATTGAGCGCATGCATGCCATTGGTTTGAAGGTGGTGATGATTACTGGCGACCAACAGGCAAGCGCAGATGCAGTGGCGCGGCAGGTAGGTGTTGATGAAGTAATTGCAGAGGTGTTGCCGCAGGATAAATCTAGCGCAGTGTCTGCATTGCAGCAACAGGGTCATGTTGTTGGGATGGTGGGTGATGGCATCAATGATGCGCCAGCGTTGGCTCAGGCAGATGTGGGTTTTGCTATAGGCGGTGGAACGGATGTGGCGATTGAAAGTTCGGACATTACGTTGATGCGCGGTTCACTGCACGGTGTTGTCGATGCCATACAAATTTCACGTGCTACGCTGAAGAATATTAAACAAAATTTATTCGGTGCGTTTGTTTATAATGTTCTCGGTATTCCGGTAGCGGCAGGCGTTTTGTTTCCGTTGTTTGGTTTAATGCTGAGTCCCATTATTGCAGGTGCAGCGATGGCGATGTCATCGCTGACTGTGGTAAGCAATGCGAACCGCTTGCGTTATGTTGAAACGGGAAGGAAATAAACGATGCTATTGATGGTTGATTTAGTGGCGTTTGTTTTGGCCGGTTTTGTTGTTTGGTGGTTTTGGATGTATAAATCGTGAGCTGTCTATGTCTATGTGGATGCAGTGTTTTTAGTTAAAAGCTTATTGCGCTATACAGGTAGGGTAGGCGGGTAGAGTAGTTTTTGATATTCTGAGTTTCTGCTGTGGATTACAATTGTTCAATAATCTTAAAAGATACGGTGACGGATGAGTTGGTGGGGTAAGTTATTTGGCGGTACCTTTGGTTTCATGTTGGGTGGCCCGCTAGGCGCGCTGATCGGCGCAGCGTTAGGGCATAATATTGATGAGAAAATAGGTCGTCTGGGTGCTGGCGGCCAATCCTGGGGCGGTTCGGAGCGTATCCAAACCGCCTTTTTTACGGCTACCTTTTCCGTGATGGGCCATGTGGCCAAGGCAGATGGGCGTGTTTCAGAGGACGAAATACGACTTGCTGAAGCCGTGATGGCGCAGATGCAGTTGAATGATCGACTCAGGAAGCTGGCTCGGCGGCTGTTCGATGAAGGCAAACAAGCTGATTTTCCGCTTGATGATGTGCTTGATCAGTTAAAGCGAGAATGCCGTAATCGCCGCACTTTGTTACGCATGTTTTTGGAGGTGCTGATACAGGCGGGTTACGCGGATGGTGTCATGCATCAGGCAGAAAAGAAGTTGTTGCTGCATATCGCTTCACAGCTTGGTTTTTCTCAGGAAGAATTTGCTCAGTTAGAGTCGATGATTCGAGCTGGCTTTAGTGGCGGTGAAGGTGTCAGTCCTGAGCAGAAATTGGAGAAATCGTATGAGATGCTCAATGTTTCACCTCAGGCCAGTGATGATGAAGTGAAAAAAGCCTATCGACGCTTAATGAACCAACATCATCCTGATAAATTGGTGGCAAAAGGTCTGCCGGAAGAAATGATGAAGCTGGCTGCGGATAAAACACATGAAATTAAACAGGCTTATGATTTTATACGTAAGACGCGTAAGGGTTAGTGCGCTGTAGCGCCCATTTATAAAGGGTTTATAGTGTATTTGTATGATTTTTAAGAATGTCAGTTTCCTAATAAAAATGTCGCCGAAATTGCCTTTTTGGTCACATGGTTGTGACGAACCCTGTTCGAATATGATAAAATCAGCGCAGGTTAATATTTGAAATTTTAAAAATAATTGAAGTACGGGGGGAGTATGGCGGCGGCTGCCAATAGAAGGCCTGTTATGACTTTATATTCGAGGACAGATTGTCCTCTAAGTCATCGGGTTAGAATAGTACTAGCAGAGAAAAACATTACGGCGGATATCATTGATGTTGATATCGATGCTTTGCCGGAAGATTTAATCGAACTTAATTCGTATAACACAGAGCCAACACTGGTGGATCGTGATCTGGTTTTGTATGACTCCAATATCATCATGGAATACTTGGATGAACGATTTCCTCATCCACCGCTGATGCCGGTTGATCCGGTTTCGCGTGCACGTGCTCGCATGATGTTGTTTCGAATAAATAGTGACTGGTATGGTTTGCTGGATGCCATCAATGGTAAAGATTCGCAGTTGGTTGTCAAAGCGAAAAAAGAGTTGCGTGATGGCTTGATACTTATTTCTCAGGTATTTGTGAAATCCAAGTACTTCATGAGCGAAGAGTTTGCTTTGATTGATGCCTCTTTGGCGCCTATTTTATGGCGTTTATCGAATTACGGTATTGAATTGCCGGCTAAAGCCAAGCCGATTATGGAATACGCTGAGCGCATTTTTGAGCGTGATGCTTTTTCTCTAAGTTTGTCTGAAATCGAGCGGGAACTCGCGCTGTAATAGGCTGTAGTTGCAAAGGAGATTGACCGTGACGACAATGATGTCCAGCAGACCCTATCTGATTCGTGCTATGCACGAGTGGATCTCGGATAATGGCTTGACGCCATACATTCTTGTTGATGCGTCTGCAGACGGTGCTGTGGTTCCTGAGCAATTTATCGAAAATGGCAAAATTGTACTGAATATCAGTGAGCGTGCAGCGGAAGGGCTGCACCAAGATAATGACTGGATATTATTCAGCGCACGATTTAATGGTCATGCGATGGATATCAGTGTGCCGGTCAGTGCCGTGTTAGCCATTTATGCCAAAGAAAATGGACAGGGCATGGTGCTGGATAAAGATAATAACGTTGCTGCCTCAGCGCCTGAATTGACACAGTCTAAGCCAAAAGAGCTTAAAACTGAGCTTAGTCAAGTTAAGCCAAAATCGAAACCGCAGGGCGTTGCGCCGGTTAAGTCTGCTAAGGTCAGTAAAAAGCCTAAAAAACCAGGTAAACCACATCTCGAAATAGTTAAATAATGTTGTTTTAGTCTTCGCTGTTTTAAATATAAAAAACCTGCTGAACGCATGTTCAGCAGGTTTTTTTGTTTTGACTCGGTAGAGTATTTAAGCAGGAAATATTTTGTCTGGGTTAAGGATGTCGTGCGGATCAAATTGACGCTTGATTGCTTTCATTAGTTGCAGTGAAACGCTGTCAATTTCACGTGCAATAAATTCTCGTTTTACCAGGCCGATGCCGTGCTCGCCAGACAGGCTGCCGTTGAGTGTTAGAACCAGCGAAAACACTTCATCCAGGCAGGCATCGGCGCGTTGCATTTGCTGTGAATCGTCCGGGTCAATGAGTAAGTTGACGTGAATGTTGCCATTGCCGGCATGCCCAAAATTTACGATTTTGATGTCATGGGTTTGCGCAAGCTTCTCTAAGCCGTTGATCAGTTCCGGGATGCGTGAGACGGGTACAACAACATCTTCGTTGATTTTTTTTGGCGCGACGGTGCGTAATGCGGGTGACAGGGCTTTGCGTGTCGCCCACAGGTCTGCGACGTCTTTTTCAGTTTCGGCGTTAATGAATTCAATCAGGTCTTCATTTTGAGCGGCCTGTCGTATTTCGTCGACGGCATGTTTTATTCCGGCAACCGGGCCGTCTACTTCAATCATCAATAATGCCCCGGCCTGCTCAGGCAGTTTGGCTGGTGAATAGCTGCGCACCATTTCAATCGCGGCGGCGTCAATGAATTCCAGTGCGCAGGGTATCGTTGGTTGAGCCATGATGCTTGAAACGGCACGGCAGGCCCCGTCAATGCTGGTGTAGATGGCCTGCATGGTGTGTTTGCTTTGTGCTTTGGGGGTCAGTTTTAGTGTGGCTTCGCTGATGATGGCGAGTGTGCCTTCGGAGCCAATCAGTAACCGCGTTAGGTCATAACCGACAACCCCTTTTGTGGTGCGGACGCCGGTACGAATGGATTCACCCGTTCCGGTGATGGCGTGTAGTCCCAGCGTATTTTCACGCGGTGTACCGTATTTAACAGCACGCGGGCCAGCGGAATTGTATGCAAGGTTGCCGCCGACAGTGCAAAAAGCGGCACTGGTGGGATCGGGTGGCCAGAAAAAACCATGCTCACCAGCAGCATCTTGTACCTGTTGATTGGTAACGCCGGGCTCAACAGTGATGCTGCGATTATCTGGATCCATGTCCAAGATGCGATTCATGCGCTCCATAGACAGCACCAAACCGCCGCGGACAGGAGTGGTGGCGCCTGTTGTGCCAGTGCCGCGACCACGGGCGACGACGGGAATTTTATATTCATAGCAGAGTTTGATAATCGCGCTGATCTGCTCGTGATCCGTAGCAAAGGCGACGGCATCGGGAAGATGATGCAGACGGCTGTTATCGTATCCGTAGGACCAGCAATCCGCGCTATCGGTTAATAAATTATCTTTGCCTGTTACCTTGAGTAGCGCGGAAAGAAAAGTTTCAAGATCAGCGTTCAATGTATTCAAAGACCTTGACGACACCGCGCACGCCTTTGACGTGTTGGGCGATGTCCACGGCAACGTCGGCTTCTGCGCGAGATACCATGCCCATAAGGTAAGTTAAGCCATTTTCTGTAATGACTTTTATGTGCAAGGCATTGAGATTTTTATCTCTGATCATGGCTGTTTTTACGCGCGTGGTAATCCATGCGTCGTTACTGCGTGTTTTAAGTGAGGTGGCTGTGCCAATGCTAATTTCATCGTGGACTTTTTTTACGTTGGGCAGTTTGCGAATTTTTGAGATGGCGCGATCACGCAGTTGTTGATTGGCAACCTGGCCGATGATGAGCACCACTTTATTGAAGCTGATGACAGACAGGTGCGAGTTTTTCCGTAATTCTTTGTCGCTGTTCAATTCAAAGCTGGCTTTACTTTCGATGCCCTGATCATCGACGATGGTGCCTGTACTGCGGCGATCATTGGCAACTGAAGCACCGCCAGCTGCGCCGGCTATAATAACGGGCGCACAGGCTTGCAGGCTAAAAATTGTCAGTAATAAGAAGGCTATTACGGATGATTTTTTGTTCATTTGATTAGCTCTCCTGTCCTAATAGCTGATTATCGATAAGATCGCATAAGCAATGAATGATGACGATGTGAACTTCTTGAATGCGTGCGGTGGAATGTGCCGGCACGCGTATTTCAATGTCTTCTTCAAATAACGTTTCCGCAGCTTCTCCGCCTTCTCGGCCACTTAATAAAATGATCCGCATATCTCTGTTATGAGCGGCGCTGATGGCTTTGATAATGTTGTCGGAGCGGCCGCTGGTGGAGATCGCAATGAGCACATCACCGGCCTGTCCCAGTGCGCTGATTTGTCGGGCAAAAATTTCCGAATACATATAATCGTTTGATATCGAGGTGATGGTGGGTCCATCAGCTGTGAGTGCGATGGCAGGCAGGCCCGGGCGTTCAAGTTCAAAACGGTTTAGTAGTTCGGATGAAAAATGTTGTGCGTCAGAGGCTGAGCCACCATTGCCGCAGATTAAGATTTTATTGCCATTTAGCAAGCAGGTGATCATGCAGTCTGCACCATTGGCAATAGCAGGCGGTAGTACTTCTATAGATTGCATTTTGGTTTCAATGCTGTCATTGAAAATGCGTTTGATGCGTGCAGAGATTTCCATTTATATGTTTGTGCCTTATATATAATTGAAGCTTGTATATGATTGAGGGTGGCTGCTCAATTGAGTTGCGTGCTAACGAGAGCTAGGTTGCAAAAGCGCCGTTGGCCGAGATTGCGAATAGGGCTTACTTTAGCATGCTGTGTGGCCGAGGCCAATTTGTGTGGTGTATTTTGATGATGGCTTGGTTTTAGGTTTGGAAGGCATCTTTGATCCATTGGATTTTCGATTCCTTAGCGGTGGCGCTGATGGAAATGACGTCAAAACGGCTGGTTCGTGTTGAGCTTGTATCATGTTTTTGTAAATAGTGTGAGGCAGCGGTGATTAGTTTTCGCTGTTTGCGGGCATCGACAGTTTCTGCGCCACTGCCAAATTTAGTATTGCGCCTGTAGCGTACCTCAACAAAAACAAGCTGTTCGGCATCGAGCATGATGAGGTCAATTTCACCCTGGCGACAGCGATAATTACGCTGCATTAATATCATCTTTTGTTTGAGAAGATATTGGCAAGCCATGTCTTCTGCATGTTTACCAATGCGTTGTTTGCTGGTCAGCATTTGATGTTTTGTGTGGGCAGCTGGCTTAGGGCGTGCGTGGGAGGCCGTTTTTAAAGCGTGCCCATTGAAGTTGCCGGAAAATACGGTTTTCGTCAGTAAAGCGCAGTAAACCAGTAACGCCGGCAAACTGTTCGTGTTGATAAGTGCTCATGAAATTAAGGCGGGGTATGATGTTGAAAGCATCAATGCCCAATGCAAAAAAGCGTGAGTATTGGTTTGCGTTGTCAGGCCATAGCTGGTTGATGGTGTTTTTTAAACTACGAATATTATTGTTTTTTGAGTTTAGCACCCAGGGCATATCAGGGAAAATGATGCCGTCGATGTCGCGGTCGTCTTGACGATTTTTTTTGCCGCTAAAAATGTGTGAGGTTGCGTAGACGGGCAACGCGCCTGCAAAATGAAACTTTAATTGTGGGCGGATCAAGCGCGCTTGTCGAGGAAAGGCAGCGAGGAAGACAAAGTCTGCGTCCTTGCGGCGACGCGGTTCAAATTCGAGCTTAGTGTCGACCAGTCTGCGCAGTGCTTTAACGCGTTTTTGGCTTAGGTTGATATTCAGTAATTCGCGCAGTTGTTTAGAGAAATCGTTATCTTTTGATGGGTAATGTTGGCTTTCAATAATGCTTCCACCCAGTGCTTCCCAGTTTTCCTTGAAGGCTTCAAGAACGCGTTCGCCCCAGTCACTTTCGGGTGTAAAGGTGATGGCTTGGTTGTGGCCTTCCAGCCAGGCGCGCTCAGCAACCTGTCGGGCTTCATCTTCAGGAGAGAGACCAAATTGATAAATACTAGCCGAGCCTGAATTGCTTTTTTCGCTGTAGTTGAGTGTTAAAAGAGGAATGGGGAGATTTTGTCCGGAAAGGGCGTTGACATTATTTTTTCTTAAAGGCCCGATAACGAGTTCAGCGCCTTCTTTAACCGCTTGTTGGTAAGCCGCTATTGCTGTATCGAATTGATCGGTGTTGTAAATACGAATAGTCGGGGCTGTGATGTTGTTTTGCTGAAACCGTGCGGCGAGAAAGCCATCGCGAATGCTGCGCGCAGGTTTGCTATATGGGCCGGTGAGTGGCAGTAACAACGCAATGTTGTCAGGATAGCGTAGCGTTTCTTGTTGGCGTGCCAGCAATGAAGCGATGATAGAGTTTGTTGCAGAGTGTTTAGGGTATTGTTCGCGCCAGGCGATGATCATGGTGTCGGTGTCAGAGGCGCTGCTGTTTTGTGTGGCTCGGGCGATGAGATTGAGATTGATCCAGCCCTTGAATTCGTTTCTGGGTAGCGTGTTGAGATGCTGTTGTAGCGTGAGTTCGGGAATGGCTGATAAAGCCTGCCAAAGGGCATGTTGTGTTGAGATGATGTCGTCTTCGTTACTTTGATGACGGCTGCGTAGCATTTGACTGTGTGCGGCACTGAGTAGACTGCCAATGCGCGTATAGGCTTCAGCGCGCAGCCTGTAAAATTCGCTTTGAAGATTTGAAGGTGTGCGAGAGTCGAGGCGTATATTGAGTATGTTAAGTGCACGGTTGGCGTTATTATTTGCGAGAGAAATTTTGGCAGATAATAGTTTTTTGCGAATTTTTTGCTGTTGATGCAGTGACTCTGTGCGAATTTTTTCCAGAACACGTTTTGCCTGTTCCGTGTAGTTACCGCTGAGTAAAATTTCAGCTGCTTTTAGTTGGTATTCTGTTTGCTTTAATAATGAGCTGGTATCAGCGAGTCGTAAATATTCTCGTGCAGCGGCTTCTAGGTCGCCTTTCGTATGTGCTTTTTGCGCTTTTTTTAGCAGTTCTGATTCAGTAGGTTGCGAGCCTTGTTCTGGTGTAGTGGTAGCGCAGGCGCTGATGACAAGTGCTAAGATGGCCGGAAAAATTAAACGATAAGTATCGCGTAGGTGTTTGCGGGTTCCGGTGTGTTTCATAGTGTCAGCGTTGATTGATCTTAATTTAAAGTTGCTTGTAGTGCTGACAAGTATCTAGATGAGAGGAATGGGTGTCAATGAGTGAAGGTATTCTTTATGTGGTGGCGACCCCTTTGGGGAATCTGGATGATATCACTCGTCGAGCGCTGAAAGTTTTAAGTGATGTAGATGTGATTGCGGCTGAGGATACACGGCACAGCCGAACTCTTTTGTCGAAGTATGATATCTCTACGCCTTGCGTGGCAGTGCACGAACACAACGAGCGTCGAGTCGCTGATAAATTGGTAGCGGATTTGTGTGGCGGCAAGACGATTGCCTTGATCAGTGATGCCGGTACGCCGTTGATCAGCGACCCGGGTTATTATTTGGTCGCGACTGCGCGTCAGCAAGGTTGTTCTATTGTGCCGATACCTGGCCCTAGTGCGCTGGTGTGTGCGTTATCAGTGTCGGGTTTGCCGAGTGACCGTTTTGTCTTTGAAGGTTTTTTACCGTCGCGCAGTGCGGCGCGTAAACGTCACCTGCAATCATTGTGTGCTGAGCAGCGCACGATTATTTTTTATGAGTCGCCACATCGTATAGAAGCTTCATTGCAGGATATGAGCGAGATTTTTGGTGGTCAGCGTCAGGCGGTTTTGGCCAGAGAATTGACGAAGATGTTTGAAACGGTGATTGCGGATACATTGCAGGATTTGTTGCTGAAAGTGCAGCAAGATGTAAATCAGAAAAAAGGTGAGATGGTCATTCTGGTTCAGGGTGCGGCGGTGGAAAATGATAATAGTGATGTAACGGTTGTTGAAACCTTGCAGGTGTTGCTGGAGGAGTTGCCGTTGAAGCAAGCGGTGGCGCTGACGGCGAAGCTGACAGGTGGTAAGCGCAATCAGATTTATGAGATGGCGGTGGGGATGGTGAGGGGTGAGGGTAAAGAGTGAGGCGTTAAGCGAGAGAAAATATAGTCGGTGTTTTGCCTCTTACCCTTTACACCTCACGCCTAACTCTTTACCCTTACGTCCAAGGAGTCGGCCGGACAGTCGCTGTTTCGCTATTTATAGTGAGGTGGAGGAAAGTCCGGGCTCCATCGGGCAGGATGCCAGGTAACGCCTGGACGACGTGAGTTGATGGCCAGTGCCACAGAAAATATACCGCCCTGAAGTTTACTTTAGGGTAAGGGTGAAAAGGTGCGGTAAGAGCGCACCGCGCTGATGGCAACATCAGTGGCAGGGTAAACCCCATCCGGAGCAAGACCAAATAGGGGAACGATAGCGTGGCCCACGCTGTTCCCGGGTAGGTCGCATGAGGTGTATGGCGACGTGCATCCCAGATGAATGACTGTTCTCGACAGAACCCGGCTTACAGGCCGGCTCCTTTTTTATTTTCGCATTGCGCTGGTTGGCGAAGATGACGATTATTTATTTTTCCATGCTAACCTCTCTCCCGATTCGATATTTTCTTAATGTGGTTTATCAGGTGTAAATCTTAAGCTGATGAATTTTTAATCTTTGTTCGATCTTGTTTTTTCTTTGTTTTCCCCACCTCTAAAATATTCCCTAAGTTGTTGTGTGCAAAGGGAGAAATTATTTATCCAAGACGCTTATTTTTGCTTGACAGGCTTGTCTTTGGGCATATAGTGTCACAAAGTGGGTTAAAGTGGATAATAGTGGAAAGTGGGTCGTGGAGGGCGCGCATTGTTTCGAGGTATCAACGCAATCAATCTGGATGCAAAAGGTCGCTTGGCGGTTCCGTCGAAGTATCGTGATCGCCTGCGCGAGCATTGTGAGGGTCAGCTGATCGTCACGGTGGATCGTGATCGCTGCCTGTTGATTTATCCATTGCCTGAATGGGAGGTGATTGAGCGCAAGCTGGCTAGCCTGCCAAATCTTGACGCGCAGACACGTCGCTTGCAGCGTCTGTTGATTGGTTATGCTACGGAATGTGTGATGGACGGGCATAGCCGTATTTTATTGCCGCCGCCGTTGCGTGAATTTGCAGCGCTGGAAAAGCGTATTGTGGTGATTGGGCAGGGTGAAAAATTTGAGCTCTGGGATGAGCAGCAATGGAATAATCGTTGTACAGAATGGTTGGCCGTAGACGATGCGGCTTCGACTCTGTCGGTAGAGCTGGAATCTTTGACACTGTAAGCGTATGGCAGATGAGGCATATACCCATCAGCCAGTGTTATTGGAGGAAGTGATGGAGGCTCTGGACGTTCAGTCCACAGGTACTTATGTAGATGCGACGTTTGGTCGTGGCGGGCACGCTGACGCAATTTTTCAGCAGCTTGATGATCAGGGTCGTTTGATCATGATTGATAAAGACCCTGAAGCCATTGCGGTAGCGAGAGAAAAATACGGAAAAGATTCTCGGGTCACTATTTTTCATGGCTCCTTTGCAGGGATGACAGATTTTCTACAGCAGCAGGGTTCGTTTGGAAAAATTCAAGGTGTACTGCTTGATCTTGGCGTGTCATCGCCTCAGTTAGATGACCCGCTGAGAGGTTTTAGTTTTCGCTCAGATGGTCCGCTGGATATGCGTATGAATACGCAGGCAGGGCAAAGCGCAGCGGAATGGTTGCTTGATGCACCAGAGGCTGAAATTGCAAGTGTATTGCGTGATTTTGGGGAAGAACGTTTTGCGCGCCGCATTGCGCGCGCGATTGTTGAAGAGAGGCAGCGTAAAGCCTTCACTCGAACAGGGCATCTAGCTGAGGTCGTCGCAAAGGCAAACCCAAAGTGGGAAAAAGGTAAAGACCCGGCGACGCGAACTTTTCAGGCGATTCGAATTTTTATTAATGGTGAGCTGGATGATTTACAGCAGAGCTTGTCACAGGTGGTAGATGTTTTGGCGCCAGGTGGACGTATGGCGGTGATTAGTTTTCATTCGCTGGAAGATCGTATGGTTAAACGATTTATCAGAAAGCAGGCGCGTGGCTTGGAAGTGCCAAGAGGTGTGCCAGTGACTGAGGCGCAGCGTTGTCCGCGTCTTAAGTTGGTGAGTAAAGCTATTCGCGCGGGAGATAAAGAGTTGGCAATTAATCCGCGTGCGCGCAGTGCTGTGTTACGTGCAGCGGAGAAAATTCAATGAATGCGGCACAGCAAATCACGTTGTGGCTGTTGGTTTTGTTGGTGCTTGCATCGGCGTTGGGCGTGGTTTTTAGCAAACACCAAAGTCGAAAATTATTTGTTGAGCTGCAAACTTTGAGTGCGCAGCGCGATGCTTTTGGTGTGGAGTGGGGTCGTTTGATGTTGGAGCAATATACGTTGGCAACACCAAATAGAGTGGAAGGTATCGCGCGAAAACGCTTGGCTATGAATTTTCCGTCTTTAGAAAATATTGTCATTGTTAAGCCCTGAATAGATATGAGCAAGCATGAGTAAGAAAGAGACAGCATTGATGCATCCAGCGCGACATATGGTTGTGCTGATGATTGTTGTCTCGGTGATGTTACTGCTGTTTTGGCGAGCAGTGGATCTCCATACGTTGAAAAGTGGGTTTTTGCAGGACGAAGGCAATGCGCGGCATTTGCGTGTGCTGAAAATGGCGGCGAATCGCGGCATGATTTCAGATCGAAACGGTGACCCGCTTGCAATGAGTACGCCGGTTGATTCGGTTTGGGCTAATCCGCGCGAGTTAGAGATTGAACGTGAGCAATGGTCACGGCTAGCGAAGCTGCTTAATATGAAAGTGGACGTTTTGCAGCGACGTTTGGGGCAGCGCTCGGATCGTAGTTTTGTTTACTTGCGTCGTCATATTAATCCAAATGTTGCACAGCGTGTGATGGCGATGGGTATTCCAGGTATATCTTTGCAACGTGAATACCGACGCTATTATCCGGCGGGCGAGGTGGCGGCACACGTGGTGGGTTTTACGAATATCGATGATGACGGTCAGGAAGGTTTGGAGTTGGCTTATGATCAGTGGTTGCAGGGCACGCCAGGTAGCAAGCGAGTCATAAAAGATCGTTTAGGTCACGTTGTTGAGAACGTGGAAAGTATTGCTGAACCGTTGCCTGGTAAAGATCTGCGCTTAAGCATTGATCGGCGTATTCAGTATTTGGCTTACCGCGAGCTGACAACAACCGTGCAGCAGCATAAAGCACGGTCAGGTTCTGCAGTTGTGCTTGATGTGCAAACGGGAGAAGTGCTGGCGATGGTGAATCGCCCTTCATATAACCCGAATAACCGTAGCACGTTGCGCGATGGAAATTTTCGTAATCGTGCGGTTACTGATGTGTTTGAGCCGGGCTCTTCGATTAAACCATTTACAGTGGCAGCTGGTTTGGAGGCGAAAAAGTTTACGCCGAAGTCGATGATTGATACTTCGCCAGGTGTACTGCGTGTGGGTAGGAAAGCGGTGCGAGACCTGCGTGATTATGGTGCTATTAATATGGCGACGATTTTGCAGAAGTCCAGCAATGTTGGCGCGAGTAAAATTGCTTTGAGTTTGGATCCTGAGCAAATGCGAAGAGTTTTATCACAGCTTGGTTTTGGTGATGTAACTGACAGCGGTTTTCCTGGCGAGTCGGCAGGTCAATTGACGGATTCGCGTCGTTGGCGTGAGATTGATCGTGCAACGTTATCTTATGGTTATGGTTTGTCGGTGACGGCCTTGCAGTTGGTGCAAGCCTATGCCGTATTGGCGGGCGATGGCGTAATGAAGCCAGTGTCATTTGTTGCGTTGAAAGATAAACCTCAGGGTGTGCAGGTGATTTCAAAGCGTACTGCTCAACAGGTGTTGAGTATGCTTGAAGGGGTGGTTGGCGATGGCGGCACAGGCACGCTAGCAAATGTGCCTGGGTTTAAAGTTGCTGGAAAAACCGGCACCGTTCAAAAATACGGCGCAAACGGCTATTCAGACGAGCGTTATGTGTCTTTATTTGCAGGGGCTGCGCCAGCCAGTCGGCCACGTCTAGCGATGGTTGTGGTGATTGATGAGCCTCGCGGTGAAGAATATTACGGCGGCCGTGTCGCCGCGCCAGTGTTTTCACGGGTAATGGCAGGTGCATTGAGAATTCTCGGTGTGGCGCCGGATGATGTGCAGGCTACTTCAATACGAAGTGCTAAATTATCTCGTTCGGAAACGGAGCTGCTGTGATGCCAGTACAGCGCCCAGTACAACGTACAGATCAGTTAAAGAGTTTATTGGCAGGTGTTGAGCCTATTCAGGCTGGCAATGCTTTGTTGAAGAATTTTGATGCGCCGGTAACTGGTTTAGAGTTGGATAGTAGGCAGGTGAAAAACGGTAACGTGTTTGTAGCATTGCGGGGTGAGACTGTGCATGGGCTTAGTTTTGTGCGCGAAGCTGTTGCTGCAGGAGCTATAGCGGTGCTTTATGAGTCGGCGGGTAGTGAAAAATTAATTAGTAGTTTAGTCGAAGAATTGGCCGCTGATGATGTGGCTGTACCGCTGTTTGGGGTGGTGGGTTTGTCTGGCCACCTTGGTCAAATTGCATCAAAGTTTTATGGTGCGCCCTCGAAGTCAATGTTTGTAATAGGCATTACGGGAACAAACGGAAAAACGTCCTGCAGTCATTTTCTTGCGCAAGCCCTTAGTAGCCAAGGTAGTCAGAGTGATGCTTGCGGTGTGATCGGGACATTGGGGTATGGCGCATACGGCGATTTAAAGTCTGGACAGTACACAACTCCGGACGCGCTAAAACTGCACTCTCTATTGGCGACTTTTTCAGCAGATGAACGGTCAAATGTGGTGATGGAAGTTTCATCGCATGCGTTAGAGCAAGGGCGAGTCGGTGGGGTTGCTTTTGATATGGCGGTATTTACAAATTTAAGTCATGACCATCTCGATTACCACGGGGATTTTTCCAGTTACGCGCAAGCGAAACGGCGTTTGTTTCAAATGCCTGGGTTACGTTATGCGGTGGTGAATTGTGATGATGAGTTTGGTCGTGAATTACTTGAATCGTTGCCGGAAAATTTAACGACGCTGGGATACGGGGTGCTTGACGTGGGATTCAAGCGTGAGCAGCTTCCTGATGTGTACGGAAAAATTGTAGCGATGAATGAGTGTGGAGTTGAGGTTAATGTAATGACTCCAATGGGTGAAGGCGTATTGCGTAGTAGCCTGCTGGGCCGTTTCAATGTGAGCAATTTGCTTGCCGTGCTTGCAGTGATGTTGTTAATGAAAATGCCTTTGAAGCTGGCGTTGCAGCGTTTATCTGAAACGAAAACTGTGGCGGGGCGTATGGAGCGCTTTGGTGGTGGAGAAATTCTGCCATTAGTGGTGGTTGATTTTGCGCACACGCCGGACGCGTTGCTGCAAGTCTTGCAAACATTGCGTAGTCACTGTCTTGGCAATCTCTGGTGTGTTTTTGGTTGTGGCGGTGATCGTGACCGTAGCAAGCGTCCGGAGATGGGTGCGATTGCTGAGCGTTGTGCAGAGCAAGTTGTTATCACGGATGACAACCCGCGTCATGAAGATGCCGGAAAAATTATCGAAGATATTATTTCCGGCATGACGTCTCCAGATGCTGTGCAGGTATTGCCTGATCGTGCTGAAGCAATTGAATATGCAGTGACGCATGCGGTAAGCGGGGATGTTGTTTTGATTGCAGGAAAGGGACATGAAGAGTACCAGCTTGTGGGTGATGAAAAGCTGCAGTTTAGCGACCGTAACTATGTTAATGAAGTTTTGAAGGAGGTCGCGTGAGTAGTGTGGGTGTAGAAGTAAGCGGTATGAAGCTGTCTGATTTGATTGCAGCGACTAACGGTGAGTTATTGGGTGATGACGCGTTGTTTTGTTCAGTAAGTACAGATACGCGCCATTTATCGCAAGGTGATTTATTTGTGGCGATTAAAGGGCCGCATTTTGATGCGCATGATTTTATCGACAAAGTGTCGGAAAAAAATGCAGTCGCGATAATTGTAAATCATCCAGTCGAAACCGACTTGCCGCAGCTGGTAGTTGCTGATACGCGCATTGCCTTAGGGCAGATAGCCGCGTTGTGGCGTGATCGTTTTGATATTCCAGTGATCGCGGTGACAGGAAGTAATGGCAAAACAACGGTCAAAGAAATGTTGGCGTCGATATTAAGTCAGCGGCATTGTGTATTGGTGACGCAAGGCAATTTTAATAATGATATCGGCGTGCCACTGACGCTACTGCGACTGAAAGCGGAGCATGATGTGGCTGTGATTGAAATGGGTGCAAGCCAGCAGGGTGATATTGAGTATCTCAGTAAAATGGTGAGACCGAATGTTGCACTGCTAACCAATGCGGCAGCTGCACATCTTGAAGGTTTTGGTGATATTGCTGGTGTGGCGCGAGCCAAAGGCGAAATATTTTGTGGTTTAAGTGAGGATGGCAGCGCCATTCTAAACGCTGATGATTCTCGCTCGGGACTGTGGCGAGTGATGGCCGGTGAGCGGCGCTGTCATTATTTTGGAATTCGTCACAAAGCAGAAGTGACGGTAACAGACTTGCAAGATAATGGTCAGTCAGGCTCGATTTTTAAACTTAAAACTCCGCAGGGACAGGTGTTAGTTAAGCTGCCGTTAGCGGGTCGCCATAACGTCATGAACGCATTGGCGGCGAGCGCTGCGGTAGATGTGATTTCTGTTTCGCTGGATGACATTTGCGCGGGTTTGCAAGCCATGCAGGCTGTCAGTGGTCGACTGGCGATTCAGCGTGGCATCAACAACAGTTGTTTGATCAATGATAGCTATAACGCAAACCCATCCTCTATGCGTGCTGCGCTGGATGTCTTGGTGGCGGGTGGCGGTGAAAAAATTCTCGTGGTGGGTGACATGGCTGAGCTGGGAAATTCGGCGCGGGCACTGCATGAGCAGGTTGGGCGACAAGCACGTACTAGTGGCGTGGACCGGGTTTTTGCGGTGGGTGAGTATGCGGCGCTTACGGCGGGGACCTTCGGTCAAGGCGGTCGGCACTTTTCAAATCAAAAAGAATTGATAGTTGAATTGCGCGAACATCTTTTGTTGCCGCGCAGCATGATGATGGAAATTACCGTGTTGGTGAAAGGTTCACGTTCGATGGCGATGGAGCAAGTGGTTGCTGCATTAGCAGGGAATGAAAATGAAATGCTTGGTGACTCGGGCGAGTCATCAAGTGAAAAGCAGCCTGAGTTGAGGGGCTAAGTATGCTGGTCGCGTTAGCAGATTATTTGTCTCAGTACCATACGGGATTCAACGTTTTCCAGTATTTGACGCTGCGCGCGATTCTCGGTGTTCTGACGGCACTGATCATTTCATTCGTTATTGGGCCCGCCATGATTCGTTATTTGGGACAGTTCCAGGGTGGCCAGCCAGTCCGTGCGGACGGTCCTATAACGCATTTGAGTAAGGCAGGTACGCCGACGATGGGTGGCTTGCTTATTTTGGTGGCGATTGTGGTCAGCACGTTATTGTGGGCTGATTTGAGTAATCGATATATCTGGGTGGTGTTGGTTGTGACGTTGTTGTTCGGTGTGATTGGCTGGATCGATGATTACAAAAAACTGGTGCTTCAAGACCCTAAGGGCATGGCTTCACGTGTCAAATATTTTTGGCAATCGGTGGTTGGGCTGAGCGCGGCAATGTTTTTGTTTATGACAGCTGAATCGCCCGCGGAAACACAATTGATAGTGCCATTCTTTAAAGACGTAGCGATCAGTTTAGGTTTGATGTACATCGTGCTGACATATTTTGTCATCGTTGGTGCGAGTAATGCAGTCAACCTTACGGATGGCCTTGATGGTCTGGCTATTTTGCCTACTGTGATGGTGGCGGCGGCATTGGGTTTGTTTGCTTACCTGACCGGGAATGTGAAATTCGCAGAATACCTTTCTATTCCTTATATACAAGGCGTGGGTGAAGTCGTAGTTATTTGCGGTGCATTGGTTGGGTCGGGCTTGGGTTTTCTTTGGTTTAATACGCATCCGGCACAGGTGTTTATGGGTGATATTGGCGCGTTGGCGCTGGGTGCTGCGTTAGGTGTGATTGCGGTGGTGGTGCGTCAGGAGTTAGTTTTTTTTGTCATGGGCGGCGTGTTTGTCGTGGAGACCGTTTCGGTGATTTTGCAAGTGACCTCTTTTAAATTGACCGGCAAACGTATTTTTCGCATGGCACCGTTGCATCACCATTTTGAATTAAAAGGTTGGCCGGAGCCGCGGGTTATTGTGCGCTTCTGGATTATTACGATCATTTTGGTTTTGGTTGGATTGGCAACCTTAAAAATTCGTTAAGTCACGAATGACTAATCGAAATTAGGATAGACAGAGTAAACATAAACAGTGTTGGCGTTGAGGACAAATAACTGTACGAATGCAATGAGTGAGATGCAGAAACAAGATGCAGTGTTGATCGTCGGAATGGGTAAGACCGGGCTGTCCTGCGCGCGGTTTTTGCAGGCGCGTGGCATTGCAGTGCGTGTCGTTGATGACCGTGTTGCCCCGCCATCATTGCCAACGCTGCGAGGGTTATTGCCTGAGAGTGCTTTACATGTTGGTGATTTTGATGCCGATGATTTTTTGAATTGTACTATGCTGATAGTTAGCCCAGGTATTTCTTTGCAGACACCCGCAATTCAGCAGGCGTTGTGTGCGGGCATTGAGGTGATTGGCGATATTGAATTGTTTGCGCGCCATGTGAATGCGCCAGTGATTGCAATCTCTGGTTCGAATGGAAAAAGTACGGTGACTGCGCTGGTTTCTGAAATGGCGCACTACGCGGGTTTTGATGTACGCATGGGTGGGAATTACGGTACGCCGGCATTGGATTTGTTGGCTGGAGCCACGCCTGATTTGTATGTGCTTGAGTTGTCGAGTTTTCAACTTGAAACAACATCGTCGTTGAATGCTTGTGCATCGGTAGTGCTGAATATTAGCCCCGATCACATGGATCGCTATCAAAATGAAGATGATTATTTAGCGGCTAAGTTGCGTTGTTATCAGGGTGATGGCGTTCGAGTTGTTAACCGTGATGAACCACGTTTGTCGGATTTTAACGTTGAAGGTTTTCCGCAGCGTGGTTTTACATTGGGTGTTCCGCAGCAGAATGAATATGGGTTGAGGGAATATGACGGTGAGCTATGGTTGGTCTGCGGTGATGAAAAATTAATAGCCGCTACGTCGATGCGTTTGTCTGGACGGCACAATCTGGCGAATGGTTTGGCGGCGCTGGCGTTAGCCGAGGCGGCAGGTATTCCTCGTGATGCTGCATTGCAGGCTTTGCAATTATTCAGTGGTTTGCCACATCGCACGCAATGGGTGATGGATTATCAGGGTGTTGGCTGGATTAATGATTCGAAGGGGACCAATGTTGGGGCTACTCTTGCGGCGATACAGGGTATGGACTGCAGGCTCGTCTTGATTGCAGGCGGCATTGCCAAGGATGCAGATTTTTCGCCACTTCGAAAAGTATTGTCTGAAAAGGCTCGTGCCATTGTATTAATAGGTCGTGATGCAAATATGCTTGAAACCGCACTGCAAAGTGCTTGTCCAGTTTTTCATGCCAGTGATATGAAAAATGCAGTGATTATTGCCCAGCAACAGGCGTTGTCAGGAGACTATGTTTTGTTGTCACCTGCCTGTGCCAGCTTTGACATGTTCAGTAGTTATGAGGAGCGTGGCGAAGTGTTTATGGATGCGGTGCGAGGACTGGCCTCATGACGGCTACGGCTATGACACGTCAAACACGACAGGGAAAACGTTCACGACGAGGTGCTGCGCAGCCTGATTATTGTTTGTTGCTGGCAGTTTCGGTGCTGGTGGGTCTGGGCATTGTCATGGTGGCCTCGTCATCGTTCAGTATTGCTGAACGTCAATTGGGCCAGCCATTTTATTATTTGAGTCGTCAGTTGTTTTATGTGTCGATTGGATTGATGGCTGCCGTGTTGGTATCACGTATTCCGTTAGCACGTTGGGAACGAGTGGGCGGAACATTGTTGCTGATCAGTTTGGCAATGTTGGTGCTGGTATTGATCCCAGGTGTTGGTCGTGAAGTGAACGGCAGTATGCGCTGGTTATCGCTGGGTGTGTTTAATCTTCAGCCTTCGGAATTGGTAAAGTTTTTTGTGGTGATTTACTTGGCGGGTTATTTGGTGCGTCACCATGACGAGGTACGCAGTGCAGTGAGTGGGTTCATTAAACCAATGGTGCTGTTGGCATTGTTGTGTGTGCTGTTATTGGCAGAGCCAGATTTTGGTGCGGCGGCGGTGATGTTAATGACGGCCATGGTGATGATGTATCTGGCAGGTGTTCGAGTCTGGCAGTTTGGGGTGTTGATGGGGTTGGTTTCTCTGGCCATGGCGATATTGGCAATTTCATCCCCTTATCGCTTGCAGCGTATTACTGCGTTCATTGATCCTTGGGCAGATCCTTTTGCGAGTGGTTTTCAGTTAACGCAGGCGTTGATCGCGTTTGGGCGTGGCGAATGGTTTGGCGTCGGTTTGGGCGGCAGCATTCAAAAACTATTTTATTTGCCAGAAGCGCATACAGATTTTCTGTTTGCAGTGATGGCGGAAGAGATGGGTTTATTAATCTCGTTGACAGTGATTGCGTTGTTTGCATTGATTGTGCACCGAGCCTTTGTCATGGGTCGGCGTGCCGAGCGTGCGGGACTAAAATTTGCTGCGTATCTGGCATACGGGTTGGGGATTTGGATTGGCTTGCAGGCCTTTACTAATATTGGCGTCAATATGGGCGTGCTGCCTACTAAGGGCTTGACTCTGCCGCTGATGAGTTATGGCGGTAGCAGTTTAATTGTCATGCTGGCTGTGATTGGTTTGTTGTGGCGGGTGAACTTGGAATCGCAGCAACCTTCGGTGGCGACAACAGAGCAAAGTGTTAAGCGAAGATATAGTAGCCAGAAAGCACGCGGAGGCCGGTCATGGTGATGCGTGTTTTGGTGATGGCGGGTGGTACGGGTGGGCATATTTTCCCAGCATTGGCGGTTGCGCGACGTTTGCGCGATGAAGGTGTCGATGTGGTTTGGATGGGAACACGGCATGGCCTTGAGGCGCAGCTTGTGCCAAAAGCCGGTTTTCCAATGGAGTGGGTTTCGATCAGCGGCTTGCGCGGAAAAGGCGTCGCAAGTTGGTCTTTGGCGCCGTTTAAATTGTTGTATGCCTTGTTTCAGTCATTGGTGATATTAATGCGTTGCCGACCGATGGCGGTGTTGGGTATGGGCGGTTTCGTTACCGGTCCAGGTGGGTTAATGGCCTGGTTGTTGAAAAAACCGCTGCTTATTCATGAGCAGAATGCAGTGGCGGGTTTGACCAACCGTTTGTTGGCGCGGGTTGCAACAACGGTTATGCAAGCTTTTCCTGCGACGCTGCCAGAGCGAAATATTTTATTGGAAACCGGAAATCCGGTGCGCGAAGAAATCAGTGCCCTTGCTCATCCAAAACAGCGCATGGCGCAACGCCAAGGTGCAATGCGTTTATTGGTGTTAGGTGGCAGTCTTGGCGCTGCGTCACTGAATGAGGTGGTACCCAAAGCATTGAGTCTCATACAAGAAAATTTTGCGTTTGATGTTTGGCATCAGGCTGGTGCAAGAAATATAGATCAGGCACGTGGAGCGTATTTAACTGCAGATGTTGAGGGTCGTGTTGATGCGTTTATAGATGATATGGCGGCAGCCTATAGTTGGGCAGATATTGTTGTTTGTCGCGCGGGCGCATTAACGGTAGCGGAACTGGCTGCAGCTGGCGTGGCATCTATATTAGTACCCTACCCTCATGCAGTTGATGATCATCAAACACGCAATGCGCAATGGTTGTCAGATTCTGCTGCAGCGTTGCTGATTCCGCAGAAAAATTTTAACGCACAAATATTGGCAGGTCATTTGACTAAGCTTTGGCAGTCTGAAGATAGTGCTGTCGATGGTTTTTTGGACGAAAGCAGTTTGCTTGATAGTCGTCGCTATCGTGTCACTGAAATGGCTTGTGCTGCAAGAAAACAGGCGCGCCCTGATGCAGCGGCAAGAGTCGCTACGGCCTGCATGGAGGCCGCCCATGGTTAACGTAAAACCACAGCAGGGTGCGAATAATACGAATGTCAGCGTACGGCGTGGTTCCGTTGCGCGCCACAATGCACAGCGTATGGGTCGGGTGCGGCGTATTCATTTTATTGGCATTGGTGGTGCAGGGATGAGTGGTATTGCCGAGGTGTTGCATAACTTAGGTTACGACGTGAGCGGTTCCGATCGACAGGAAAATGCTACAACGCAACGTTTGGCCAGTTTAGGTATCAATATCACGATTGGTCATCAAGCTGCATTAGTCAATGAATGTGATGTGGTGGTGCGTTCTACAGCGGTGGCTGATGATAACCCTGAGGTTGTTGAGGCGTTGCATCGGCAGATACCGGTGGTGCGGCGTGCTGAGATGTTGGGTGAATTGATGCGTTTTCGCTATGGTGTGGCAGTTGCCGGCACGCATGGAAAAACGACGGTGACCAGTTTGGTTGCCAGTTTGTTGGCCGAGGGTGGTCTTGATCCCACCTTTGTGATTGGTGGTCGGCTGAATAGCACGGGTGGAAATGCCAGGTTGGGTAGCGGCCAATATCTGGTGGCTGAAGCAGATGAAAGCGATGCCTCGTTTTTATGTTTGCAGCCGATGCTGGCGATCGTTACGAATATCGATGCCGACCATATGGATACCTATGGTGGTGATTTTGAATGTTTACGCAATACCTTCGTAGAGTTTCTGCATCATCTACCATTCTATGGTTTGGCGGTTATGTGTTTGGATGATCCTGTAGTGCAGGAGCTAGTGCCGCAAACATTTCGTCCAACACTGACCTACGGTTTTTCTTCTGATGCAGATCTGGTGGCATCAGAAGTGCGCTTGGAACAGACGCGTTCACATTTTAAAGTCACAGGTTCTAATTCTGCTTCGACATCAGATGGAAAAGAGTCGTTTGATGTGACGCTGAATATGGCAGGTCGCCACAATATTTTGAATGCGCTGGCGGCGATAGCGGTTGCTCGCGAGTTAGGTGTTAGCGATGAAGCGATTCAGCTTGGACTGAAAGAGTTTCAGGGTATAGCGCGGCGCTTTCAATTGTTAGGTGAAATTGATTTGCCAGCGGGTGGGCAGGCGTTGTTGATTGATGATTACGGTCATCATCCAAGTGAACTTGTTGAGGTTTTTAAGGCGGTTCAGGAAGCGTGGCTGGATCGTCGTGTGATTGTTGTTTTTCAACCGCATCGTTTTACCCGTACGCGTGATTTATTTGAAGATTTCGTACGCATTCTTTCTGATCTTGATGTGCTTGTGATGTTGGATGTTTATTCGGCGGGTGAAATGCCAATTACGGGTGCAGATGGTCGCGCATTGTGTCGTGCGATTCGTGTGCGTGGGCAGCTTGATCCTGTGTTCGTGGAGGACGCGTCTGAATTATCTGCTGTGTTGTCAGGTTTAGCGCAGGACGGTGACATCATATTGACTGTTGGTGCAGGTGATATTGGTCAGATTGCGTTGCAGTTGGCATCAGGAGTTTTATCGGGAAAGGAGGCTAAGAAATGATTGCGCCTATCGATGTTTCTGCGCCAGATATCCAGACGATTGGAAAATTACGTGGCGAATTGCGTCGCGATGAAGCGATGTCAAAACATACTAGTTGGCGTGTCGGTGGGACAGCGGATCAATTTTATCGTCCTGCAGATATTGATGATCTCGGCTGCTTTTTGGCGCGAACAAATAACAATGAAGTGATTGTCTGGATTGGTCTGGGTAGCAATTTGTTGGTGCGCGATGGCGGTATTCGTGGCGTCGTTATTCAGACCAGTGGCCTGCTTGGTGAAATGCACGTGCAAACAAATGACACAGTGCGGGTTGAGGCGGGTGTTGCCTGCGCCAAGGTGGCACGCTTCTGTGCAAAAAATGGTTTTTCAGGTGCGGAATTTTTGGTTGGCATTCCCGGTACGATGGGCGGTGCGCTGGCGATGAACGCGGGTGCTTTTGGCGGAGAAACGTGGCCGTTGGTTGTGGCTGTTGAAACCATGGGGCGTGATGGTCAGCGTCATTTACGCATCCCATCAGAGTACAGTATTGCCTATCGTCATGTTGATGGGCCAAAAGATGAATGGTTTATCGCGGCACACTTGTCGATGCAGAAGGGTGACAGTGACATTGGATTGAAAAAAATTAAACAGTTTCTTGCTCAGCGCACAGATACGCAACCGACGGGCCAGTCAAGCAGTGGTTCAGTGTTTCGCAACCCGCCAGGAGATTTTGCGGGTCGTTTAATCGAGGCTTGCGGGCTTAAAGCTTACCGAATAGGTGATGCGTGTGTTTCTGAAAAACATGCCAATTTTTTTATTAATCAAGGTGCAGCAACCGCAAACGATATTGAGGCGCTGATTCATCATGTGGCCGAAGTAGTTGAGAAAAAATTTGCAGTTCGCTTGGTCGCAGAAGTGCATGTGATAGGTGACGCAGAAATTGATAATCAGGCGGCGCAAGATGACTGAGCGTTTGCCACAAAAAATGGTGACGGGTGCGGCAGATTTTGGTCGCGTGGTTGTTTTATTCGGCGGTACTTCTGCGGAACGTGAAATCTCACTGAAGAGTGGTCAGGCCGTATTTGGTGCATTGTTGAAAATGGGCGTGGATGCTCATGCGATGGATGTTGGCGAGGATGTAATTGAGCGTTTGCAAGAGGGAAAGTTTGATCGGGCATTTATCGTTCTGCATGGTCGCGGTGGAGAAGATGGCGTCATTCAGGGTGTTTTGGAAATGCTTGATATTCCTTATACAGGCAGTGATGTATTGGCTTCGGCATTGGCAATGGACAAGGTTGTGAGCAAAACGGTGTGGCGTGGCATGGGTTTACCAACACCTGTCGCCGTATTGATTGAAGATGTTGTGACATCAAATGCAGTGATTGATGAGTTGGGTTTGCCTTTGATAATCAAGCCGGCGAGTGAAGGTTCCAGCTTGGGAATGAGTAAGGTGACGGAGGCCGAACAATTTGAATCGGCATGCAAAGTTGCGTTGCAGCTTGAAGGACGTGTTTTTGCGGAGCGTTGGATCGCGGGCGCTGAATACACTGCGAGTATTGTTTGTGGTCAGGTGTTGCCATTGATTCGTGTTGAGACACCAAATGAGTTTTATGATTTTGATGCGAAATATAAAAAGAACAGCACGCAATATCATTGCCCCTGTGGGCTTGGCGCCGTGCAAGAAAAAGCATTGCAAGCATTGGCGTTAAAAGCATTTAAGGGGTTGACCTGCGCTGGTTGGGGGCGGGTTGATTTTATGATGGATGAGAGTGGGCAAGCCTGGTTGATCGAAGTGAATACTGTGCCAGGTATGACAGACCATAGTCTTGTGCCTATGGCGGCAGCGGCGATGGGCTGTGATTTTGATGAGCTGGTGTGGCGCATTCTTGAAACCAGTGTTGTATCCATGCCATCAGCTCGGCAGCAAGATCAAAAGTCGGATCAGTTTTCGCGAGGGCAAGCTTGATGTTGAGCATGAAGCGACGCAAAAGGAATTGTCGCAATAAACTGGCGGAAGAAAAATCAGTAACGCGTTTTATTCGTCCTGCTGTATTTGTTACCGCATTCGTTGTCTTGGTGATATTAGGTGGGGGGCTGTGGTCATGGGGAACGATACAACTACAGAACAGTTTTGAATTAAAGACGGTGCGGGTAGAGGGGCGTTTTGAACAGGTCAGTGCAGCGCAAGTGCGTGACAAAGTATCGTCTTACGCGGGCAAAGGTTTTTTTGATATTGATGTGCAGCAGATAAAAGAAGATATACAGCAAATGCCTTGGGTGGCAGCGGTTGATGTGTGGCGAGTGTGGCCTGATGCGCTGGCGGTTACTGTCAGTGAAAAACAGGCGGTGGCACGTTGGGGAGATGAGGGCTTGGTGACGCAGCAAGGTGAAATTTTTTATCCGCAGCCTGAAACGTTGGCGCTTGAATTGCTTCGGGGTTTACCTCAGTTGCATGGGCAAAAAAACACTGAAAAGGAAATGCTGGAACGGTTTTATGCCAGCAATAAATTGATGCGTGGTTTGGGTTTGCAGGTGGCACATTTAAGTTTTGATCGGCGACGTGCCTGGCGCATGCAGTTGAATAATGGTTTGGAAGTATTGCTGGGAAGGCAGGAAGGTTTGCGTCGGGTTAAACGTTTTGTACTTTTTTATCCAACGTTGTTGGCGACACGCGTACAGGAAGCCGGTGTGATTGATATGCGTTACCCCAATGGTTTTGCAATTAAATGGAGTGTGCCGCAGGACGCGGACGCCAGAATAAACGTCGGATGACAATGGGAGAAATAGAAACAAATGTCCAGAAAAGATGAAAAAGATCTGATCGTAGGACTGGATATCGGTACGTCCAAGGTGGTGGCGATTGTCTGTGAAATTACAGATGAGAAACGCATAGAAGTGATCGGTATTGGTTCGCATCCTTCGCGCGGCTTGAAAAAAGGGGTGGTGGTAAATATCGAGTCTACAGTTCAGTCCATTCAGCGCGCAGTTGAAGAAGCTGAGCTAATGGCGGGTTGTGAAATTCATTCAGTCTATGCAGGTATTGCTGGTAGTCATATTCGCAGCCTGAATTCACACGGTATTGTCGCGATACGTGATGATGAAGTGATGCCCAGTGATGTTGAGCGCGTGATCGATGCGGCGCGTGCGGTGGCGATTCCTGCGGATCAGAAAATTCTGCATATTTTGCCGCAGGAATTCATCATCGACGAGCAGGAAGGTATTAGAGAGCCGGTGGGCATGTCGGGTGTGCGGCTTGAAGCTAAGGTGCACATGGTGAGTGGCGCTGTGAGTGCTGCGCAAAATATTGCCAAATGTGTCAAGCGTTGCGGCCTTGAAGTCGATGACATCATTCTTGAACAGTTGGCGTCGAGTCTTTCAGTGTTGACTGATGATGAAAAAGAATTGGGTGTTTGTCTGGTGGATATTGGCGGTGGCACAACAGATATTGCTGTTTTCACCGAAGGTTCTATTCGACATACCGCAGTGATACCGATTGCGGGCGATCAGGTGACTAATGATATTGCCGTGGCTTTGCGCACCCCGACTCAGCATGCCGAAGACATTAAAATTAAATACGGCTGTGCGTTGACACAGCTAGCGAACCCAGAAGAAACCATTGAGGTGCCGAGTGTCGGCGATCGTCCGGCGCGTCGTTTGGTTCGCCAAACACTGGCTGAAGTTATTGAGCCGCGTTATGAAGAGTTGATTGCTTTGATTCAGGCGGAGCTGCGTCGTAGCGGTTTTGAAGATTTAATTGCAGCCGGTGTAGTGATGACGGGCGGCAGCTCGAAAATGGAGGGGGTGGTTGATTTAGCTGAGGAGATTTTTCATGTCCCGGTACGTCTTGGCGTGCCTCAGCATATTAGTGGTTTGGTTGATGTGGTGCGTAACCCGATTCATGCGACGGGTGTGGGTTTGCTGATATACGGTCATCAGCAACGTTTTAACAAAATACCTTCAGCGAAGTCGAGCAGTGGTGGGGCTAAGGGTATGTGGCAGAGGATGAAGGGCTGGTTCCAGGGGAATTTTTAGTAAATATTTTTTAGGTTTTTCAATTATAAAATAACGTTAAGTTGGAGGAGTATAACTATGTTTGAATTAATGGATGCTTATAGTGAGAACGCGGTGATCAAGGTCATCGGTGTCGGTGGTGGCGGTGGTAATGCTGTAGAGCATATGGTGTTGGCGGATATCGATGGAGTGGATTTTATCTGTGCCAATACCGATGCGCAGGCACTAAAAAAATCTTCAGCACATACGACGTTACAACTTGGAACAAATATTACAAAAGGGTTGGGTGCAGGAGCTAATCCAGAAATGGGTAAGCAAGCGGCTCTTGAAGATCGTGAGCGTATTGCTGAAGTGATCGAAGGCGCGGATATGGTGTTTATTACTGCCGGGATGGGCGGTGGCACTGGGACAGGTGCGGCACCTGTGGTGGCAGAGATTGCAAAAGAGTTGGGTATTTTAACGGTTGCTGTCGTGACGCGCCCATTCTCATTTGAAGGTAAAAAACGCAACCTTATTGCTGATTCAGGCATCCTTGAATTGACAGAATATGTTGATTCATTGATTACGATCCCGAATGAAAAATTGATGTCTGTATTGGGGAAAAATATTTCATTGCTGGATGCGTTTAAAGCGGCGAATAATGTTCTATTGGGCGCTGTGCAAGGTATAGCTGAATTAATCACTCGCCCGGGTTTGATCAATGTCGATTTCGCGGATGTGAGAACGGTGATGTCTGAAATGGGTATGGCGATGATGGGTTCTGGAGAGTCGAAGGGTGAAGGGCGTGCTCGTGAGGCGGCTGAGGCGGCGATTGCCAGCCCACTTTTAGAGGATATTAATCTGGCTGGCGCGCGCGGTATTTTAGTAAATATCACTGCAGGTTTGAGCATGACCATTGGTGAATTTGAAGAAGTAGGTAATGCGGTTAAGGAGTTTTCATCGGATGATGCCACGGTTGTGGTGGGTACCGTGATTGAGCCGGAAATGAGTGATGAGTTGCGTGTTACCGTGGTTGCGACGGGTTTAGGTCAGCATGCTTCGAGGCATTTACCCTTGGTGGCAGAGGATAAGCCGATCTCATTAGTGACTAAAACCAGTGCAGGTGAAGTGGATTATGGCAAATTAGATCGTCCAACGGTGATTCGTAATCAGATGACGTCTGAGCAGCGCGCCAAGCAAAATGATCAAGACCTGGATTATCTGGATGTGCCGGCATTTTTACGGCGTCAGGCAGATTGATGCTTGAGTGCCGCAAATGCTGAAATGTGACATGGGTTTCTAGTCATGAAGGTGGTGCCTATGTTACCATTCTGCCCGTTTAGAGGTTGAGCCTCTTATTGGATAGATAGGGTTAGAAACATAGGGATGCTGAGATCATGATAAGGCAACGTACGCTGAAAAATGTCATCCGTGCGACGGGTGTTGGTTTGCATACAGGTAAGAAAATTTACCTGACGCTCAGACCGGCAGCTGTTGATACCGGTATTGTTTTTCGTCGTGTCGATTTAGATGAGCCAGTAGATATCTTGGCAAAGGAAGAAAATGTAGGAAATACAACGCTTTCCACTACTTTAACAAAAGGTGATGTGAGCGTTTCTACCGTTGAGCATTTGTTATCGGCATTTGCAGGCTTGGGTGTGGATAATGCTTACGTTGATGTCAGTGCCGCTGAAGTGCCGATAATGGATGGCAGTGCTGGTCCGTTTGTGTTTCTGATTGAATCTGCAGGGATTGAAGAGCAGTCTGCACTTAAGCGTTTTATTCGTATCAAACGTCCGGTTGTGGTTGAAGAAGATGGCAAATGGGCGAAATTTGAGCCGTTTGAAGGCTTTAAGGTTTCATTTTCAATTGACTTTGACCACCCGGCCTTTAAGGGGCGCAGTCAAGAAGCGGTCGTGGATTTTTCAACAACATCTTTCGTTAAAGAGGTGAGTCGAGCGCGAACGTTTGGTTTTATGCGTGACCTGGATTTTCTACGCGAGCGTAATTTGGCGCTGGGCGGTAATCTTAGTAATGCTGTGGTGGTTGATGACTACCGTGTTCTTAATGAAGATGGCTTGCGCTATGAAGATGAGTTTGTGAAACACAAAGTGCTGGATGCGATTGGTGATCTCTATCTGTTAGGTTATAGCTTGATTGGTGCTTTCAGTGGTCATAAATCGGGTCATGCGTTGAATAACCGCTTATTGAGAGCGTTGATGGCAGATGAGTCAGCCTGGGAGCTGGTAACGTTCGATGAAAACGAGCGTGCTCCAATCTCGTATATGCAGCCGGTTTCAGCGAACTGATTCTGATTAAGCGTGAATTTCTGACGTTAATTTGGCGCTTAACTCTGAGTAGTCCATTATTTGATTCGATGTCGTGCGGCAATGCGCTGTGACAATTGTTGCAACAGCTTACCGGTGTTAGGATTTGTCATGGTTTTGGCCAGTGAGTCGATAAGCTTTGCAGTAGAGGGTGTTGTGTGAGGCGGTTTATTTTCAGTTTTAACAGGGATGATGGTTTTCCTCGGTGTGACTTTTACGCGAATAGATTCCAGCTGTGAAAAATTAGGCTGGATGCGTAACTGGCGCAGTAGCTCACGAGTTTGAAAGCGCAGGCTGGTGGCCCAGGCTGCAGTATCTGTCACCAGTATTAACTGAGTATCACGGATGCCGACACCAATACAGTGTTTACGCATAACTTCTGGAAGTAAGTTGTGGACATCAGTTGTTAATTGCTGAATTTTTCGCGCCTGATTGGCAAGGGATTCCAGTTGGCTGCCTGGCGTTCTTATCAGAGATGTGATGGGTTTTGGTAACGGCACGGGTTTTTAGCGATAATCCATATTTAATAATGGTCAAGGTAATTTAGTAAATGAATATTATAGTCTGCACTAAAAATTCTAAAAGACCTAGTAGCTATTCTTTAGGGCGTAACAGGCTGCTGACGATTATCCTGTTACTCTTTGTGGCGATGCCTGCTTCCATTCTTTATGGCGGGTATCTTCTTGGCACACAGTCTTCACAAAATAAGCTGTTACCAGAAAATTGGGAAGCAGAAATGATGCAGAACCGTGAGGAGATTGCGGGGGTTGCTCGTTCTGCGCGTGAGAATATGAATGCGTTGACGTTGAGATTGGGGCAACTACAGGCTCAGGCGGTACGTCTGAATGCTTTGGGTCAAAGGTTAGTGGAAGCTGGAAAGCTGGATAAAGGTGAGTTTGATTTCAGTAGTCCTCCTGCGCAGGGTGGCCCAATTGAGGCGTCAACGGATGACGAAGTGTTGAGACAGATAGCAACGCCAGATTTTCTACGTTCGTTGGATGATCTTGCTACTCAGCTTGATAACAGAGAACAACAACTGCGTATCATGGAATCACTGTTCATGAATCAGAAGCTTGATAGTCAGGTGGTTCCTTCTGGGCGGCCAATCAAGCGCGGTTGGATTTCATCGTATTTTGGCATGAGAAACGATCCCTTTACCGGTCGTCGTGAGCACCATAAAGGTATGGACTTTGCTGGGAAAGACGGGTCAGCAGTGATTGCGTCTGCCGCGGGGGTGATTACCTGGGCAGGTAAGCGTTATGGCTATGGGCAGATGGTAGAGGTTAATCACGGTGGTGGTTATGCTACCCGTTATGCGCATAATCGAACAATTTTAGTGAAAATTGGCGATGTGGTTGAAAAAGGCCAGCAGTTGTCAGAAATGGGATCAAGTGGTCGATCGACAGGCCCTCATGTTCATTATGAGGTAATCTACAAAGGCAAAGTTATTAATCCTGCAAAGTTTGTCTATACAGCAAAAAAATAACTGATTGTCATCAACTCAATAAGTAAACCATGGCTAGTAACTTTTTAAGTAAGATATTTGGTAGCCGAAATGATCGGCAGTTAAAGAAAATGCAAGGCACTGTAGCGCAAATTAATGCGCTTGAGCCAGAAATTCAATCTCTGTCGGATGAAGAATTACGCGGGAAAACAGAAGAGTTTCGTCAGCGCTATAGCGATGGCGCAAGCTTGGATGATTTATTGCCAGAAGCCTTTGCTGTCGTACGTGAAGCGGGTATTCGTGCGTTAGGTATGCGCCACTTCGATGTTCAGCTTATCGGTGGGATGGTATTACATCAGGGCAAAATTGCCGAGATGCGAACCGGTGAAGGAAAAACGCTGGTAGCAACACTTGCCGCCTATCTGAATGCGCTGTCTGGGAAAGGTGTGCATGTTATTACGGTCAATGATTATCTGGCTGGGCGTGATGCAGGTTGGATGAGCAAGCTGTATGAGTTTCTTGGTATGACGACAGGCGTAATTTTGTCTGAGCAAGATCAAAAGACGAAGCGCGACGCGTATGCTGCTGACATTACCTACGGTACTAATAACGAATACGGTTTTGATTATCTGCGCGATAACATGGCGCTGCATATCGATGACAAGGTTCAGCGTGGTTTATCTTTTGCGATTGTTGATGAGGTGGATTCGATTCTGATTGATGAAGCGCGGACACCGTTGATTATTTCGGGTGCTGCGGATGACCATTCAGAGACCTACCAGAAAATTAATCAGCATATACCTAAACTGAAACGTCAACTATCAGAAGAAACCCCCGGGGCTGCCGAGCCTGAAGTCATCATTGAAGAAGGTGACTACACTATTGACGAAAAATCCAAGCAAGTATATTTGACCGAAATGGGTCATGATCAAGTTGAAAACTTGCTAATTGAGGCAGGTTTATTGAGCGAAGGTGAGAGCCTTTATGATGCGGCAAATATTAGCCTGATGCATCATGTTAACGCGGCGCTGCGAGCACATGTGTTGTTTCAGAAAGACGTTGACTATATCGTTAAAGATAACGAGGTAGTAATTGTTGATGAATTTACTGGGCGCACAATGCCTGGGCGGCGTTGGTCGGACGGCTTGCATCAGGCGATTGAAGCGAAGGAAGGGGTTTCGGTTCAAGTGGAAAGTCAGACGCTGGCCTCGATAACTTTTCAAAACTTCTTTCGCATGTACGACACCTTGTCGGGCATGACAGGCACGGCCGACACTGAAGCGTATGAGATGCAGCAAATTTACGGGCTTGAAGTGCTGGTTATTCCGACTCATAGAGCGATGGTGCGTGAAGATCACGGTGATCTGATTTTCCTTACAGAAAAAGAAAAATATGATGCTGTTGTTGAGGACATTAAAGAATGTAATCAGCGCAGTCAGCCAGTGCTGGTTGGAACAACTTCGATAGAGGTATCTGAATACATTTCGAAGTTGCTGAAGGATGGCAAGATTAAACATGAGGTGTTGAATGCGAAACAGCATCAGCGTGAATCGAAAATTGTTTCGCAGGCGGGCAGTCCGAATGCGGTAACGATTGCCACAAACATGGCGGGTCGTGGTACAGACATTGTGTTGGGTGGTAGCCTTGAGGTTGAGTTAGCGAACGCTAAAAATGCCGATGAAGTGGCGATAGAGCGCATTAATAGTGATTGGAAGAAACGTCATCAGCAGGTGCTTGATGCGGGTGGTTTACATATTATTGGTACCGAGCGCCATGAGTCGCGTCGTATTGATAATCAGCTACGTGGTCGTTCAGGCCGACAGGGTGATCCGGGCTCAAGTCGCTTTTATTTGTCTTTGGAAGATAACTTGATGCGAATTTTTGCTTCAGAGCGAGTCGCTTCGATGATGCAAAAATTAGGTATGCAGGAAGGCGAGGCGATAGAGCATCCATGGGTAACCAAAGCGATTGAGAATGCACAGCGCAAGGTTGAAGGGCGTAACTTTGATATTCGTAAGCAGTTGTTGGAATATGATGATGTTGCGAATGATCAGCGTAAGGTTATTTATGAGCAACGCAATGAGCTAATGGAAGCTGGCGATGTTTCTGAGGTGATCGAAACTATTCGCGAAGAGGTGGTTCATGGTCAGATCGATATTTATGTGCCGCCGCAGAGCATGGATGAACAATGGGATATTGCAGGTCTTGAAAAGGCTATAGAGAATGAGTTTGCACTGTCAGCACCTGTTCAACAGTGGCTAGATGAGAGTGATGATCTGCATGAGGAAACGTTAAGGCAGCGCATACTTGACGAAATAAAACAGATATATGCACACAAAGAAGAACAAATTGGCGGTGAGTTGATACGTCAGTTTGAGCGAGAAGTGTTGTTGCAGGTTATTGATAATTTATGGAAAGAGCATTTAGCGTCAATGGATCACTTGCGTCAAAGTATTAATTTGCGAGGTTATGCACAGAAAGATCCCAAGCAAGAGTACAAGCGCGAAGCATTTGAAATGTTCACTCAGTTGCTGGATCGAATCAAGCATGATGTGGTGGGTATTCTATCTCGAGTGCAAATTCAGTCAGCGGAAGATGTCGCTGCTGTAGAAGCTCAACGACATAATGACTCTCCTATGGAGTACCGTCACGATAATGCATCGGCTATGGGCGGTGAGGCCGCAGCCACAGATGATGAATCTGAGGAACATACCCCCTTTGTTCGCGATGGACGCAAAGTGGGTCGCAATGAGCCATGTCCCTGTGGTTCAGGCAAGAAATTTAAGCAGTGTCACGGAAAGCTTTCTTGAGTGAGGCGTGAGGCAAAAAGTGTGAAGAGAAAAGATAAAAGGTTTGTTCTGTTTATTTTTTCTTCACTCACCCCTTACACCTCACTTCCCACGCCTCTCGCTTATGCCCATTAATCTTCCTAAAGAACTGCCCGCTATGCATCCAGTTACGGGTGTGCGCCTTGCTGCGGGTAAAGCCGGGATAAAAGCTTCGGGTGAGCTGGATTTAGCAGTAATCCAAATTTCATCTGACGCAAAGTGCGCCGCTGTATTTACGCAAAATTCATTTTGCGCCGCCCCCGTAACAGTGGCGCGTCAGCATCTTTTAAATACTTCTCCACGTTTTTTACTGATTAACTCGGGTAATGCAAATGCCGGAACGGGTGAGTTAGGTTTTCAGGCCGCAGTGGAGAGCTGCTCTATTCTGTCAGACCTGGGTGAGTGTGATAAAGAGCAGGTGTTACCTTTTTCTACGGGCGTGATTGGCGAACTATTGCCTGTAGAGCTGATGGTCGATGCATTGCCGTCTGTAGTCGCACAGTTAAATGAAAATGGTTGGGACGCTGCGGCGCATGCGATTATGACGACGGATACTGTGCCTAAAGGTGTGTCACAACAATTTCAGATTGACGGCGAAACGGTAACGGTAACGGGGATAGCTAAAGGCTCTGGCATGATTTGTCCAAATATGGCTACCATGCTGGCTTTTATTGCTTGTGATGCGCCAGTTGCGCCGCCTGTTTTGCAAGCCTGTATAGAGCAGGCTGTTGCATTGTCATTTAATAGTATTACCGTCGATGGTGATACCTCGACCAATGACGCCTGTGTGTTGATTGCGACAGGTGCGGCTGCGATATCTGAAATTGATAGCATTGACAGCGATGCCTACGCTAAGTTGTTTGCCATGATCTCTAGTGTGTGCGAGCAGCTGGCGCAAGCGATCGTGCGCGATGCCGAAGGAGTTACAAAGTTTATTACTGTGAATGTTGAGCAGGGTGGTAGTGTTGATGAATGTCGGCAAGTTGCCTACACCGTCGCACATTCACCGCTGGTTAAAACTGCATTTTTTGCCAGCGATGCAAACTGGGGGCGAATTTTAGCTGCCGTAGGTCGCGCGGGCATTGACGCTTTAGATATAGGGTCTATTTCTATTTTTCTCGATGAAGTTTGTATTGTGTCTGATGGTGGGCGGGATGTGGATTATCGTGAAGCGCTGGGCGCGACGGTGATGCGGCAAAAAGAGATTACCGTGAAGATATTGCTTGGGCGCGGTGATTGTAGTGCGAAAATTTGGACCAGTGATTTATCGCATGACTATGTGCGTATCAATGCTGAGTACCGTACCTGATTTTTTCACAATTCATTAATGATATTTAGTATCCAAGCTTAGATATCCATGGCTCCAGTTTATGCATGTGTGGTTTGAAATATTGCTTATACCTTTCCCAGCGAAATTTTGAATGCTGATATAAGGGTTGGGTAACCTGGTTGTAGCTTGGTGTGCGTATTATATCTCTGGATTTAGCATGCTCGTTAAAGCTAATCAGCTTATCATCCCAATTGACGTCAAGAAATGCTAAAAGTTTTTTTACCTCACTAGAAAAGTCATCGACTAAATTTTCGTATTTAATTATATGAGTATTTAGTGGTAATAATCGGGTATATCTCTCCCATAAAGACATGGTCTTATCATATAAATTTATAGTGTCTTCCAAGGTATGAAAGTTATTCATCGCATCATTGGCTGTAAATAATTGCATGAAGCAACTGAGGCAAACATCACAAGGATGGCGTAGTGCTAAAATAAATTTTGCTTCGGGAAAGATGCGCTGTATTAACCCGCAGTGGATAATGTTAAGAGGGTATTTATCAATTATATGGATGTCTCTGGAGCGAGTAATGTGCGTGTATATTTCGTTGAAATATTTTTTTTGGTATTGCCTGATGTCATTGTCGTTGAGTGTTGAAAGGGTTTCAGGGTAAGAGGTGGGTAGACTTTTCATAGATTCAAGCGCTCTATTTAAAGCTGGTTTTTCTTCGACAACTTGTAGTTTTGGGTGGCTGTCCAGTATTTGATCAAGCAGCGTGGTTCCTGAGCGCGGAAAGCCGATTAAAAATGTAGGTGAGTTTTTACTTTTTATTTCAGTTGTTTTTGTCCAACTTTGAACCCATTCTTGAGTAAATGTTTTATGTAGCATGTTAACGCCGGATAAATATTTATTTTTATCAGCGGCTTCTTTTGAAGTTCTATCGGATTGTAATTTATTGCCATAAGTGAAATGTTTGAATGCATTGTCACTGTCATGATTGAGGTCATACAGTTTGCCTAATTCAAAGTTTATATGCTGAATAAAAACAGGGTCATTTTTAGGTAGGGTAATTTTAGATAATCGTTCAAGGGCTGCTTTGTGATTTCCTTTGCGTCTTGAAAGGGTTGCAAAGACTTGATTAGAGAAGGCATGGTTTTCATCTAGCTCTAGAGCTTTGTTGATATAATCTTGCGCGCTATCCAGATTATTGAGCCGTTCAAAAATATCAGCGATATAAGCCAGTGAGAAAATATGCTGGGAATCAAATTTTAATGTTTGTTTGAAGTGAAATATTGCTTCTTCAAAATTCTCATAATCTTTGTTGAGAGTGCCAAGATTGAAGTGTGCAAGAATGTAATCGGGTTTTGATTTGATGGCGTTCAGGTAGCTAGCTTTTGCTTTTTCGAAATGGCCCTGATCTCGGTAAATATTTCCCAGGTTGAAATGTGCCTGATAAAAATTAGGCTCGTGGTTTAACGCCGCCTGGTAATTTAAAATAGCCGCCATAATGTCACCAGACATTTTATGTGTCAAAGCGAGGCTGTAATAAATTTCGCTGTTTTCAGGGGCAAGGCGAATAGCCTTTTTAAGTAGTTTGAGGGCGCTTGAATATTTTTCGCTGCTCGCAGCGAGGATTCCACTTTGATGTAAAGCGGTAATATTGTTTGGTGATTTTTTGAGTATGTGTCGATAAATTTTTTCTGCGTTATTGAGTTGTCCCGATTGATGCAGGGCCATCGCCTCGCGTAATTTTTCTTGTAGGTTCTTAGCCGGCGAATTAGCGGTTTTTTTTGATGAGCTCATTGTATGTGTGTTGAGCAATCTTTATATGAATAATGTATGAAGGCGAAGATAAATTAGTTTGGAATCAGTATGAAAAATATTTTATCCAAGGTTCAAGTGTAGGCATTACAGTATCAAATTGTGAATTATAACGTCGCCAACGGTATTTGGCGGTTTTGTAGATGGGTTGTGTTACCTGGTTGTAGCTTGGAGTGCGGATTGAGTCACGATTTTTTGCATGTTTATCGTAGGCTAAAACATTTTCATTCCATGGGAGGTCAAGGAATGTTAGTAAGCTTCGCACTTCATCTTCAAAATTTTCAATTAAAGATTCGTATTTGATGGTGTGAATATTCAGCGGTAATAATGTTGAGTATTGTTTCCATAGTTCCATGGTTTTTGCGTAGAGTTTAGCGCTATCTTCGAGGTTGTAGAAATTAGCCATCGCATCATTATGAGAGAAGGGTTGCATGAAGCAGCTTAAGCAGGTATCGCAGGGGTGTCTTAAAGCCAGGATATATTTTGCGTTAGGAAATAATCGGTGGCATAGGCCTACATGAATAATGTTTAAAGGTAGCTTATCGATAAGTAAGTTATTTTTTTTCTTTTTGTAAAATTGATTTGCAGTATCAAAGTACAGATTTTGTAGTTGAAGAATATCGTCGGATGAGAGTTCAGCAAGTGACGTAGGGTAATCTGAAGAGAGTTTTTGAATATGCTCTCGGGCCTTTGCAAGAATAGGTTTTTCTTCGATGACTTGAATGCAGGGATGGCTATCTAAAATTTGGTCAAGGAGTGTAGTGCCTGAGCGTGGGAAACCGACAATAAAGACAGGTGATTCTTCTATGTTTGTATTGCTTTGTTTAGTCCAGCTATTAAACCAGGTTTTAGTGAAGGTGTTTTTAAATGATTCAATTTGTTTCAGATAATTATTTTTATTATTGGCAGAAGTCCCTGGGTCGGAGGCGAGTATTTTATTCCCTTCGGAAAAATGGTGGTAAGCAAGGTCGTATTGTTTGATTTGATCGCATAATTTTCCAAGTTCAAAGTGAATGCCTAAAGCGATGCTGGGGTCGTTAGGGATTTCAACTTTTGATAATAGTGAGTGGCCTTCTTGAGCCTTTCCTATTCCACGTAGTAATGTGGCATAAACGCGGCTTGCTGTGGGGTTGCCGGGTGCAAGTTTAAGTGTGCGCTGAGCAGTTTTTAAAGCTAAGTCTGATTTTTGTAATTTCTCATAGGCATCACAAAGATTGCTGAGTGAGTTTATGTGTTTAGGGTTGTTCTTTAGAGCCTTTTTGTAATGTTTTATGGCGGTGTTTAAGTCACCCTGAAGGTTATGGATAACACCGATCCAGTAGTGGCACTCAGTTGACCGCGGATCGATAGCCAGCATTTCCTGAAAATGTTGTATGGCTTTTTCTGGTTGATTTGATTTTTGATAAATAATGCCAAGGTGGAAATGGGCGTCAGAGAATTTAGTGGCGCATTGAAGTAGCTGATTACAGATAGTGGCCAGTTCCTGCGGGCGATTTAATTGAGCTAGTATTACGCCTAAGTTTGCTAAAGCAGTGTAATAATTTGGTCTGACTTGTATAGCTTGCTTAAAGCTTTGTGCGGCATCTGAAAGATTGCCAGATTCAGTAAGCGCGTTGCCTAGGTTAAAATAGGCTTCTGCGAAATTGGGCGCGAGTTCAATGGCTCGGCGGTTGCAAATGATTGATTCATCCAAGTTGCCCGACTTTCTTTGTGCGATGCCTAAGTCGTAGTGCAGTGTTGGGTTGTTTTTATCAAGATTGATGGCTTTTTTGAAAGCTTTAATTGCAGCGTCAAAATTGTTGCGTGATGTGGCAAGACGACCTGAGAGTTGTAAGCCTTGGATGTGATTGGGGTGTTGAGCGAGAATTTTTTTGATTAAGTTCTCGGCCTGTGTGAGATTGCCTGTTTCAAAGTGATGAATTGCTTGGTCGAGCATGTGTGTTGCAGTATCTAATTTTTTGTCTTGAAGGTATGTATAGTTGTTTCGGGTGATGGTAGCATTTTGGCGTGTTCAAATAATAAAAAACCCGCTAGAAGCGGGTTTTTTATTATTTGATTTTTGCTTCCTTGTACATGACATGTTTGCGTACTACTGGATCAAATTTTTTGATCTCCATTTTTTCAGGCATAGTGCGCTTGTTTTTGTCTGTCGTGTAGAAGTGGCCGGTACCGGCGCTGGAAACAAGTCTGATTTTTTCACGCATGGTGGTTTTCCTTTAACTGTCCGGCTTAAATTTTTTCGCCACGCGCACGCGCGTCGCTTAGAACCTGGTCAATGCCAAGTTTATCGATGATACGCATGCCTTTAGCTGTAAGGCGCAGCTTGACCCAGCGATTTTCACTTTCGACCCAAAAACGATGGTTCTGCAAATTAGGCAGAAAACGTCGTTTCGTTTTGTTGTTGGCATGGGAAACATTGTTCCCAACCATTGGCCGTTTACCTGTGACCTGACACACCCTGGACATGTTGTAGCCTCCAATCCAAAAATACATTTAATAAAGACCGACCTTTATACCAGAAGCTGTGGAGGATGACAAGAAAAGGGCGCGTTTTCATGCTTATAATAGTCCCCGCTCTGCGAATGAGATCGCCTGACCGTCGCCAATGATGAAATGGTCGAGAACACGTACATCAATGAGTGACAGTGCCTGCTTGAGGCGGCGCGTAAGGCCTTTGTCCGCGTCGCTGGGCTCGGCGATGCCCGAAGGGTGATTGTGTGCAAAAATCACTGCTGCTGCGTTATGTTTCAATACCTTACGGACGACCTCACGTGGATGTACGCTGGCACCGTCAATGGTGCCGTTAAAGAGAGTTTCGTAATGGATGACGCGGTGACGATTGTCGAGAAACAAGCAGGCAAAGACTTCGTAGTGCAGGTCTCGCAGTTGAGAAATGAGGTAGTTTCGAGTGTCGTTGGGGCTACTCAGGCTGTCGCTGCGTTTCAGTGTTTCTCCGATATGACGCCGGCTAACCTCAAGAGCTGCTTGCAGCAGCGCAAATTTGGCAGGGCCCAGCCCGGGGCTGCGACAGAAACGGTTGGCATCGGCGCTGAGCAGATTACGCAGGCCGCCGAATTCAGCAAGTAGCTCGCGGGCGATATCGACCGCCGTTTTGCCGCGTGTGCCAGTGCGGAGGAAAATGGCCAGTAATTCGGCATCGGAAAGCGCCGTAGCGCCGCGTAACAGTAATTTTTCTCGTGGTCGTTCATCGACCGGCCAGTCCGTGATGGGCATAAGACAACTCCTTTTGTCTTGAGGTGGGTGTAAACAGCGATTTGATGGTATCTTAGCGCGAATGAACAAGCAAAATGAAGTGTGGATTTTGATAAATTGATTGGCTCGTTGAATAACAAACGTATCCTGCTCGGGGTGACCGGCAGTATTGCTGCATATAAGAGTGCAGATCTGGTGCGGCAGCTCACTGAAGTGGGGGCTGAGGTGCAGGTGGTGATGACGCAGGCGGCGACGGGTTTTATTACGCCGCTGACGCTGCAAACGCTATCGGGTCGCCCGGTTCGCCAAGCATTGGTGGATGTCGATGCCGAAGCGACGATGGGTCATATTTCATTGGCACGTTGGGCTGATGTGATTTTGGTGGCACCTGCTGGTGCAGATTTTCTGGCGCGACTGGTTCAGGGGCGGGCTGAGGATTTGCTGGCGGCCATTTGTCTGGCGGCAAACTGTCCTGTAGCGGTAGCGCCGGCGATGAATCAACAGATGTGGGCGAATGCAGCGACACAGGAGAATCTTGCCGCATTACAGCAGCGAAAGATTCATGTGTTTGGCCCAGCTGAAGGTATGCAGGCCTGTGGTGAAACGGGCTTGGGACGAATGCTTGAACCGTTACAGCTAGTGAATGAATTGCAGCAACTGTTTGAAACAGGGGTACTGGCGGGACTTAAGGTGTTGGTGAATGCTGGGCCGACGCGCGAAGACATCGACCCGGTGCGTTATATATCAAACCGTAGTTCGGGAAAAATGGGCTTCGCGATTGCGCAGGCTGCGAGTGAGGCGGGGGCAAGCGTTACGTTGGTCAGTGGGCCGGTCAGTCAGCCGACACCTGAGCGTGTAACACGCATTGATGTTTACAGTGCTGAAGATATGCATCGGGAAGTGATGCAATTCGCGCCGAACAGTGATGTTTTTATTGCCTGCGCCGCCGTGGCTGATTACCGTCCGGTTAATGCCGCAACGGAAAAAATCAAAAAAAATCAGGTCGAGATTGCTCTTTCGTTGATACGAAATGCAGACATTGTTGCCGCAGTGGCGACGCTTGAAAATGCGCCGTTTACGGTAGGTTTTGCGGCTGAAACGTGGGACGTGGAAACCCATGCGCAGCAAAAGATGGCTGCCAAATCATTAGATATGATTGCGGCGAATCAGGTTGGCGAGGCAGGTAGTGGTTTCGACAGCGATGATAATGCACTTTCAGTTTATTGGCCGGGAGGCTCGGTGCAACTACCTTTGGCGTCAAAAACAGTTTTAGCACGGACACTTATTAGATATATAGCAACGAGGTATTATGAAAAACATCCAGCTTAAAATTCTTGATGCGCGGCTTGGCGATGAAATTTCGCTGCCACATTATGCGACAGATGGCTCTGCGGGCATTGATCTGCGTGCTTGTTTAGATAAGCCGCTGAGCATTGCGCCCGGTGAAACCCATTTGATCCCGACAGGAATGGCGATTCATATGAGTGATGCAACGCTTGCAGCGGTGATTTTGCCGCGCTCAGGTTTAGGTCACAAACATGGGATTGTGCTGGGTAATCTAGTGGGTTTAATTGACTCGGATTACCAGGGGCAAATTTTTGTTTCCTGCTGGAATCGCGGCAGTGACACCTTTGTTGTTGAAATTGGCGAACGCATTGCGCAGATGGTTTTTGTGCCGGTGGTACAGGCTAATTTTGAAATTGTTGATGAGTTTGAAGAGAGTGACCGAGGTGAAGGTGGCTTTGGACATTCGGGAAGACATTAAAGATTGGGACTAAGGTTGCAGGTCTAAGTCCTGGTTTCTTAGTTCCGGACTTAATTTATAGAGAAGAAAATAAAGAATATGATGAATCAATACAAAGGAACCGGTGGCACTGTTGATGCCACGATATTTAAAGCCTACGACATTCGTGGCGTGGTTGATAAAACGCTGACCGATGATGTGGTCTATGACATTGGTCGCGCGATTGGCAGTGAAGCAGCTGCGCAGGGCCAGAGCAAAGTGGTGGTGGCGCGTGATGGCCGTTTGTCCGGTCCGGGATTTATTGCCGCGCTGAGTCAGGGGTTACGGGATGTCGGCCGTGACGTGATTGATGTCGGTTGCGTGCCAACACCGGTATTGTATTTTGCCACCCATCATCTTGAAACCGGCTCCGGCATTATGGTGACCGGCAGTCATAACCCGCCCGATTATAATGGCTTTAAAATTATGCTGGATGGGCAAACGCTGTCGGGCGATACGATTCAGGCGTTGCGTCACAGGATCGAGGTAAATGATTTTGCTGATGGCGCTGATATATCTGAGGGTAGTTTGGAATCTACAGATCTCAGCGAGATCTATATAGACAGGATCGTTTCTGACATTAAGCTGGCTCGGCCAATGAAGTTGATTGTCGATTGTGGTAATGGTGTGGCGGGTGAAATTGCGCCGCGTTTACTGCGTCGTTTGGGTTGTGAAGTGGTGGAAATGTTTTGTGAGATTGATGGCCATTTTCCGAATCATCATCCTGACCCCAGTAAACCCGAAAATTTGCAGGATCTTAAAAATACATTAGACAGTGACGGCGCAGATGTTGGGTTGGCATTTGACGGTGATGGTGATCGGCTCGGTGTGCTCGATAGCGAAGGTAAGACCATTTGGCCTGATAGGCAAATGATGATGTACGCGGTGGATGTGATCAGTCGAAATCCCGGCGCGGACATTATTTTTGATGTTAAATGCAGCAGTCATCTTGAACGGGTGATTAAAGAGAAAGGCGGTGTGCCGTTGATGAGCAAGACCGGACATTCGTTGATTAAAGCGCGCATGAAAGAAACCGGTGCATTGTTGGCGGGTGAGATGAGCGGTCATGTGTTTTTCAAAGAGCGTTGGTATGGTTTTGATGATGGGCTGTATACGGCGGCGCGTTTATTAGAGATTCTTGCTGCCGATGCGCGGCCCAGCCATGAGGTGTTTGCAGAGTTGCCGGATGCGTTGAGCACACCGGAGCTAAATGTTCATTTTGCAGAAGGCGAGCATTTTAAGTTTATGGAGCGATTCTCCGAACAGGCTGTGTTGCCCGATGCGGATATTATTTTAATCGATGGTATTCGTGCTAATTTTTCTGATGGATGGGGCTTGGTGCGTGCATCGAATACGACACCATCGTTAGTGATTCGTTTTGAAGCGGATAGCGCACAAAGTTTAGAGCGTATTCAAACATTGTTCAGGCAGGAAATGTTGAAAGTGCAGCCGGGTTTATCGTTGCCGTTTTAACTTGAATTCAGAGATATCACATCATAAGCTGTCTCTGATCAGGTTAGACTGCAACATTATATATAGAAGGAAAGATGATCGATGACGCTGAGTTCAGATAATGCCATGAATATTGCGCGGGTGCTAAGTGAGGCGCTGCCGTATATTCAGCGTTTCGCCGGGAAAACCATTGTTATTAAATACGGCGGCAACGCCATGGTGGATGATGCGCTGAAAAGCGGCTTTGCGCGTGACATTGTGCTGATGAAGCAGGTCGGCATTAATCCAGTGGTGGTGCATGGTGGCGGCCCGCAAATTGGCAAGTTGCTGGAGCGCTTAGGCAAAGAAACGCAGTTCGTTGCTGGCATGCGTGTCACCGATAGCGAGACCATGGATATTGTTGAAATGGTGTTGGGTGGACAGGTTAATAAAGAAATCGTCAGTTTGATCAGTCGCCATGGTGGCAGCGCTGTGGGGCTAACGGGGAAAGACGGTGGTTTGATCAAAGCGCGCAAGCTGAAATTCACACAGGATGCCCCGGAGATGAAGGCGTCCGAAATTGTTGATATCGGGCATGTCGGCGAGGTTGAATACGTCGATGCACGGGTGGTCGATATGTTGGGTCAGAGTGATTTTATTCCAGTCATCGCGCCGATTGGTGTCGATGAAAAAGGTCAGTCTTACAATATCAATGCTGATCTCGTGGCCGGTAAAGTGGCGGAAGTGCTGGGTGCCGAAAAGCTGATGTTGCTGACCAATACAGCGGGTGTGCTGGATAAAGATGAAAAAGTAGTGACCGGTTTGATGTCTGCGGACGTAGATAGGCTGATCGCCGAAGGTGCTATTTATGGTGGTATGCTGCCGAAGGTGCGTTGCGCACTGGAAGCTGTACAGGGCGGGGTTAATACGGCGCACATCATTGATGGTCGGGTTGAGCATGCCGTGTTGCTCGAAATTTTTACCGATGAAGGTGTCGGTACATTGATTCGCGATTGAGCTTGAAAGCTTGATGATCCTGCTTGTTTAAATTTGGCCATACGATGTTGGTGGTTTTGACTTGTAGGGGAATTAGCCGAGTGTTTACGCTTGGACTGGCTTGATCAGTTTATTCTTTTCCTGATTTCGCTATTAGCGAATATCTTTTCTTCATTTTCCGGTGGTGGTGCAGGTTTGATTCAGCTGCCCGCACTGATTTTTTTAGGGTTGCCATTCGGCATCGCGCTGGCGACACACAAAGTAGCTTCGGTCGCTCTGGGTGTTGGAGCAACCGTTCGCCATTTACGCGAAAGCACCTTAGAACGCCGCTTCGCATTGTTCATTTTGGCATGTGGCGTGCCGGGTGTAATTTTAGGCGCCGGTTTAATTCTAAACGTGCCAGATCGGCTAGCTCAAATAGCATTGGGTGTTTTAACGATTAGTCTGGGTATCTATTCCTCGTGTAATCCTGAGTTGGGACAATTGCATGCGCCGAGCCATCGTGACAAACCAGGTTACATCGTTGGCGGAATTATATTGTTTGTCATTGGCATATTGAATGGCTCACTCACCTCCGGCACAGGCTTATTTGTTACGCTATGGTTGGTTGGCTGGTTCGGGCTGGATTACAAGCGCGCGGTCGCCTACACGCTGGTGCTGGTCGGCATGGCCTGGAATGGCAGCGGTGCACTGACCTTAGGTTTGCTGGGTGATATAGAATGGAGCTGGTTACCCGCGTTGTTATTAGGTTCGTTACTCGGTGGCTATATTGGTGCTCATATGGCAATTACAAAAGGAAACTATTGGATAAAACGAGTGTTTGAGCTGATTACAGTAACGATAGGGTTGAAGCTCTTGCTGGCTTGATAGCTGTTATGATGTTTTTAGCTAGCACTAAGGTTAGTGTTGAGGCGGGATTTTCCTGCAGAATATTGAGCATGCTTTAAAGAGAGAAAGTAAATGGTTTGCATCTAGTTTGTTTTATTTAGGGCTACCTTAAGTTTCAACGCTTGATGCCAATATGAACAAGTAACCTTGGTGTTTATTATTTTTTAGAGGCTTTTTATGAAGATTTCGATTGTTGTGCCAATTTATAACGAAGAAGAGAATGTTGCAGAGCTTTATCGTGAAGTGAAGAATGTTTGCCAGGAAAATAATTACACCTTTGAAATAATTTTCGTTGATGATGGCTCCACTGATAATACGGCTGAAGTTATATCCTCTCTCTCTCCTGTAAAGTATATTCGATTCAGAAAAAACTTTGGTCAAACCGCAGCAATGGATGCGGGGATAAAACATTCTAGGCATCCTTATGTTGTAACGATGGATGGTGATGGGCAAAACTATCCCGGTGACATTCCAAAAATGATTCAGTATTTAGAGAATGAAAGCCTGGATATGGTTTGCGGTTGGCGAAAAGACCGCAAAGATGGCTTTATGAAAAACTTTATTTCACGAGGTGCAAACTTCTTACGGGGAATTTTAATCAATGATGGAGTGCATGATAGTGGCTGTTCATTAAAACTGTTTAAAAAATCATGTTTTGATGACATCCATCTTTATGGGGAGATGCATCGCTTGATGCCAGGTTTGCTGAAAATAAAAGGTTATAAAGTGGGTGAGACCGTCGTACATCATCGGCCTCGCATGCACGGTGTTACGAAATATAATTGGAAGCGTACGGTCAAAGGTTTCATTGATATGATATCCGTGTGGTTCTGGAATAAATTTGCTGCTCGGCCACTTCACTTGTTGGGTGGTGTAGGTTTATTTTTTATGTTGTTGAGCATACCTTCTGCGCTTATTACTTTGTTTCAATTTATTCGGGGTATGGGAATGTCGGAGACAGCTTGGCCGATGTTGACAGCATTCCTTTTTTTAAGTGGTTTGCAAATGTTTATTTCAGGCTTACTTGCTGATATTTTAATGAAAAATTATCATGAAAGTACCAAGGTGCTGCCTTATAGTGTTGAAAAAATTATTGAGAAGTAGGTGTGGTGTGTGTTGATAAGGGCGTCTCTCTTTTTTTGGTGAGAAAGAGAGTGGCATTATTTGTTTTATGCGCTTGAAAATCTTGTTGTGATAAATATTTCAGAATAAAAATACTGTTTATGAAAACTTCACTTCCTGAGTTTAAGAAAACAAGTTTGATTTCAAATTTCATTGAAAGATTAAGTCTGAAGCAGAGCTTTTTTATTTTGCTTGTGCTTCTATTCGCTGTCGGTTTTTTTGTTTTTAAAGATTATCTCCTTCTAGAGAAGCTTTACATATTTAAGGATATAGGCAGCGATACAGCTAATCAACAATTCCCTTTGTTTGTGCATATAAGCAAATACATCCAGGATTTTGGTATACCTACATGGTCTTTTAACTTAGGTATGGGAATGAATATATTTCCTATTGAAATTAAGAATCCTTTGTATTGGTTTCTATATATGTCATCTCCAGAGACTGTGGGATATAAGATTGTTTTTGTAGAATATGTGAAAACTATTTTGGGTGGGCTGTTTTTCTTTTTATATTTAAAAACAATTCGAATTCGTTCTTACTCTTCGATTGTTGGCGGACTTTTATACAGTTTTTCAGGTCTTATGATCTTAGGTGGTGGTTGGTACGGTTATTCTACTACTATGATGTTTTCAGCCTTGTTGTTATTTTCTTTTGAACTTTTATTGTTAAAAAATAAATGGTATTTGATGCCGTTGGCAGTATTTTTTCTTGCTGATTTTCGTTTGTATTTTGCTGGAATCTTTATGCTGATTTATTCGGCGTTCAGATTCCTTGATGTATATGGGTTCAACATTAAGAAGTATTTATACTTGATGGCGCGAATGATTGGATGTGGTGTGCTAGGTATTATGCTTGCTGCACCTTTTTTGGCATCCATAGCATCTAAGATTTTCAATAGCCCGCGAGTTAGTGGCGATGCTTCATTGGTCAATAAGTTTATGGATTATCCGGTTTTTGGATTGGAGTCTGCACATCATTACATTACTGTGGTTATGCGAGTATTTTCTAGTGATCTGCTGGGTACCGGGTCGCAATACAAAGGTTGGTATAATTATTTAGAAGCCCCTATTTTTTATTGTGGTTTGTTGACGTTATTGCTTGTTCCTCAGGTGTTTGTATTCTTGAAAGGACGGAAGAGAGTGTTGTATGGCTGCTTTCTTGGCATATGGGTGTTGATGATTGTATTTCCATATTTTCGGTACGCCTACACCCTTTTTGCCGGTGATTATTATAAAACGACATTGTCGTATACCGTCCCTTTTACATTGATGTTTTTCGGGGTACATGCGCTGAATAAAATTGATCAATTTAAAAAAGTAAATATTCCTGTGTTGGCGTCAAGTTTGGCTGTGCTGCTTATTTTGTTAAACATCTCATATGTTTTTCAATTTAACCAAGGCCAGGTGGTTGATGTGAGCCGCGTTTTAAATGGGCAGCTTCAGTTGGTTGTCACATTGTTTTTGATTGCGTATGCGGGGCTCATATTTATGCTCGGCATGAAAAATATGAAAGTGGTTGCTCAGATAGGTATTGTAGTTTTTTTAGCTATGGAGTTGGGGTATTTTTCATCTATTACGGTAAATAACCGTGATGTGATTACAGCAGCAGAATATGAACAGAGAGTAGGGTATAGCGATTATACCCTTGAGGCGCTTGAGTATATTAAGTCTAAAGACAAATCATTCTATCGTGTAGATAAAGGGTATTCTTCAGGGCCTGCGGTGCATGGAAGTATGAATGACGCTTTTATACAGGGGTTTTATGGTACACCCTCTTACTGGGCGATGAATAATGGCGCTTATATAAAATTTTTGCAGAAGCTTAATATAATAGAAACTGGTAATTTAACGCATGCTAAATGGGCGCCTGGGTTGACAAGGCCCCTGTTGAAAACATTTGGCAGTGTCAAATACTACTTGGCTAAGCAAGAGGAAACTCATCCTTTCATTAAGAGCAGTTACCAGCGAATCGGGAAATTTCAGGATGTGTATGCATATAAAAACAAGTTCTTTCTACCGTTAGGTTTTACGTATGGTAAATACATTTTAAAAAGTGATTTTGATTTGCTGCCGACTGCCCAAAAAGATGTTGCTATTTTAAATGCCTTCGTTATCGAAGATAAGGATGAAAAAAAATATGAAGAATTGTCATATTATAATTCAAAGCGGTTGTCTCAGTCCTATAGCCTGGCCAACTATCAGTCTGATATAAATGCCCTGAAAAAAGAGGCATTGATTATTACGTATCATGGCCAGAAGAGAATCGAAGGAAAAATAGAGGTTGAGAAACCAAAAATGCTTTTCTTCTCTATTCCGCAGGATGCTGGATGGCATGCAGAAGTTGATGGCCATTTTGTAGAGTTGGAAAAAATAAATATTGGTTTTACCGGTTTGTTGTTGCCCGAAGGCAGTCATGTTGTAAAGCTTTACTATAAAATGCCATATGGGCTATTGCTTTCTATTATTTCGATAATGGCTTTTTTTATATATATTGGATTGTTTTTTTATTCTAAAAGAGAAGGATCTTCTTTAGGCGTCAGATTATCGACGTAGTAGCTTCTCGGCGGTTTTTTGTCTTCTTTTGAACGATGATATTTGATGATTCACATTCCAGGGCAATAATGCCTCGATTTTTTCACGTGTAACCCGCTGTTTTACATTGATACTCGATTGAGATTGCCCTGAACTCATTTTTGCAGTGCGTTCTTCATTTCAGGTCACTACTCTTGGGATCCGTCAAAGATGCGTCGGACGTAGGCGGTGCTCCATACGCGCCGAAGAAGAAAAATAGGCCACCCACGAGGGAAACGGCAAGTACAATGAAATAAATCAGGAGCGATATGGCGACAGCAGGTTCCGGCGCAACACCGTATAAACCTAAAAGGTAAATGTGGGCCCATTCGCGTACGCCAATACCGTTCAGACTAATGGGAAGCATGGTTATCAACTGGATGAGCGCAACCATTGTCGCCAAGTGGAACAGGCCGATTTCTTGGTTCAGATCCAGGGCAAACAATTGGGTTATTAACACCACATTAAACACAAAAGCAAAAGAAATAAAAAGACCGATTATCAGGGCACGTGGATTCTCACGCAGCGTGTGAAGAGCGGTCGCCAATCGCTTGAGGAGATGTTTTACCTTGCTGATCGGAGCTTCAGAGGCTGTGGTGGTTTTCCATCGTAAAAGATAGACTACGGCCACCAATCCTAGTGTAACCAGGTTAATCAAAAGGGTCCCCCATACTAGCCATCCGTTGTTTAGAAAATCGCGGTAAACCAGCACGCCGATGCTGGCAATTTGCATAACAGCCAACAGCCCCAGAAACCGCTCCGCAATCAGCGCCACCGCCACATCGGCGCGCGACGCGGCATAGCGCTGGAGGAAAGCAAATTTCACGACGTCGCCGCCTACTGTCCCTGGTAGGAAATTGCCCCAGAAGATACCTACAAGATAGATGCGAAACGTAGGCCCTACGGGTATGATTATGCCCAGAGCGCGCAACAAAACAGCCAGCTTGACGCTACTGATGTATACGGAAAATAAATTCAGAGCGAGACACAGGCACCAAGTTAGCAAGGATACTTGCGCGAAGGAAGCCGCTAGTTCGCCTAAGTCGATATTGACAAGCAGTAAGGCCAGCAGCGCGGTAGCTACACAGATGCGCAAGACCGCCGAAAGCTGTTTCTTGTTCAATGGAGCGCCTGGCCTGTTACTTTGGCGGGCACATCCTTCTTCACGATGGCCCCTTCGGCAATGATGCTGTAATCACCTACCGTGGCGCTCGAAAGCAAAATAGCATTAGCTCCTATCCAGGTACCGTCGCCCACACGAATCGGTTTGTTTTCTGTTTCCCAGGCCGGGGTTGACAGGGAACCGACAGGAAAACGCCCTGTGCTATGGATGCGTACGTGGGACATGATTATGCAGCTACGAACAATGAAGCGATAGTACCCACAGGCAAGAGCGTAGATATCATGAGCATGGCTGCACTCAGAGTGCTCGCGCAGCGTACCAGTTGCGGCGCACCTCTGCGTCGTCACCCAGTAACTCAGGATCTTGGCGATTCAGATTGCCCCGTTCTCTGGTGTAGATTGCCTCCTGACGATAGAAAGGTAAGCCATCCACGAACGTAGAGCTTGCGCATTCCTGGAGTGCGGGGAGTTCCAGTTCAGCTTCATGGAACAGATCCTTGTTTGATCGATCCGCACTGATGCTAAACTGGCGCTTCCTCTGCAGCAGGATGTAATCAAGCAATTGTTCCATGCGCTGCTTTTCCTCGCTTAAGGCACGCTCTCTTTCTTTGACCGTATCCCGCAACTGAACTACCTCATCCTTGAGATGACCAGGGCCATTGTGAAGAGAAAGAACCGCTGAACTCATGCCAATAATTATAACAAATGAGTGCTGACAAAGCAGCAGTAGAATAAGGTAATCCCATTGTAAAGAAAACAAAAAGCAGCTGAGAAAATAACTACGTCGTTAATTTAGCGCGTACTCATCATAGTACAACTTTCACATTAGAGCGTTGGGCAGTTCAATGCATGATGTCTAGGGTAACGATAATTTTGGTGCTCTTTGACTTTGAATTTATAGAAAAATATTCAATTCAATTAAATCTTGCTGCGATTAAAAACATGACAGCTAAATCATTCAACGCTGAGCACTTCTCTAGCTTTTGATATGGCCACAAATTTTCAGCGGTATTAGTGCTGCCTTTCCAGTGCAGTACCTTGTCTTCAACGATATGCCCGCCTTGTGTTTCCATGTAGCAACGCACATTCTTTCTTGTGACCTTGAACTGGCCCCATTCCTCTCTGCTTATAGCTGCCTTGACAAAGTTAACCGGATTCCAGACGATGGGCTCGCAGACTACGATTAGGCCATTCAGTTTAAGGTGGTTCTTCATAACTGCGACCGACTTGATTGGGTTAGCAAAGTGATGCATTGACCCGCTAACATATATGCAGTCAAACATTACCTCAGTTGTAAAGTCTTCAGCGGGTGAAACTACATACTCGACATTTGAGTAATCAGAGAGCCTCTTCTCAGCTTGCTTCAACATCTCTTCTGAGGCATCAGAAAAGAAGAAAGATCCTATTTTCCTGCCATTGAGCGCCAAAAAATGGCTGGCATGAATTCCTGTGCCTCCACCAAGCTCCAGAATGTCCAGAGGGTGTGATGTGCTTTCAAAGTGTTCTGAAATAACACGGGAAATCTCTTGAATCTTGTAGATATGATTGGGGTTCTCACGTTTGAATTTCAAATCAAAGTCAGATGCCAGCTTTCCATAATGTTCGCGTTGAGCTTCAATCTTGCGTTCATCTATCTTCATCGGGCTGCTTATCCTAGATTTAATTTTGAATAGAAATGAGCATTCCTAGTATAACGGACCCACTGAGAAAATGAAAAACCACTAACCCCCCCCCTTCAGATGAATTGAAGACTTTTATATTTAGTCCCTCAATCTGCGTTTGAGGTCACCGATTGAACCCAGCCGATCACAATATAGCAAATGCAAACCGTCATAAAGTTATCCTGAAAAATTTGTACACAGCCCTAGCCGCGCTATCCTAACGTTAAAAATAGTGTTACTGCGACAGACCCTGCGGTTCAAGACAGATATGGCTTGGGGTTACAGAAACGCCTTAATATTGGTAATCTGCATGCCATGTCAAGCGCGACTGGAGTCACGCAAAAGACTATGTGGCAATGCAATGGTTAATGCTGCAAGTGGCGGGTAATTTACTGTCCGTCAATTGTTGAAAAAAAGGGACCATGAGTTGGATATTTACATAAGCCGGAAGGGCAATGGGGTCGATAATAAAGGATATGATAGTGACGGTTATTGTAGCTCAATAGAAGTAGAAACTTTGCTGGACGATCCCATCAAAGCGAAGAAATAATTGGACTGAGAACCATAAATCATTTTTGACAAATTAGTATCCAAAATGGCCAAGAAAAAATTTTCAAAAGCTGCTAAAAGAGATGGGCTTATCAAAAATCACGGCCACACTACATATAGTTATAGCAAATAGGGGGTTTACGCGTGAAAGCACTTATCTGCGGTGTCTCAGGGCAAGACGGGGCATATCTGGCTCAGCAACTGCTGGAAAGAGGCTATGAAGTTTTTGGGGCATCGAGGGATGCCCAGGTTTCACCATTCAGAAATCTGCAACGCCTGGGTATCAAAGAACAGGTCAATTTTGCCTCTATGGTCATCACTGACTTTCGTAGTGTTATAACTACGATCAGTAAAATACAGCCTGATGAAATCTACAATTTGGCAGGTCAAAGTTCTGTCGGACTTTCATTTGAGCAACCCGTAGAGACGATGGAAAGCATTGTAATCGGGACACTGAATCTGCTTGAAGGCATCCGTTTCATTGACAAAACAATTAAATTATACAATGCGGGTTCCAGCGAATGTTTTGGCGACATTGGTGCACAAGCTGCGGATGAATCGACACTGTTTCATCCACGAAGTCCCTATGCTGTTGCTAAAGCAGCTGCTTATTGGGAGCTGGCCAATTATCGGGAAGCATATGATTTACATGCCTGCACCGGGATCCTGTTTAATCATGAATCACCATTGCGGCCAACACGGTTCGTGACACAGAAAATCGTTGCGGCGGCATGCCGGATAGTGAATGGAGATACAGAAAAATTACATCTTGGGAATATTGATATTACCAGAGACTGGGGTTGGGCTCCTGAATACACCGAAGCAATGTGGCTGATGCTCCAACAGGACAAACCTGATGATTTTGTCATCGCAACTGGGAAAAGCTATAAACTTGAGTCATTTATTTCAGCAGTATTTTCTGCAGTTAACTTGGATTGGCATGATCATGTAGTAACTGACGAGATGTTTTCTCGACCGACAGATCTTTCAATAAGCAAGGCCAATCCAGAAAAAGCTGAAAAAGTACTTGGCTGGAGAGCAAAGATCGCAATGCCTGATGTTGCAAGAATGATGGTTGAAGCGCAGCAGCGAGTTATAACCGAATCTGGAGGGGTCGTGAAAAGTCGGATTTGTTGATAACAGCAGTGTAGTAAGCCGGTCATTCTTCTGCGAAGATTACACTACACAATAGAAGATCAAACAACCTGTTTGACCCATGGAAATCTATGAGTGTGGCGCAAAGAGGTAGAAATTACTGGGTCGATGTTGGGCTGGTGTGTTTCGGGACCACTTGTTGGAACATCTCCTGGCGGCGAAACTGGCGGACAAATTTATCGTAAGCGCCAAATAAACGACGTAGTTATTTTCTCAGCTGTTTTTTTGTTTTCTTTTGAATGGCACATTTGACCTTTCACATTCCAAGGCATTAATGCCTCAATCTTTTCAACGGTATCGGCAGGCAACTTTTTAACAACATGGTGCAGATACATATAGGGTTCTATCTCATTTGACCTCGCCGCTTCAATCAAGTGAGCACATCTGCTAGCGGCGGCGTCAGAAATGTAGTAAATCTGGCGATTTAAAATGCGGGCAAAAAAGAGGGCGTTGCGATGTACCACAGCTTCGCTGAGGCACTGGTAGGATGTTGATTGATCAGGTAGTCCACCTATATTAGGATAGATGTTCGGGGAATTGAACATCCCCTCTGACAAGCAAAAGATTGGATTGTTGAGCTTCGTCAGCTATATTCATGAAATCCTCACGAGTAAGTTTCACAATTTTATTTGCATGCTCTTGAATTTTATAAGTCTCAAATTCTTGTTTTAACAAAAAATTTGCAACTTCTTTAGGATCACATCCCGCTTCTCTGAAGCCATCTGGCCAAAACTCCATAAATATTGTCAGATCTTTGTTCTCTCGTAGAAGTCGATTCATTCCCTTCAGAGCAAAATATTCAAATCCCTGGATATCCATTTTCACCATATCCACTTTCGTACCAGGAGGCACCAGGTGATCGACTGTGTACATTGGCACCTCAATTCTCTGTTGCATACTGGTGTCATTGGCGTAGGTTCTATGGTCACCTAAGTTATGTTCGTTTTTATATAAGGTAATACTTCCATTTTTTTCTCCTATTGCGCATTTAACAGTATTAACTCTGGCGGAAAGGTGGTTGAGATCCAGGTTAGTCATTAACATAGAGAAATTATTTTCGTCAGGTTCACAGCTCATGACGTGACCCGAAGAGCCGACTAACTTTGCTAATATTACCGAGTGATATCCAATATTCGCGCCTATATCAACAACGAAGTGTCCATCCTTAACTATCTGCTCTATCAAGGAGACTTCATACGGCTCATACTTTCCAGTAGTCAATAAGAAAGAAACAACGCCTTCATCTCTAGGATCTACTTTTAGTCTAAAGCCCTCTAAATCCAAAACCATACATCCTTGCGGTCTGACTTTTGAATAAATTAAGTAATAAACTTGCTTAATCCACTTTACTTTTACCAAAGGTGTTTTACGAGAAATTCGAACAGCTAGTCCGAGAAGAGCTAATATAATCTTGCGCATTGTCTATCTTCTATAGTTTTTGTGGGCATCTTCTTCGCCACATTCTTGTCCGGTTCCCTCTACTAGGGAGGGGGTGTAGGATTCTATCTGTACATTTCAGCACAGACCAAGGTATTCTGACAACCTAAACCCTTATGGTTATAATTCTGCCTTAGCTAATTGTAAGCGCGGATTTAACTTTGAAGCAATTGCCGATGTCCGGGAATATGTGGCGGCGTATTACAGCTCGAAGCGTATTCATTCGACGTTGAGTTGCAAAGATACCGCATAGCTCACGAATGATACCTCCCATTTTGACTTAATGTGCCGTATATCGTTTTCCTGCTCCGTAAGTCGGAACGGCAGAGCCTTTTTGTGTCTTTCCGCCTCAGGCGGTGGTTTACCTAAATAGAATTAAATTCCCTGCACATCTGATGCACAATCACTGAAGAGTTTTTCAGAAAGCTCTAATGTCCAATATTTTTCGTGAATTATTATCATTCATTTTTCTAAATAACAAATGGTTGCTTCATAGGCTTTTGTAATGCGCTCTGCATAGTATTTCCTTATGTCATTGACATTGTTTGATTTTAACTCATTACTTAACAGGGGGTCATCAATAATTTTATCCATTGCATTAGCCAGCTTCTCAGCATCTTTAACAGGAACAAGAATGGCGTTAACACCTTCTGCTAAAAAATCGGTTTGCCCCCCCCTATTCGTAGAAATAATGGGAAGTTCACACTGCATTGCTTCCTGCAAAACGATACCAAATCCTTCATGGAGTGAGGAGAGGACATAGCAATCGGACAGAGATAAATATTGATATTTTTCCTTTTCTTCCACATAACCGGCAAAGGTGATCATTTCTTCAACATTTAAAGATTTTGCTGTGTTTTTAAGGGAGCTTTCTAAGGGGCCGTCACCAATCAAGATGAGTCTTGCGTTCTTATTTTTCATCAAAGCCAGGGCATTTATCAGAAAAGAAAAACCTTTTCTTTTGACAAGTCTTCCTGTGGTGACAAAATAAAAAGCACTATCATTTAGTCCAAGTGTTTTTCTATCTGATTTTTCAAAGGAAACAGGCCTGAAGGCAAGAGGCAAAACTTCGATATCTTTTTTAATATTAAAATATTTAAAAGCCTTTTGTTTGACGTCATTTGAAATTGCAGTAATCCTGTCTGAATGATTGATTACATAGGAAACAATTTTTCTCAATATAAAATGTCTGTGAGGTGATGCCTTCTTGCTAGGGTCATAAATGTCACCCCCTACAATGGTTAATGTATGGGGGATTTTATATTTTTTAGCAATGGCTAAGCCGGCAATTCCAGAAGGGATTGCAAACCATGTCCAGAGGTAATCAAATTTTTTGTTAAATAGAGCTGCAGCCATTTTTTGGCTGCCAAGGACAAAATGCAGCATAGACAAAAAAGTTGCCGTACTTCTATTTTTTCTCCCTTTAATCATCACTCGATGAACATGTATACCATCAACAAGCTCGTATTCCTTTAGGCCTTCAACGCCTGAGGTTAGGCAGTGAACTTCATATTTTTTACTCAATTCCCTGGCAAGTTCGTAAGTTGCTACGCCGCCGCCTCCTCCAAGTGGGGGGAATTCATAATTTACGATTAATATTTTTTTCATCAAATTATCTTTGTTGTATTTTAAAATTGGGGGCTGTCCTGAAGCGGTGAATTAGGGGGCTTCATTGTATGCTCGTGGTGAATTTTTAAAAGTATATGCTTAGTTTTGTGTTGTCGCTGATTGATGGGGTATTGTATCTAAGTTTTGGGTGTGGTCCGTCAATATGAGGTGGCATTTAGAGAGCATAGGACCCTATCTTTTCTGAAATAACATAACATCCTTCTATGTTTCGACATAACCGGAATATGTGCTGATTGATCCTGTTTAAGAGAAAAATAGTTTACTATTAAGTATAGATGTAGATGCTATAAAAAATAAGGTGAGTCATGGTTCAAGGTGACCAAAAGTAAAGTAGGTTGGGAAATTGTCTGATTGATGATAGCAATTAAATACCATAAGCTGTCTGATAGTCTTGAATATTTCCAAGTTCTTTTGTCATTTCAGGTTTTTCCATTAAATATTCCTTGAGGCTGTCGAGATTTACGATATTAGAAACTTGTACGCCGAATTCTTTTTCCACTTCTTGAATTGCTGATGTAGCACCTTGTCCACGTTCTTGGCGGTCGAGTGCTATAGCGACGCCGGCAAAGTTTGCCTGTGTATGGTTGATGATATCGACTGATTCACGAACGGATGTGCCGGCTGAAATGACATCATCTATTACCAGTACACGACCTTCCAATGGAGTACCCACGATAATGCCACCTTCTCCATGGTCTTTGGCTTCCTTGCGATTGAAGGCATAGGGTGCGTTGATTTGGTGATGATCATTTAACGCGATGGCAGTGGCGACGGCAAGCGGGATGCCTTTGTAAGCGGGGCCAAATAGCATGTCAAACTCGACGCCGGAGTTGTGAATGGAGGCAGCATAATATCGACCTAATCGCGCAATTGCATCGCCGGTATTAAACAGGCCGCTGTTGAAAAAATAGGGGCTGACTCGCCCTGATTTCAGTGTGAATTCACCAAAGCGTAATGCGCCGCTGGCAATGACGAAATCGAAAAAGTCGCGCTGATAGTCCTGCATATGAAATCCTGTTGTAAAGGTTGGTAGTTTTGTTTGTGGTTCAGGGTTATAAGCCCAATGCTCATGAGAGTGTCATGAGTGATGATAGCCTTGATTCTACATTAGTTTGAGGCTGAGATCCTTCGCTGTCGCTCGATGTATGGGCTCTCTCTACTCTTTCAGGTGGATAGGAGCTTCAAGCAACTATTAAGGATTTTTATTTGAGCTGTAATTGTAATGAGTCTAAAGGCTTGCTGCCTGAAAAAATTCCTCTTCTTTTTCATTGAGTAGTTCTACGCCTTCGCGAAATTGAGGGAAGGCGATGTCTTCGAGAGTATCCTTTGTTTTTTCAGGTTTTTTATCTTCATGTAAGGGTTCGATTAACAGGCCAATATTGTTGTCGGCATCGAGTGTTTGAAAGGTATACATTGAGATATTTGGCATCGTCATTGCGATATAAAGATTTCCTGGGATGGGTTCGGGCGACAGGATGATCAGCTTTATATCGCCGATGCGCAGGGCTGCATTTTGATTGAGTTTATCGCTAAAAAGAGCGGGGTAGAGGCGATACAACCAGGAACGATTGTTGATTAGTCCATCCATGGCAGACAGGCCTGATAATAACGCGCGGCCACTGTCGTGCAGATCGTATGAAATCAATGTGGGTTGTTTATCTTGATCCAGCGCTAAAATGTGCTGCCCAGAGTAGGGTAAGTCACCCGTGATAATGGTATGCGGTGAGCCAATGATGCGGTCTAGTGATTGGAAAACCAGCTCTTGAAGAATGTCACTTGAGATTGATGTGGTATTAGTAATATGAATGCTCATGATTGTCCTCGTTGTTGATTAATGACCGTATTGATGCGCGTGTTTGTTTTTCCTGCCACTGTTCTAGGTCTTGCTGTACTAGTTCGGCGATGCCCGTCATCTGGTTTTCGGGGTGATCACTTTCGAAATGGCCATAACTGGCGGGCAGATGGCTTAAAAATTGTTGGACCGCGATGGCGAGGGTTTTGTAGCAGCGTTG
>Ga0316204_10000315_pt1 | contig 196238 bp, 184 predicted proteins | sample 6monrhotite_MG_2_FD_205661 | JGI IMG/M metagenome (GOLD analysis project Ga0316204, IMG submission 205661) | Microbial mat bacterial communities from mineral coupon in-situ incubated in ocean water Damariscotta River, Maine, United States -... | ecosystem: Environmental > Aquatic > Marine >... | reverse complement strand
ATTTTGGACCTTGGCCCTGAAGGCGGCGACGGCGGCGGCGAAATTATCTCAGTTGGCACACCGGAAGACGTTGCAAAGTCTACCAAAAGCTACACAGGCCAGTATTTGGCCCCGGTTTTGGCCCGCCAAGCGGCAGAATAGTTCGTATTATAGCCCCGCTAAACGGCATGCTTGAAGTTTGTTCAGCTTGGCTTAAGCTTCAGTGCGCCAAACTATTGCCATTGTACTGCGTTTAGATTGCTCAACTGAAAATTACCCGGAAGAAATATTATGAAGTTCAACCGCCCGCTCCTGCTCATCGGATTTTCTTTGTCGCTGCCTAGTGCGCTAGCCCAAACAACGATAGCCGATGACATCACTGTTGAAGCCCCTATAAGCGCGGTCACCATGTATAGAAACGGCGGGGCCATTGTCACCCGCACGGGCACCTTTACCCTGCCCGCAGGCAACCACAGCGTTATCATCAGCGGCCTAACCGAAGATATGGACGATGAATATGGTGTGCGAGCGCAGTTCACCAGTGGGGGGGCACTGGTATCGCAAGTGCAACTGGAAAAACAATTTAGCGGCCAGGTTACCTCTGACACGCAGAAAGCCATTAACGCGAAAATTGAAGCTTTGATTGCCCAGAATACGGCGGATCGCGCATCGCTTGATTCGTTGAAAATTCAGCTGGACGTTATCGAAAAACTTGGAACAAATGCCGGCAACAAGGCAACTGACGGCAACTCAGATCCAGACACATTGTTTGCTGCCCTGCAGAAATCCCTTGAATTTGTTCGCACCAACAGCAGCGCAATCGTTGCAGAACGCACCGCACTAAATGCCTCTATCAGAGACCGTGACCGGGAAATTCTAGCTCTAAATCGCCAGTTGGAACAAACCGGTTCAGAGCGCAAAAGTTTTATCGACGCCAGTCTCGCCGTCACAAATGCCGCTGCAAGCAGCGTGACACTGCAACTTTCCTACATGGTGGATGATGCAAGTTGGTCAGTAGAAACCGATGCAAACCTTGATAGTGCCGCGGGAGCAGCCAGCGTAAGGCTTTTTGCCAATGTGAGCCAACAAACTGGTGAGAACTGGACCGACGTACCCCTTAAATTGTCGACGACAACGCCCTCAACTAACATCCGTAACAACAAACCGCGCCCGATATACATGAACCTGCAAGACCCAAAAGAAGCCCGTCAGCGCGCGCAGAGCGAACGTCGACTACAAAGTGCACCTGCTTATGATGTTGAGGAAGTTGTTGTGACCGGTTCGCGTACCAAATTCAATCAAACCAATTTTGATGCGGAGTTTGTGATCGATCAACCGGTCACGCTCACCTCTGATGGCTCAGAACAGCGATTTTTGGTTGCAACAGCAAGCGCGGACGCAGCGGTTGTGCTACGCACGACACCTCGTCAAGACCGCACCGCCTATGTTTATGCGGATGCTAAATTAAGTGGTTTCCCCTACCTTACGCGCCCTTCTGTGTCGCTAACCCGCGACGGTACTTTCGTGGGCAATGGGCGATGGCCGGACCTTCAACCGAATGAAGCCCTGGAGCTACCATTTGGGTCCACAGATCGTGTAAAGATTGAAGTAATTACGCTACCCAGCGAAGATGGCTCGAGTGGTATTTTCAACAAGCGCGTGAACCAAGAAGAGCGAAAGCAGTTCCGTATTACCAACAACAATACTGTCGAGGTAACAATCGAAGTTTTCGACCGTATCCCAACGGCTCGACACGAAGACCTTAGAATTGAATATTTAAGAGGTAGCACAAACCCCACAGTAAGCGACGTTGACGGCCAACCCGGCGTTATCATGTGGCGTAAGACAATAGCCGCCGGTGAGACATGGGCGATCAACAACTGGTATAAAATCAGTTACCCGCAAGATAAAAGGGTCGTGCGAAACTAGAGAACAAATTAAGCTCAACGCTTACTAGTAAAAATATGCAGGCCAGTAAAAATTTGCTGGTAAGTGATCTTTAACTTCTCGATCATAAGTTTATACGATACCCATACTCAATTTTTTGAAATGGCGCTGATGGTCAGTATAAAAGCATTACAATTGTCGGATGAAAAACTTTTACGTAGGGCCATGATCACATTGGCCGCCCTATTGTTTTCGTTGATAGGCTTTACCGCCAACAGCAAACAAGAAAACCCACAAACCCGCGCTGATGAAGGCGGTCGGATCCCCATTCCAATCGCGGCTCGCAACGATGTTCTTCCTTATGTCACAGACGGTGCAACTGCCGGTCTGGAAATCGAAATTATTAACGCCGTCTTCACAGGCACACCCTATAGACCTCAATTTATTCAGTTGCCGCGCATGCGCATGATTCAAATGTTTGCCTCCAATAACATTGAGGGCGTTCTTACACAAAACAACAGTTTGCAAGGTAAGGGCTGTATCACTGACTGGTATATCAAGCATCAGAATGTCGGCATGACGCTGTCCAACCGAAACATCACGCTTGATGGCCTGCAGGACATTTCAAAACTTTCAATCATCACTTTTGATGGTGCCCGCGAATTCATTGGTCCAAATTTCGCCTCAGAGGCGCGAAAAAGCCCCCGCTACATCGAATCTTCCGACCAGAACATTCACGTATCTTTGCTGTATTTAGGCTATTTTGATTTGGCAATCGGTGATGAATGGATTCTCAAACTGGCGCAATTAAATCAAAAACATAAATCTGACAATTTTCAGCCCTTGACCACTCATCGCATTTTGCCATCAACCCTTTATGCTGCACGCTTCCATGAACAAAAGGTTTGTGAAGCATTCAACACAAGTCTGGCCCAGTTGCGGGAAAGCGGCCAATATCAAGCTATAATTGACCGTCACTTCAATGAAATTTCCGCCCAAATTTCCGTATATGAAAATGAAATGGCCTCAACGAAAAAACCGTAACCCGACCGCGATATTTCTTTTGATCAATTACTAAAAACTGCTGCCAGGCTGCTGTAAAAATTCAACTTCTTCCGGTGTACTCTTCCGGCCCAGAATATCATTGCGGTGCGGGTAGCGGCCAAAACGGTCAATTATTTTCTTGTGGGCATATTCGAACTTTAAATTGCCTTCCAGCCCCGGCTCATCAAATATTTTGACCGCCTGTTCATGAATGGCAAGGCTTTCGCTGTGCATGAAGGGCATATAGAGGAAACTCCGCCAGTCTGCCGCCCAGCCTTCCTGAACATTCAAAGCAACAGCTTCCTGCGCCAACACAAGCGCCAAACCATCGCTTGCAAACGACCGAGCGTCGCCGCGGTACATGTTGCGCGGAAACTGGTCCAGCACAATAACTTCGGCGAGTCTGCCCCGCCCGCTTGTACGCCAATGAGATAATTCTCCGGCGTGGGCTGCGACATGAACTTTGCCAAACCGGCGAGTGATCAAGGCGTCAAAATCATCTGATTTTTTCCACCACGCTTGCGGACCCGCCTCGGCAAACCAAAAATGTAAAATATCTTCCGGTCTCATAAGCTTAACCTTTCTTTAGGCAGTAGCACGCGGCGTCATGCGCACAATGGCCTCGGCAAATTTCGCAGCCATCTCAACCGTAGCATAATTGATTTTCTCAGCGGTGTCTTCCGGCGTATGGATGGCGGTCATCTGGCCTAAATGGTCGTAAGACGCCAGCGTTACTGCAGGAATGCCGTCGCGAACAAACCAAATGCTGTCAAAATCTCCAACATGATGAGTGCCAGCGCCAACCCTGCCAAAATTCTCGTTTGACTGAGAAGCGATTGTCGCCGTTTCAGTAAGCGCATTTGAATAGTTCACTGCAGTAAACCCGCCGCTTTTCTCAATATATTTGAGGTTCTCGCAACCAACCGTATCAAGGTTAATCACATAGGTTTTGCGCGCCTTCAGTTCTTCTCGGTGGGTTTGCCAATAATGCTGCGCACCAAGCATTCCTGCCTCTTCGGCGCTGGTTATCACAAGCCTTACTTCAGCATCTTCCGGCATATGACGCCAAAGGTGACTGGCGGCGGACACAGCGGCGGACACACCACTAAGGTTATCGTTGGCACCCGGCACATAGCCAAGTCGCCAAAAATCAATCGAGGTCAGCACCTTCGCCCCAATAATTAACCCAACGATCACCAAACGAGTGACGACATCAATGTCACCTACAAGCCCTGAGATCATGGGAACAACCACACCAAGGCTAATTAAACCTGTAGAGAGATACACAGATGTTTTGAAATTACGAACCTGATTGGGCCTATAGGCAAAAGAAGCGGGCGCGCTGTCGAGATGAGCCATCAGGATAAACAGCCGCTTGCCTCGCCCTTTTTTCGCAACCAAATTGGCCGTTGCTCGTTGAGCGCCCCACCAAATCAGCGGACTAACTCGCCAATCCATAAACAGAAAAAAGCTGATAAAACCGAGTGACCCCAAAAGCATCATGATGGCTGGCATCAAGTTGGCACCCATCACCGCTGCGCTCGCAATTAAAGCCGATAACCAGAAAAACCGCAGATAACTGGGCGGCGCATCAAAGCCCTCTTCGGTTATGTCCACCTCATATTCACCAGTAAGGAGCGTAATCAGGGTTTCACGCGCCTCCATTTCCTCCTCTGTGCCTACACCCCGGTGCGGCCACAGGCACAACCGGTCAAAAACAGCCTTAGCTTGCAGTGGCATACTGTAAAACCCCGTAAAATATGACAAAAGGCCATATACGCTTCGTTTTTTTCTTACAATGTTTCGCTGCCTCCGGTAAACAGGCGCGACCAAATAAAAGGAACGATATTCCAGATGACCGATACACCCAAACCAGTTCATATTGTTGGCGGCGGCCTCGCCGGATCTGAAGCCGCATGGCAGGTTGCCCAGCGTGGCGTGCCTGCGGTTTTGCACGAAATGCGGCCAGTGCGAAAAACCGACGCCCACCACACAGACGGTTTGGCGGAACTGGTATGTTCTAATTCCTTCCGGTCTGACGATGCCGAAAACAATGCTGTCGGCCTGCTGCACGAAGAAATGCGCCAGATGAATTCGCTAATCATTGCTTCCGCAGACAAACACAAAGTGCCGGCGGGATCAGCGTTGGCGGTCGACCGCGACGAATTTTCGGCAGAGGTAACCGGCAAGCTGGAAGCACATCCGCTTATTTCAATTGAACGCGAAGAAGTTGCGGGCTTGCCCCCCAAAGACTGGGAAAGCGTTATCATTGCCACCGGGCCGTTGACATCACCAGCCTTGTCAGAAGCCATTCTGGAGCTTTGCGGCGAAGACAGCCTCGCCTTTTTTGATGCCATAGCGCCGATCATCTACAAGGAAAGCATTGATTTCGACACTGCCTGGTTCCAAAGCCGGTATGACAAAGGCGAAGGCGCCGATTATATCAACCTGCCGATGAACAAGGAACAGTATGATGGCTTCATTGAAGCGTTGAATACCGGCGAGAAAGCCGATTTCAAGCAATGGGAAAAAGACACACCCTACTTTGAAGGCTGCATGCCCATCGAAGTAATGGCAGAACGCGGACCGGAAACTCTGCGCTTTGGCCCCATGAAACCCGTTGGCCTGCAAAGCCCTCACCAGGAAGGCCAATGCCACGCTGTCGTGCAACTGCGGCAGGACAACAAACTGGGCACGCTCTACAATATGGTTGGTTTCCAAACCAAACTGACATACGGCGAACAAACCCGAATATTCAAAACCATTCCCGGGCTTGAAAATGCGCAGTTTGCCCGTCTTGGTGGCCTCCACCGTAATACTTTCATTAACAGCCCAATGGTTTTGGACGACCTGATGCGCATGAAAGCAGACCCACGCCTGAGGTTTGCTGGCCAGATTACCGGCGTTGAAGGCTATGTGGAAAGTGCCGCAATGGGTTTGATGACAGGTGTAATGGCTGCAACAGAAATGCTGGGTGGCACGCCCACCACGCCGCCAGACACAACTGCGTTTGGTGCATTGATTCATCATATCACTGGCGGGGCTGACGCAAAAACATTCCAACCGATGAATGTTAACTTCGGACTGTTCCCGCCAATGGAAGGAAAAATGAAGAAGAAAGATCGCAAACCCGCCAAAGCAAAGCGTGCTCTAGATGCTCTTAATGTATGGATGGAATCGCTTGACGTCTAACTTAGGCTCATCCAATCTGCGCTCCTGTTAAATTTGGGATCAGCAAGGGGGCTTCATGTCAGTCACAAACGTTATTAAAGCCGCTGCATTGTCTGCGGCATTCATCGCAACAACAAGCACACTAGCAAACGATCAGCCACCGCTTGAGGAAGCAACCGTTGAAACAGCAAGGGTGCTCCGTGACGCCGCCTTGGGTGATGATACAGCCTACAGTCTACTCGAATCGCTCACCACTGAAGTAGGGCCTCGGCTTGCTGGCAGCCCGCAAGAACAGAAAGCGATTGATTGGGCCGTCGCTAAGTTTAAGTCACTTGGTTTCGATAAAGTATATACTGAGCCGGTCCAGGTACCTTATTGGGAGCGTATCTCTGAAAATGCACGTGTTGTCAGCCCCTTTGCTCAGCCTCTGCATGTTACGGCTCTTGGCAAGTCTGCCGCCACTCCAGCCGGCGGTGTAACAGCCGAAATTGTGCATTACGCAACATTTGAAGACCTTCAAGCCGCGGATGCGGATGATGTTAACGGCAAGATTGTTTTCATCTCCAATCGGATGGAGCGCCATATTGCCGGCAATGGATACGGGCCAGCCGTACAGGCACGTGGCCGCGGAGCCAGCGAGGCGGCACGTAAAGGCGCATTGGCACTCGTTATCCGGTCCATCGGCACTGATAGCCACCGCGTACCACACACGGGCGGGGTTAATTATGACGCTGAGGCCCCGCGCATTGCCGCGGCCGCACTATCTAACCCGGACGCTGACCAGCTGGAGCGTATTCTAAAACGTGGCAAGCCGGTAACCTTTCACCTTGATATTCAAACCAAGGACCACGGCATGGTCGAGATGGCCAATGTCATCGGCGAGATCACCGGCACCACATCGCCAGACGATGTTGTCATTCTCGGCAGTCATCTTGATAGCTGGGACCTGGGCACCGGTGCCATTGATGACGGCGCAGGTGTTGCCATCACTATGGCGGCGGCAGACATGATTAAACGCTTGGCACCCCGGCCAAAACGAACCATTCGCGTCGTTCTTTTTTCTGCTGAGGAAGTTGGCCTTGTTGGCGCGCGCCAATATGCTGAAAGACACAAGGGCGATCTCGAGCATCTGATTATCGGCGCTGAATCTGATTTTGGCGCTGGCCCGGTGTGGGCCTTGGCCTCAAAGGTGCGACCTGATGCAACCTTCGTTGTTGATAAGATGGCGCAAATTATGGGCTCGCTCGGCGTTGTAAGAGCGGACAGGGTAGCGGGTGGCGGGCCGGATGTTGGTCAGCTGGGGCGTATGGGTATGCCAGTTATCGACATGATGCAAAACGGAAACCAGTATTTTGATTTGCACCACACAGCTGACGATACTTTGGATAAAGTAAATCCGGATGACATTCGTCAAAATGTGGCTGCATGGGTCGTATTTGCTTATATTGCTGCCGATTGGTCAGGCACCTTCTAATCAACGTGACAGGCAAATAAAAAAGGAGCCCTAAAGGCTCCCTCCATCAAATTCGTGTGTAGCCCGTAGCAGGTAATTGCCTGCTATTCGCCGTTACTGGCCTTTTCAGCGTCAGCATCGGCTTTCTCGGCCTTGTAAGTGCCGAGGGCCGCAGTGACTGTGTCCAGGGCAACACAGCCATCCGTGCATAGCCGTGCGAGCTTGTCACGATTAGCTTCTGCCCGTTCGAACATATCTCGCTTCAAAAATGCCACCGCCTGCGCTTCAAGGGCTGTATAATCGTTTGGATCAATGGCAAGCGCCTGACGATAATATTTCAAACCACGTCCCACCCGGCCTTGCGCTTCATGGGTTTTGCCTAAGCCAATCAGGGCATGAAGGTTGGCAGGGTCAGCAACCAATGCGCGTTCAAACAAAACCTGTGCCTCATCAATTTTGTCAGCCTTTTGCGCTGTTGTCGCCTCTCGAACCAAAACCCGAGAAACATCTTTATATTTGTCATCGGCAGATAATTGACCGGTGAATGCAAGTGCCCCAACAAGGGTTGTAACTGTTAAAAATCGAACGCGCATCAAGTAACCTCGTAACTCTTTAGATCAAAGCTTCGCTTAACTATAGCCAGAATTTCTTAATTGTCTGTATCTTTCCTAAAGGAAAAAACACTCAACCTCGTCTCTGGCTTTAAGTGATTGTAGCCAACCAGCAATAAACTGGCGATCAATAAAACACTATATTCCATGCCGTTTCGGCCCAGACCTACGACAAACCAGCCTTCCTGCATATGCACCATAACAATCCCGGCCGCATAAATGCTGGCGTATAGTGCGCACAAAAGGGGCGTGAAGCGCGAGCCGAATGCCATCACAATAGTGCCAACTATTTCCAGCAAGGTAATTGCCCAGGCAATAAGAATCCCTAACGGAAAACCCTGTGCGTCAAGAAACCCGCCAAATGGCTGGACCCCATCAGAAAGCATGCGCGCCCATCCATGGGCCGCAATTATCCCACATAGCAATAGCCTGAATAGAAACAACCCGGAGTTTCCGGTGCCCGAATGTGCGTTATTGATATCTTCTGTCATCGCCCGACTTCTTATCTGAGACTTGAACCAGACAGAAGAAAGCTAGGTTTTCTCAAGGATGGCAACAAAAAAGCCGTCAGTCTGGTGCTGGTGCGGGACGAATTGCAGCATGGCTTCATTTTTTGCTGCTGAACTCGCAGGTGGACTGTCCAGAACCTTACTCCAAACTGATTTGTAGTTAACCAGCTTCCAGTCTGCCGTACCATGAGCGGTGAAGAACGCATCAACCACCGCTTCATTCTCTGCGGGCAGTATGGAACATGTCATGTAGATAAGCCTGCCGCCTGGCGCGACCATTTGCGCACCTTCTGTCAATAGCTTCAGCTGGACAGCGGCATAGTCCTTTATTTGATCTTCTGACAAACGCCAACGCTGATCAGGGTTGCGCCGCCACGTGCCTGTGCCAGAACACGGTGCATCAATGACAACACGGGCCGCTTTCCCGGACATTTCTGCCAAAATTTCAGCGCGTTTGGCTCCTTGCTCCGGGATCGCCTTAATCTGGATGTTCCTGCACCCTGCTCGTTTTGACCTATTCGACAGAGCAGATAACCTTTTTGCGGAGGCATCAAAGGCAAACAATTGACCCTTGTTATCCATCAATGCCGACAACAACAGGCTTTTGCCGCCTGCACCGGCGCAAAGGTCGACCACTGCCATACCGGGCTGAGCATCTGCCATATAGCAAGCCACCTGCGCGGCCTCGTCCTGTACTTCAATTTTCCCTGAGATATATAAATCTGTACCTGTCACCCGAACTTTGCTATTTGATCTATATCCGATTGGTGAATATTGTGTTTTTACAATGTCTTCTGATATTTTTTTAAGTTCTTCAATTAATACGTCTACTGCTTTTGTAGGGTTGCTTCTGATATCCAGCGGCGCGGTTTCGTTCAGGCTATCAATCGCCGTATCAAAGCTTGCACCGAACCTTTGGCGCAGCGCAGGCTCAATAAACTCTGGCAGCTCAAGTTCAGCTGAAATGGGCTTACTGTCAGCGTTCTCCAGGGTCGAAAACTGGTCAATTGCAAGCTGTTCCGCATCTGACAATTTATCTGGGCTGTGAGCGGCATCATCACCAAACAATGTAAGTTCATTTGCTGATGTATGAGCCAAATAACTAATCAACAGAGATCGGCCAGAAACCGGTAGGCCTGCATTTTCTATCCGCCAGAGATGATGCCCTCGACGGCGAATAACATCATACGACAGAGTTGAAATCGCCCTGCGATCTTTCGAACCGATAAACCGTCGGTTCCTGCAATAATCCGCAACGACCCGGTCTGCTGGCGCAGAAAGCGTGCGAATGCCCTCCTCAACCCCATCAAGGATTTCAATAACCGCTTGAAGGCGAGCTGCTGGACGCATTATAAATTCCCTGACGTTGTTGAAGGTTGTTTACACATAGTGGTCTTGCTCGAGCGAAAAGACTGCTTCTTCAACCATTTTCTCGAGTGCCTCGGAATAACTATTCTCCTTGGCCAATTGCTTAAATCCATTCTTGGTAAGAACTTGTACCGACCCTAAATTAGTTAATGCAACACGCGCATACAACGGACGCTCCACAATCACTTGCAAAAACTGACGCACGGCTTCTGTTGCAATTCCCATGCTCCAAAAAGGTCTACCAATCCAGTAGCTTATGGACGGCTTTCCTAACTGTTCAAAAAAGGCAATATACCCAGCGACATGCGTCTCCGCCATCACAGCTCGGCATACAATCTCAGGATTTTCCATTAGTCGCTGCCATTTCGAATAAAAGGCAGCTTTGTCACGAGGATGTTTTGAGCCGAAAGCTGCCATTTCATTAGCCTGTACATCCGTTTGATGTTCAAAGAAGAACACTAAATCGTCAGCTTCAACGGCTTTTAAGACCACATCGGGCATACTCAATTGCCCTTTCAGTTTCAGCTAAAAATCGATACCAATATTTGATATCTATCCAGCCGGGTAATTGGGAGATTCGCGGGTGATGGTTACATCGTGCACGTGGCTTTCCTGCAATCCGGAATTGGTGATGCGAACAAACTTGGCCTTCGTGCGCATGTCATCAATCGTCCGATTGCCTGTATAGCCCATGCTGGCCCGCAGGCCGCCAACAAGCTGATGTAATACGTTCGACGTACTTCCCTTGTACGGCACCTGCCCTTCAACGCCTTCTGGAACCAGTTTCAGTGCGTCTTTGACGTCATCCTGAAAATACCGGTCCGCAGAGCCTCGAGCCATTGCGCCAACAGACCCCATACCGCGGTAAGCCTTATAAGACCGCCCCTGATACAAGAACACTTCGCCCGGCGCTTCCTCGGTGCCAGCAAGCAGTGAACCCACCATGCAAAGGTTGGCACCTGCGGCAATTGCCTTGGCAACATCACCAGAGGTTCGAAGGCCGCCGTCTGCAATGATGGGAATATCCTGCTTGATCGCCGCTTCAGAGACGTCATTAACCGCGGTTAGTTGCGGCACACCGACACCGGCAACTATACGGGTGGTGCATATTGACCCTGGGCCAATCCCCACTTTCAAGCCGTCCGCACCAGCGTCAATTAAAGCTTTAGCAGCTTCTTCTGTCGCGATATTTCCGGCGATCAATTGAATATTGCCGAAGGCTTTCTTAATACGCGTCACTTGCTCGATCACGCGGGACGAATGGCCGTGGGCGGTATCCAGAACGATCAGGTCACATTCAGCATCAACAAGCGCGCCAGCGCGCTCAAACCCTTTGTCACCAACAGTTGTGGCAGCAGCAACGCGCAAACGACCCTTGGAATCTTTACAGGCATTGGGGTGTGCAACAGCTTTTTCCATGTCTTTCACGGTCACCAAACCAACGCAGCGATAATCATCATCAACAACAATCAGTTTCTCAATCCGGTGCTGGTGGAACAAACGCTTTGCTTCTTCGGAAGAGACGCCCTCTTTGACCGTAATAACTTTTTTGGTCATCAATTCACTGGCAGGCTGTTCCATGTGGGTGGCAAATCGCACATCACGGTGCGTTAAGATGCCGACCAGCTTGTTGGCGCCTGTGCCTTCGCCGCGTTCAACAACCGGAATGCCTGATATCTTATGGCGGCTCATCAGCGCCATTGCGTCAGCCAGTGTCTGATCGGGGAACATGGTTACCGGGTTAACAACCATACCAGATTCGTATTTTTTCACGGACCGAACCATTGCAGCTTGTTCTTCGTCGGTCATATTTCGGTGCAAAACACCCATACCGCCCGCTTGGGCCATGGCGATAGCCATCGGCGCTTCCGTGACTGTATCCATCGCTGCGGACAATAACGGAATGTTCAGGTTAATGGCTTTGGTAACACGCGTCGCAACATTCACTTGTGCGGGCATCATATCACTAGCGGCGGGTAGAAGGAGAACGTCGTCAAAGGTCAGACCGAGGCGAATATCCATGATAGTTCCTGCGTTTCTAGGGGCTTCGCGCCAGTTAGCGCTGTGGCCCTAGCCTTTCAATCTTATGTGGGAAAGGCGAAATCCACTTGGATCCAGGGTTTGGATGTTCGCGCTTCAATACCGCGAAGCGGCCCCAAAATGCAACGGGATTCTGCACGCAGGGCCGCATGCCGCCGCAAGACTGCTATTCAGGTCACTCTTTTGCGGGTTTTTTGCCTTTAAAACCTTGAGCAAGAACGAACCATTCCTTCGAATCGGCCCGACTGGCAGGTGGCTTTGCATGTTTCACAGACTTAAAGTGCTGTTGCATTCTGGTCATTAGGGCGGTGTCACTGCCACCCTGCAGCACTTTGGCAACAAATGTACCACCGTCGCCGAGAACTTTGATCGCAAAATCTAGGGCTGCTTCGCACAGCGCCATTGTTCGCATCTGGTCAGTTTGACGGTGGCCAGTTGCAGAGTTTGCCATGTCTGAAACAACCAAATCCACAGGCCCATCAAGGGCCGCCATCAACCGGTCCTCGGCATCTGCGTCCAAGAAGTCCATCACCCAAATTTCAGCGCCCGCCATCGGCTCTACTTCCTGAAGGTCAATGCCAATGATTTGAGCTGTTGAAGGTAGTTTCTTGGTTAAAATCTGTATCCAGCCTCCAGGCGCGCACCCCAAGTCTACAACACGTCTCGACCCCTTTATGAAGTCATAACGATCATCCAGCTCCAGCAGTTTAAAAGCCGCGCGTGTCCGGTATCCCAGACGGTTGGCCTCCGCCACATAGGGGTCGTTCAATTGACGCTGCAGCCAACGGGTTGACGACGGCTTTCGGCCCCGAGCTGTCTTCACCCGCACCTTTGCGCCGCGTGCACGACTTTTGGTCTGCGATTGCCTGTTCCAGCCTTTTGACATTAACTAGCCCGATCTTTGTAACTGTTTTTCGGCTGGCTTTCGCCATGCCCTGCCCCGCCGGTCGGCGGCTTGGTAACATGCCGCGGCGGCTCATCAATTTGCATCAGGCCCCTTAGAATGCCTTCCCGAATACCTCGGTCTGCAACCCGCAAACTTGGCATCGGCCACCTGTCCAAAATCGCCTCCAATATAGCGCATCCAGCCACCACCAGGTCAGCTCGCTCCTCACCGATACACGGCTCAGTTGCCCGCTCTTCAGGAGACATCTCGGCTACCTTTCGAGACAAAGCGCTAATGTCCTTGGATTTCATCCAGGCGCCATCCACTTTATCGCGAATGTAACGAGGTAGCCCCAAATGTAGACTGGCAAGTGTTGTCACCGTTCCCGACGTACCCAAAAACTGTGTATCAGGGCCACCAAAAACTGCGCTCAAAGCATGAGCATTTTCAAACGTCTCAAGCTGCCGCGCAATAGTGTCTACCATTGCCTTATAGCGCACCCCAGCGCCAGCTGTGAACTCGCCAGCATATTTTTCTGTTAAATTAACCACTCCCCAAGGAACTGACATCCACCCATGAATTTCATTGGCGCGCCCCCGATGACATTTAACCCAGATCAGTTCGGTACTCCCACCGCCGATATCAAACACCAGAACATCCTTCATCTCTGGTGCAATCAGAGATTGGCATCCCAGCACAGCCAAACGTGCTTCCTCGCCGGCGGAGATTACATCAAGGTTGATGCCTGTTTCCCTTTTTACGCGCGCCACGAACTCTTCAGAATTGTCGGCGATGCGGCAAGCTTCTGTGGCGACATGGCGCATACAATTTACATTTCGGCGCGCTAATTTTTCTGCGCATACCTTCAAGGCTTCAATGGTTCTGTCCATTGCGTCTTCCGACAAGCGGTTGTCCTGACCAATGCCCTCGCCCAACCGGACAATGCGCGAAAATGCGTCAATGACCCTGAACCCATTTTTCGATTGTTTCGCTATGAGTAGACGACAGTTATTCGTACCTAAATCAATCGCGCTGTAGATTGCACTTCTACGAGGCTTAGATCGTTCTCGAGGTGTTCTTTGGTTTCGGCTTCGTTTTCCGGAACCACTGCGACGTTGATGGATTTTGTCTGATGGCTTTCCTGCGGTCTCATCAGTCTTTTCGCGCCGATCACCTGCACTGTTTTCAGCACTGATGTCCAAGGACATAACATTTCTCTTTTACTATCCGCGATTGAACTCAACCGCTCACTTACCTTTTCATTAGCACCAAACAAACGCAAAGCCAATTGGAAGGACACCAGAGTTACAAAAATCCTGCAGAAATATTATGTTTTCTGTCCTTTGTTCTTATTTTGTTCTTGACAGGCCGCGCGGCACTCAATAAGAACAAAAACAGAACATTGGAGTTTGTCATGAGCATAAGTCACATAATTGTAATTGGTCTTTTCATCGTTTTAGGTAGCCTAGGGCTTGCCATGATGCAATCTGCATTGAGCATGGTTTGGAAAGCATCGGGCTTTGCTTTGCGTAACCGCTCCGCCGGTAACCAAAACGCAAATAGTCGTATGACGTTCGCCAAAGTTGAAGCAAGCCGACCAATTAATTAACGTCTGTTTAGCCGCTGAACAGATATGCATGTCAGGTGGATACAGGTGTATTTTAAAAGCTTTATGGCGAGAGATATGTCGGGCAAAAAATAAGGCGCGGTGCGCTGCCACATAAGGCAAAAACACCGCGCCTATTCCGAGCGAAACCCCCAGGTGAGGCCCGGTATCAGATACAAACGGGCGGCAGCAGCATCGTGCGCCAAACAACTGGTATCACCTCCCCAAGTTAACCAGTATAGCCTATTTCAACTGATGGAATGTCATCGAACTGGATTCGCTACGTGCTGTCAAGTTTCGTTCACAAAAATTTAACAATCACGCCCACAGCAACCTAGAACTGTGACTTTTATGCTTCGGAATTAAATGAGTGATACAAATTACTTCAACAAAAGTTGAATATTTTCACAATAAAATGGGCGACTTCAAATGCAGATCTTTGTTAAAGAATCATCCAATCGGTTCGCCTTGATACTCTGAAACCCGGCAATATTGATCTGCACTAATTCGTTTAATGCGAGTACAAAGCGCATCAGCTTCCTGCTCGTTAATCAGCGGCCCAGCCACGAGGCGCATGAATGTGCCAATGCCCTCCTGGCTTTGTACATACAATAAGGGCGTTAATCCCTGTAAGTCTCCGGCATAAGCTTGCGCCAAATTGCTCCAACCACTACTCACCTGATCTTTACTGCGAAACGACGCCAAGTGAACACCAAAAAATGCTTCCTCACTTCGCTTTACATTACTGACGGGGGTTGCATCAGATGGGTCGAGAGCATCGATGTCCGCATCTTTCTCTGCGCGCCCCGTAGGCGCTTGGGCCTTGGCAACAAAAGCCGGTGCATTATTCTCGGCCATTTCAACAGAAAACAATCGGTTTTCCAATTTTTTAAGCTGGTCGCGGATGACGGAAACGTCATTGCGAACGCGACCAACAGACGCCTCAATTTTCGGGTCTTTTTCTACTGTGGCCACTTTTTTGTTAATATCGGCAAGAACAGATTCCTGGGCTCGCACATGCTGTACTAATTCAACATACAGCCGTTCCAAAGCATTGAATCTGTCTCGCAGTGCCCGGTGGTCTTCCGAAACAAATCCAACATCCTGTTCCAAAGCTTGTTGCCGCGCTTCTACCAACACGTCCTCGCCCTGCCATAGGTTCTGGCTAGCACATGCTGGCAACAGAAACAAAAGCGCTGCTGCAGCACTTGCCCGTGCATTTTTTGCCGTATCCTGCTTCAAATTCACTAATGTTTGTACCATTATTGCCGACCTTCCAAAGTTGGATAACCCTATGTTTCCTGCGGCATAAACACCCAAATGGCCTTCATTGCCGTTTCATTGGAAAATAATTTGCAATTTGGATGCCAAAACGAACCCGGTGGTGATGCCGCCAGCTTAGGAAGTGCGGTTGATCCCTAACGTCACAATAGATTATCGACGCATATAAATTTGGTGAAAGAAGAAAAGTCGTTAAGTTCGACGCTCGCCTTTGGCAGCGCTTCGACGCTTAAAAGCCAATACGGTGAAGGGTAAACTGCATAAATAGAACACACCTATACCCACCATAACCGCCCATGTCCGGACAAACAGACCTGCGATTACAATGCCAATGATCAACATAACTGGCACAAACGCAGACTTTGGAACTCGAAAGGCTTTTAAAGATAGCGTGGGAATGGTTGAAACGATAAGCAATGCAATCGCAACGCCATAAGCGCTAACAATGAGTGTGTGGCTTCTAACAACTTCCCCGCCGAGCGCAAAATCAAGCATCATGGGCATTAACAGAAGGCCTGCACCCATTGGCGCGGGCACCCCTGTCAGATAGCCAAAACGTTTGCGCGGCTCATCTTCATCGTCCAGCCTTGCATTAAAGCGAGCCAACCTGAGCGCCATTGCGGTAGCATAAATGAGCGCAACAGCCCACCCAAGCCGGTCCAGGCTTTCCAGTGTCCATAAATATAAAACAACAGCAGGCGCTACACCGAAAGCAACAACGTCCGACAGGCTATCCAGTTCCGCACCAAATTTGCTCGTACTTTTTAAAAGACGAGCAACGGTACCGTCCAGGCCATCAAAAATACCTGCAAGCGCAATAGCTGCAACAGCCAACTCCCACTTGCCAGCCAGCGCAAATCGAATGGCTGTTACACCAGCCATAAAAGCGCACAAGGTAACCACATTGGGCAGAATCGTACGGATCGAGATGGCTCGCATAATAAAGGCCTTTCCGCTGGGCTATTAAAGCCTTCGGCTAATCGCTTTGTGCAATTATAGTTTCGCCGCCAATCATTGTCTGACCGACGTCTACGGTCGAAGTCATGCCTTTGGGCAGGTAAATATCTGTACGGCTGCCAAATCGTATAAGTCCAAAACGATCACCGCGATCAACTTCATCACCCTCTTTCAGGTCGCAAAGTATTCGTCGCGCCACGAGGCCCGCAACTTGAGCAAATGCAATGTCATGGCCGTCACTTGTCGTCATACGAACCAACTGACGTTCATTTTCCTCGCCTGCGCTATCGTCGGCAGCACTGAGAAACTTTCCGTGCACATAAGCAAGACCAGTAATTTTCCCCGCTGTAGGAACCCGGTTAACGTGAACGTTGAAAACTGAAAGAAAGATTGAAATCCGCACGCATGGGTCATCGCCCATGCCAAGCTCTACGGGCGGAGCCGTCTCTATGACCGCACTAACCGTACCGTCAGCGGGACTAACAAGAACGCCAGGCGCCTTTGGAACCACTCTATTGGGGTCACGGAAGAAATAAATACACCAGGCCGTTATAATTAACCCAACCCAACCCAATGTTGGCGTGACAAAATAAAACAGCAGTAAGGACACAGCAAAAAATATTGCGATAAATCTGTGACCTTCTTTATGAATCGGTGTCAAAACCGCTTCTGACGCTTTCATGGAACAACTTTCTTTAAATGCTACTTTCAAATTTCAATTAACAAAATTCGACGACTGCCATTCACCATATTGCTCTGCATATGTCCATAGTAGGCACATAGAATCTTCCTCCACACTGGCCATTTTCGCCGTTAAGGTCAAGAATTCCGATTAATTGAGTCAATGAGTAAATTTTTTCAAAAAAGGCGCGGCGTTAACATTTACTTAAGTGCAAACGTTGATGCTTGGAACAGGGGTTCGAGGTAATAACTTAAGATTGTGGCAGGTTAACTACCTATGAAACTTCAGGATTCAATCTCTCAAGCTGAACTGCATCTTGCTTCGATCAAAAACTTTCAACCTGACGCAATAACATTTGACTGGCAGGGAATCAGTTTCGAAGCAACAACCCAAGAGCTGCACGACGGTTCATTTACACTGCAGATTTGTGCGACTTTGGGTCGGCTATATTATACCGTGGAAAACGCGTCACACCGCACTTCGGCGATTAAACATTTGTTTCATAGTAACCGGGAAATCGACGGAGCATACTCAATAACGGAAAAAGGCGGTGTACATTTTGAAAGCCTGACAACCACCAACAAAAAACTAACAGGAAATGAGTTACTAACAGCCATAACGACAATTGTTATCCATGCCGAACCTCATTTACGGACACTAAAGTCATTTCTAAGGTCCAGTTAGATCGAACCTGATGCATCGAAATAACCTACAGCAAGGATCCCTCTACTGTTTAACCGGCAGCTTGAAAACTTGCCCTGGATAAATCAGATCAGGGTCTGTTATCTGCTCGCTATTTTCACCAAATATCAGCGTATAACGAACGCCTGAACCATATAATTGACGCGCAATCTGCCAAAGAGTATTGCCTGGCCGCACAAAAACGCCGCCTTCCGCCAAACTCTGGTCAATTGCTTCGCCGGTGACAAATGGCTGTTCCACGCGAAGCTGAACTTGGCCATCTCCAACTGTCTGGTCCACGCGTATCGTATGATCACCGTCCGTTAACGGCTGTTCCGCCAAGGCAATCGACCATCTGCCGTTGTCATCGGCCCTGACACTACTCTCAAATTGGCCATCCAGATACAACCTGACTTCAACGCGGGGCAGCGACCTGCCGGTAACAATTGAACTGTTTCCAGCCCCATAATCCACAGTGTCCACGCTCAGGCTATCGCCCACTTCGGCAAATGCCGCAACTCCAGGCTTCTGCAACACCGTACTTGGGCCATTACCCTCCTTTGGCGTCAAAACTGCGACGACACCATTTTGCTCGCGCTCAATGAAACGGTCAGTATCGCGGGCTGGTACAGATACAACAACGACTTGCTTGGCTTCAGACTGCTGCTGGGTTTTTCTGTCGACAGCCTTTAGATTGAGCTCAATAGACCCAGCTTCCAAAGGCTGATCCAGAATGATCACCCACTCGCCGTCTTCATTGGCAACAACCTGCGCAATTTTAACACCGTTTGCATATAGCTCGACGTCAGCACCTGCAGCCATGCGCCCAGCAATAACACCGGTTCCACCGCGAGATATTCTCACAAGATCAAATGCAGGTACCGTTGCATCGTCTGCCGGTACATCGGCTTCCAATTCTACGGCTTGTTTGTCCTCGTCCAGTGGGCTTTCGGTTTCATTTGAAAAAGCAAAAAAAATGGCAATGCCAAGGCCAATGGCCACAGCGAGGAATGCGAAAAAGTTATTTTTCCCAGAAGCGTTTGCCAACAGGGCCATATTGTATCACTACTCACGAAGGGCGAGCGCTGTCGTTTGCTCTATTACCCGGTTTTCTATTCACTCTTAACAATCCGGACATTATTATTATAGATAATTTTATCATAATTATTATAGATAATTTTATCATAATTATTATAGATAATTTTATCATAATCTTGTCAAAACTTTGTTCCTGCAGAAAACTATACCCACTGGAGCGTTAACATGAATGACAAAAAAACAATTCAGTCCGTATGTGTTTACTGCGGATCTCGCCTTGGGAACAAGGACTTATACCAAAAACAGTCAGAAAATCTTGGTCAGCTTATCGCCGAGGCCGGCTTTTCACTGGTGTACGGCGCTGGCAGTATTGGCTTAATGGGTGTTGTGGCCCGCGCCGCCCGTGACAGTGGGGCTGACGTCGTTGGCGTCATTCCTGAACACCTTGACGACATAGAAATCACGCAACCCGGACTTTCCGAGTTGCATGTTACCGACAATATGCACCAACGTAAGAAAATGATGTTCGAACGTTCAGACGCTTTCGTTGTTTTGCCCGGTGGACTAGGTACCCTTGACGAGACTTTGGAGATGATGACGTGGGCGCAACTTAGCCTGCATAATAAGCCTATTATTCTTGTCAACTCGAACGGTTATTGGTCGCCGCTAGTTGAACTTGTCCAACATGTAGTAGCGGATGGATTTGCGTCCGCAGAGAATGCCGACTTGTTAACTGTGGTAACTTCTCCTGGAGAAGCAATTGCATTCCTCGAAGCAATCAACGAGCAAAGCTGATTTCAGTCTTTCGCAGTCGGGATCAAATACCGCAAGTTTGTATAGTTTGCACTTCAACTCCTCAGTTTGAGGTGCTAGGGTTCGGCCAAATCCTTGTGCAAACAAAACTTAAATTCGGCAAATAAAATTTCAGGTAACGCTGTTTAATACAAAGAGTTGAGGGACATATGAGTAAGATAGCTGTAAAAAATCCAATCGTTGAAATTGACGGCGATGAAATGACACGAATTATCTGGCAGTGGATTCGCGACCGGTTAATTCTACCCTATATGGATGTTGATCTACTCTATTATGACCTTTCCGTTGAAAAGCGTGATGAAACCGATGATCAAATAACCATCGATTCAGCCAATGCTATCAAGGAACACGGCGTTGGCGTTAAATGCGCCACTATTACACCCGACGAGCAGCGCGTTGAAGAGTTTGACCTTAAAAAAATGTGGCGCAGTCCGAACGGAACCATCCGGAATATTCTGGGTGGCACAGTTTTTCGTGAGCCCATTATCATCAAGAATGTCCCTCGCCTGGTTCCTGGATGGACGCAGCCTATTGTAATTGGCCGCCATGCCTTTGGTGACCAATACCGCGCGACCGATTTTCTCGTTCCGGGTGCTGGCAAGCTGACCATGAAATTTGAGCCTTCAGACGGCGGCGAAGCAATCGAAAAAGAAGTCTACGAATTTGCAGATTCAGGTATTGCCATGGGCATGTACAATCTCGACGAATCCATTCGTGATTTTGGGCGTGCTTGCCTTAACTATGGCCTGGCGCGCAAATGGCCGGTTTACCTGTCGACAAAGAACACTATCCTAAAAGCGTATGACGGGCGTTTTAAAGACCTGTTTGAGGAAGTTTTTGAAGCAGAATTTAAAGACAAATTCAAAGATGCGGGAGTTACTTATGAACACCGGCTTATTGATGACATGGTTGCTTGTGCACTAAAATGGTCTGGCGGGTTTGTTTGGGCCTGTAAGAACTATGACGGCGACGTGCAATCAGACACCGTTGCTCAAGGCTTTGGCTCTCTTGGATTAATGACATCCGTGTTGATGACACCTGACGGAAAAACCGTGGAAGCAGAGGCCGCACACGGCACCGTTACCCGCCATTACCGTCAGCACCAGGAAGGCAAAGAAACCTCAACCAACCCAATTGCTTCAATCTTTGCGTGGACGCGCGGACTAAAATATCGTGGCATGATGGATGGCACCCCTGACGTAACAGCCTTTGCTGAGTTGATCGAAAAAACCTGCATCCAAACAGTTGAGAAGGGATCAATGACCAAAGACCTTGCGCTGTTGATCGGTCCAAACCAAAGCTGGATGACGACTGGCCAGTTCTTTGATAAAATCGATGCAAACTTGAAAGAGCAGATGTCATAGTTCGATTGGCATCACGAGGAATAGAGCCACCCCATCTTGGGGTGGCTTTTTATTTGGGCATAGGTTTATAGAGGCCAAGGGGTTCAATAGACGCGTTTATACGGTCTAAGATTTTGCCCATTGACGCCTTGGAACAGATAAACCCGACATGACGCGGCCCTGCCATTTCAGTTGGTTGAAAAGCCATCAAATTGGCCGCAAGTTTATTGTTTTCTATTAAATAATTGGTTTGATCCGGGTTTATTAGAGCAAAATGAACCCGGCCCCGCGCAACCAGTAAACCAAGCTCCACATCCGTGCTAGCAATCAAAATATGCCGATCCACTTTGCCCGCCCTGACATCTTCGGCAACGCCTTGATAGCGCGCGCCCATAAGAAAAGCGCCGCGTAGCTGTTGGTCACTCATAACATCAGAAATCGACGTATGTTTGCTAAATAAATCTAAGTCCGTTTTTCTAATGGCCAGCGCTGTCCCCGCAAACCAAGCAAACGGCCTTGACGCCGCGACACCATAACTTTCCTGGTGGGATTGGTTATACCCTGGAGCACAAAGCGGTTTGGTACTAAGTTGAATTTCTCGCACCAACCGGCGGTAATTGGTCATACGCCATTTCACCTGAAAACCGGCGCGACCAAGAATTTCAGTCACCAGCGCCGCTTCCGAACCAACAACCTTGCCATCACTTATGTAAATGTATGGTGGATAATCCTCATGCAGCAGTTCAAGCACCTGACTGGTTTGGTCAGGCACCGCAGCATTGTCCTGAAAAGCAACGGATGCAAAGGCCACCCCAGCGGCCAAAGCGAGAGAACAAACAATTTTGGCCGAAAGGTTCAAACAAAAATACAAAACATGCCTTCATTCGTGAAAGTGAACTGCCGCAATAAAGACAGAAATATATTATGAGTTTAGTCTGAATAAGAAAAATTTATAACTAGTTAAAAGCCTAAAAGCACCTAATCCGGGAGCATTGCCTTGCAGTCTTCCTCTTGAAGATAGCCATCAGATACAAGTTCAGTGACGCGGTGTTTTCGGTAGTCTGCCATTTCTTCTAGCAGCTCAGGATATATGGAGATCAAAGTATGAAAGTCTGCGCTTTCAAGTCTCATTACCTTCGATTGTTTTCTCGCCACCGTTGAAGGCTGCTCTCCATTTTCCAATATCAAACCATCTTCGCCGAAATAGTCACCAGCTTTTAACGGCACAGCTTTGTGCCGGAAAAACGCACTAATTTCGCCTGATAGAATACAGTACAGTCCGTTATGCATATCCATTTTGTGGGTTATGACAGTTCCCGGCGCGATTGTAACTGTCCTTAACCTTGAAGCCAGTTCTGCAGTCGCTGCAGGGCTAAGCTGTTTGAAAATAGGAAACCTGTCTACAATTTGCACGGGAACAACGAATTCGCGGCGGTGCACTTCATCAGAAAATCCAGATGCGATTATACCAATCGGAACAGCATAAAATGCAAACCCAAGAACCATCACAACACTGCCCAATATCTTCCCCGCCACAGTAACAGGCACAACATCACCGTACCCGACTGTTGTGAGCGTAGACAATGCCCACCACAGTCCCGCAGGAATAGTGCCAAAAACCTCTGGTTGGGCCGGCCCTTCAACAAGATGCGCCAACGTCGCCGACGTAAACAAAAGCCCCAACATTATTATAAGGGCCGCCACGAGCGCTCGACGCTCCATATACAAAACGCGTGAAAGCGATGCCAAAGCAGGAGAGTAACGAACGAGCTTTAACATACGAAGCAACCGGAAAATACGAAGACCCCGCAAATCCAGTGCAGAGAAAAGCCCAATGTAAAATGGTAGTATAGCCAACAGGTCAACAATAGCTAAAGGCGAAAAAATATAGCGTAGTCTGCGTTCAAATGCCGAATTGCCCACAGCGCCATCCCGCTCAGCGCTGGCCCAAACCCGCAGTATATATTCAACAGTAAATACCATTACCGAAAACACATCGAGCCAATAAAATTCTGTTTGAAAGCGCTGATAAATAGATGGAACGGTCTCCAACGTCACCGCAGCCACATTAATCAGTATCAGGCCAATCATAAAATATTCAAACAGCCCAGCGCCGCGGCCACCAAATCTGCCTAACTCGAAAAAGTCAGAGGTCCGGCGTGCCAGAGATGGCTGCGTATGTATAGGTTTTTGAATACCCTGCCTCCGTTACAGTTCAGCGTGAATATCTATTGGCTGGCAAGCACCGCCTCTACCGCATTCAGAGAATCTTGTGCTTTTTCGCCTTCCGGCCCGCCTGCTTGGGCCATATCCGGGCGGCCTCCACCACCTTTACCGCCAACAGCGGCAGCCGCAACCCGCACTAAGTCAACCGCACTTACTTTCGATATCAAATCTTCAGTAACGCCGACGAGAACCGCCGCTTTCCCGTCATTTACAGCCACAAGCGTTACAACCCCGCTACCGAGCTTCTTCTTGGTTTCATCTGCGAGACCGCGAAGATCCTTTGGGCTAACATCGTCCAAAACCTGCCCAACAAAAGACGTGCCATTTATAATTTTTGTATCAACGCCGGATGAAGCCCCCCCGCCCATTGCAACCTGCTTTTTGGCTTCGGCCAATTCTTTTTCCAGCGACTTGCGCTCTGCCTGAAGCGCCGTAACACGCTCAGGCAACTCCTCCGGGCTGGATTTTATTGCAGCAGCCGCAGCTTTTAATAAATTCTGCTGATGCACCAGGTGCTCGTGGGCGGCAGCGCCCGTTAGGGCTTCAATCCGGCGAACACCAGATGAAACAGCGCTTTCCGATGTAATTGTAAACAAGCCAATTTCACCCAATCGCTCAACATGCGTGCCCCCGCAAAGTTCTACAGAAAAATCTGCCGCATTTTCATTTGCCTGTCGCCCCATGGAAACAACGCGCACCTCATCGCCGTATTTTTCACCGAAAAGCGCCATGGCGCCCGCCTCAACAGCATCTTTGTAATTCAGCAACCTTGTCTGCACATTCGAGTTACTGCGTATGACTTCGTTAACAGAAGCCTCAATGGCATCCAAATCAACTGCTTCAATTGCCTTGGGGTGCGACACGTCAAACCGCAGTTTGTCCGGGGCAACCAAAGAACCTTTTTGTGTTACATGTTCGCCCAGTTCACGCCGAAGCACTTCGTGCAACACATGGGTAGCCGAATGATTTGCCTTCAACTGTCGGCGGCGCAGGCCGTCTATTGCCATGTCCAATGATTGACCTACGGCAACAGAGCCCGCTTCCACAGCGCACACATGTACATGCAGCGCACCGACTTTCTTCAAAGTATCGGTCACTGTTACCTTCACACCGTCTGATGTTAACAATCCTGTATCACCCATTTGGCCGCCGGACTCGCCGTAAAAAGGAGTTTGGTTCGTGACGATATATACATCCTCGCCAGCATCAGCGCTTTCAACGATATGGCCGTCTTTCACCAATCCAACTATCTGGCCTTCAGCCTGCTCAGAACTATAACCAACAAATTCGGTCGCACCGTGCTGATCATAGAGATCGAACCAGACTGTTTCTGTTGTCGCGTCCCCGGATCCGGACCAAGCCGCGCGGGCCTTAGTGCGCTGTTCTTCCATCGCGCTGTTGAAACCAACAACATCAACCTTCAGGTCCTGTGACCGCAAAGCATCCTGAGTTAAGTCCAATGGAAAACCAAAGGTGTCGTAAAGTTTAAAGGCCACGTCGCCTGCCAATGTATCGCCGGAAAGTTTGCCAACTTCGTCGTCTAGCAGGCGCATACCCTTCTCTAGCATTTGCCTGAATTTAGATTCCTCCAGCTTCAACGTCTCTTCGATTAGGCGCTCGGCCCTGATCAACTCAGGAAAGGCTTGACCCATTTCTCCGACCAGGGAAGGCGCAAGCTGGTGCATAACCAAATCTTTAGCACCCAATAAATGGGCATGGCGCATAGCGCGGCGCATAATACGACGCAGAACGTAGCCACGCCCCTCATTCGACGGTAATACACCGTCAGCGATCAGAAAACTGGTGGCACGCAAGTGGTCGGCAATAACCCGGTGCGAGGCGCGGGTTTCATCCGTTTCCGCCGCATTGGTAACGTCAACTGACGCCGCAATTAAGCGTTTGAATACGTCTGTTTCATAGTTGTCATGGGTACCTTGCAATAGCGCTGCAATGCGCTCGAGCCCCATTCCAGTGTCGATACTGGGCCGCGGCAGATCAACGCGGTCACCGGCACCCCGTTGTTCGTACTGCATGAAAACCAAGTTCCATATTTCCACAAAACGGTCACCGTCTTCTTCTGCACTTCCTGGAGGGCCGCCCCAAATGTGATCGCCGTGGTCATAGAAAATTTCCGAACACGGCCCGCACGGACCAACCTCCCCCATCGACCAAAAATTATCATTTGTGGCGATGCGGATGATACGTTCATCTGGAAGGCCCGCTATCTTCTTCCAAAGGTCGAAAGCTACATCGTCGGTATGATAAACAGTTACCGTTAAACGGTTGGGGTCAATAGCATAATTCTTTGTGATCAATTCCCAGGCCAGCGATATCGCCTGTTCCTTAAAATAATCCCCAAACGAGAAATTGCCCAACATCTCAAAGAAAGTGTGGTGCCGCGCAGTGTATCCCACATTATCAAGGTCATTGTGTTTACCGCCTGCACGAACGCATTTTTGCGATGAAGTCGCTTGGCTATAGGGTCGATTTTCGGCGCCAGTGAAAACGTTTTTAAAAGGTACCATTCCGGCATTTGTGAACATCAATGTCGGGTCATTGACCGGAACCAACGATGCGGAAGGAACAATTTCGTGGCCATTAGCCGCAAAAAAATCAAGGAAAGTCTTCCTGACTTCATTGGTGCTTATTGTCGAACCAGATCCGATACCTGCACCCACATTCCCTGCCCTACTCGTCATAGCCCACGCCTCTCTGAATAACGAAGTGCGCCGCAACCGGCAGCTGACACTTTAGAAACAGACTATGTATAGCAGGCACCATAATTCTCAAGAAAATTGTGCCCCCTCCACTTCAACAGCGAACGGAAAGTTACGTCGTTGGCTCATAAGCAACAATTTGTACTGCATTATACAAGACAATAAAAAAGGATGGCGAACCATCCTTTTATCGAAGCGTATATTGGTGCGTAATAACCAATTAATCGTCATCTGCACCAACTGGTTCCGCTAGCATTGCCTCATTTACCAGTCCGGCATTTTGGCGGATAAGCTGCTCAATCTCATCAGCAATATCAGTGTTTTCCAGCAGAAAACGCTTGGCATTTTCGCGACCCTGTCCGATGCGCTGACTTGAATAACTATACCAGGAGCCTGATTTCTCAACCACGCCAGCCTTAACGCCAAGGTCAATAATTTCACCCATCTTTGAAACGCCTTCGCCATACATAATGTCGAATTCAACTTGCTTAAAGGGCGGTGCAACCTTGTTCTTAACCACTTTTACTCGCGTGGCGTTGCCGACGATGTCATCCTTTTCCTTAACTTGGCCAATACGGCGAATATCAAGGCGTACAGACGCATAAAACTTCAGCGCATTACCGCCAGTTGTTGTCTCAGGGCTGCCATACATCACGCCAATTTTCATACGAATCTGGTTAATGAAAATGACAATGGTATTCGACTTTGAAATCGACGCTGTCAGCTTGCGAAGCGCTTGGCTCATTAACCGTGCCTGCAAACCAACATGACTGTCACCCATCTCGCCTTCAAGCTCAGCGCGTGGTGTCAAAGCCGCGACAGAATCAACCACCAAAATATCAATTGCGCCAGAGCGGACCAGCGTGTCAGTAATTTCAAGCGCTTGTTCGCCCGTATCCGGCTGACTAATCAACAGCTCATTAACATCAACACCCAATTTGCGGGCATAGATAGGATCAAGCGCATGTTCAGCATCAACAAAGGCAGCAATGCCGCCTGCTTTCTGCGCTTCAGCAACAGCATGTAATGCCAAAGTTGTTTTACCAGAGCTTTCCGGGCCATAAATTTCAATGATCCGGCCCTTTGGCAAGCCACCAATACCGAGAGCAATATCCAAATTAAGCGAGCCAGTTGAGATTGCCTCAATCTCAATACTGGATTCGCGCTGACCCAGTTTCATAACCGAGCCTTTACCAAAAGCCCGATCAATTTGCCCAAGGGCCGCTTCTAGAGCCTTGCTCTTGTCCATGGATGCTCCTTTAACCAATTCCAAGTTTGGTAATGCCATTGTTCGGGTTCCTTATTCCATAGCTGTTGTTTGGGTGCAATGGAATGTTTGTACACACTTTGTTCTCATTTGCCAAGAATTAATTTTCACCTTTTGTTCTCATTGTATTTTCGCGGGCGAACACCCTTTATATTCTCGTGAAATACTCAACAAGATCAGTAACTAATAGGCTTTGGTCAGTCTAATATAGTTTTAACAGTTTCCGCCAAGGCCTTTAACGTGAAAGGCTTGGGCAAGAATTGAAACTCTTCCGCTTCCAAGTCTTTGCGGAACATGTCTTCTGCATAGCCTGAAATGAATATAACCGGCATATCTGGTCTGTCTTTGCGCGCGGCATTCACCAGAGCCGGACCATCCATATTGGGCATAACAACGTCAGTAATCAGCAAATCTATTTTTGCGTCTGTGTTGTTTAACACATCAAGCCCTGCCTCGCCCGAGTCTGCCTCCAGAACATTATATCCCTTATTTTCAAGAGCTCTTCTGGCAAACATGCGTACGGGGTCTTCGTCCTCAACAATCAATATAGTGCCTTTGCCCGTCAGGTCTTTCTCATGGTTATCAATCTGCTTGATCTCTTCCGGCTCGTTCCCTTCCTCTAACTCAAGTGCTTTTAACAACAACAGGAAGGTCGTTCCTTTTCCTACATGCGATTCGACAAACACAAAACCGCCTGTTTGCTTAACAATCCCGTAAACTGTCGCCAAGCCAAGGCCCGTACCCTCGCCGACTTCCTTGGTCGTGAAGAAAGGTTCGAAAATTTTATTGAGATTACCTTCTGCAATGCCGCAGCCGTTGTCTTCTACTTCAATCAATATGTAATTATCGGGAACAACCACGTCATATTTATCAATCAAAGGGTCATCGGCACCGATGAAACGTGTACGAATATCAAGCTTACCACCGCTACTCATGGCGTCGCGGGCGTTCACCGCCAAATTAATGATCACTTGTTCGAGTTGGCCCTGATCCACCTTCACGGGCGGCAGGTCGCGGCCATGCACCACTTTCAACTCAATTGTTTCACCGATTAAACGCCTGATCAGGCTGGACAAGTCAGCCAGAACATCTGTCACCTCAAGCACCTTCGGTCGCAAGGTTTGCTGACGTGAGAACGCAAGTAATTGACGAACAAGGTTAGCCGCCCGGTTGGCATTTTGCTTGATCTGGATAATGTCCGAGAAAGACTGGTCACCCGCATCGTGACGAACCAGCAGCAAATCACAGAAACCAATAATCGCTGTTAGCAAATTATTGAAGTCATGCGCAACACCACCCGCCAACTGGCCAACAGCTTGCATTTTTTGTGCCTGAACAAATTGTCGCTCGAAGCTTTTTTCCTGTGTTGTATCAACAAGATACAATATTGCGTAATTTGTTTCACCCTTGGTGATAGAAGTCGAATAAACCTGACCAACCCGCTCGGGTTGCCCGCTGTAGGTAACGTCCAGTGGTTTAGAGGCTGGCCTGCCATCATAGGCGAATTCAATCAGTTCACGTAAAGCATCACGGTCCTCTTCGACAATAAGATCGAAAATACTGGCACCGCTGCTGAAGCGCACCCCTGATGGATGAGTTTTTAGGGGTTGGTTATACTCTTTTACCCCGCCCTTACGGTCCACAATTGCAATTGATATCGGCGCAGCATCCAAAATTGGGTCAATCAAAAATTCTCGCTCTATTGGCACCAAACTACCGCGAATCTGGTCCAAACGCCGTATAAAGCGATACCGTCCAATTTGGCGACCCTCTTCGCGGGCACTAAGGGGAATGGTAGTTACATCAACATCAATTCGCTGGCGACCGCCAACCAACAGCTGCGTGTCTTCTGCCTTCATCTGTATTTTAAGCGGCAGCGTTTCATTGTCCTCAATGCCCAACCATTTAAGAAGGGTATCGTTGGCATAATGAATATGACCACTGCTGTCTTCCAGCACCACGCCGCATTCCAGCTTCTCAAAAACCGGGGCAGCCCAGCCTGAGACCATTGTTTTTTCGCGGTCTAGTCGAGCGCGTTCATTTTGCCGCGATATCTGCCAAATCAGATGATGTCCAACCCGTTTACCAACCAGCGTCAGTTCATCGTCTTCATCTTCCGAAAGATCGATAGTTGCGGCCCCGTTTCCGGCCTGACGCACCGTGTTTAATACTGCATTTATAGCTTGGCGTCCGTCTTCATTGGTTACCATGTCCTGCAAGCGCTGAACCGGTTTCTCATTCAACTTTTCAAAGGCCGGATTCGCCGCAAGCGAAATACCATCCAGTTGAGTTACGATGAGCGCGCGCCTGTCTACTGAAACCAGATTCTGCAACAACTCCCGGTCCATGCGCTCGCCCATTACCACAGGCGCATCAAGGCTTCGCAGCGCTTTGATCAATAAAAAGGCTGTAATGATAAGTGTTAGGCCACCAACACCGATTGCGCCGACATCGCCCCAGAAAAGAAAACTAATAACGGAAACGCCGCCAGCGCCGAGCAACCCCGACAAAGCCATTGCCAGCAGTTTGAAGCCAGATTTAACTTCATTATTCATAAGCGCATCGCGAATTGGCTGCGGTAACTGGCTTTCCATTTATTTCTTATCCTGCTTATCGCCTTAGGAAACTGGCGAAATCGAAACTGGTTTGAACCTTAACCGTCTTCAAATCAAAGGTGCAAGTCTGGCCTGCAATTAAAGGCGCACAATAGCCCTTTCGCGCAATAGTCAGGAAACTGGTGCCTTAGGTACAAGCCCTGATTTTCTAAGCTTCATAATGTAACTGATCACTTCCGCAACCGCCTTATAGTGATCTGGCGGCACTTCCTCGTCCAACTCCACCGATGCATAAAGTGCCCTGGCAAGCGGCGGGTTTTCAACAATCGGTATGTCATGCTCTTTAGCAAGATCGCGAATCCGGAACGCTACATTATCCAAACCTTTAGCTATCAAAACAGGTACGTCCATTGTTCCGTGCTTATACTCAAGTGCAATGGCATAATGGGTGGGGTTTGTGATCACTACGTCCGCGCGCGGCACTGCTGCCATCATACGCTGAGAGTGCCGCTCCATTCGAATAGACCTTAGTCGTTGCTTAACCTTCGGGTCACCGTCCGTTTGTTTGCGTTCATCCTTCACTTCCTGCTTGGTCATTTTCAGCTTTTTGGTGTGCTGATATTTTTGGTAGCTAAAGTCAACCGCCGCAATAATCGTCATCAAAATTAGAACGCCCAGCATCAATTTAACCGCTGTTACCTGAACGAGCGCCATGATCTCAATTGGCGGAAGGAACATGATGGTGCTCAAACGAGACCTCTCGGGATAAGCAACAACAAACAAAACCAACGCCAATGCCGCCAGTTTGCCTACAGCTTTAGCGAAATCTACGACCATCTTGGATGAACCAAATTTCTTTAACCCATTAATTGGATTAATTTTTTTCAAGTCCGGCTTCAATTTATCAAAAGTGAAAACTGCTTTGTGCTGAATTTTCGAACCGACCAAGGCCGCAACAACAAAAATGGCGAATGGCAACAACAGAATAAGGAAAATATCAAATATCAATGTATTGATTAATTGCAGACCAGCAGTGCGTTCAAATTCTATTTCATGCATTCGGCCGATATAGCCCGCGAGCGGTGCCCGAATGCCGGTCGTTATAAACCCTCCGGCAGCAGCAACAACAACCGTACCTGCCGCAATCATAAACCAGGTTTTGAGCTCCTGACTTTGCGCCACCTCGCCTTTTTTACGGGCTTCCTCCAGTTTTTTGGGGGTAGGCTCCTCGGTTTTTTGGCTGTCGTCTTCGTCAGACATTTTCTACCCCAGATACGACAATAAATGAGTTTCAAACCGTTCGAGGAATAATTCCATGAACGAGCCAATCAGCAAGCTCATAAGAAGGAATCCCATAAACAGGTTCATAGGCATGCCAATGAAGAACACTTGAAAGCCCTGCACCATGCGCGCAACAAGTCCAAGGCTTAGATTAAAAATCAAACCGTAAACAATGAACGGTGCCGCCAGTTGAAAACCAAGGGCAAAAGAGTCTGCAACAAATTGAACAATGAGCGTCGCAAAGTCTTCATAGGGTATGGCCTCACCAACTGGAAATTTGATGTAGCTGTGAGCAAACCCTTGAATCATTACATGATGCAGATCGGTTACAACGATCATGGTGATCGCGGTAAGCGAAACAAACGAGGCAACAATCACGCTCTGGCTGCCCTGCGCCGGATCAAAAGACTGAGCAGCTGCAAGGCCCGTTTGAAACGCGATGACCGTTCCGGCTGTATGGGTTGCCGACAATAGAATACGGGCCGTTAGCGCAAGCATCGAACCGATCAATAATTCCTGAATCATTAGAGTGAACAAATTGAAAATTTCCGGTGGCATCGGCGGAATCTTATCACCGTGAATACCATACAAAATAAGGCTGAGCGTTAGCGCAAACCCCATGCGTACGCGCGCCGGAATAGACCGGTCTCCCAGCACAGGCATCAGCATAACCAGCGGCGCTAGGCGCGTCAAAATCAGGGTAAAAACAAAAGCTTCTGCTGGTAAAACTTCGCCGAGCATCGAGCTATCCGCCCGCCACAATACGATCTGCGATTTGCTGCATCAAATCAGACAGGTTGCGCCCCATATAGGGAAACAAAAGCAATAGAGAAATAAAAACCGCGATAATCTTGGGCACAAATGTCAGGGTCATTTCCTGAAGCTGCGTAATCGTTTGAAACAGTGCGATCGCCAGACCAACAACAAGCGCAACCATCAAAATCGGTAATGAGGTACTGATCAGACTGGTAAGCGCCAAACGTGCCACATCTAATACTTCGGGTCCGGTCATGGATTTCTCATGCTTTGGCTACCAAATGACACAAGTTTTAAATTGGCATCTTAAGAATATCGTTATAGGCACCTATAACTTTGTCACGAACGGTAACCACCGTTTCCACCACCATTTCAGCGTTTGAAACCGCTGTTACAACATCAACCAAATCTGCCTGATCAACTAGAGCTTTAGCGCTGGTCACCTCCATATTCGCGGTAGAGTTTTTTACATCACCGATCGATTCTGTGACAAGAGACGAAAATGCTGATTCTGCGCCGCCGCCACTGCCTGCGTCTTTGGAACCAGAAAGTCCCTGTTGCAGTTGTTTGGACGCCTGAGCGTATGCACTGACAGCATCCATTTGTTTGATATTCATAACCCGTCTCCCAGCAAGAAGAATTTAATCTCAACAACCTGACCAGTAATTAGCGAAGCAACTCGAGCGTCATCGTTGCCAAACGTCGACTGGCTTCCAGTGCGTTAAGGTTTGATTGGTAGGTGCGCTGCGCCTGCTTCATATCCATCATTTCAATCAGGCCGTTCACATTGGACTGTTTGACATACCCGGCGGGATCAGCCGCGGGGTTACCCGGATCGTATTTTTGGCCAAACGCTTTTTGGTCGTACGCAATTTTGCCAGCTTTAACCAATTCAACGCCTTCCGCACGGTCCAGTTCGGTCTGAAAAGTCACAATTTTGCGGCGATATGGGTCCTCACCCGGTCCCGACGCAACAGAATTCTGGTTTGCAATATTCTCGGAAATTACCCGCATCCTGATCGACTGAGCCCTTAGCCCAGATGCGGATGCCATCATTGCTTTTTGTAAATCCATATATACCTCAGCTACGCAGCCCCACGCTGCTTGCGATACGGTCAGCGCTTTCTAGCGCCCTCCGCCCTTACCCATGGCTATTTTCAATAGCCCCATATTCTTTTTGTAAAGATTGACGACCATGCCGTATTGCATCTGGTTGTCAGCCACTTTGATCATCTCTTCTTCGAGCACAACCGTGTTGCCAGTTGGCGATTCTTCCCGGCCTTTGGCATCCTTCATGGCCACATCATCTGCTGCACCGCCGCCTGGCCCCATGTGCCCGGCTTTATTGGTGCGCATAGTTGCGGCGGAACTGGTTCGCATTTTTTTTGCGCCGGATGAAGGCGACAAATCATCCACGAGACCAGAAAAGTCCTGTTTGTCCAACTCCTGGGATTTATACCCCGGCGTATCCGCATTCGCGATGTTTTGGCTAAGCGCAGACTGGTTAGCGTGCAGCCACTGCATTCGTTTTTTCAGTGCGGCCATCAATGGAATTGACGTTAAGTCCATATTTACAACTTTCCTCGGTTTGCCCGAGCATCCGGTAACATTTTGTTAAGTCAACTGTGACACACATATGGTTAACAAGTTGCAAACAAGTTGGCTGAAATTACGTGAAAACCGGCGCTCAGGTGCCGCGTCATCACGCAAAATAGAAACACCGCGAAGTCGCTCTATGACCCCATCTGATGAAACGCCGCCGCCGATTCAAAAAGTAGTTGCCATACAGGGCGCTGCACAGGAAGGCGATTCCGTCGATCAAAGCCCGCCAAAAATTATTGCCAAAGGGTCTGGTGCCTTGGCAGAAAAATTACTCGACATCGCTTTCGCCGAAGGCGTGAAGGTAAGGCAAGACAAAGACTTAACTGAAATATTGGACGCGTTTGATATTGAAAGCCCGGTGCCCCTAGAGGCCTTGCATGCTGTCTCGCTTATCCTTGAGCGAGTTTACGCAGAAAACAATAAGATGATCGATCAGCAATCTACGGGCGTAGACGCAGAAACCCCTGCAAAAGAGGACAAGCCTAATGGCTGAAGATATTTTTGGCGCCTTTAGTGCGCTTGTTTTTGTGCTTGGCCTACTAGGCCTATTTGTATGGGCAATCAAACGCTTTGGCTTTATGCCCGGCCAGCCAAAATTTGGTACCAAAAGCAAAGAACTGGAAATCCTGGAAAGCAAGATGATCGATGCCCGCAACCGCTTGGTAGTGGCGCGTTGGCGCGGGGCTGACTACCTGCTCGCTTTCGGTGCCGACGGCGCGATCAAAATCGACACGAAGGAACCCGTTTCTGATGAAGCTTCCGCCGATGATGGAGGGATGGGAAATGCAGCTTAGTCATATGCAATACCCCACAATGAGAAACTTGATCACGCGTGTAATAACCTACTTACGCCCAACAAAAACCACGGCTTTCAAACTCGGGCTGCTTCTGGTCCCTGCGGCCTTTCTACTTACCATGCTGGGCACCGGAGACGCGCTGGCGCAGTCACTCAATCTGGATTTAGGAGAAGAAGGAACGCTTTCAGGCCGTGTCGTTCAAATGATTTTGCTGCTCACCGTTCTCAGCCTAGCGCCAAGTATACTGGTTATGATGACAAGCTTCACCCGGATGGTGATTGTGTTCTCGTTGCTGAGAAGCGCGATGGGAACCCAGCAAAGCCCGCCTAACATCGTTATTGTATCGCTTTCGCTTTTCCTGACGGGTTATGTCATGGCCCCTACCCTCACGGCTGCGTGGGAACAAGGTGTCCAACCATTGATCGAGCAGGAAATCGACGAAATGGAAGCCTTCAACCGGGCCTCCGCACCGATGAAAGACTTTATGCTCACCCATGTGCGCGACAAAGACCTAGCCCTGTTCATTGATATGTCTGGCGGCGATTCAGACGCCGCAACGCCTGAAACCATTCCGTTGATGACAGTTGTACCAGCCTTCATGATCAGTGAAATTCGCCGCGCCTTTGAAATTGGCTTCCTGCTATACGTGCCCTTCATTGTCATTGATATGGTTGTGGCGTCCATTCTGATGTCTATGGGCATGATGATGCTGCCACCTGTGATGATTGCCATGCCGTTCAAACTGATCTTTTTCGTGCTTGTCGACGGTTGGAATCTTGTTGTTGGCTCATTGGTGCAAAGCTTTGGCACCCCACCACCGGGAACGGGATAAACCGCCACTCTATTGAAATTAGGTGATTTTATTCCCAAATAGATTGAAGGAGGGCCTTCAATGTCAACGATATCAGCCGCGCAATCATCTTTGCATTTATACGAAGAAATTATGCTTCTCGCGCTGCGTGAAGATAACGGCAAAATAGAGTCAAAAGCCCGGTTCGAATATTCGACCCTTCTGGCTGCCGCTCTTTTGTCAGAACTTGTCCTGCTAGAACGCATTGCTATTCAGAACAAAAAGAAAATGATTGTGGAGGTGACCTCCAGAGAACCAGTTGAGTGTGATTTGCTCGATGAAGCGTTAAGCACCATTAGTGACAGCAAGCCAAAACCAGCTACTCACTGGGTAACAAAGCTTCAGAGAATTAAAAACCTGCAAGCGCGCGCCGCACAAAGCCTGTGTGACAAAGGCATTCTCAAAGCTGAAGACGGCAAGGTCCTGTTCTTTTTTGATAGAACTTATTACCCGGAATTGAATCCCATGCCGGAGCAAGAAGTTATATCCAGATTGCAAAGCGTGATTTTCGGAAATGACACTGACATTGATGAGCGCACTCTCGTGCTTCTGGCACTTCTGCGAAAATCAGAGTTACTCAAAATTCCTTTTGAAGCCAAAGCGCTAAAAAACCAGCGCCATAGAATGAAAGAAATTTGTGAAGGCGACCTTATCGGAGAAGCCGCTCAAAAAACGGTTGAAGCAGCTCAAGCCGCAATGATGGTCGCAGTGATAATTCCTGCCGTTACGACAACTGTTATCACCAATTAATTAAACGGCATACGTGCCACATGCGGCGCTTCCAAACTTCCCAAATACAGCATATCAACCACCTGCTCTACGCTTGTGATCATGTAAACATGTTCACCCATTGGGTCATGGTATGTCGCAATTACATCGCCCTGCTCGTTCAGTCCCACGATTGTGCCGCGCTTAATCGCCCCTGGTTGAGTGGACTTAGGCAGTTTGGCAACAATATTTTTGAGGAATGGGTTTGGATGTATCTCGTCCACCTTGGGGTTTCGCGGCGACGGCAAAGCGAGCCAAAAAATACCGTTACGGTTTGACGATATGCCGTCCGGAAACCCAGGCAAATTATCAATGAAAATATCACTGGAACCGGCTTTTTCACCGGTCAGCCAGAAACGGGTAACGCGGTACCGACCGGTTTCATTCACTAGTACAAAGTCTTCATTCATTGAAAGCGCAATGCCATTGGCGAAATATAGATCGTCCAAAAGCATATTGGTCTCGCCCGTTGCCGGGTCATAGACCATCAGCCGCCCATGTGGCCGTGCTTCAAACAGGTCATACAGATAGTCGGGCTGGTTATAGGTGTCGCTGGCATCGGAAAAGTAAATTTTGCCATCAGAGGCGATATCCAAATCATCGGCAAAAGCAAACGGCCTGCCCCCATGCTCGGTGGTAAGCACAGAGATTTCCCCTTGAGGATTAATCGACAACAGGCCCTTCCACGCATCAGCAACAATCAGGTTACCAGTAGCATCAAAATGCAAACCCAGTGGCCTGCCTCCCTCAATAGTGGCAAAAGTTTCCTGCCCGGAACCATCATTGGCAAACCGAATGATCCGGCCATCATGCAATCCGCCGTATATGCGGCCCTCGGCATCAACGGCTACATCTTCTGGCCCTTCACCGCCGTCAATTGGGATAATTTCAGTGTCTAACAGGGCTTTGTTTTCAGCAAAATCGCCAGTGAAGCCTTTATCGACAGGCGGCTGCCACGCAACAGGGTCAATGGGCCCTGGTGCAAACACAAACCACAAAGACGTCACTAAAATTATTCCAATAATTATTTTCTTCACAGATACCCTCCTAAGTTCGCAACCTTCTACCATCAGTGCCGTGAATTTCAAAAGTTGGCATGAAGCGTGCGAACGTAAATCAACTAGAGTATAACAATAAATTCTGGAGTCCGATCATGAAAATAAAAATGCTGGCTTTGATTTTCATCAGTTTAACTGCGATGCCTACACACGCCGTGCAAGCAGATGGCTTCAGCGATTTCAACCGTGCGCTGAATAAAATGTGCCGCCATGAATATGTCACCCTTGAACACGGTAAAGCCTGTCAAACCGGTGGCATTATGGCGTACGGCGCGCCGCGGTCTACTGCGCTGCCAGATTATTTGGCACTACTGGATCAGTGCATTGCCACTTACCAAGATGCGCGCGGTGATTTTGCGCCTTCAATTTCAGCGGCAGAGCTTCGCGCTGCCTGCCAAACCGGCCTTGTCTGGGCCAGAACACGCGTCAAAAAAACAAAGGAGTAAAACCACCGTGCCGATCGAAACTTTGCTTGCCTATATCGTCGCATCGGCCATTTTTGCCGCCGTGCCTGGCCCCGGCGTTTTAGCGACGATTGGACAAGCGGTTTCCCGCGGCACAGGCCCGGCATTTGCGCTACTGACCGGCTTAATCATCGGCGATTTTACTTATCTAGTTGCCGCTGCCTTTGGCTTGGGTTTTATTGCCCAGCAATACAGTGACCTATTCACATTCTTTCGCTTCATTGGTGCGGCCTATTTAATATGGCTGGGCTGGAACAGTTGGCAACAACCAGTGGATACGGCACTACAACCGAACGCCGCCAGAAATAGCCGCACGCTAATGGGCGGCTTGACCATCAGCCTCTCAAATCCAAAAGTAATGGTTTTTTATCTGGCATTCCTACCTACCTTCATTGACATGAAAATGGTGGGTGCCAGCCAAGTCGCCTTGCTGGGCTCACTCAATGTCACCATTTCCTATTTGGTAATCGGTGCTTACATAATTGCCGCCAGATCGGTGGCAAAATCATTCAAAAAACCGATAATACAGCGACGATTCAGCCGAGTAGCAGGCAGCATGCTTGTCACTGCGGGGGTGGCAGTTGCGCTGCAGCGCTAAAATAGTTCAGCTTCCTGAAACTAACCTTCTTCAACTTCATTGGGTGGGTTTGGGCCAACCTGTTCCCAAAGCTCAAGCTTGGTGCCCTCTGGGTCCATAATCCAGGCGAACTTGCCGTAATCATGTTCTTCTCGGGCTTTCACTTCTTTCACGCCTGCCGCGAGCAATCGCTCCATCAAGTCGTCAAGATTTTCAACCCTCAAGTTGATCATAAACTCTTTATCAGACGGCTCGAAGTATTCGGTTTCAGCCTTAAACGGACCCCAAACATTATAGCCCTCTTTTTCCGGCTGAGCATGTTCGCGGATCGGAAAGCTGGAGCCATAGCCATCATAAGGAAACTCTAGAACATCTCTGTACCAATCTACCAAGGCCTTGGAGTCTTTACTTTTGACGAAAATACCACCTAGCCCTGTCACTTTACCTTTAGATTCCGTCATTTCAATCCCTCCACATTGCCTTGCCGTCTAAGGCAATTTCATCTGTTCCATAACATAAAACAGGCAATCCTGCTTGATGACCCCCACGTCAAGGGTCGCCATCGACGGCGTCAGCGGAAGACTGAGCTTCAGCTTGCCGTTTTCTGTATCAAACAATGTCGCGCTTATGTCGGTACCATCGTCTTTCGTAACACTAATGGGCATGCCTATATCGCCGTTGATATAAGCAAGGGTTTCGCCCGCTTCCAATTGGCTAAAGTTGAGCTTGTCAAGATCTGGCCTGAATTGAACTTCATCCTCCTCAGACCCAAAGCCAAAGGAAACGCCGTCCCGCATTTTGGCTACGGCAACTGTCCGCAATATGTTGATATCCTGGCTGGAAACTTGATGGTCCGGTATATGATGCATATGCAAACACGCATCCAGAAAATTAATCGCATGATCAAGTGCGGCATACTCACCGGCCTGCCCACACTCCAACGTGACCGCAGGACAGTGTTTTGACATGGCAAGTGACTGCACGCCCACTGGCTGCTGGAAATATACCACCGTGCGCGCAAACAAGGTTGCCAACTGCAGGTAGTTGGCTTCCAGCATGTTGACACAACCATAATGAGGGTTGCTGCCCGTGTTATTATGCAAATCAACACTGGCAAAAAGTGGCCCCGCGGTGACGGTATCAACAACTTGTTGCATCAACGCTGCTTCAGCCGTCTTAGGGTTGGTTGTGCCGGGCCATGCCCGGTTATAGTCGGATTGGTGATCCAACGTTCGCACGCCAGCAGCGGATGCACTTACGTTCGCAATAAACAGCCATATTGCGCGCGGCAAATCAGTCGCTTGATATTTTCGCAGGACCTGCTGAATTGCTTCAAAACCGGTTGGCTCATTTCCGTGCTGCAAAACAGTGATAAATAGCGGCGGTTTTCGCGTACCGTCCAAATACAATAATGCTGGCCCACCCAAGATTGGTTCCAATTCGATGGATGTGGCATCGAGCATCCCGTCTGGGATATGGTCAAATTGTCTAAGCATGTTCAGAGTGTCCATTCATGGACCGGAATAGCCGTTTCCTGCCGCAAAAGATATGCCTCTAACATATCTTCCATTCCAACGGCGTTTTTCTTAACAAATGATCGCTGCCAATTCGCACCGTTTTGCTTATTCCTGCACCGACCATCAATAACACCGAGGTAACGCCGTAGATCGGCATCACTAATGGCAAGGCTTCGCAAACCTTCTTCTGCCATTGGCAAAAATGTATCCAAAATCAGCTGATCAATTGGCAGGTCATCTTTATGGTCCCATCGTATTTTAGCATCTAGTCCGTGTTGCGCTGATGCATAAAAATTGTCACGTGTGGTAAAAAATTGCGCGCGTTCATGCGGACGAATTTCATGTTCTGCCAAATAGGTCACCAAACCATAGTAAAAGGCTGCATTCGCCATCGAATCTAATATGGTTGGGCCAGCGGGTACTATGCGCTGTTCAATGCGGTAATGCGGTGTTCCGTCACTGTCCCAGCCAATTAAAGGCCTGTTCCAGCGCCAAATCGTGCCATTTTGCAAACGTAAGTGATCAAGTTTTTCAACTGGGCGATCTCTCACCTGCGGTAATAAAACCGGATAACGCTGACGGTTCGCCAGAAAAACCTCCGACAGACTATTTTCGATATAGCGAACGCCGAAAGTCACGCGCTCAGCATAGTCCCAGTCACCAACGGATACAGCTTGCTCGAACAATGGTATGCGTGATTCTGCCCATAGGTTTTGACCGAACAGATAGGGAGAGTTTGCACCAACGGCAATTAGCGGCGCTGACACTAGTTTGGACGCGTTATAATAGTCTACTTCTCGGCCAAGCGGTAATTTCAGATGAATTTGAAATGACGTTGCCCCTGCTTCAAGCATCACATCAGAATGGTGACTATCGAGGGCATCTTCTCCCTCAATTTTCAAGTTGATAGGACGGCCCTTGCGCAGGCGAAACACCTGATCATTCAGGGCTTTAAATCGCTTGCTGTCCGACATGTTAGCCACGCACAGGTCACTGTCTTTAACAGTTGGCAGGATACCGATCATTGCCAATCGAAGGCCGTCCTTGTCCGCAACCCGCACCGCATGACGCCACAGGTCAGACAATCCCGTATGCAACTTTGAAAGGCCATCGCCCGTCAGCTGCTGGGGGTCGCCGTTAAATTCAATATTAAAACAAGAAAGCTCAGGAACGATCAGATCATTGTCAACCGCCGCTATGAATCGTTCGTTTTGAGCACAGGGCCTCGCTTCGCTATCGACAAGCCATGCTTCAAGCTCAAATCCGGCGGTTGCTGGCCCGTCAGACAAATCGTGGTTTTGTTCCCAGCTCTGCACCAAGTCAGTTTCTGCGCGCAATCGTCGAACAAATTCGGCAAAATCAGCATCGCTAAAGTCGCTAGTGTCTAATTCCTCGCCCATGTCCTCTCCGCCCCTTGCTCCCCAATGACTTTCCCAACCATGATGATATACCGGTTCGGATTGTCAATAGTTGAGTGGATTGGGCGATCGGTCCTTGATAACGATCAAGTTGCGGGGTGTATCACAGCCAAACATCATGACATTGTCAAATTTTTTCTTCTCTTCTTATCAAGAGTTTACAGGCAAAAAGTCATATTTTATTTGTCCAGGGCAAACTATTAGGCGCCAGAAACACTTGGGTAATATGATCTCGATTCAAACCCAATTAATCTAAAATTCTTGGGCTGGCCAAACACTAGATATATATTTACGCATCCATTATGATACCCATACAAGCAGCTCGCCAAAGTACGCCGAACGCATGCCTCGCCGCAAAAATCCGTAACAGGTGAGGAAAAATTCCATAGCGCCTCGAACGAAGGAATTAGTAATGAAGCAATTGTTGCCCTCTGTTATGATTTTTTTTGCAACTAGTATCGCATCATATGCTGACGACACAAAAGATGATGACGACAGAGGGCAAAGACCAAACATTGTTTTAATGTATGTCGACGACTTGGGATACGGCGACCTGGAAAGCTATGGCCACCCTGTCATCAAAACTCCAAATATTGACCGCTTAGCGTCTCAGGGGCTTAAAATGACTGCATTTTACGCTCCTTCGCCTTTGTGTTCGCCCTCTAGAGCCGCACTTTTAACTGGTAGAACTCCCTACAGAACAGGCATTCAAAGTTGGATTCCACAAGACACCGACGCATACCTTTCCGAAAAAGAAATAACAATAGCAACCGCGCTGAAGCAAAATGGCTACCAAACAGCTATCGTTGGGAAATGGCACTTGAACGGCGGGCTTGATAGAGACGACCAGGCACAACCGATTGATCATGGATTTGATCACAACTATGTTTTGCATGCCTTCCCGTTGCCACACCAACAAAACCCGACGAATTTCTATGCTAATGGCAAGCCAATTGGTGAGGTGAAAGGCTTTACGGCGGAGATCGTTGTAAACGAGTCTAAACGTTGGCTGGAGGCTCGAGACCCCAAAGCACCCTTCTTTCTCTACATGCCATTCGTTGAGCCACATGCAACCATTCACAGCCCTGAGAAATATCTCAAACAGTATGCCAAATATACCAGCGGCAAGCCGGTTCCGGTCGTCAATGGACAACCCTCTTTTCCGGAGGGTATAGAGGCCCGTGGTCCGGGCGAGTATTATGCAAATATTAGCCACTTAGACAATCAGATAGGACAGTTTCTTGAATTCATAGACCAGAGTGGGCTCGCGGACGATACCGTTGTTATTTTTCTAAGTGACAATGGCCCAGTCACCACTAATTGGCGAGCATGGTGGGAGGTAAACCTTTACGGAGACACAGGTGGTTACCGCGGGCGAAAAGCAGACTTATATGAAGGCGGTATTCGTGTTCCGGGCATTATCAGATATCAGAAGCTTATCAAGCCAGGTACTGTTTCAGACCAGCCGGTGAACGGTTACGATATGTTTCCAACACTGTTATCGATCCTGAACATTGACCCACCAACAGACCGTGTCATTGATGGCGTTGACATATCACCAATGTTCAGGGGTAATGATATCAACCGCGAGAAACCTCTGTTTTGGGCTTTCCCTGCTGCCGATAATGCCCCAAACTATGTTGTGCAACGCGGTTCTTGGAAACTACTGGCAAACAGTTCCCAAGAGCCAATAGCGCTATTTAACCTAAAAACAGACCGATTAGAAATGAACAACCTCTTGAGACAAGAACAGGAAGTTGTAAAAGCCCTCCACACTGAAATGCTAATCTATATTGCAGACGTAAAAGATGACCCGCTTCGTCCCAGCTGGAGCGTTAACTGGAAATACAACACTGGCAAAGAGTGACCCGAAAAAACAGTGCATTTAATCAGTTTGTTTCTTCTTTTATTTTCAAAAACTTGAGTGTTGGGAAGTCGTCTTTTGCTTTATCCAGATGCCAACTGTTACGCGCCAGATATACCGGCGCTCCTGCGTGGTCATTGGCCATAGACGCACGGTTCTGATCGGTAAATTGCTTAACCTCACGGGCGTCACCTTCGATCCATTCCGCGGTCATCAGGGTGGTCGGTTCAAACTTACAGGGTATCTGATACTCCGTGCGAATACGGTCTGACAGCACGTCAAACTGCAGCGCACCAACGACACCCACGACCCAGTCGCTTCCAAGAAATGGCTTGAATACGCGGGCGGCACCTTCTTCTGCCAATTGCTCCAATGCGCGACCCAAATGCTTGGCCTTCATGGGGTCGTCAGCGCGAACCTTTTGCAATATTTCCGGCGCAAAAGAAGGAACACCGGTATAACGGATAATCTCGCCTTCGGTCAGCGTGTCACCAATGCGCAAGTTTCCGTGGTTAGGTAGGCCCATGATATCACCGGCAAACGCCTCTTCAGCAATCTCGCGATCCTGGGCCAAAAATAGCTGAGCATTATGAACAGCGATGGTCTTGCCGCTGCGCACATGTTTAAGCTTCATACCTTTTTTAAATTTGCCAGAAACCAAACGCAGAAACGCAATGCGGTCACGGTGCTTGGGGTCCATGTTGGCCTGAATTTTAAAAACAAACCCTGACACATTATTTTCAGTTGGTTGCACCTCACGTTCAATGGCTTTGCCAGGCCGCGGTCGGGGAGCAAACTCGCCAACACCTTGCAATAGCTCCTGCACGCCAAAGTTATTAACAGCTGAGCCAAAAAACACTGGCGTTTGATTGCCTTCCAGGTAAGCTTCCAAGTCAAACGGCGGGCATAACTCCCGCACCATTTCAATATCTTCACGCAACTTTTCAAGCGCATAATCCGGCAACAACTCATCCAGCTTTGGGTCATCAAGGCCTGAGCATTTAATGCCCTCGGCCAGTGCATCGCCCTTGCCGCGGTCAAACAAAACCAACTGATCCCGGATCAGGTCATAGCAACCAAGAAAGCTACGACCCATGCCTATCGGCCAACTGGCAGGCGATACATCAAGTGCGAGCGTTTGTTCTACCTCATCCAATAACTCGAACGGATCTTTGGCTTCACGGTCCATTTTATTGATAAAGGTGGTGATGGGCATATCGCGCAGTCGGCAAACTTCAAACAGTTTACGCGTTTGATTCTCTATGCCTTTAGCGGCATCAAGCACCATCACCGCGCTGTCCACGGCGGAAAGTGTTCGGTAGGTGTCTTCCGAGAAATCTTCGTGGCCGGGGGTGTCGAGCAAGTTGAAGGTACGCTCTTGATAGTCAAAGGTCATCACCGATGATGCCACTGAAATACCTCGCTCCTGCTCCACCTTCATCCAGTCTGAGCGTGCGCGCCTGCGATTGCCGCGCGCTTTAACCTCACCCGCCGCCTGAATGGCGCCGCCAAACAGCAGCAATTTTTCTGTCAATGTGGTTTTACCCGCATCCGGATGCGAGATGATGGCAAACGTGCGCCTTTTGTCTATTTCCTGCTCAAAAACCATGGATTTGGCAATATTTCCTGTTTCGCGAGTGATTCTGAAGTCGTGTTTCTTATAATATTTCTGGCGCACCCTAACGTTTTAGGCGCACTTTGAAAGCAGAATCTTGTCGTTTCAATTGATACACATGAAAAAGGCCGGAACACGCACATCGCGGTTCCAGCCTAAATTATCATGCTTGCCCACCTGACCCGACTTAGGGGGGAATGGGGGGAGGATCGAGCCAAAAGTGAGCAAGCAGATCTCTGTATTGTCTTACATTATCTATATGGGCAGCCTTCAATTAGCTTCAAGGGCGAACGGAAAAAGTTCAGGCAAACATTACTAACCTATTTGAAACAATAGCTAATCTGGGGTGCGACAAACGCGCACACTCAGAAAGTCAGCACCTAGAGCGTATCCTGATCTCGCACCGTTGCAGCTCCCTCGCCGCCAAACCGCGTGCACAGGTAGCCAAACACCAAACCAACAACAGCGCCTTCAAAGGCAAACCAGAAGGGCGAAGCCAACATACCATTTTCACCGAACATGGATGTCATGAACATTTTAAGTTCGTCGTAAATGAAGAGGGTGAGGACAAAATTGAGCCATGCACCAATGACCGGAGCCCTGAACCACCAAGGCATAGGCAATTGAAGCACCGGATGATAGGTAAAGACACCGAACACACCAACAATTGCCCCGAAGGTTGTGTACCAAAGCAAAATCGCCCACCGAAACATTGTACTTACGTCCGGGACAAACATCGGTATGAGAACAAACCCCAACAGGCCGACAATCAAACCCAAGGCTTTGCCGATGGCAATTCTGGTAAACATAGAGGGTTTTTCACCAAGTGCGTTTAAATCCATTTTTCTGCTCCTGCTGTGCCTTCCAATTGGTAGGCCTTGCTTTTCAAAGAATTGGACCCTAACGGGCCACACATAGAAAAGTTGGGCGGCGACTTTGGACCGGCTCGCGAATTAGGGATTCCGATGCGCCGGAGCAAAATTGTGCACTAGCGCCGCCCATTGTTTTTATAGCGGGCTTTGAAGGCGGTATCCTTGACTAAGATCAAGATATCGAAACACAAAAAAAAGGGCCGCCAAAGCGACCCTATAATCACCGGAATAAATGGCCGGTTATTTCAACTTGCGATCAAAGAAATTGAGCGCTTGACTCCACAAGAATGACCGGGTTTTTTCTCCCCGAATACCGTGCTTCTTACCGGGATATGTCATCAGTTCAAACTGCTTACCGCTATTCTGTAAAACAGACAGCAATTTCACCGTATGGTCGAAAAACACATTGTCATCTGCCATGCCGTGCATCAGCAAAAGGTTACCGCCCTTAAAGCCGTCAACATACTTAAATACACTGGTGTTAGCATACACATCGCCCGGTGCGTCCGGGTGTCCCAAATAGCGCTCAGTGTATGCCGTGTCATATAGCCGCCAGTCGGTTACAGGCGATACAGCCAAACCCGCCTTATACACATCAGGCTCTTTAAACATGCTCATCAACGTCATGTATCCGCCGTAAGACCAGCCCCATGTGCCTATATTTTCGCCGTCAACATAAGGCAAGCTTTTCAGGTAGTTAGCGCCTGAAACCTGATCAGCCACTTCAACAGTACCCATGGCGTTCTTAACATGCCCTTCGAATTCCAGGCCCCGGTTCCACATGCCACGGTTATCCAAAACCATCACCACATAGCCATTGCGAGCCAAGATTTCGTTGAAGTTAATTTCCCAAACATTGCGCACACGCTGGCCATGCGGACCTCCGTATGGTGCTAAGATAGCGGGGTACTTTTTGCCCTCGTCCATCTTGTTCGGCGTCAACAACCGGTAATATAGTGGGGTTCCGTCTTCGGCCTCTATGGTACCAAAAGACTGGTTTGAAGCCCCTTCGAGATAACGATGATAGGGATGACTTTCGTCCAACTTGTTGGCCAAAATGGTTGATTTCAGGCTGCCATCAGCCAGATTACGAATCGTAATTTGCGGTGGCTGTGTGGGGCTTGAGAAATTATCGATATAAACATCAGCGCCGAGGGACGGCGCATGCCAGCCCGCCTCTTGGCTCACACGCTTCACCTCGCCGCCTTCAAGAGGCACCGAATATAGATGTTGTTCAATCGGCGTGTCTTTGAAACCAGTGAAATACACTAGGCCCGCGCCTTCATCAATTTTGCTGATCGCAGAAACCACCCACTCACCAGAGGTCAGCGCAGTCGTTTCGCCTCCATCAATCGGGATCCGCACAATGTGATTAAACCCTATGGCTTCGCTGGTGCGCACCATGGTTTTGCTGTCGCTCAAAAACCGCATATTATTGTCAAGGTTGACCCAAATATCCGATTTTTCCGTAAGAAAAACAGTGGACTTGCCCTTCCGGTCAGCAAGCAGAATATCAAGCTGTGTCTGTGCGCGGTTTAACCGTTGCACCACAACTTTCGTGCTGTCTGGCAACCAGTTCACCCGGCCCAGATAAATATCTTTCTCTTCGCCCAGGTCCACCCATTCGACGTCGCGGTCATTAAGCGTAACAATACCGAGTTTCACTTCCACATTAGCACTACCCGCTTCCGGGTATCGCTGTTTTAAAGCAACAACGCTGCCATCTGGCTGCACTTCATATCGGTCTTTAACCAACACATTCGATTCGTCAAATTGCTCAAAGGCAACGCGCGTTTCGTCCGGTGACCACCAATAGCCGGTAAAGCGATTAAGTTCCTCCTGGGCCACAAACTCTGCCATGCCGTTGGCTATGGTTTCGGTCGCGCCGCTCGTAAGCTTGGTTTCCCGTCCGCTGGAAACATTAACCGCGTAAAGCTCTCGATCACGCACAAAAGAGACATATGTGCCACGCGGGCTGAACTTAATATCCGTTTCATATGCTGTGGTTTCGGTCAGGCGCTTAACCTGCCCACCGACAGGTAACACATACACATCGCCGCTTATCGGAAATAAAAGCATGGAACCATCTGCCGACCAAAAGTAAGTCGTTATGCCAGTCTTGCCTGTAATGGCTCGGTTGCGCTCTCGGCGGGCTTTTTCTTCCTCGCTCAAAACTTCGCTGCCACCACTTAAAAGCGTTGCAGAATCTACAAGTAAGCTTGACTGGCCTGTGTCTATGTCAAATTCCCATAGATCAAGCTGTGCGGCGTTTTCAGCTTTGCCTTTCAGAAAAGTAACGCGTTTGCCATCCGATGACATTTTAAGACCTTGCACGCTGGCGCCGTTAATTGTCGGGCTGCCTTCAAGCCGTTCAATGGTAAACTCTTCTGAAACTGCAGAAGCAGAAACTGTCAGCATGCCAGCAAAAGCCGCTGTTATACGTGTCATATTATTCATGAACGTTTCCCCGTGGTAAAAAAAACTGTGACCTGAAACCTTTCTAACCGGTTTCAGAGCCCAGGCAACATGTTTGCAGATCACATTCTATCGATTTGATTGGTTGTTATTTTCTAATGCCCTAAAAAACAAATAATTAGAATGGGTTAAGCGTATAACCCTTTTGCTGCAGCAAAGCATGTGCCGTCATGGCAGATACAGCCATTTCAACACCGGGCAATAAATCGTCGGCTGTGACGCCGCGAAAAGCTGCAGATTGCCCGCACACAATCACGCGCACGCGGTTTGCCAACAAGGCTTTAATCAACTCGGCATTTGCATTATCGCCGCCATAAGCGGCGTCGTTGGTTACATCTGCCACTGCGGCCCCGTGGACAACTACCGCAAGGTTCATATTTTCCGGCGAAACGCCCACCGCAGCATGCATATTTAAAAAACGGGCGGCACTTTCAAAATTTCGGTTAAGGCCACCCTCTTCTCCCTGTTGCGTCACATCAAAAGCAACATTGAATGCAGTGCCTTTTGCCAGGGGCACAGCGCCTGGAACAGCGGCAACGGGTCCAAATTCTTTAATAAGCGGGCCGGTTTCAAAGTCCGCTGGGGCTGCAACAGCAGAAATAGTTATCGTGGACGCAAACAGAGCGGCCGCAAAAAAGCTTCTCTTATTCATAGGGGTTTCCTCACAATGTCAGATCATTAAAGCGTTATTTTTCGCAAAGCCGTTTAAAGCCGGCGGCAACAAAGGGCACCATACGCTCATATGCGCCAACCATGTCTTCCGACTTAGCCACACCTTCAGAAAGCTGATCAATACGGCCCGTATGGGCAAATGTCAGCGTCAAGGCGCCGGACAAGAAATGGTAGCACCAATAAAGGTCAGCAGGGTCAGCATTGGGCAGCGCCTTTTTCAACGCTTCCATGAAAGTTCGCACCAACGGGTCAAAATATTTAGTCATCAATTGACCGCCCCATTCGAAAGAGCTGTTAACCTGAGCAACAAGTTCAAAATAATGTCGCCAACCCTCGTCCTCCTGGTATCCGTGCGCCAACAGTGGCTCCAGGAAAGCATTGATAATGGCTTCAACAGTGGGGCCACCGTCGCCTGCTTCTGACTGGCAGCGTTCCAGGGCGGCCAAGCGCGTTTCGTTCAAAACTTCGGCTCGCCGCAACAACACGGCGTCAAACAAACCTCGTTTATTGCCAAAATGATAACTGGATAATGCCAAATCCACATCGGCGGTCTCCGCGACCTTGCGCATGGAAACACCTTCAAAGCCGTATTTTGCGAACAGGGCTTCAGCGGCGTCCAAAATACGATCTTTACGCTTGAGTTTATTCATCGTCAGACAAACTACCAATCTGGTTACTACTTACTCTTTGATATTATTAGCCAAAATAACGCTGAGAGCAAACGCGGAATAAATAAAATTCAATGATCGTTGAATTTTATGTTGACTTTCAACACCTGTTGAATTTTATTAGCGTCGAAATAGGCAGACGGCGGAATTGGGATTCGCATGCGTCTGGCTCAAGGGAGAGAAAAATGAATTCGTACAAAATAACACGCGCTGCCCTTCTTGCAGGCGCAGGAATTGGAAGCTTGCTAGTTGCAGGAAACGTATCCGCGCAAGATGCTGGCCCTACCGTACAATTAGAAGAAATAAAAGTAACAGCACGCCGACGCACCGAAAGTTTGCAGGATGTGCCAATTGCGGTAACCGCCTTCAGTGGGCTTGAGTTAAACAAACTAGGCGCGACCGATATCACCTTCCTTGCGCAAACAACTCCCAACACCACGCTGGAAGTGTCACGCGGCACCAATACCACCCTAACCGCCTTCATTCGCGGTGTCGGTCAGCAGGACCCGGTTGCCGGATTTGAAGCGGGTGTAGGCATCTATCTGGACGATGTATACCTAAACCGCCCGCAGGGTGCTGTAATGGATATATATGATGTTGAGCGCATCGAAATTCTGCGCGGACCACAAGGCACCCTTTACGGGCGCAATACAATTGGCGGCGCGATTAAGTATGTCACAAAACGCCTCGGAGATGAGGCTTCTTTAAACTTGCGCCTTCAGGGCGGCACCTATGGCCAGCATGATATCATCGCGTCAGCTGAATTACCGGTCAGCGATACAGTGCGTCTGGGTGGCTCCATCGCATACATGAAACGCAACGGTTTCGGCGAAAACCTGAACACGGGCGAGGAACATTATGACAAAGACATGCTGGGTTTCCGCGGCAGCGCAGAGTTTCTCCCGTCTGATAATCTGTTCATCCGGATTTCTGGCGACTATTTAAAAGACAATTCAAACCCCAAGTCAGGCCACCGCTTGATACCAGGCTTGTTTAGCGGCGCACCTGTCCTTGACGATGTGTTTGACACGCGCGCTGGCATCACCGGCAAAAATGAGGCGGACCAATACGGCATCACCGGCCTGATTGAGTATCAAGTCAACGATAAGATTATGATCAAGAATATCGTCGCTTACCGCGAAGATGATAGTTTCCAGCAAATCGATTTTGACAGCCTGCCAACCGTCGATGTTGATGTGCCTGTACGCTACAAAAACGATCAATTCAGTGAAGAACTTCAGCTTCTGTATACAGACGACGCTGTCAGCGGTGTTTTTGGCTTCTATTACTTGGACGCCACAGCATTCAACGAGTTTGACGTGGTTCTGGGCGCAACCGGCGATTTGATCGGCCTACCCGGGCTTAATGCCAACACACTCGGCGACGTCAAAACGGAAACTTGGTCCCTGTTCGGTGACTTCAGCATCGATCTAGATGCAGCCTTTGGCATGGACAGCAATTTGGAGTTAAACATCGGTGGTCGCTACACTGAAGATGAGCGTACCTCTACCATTCTTCGTCGTACCTTTATCGGTGGCAACTCAGCAACCTTCGGCGGCAATGCTACATTGATTGCCACAACATCTGACTTCACAGGTTCGCAAAAATACAAAGACTTTACCCCGCGGGCCAGCCTGTCCTGGCAGCCTAACGACGACCAAACGCTGTATCTTTCATACAGTGAAGGCTTCAAGGGCGGCAGTTTCGATCCGCGCGCGCAAAGTACAGCTGCACCAGACCTGAACAATGATGGCGTAACTTCAGATGCCGAAATTTTCCAGTTCATCAACTTTGACCCGGAACAAATCACAACATATGAGGCCGGAGCAAAAACAAATTGGGCTGATGGCCGCGTGACGACAAACATCGCTATATTTTATAGCGATTACACAGACGTACAGATACCGGGCTCCATCGGCGTTGATACCAACGGTGACGGCATTAATGACAGCTTCTCAGGCATTACAACCAATGCCGGCGCTGCTGATTTCTTTGGCATTGAGTTTGAAGGTAAGGCGATTTTGGCGCAAGACGCAGGCGTCCAGGGTGACAGCTTGGTTGCCGATTTCTCAATCGGATGGATTGATGCTGAATATGACGAATTCCTTGTCGCTGTTACCGACCCGGTGACAAGTATTACCACCCTTCAGGATGTGTCTGATCAGCGTGTTATTCAAAATACGCCTGAATGGAGCACTAACCTGCGAATGACTTACAACCGGCCAGCCGAGCTATTTGGCACGTCGGGTACTTTGTCCATTCTTGGTGGCTGGTCATACAAAAGCCTCACACACCAGTTTGAGGTATCTAACCAGTTCCTTGATCAACCGGGGTATTCCTTGTTTGATGCCAGTATTGTTTGGGTGTCTGATGATGGGCGGTATGAGCTCGGCCTACACGGCAAAAACCTGACCGACGAAGAATACAAAGTCGCAGGGTATAATTTCGCCAATGCTGCAGGCACGGCCTCAACACTAGGGCTCGAAGGGGTTGCCTCCGCATTTTACGGTCCGCCCCTGACAGTTACAGCCGTCCTGGGAATCAGGTTCTAGGTATCTGAAATAGGATCCAGGGCATATGGCCGGAGGGCTCCCCAGCAGACAACCCCTGCTCCCTCCGGCCACCATAAAGACCACACAGCCACGTCCTCTTCAAAAGGATCATCAAATGACAGCATTTGATACCCATGCTCCTTTATTGCCTGAAATCCTGTCGTTGCACGGCAAATGGAAAGGCAACAAGCCCGCATTAATTTGTGGTGGGGAAACTATTTCCTGGGCTGAGTTTGACCGAGCAACTAATCAAATCGCAAACGGCCTGCTAGCCAAGGGAATCGGCAAGGGCCATACGGTGGGCGTGTTGATGAATAATAGCCGCGAGATGGTTGAAACGCTGATTGGAGTCATGAAATCAGGCGCTTGTTCCGTGCCGCTCAATACGTCGGTTTCCAACGATGCAATCGCTGCAATGCTGAAAGATGCTGCTGTTTCAGCCCTATTCTTGACCAGTGACCACCGGACCAGAGTTTCAGACTTCCTGGCGCGCAATACCAATTTGCTATCGGTTGTTGATAACGAGCTTGGTCTATTCAAAAAGCAGGAAAGTGCTGCTTTCCCAAATGCCAGGATAACGGCTGATGATCCGCTCAATATTATATATAGCTCAGGCACAACCGGCGCGCCCAAAGGTATTGTGCAAACACACGGTGGCCGACGAGATTGGGCTTACGATCTGAGTATCGCGCTTCGGTATACAAGCGCCTCCCGCACATTGTTCACCATTGGCCTGTATTCAAACATCAGCTGGGTTGGCATGCTATGCACTTTGCTTGCTGGCGGCACAATGGTCGTTCAGCCAAGTTTCGATGCCAAAAACGCCCTGATGGCAATTCAGGAACAACACATCACTAACTTTGCTATGGTGCCTATTCAATTGCAGCGTCTACTGGAGGTACCGGGAAGTGACACGTTTGACCTGAGCAGCGTTCATGCGGTGATGAGCTGCGGCTCCCCCTTGTTTGAAGACCTGAAAGAGAAGTTATTTCATAGGCTTGGCAACACCACGGTCATAGAGTTGTTTGGCTTGACCGAAGGTATCATCACCACCCTTGATCCGGAGGAAGCGGCGGGGAGGATGGCATCCGTTGGCAAACCTTTGATCGGTACAGACATCAAAATAATTGGTGACGATGATCTGGAAGTTGCGCCCGGTCAAGCAGGCGAGATCGTTGGGATTGGTCGTATTGTTATGCCCGCCTACCTGAACCGGCCAGGCGCCACAGCCGAGGCAACTTGGCAAGGCCCCGATGGCCGCGCTTGGCTGCGCACCGGCGATATCGGACAGCTGGACGAGGATGGCTATCTCTATGTTGTTGACCGCAAGAAAGATATGATTCTGTCGGGCGGGCAAAATATTTATCCGCAAGACATTGAGGCGGTTTTAGTTACCCACCCTGATGTTAATGAAGTTGCAGTTATCGGCGTACCCAGTAAAAAATGGGGCGAGACGCCAATTGCCGTCGTTGTTCTCGAACAAGGGTCAACCCCGGAAAATGAGGCAATAGCAGACTGGACCAATACTCGTGTCGGCAAGCAACAGCGTCTGGCGGGCATTATTTTTGAAGAAAGCTTGCCAAGAAACCCAAATGGCAAAATACTGAAGCGCGAGCTGAGGCATAAATATAAGGATTGGGAAAATGGCTGACTTTACCGACGAATATTTCACAAATACCGACGGACTAAAGCAACATTACCGAGACTATAATAACGCCCCAAGCGGCGCACCAACAATCCTCTGCATGGCGGGGCTCACCCGAAATGCCAAGGATTTTCAATATATTGCTGACCATTTAGCTGATCGTTGCCGGTTGATTTGCGTGGAGCAGCGCGGACGTGGTCTTTCGGACTGGGACCCGGAACCAAGCCGCTATACCCCAGTGACCTATGTGGGTGACATGATGACCCTGCTCGAGCATTTGGGGCTGCGCTCCATCATCACAATCGGCACGTCATTGGGCGGATTGATGACAATTATGATGAACGCAATGCACCCCGGCATCATCAAAGCCGCAGTGATAAATGATATTGGCCCAGAGATTGACCCGGCCGGAATCGCTCGCATCAAATCCTATGTCGGTGTTGGCACGCCGCCAACCATCTGGCCAGAGGCTGTTGCAGCCGTTAAAGGTGCGAATCCAACCACTTATCCAAACTTTACCGATGCCGATTGGGAACATTTTACCAAGCTGTTGTTCGCTGACGTGGACGGCAAACCGGTGGCACAATATGACCCGGCAATTCGGCAAAATTTCGATGCAGAAGATGACCAGTCAGCGCCGGACCTGTGGCCAATCTTCACTATGATGCACGCGGTTCCCATGGTTGTTCTGCGTGGTGCTTTGTCAGACATTCTGGCGGCCCCAACACTGGAACGCATGGCGCGTGAGCATCCTGACCTTGTCGCCGTTACGGTGCCAGATGTAGGTCATGTGCCGCTGATGAAGGAAGCAATTGTTCATGAAGCGATTGATGCCCTGATCGCACGCTTTTTGTAAATCAGGGCTATATTTCATAAATAACCAACGAAAAACCGACTCTAACTTGGCAAAAATAGAGTCAAACTCGGTAAAATCAGAACCAAACTCGAACTTTTCGGAATAAAACCCGCCAAAATCATGGACTAAAGCACCCTTTTTACTGGACAGGATTTTGCACCTGTGGCATCGGTTCCGCTTGTAATAAAGTTACTGAGGTCGTGCTGTGAACGAAATTAAATTACCCAAGTCAGAATTACTCCCCATCTCCCCCGATGATGTTTACGCGGCCGAAAAAGCGATCACTGACTCGATTATTCGCACGCCCCTAAATCACTCGATTACCCTCTCGGCAATCACCGGTGCTGCCTGCTATTTGAAATTCGAAATTTTCCAGTTCACGGCTGCCTACAAAGAACGCGGAGCGCTCAATCGTCTTTTGTCGCTGCCCAAAAACACCAAGGGTGTCATTGCTGCGTCGGCAGGCAACCATGCTCAGGGCATCAGCTACCATGCTGGTCGGCTGGGCATCCCAGCCACCATTGTCATGCCCGAGGGCACACCGTTCAACAAGGTAAAGCGCACCGAAGAACTGGGCGCAAACGTTGTGCTCACCGGCGCTGACTTTGAGGCAGCAACGCTTGCAGCCTACGAAATGGCAGAAACTGAACAGCTCACATATGTCCACCCGTTCGATGACCCGCTGGTTATGGCGGGCCAAGGCACAGTGGGCCTTGAAATGATGGAAGACCAGCCGGATCTGGAAACGCTTGTCGTGCCTATCGGCGGCGGCGGGCTTATCTCTGGCATTGCCACCATTGCAAAACACATCAACCCGAACATCCGCATTGTCGGGGTTCAAACTGAAGCCTTCCCTGCCATGAAAGAACGAGTGGATGGCACTCAGCTCGCTGGCGACAACATCTCCATCGCCGAAGGCATTGCCGTTAACAAACCCGGTGAGCGCACGCAAATGGTGGTTGAACAACTGGTGGATGAAATCGTCACCGTGTCCGAACGCCAAATCGAAAAAGCCTTGGTAACCCTAATGGAAATTGAAAAGGTTATCGTTGAAGGCGCTGGCGCCATCAGTTTGGCGGCTGTGATGCAGTATCCTGACCTGTTCAAAGGTCAAAAGGTTGGCATGGTACTTTCGGGCGGTAACATCGACAGCCGCATGCTGGCCAGTGCCATCATGCGCGGTATGGCGCGCGATGGTCGTTTGGGGCGCCTGCGCATCACCATGATGGACCAACCCGGGGCGCTGGCAACTGTCACCGACATCGTCGCCAAAATTGGTACCAATATCATTGAAATGCGCCACCACCGCGAATTTGGTGCCATTTCTTTGAAGCAAACCGAAATGGAACTGGTGATCGAAGCCAAAGACGAGGAACATGCGCAGCGGCTTGTAACGGCGCTGGAGGCCGAGGGCTTCAAAGTTGATTATGCCAAGACCGTTTAGGCGCAGAAACGCTTAATCGGTTACGCCGAGCATGGTAAATGCCGAGTTTCTTGTGGCTATGCGAATGTCTTCGGCCAGCGCTGCATCATCCAGCGTTCTTGATAGGACCATGCCGCCAACGCAGAGCGCTGAAAGCGCAAGCGCCCTCTCCCGTCGGTCACCTCCGTCTTCGTTCAGGTTGTTTTCAAACAGCCAGCTCATGGCCTTTAACAGCGAACCATATGCTGCCTTCACTTCAGGCGAGCCGCGCGCCACATCGGAAGGCAGGGCGATCATGGGGCACTGGCCGTCTATATCCTGAAGGTGTTCCGGTGAAAGATAGCTGTTGATCATTGCCCGAACCGTATCCAGACCGCCGTTTTCCGGGTCCACGCCGGCCTCGTCACGCCAGGTTTTACCGCGCCCGTTTAGAAAACTGGTAACAGCTTCAGCGTATAATTCTTCCTTGTTGCGAAAGTGATTGTAGAAACCGCCCCGCGTAAGCCCAACGCCTGCCATCAACTCATCTATGGAAACAGCCGAAAAACCGTGACGGTTGAACATGATACGGGCCTGTTCAACAATGCGCTTCCGCACGTCTGTTTTATGTTCACGGCTATAGGGCATGGGCAATCTCCTGCTATTTTTCACAGCATAGCCTAATGTTAAAATATGTTCTTGAACATATTTAGATGATGCCCACACTGCCCTCGCAACTGCAAACACACATAAATTAAAACGAGGAACGATAGATGAAATTATACAATGGCATGTCCCCCAATGGTGCCCGGGTAATGATCTTCATGGCGGAAAAGGGCATCGAAATCCCCACACATTCGATTGACCTAATGGCGAATGAAGGCCAAGCGCCAGAGTTTTTAAAGGTCAATGCCCTCGGTCAGGTGCCGGTGTTACAGCTTGATGATGGACGCAATCTGACAGAAAGCGTGGCCATATGCCGGTATCTGGAAAGCCTGCACCCAACCCCTGCCCTGTTCGGCGAAGCCCCCGAGGAACAGGCCTTTATTGAAATGTGGATGCGCCGCATGGAGCTATGGCTGTTCAATGTGGCAGGCGATGTTGGCCTGCATGAGATTGAGTTTTTCAAATACCGCGTCGATCAAAACGCTGACTATGCCGCCTATTGCCGGAAAACGCTTGTTGAACGGCTAGCTTGGCTGGACGCAGAAATGGCCGATGGCCGCAGCTTTATCGCCGGTGACACATTCACCATGGCAGACATTATCGGTATGACCCTTTTGTTCATCATGGGTTTCACCCAGATAGAAGTACCCAGCGAACTCACAAACGTAACGAAGTGGCAACAGGCGATGGTATCACGCCCAACTTTCCCTAAAATGCCGGGCTAAATTATATGACAACCATAATACCATCGGCTACTGGCCGGTGGTTCGGCGCGCCGCCAGAAGCCCAAAATGGCGAAAAAACCATTGTTGCTATCAAGCACCACCAAGGCCTTGACCGCCAATCAGACCACTGCCCGTTTGATTCTTTCCCTTGCACCTTGGGCAGTTGACGCTATATAGGGAAGCACGCGCACCACCCGAGTCGTTGGGACTCGACCTTTTTTTAACACGCGCACTAGGATATGATATAATGGCTAACGGTACAGTAAAATGGTTCAACTCAGCAAAAGGTTATGGCTTCATTCAGCCTGACGACGGCGGCAACGACGTATTTGTTCACATCTCTGCAGTTGAAGCAGCAGGCCTTCGCGGCTTGAATGACGATCAAAAAGTAACTTACGAACTTGAGACTGGCCGTAACGGCAAGACCTCAGCATGCGATCTCGCACTCGCTGACTAAAGTTTCGTTCATTACGACGTTGAAGAAGGCTCGGTTCACCGGGCCTTTTTTTGTGGCTGAATTTCATCGCCGCCCGCGGCAAAGCCCATTGCCTCAATCTGCCCCGGCAGCATGATCATCGAATGTGGCAGTGGGTAATAACTGCTTTCAACTCTAACGCTGTCTGACAGCTGGCTTGCGATTACCTGCACCATGTCCCGGTATCTCGCCTCATATCGCTCGGTATGAAAGCCGTAGTTCATATAAAGGCTTACCGGATTTCTGAGGTGAACATTTGCCAACGAACTCAGTCGGCTCATAAGCGCATCATCACGCAAAACACTGGGATCATAAGCAAAATAGGCCTCGAACAAATTTGGCCGTGTTGTCATGGCATACAGAGCAAATAGCCCACCAAACGAATGACCGGAAAGCACACGCTTGTCACTTGTGGGATATGCCTGTTCAACTTGAGGGATCAATTCTCTTTCAAGAAAGCTAACAAAGGCCTCGGCCCCAAATGATGGGCGGTAATCTCGCCCGCGCATGCCCATAGTATGCACCGCCACAACAATCGTATCAGGCGCAAAACCCAAGGCTGCCATCATGCGGGCGTTGGCCGCAAAAATGGCGCTGTGGCGATACTTTTCACCGTCCAGCGAATATACCACAGGATACTGCTCGCTCGGATCATACCCCTTTGGCAAATAGACCGAGTAATTACGTGTTTCGTTAAGGGCCGTGGACTGAAGTTCATATTGATCCCCTGAGCGCAGAAAGAGCGCCATATAAGCCGTTAGAACCACAAAGCCCAACCCAATGGCCCAAAGGATTAATTTCAGAAGCTTAGAAAACACAGCCCCGTTAGATTCCGTCACCAAATGCGAACGCGGCCCTCTGGTGCGATATACATTTCGTCGCCGGGCTTCACATCAAAGGCAGCGTAAAACTCATCCATGTTTCTGGCCATGCCGTTCACCCGCAGATACATGGGGCTATGGGGTGCGCTAAGCAGGCGTTGGCGCAGGCTTTCTTCGGTGCGTTTGTAGCGCCGCCCTTGCGAGCGACCAAGGAAGAAGCGCTGCGGGCCGGTAAACCCGTCCAGAACTGGTGCTTTCACACCGCCCAATGAACGCTCCCAACCGTGATAGGCCACAATCATACCGGCAAGGTCACCGATGTTTTCACCAAGCGTCTGACGACCATTCACGTTCAGGCCCGGCAATGGTTCGTACTGGTCGAACTGAGCGGCAAAGCCGTCTCCAAGCACATTGAAAGCGGCCCTGTCTTCTTCAGACCACCAGGCCTGCAACACGCCGTCGCCGTCATATTTGCTGCCCTGGTCATCAAAACCGTGGCCTATTTCATGGCCGATGATGCTACCCAGAGCACCGTAATTCAGTGCCGGGTCAGCGTTCGGGTCAAACAGGGGTGACTGAATATAACCCGCCGGAATGAAAGCCTCGTTGCGCGAGGGGCTATAGAAGGCATTAACCGTTTGAGGGCCAGTGAACCACTCTTGCTTGTCTACCGGTTTACCAAACCGCGCCAAATCTTGCGCATGATCAAATTTGCGGAAGGCAACCACATTGCCCATCAGACTACCGCGCCCAATGACCAATGCGCTATAGTCGCGCCATTTTTCCGGGTAAGCAATTTTCGCGTTGATTTTGGCAAGCTTGGTACGTGCAGCCACTTTTGTTTCCGCGCTCATCCATGTCAGGTTATCAATGCGTTCGCCCAATTCAGCGCGAATGTTTTCAAACATTTCACCTACAAGGCGTTTGGATTCAGCCGGAAAAAAACGTTCGATGTAAATTTCGCCGACCGCCTGATCCAGAATATTGTTCACATAAGCGATCGCACGGTCTTCGCGGCTACGCTGTTCTTTCTGACCGCGCAGCACCGTGCCGAAAAAAGCGAAACGCTCGTCTGAGATGTCGTCTGACAGAAACGGTGCATTTGACGCCACTAGATGAAAAATCAGATAGTCTTTCCAAACATCAACAGATGTGTCACCGAACAATTTGGCCATACCAACAAAGGCCTCTTTCTCGCGGACGATAATCTGGTCAATACCGCCAACACCGTATGCATCAACAGCTTCAGCCCACGGAAAACCGGGGGCATAGTCCGCAAGTTCTGTCAGCGACATGGGGTTGTAGGTGCGGTCTGCGTTGCGGCGCTCAGCGCGCGACCAATGGTTTGAAGCGATTGCTTTTTCAAGGGCAAAAACAGCCTCAGCTCTTGCTCGGGCGTCAAATGCACCCAACCGAGTAAAGACAGCCTCCATATAGTCGGTATAGGCGGCGCGCAGAGTGGCAAGCCGCTCGCTGTCACGTTCGTAATAGCTTTTATCGGGCAGTGCAGTACCTGCATGAGTGGCGTAAACACCGTAATCCGTTGGTTTTTTGCTGTCGATGGCGATGAACATACCAAACAGAGACCGTGCGCCCAAGTCATCCGCCATCATGGCCTGCGCCACTTGCGTATGTGACTCCAGAGCGGCAACACGGTCCAACATGGCTTGCAGCGGCACTATGCCGGCGGCGTTGATCGCATCCAAATTCATATAGGATGCATAAAGGTCGCTGATTTTCTCATTGTTGCTGCCTGTGGCAAGTTCGGCGCCTTGCAGGTCTGCAATGATGGTTTTGATGCGCTCTTCATTTCGGTCGAGCATAATCTGGGAAAACCCGACGCCGCTTCTGTCACCCGGAATTTCGGTAGCTGCCAGCCAGCCGCCATTGGCGAATTGAAACAGGTCATCCTGGGGGCGCGTTTCGCGGTCAAGTGCTTCTAGGGGGTAGCCCCACGGCTCTATTACCGGTTTTGCAACCTCTGCCATACCAGTTTCACCTGTATCTGAATTTTCCCCGCTACAGGCTGTTAAAAAACCCGCGAGAACCATTGTTATCGTCGTTGCCCGCATTGCCATATGCCCTACTCCCCAAAATAATCCCTATTACATGAATGTCCTATGCTGTTGCTGCACAGTGCTACCATATAGGCCTGTTTTATACAGAATTGATTAAAGTTAGTAAGCCCCAGAACGTCAGCCCGTGCGGGGTAAGAGATCAACTGATTCCGTCTAGGGCATACAGTGCACTAATTCACAGATGTTTGTGCGTAAACAGTTTGCAAGGCATCGAAGCGGTTACCCAGGTCATCGCATTCCCCCACCGTCACATCCTTGCATTTTTTCAATAGCTTCCGCAGTTTCTTCATCTGCTTTTCGGCTTTTCGATGGTTGCCGCTTTGCAACTCAAGCAATGCATAATCAACCCGCGCATCAAAGTTCTTGGCGTTAATTTTGATCGCCTTACGCAGAGACACTTTGGCGCTGTCAGTTTTGCCCTGCCGGGCTTGAGACATACCGCGCATATAATATACCGCGCCTAAATAAACACGCTGTTCACCACTCAAACTTGGAATAATAGGTCGATTTATACCCATCAAATTTGCCATGTGTAATAAGTTTTCTGTTTGGCGCAGCATATAGTTGCCGTCGATTTTTATTTCACTGGAAAATTGCCTTTCGGCCTCTACAAAATCACCGTTCATATAGGCAGTAAAGCCTTCTTTAAGGCGTGTTCGCAGTTGCTCTAAAATCCGGTTTCCTGTGACTTCAATTTCTTCACTAGGTTTGGATTTTGGTGCCTGGTCTGCATGCAGGGATGCATTGGCCGTTGCTGCAGGAAAAAGAAACACACTTAAAACAACGCATTTAAACAGCTTGTTAAAATTTTGCATCGCAGTACTCCTTTGCCAACATATTTCTTATTTTAACCGTAACATCCCTGTTTTGCAATTTTGGCTCAGCTATTGGCAAAAGCAACTCTCATTCCGCTGGAATTCCTTTGGTTTCCTTATCTTCATAGTCGGCCAACTCACCGGCCAAAGCATTGGGCGAACGGGTGAATTTGGCAAGCGCATCATAAAACACCGGAATGATGAATAGTGTGAAGAAAGTGGCAATCAGCACACCGGAGAAAACGGTAACACCGATTGTGCCGCGGCTGTTGGCACCAGCCCCGGTCGCCATCATCAGCGGCACCGCGCCCATCGCCGTTGAAAGGCCAGTCATCATAATGGGGCGTAAGCGCGTTTTAGACGAATTAATCAGCGCATCACGCACGCTTTGGCCTTCATCGCGCAGCTGATTGGCAAATTCAACGATCAGAATTCCGTTTTTGGCGGCAAGACCAATCAACATAATCAGCCCCAACTGGCTATATATATTGAGCGTTCCCCCTGCCATATAAAGGCCAAACAAACCGCCGAGCACCGCAAGCGGCACAGTCAGCATAATGATGAACGGGTGGATGAAGCTTTCAAACTGAGCGGCAAGCACCAAAAACACCACCACTAGCGCCAGAATGAAGATGAAAATTACATCGTCTCCCGCTTCCTTAAACTCGCGGGTGGCCCCTTTGTAGTCAATACTGGTGACATCGGGCAGCACTTCGCGCACTTTATTTTCCATCCAGACAGTTACATCGCCGATGGTATAGCCGGGAGCCAAGTTACCAGAAATGGTGAGCGCGCGGACACGGTTAAAACGCCGCAAATCGCCGGAGCCTGAATCTTCCCGCACCGACACCAAATTCGACAGGGGAATAAGTTCACCCGTACGGCCAGAGGCCACATGGATATTTTCCATGTCCAGCGGCTGCCGGCGGTCACTGTCGCGGGCTTGCAGAATAACGTCATATTCCTCGCCTTCTTGCACAAAGGTGGTCACACGTCTTCCGCCCATCATGGTCTCAAGCGTTCGGCCAATACTCTGGATGGAAACACCAATGTCTGCCGCACGGGACCGGTCAATTTGCACTTTAAACTGAGGTTGGGTCTCCCGGTAATCCGCATCTACATTCACCAGGCCGGGATAGTTTGCCAACTCCTCAAACATCACCTGTTTGAAGCGCCCAAGGTCATCGTAGGTATCGCCGCCGATAACAAATTGAAACGCTTCAGAGCCGCCGCCGCGCCGTGTAAGGCCCGACGATTCAATGGGAATAGCCATGGCACCGGTCACATTCGACAATAGCTTGGGCCTCAATTCGCGGAGAATTTCAGTAGAGCTGCGCTCCCGCTCATCCCACGGCGTTAGGATAATGAAGCCGAAGCCACCGTTGCCGTCCACCCGAACCAAAAGGCGTTCGAGTTCGCCCTTTTCGATGTAAGGCAATACCTGCTCTTCGATTTTGCTCGCCTGATTTTGCATGAAGGCATGACTGGCGCCTTCAGGCCCTCGAACCCGCATAAACAATGAGCCACGGTCTTCAACCGGGGCAAGTTCAGTTGGCACCTTCTCGAAGAGAGCGAATATGAGCAGAAAACAGGTCAGGAAGCTGGCGGTAACCAACAATTTGTTATCAATGCACACCCGTAAAAACCGGCCGTATCCATCTTGAATTTTAGTAAAAACCCGATCCAGGAATCTGGCAAAAGCGGGCTTTTTATTACGTCTGCGGACAAGCTTTGAACACATCATGGGGGTCAGCGTCAACGCGATCAGACTGGAGAAAACCACAGCCGCCGTCATGGTAATGGCAAGCTCTCCGAACAACCGGCCCACATTGCCCGACAGGAAGAAGATCGGCACAAAAACACCGATCAAGACCAAAGTCGTGGCCACAACCGCAAATCCAACCTGACGCGCACCACGATAAGCCGCCACGAGGCCGGGCTCGCCCTCCTCTACCCGGCGGTAGATGTTTTCCAGCACCACAATGGCGTCATCCACCACGAGGCCAATAGCCAATACCAAACCCAATAAAGTGATGAGGTTAATGCTGACACCGGTCAGCGACAAAACCCAAAAACTGGCGATGATACATACGGGTACTGTCACCGCTGGAACGATTACGGTTTTAATGTTCCCCAGGAACAGATAAAGCACCAAAACCACAAGCGACATGGAAACAGCTAGGGTAAAATAGACTTCGGATATGGCTTTTTCGATGAAGATAGAAGTATCAAACGCCACCAGCAATTCCATGCTCTCGGGCAGTGTTTCCCGGATACGTTCCATCTCGGCCTTGGCGCCCAGCGCCACGGCGAGCGTATTGCCCTTTGACTGTTTGATCACACCCAGGCCAATAACCGGCACGCCGTTACCGCGAAACGTTCGTTCTTCGCGTTCGGCACCAAGTTCAACAGTTGCCAAATCGCCGAGCCGAACGAACCCACCGTCAGCACCCTCACGGATTACCATGGTTTCAAAGTCCTCGGCGCGCGCATACTCGCGGTTCAATCGCACAATTGTGTCACGCTGGAGCGACTGAACAGTTCCCGCCGGCAGCTCAACATTTTCAGACCGCATGACAGTTTCAATATCCGCAACGGTAATACCGCGCGCAGCCATTGCCTGCCGGTCCAGATTAATTCGAATTGCATAGCGTTTCTGACCGCCAATGCGAATACCTGAAACACCGTCAACCACTGATAACCGGTCAACGATATTGCGTTCGGCATAGTCGGTTAGCTGTAAGACATCCATCACCGGGCTGGTCAGATTGAACCAAAGAATAGGCTGTGTATCATTGTCCGCCTTCGCAACTTCCGGCGGCTCGACTTCTTCTGGTAAATTGTTAAGAACTCGACTTACCCGGTCCCGCACGTCGTTGGCACCGCTATCGATATCGCGGTCAAGGTTGAATTCCACGGTAATGTTAGACCGACCGTCACGGCTGGTGCTTTCGATGGCTTTGATGCCCTCAACGCCAGCGATGGCACTCTCAATAATCTGGGTAACCCGTGTCTCAACCACCGCCGCATTCGCACCCGGATAATTGGTGCGCACGCTAACAATTGGCGGATCAACATCCGGCAATTCGCGTACAGGAATATCACCGAAGGATATAATGCCAAACGCAACCAGCATAAGGCTAATTACGGTGGCAAAAACCGGCCGCTTAACTGATATATCAGAAAGAATCATGAGCCTGTCCCTTGCCTTTGAGGTCTACCCTGAGGTTCGCGTTGGTCGCCCTCACCGGATTCGCGCACCGGCATACCGGCGCGCCCTAGTCGCATTGTTCCTTCGACAACCACGCGTTCGCCTGCGGACAGTCCGTCGGTCACTTCCACATAACCTGGCCTGCGAATTCCAAGCTTAACTTCTCGGCGGTCCGCCACGCCTTCATTGGTCACAAATACATAAGCGCGACCACCGGAAGGAACCACCGCTTCCTCTGGAACAGACAGCCCTTGCCAACTACGGCTGATCACCTCAACGGTCATTAGAAGCCCCGGGCGCAAAGCATTGTCCACATTGGGAATAGTTGCCCGTACTATCACCGACCGGGTGATAGGATCGACCCGATTGTCAACCGTACCGATTACGCCCTCAAAAACGCGCCCCGGATAGGCCTCTACACGCGCATTAACCTTCTGGCCTGGAGCCAAGGTTGCGATGAAGCGCTCAGGAACAGAGAAATCCAGATTGATAATGTCAATAGAGTCGATGGTGGTGATAGGGTTATTCTGCGTAATTAACGAGCCCTCGCTGACCTGACGCAAGCCAAGCACACCATCAAACGGCGCTACAATCCGGCGATCTGCCATGCGCGCCTCAGCCGCGACAAGCCTAAAGCGCGCTTCTGCCACACGGCGTCGCTGTGCATCCAGCGTGGCAGTGGAGGCATTGCCTCTTGTTACCAAGTCTTCGGTGCGGGCAAATTGGCTTTGAGCCTCGCGCAAATTCGCCTGCGCCTCACTAAGTTGAGCAGCTTCCTCGGCATCTTCAAGCGCAACAAGTAAGTCGCCCTTTTTAACCATTTGCCCATCTTCAAAGGCTACTTGGCGAACGGTATCCGAAACCCGGGGGGTCAAAACTACGGATTCGCGAGCGCGCGCCGTACCCAGAGCTTCAACAATGTCACTGAATTCACGCAGCTCCGTCGCCTTGGTAACGACACTAACCATACCGCCGCCGCGGCGGCCGCGTTCGCCACCAGCATTGTCCTGCATCAAAAGCCAACCCGCAGACCCTGCTAATGCAATAAAAACAATCAATAAAACGATACGGCCAGACCCCACGAAACAATCCCTTCAAAACGAACTAAACTTTATTACTGATGTATACGACCAGGTTACATTCCAGATCACTGATATCTATCAATTATCATACGCATTGCTCTATGTGTTACCTTTGAAATCAAATTAATGTGTTCAGCAGATGCCTAAGTTGAAACTCTGCAGCCGCTAACTCCAATGTTCCCGGACGTGGTTTTTAAATTCGGCCGCCACATCCACAGTTTGTTCAGGCAGTTCCGAACGCGGTAAAAACAATCCCAGCCGCCGCTCGTGATCAAAACCGTTTAAGCGAACCTGAGCAACCCGTTCATCTACTAAACTTTGAGGGACGACCGTCCCGCCCAAACCCGCTGCAACCATTGCTACGGCCCTGCTGTCATTGGGTGTTCTATAGGCCAGTCTAGGCCGAATATTACGATCAGTGAAATATCGACTGGTTTCACTAAGAACTTCGCAGCGGCTGCGCACAATCATGTAATCTTCTGTAAGGTCAGATGCGGACACCCGGGTCCTCCCTGCCAGGTTATGAGAGTTTGCGACGATAAAAACATATGGTTCTGATTTTAAGGGGATTGATACATTTGCCGGTTCGCCTCGGTGGACAGACAAAGCGAAGTCAAGGCTTCGGTCCTCAAGGCGGTTTTCTAGTTCCTGTTCGGTTCCATCGGTAATTTCGATGGCCGCCGCCGGCATTTTACGGCGAAACGATGCCAAAAGGTCACCGACCATTCGATTTGACAAAGTTGATAAAACCCCGACCCGTAATAAGGGTGTTTTACCTGCACCGTCCAACACTTGCTGCGCCATATTGCATTCATGAAGAATGGCTTTGGCACGGGGTAAGAGTCTGGTCCCTGCATCTGTCAGAAAAACGCGTCGGTTTGTTCGCTCAAAAAGGCTGTGGCCAACCTGTTGCTCAAGTTTCTTGATACCCGCCGAGAGAGTTGGCTGGGTTACAAAAGCCCGATCTGCCGCACGGGTAAAACTTCCCGTTTCAACCACCGCCAAAAAATATCGTATAAGATAAATATCCATCATAGACACCATCTATTAATTGCATTTCGTTATTCGATTTTACCAATATCAAATTTGACGCTATAATTCCACGGATATTTAGGCACTAATTGTAATGATACCAGATGCAGAGGCGCCTTTGCATCGTCCACAGGAGAGACGTCTATGTCTGTGCTGCAATCTGCATTGAATACAGGGTCGGACAGTTTTCAGGAAAATGCTGATCATATGGCCGATCAAATTGATGATTTGAACGCCAAGATTAGCCAGATATCAATTGGCGGCTCTGAACGTGCCCGCAGCAAGCATCTTGCGCGCGGCAAACTGTTACCGCGAGAACGCATTAACGCGCTGCTCGATCCCGGCTCGCCTTTTCTTGAACTGTCCCAGCTAGCAGCATACGGCATGTATGATGCTGACATTGCATCTGGCGGCATCATAACCGGTATTGGTCGTGTTTCTGGCACCGAATGCATGATCGTTTGCAACGATGCCACGGTGAAAGGCGGTACATATTATCCTGTCACAGTAAAAAAACATTTGCGCGCTCAGGAAATTGCCGGCGAAAACCGCCTGCCCTGCATCTATCTGGTAGATAGCGGCGGTGCCAACTTACCCAATCAGGATGACGTGTTCCCGGACCGCGACCATTTTGGCCGCATTTTTTATAATCAGGCCCAATTGTCCGCTGCGGGCATTCCGCAAATCGCAGTTGTAATGGGCAGCTGCACAGCAGGCGGCGCTTATGTTCCTGCAATGGCAGATGAAAGCATTATCGTTCAAAATCAGGGCACCATCTTTCTCGGCGGCCCTCCATTGGTGAAGGCGGCAACCGGCGAAGTTGTCAGTGCAGAAGACTTGGGCGGCGGCGACGTTCATGCCCGCACATCAGGTGTTGTAGACCATCTGGCCAAAGACGACGAGCACGCACTGAGCATCGCTCGGCGTATTGTCGGCAAACTTAACCACCGGAAAAACCCAAGTGTGTTGATGCAGCAGCCTGCGGCACCGCTTTATGATCCGAAAGAGATTTTCGGGATCATCCCGAAAGATGTGCGCCAGCCCTACGACATTCGCGAAGTTATCGCCCGAACCGTCGATGCCAGCGAATTTGACGAATTTAAGAAACTCTACGGAGAAACACTGGTTTGCGGGTTTGCCCACATTCACGGATACCCGGTTGGCATCGTTGCAAATAACGGTGTTTTGTTCGCTGAAAGTGCCAGAAAAGGCGCTCATTTCGTAGAGCTATGTGCCCAGCGCGGCATCCCGCTGGTATTCCTGCAAAACATCACTGGCTTTATGGTCGGTCAAAAATACGAGAACAACGGCATCGCCCGGGACGGTGCCAAAATGGTAACTGCCGTGGCCTGCGCCAACGTGCCAAAATTCACTGTCATTATCGGCGGCAGCTTTGGTGCCGGAAACTACGGCATGTGTGGCCGCGCCTACCAGCCACGCTTCCTTTGGATGTGGCCAAACGCGCGCATTTCGGTAATGGGCGGCGAGCAAGCCGCAGGCGTATTGTCCACCGTTAAACGAGACGGTTTGGAACTGCGCGGAGAAGAATGGTCCGCCGAAGAAGAAGAAGCCTTCAAGGCACCCATCCGCGAAATGTACGAGCTGCAAGGCCACCCCTACTATGCCAGCGCACGTTTGTGGGACGACGGCGTTATCAACCCCGCTGACACCCGCCGTGTGTTGGGGCTTGGCTTGTCTGCCACCATGAACGCACCAATCGAGCCGACCAAATTCGGCATCTTCAGAATGTAATGGGTGTAAATTGACCATGTATAAAGACTTGATCATTGATACGGATAGCCGCGGCGTTGCTACGATTACGCTTAACCGCCCTGACGTACATAATGCTTTTAATAATGAGTTGATTGCCGAACTACGGGCAGCCTTTCTGGCGCTTGATGCTGATGCGAAAGTGCGTGTGATATTGCTTACCGGTGCAGGCAAAAGCTTTTCGGCAGGCGCGGACCTAAACTGGATGAAACGGTCCGCAACTTTCAATGCCGAGGAAAATCAGGAAGACGCCATGCGCCTTTCTGATATGCTTTCCACCATCAACAATTGCTCGAAACCCACATTGGCATTTGTCAATGGCACCGCCTTTGGCGGCGGCGTGGGGCTCGCGGCCTGCTGCGATATCGTTGTGGCGCTATCGTCGGCGGTCTTTTCTCTGTCGGAAGTTAAACTGGGGCTGACCCCTGCAACCATTTCGCCCTATGTAGTTCGTGCCATCGGCGAACGCGCCGCCCGGCGTTATTTTCTGACCGCAGAGCGCTTTGACGGCATTGAAGCACGGCGCATTGGCCTTGCGCATGAAATTGCCCAAACTGTTGATGAGGCCCAGATGATTGCTGACGGGCTGGTCGACTATCTTCTATCAGGCGGTCCTATGGCACAAGCGGATGCTAAATCGTTGATCCGGATGGTTGGCGGCACAGAAATTACTGACGACATGCGCGAAAAGACAGCGCAACAAATTGCCGAGCGCCGTACCAGCCCCGAGGGGCAAGAGGGCCTGAGCGCGTTCCTTGAAAAACGAAAGCCAAATTGGAGTGCTGGATAATGACTGACGCACCAAGAAAAATTCGCAAACTACTTGTTGCGAACCGCGGCGAAATTGCCTGCCGTGTTATGGCCACGTGCCAAACGCTTGGCATTAAAACTGTTGCGGTTCATTCAACCGTCGACAACCGTGCCCTGCATGTCCAAATGGCCGACGAGGCAGTTAATATCGGTGGTACTTCAGCCAGCGAAAGCTATCTGGTTATCGACAAAATTATTGCCGCAGCAAAAGCGACCGGTGCAGACGCAATTCACCCCGGATATGGCTTTCTGTCGGAAAACCCTACGTTCGCCAACCGCTGCGTTGATGAGGACATTATTTTCATCGGGCCAACAGCGGCATCTATGGATGCAATGGCTCTTAAGGGTGCGGCAAAGAAGATTATGACTGATGCCGGCGTACCGGTTGTACCGGGCTACCACGGTGACGAGCAATCGGACGATTTTTTGGCCACGGAAGCCGAAAAAATTGGCTTTCCAGTTTTGATTAAAGCCGTTGCCGGCGGCGGCGGCAAAGGCATGCGCATTGTTCACAAAGCATCTGAAGTCAAAGCCGCAATTGAAGCAGCGCGCCGCGAAGGGGAAAGCTCCTTCAGTAACGGTAAGCTTTTGATTGAAAAGCTTATTCAAAAACCACGGCATGTGGAACTTCAGGTATTCGGCGACCAGGACGGTAACACCGTGCACCTGTTTGAGCGTGATTGCTCGCTGCAACGACGCTACCAAAAAGTGGTTGAAGAGGCCCCTGCCCCAGGCATGAGCGTGGAGATGCGCCGTGCTATGGGCGAAGCTGCCGTGAAAGCAGCTCAGGCGATCAATTATGTCGGCGCGGGCACGGTGGAGTTTATCGTCGATGTTGCAAACGGCCTTGATGGTGCACCCTTTTATTTCATGGAAATGAACACCCGCTTGCAGGTTGAACACCCGGTCACCGAAATGATCACGGGACAAGACCTTGTCGAATGGCAAATTCTGGCCGCGCAAGGCCATGAATTGCCGTTATCGCAGGATGAAATCGACTTATTGACCAACGGCCACGCCGTTGAGGTTCGCCTATATGCCGAAGACCCGTTCAATGGGTTTATGCCGTCCATAGGCACCATCGGCATGTTCGATCCTTTTGCGGAAGTACCACCGAACGCCCGCATTGACGCGGGCGTGCGCGCTGGCGACGAAGTTTCCATCCATTATGACCCTATGATCGGCAAGTTGATCGCATGGGGCGAAACCCGTGAGGACGCTATTCATACGCTGATAGATTTAATCAGTGAAACGCCGATAACCGGGCTTTCAACTAACCGTGACTTTTTGTTGCGTGCCCTGCGGCACCCACAATTTATTGCTGGCGATGTTCATACCGGCTTCATCCCGGACAATGAAGCCATGTTGCTGACCCCGCATAAAATAGAAGAGCGTGACTATCTGATTGCAGCGCTCGCCATCTGGGCAAACCGCCAGACAAATGCGCAGGCAAATGCGGCGGATACAACCGCAACCGACCCTTGGTCCAGCATGGATAATTTCCGCCTGAACTTGCCGCAAAGCGAGCATTTAAAATTTTCAACGGCAAGCGGTGATGATCTTGTCGTCCTTCTGGAGCAAAAAGCTGGATCGCTGCACGCCAGCACCAATGATCAGTCGATTGAAGCAACCAATGTTGAATTGTCCGGCATCGCCTTGTCCTTCACTGTCGGCGGGCTGCGCCATCGTATTTTCACTGAAGTTACCAGTGACACGGTAAGCCTAATCGATGCCAACCGTAGCTTGACACTAACCCGGCACGCTCGCGATGGCGGTGGCGGCGACGATGCAGACGGCCCTGGCACTGTGATTGCGCCGATGCCAGGCAAAATCCTCGAACTGAAAGCCTCGCTTGGCGATGTAGTTGAAAAAGGCGACCCCCTTCTGGTTATGGAAGCCATGAAGATGGAGCAGACAATTACCGCGCCGAAAGATGGAACAATTTCAAAGCTCGACGTAAAGCCGGGCGATCAAGTAGCTGACGGCACGGTTTTGGTCGTCGTTGATGACAATGAATAATCAGCGAAAGACGCTGAAAACAGCAGTAAGGATGCTAAATGTTTGAGTTTCCACACCTTCAATTCAATCACGGCGAAGACATCGATATGCTGCGCGATATGGTTTCGCGCTTTGCCAAGGATGAAATAGCACCACGCGCCGGAGAAATCGACCAAACAAACATGTTCCCGACGGACCTGTGGCAAAAAATGGGCGAACTGGGCCTGCTGGGCATGACTGCACCAGAAGAATTTGGCGGCTCCAATATGGGATATTTGGCCCATGTAATTGCGCTTGAAGAAATTAGCCGCGCTTCCGCCTCTGTTGGTTTGAGTTACGGCGCTCATTCAAACCTGTGCATTAACCAGATCGTTAAAAATGCCAGCCCTGAGCAGCGGAAAAAATATCTACCCAAATTGATTTCCGGCGAGCATGTCGGCGCGCTGGCCATGTCAGAACCCGGCGCAGGATCCGATGTTGTTTCCATGAAATTAAAGGCTGAAAAAACCAACCGAGGTTATGTGTTAAACGGCAATAAAATGTGGATCACCAACGGCCCCGATGCAGATGTGTTGTTGGTTTACGCTAAAACCGACCTAGACGCTGGACCGCGCGGGATCACTGCTTTCATGATCGAAAAGGGCATGGATGGCTTCTCAACCGCGCAAAAGCTGGACAAACTCGGAATGCGCGGTTCCAACACCTGCGAACTTGTTTTTGAAGACTGTTTTGTGCCGTTTGAAAACCGGGTGGGCGAAGAAGGCAGCGGCGTTCGGGTTCTTATGTCAGGCCTTGATTACGAACGTGTTGTTCTGTCTGGCGGCCCGCTTGGTATTATGCGCGCCTGTCTGGATACTGTCGTACCTTATGTGCATGAGCGACAGCAGTTCGGGCAGCCCATCGGCACCTTCCAGCTCATGCAGGGCAAAATCGCAGATATGTACGCAACTTGGGGCTCTGCACGCGCTTATGTATATGCTGTCGCTGCAGCCTGCGACCGGGGCGAGACGACCCGCAAAGATGCGGCGGCATGCATTCTTTATGCGGCGGAAAAAGCCACCTGGATGGCAGGCGAGACCATTCAGGCACTAGGCGGTAATGGGTATATCAACGAATATCCTGCAGGCCGCCTGTGGCGCGACGCCAAGCTTTATGAAATTGGCGCTGGAACGTCTGAAATTCGCCGCATGCTGATTGGCCGGGAACTTTTTAACGAGACTCGGTAAACCACCCTCTATATGAAGCGAAAAAAGTGGGCCAATACCCGCTTTTTTTGTGCGCGTTAACGGCTATCGCGACATTTTACGAAAGCATATTTCAAAAATTAGCCGTTTTGAGCGTATATGATTGCCCAAATAAGCGATCTTAGTAAGTTCATTTCAATTTTTTAGTGCCATACTGCCGCCAGTTTTGGGGAATGGCGCGCTGCGAACCATCATATTCGGCGCGAAATAAAAGGATGCGGCCAATGCCGGTGTTTGATTCACGTAGTTTTAAAGATCATGAACAAGTTGTTTTTTGTGCTGACATGGAAACCGGCCTGAAGGCGATTATCGCCGTTCACTCTACCGCTCTTGGCCCTTCCGGCGGTGGCATCCGTTTTTGGGATTATGCAGCAGCGCACAGGAATTCAGCCCCCAGTGATATCGCGGAAACCCGCGGTGAAGAAGATGCTGTATACGATGTTCTGCGCCTGTCACGGGGCATGTCCTACAAAAATGCTATGGCTGGATTGCGATTGGGCGGCGGTAAATCTGTCATCATCGGTAATCCGCGCGAACTAGGCACACCTGAACTCATGATGGCATTTGGACGTTACATTGACCGTTTGGGCGGTTCCTATTATGCCGCAGAAGATGTGGGCACAAGCCCCGCAATGCTGGCTTCTGTCGCTAAAAGCACAAATTATGTTTCCGGCCTAGATAGTGGTGAGTTCGCCACTGGCGACCCCTCGCCGCATACAGCGTTGGGCGTTTTTGTCAGCATACAAGCTGCGGTAAAACACCGGCTAGGCAAAACAGATCTCAAAGGCGTTCGGGTCGCGGTTCAAGGGGTTGGTCATGTGGGCCTGTATTTGGTTGAGCATCTTATTAATGCTGGCGCACTGGTTACCATCACCGACATCGTGGGTAGCAACATCGAAGCTGCAAAAACAAAAGGCGACGTCACAGTTGTTGATCCATCGGCAATTCACGCTGTGGACTGCGATGTATTTGCCCCTTGCGCTCTTGGTGGCGGGCTTAATCCAAAAACCATCCCGGACATCAAGGCCAGCGTTATTGCCGGTGCGGCAAATAACCAGCTAGAGCATGAAGGCGTGCAGGATGAAGAGCTGCGGCAGCGCAGCATTCTCTATGCGCCCGATTATGTAGTTAATGCAGGCGGCATTATTTCGGTTGAAGCGGAAGTCCACCGCGAAAAAGTCAGCAACGCGGAACGCGAAGCCAAGGTACTGCGTATCGGCAATACACTGGCTACTGTATTTGCAGCCAGCGACAAACAAGGTCGGCCGACTGGTGAAGTTGCCAACGAAATGGCAGAAGACATCATTCGAAAAGCCAGTGAGCGGAAAAGCCTTGCGGCAGAGTAATCAGCGTCGAGGCCGGCTAGTCCAACAACCACGATCCACGGGCCCTTCGACTTACTCAGCCGGGCCTTTGGACAGCGCACGATAGTCGTCCGAACGCAATGCTTTGACCACGGTTTGCACGTCATCTTCGTCAGCGTCCAGTGCACGTGCGACCTCTGCACCCAAACTAATACTAGCCTCTAGTGTTTCGGGAACTGTGTGCGTCGCACCAAGTGCCTGCATTTCTGCTGCGACACTGCTGTTATGTACACGCACATAGGTTGGCAGGCTTGGGCATTCGCGTTTTGCACTTACAAGCATGCGCTCAACAGCGCGCGGGTCATCAATGGTGATGACTAGCAGCGCAGCCTCTGCAGCGCCAACAGCGCGCAATATCTCTGCGCGGGCGGCATCGCCGTAAACCGCGTTAAACCCGGCCAGCCGCGCCTTCTTAATATGTACTGGGTCCAAATCAATAACCGTAAAGGGAATCTCAAGGTCCGACAGAATACGAGCAATGGTTTCGCCGACCCTGCCAAAACCGGCAATGATAACCTGTTTGTTGTCCGCTTCGATATTTTCATCCGGATCTTCGCGCGCGACCGTTTCATTAGTCATGCGCCGCGCCAACCACATACCAACAGCATATAGAAGCGGGGTTATTGCCATCGACAGAGCAATCACAGCTGCAAGCATTTCAACCAGCGGGCCGCTCAAAACACCCTCGCCGCGCGCATAGGCAAAAAGCACGAAACCAAATTCGCCAGACTGAGCTAACAGGGCCCCCACCTTGATCGCCTCTGGTAGTGTGTGCTTCATCGCCCGGACCAGGCCAATTATTACTGCCGCCTTGATGATCACAAGCACAGCAAGAACCATCAGGATCATATTTGTCTGGGCAGAGAGGGTTCCAATATCGATACTCATGCCAACAGCCATAAAAAACAGGCCAAGCAAAAGCCCGCGAAACGGTTGAATATCTACCTCGACCTGATGACGAAACTCAGATTCCGCCATCAACAGTCCTGCAATGAATGCGCCCATTGCCATAGACAGGCCAATGCTGTCCATCAGCCAACCAAAACCGAGTACGAGGAGCAGCGCGAAGCCCGTGAACACTTCCGGCGTATTGTTGGAAGCAACGAGCCTGAACATAGGATTGATCGCCAATCGACCGGCGATCACAGCGCCAGCGAAAATCGCAAATGTTTCGAGAAGCGCATAGCCAATCGAAGCCCCTAAAGTTGCTTCCCCCGCTGCCAGAAGTGGCACAAGCGCCAAAAGGGGAACAACGGCAATATCTTGCAATAACAGAATGGACAAGCCCAGCCGACCCCATTGGACAGCCAGTTGTTTTTTCGTAGCCAGAAGCTGAATACCAAAGGCCGTGCTGGATAGCGCCATGCCCAAACCCACAAGCGACGCTTGGCCCAAATCCAACCCAAGAACCATGTTGGCAAGCACGGCTAACACAAGGCCGGTAACCAACAGCTGCGCAGAACCCAGTCCGAACACCTGTCTGCGCATAACCCAAAGGCGCGCGGGTTTCAGTTCAATACCAATCAGAAATAGCAGAAAAACAACGCCGAACTCGCCCAAATGCGCAATTTGCTCCGGGTTGGTGATCAACCCCAGACCCCAAGGCCCGATCAATACACCACCAACCAAATAGCCAAGAATGGCGCCCATCCCAAGTCGGCTAAAAATCGTCGCGGCAATCACTGCAACAGCCATCAAGGCTAGGACTTCAAGTAGCATTGTGTCGTGCGGCATGATCAAAATAACTTTTGCTGGACGTGGTTTACGGCAATAATTCCTATCTGCGTCAATGATAGAGGCGGTGACGCGCGGCGTAAAGCCAAACACGCGAACGCGGCACATCGGCGCTTATACCTGAAACTACTCAAGGGCCACAGAAGACGCCTGAAACCTATATATGCAGCGCGTGACCTAACGCTTTGAGGGCAGCTTCCTGAAAACCCTCACTTTGGGTTGGGTGCGCATGAATTGTTCCTGCAACATCTTGCAGGCAAGCGCCCATCTCCAGTGCCAGTGAAAAGGCCGCCGACAGCTCGGCTACGCCCTTGCCTACTGCCTGAATGCCCAGCACCAAATCATTGTCATCGCGCGCTACAATACGAACGAAACCTGTTTCGGCTTCCATGGTCATTGCACGGCCATTGGCTGCGAAAGGGAATATTCCAACTTTGGTTTTGTGCCCTGCCGCTTTTGCCTCGTCGGGCGACAGGCCCGCCGTGACAATTTCAGGGTCTGTAAAGCAAACAGCCGGGATAGAAACCTTATCAAAACGCCGGTTTTGCCCTGCAATAATTTCGGCCACCATTTCACCTTGCGCCATCGCACGGTGTGCCAGCATGGGCTCGCCGGTTACGTCTCCAATGGCAAACACATCGGTCATAGACGTTCTGCATTGGTCGTCAATCGCAATCACGCGGCCATTCATGGTCAGATCAAGACCTTCCAGACCCCAACCTTCGGTTTTTGCTTTGCGACCAACAGTTACCAATATTTTGTTTGCGGCCAACTTCTTGTCGCCGTCAGCGGTTTCAACAACCAAAGATGTGCCTGCTTTATTTGCTGACTTGGCCTTTGTGTTTAATAAAACTTCAATACCCAGCTTTTTCAGGCTGTCAGCAACGGGCTTGGACAAAGCTGCTTCATACTGCGGCAATATCCGGTCAGCCGCTTCAACAACTGTAACTTTGCTGCCCATTTTGGCGTAAGCCGTGCCCAATTCGAGACCAATGTAACCACCGCCGATAACAACCAGCTTTTCCGGCACACCGTCCAGCGCCAGCGCCTCAGTTGAGGAAATGATATTGCCGCCATACGGTAATGAAGGAATTTCAATGGGCGCCGAGCCTGTTGCCAGAACCACATGCTGTGCCTTGATCTGAACGGTGCCGTCAGCTGTTTTAACTTCGCAGGTTTTGCCGTCGACCATTTGGCCCCAACCATTGACGGTACGGACCTTATTTTTTTTCAACAAACCACTGATACCACCGGTTAAGCGCCCAACAATGGCGTCTTTCCAGGCAATTGTTTTTGACAGGTCCAGCTTAGGTGCCCCGGCAGAAATACCCAGCACATTGTCACCAGCGAAATGCATAGCTTTTTCAAACTCATCCGCCGCGTGAATAATCGCTTTGGACGGAATACAGCCAACATTAAGGCAAGTGCCACCGTGGGCTTCACCTTCTACGATGATCGTATCCAGGCCCAATTGACCAGCCCGAATAGCCGCTACATAACCGCCGGGGCCAGCGCCTAAAACCAGAACATTACAAGTCAGGGTTTCCATTTAACCCTCCATAAACAGCGTTGCAGGGTTTTCCAGTACACCCTTAATGCGCTGGATGAATTCAGCGGCGTCATAGCCGTCTACGATGCGGTGATCAAAACCCGAAGACAGGTTCATCATTTTGCGCGGTACAAAGCCACCATCAATATATTCCGGGCGAACTCTTATTTTATTAACACCTACAATAGCCACTTCGGGGCTATTGATAACCGGCGTTGAAACAACACCACCCAATTTGCCGAGGCTGGTTAGAGTGATGGTGGAACCGGTTAATTCATCGCGTGAGATAGAGCCATCACGGGCCGCATCCGCTAAGCGTTTACTTTCGGTCGCAAGCCCCCAAACATCGTGGGTTTCAGCGTGCTTAAGCACCGGCACCATTAGTCCGCCGGGTGTTTGCGCCGCCATACCGATGTGAGCGGCGCCGTATTGGTAAACTATGTCCTCGCCGTCATCATAGTGCGAGCTAAGCTTTGGATAGTCTTTAATCGCAAGTACCATTGCCTTCATAATGAAGGGCAAAATGGTCAGCTTTGGCTGATCATCCCGCTTTGTAGCATTCATATGCGCACGGAGTTTTTCCAGTTCCGTAACGTCAATTTCATCAACATAAGTGATGTGCGGAATGCGCTGTTTGGCATCCTGCATGCGCTGAGCGATCTTACGGCGAAGGCCAATAACCTTGATCTCTTCAACCGAAGTGTTTGGAGCAGTGCCCGCGCGGCCAACCGGCGCAGAAGCACCGGAAATATAGGCGTCCAGATCGTCATGGCTAATACGCCCGGCCGGGCCTGTGCCGTGAACATAGGGCAACTTGATGCCTGCATCCATTGCGCGCTTGCGAACGGCGGGAGAGGCAAGTGGTGCCTCGCCTTCTGCGCGCGGCGCCCCAGATTTTGCTGTGGTGACAGTCGGTTTGGAGACCGCTGCAACAGCCACCGGTTTGGGAGCTGGTTTTGGTTTAACTACTGGCTCGGGAGCTGGCTCGGGTTTGGCAACAACTTCCGGCTCAGACGTGGGCTTTTCTGCAGTTGCTGAAGCTTCTGCAGAAATTGAGGCCTCATTGCCTGCGCCGTCTACTTCCAGCGTAATGATAACACTGCCAACGGCTGTCATTTCACCGATTTCACCGCTGATAGATTGCACTGTGCCATCTGCAGGGGACGGTATTTCAACGGTTGCCTTGTCAGTCATCACTGCAGCAAGAACGTCGTCCTCGCGGACAACATCACCAGCTTTCACATTCCATTCAACGATCTCGGCTTCGGTAATGCCCTCGCCGACATCTGGCATTTGAATTTTATACAGGCCCATTACACTGCCTCCATCATACTTTTAAGCGCTTTGCCCACTCGGGCCGGACCGGGGAAATAGTCCCATTCCTGCGCGTGTGGATAAGGCGTGTCATAGCCTGCCACTCGTTCAACTGGCACTTCAAGGTGGTAAAAACACCGTTCCTGAACCTGTGCAGCGAGTTCGGCACCAAAGCCGGACGTGAGCGTTGCTTCATGCAGCACCATACACCGGCCAGTTTTCTCGACAGACTTTACAATTGTATCCACATCCAGTGGCAACAGGCTGCGCAGGTCAATGATTTCAGCATCAATGCCGGTTTCTTCTTTTGCGGCCTCGGCGACGTAAACCATTGTTCCGTATGTTAAGATGGTGACGTCAGACCCTTCGCTGAAGACAGATGCTTTGCCGATTGGCACTGTATAATGCCCTTCCGGTACTTCACCCAACGGGTGCTTTGACCAATTTTTCGCTGGCCGGTCATGGTGGCCATCAAATGGTCCATTATAAAGGCGTTTTGGTTCGAAAAAGATGACTGGGTCATCATCTTCAATCGCCGAAATCAGTAACCCTTTGGCATCATAAGGGTTGGAAACAATAACCGTCTTCACACCGGAAATATGGGTGAACAAAGCTTCAGGGCTTTGGCTGTGGGTCTGGCCGCCAAAAATACCGCCGCCACACGGCGTACGGATCGTGATCGGAGAAGTGAACTCTGCCGCTGAACGGTAGCGCAATCGCGCTGCCTCAGACACAATCTGATCGTAAGCAGGGTAAATATAGTCAGCAAACTGAATTTCAACGCAAGGGCGAAGGCCGTATGCTCCCATGCCAATGGCAGTGCCAACAATACCAGACTCGCTAATCGGCGCATCGAACACACGCGACGTACCAAACTTTTCCTGCAGTCCGTGGGTGCAACGAAATACACCGCCGAAATAGCCAACATCTTCACCGTAGACGACAACATTGTCATCCATGGTCATTTTCACGTCCATTGCGTCGCGAATGGCTTCAATCATGGTCATTTGTGGCATGGCTCAAACTCCCATTTTCTGGCGTTGTTCGCGCAGATGCTGCGGCATGTCTTTGAACACACACTCGAACATTTCACGTGGACTGGACCCCGCACCCATAGTGCCGTAGCTTTCGGCTTCCTTGGTTGCAGTACGAATTTCTTCGTCAAACTCGGTTTCTGCTTGCTTATGGCGTTCATCGCTCCAAAGACCACGATTGATAAGGTGGTTTTTCAATCTAAGGATCGGATCACCAAGCGGCCATGCATCCGATTCTTCTTTGGGACGGTACTTGGACGGATCATCTGACGTGGAATGCGGCGCAACACGATACGTAACCCATTCGATGAATGTGGCGCCGTGGCCGCGACGCGCCCGCTCAATTGCCCAGCGAGAGGCTGCATATACAGCGAGATAATCATTACCGTCGACACGAAGTGACGGAATGTCATAACCGTGCGCACGCTCGGCAAAAGTAGCGTTATTGCCGCCAGCCATGCCGCGAAATGACGAGATTGCCCACTGATTGTTCACAACGTTCAAAACCACCGGTGGTTTGTAAACTGAAGCATTCACCAATGCTGCGTGGAAGTCATTTTCAGCAGTTGAACCATCACCAATCCAGGCTGACGCCACCTTGGTATCACCTTTAATCGCCGAAGCCATTGCCCAACCAACCGCCTGCAAGAACTGGGTACCCAGATTTCCTGAAACCGTGAAAAAGCCATAGTCTTTGGCCGAATAAAGGATCGGCAATTGGCGACCCTTAAGCGGGTCTTTCGCATTGGAAAGGATTTGGCAAACCAGATCAACGATTGGGTAATCCTGCGACAACAAAATACCCTGCTGCCGGTAAGTAGGGAAATGCATGTCGCCTTTAGAAAGCGCAGCCTGAAAGGCGATGGCGATTGCCTCTTCACCTGTACACTTCATGTAAAAAGAAGTTTTACCCTGTCGTTGCAGCGTCATCATGCGCTCATCAAACGCCCGGGTGCGAACCATGGCCTTCAAACCCTCTAGCAATATGTCGTCGGGAATGCCTTCGGCCCAGGGACCAACCGCTTCGCCTTCAGTGTTCATCACTCGAACCATAGTGCGGGCAAGGTCTTTTATATCAGACGGATTAACATCTATCGGCGGACGGCGAACAGAACCCGCAGCAGGAATTTCGATATCCGTGAAATCCGGCTCATCTCCCGGTCTGCCTGTTGGCTCCGGTACAAAAAACTTAAGTGGTTCATAGTCTGACATAACGAGATCCCGCCCCCGACTTGTGACACTAAAAATACGTCAGCAATAATGACGTATTTTTAGTGTGAAAACCAATTGAATCTTGCAGACACACCCAATTAGAAATATCTGCGTTGAAAACACCCATTTTAGGTAATTAGCAAAAACAATTTATCTTACGTACTTTAGGATTGTTGCTTATCAGAGATATTGTGTCCAAAAACTGCTCTAGTGAACTATTGTCAAAAAATGGATAAAATGAACGACGGAGGACACACATGAAGCCAGCAATTGTAGTAGCGGCATTAATTTTGGGCTAACGAACGCTAGTTTTGCCGATAGTAAAGACGACATTATGGCTGTCGATCGAGCGTTCAATGATATGGCAGCTCGCGTCGGTAACCGCGCCACTTTCGCCCATTGCTTAGCCCCTGACGCTGTTAAGCTCGATATCGGCGCTCAACCACGATACGGACACCGCCAAATACAGCCAACGCTGGGGGAACTATCGCCCAACGTAAGTTTAACCTGGGCACTCCGAGACGAGGAAATGGCCGCGTCTGGTGATCTTGCTTATACTTGGGGAAACTATATTTTGCGCAGAAAGAGTGGTGACGATACCCAGCTAAGCTACGGAAAATACACAACCGTCTGGCAGAAGCCCGGCGGCGAATGGAAAGCCATTCTGGATATGGGAACCCCAGTCTTGGAACATATAAAGAACCAAATTAGAGCAATAACCTTATAATCCGGGTTCGAAGCAATGGGCTAAATTGCTGGTGCGTCCGGCTGGTTTTCTGGTGCAGCCTTGAGAAAAGCATCCAGCTCACGACAGGCAGCATCAATTCGAACAATCTGAGGAAAAGCCTCAAGCGGCGTGTTAAATCGTCGTGCATTATAAAGCTGTGGCACCAGATAAACGTCAGCTAACGTCACTGTATCACCAAAGCAATAACGCCCGGCTGTGTTCGCAACTAAAGCTTCAAAAGCGGTAAAACCTTCCATAATCCAATGCCTAACCCAGTCAGCAACCGCTTCCGTGTCTGCATCGAACTCATCTTTGAGTTGCTGTAACACTGATAAATTTTGCAGTGGGTGGATGTCACAACCAATCAGGCTAGCAAGTTGGCGCACTACCGCGCGGTCTTCGGCTCCTGCAGGCAACAGCGGCACATCGGGGTAAGTTTCTTCCAAATATTCAAGGATGGCTGGCGATTGGCTGATTGCAACATCACCGTCCTTAAAAAAAGGGACTCTCCCCTGCGGATTAACCGTCAAATACTCCGAACTGCGTTGCTCGTTAACGCCCGGCACCAAATTGACGGGAATATTATCAAATTCAAGGCCCTTTAGCGCCAGCGAAATCCGCACACGGTATGCTGCAGACGATCTATAGTATCCGTATAATTCCATCAAATTACGCCTGAACCACTTTTTGGTCGATAGCGCCGAAAATGGACACGCCGTTTTCATCCAGCATTTCGATGCGAACGTGATCTCCAAAGTCCATAAACGGGGTTGTCGGTTTGCCGTTTTCGATGGTTTCTATCATTCTAATTTCGGCAATACAGCTATATCCAACGCCGCCTTCTGCAACCGGCTTGCCCGGTCCGTCATTCATTTTATTTGAAACGGTACCAGACCCAATAACCGCACCAGTCCCCAGTGGACGTGACTTCGCCGCATGGGCAATTAACTGGGAAAAGTCAAATGTCATGTCCACACCAGCATCTGGCTGGCCAAAAACAGAGCCATTCAAATGCGAAATAAGCGCACCGTGTAATTTGGTATCGCGCCAGGCGTCACCTAACTCGTCCGGCGTTACACACACCGGGCTAAAAGCACTGGACGGTTTAGACTGGAAAAAGCCGAAGCCTTTGCCCAGTTCACCCGGGATCAGGCCGCGCAGTGAAACGTCATTCACCAACATCAAAAGCTTAATATGATCGCCTGCATCATCAGCCGAAACCGCCATTGGAACATCGTCCGTTATGACTGCAATCTCTGCCTCAAAATCAAGCCCCCATCCTTCTGTTTGGGGCATCACAATGTCGCCTTGTGGATCGAGGAAAGTGTCTGAACCCCCTTGGTACATCAACGGATCTGTCCAGAAAGACGCTGGCATTTCTGCGCCGCGGGCCCGGCGAACAAGCTCTACATGATTGACATAGGCAGAACCGTCCGCCCACTGGAACGCGCGCGGCAACGGTGAGGCACAGTCTGCCTCGACAAACGGCACCCCTTCAACTGCGCCGGAATTAAGCGATTCGTATAAACCGCGAAGCCGCGGCATTACCGCATCCCAATCATCAAGGGCTGATTGCAGTGTCGGCGCAATACCGGCAGCCTCGGCCATTCTGGTCAAATCGCGCGACACAACAACAAGTTTGCCGTCACGGCCACTTTTCAAGGAAGCAAGTTTCATAAAACACCTATATTAAAATTCATACGTTGAATGTCACAATCGCCATTGATTGCGTCAAGCTTCAGATTTAACGGGAAATTCGCCTTCGCCGTGCAGCCAAGCCGCATGCTTGGGGGCTTTTTTAGTTCGAGACCATTCCTCCAGCATAGCTGGAGCAACCCGCCTCAGTTCCTCCAACATTCCTGGTTTCGCTGTGTTTGCCGCAAGTTCAAGCCGGTGCCCATTAGGGTCAAAGAAATATATTGACTTAAAAATGGTATGCTCGGTTGGCCCAAGCACCTCAATACCTGCCGCCTCCAGCCGCGCTTTCGCTGCTAGCAAGGCATCCATATCTGCCACTTCAAAAGCAATATGCTGCACCCATTCAGGCGTATTCTGGTCGCGGTCCATGTCTTTTTGGTTCGGCAATTCAAAGAATGCCAGAACATTGCCGTTCCCTGCGTCCAGGAACAAATGCATGTAAGGGTCCGGCTCACCAGTGGAAGGAACTTCGTCTTCCGCTATTGCCAGAAGAAAATCCATACCGAGGTTATTCCGGTAGAACTCGACCGTTTCCTTCGCGTCGCGGCACCGATATGCCACATGGTGAATGCGTTCTAATTTCATCAGTTTACCTTTCCTGGTCCGCCCGGCTACGTGCCTTCACACAACCGTTTACTCTGCTGCAGCCCCATCATTTCCTATCACACCACGCGCAAGCTGGTCACGCTCGATGGATTCGAAAAGTGCTTTGAAATTCCCCTCGCCAAAGCCATCGTCTTTCTTGCGCTGGATAAACTCAAAGAATATCGGGCCAATTTGTGTATCGGAGAATATCTGCAGCAACAAACGCGGGTCGCCCTCATCCGTCGAACCATCAAGCAAGATACCGCGCTTTTGTAGCTCGCCGACCGGCTCGCCGTGACCCGGCAGACGCTCGTCCAACATGGCGTAATATGTCTCTGGCGGCGCTGTCATAAACGGTACGCCGCTAGCTTTCAGGCGATCCCAACACTCCAGCAAATTATCACAGGAGAAAGCAATATGTTGAATACCTTCACCGTTATATTGCATCAGATACTCTTCGATTTGCCCTTTACCGCCACCGGATTCCTCATTGAGCGGGATGCGGATCAAGCCATCCGGCGCCGTCATCGCACGAGACAACAAACCTGTGTATTCACCTTTGATATCAAAATAGCGAATTTCGCGAAAGTTGAATAATGTTTCGTAGAAATTGGCCCAATAATCCATTCGTCCGCGATATACATTGTGGGTAAGATGATCAATTACGTTAAAGCCACACCCAACCGGGTTGCGGTCAACACCCTCAATCCATTCGAAATCAATATCGTAAATGGTTTGTCCTTCTTCGAAGCGATCAATCAAATACAACATGGCACCGCCAATACCCTTAATGGCTGGCAATTTCAGCTCCATAGGCCCCGTCGGCACATCTACGGGCTGCGCGCCTAGCTCAAGGGCGCGGGTATATGCTTTGCCAGCATCTTTCACGCGAAACGCCATGCCGGACGCGCAAGGCCCGTGTTCCTCTGCAAAATATGCAGCGGGCGATTTCGGCTCATAATTTGTGATGAAATTGATATCGCCTTGTCGCCAAAGCTCTACATCCTTAGACCGATGATGCGCCACCCGTGTAAAGCCCATCATTTCAAAAACTGGCTCAAGCAGGCCTTTTTCAGCCGCTGCAAACTCGACAAACTCGAACCCACACAAACCCATTGGGTTTTCAAATAAATCTGCCATGCTTCAACACTCCAAAAATACTTGTATAGAAAAACCAAGAAATATGATTCAATTGATCACTTAGTTAGTGACAACGCACATATTAGTTTCATTAGAAACTAATTGCAATATCTGTGATGATGTTCGGAAAAAAAATGTCAGATGACAAACTTTCACTCTCGGAATTTCTACCCTACCGGCTTTCGGTTCTGTCAAATCGGATCAGCCGTTCAATTGCTGATGAATATGAAGATCAGTTCCGTCTTTCCCAGTCTGAATGGCGTGTGATGGCGATATTAGGGGAAGAACCAAACTTGTCGGCTGGGCAAGTTGCCGAGAGAACAGCAATGGATAAAGTCGCAGTATCGAGAGCCGTCAACAGGTTACTGGAGCATGGACGCATTGAGCGTCATTTTGCCGATGATGATCGACGCAGGTCTGTTTTGGCTTTGTCAAAACCCGGTCAGAAAACCTACAGTGAAATTACGCCAATTGCCCTCGACTATGAAGCAAGACTGCTGGGCCACTTCTCCCAAGATGAAAAAACACAGCTTGATGATCTGCTGAGAAAACTCGATTTGAGCCAGGTTAAAACATAGACAGGTACCAAAATAGTTACACAGCCATAAGAGTTTGGCGCACTGGTTTGTCTGCAGGAAAGCCAATATAATAGCCCTGCAGATAATCCACACCAAGACGAGTCAAAATATCAGCGGTATAGATATCCTCTACGCCTTCAGCGATAACTTCAATTTCGGAGTCTTTTGCTGAATCGACGATATTCGCGATCAAATTCCATTTCTTCTGGTCTTTCTTGATATCTTGAATAAGCGATTTGTCCAGTTTGATAAAATCAGGTGAAACTTCAACTAGACCTATCAAATTATTAAAACCACTGCCAAAATCATCCATTGCCACACGAACGCCGTGCGCATGTAACTTATCAACAACACTTTTAAGATCGCCCACTGTCGCCAGTTGCTGGCTTTCCACCAATTCAAACACAATCTGGCTGGGATCAATGTGAGACGCAAACATAACTGCCTGCAACCAAGCATCAAATCCGGCTGCATCGCCGATGGTATGCGGCAGCACATTAACAAACGCATCAGCATGTATATTATGTAATTTCGCCGTTCGTGTCGCACTTTCCCCTGCAGCCATATCCAGTGCATAGGACATCTGGCATTTTTCAGCGGTGGCAAACAAATTCGGTGCCGGAATATCTGTGCCGTCTGTATGCAGCCCGCGCATCAGAAACTCGTACCCCAAAACGTTGCCCCGGTTCTTTGCGCTAACGATTGGTTGCATGAGTGAGCGATAACGGCGATCCATCAGCATATCACCCAACCACATTCCTAAAAGTCGAGTTTCGTGGGCTGCAATTGACTTTAGGCGACCAAAATCAAACAATTCTGGTCTCGCAGAGTCCGCAGTCAACATGGAAACCTGTTGCTTTTCTTTTTCAGTGAGAATGTTGCTTAAAACCGGCAGGCAGGTCTCAAAGTCATCACATATGAAACAATGCACACGCTCGTCGCCAAGCGGATATTCTACAAATCCTGCGGCCAACATACGAGACCGAACCCGGGCAGCAAGGCGCCAGTTATCATACCAGAAGAAAACATGCCCTAGTCCGCTGTCAGGCTGAAGTTCATTCACTTGAAACACATGCACTCCCAACATCTATATTGCCGGGAATTATTCGCGCCTATTCAAATTTATACGTGATCTACCACGTGAGTAAATTCTTTGCGCCAGTCCGGCATCTTCAATCCAAGGATTAGCGACAGCAAAATGCGGGCCTTGCGTCCACTCAACCGACCTGCAGGCACTAATCCCTTGCTGAGAAGGTCGATTTCCGCACCCCGATAACCATAAGTCCGCTCAAATACTGAGCCTGCACGAACCCGGGACGCCAAAATCACCGGAATTTTCTGGGCGATGTCCGCCAATTTCTCGGCGATAATTTCGGAAACATGCCCCGCTCCGAATCCTTCAACAACAAGTCCAGCATATCCTGCACTCAAAATAGTATCGAAAAGGTTACCACCATCATCAAGAACTGCGCTTAACAGAGCGACCGGTGCAAAATCATCCGGTATATTGAATGTTGGAGACGGCTGTACCGGGTGCAAAAACACGTTATCTTCGGCAAGTTGCCCCACAGGCCCCCGCACCGGGCTTTGGAATGCTGCAACGTTAGACGTATGCGACTTGGTTACATAAAATGGGTGATGAATTTCATCGTTCATTACCACTGAAACGGCTGGTCCACCCTTTTCAACGGCGGTTAACGCGGCCGCCATCAGGTTTGCCTTGCCGTCAGCACCCGGCTGGGTGGGCGAGCGCATTGCGCCTGTAAACACCATAGGCTGCGGGCCCTTGTGCAAAAGACTAGCCAAAAAGGCCGTTTCTTCCATGGTGTCAGTACCCTGCGTCACCATGATACCATCACCGGTAACGGCTGCTGCGCGCGCGCATAGATCTGCTATCTCAGAAAACAGCAAGTTCCCGCTGCCTTTCAACGACAGACTGTGTGCGTGAATATCCGCCACTTCGGCCAGTTCCGGAGCAGCAGCAATGAGGTCGTGGGCTGTGAAGGCCGGGCGAACACCCGACCCTTCGCTTTGAATAGGGGCCATCGCAATGGTGCCCCCAAGGCTAAAAATATGTAAAACAGGCTTTTTTGTCATAGCGCTGTTTAACCCATATTTTATGCTACGCCAATCGCTTCCTCGGCAGGCTTGTAAGCAAGCTGTTGGTCGTTGGCAACAGCTTCATAAGTAATATCGCCCAAACATACATTAAGACCAGCAAGAAGGTGTTCGTCGTCAGCCAACGCCTTTTTCCAACCCTTGTTTGCGATTGCAAGCGCATAGCCAAGTGTCGCGTTGTTAAGAGCCAAAGTAGAGGTCCTCGCAACACCGCCGGGCATGTTCGCCACGCAGTAGTGCACAACATCATCAACCACATAAGTTGGGTCTTGGTGCGTTGTCGCCTTTGAAGTTTCGAAGCAACCACCCTGATCAATTGCCACGTCAACGAGCACAGATCCTCGCATCATCCTTGAAATCATGTCTCGGCTAACCAGTTTCGGTGCTGCGGCACCCGGAATTAACACCGCACCGACAACCAGATCAGAAGCGAGCGCGTGCTCTTCAACAGAATCCTGCGTTGAGAAAACAGTTTTCACCTGACCTTTGAAAATATCATCCAGTTGCTGCATGCGGCGGATTGACCGATCGATAATGGTTACATCTGCCCCCATACCAACGGCCATGCGCGCGGCGTTCGTGCCCACAACGCCGCCACCAATGATTGCAACTTTAGCCGGTGCAACACCCGGCACGCCGCCAAGGAGCATGCCGCGTCCGCCCTGGCTCATTTCAAGGGCATGTGCCCCAGCCTGAATGGACATTCTACCAGCCACCTCAGACATGGGCGCGAGCAATGGCAGGCCACCAAAGCGATCGGTAACCGTCTCGTATGCAATCGCAATACACCCTGACTTGATCAAGCCCTGTGTTTGCGCTGGGTCCGGTGCCAGGTGAAGGTAAGTATAGAGAATTTGGCCTTCACGTAGCATGTCACACTCAATTGCCTGCGGTTCCTTTACCTTCACAATCATATCTGCCTTGGCAAATATTTCTGCTGCAGTTGAAAGAATGGTAGCGCCAGCTGCCTGATACATCTCATTGGGGAACCCAATGGCAAAGCCAGCATTATGTTCAACCACCACTTCATGCCCATTAACAATAAGCTCACGAACAGATGCCGGTGTTAGTCCAACCCGGTATTCATGATTTTTAATCTCTTTTGGTACACCAATCAGCATGACACTCTCCAAAAAATGGGCGATCAACAACCCAAAAAAAACTTTGCGAACAAAACCCCAAGCCTCGTTGTATTGGCCGGAATAATTTTGGAATTTACTGCAGATTATTTGACATGTCCTTGCATAGTCAGCGAATATTTTACATAAATTCACAAGATTATTTCAATTAATATAAATTAGAGGCCTTTTCTTTCATGGTTAAGTTCGACACGATAGATTCCACCATTCTTGACGAATTGCAGCGCAATGGACGGCTGAGTAATGTGGAGCTAGCGGAACGAGCGGGCCTTTCAGAGTCTGCCTGCTTGCGACGCGTAAAAGCGCTGGATGATAAAGGAGTGATTACCCATTATGCGGCACACTTGGATGCTCGCGCTGTTGGCCTTCCCGGCACAGTTTTTGTGCGGGTATCCTTAACCAGCCAACGCGAAGAACAATTGCTCACCTTTGAAGACGCTGTAACTCATGTGCCTGAGGTTATGGAATGTTACCTTATGAGCGGGGATGTGGATTATATTATCCGAGTTGTGGTTAAGGACGCACCTGACTATGAGCGTGTCCACCACATATTAACTAGCCTACCCGGTGTAGACCGTGTTCATTCCAGCTTTGCTCTGCGAACAATATTGCGGCGCACTCGCCTACCCCTATCTCAAAGGACATAACCAAAGCCCCTGCACTATAACCAGCTTGGAACAGGCAATTCTTTGCTGCGCAAAAATTCCGGGTTAAACAGTTTGGATTGATAGCGCATGCCACTATCACAAAGTAGCGTCACGATCGTATGCCCGGGCCCCATTTTCTTGGCAAGCTTGATAGCGCCGGCCACATTCACACCCGACGACGACCCGACACATAGCCCTTCTTTGGCAAGCAAGTCGAAAGCGATGGGAAGCGCCTCTGCATCTGTCACCTGAAAAGCTTCGTCTATTGGGGCGTCTTCCAAGTTTGCTGTAATTCTGGATTGCCCAATACCTTCCGATATTGAAGTACCTTCTGATTTCAATTCCCCGGTGGTGTAATAACTATATAGCGCCGCGCCCATTGGATCTGCCAAACCAATAACGATGTCCTTATTGAATTCCTTTAAGCCCATGCCGGTGCCAACAAGCGAGCCACCCGAGCCAACCGCAGTTATGAAAGCGTCAACCTTGCCATTGGTCTGGGCCCATATCTCCCGTGCGGTCGTTTTAAGGTGAGCTTCCCGATTGGCAACGTTATCGAACTGGTTTGCCCAAATCACGCCGTGCTGCTCAGTCGCGGCCATTTCCTCTGCTGTTCGCCGCGCCACATGCTGAAAGTTGCCCGGCTTTGAATAGGGCGCCGCAGGAACCAATTTTAGCCCTGCACCCAGGATACGCAGAGCATCAATTTTTTCCCGGCTTTGGGTTTCCGGCATAACAATAAGCGTTCGGTAACCCTTGGCATTAGCGACCACCGTCAAACCAATGCCCGTATTGCCAGCGGTTCCCTCAACTATCAGGCCTCCAGGCTCCAATAGCCCCTTCTTTTCCGCCTCTTCAACAATGTTGAGCGCCGGTCGGTCTTTAAGCGACCCGCCTGGGTTGGCATACTCTGCTTTGCCCAAAATGGTACAGCCGGTTAACTCCGACGCATATTTCAATTTAATCAATGGCGTGTTCCCGATAGCAGCCAGGGCGCCGGTATAATTACTCATGAAGGAATCCAGTGTATATTGGTATGAACGACTTAATTGCGCATCATTTCCGCGAATTCAATGGTACTAACAACTAATATTTTTGTGATATTGGAAAAAATTTCTAACTATAAACTGAAATCGGTCACCAAAATCGAGGGGGAAATGAGTAATGGGAGCCAAAGTGATTGATTTCGTATAGTTACAACCCTGCAACTTTATATTTGGATACCTTTCCTAGCCAAGCTCTTTAAGCAAAGCATCCAAAGGATCGATTTCTGCATCTGCTGCTTTCTGTGCTTCCGTCGATACATCCTCAGATGCAAAGCCTTCTACAAGCTGCTTGGCCTCCTTACTCACCTCAATATTTTGAATAGTGTGAATATCTTCGCCCAGCACTTCGTTTATTGCAGTTAGCAAGCGAGTCCGGTTAATCGGTTTAGTAACAACGTCTTGCATACCAGCCTGCCTAAAACGCTCTAATTGCTCAGGAAATGCATCTGCAGTGCAACCGACAATCGGGAGTGCTGCTTTGGTCTCATCCATCGCCCGGATCCATTTGGTCGCGTCAATACCACCAAGTACCGGCATCTGTATATCCATGAGGATAAGGTCAAAGTCTTCCTCTTCAACTCGGGAACACGCCAGCGCACCATTCTCCACCGCAACCAACTCATGGCCAAGCTTGCCCAGCATATTAGCCAATATACGCTGATTGATCTCATTATCATCGGCAACAAGTATTTTCAATTTTCGGGTGGCCTTCGCGAAACGCATATCGCCGAATGACAAGCCTGTTGTATCTGTGATCAGGTCTGTTGTGCTACCGATTTCGCACTTGAAGGTAAACCAGAAACAAGAGCCCTCACCTTCTTCGCTATCCACGCCAATTTCGCCGTCGAGCAAAGAACAGAGCTGCTTACAAATTGCCAGGCCCAACCCCGTCCCCCCAAATCGGCGGGTCGTAGAAGCGTCGGCCTGCATAAAATTTTGAAACAGTTTTCGCTGTGAGTCGCTGCTGATACCGATGCCCGTGTCTTTCACCGACACCTTTACAGTTATCCCACTGGCATCAACGGCAACCTGCTCAGCAATAATATCAACGCCACCACGTTCGGTAAATTTAATCGCATTTCCCACCAGATTAAATAGTATCTGCCTTAATCTGGTTGGGTCGGAAATGATCACATCTGGCATTGTCGTGCCGGGCGACCACTGTACCTGAAGCCCTTTCTCAAATGCTTTTGGCTTCAAAAACTCAACCGTATTTTCAACAATCTGACTAAATTTAATCGTCTGAAACTCAAGCTCAACTTTCCCGGCTTCAAGCTTGGAAATATCAAGAATATCGTTAATAACTGTTAACAGCGTTTGGCCAGATTGCTGGAGTGTCTCGGCAAAATATTGCTGGTTTTCATCCAGACCAGTATCCCGCAACAAATCAACCATTCCTATGACACCGTTGAGCGGCGTGCGAATCTCATGGCTCATGGTGGCCAGGAACTCGGACTTTGCAACATTGGCAGACTCTGCCGCATCGCGCGCTTTGGACAGCTCGTTTGCCAGTTTGGCGAATGCTTCGCGCTGTTCCTTAAGAATACCTTCGTTGCGCCGCTTTTCTTTAACAACATCCTCAAGCTGGGCTTTGGTCAAGTTAAGCTCAGAAACCTGGGCATAAACTTGTTCGAACTTCTCGTACAAGTCATCGAATGCGGCTGCGATATCAGGCCTTACAGACAACCCTCGGGCCACATCACCAAGATTTACACCTTGGTCACCAACCATTTGTTGAACAGCCTTATTGTACACTCTACTTGGAGCAATAATTTTCAGCGTCACATAACGATAAAAAGAAATGCTTACTAAAAGAGATACAGCTAGGCCAGCAATAAATGATGTCCAGTCAAAGGCGTCTTGCGGCACCAAAAAATAGTTACACGCAGCCACGACAGCAACCGGCAACGCCACCAAAAAAGGCATAGATATCAAAGCTTTTTTAAGCATGTTTATTCCAGGGCCACCCTAAAAGTCCAACCTGCCAATGGCATACGATCATTTCAGCAAACCATGGATACAGGTCAATCATTGAGACAAGGTTAAGCGACATTTGCTCAGAACTGAACTCTTTTCGTCATCCCGCCATCAACGATCAAGTTTGTGCCTGTAACCCAAGAAGCTGCATCCCCTGCTAAAAACGCAACACAATTAGCAACTTCCTCGGTTGTTCCCATTCGCCCGGACGGATGCCTTGCACAGACAGCATCATACATTTGAGGGTCCCCAGCTTTCACGTCACCCCAAAATCCATCATCCACATGAATCGGACCCGGCGAAACCGCGTTCACACGTATACCGTGCGCACCGGCCATTTCTGCCAGTTGGCTGCTATAGGCTATCAGTCCTGCCTTTATCGTGCCATATGCGCCGGCACCGCCAACTGCTTCCAGGCCGGAAATGCTGGAAATAATGACCATAGATCCACCACCGCCCTGTGCCATTGGCCCGAGCAAGCTTTCACAGCCGCGAACTGTGGCCATCAGGTCAACATCAAAGGTTCGTTTCCAGCCTTCTTCGCCCTCGCCGCCCATACCACTTACATTTGCAACGAAAACATCAACGCCGCCCAACTCGCCAACGCTGCTTGCTAACCAGCTTTCGTAAGCAATTTTGTCACCAACATCGCACGCGGAAACAGTGAGTTTTTGATCTGCTTGGTTTGCACTTTGCTGTAAAGCTGCCACTTCGTCCGGATTCCGGGCACACGTTGCTACATGCGCGCCTTCAGCGATCAATAAATCAACAATCGCCGCGCCAATACCGCGCGTACCGCCTGTTACAATAGCGCGCTTTCCACTTAAGCCTATGTCCATCCCTACGCTGCTCCACAGTAATATGTACTCATTAAATCGCTGCGTTTTCCGCGACACGGTCTCTCAACTCCCGACGCAGCACCTTACCGACAGGAGACTTGGGCAATTCATCAACCAAACAAATGGTTTTCGGCACTTTATAGCTTGTGAGGTGGTCCCGGCAATATGCGATAACATTCTTCTCATCAAGGGATGGATCACGCCGGACAACAAAGGCAACCACTTTTTCACCGGTTGTTTGATCTGGTGCCCCGACCACGGCAGCTTCCGCTATTGCCGGATTTTTGGTGAGAACATCTTCTACATCCACGGGGAAAACATTGAAGCCGGAAACAATGATCATGTCTTTGATCCGGTCAACTATTGTCAGATAACCCTCTTCATCCATTTTGCCTACATCGCCGGTTTTGAGCCACCCATTCGAGAAAGACTGCTCACTGGCCTCTGGACTGTTCAGATACCCTTGCATAACTTGCGGGCCTTTTACCCATACTTCGCCGGTTGCCCCTAACTCCACGTCGTTGCCGTGCCCATCTACAATGCGCAATTCCGTCCCGGGAATGGGTGTGCCGCAAGTGCCGCGCTTCGGGGGTTTATTTAGCGGCATCGTGGTAACAACACAGGTGCATTCCGTCATGCCGTAACCTTCATATATCTGTTGGCCGGTTAACTTTTCCCAAGCATCTGCGGTTGCTGGCTGCAACGGAGCAGCCCCAGAATAGCAAGCCCTCAGTGACGCTGGAGGTTTTTCAAGAAACCAACTTTCCTGCATCAGCCCCATATAAAGCGTGTTGATCCCGGGCAAAATGCTAATATCGAATCTGTCAAAGGCGTGTTTCAAGTTGATCAACGGCCTCGGCACCGGCAGAAGTACCACATGCACCCCGTTACGCATGCTGGCTAATGCGCCCACCGCCAACGCATAAACATGATACAGCGGCAAAATAAGCAACATGACGTCGTCATCCAGATGCTCAAGGCTATCGTCTCGCTTGTCAGCTTGAGACAGATTTCCAACAACATTATAATGTGACAAAGCAGCACCTTTGCTGCGACCGGTGGTACCGCCGGTATATTGGTATATGGCGACATCGTTGACCGATTGGTCGCTGCGATATTTCTCTGTGCTACCAACGGTTTTTAAATGCCGAAGCCCCGCATTAATGACGCCTTGGGTATTTCCCGACAGTTCCCCGTCAAAGGCAGGGATCGCTTTTTTGATATATTTCATTGCAGCACCGAGCAAAAGGCGCTGTGAAACTGGGAAAAAATCCAATAATGAAAGTTTGTAAACCCGCTCAACTGCGGTGCCCTCAATTGACTGAGCAACGCGGTCACCGAACACGTCGATAACAAACCATATTTTAGCGCCACTATCCTTCAGCTGATGGTTGGTTTCATCAACTGTATAGAGCGGGTTAACATTGGTAACGGTGAGCCCCGCCTTCAATATACCAAAAGCGATAACTGGATATGCGAGCGTGTTAGGCGACTGAACCGCCACAACGTCGCCTGACACCAAACCAAGTTCTTCGCGCAGGTAGGCTGCCACCGCATCAGAATAACGGCCCAACTCTTCAAAGGTCATGGTTTGCGTATGACCGGTTGGCAGCACACAGCTAAATGCCTTTTTACTTGAATGACTGCGAACGCATTCGTCTACCAGACTACCTAAATGGTTGGACAACAGATCGTCTGAACTGAAAGAAATGTGGCTTGTATAGGGTGCGCCCATCGTAGCTCCTAGCCTAAAAGGCCGTTAAAAGTTAAAAGATGCTGAGCCATCAGCTCACACCCGGTGCCAGTTCCAAACTGTCAACCAATTTACCGTGGTCGTCCAGTAATTCCGCAAATTCATCGGCCAAACGTTCGCTTTCTGCAATCACAATTTTCCAGCGAGCAATCCTATCCCCGTCTGAATAGTCGGAGAAGTCCTTGCGGTCTGTAATTTTGCCGCCCGGTAGAGTGCCAACAAACTCTGTGCTTGGCGCTAATAGCAACACCTGATCCCATGCTGGGCCAGCAGCGCGCCGCTCTGTATGGCCTTTGTCAAACCATCCAGGCACAATATGGTCGTAAAAATGCGGATAGAGAACAATGCCATCTTCATATTGCCACGGAATATCAAAATGATAATCAATCACACCACCGTCGCGGTAAACACCCGGCCCTGCGCCTTCAATGTCGATAACCGGTTCGGAAACAAACGGTATGGAACCGCTCGCCATCAAGGCGTCAGCCAGGGTATTTTCTCCGAGCGGCACGTCAATTTTACCAAATCCATGCCACACATCCGGGCATGCAATTTGATCGCCGGTATAAAAGACTACCCGTTCAAAAAATTTTGCAAGGTGGGCACGCGAAACCCGGTTGGCCATTGCCGCGGTTAGCATGCCCGCCGCCTCTTTGGCTTTACCTTTACTACCAGCCATACCTTTGCCGCGAACAGCAACTATGTTCAAATTACGATTGCCGTTGTCGATAAGCCGACCAACTTCAGATGGCGGATAAAGATCGTGAATAATGTCGTATGACGCTTTTGTCAGGTCAGCCGCGCTTGAAACATTGTCAGTTCTAAAACTGAAATAGCTTTCCAGAAAATCGTCAAAAGTTTTACCCGGGTCAGGATGGGCATACACTGTCATACGCCAGGCACCGATGGACGACCCAACCAGATCAACCGGTTGCGATGCCGCCAGCATCCAGTTGTGACAAAGAAAATGATCTAACCCTTTCAGTACCAGCCATTTTGGCCCGCCAGACGCACCAACGATTAACCGTAGCATTTCCGGGGAAAGGCCATTCTGCTGAATGCGCTTTCGTGCGGTTTTTCCTGCTATTAACTTTAAAGCACGCATAGGTTTAATCACTCCTGAAACATCAGAATATGGCTGTATGTTTTTTTATCAAGACCGAACAGTCCAGAAATAAAAAAAAGGCGGCCAAAATAGCCGCCTCCACGATTATTTTTACAGGTCAATTAAGGTGTCAGGATAACCTTGCCCTTGGCACGGCGTTCTGTCAGGCAAGCGTAGGCTTGTTCGACATCTGCCAGCGGAAAAACATCATTAACGCTGGCACGCACGTCGCCGGAGGCCACCATACCGAGAATTTCTTTCATGTTCTGCATCTGCTCGCCAGGGTTTTTACTAGCCCATGCGCCCCAAAACACACCCACAAGAGAGGCTTGTTTCAACAAACACAGGTTGATCGGTATTTTAGGGATATCACCTGCAGCAAAGCCGACAACTAACAGCCTGCCGCCCGCAGCCATGCTGCGAAATGCAGTTTCAGTATAGTCACCACCAACCGGGTCATAAATAACATCGACCCCCTTGCCACCGGTAATTTCCTTCAGCCGGGCCTTCATGTCTTCGGTTGAGTAGTTGATCAACTCATCAGCACCGGATGCCTTACAGAAAGCCAGCTTGTCATCCGTACTAGCCGCAGCGATAACTGTGGCACCCATGGCCTTTGCCAATTCAACCGTTGCGATGCCAACGCCGCCAGCAGCGCCAAGCACAAGAACGGTTTCGCCCTCTTTCAAAACTGCACGCTGCTTAAGGGCATGATAGCTGGTGCCGTATGTGAGTGTGATGCCCGCCGCCATATCAAATGACAGGCCATCAGGCATTGGAATGGCCATAAGCGCTGGAATGGACACTTTTTCAGCAAAAGCACCAGTTTGACACATGAAAATAACCTTATCGCCTACCTTCAAATGCTTAACGCCTTCGCCGATTTCAGAGACCACGCCAGCACCTTCACCCCCTGGTGTGAACGGCAGGTCAGGCTGAACTTGATATTTTCCCTGGATGATCAGTGTGTCCGGGAAATTAAGCCCCGCAGCTTTAACATCAACGATTACATGACCTGGGCCTGGTGTCGGATCATCAACATCACCAATCACCAACTTATCGGCCAAGCCCAATTCTTTGCACAATACAGCCTTCATGAGGCGCTCCCTTATCGTTCAATAATCAAGAAGGGGGCCCAGGGCCCCCAACTGAATTTACGCTTCATCGACCAGCTTTATGCTACTTCGAACAAACCTGCTGCGCCCATGCCGCCACCAACACACATGGTGCACACAACATATTTAGCGCCGCGACGCTTGCCCTCAATCAGTGCGTGACCAACCATGCGCGCACCCGACATGCCGTAAGGATGCCCGATAGAAATCGCGCCACCGTTCACGTTTAGCAGCTCGTTCGGAATACCCAACTTGTCGCGGCAATAAACAACCTGCACAGCGAACGCTTCGTTCAGTTCCCACAAGCCAATGTCATCCATCGTCAGGCCATTTTTCTCAAGCAGCTTGGGAATGGCATAAACAGGGCCGATACCCATTTCGTCTGGCTCAAGGCCAGCAACCGCAATACCACGGTATATACCAAGTGGTGCCAGGCCCTTTTTCTCTGCGGTTTTTGCTTCCATCAACACAGAGGCCGACGCACCGTCCGACAGTTGGCTAGCGTTGCCAGCAGTGATCGTACCGCCTTCTATTACCGTTTTAAGACCAGACAAGCCATCAAGCGTTGTTTCAGGACGATTACCTTCATCCTTCTCCAATGTCACTTCATGGAACGACATTTCTTTCGTTTCCTTGTTCACAACAGCCATGTTGGTTGTGATAGGAACGATTTCGTCGTCAAAGTACCCCGCCTGCTGACCTGCTGCAGTGCGTTGCTGCGATTGCAGGCCGTATTCATCCATGGTTTCGCGAGTAATACCGTAACGATCTGCCACCACCTCTGCTGTTTGCAACATCGGCATGTAAGTGTCTTTGTGCATGGCAACCAGGCTTTTATCAACTGCCTGAAAACGATTCATGTTTTCATTTTGCACAACCGAAATACTATCAATGCCGGCGCCAATAGCCACGTCCATACCGTCATGGACAATTTGTTTTGCAGCTGTTGCAATCGCCATCATGCCCGATGAGCATTGACGGTCAATTGTCATGCCGGAAACGGTAACCGGCAAGCCACCACGCAGTGCGGCCAAACGCCCAATATTTTGACCAGTTGAGCCTTGTGTCAGGGCGCAGCCCATGATCACATCTTCAACTTCTGCACCGTCGATGCCCGCGCGCTTAACGGCGTGCTCAATGGCATGACCGCCCAGTGTTGGGCCGAGAGTGGCATTCAGTGAGCCACGATAGGCGCGGCCAATCGGCGTCCGCGCTGTTGATACTATTACTGCTTCACGCATGGGTAATTCCTATCCTACTTTCACGCCGAGTGCGGCGGCTGCTTTGGTTATAAACTTAATTGACTGCTGACCGCCCTGAACAAACTCTTGTTGTCCTTCAGGGTTATCAACATCGGCAATCGCCGCTCGAACATTTTCCGGTGTTTGCTGATCAGGTGTCAGATAAATACCGTCGGTTTCGTATACCATGGCTCTGGCGAACCCGCCGCCACCGGCACACAGAATGGTGCGGTTCGGTGCCTCATCGTCGCAGAGGGTTAATACACCTGCCGTTACAGATTCTGGCGTTAGCAAATCCAATGCTTCCTGAGGCATTAACCCTTCGGTCATGCGGGTTGCGGCTGTCGGCGCCAAGCAATTGACATTGATGTTATATTTTGCACCTTCAAGGCACAATGTGTTCATAAAACCAACCAGCGCCATTTTGGCGGCGCCGTAATTGCTTTGGCCAAAGTTACCGTATAACCCAGACGATGAAGTCGTCATAACAATACGACCGTAAGCCTGTTCACGCATAATGTCCCAAACGGCTTTGGTACAAGTTACCGCGCCCATCACATGGACCTGCATAACAAAGTCAAAGTCGGACAGGCTCATTTTCACAAAGGTTTTGTCGCGCAACACGCCAGCATTATTAATCAGAATGTCCACCCGGCCCCATGTGTCCATGGTTTTTTTGACCATATCCGCCACTTGAGCTTCGTCGCAAACATTCGCTCCGTGGGCAATTGCCTCACCGCCGGCATCAACAATCTCTTTTACGACTGCTTCGGCAGCCGCAGACGAACCGCCTTCACCGTGCACGTCGCCGCCAAGATCATTGACCATGACTTTGGCGCCGCGCGCCGCCAATGCCAATGCGTGGCTGCGGCCCAAACCACCGCCAGCACCTGTTACGATGGCAACTTTGCCTTCATAGGAAATACTCATACTATTCTCCGAACTTACTAACTACTTAACGTGTAAAACAATCGGCGAAACTATCCGCCGATAACAACCATTGTCAGCCACTCCGCGATTAACGCAGGGTGCTTTTCATCCTTAATTTCGATTGTAATCTCATTTTTGATCAACAAACGATTGCCCGGCTTTTCGGTCACTTCCGTGAGTTTCACCCGCGCACGTACGTCGCTACCAACTTTCACAGGCGCTAAAAAGCGAACCTTATCGCAGCCATAGTTGATGCCCATCACTGCACCCTCAACCGCAAGCATACCTTTACCCGCCAAATGAGACAGCAAAGACAGAGTCAAAAAGCCATGGGCGATGGTGGTTCCAAACGGTGTTTTCGCCGCAGCTTCTTTATCAATATGAATAAACTGATGGTCTTCGGTTACATCAGCGAATTGATTGATCCGTTCTTGATCAATGTGAAACCAGTCAGATAGACCAGTTTCTTTACCGATATAATTTTTCAGATCATCTTTGCTAACTGTTTCAGTCATTTTTATCTCCATATTCCGGTATTAACGCAACCAAAGTTCCGATATCAGGTTTTGATTCAACAAGCTCACACAAGTCATTGTTGCGAATCATATAATTATAAAACGAATCATTGATTCGAAGTGATTCGTTTTATAGCAATTAATATTCTTATGGCATTGCTGACAATCCGCCGTCCAACGGAATAATGCCGCCTGTGATATAGCTTCCAGCGCGTGAACACAGCATCAACAAAAGCCCCGCAATGTCTTCAGCCTCACCGCAACGGTGCAATGGCACGCGTGCTTCCATTGCTTTTTTACGCGCATCATCCCTAATTACGTGCGCCATCATCCGGCTGGGGAACGGCCCCGGCGCAATGGCATTAACTGTTACATGCATTGAGCCAAATTCATTGGCCAGCATTCGTGTCAAATGATGAATGGCGGCTTTGCTGGCACCGTAACTATACGCCTGATTTGACGCTGGTCTCGTCCCAACCACTGAGCCCAAATTTACAATTCGGCCCGGATCGTCAGCTGTACCAGCCTTACGAAGAAGCGGCAGCAGGTGTTTTGTCAAGTCTGCGACCGCCGTCACGTTCAAGGCCATGACTTCGTCCCACTTGCTACGCGGAAATTCTTCAAATGGTGCGCCCCAGGTTGTGCCCGAATTGTTAACCAATATATCCAGATGATCTTCGTGCGAAGCAAGGACATCGGCTAATGCCTTGGTGCCCTCCTCCGAACTCAAGTCAGCCTGCAAAGCAATAACCGAGCCCGGTCCCTCAGCATTAAACTCATCCGCAACTGCCTGACAGCTCTCCAGCCGTCTGGATGCAATATATACTTTGCACCCAGCGCTAACCAATGCTTCGGTCGCCATTGTGCCGATACCTGAGCCGCCCCCTGTTACAAGGGCGACTTTGCCGCGCACGTCAAAAAGGCTGTCGATATTAATCGCCATTAAGCCCTCGTCCGCTTAAACGCTATTGGAGCGGTATTTTTTAAGCTCCGTTCTCGCAATAACCATCCGGTGAACGGCATCAGGGCCGTCCGCGAAGCGCAGCGTGCGCTGACCGTGCCACATACTGGCTAACGGGAAGTCCTGGCTGATTCCGCGCCCACCGTGCATCTGCATAGCTTCGTCGATAACCTCAAGTGCCATGCGCGGGGCCTGCACCTTGATCTGCGAAATATAGGGTTGCGCTGCTTGCGTGCCGATGGTGTCCATCATATAGGCCGCTTTCAAACACAATAGGCGTGACATTTCGATGCTGATACGCGCTTCAGCAATAATGTCATAGTTAGCACCCAGTTTCGCCAGCGGACGACCAAATGCTTCCCGCGTTGTAGCGCGCTTGCATAACAGCTCAAGCGCTCGCTCTGCAGCGCCGATAGAACGCATGCAGTGGTGAATACGTCCAGGGCCAAGCCGCCCCTGTGACACTTCAAAACCACGCCCTTCGCCCAAAATCAGATTGTCTTTCGGCACGCGAACATTGGTAAAGCGGATATGCATATGACCGTGAGGCGCATCATCGTGGCCAAATACCATCATTGGGCGCAAAATTTCGATGCCTTCTGTGCCAGGCTCAACAAAAATCATGCTGTGGCGGCTTTTGCGCGGCGTTTCTTCGTCGCCGGTTTTAACCATTACAACATACAAGGCACAGCGCGGATCACCAGCGCCAGAGGCCCAGTATTTCTCACCGTTCAGCACGTAAGAATCGCCGTCCAGCACGGCGCTCATTTCCAAGTTGGTTGCATCTGATGAAGCGACATCCGGTTCGGTCATGAGGTACGCAGAGCGCATTTTCCCGTCAAGGAGTGGCTTCAACCACTTATCTTTGTGGGTTTGACTACCATAACGCTCAATAACTTCCATATTCCCGGTATCAGGCGCGCTGCAGTTAAAGGCTTCCGCAGCAATATGTGACCGGCCCATTTCTTCTGCAAGATACGCATACTCAACCGTAGAAAGGCCATAACCAGCATCTGAATCCGTGAGCCAGAAATTCCACAGGCCCTCGGTTTTCGCCGCTGCCTTCAAATCTTCCAGAATTTCCGTCATCCGGTCCGTGAATTCAAAGCGGTTGCCATTTTTACCAACTTCAGCGTGATATTCCTCTTCAACAGGCACCACTCTATCATCAATAAACGTCCGAATTTTGTCGCGCAGTTCCTGACCGCGTTTACTCAACCCCAAATCCATTATGCGTTCCTCTCTAACTCTGTCTGATAAATTTCCTGATAATGTGCCTTGATCGCTTTCCGGTCAATTTTCCCGGATGCGATAAGCGGTAATTCTTCTTCGATGAGCCAAATTTTGGCTGGTACTTTATACCCCGCAAGCTGCTGGCGGGTTTGCTCCAAGATTTGCTCCGTCGTTAAAGAACCGTCGCTACACACAACAACAGCACCAACGATCTCGCCCAAAAGCTCACACGGAAGCGAAAAGACCATTACGTCATCAACACCGTCGATGCCGTGCAACATGCCTTCGACCTCAAGCGAACTGATGTTTTCGCCGCCGCGAATAATGATGTCTTTCAAGCGGTCTACAATAAAGATGTAGCCCTCTTCATCCTTGTATCCAACATCGCCGGAATGAAACCACCCGTCTTTGAACGCACGCGCTGTTGCTTCCGGGTTGTTCCAATAATGGGTCACATTCATTACCGACCGCATGCAGATTTCACCGCGCTCACCCTGGGCAACTTCATTACCGTCAGGGTCAACAATTTTGATCTCCATAACAGGCGGTGTCGCGACACCAACGCTCGTTGGCCGCGCCACATATTCATCGCCGGACAAAACCGAGCCCATCGCATTTGTTTCTGTTAGGCCATAACCAATGCCAGGATTAGAGTGCGGCATTACCTCTTTAATGAGCTTAACATGCTCCGGAGGGCGTGCAGCGCCGCCGCCGCCCATGTCAACAAGCGTAGACAAGTCAAATTTACCGGCTTTCGCCAATTGTGCCATTTCGTATGACATTGTCGGTACGCCCGTGAAGGTTGTCACACCCTCAACTTCGACCAGTCTACATGCCTCGTCAGCACTCCACTTATGCATAACCACCAGTTTGCGGCCAACCGTTGCCGAGACCATCATCACCGGCAACAATCCGGTTACATGGAAGAAGGGCACCGCAACCAGCATAACGGGCTGATAGTCTTCGTCGTCCGGCACTCTACCTTGCATTTTCAAGCACAAGGCCAACACAATCCAGGTAAACAGCACGCTAATAACTGCCTGATGCGTCGAAGGCGCGCCCTTTGGGAATCCAGTAGAGCCCGATGTATAAAGCATCATCGCCAAGTCATCGGTGGCCATTTCAACTTCAGGCCATACCATTGGTTTTTTGCCTTCAAGCGAAGCCTCAAAGGAGCTCATGCGAGGATGCGCGTCAAACGCGTCACGGGCAACAATGATTTGCATATCAAGTTCGTCAGCAACCGGCAAAGCGCAGCGCGCACGCGGCGTATCGGTCACCGCTACTTTTGCACCGCAATCTTTAAGCGCCCAGCCCAGTTCCTCTTCTTTCCACCAAGCGTTCATCAGCACCGCGATACCCCCGGCGGCAACGATGCCCATATAAACCATTGGCCATTCGGGATAATTGCGCATGGCAATGGCGACGCGGTCGCCCTTCTTAACGCCGTAATCTTCAACCAGTGCCTGAGCAAACTGAGTGGCCTTCGCAACGGTGTCATTGAATGTGTATCTTTCATCACCGTAGACCAAATACTCTTTGTCGCCGTGTCCAAGAAACATCATAAACACATCGCGCAAAGTTTGAGGTTGGTGAGTGAACACCGGCAAGGTTTGGCCGTTGACTTCCTTCTCGGTCGTGGAAAACGGCATGTGAGGTGCAGTTAGCATCTCAATCATGTCTACCATTGGTGTTGACGGGTCAACTTCTGGCAGTTCTAGGCTATCAAGCATTGTTTCTCCCCAAACAATTGATTGATGGAAATGGTTTTAGTAACCGGAGCAAGCTGCAAACCGGTCGGCATGGTAATTAAAATCACCGAGCAACGCCTGCAAAATACGAGCGCGCTTGATATAAAAGCCTATATCAAATTCATCGGTCATACCAATGCCGCCATGCATTTGAATTGCTTCATTCGTTGCAAGTTCTGCAGTTTTGGCGGCTTTCGCTTTGGCAAGGCTCGCGAACCAACGCAAATCGCCGCCAGCATCAGCAACCTGCATTGCTTTCAAAATAGCAGAGCGGGTTACTTCGATTTCACTGAACAAATGTGCTGCACGGTGTTGCAGGCCCTGAAATGTACCGATCACGACACCAAATTGCTTGCGTTCCTGCAGGTAACTAACGGTTTGGTCCAAGCACCGCTGTGCAATACCCAAAAGCTCAGCAGCGATGATAACACGCGCCTGGTCCAGGGCTGGCTCAATTGCGTCAAGTGCTCCGCCTTCAACACCGACAAGCGCATCTGCACCAACTGCAACACCTTCAAACGTCAGTTTTGCCCAATTGCGGCTGTCCGCCATAATTGTGCGGTCAACAATCAAACCCGCAGCGCCTTTGTCAACGGTAAACAGGCTCAGGCCCGCTCGGTCACCGGCATCGGCCGACGTTCTTGCCAACACCAAAATGGTATCAGCAACATGACCATCGCAAACAAAAGTTTTCATACCGGAAAGTGTGTATCCACCATCTGTCTTTGTGGCTTTCAATACAGTTTTTTCCGGGCCATGATGGGCCGTTTCGTCAATGGCGAGCGTTACAATCTTCTCACCCGCTGCGATTTGCGGCAACCACTCTTGTTTTTGCTCATCAGAGCCAGCCGCTTTTATAACCGAGGCCCCCATAACTGCGCTGGCCAAAAACGGCGAAGCTGTTAATGTTTTTGCCATTGCTTCGGCAACGATGCCTGCGCCCACCAAACCAAAATCTGTGCCACCGTTTTCTTCATCAACAAGCAAGCCTGCAAAGCCCATTTCAGCCATTTCAGACCAAAGTTCTTGGGAGTAGCCAGATTCGTCAGCGTCATCGCGTAGTTTACGCAACTGCGAAACGGGTGCTTTCACGGCAAAAAAACCATCCGCCGACTCTTTCAGAAGCTGTTGCTCTTCGTTTAAAATCAAAGCCATTACTCGGGTACTCCTTAAACTGGCAGGTCTAGAATGCGTTTGGAAATGATGTTTAGCTGAACCTCAGACGTGCCACCTTCGATCGAGTTCGCTTTCGTCCGTAGCCAATTGCGCGCGATATCGCCGTTATTGGAATATTGGCCTTCCCATTCCAACCCATCGGAGCCATTCACTTTTACAATAAGCTCGTGGCGCTGTTTGTTCAGCTCAGTTCCATAATATTTCAGCATGGAAGAAAAAGCACCAATGTCTCCACCAGCCTTGGCTTGGTCTTTAGCGCGCTCCAACGTGAACACAAAAGCGGCCGCATCCAATTCGTGTTCGGCGATCTGATAGCGCGTCATCGCGCCCGGCAGTTGGCCGTTCTCATCGGTGCCCAATTTATCCTTAGCCAGCATATTCAAGGGTGTAGGCATGCCCATATCGCTAATGCCAGTACGCTCATGAGTCAGCAGATACTTCGCAATCGTCCAGCCTTTGTCTTCTTCGCCCACCAAATTGGCTTTTGGCACTTTTACATCATCAAAGAATGTTTCACAGAACGGCGAGTTACCGGAGATGAGTTTAATCGGCTTGGTCGAAACGCCTTCGCTTTCCATATCAAATAACACGAAGCTAACACCGTGGTGCTTGGAGCCGGAACTGTCGGTGCGAACCAGACAAAAAATCCAGTCCGCCTTGTCCGCATAGGAAGTCCAAACTTTTTGGCCATTTACTAGATAGTGGTCACCTTTGTCTTCGGCTTTTGTCGCAAGCGAAGCCAGGTCTGAACCAGCGTTTGGCTCTGAGTAACCCTGGCACCAGCGAATTTCACCGCGCGCAATCTTTGGCAAATGCTCAAGCTTCTGTTCGTGGCTACCAAACTTCAACAATGCAGGGCCGAGCATCCAGATACCAAAAGACGTCAGGGGAGAGCGGGCCTTGATCCGGCGCATCTCACTGGCTAAAATCTTAGCTTCTTCGGCAGTTAGGCCGCCGCCGCCATATTCTGTCGGCCATGTTGGCACTGTCCAACCGCGCGCCGCCATACGGTCTAGCCAATTTTTCTGATCTTCAGATTCAAACTTGAAATTTCTACCACCCCAACAAGCATTCACATCGGTCAATAAGGGGGTCCGCATTGAGGCGGGGCAATTCTCTTCTAACCATGCCCGGGTCTCGGATTGGAACGTTTCCAAGTCTGCCATTACTCTCTCCCACTCTTGGCTGGTTTATTGCTGGTCAGCAATCACAACCTAAATTACAACTTTTCAAAATTTATTTTGCTCCACAGTGACATCGGTCTGAGTTGCCCTAAGTCAAGCTCAAGAGTGAATTTTCAGCAATTCTTTGCACGATTGATCGAGATCAGCGGCAAATATCGCCGTTTTATGAATTAAAGGGGCCCAATTTCCGGGCAAATATGACGTTTTATGAATAAACTTTCCTATCGCAGTGTATGGCAATTGGCTGGGCCAAACATCGCCAGCAACATTCTCATGGTGTCGATTTCCTTCGCCCACCTATGGATCATCGCGCCGTTCGGCCCAGAGGCCAGTGCGGCAGTTGTTACCGGTGGGCGCATTCATTTTCTGCTGATGTCAGCATCAATGGCATTGTCGGTAGCGACAACAGCTGTCGTTGCGCGGGCTTGGGGTGCTGATGATGCCCAAGAAGCATCAGAGGCGACAACTAGCTCCCTTACACTTGCCGCGCTTATTTCAATAAGCCTTGGCACGGTAACATTTCTGTTCGCGCACAGTTTTGTCAGCCTGTTTAATTTGGATCCGGTTTCAAGCCAATTGGCCGTTGACTATGTAAAGCCAGCGGCAGTTCTTAATGTTATCTTCGCCCTCGCGCTGACTGTCTTCACTGCATTCCGCGCCATCGGAGATGTAGTTCGCCCATTGTGGTTCAGTGCCGTCGCCACGATAGTTGGCACATTTGGCTCTTACGCGCTTGTACATGGCAGCCTGGGCCTCCCCGAAATGGGCATGGCCGGTATTCCCTGGGGTACCGCAGCAGGCCAATTCATCGTGGTTTTGTGGTTCGGGTTTAACTGGCTGGCGCGCCGATACGACTTGTTTCCCACTACACATGCCGTTTTTGATACCGCACGGCTTAGACAACTTGCTCGAATAGGTATGCCTGCGGCGATGGAACAAGTGGTGTTGCAAGGCAGCTTGGTGCTCTTCATGGTCCTTGTTGCCGGATACGGTACTGCCGCCTTCGCAGCCTACGGCATTGGCATCACCATCCTAAGTATATGCATTGTGATTGGCATGGGGTTCGGTGCGGCCAGTGCCACACTATCGGGGCAAAGCCTCGGCGCCAAAGACCCAGAAGCTGCGCGCGCAAACGGGTGGCTGGCCATGAAAATGGCCGTGGCCTGCATGACCTTAGTCGCCCTAACTACAATAGCCTTTAAGGCGCAATTGGCCGCAATGCTGTCTATTGATCCGGAAGTCCAATATTATACTGAATTTTTCATCATTGTACTCGCGATTGTTCAACCCCTTATGGCGATTGAGTTTGCCATTGGTAGCGCATTGCGCGGCGCGGGCGAAACTCGCTATCCCCTGATTGTTACCTTCATTGGTGTCTTGCTGGTTCGTTTCAGTGTCGGTTATATCGTCATATTTTTTGGTGGCCCTGTCGAGGCGATTTACGCAGTGATTATCGTTGACTATGCGGTGAAGTCATTGCTTCTGGTTCTTCGCTTTCGGTCGGACAAATGGATTGCAAATATCGACGACCACGCCCCCCTCGCCTTGCAGTCTCTCGCGGGCATCGTGCGCGCGCCAGTGCGCCGCTATTTTTCCCGAAAACTCAATAAGTCATGAGGGGTAATACTACCAGCCTGTCTTTTCGTGTCTCAAGACTTGGACCAATTGAATTTTCACACTAGTTTAGGTGTCAAACGGGCATATGCTCAATTTATAGCGTTCAAGACAGGAGACAGGTCCATGACCAGCCTAGGTGTTCTCGATATTCCTTCAGTTAAAGATCAAGTCAGCGAAGAAGAGTGGCAAGCTCGGGTGGACTTGGCTGCCGCATATCGCATGTGTGCACATTTTGGCTGGGATGATCTTATCTACACCCACATTTCCGCGCGGGTTCCCAACAGCGATCACCACTTCCTGATTAATCCACTTGGGTTAATGTTCGAAGAAATGACAGCCTCCAGTCTGATTAAGGTTGATTTGAACGGTAAAGCCCAGATGGAAACGCCGTTTATTCCTAATGCTGCAGGCTTCGTCATTCACAGCGCTATTCACGCCGCGCGCGAAGATGCGGGCTGCGTGCTTCATTTGCATACTGACTACGGTGTTGCCGTTTCCAATTTGAAAAGCGGACTAGAGCCGCTAAGTCAAAGTTCAATTCCTGCATGGTCAGTGGTTTCCTACCACGATTATGAGGGTTTTGCCGTCAATGACGGCGAACAGGAACGTCTTGTTGCTGACTTAGGTGACAAAAACGCCATGATTTTGCGCAATCACGGCACACTGACAGCCGCAAGTACAACTGCGCAAGCATTTGAATTGATGTTCTTCCTGGAAAAGGCCTGCAAAATCCAAATACTCACCCGTGCCACTGGCATGGAGCTCCATGCACCAAGCCAAGAATCCATTGATAATGCGTTGCGTGACCTACGTGTTGTTGCCGGTGCAAACGGCGCTGACAATTTTGTTTGGCCTGCCATTCTGCGCAAAATGGATCGGCTGGATCCAAGTTTCCGGACATAGACAATCCATATGCAAACTCTCGCTGAATTTACCGAAGGCCTCGCTGTTGAACGGCTAGACCGGCTGCTATTTCGTGGCAACCCAAACGACTGGCCCAATCGTCATGTATTTGGTGGCCATGTGGTCGCGCAGGCTATGGAAGCTGCAGAAAAAACCGTAGATGATGGCTACCATCTGCACTCACTTCATGGTTATTTCCTGCGGCCTGGTATTGCCGGGCAGCCAATTATCTATGATGTGGACCCTATAAGAGACGGACGGAGCTTCGTAACTCGACGTGTGGTCGCCCTGCAAAATAGCGAAGCCATTTTTACGCTGGAAGCCTCTTTTCACGTAGGCGAAGACGGTGTTTCCCATCAGATTGATATGCCCAGCGTTCCAATGCCGGAAGATTTGGACGACGACGAAGCCTACTATGAAAAAATTCTGAAAGCTTTCAGTTCAGGAAAAAACGGCCGCCCGTTCCTGCCATTTGAGACCCGGGCCATTGACCGTATGGACCTGGAGAATATGCAGCCAAAAGACCCGGTTACGGGCTATTGGTTGAAGCTCAAAGAACCTATCGGCGATGATCAGGCCCTCCACCGCCGACTTCTGGCCTATATTTCAGATTTTGCATTTTTGTCTTCAAATTTACGCCCACATGCAATGATTCCCCGCGACCCGCGGCTGAAAACTGTTGCCAGCCTTGACCATGCCATGTGGTTCCACCGCGATAACTTCCGGTCTGACGAATGGATTTTTTATAAAACCGAAGGCTATTGGTCCGGCAAAGGCAGAGGTTTGGCCCGCGGGGCACTTTACTCGCGCGACGGTCGTCTCTTGGCGTCCACAGCGCAGGAAAGCCTAATCAGATTGAAAAAAAACTAAATAAACCCGCTTTCCAGTCAGACATTAACTGAAATTGGCTTGAAGCTTTCTGCCAATTTTTTCGCAGATACTTTGCGGCGCCACACAACATAACGCACCTCGGCGCCGCTCATGATATTGCGCCTTAAACCAGAACCCGACTTTACAATCCCCAGTGTTTCCATGGCCATTTTCTTTTTGTCCAAATCTGGCTCCCAGTCTGTAAGCGACAGATAACTCTCTCGAATCTGCTGCGATGTCCGCTCACTCACGTCATAATTGCCGGAAAGGCTAAAATAAGTTTTCAATTTGTTTTGTTTGCCAGGCAACTTGGTGGAAACTTGGGAGTAAATAAAATAGCCACCTGGTCGAACAACTTGCTGGACATATTCGGTCCATTCCTGGTTTTCCCGAAAGGCGCGCAGATCATCCATACAGAACAGCGCATGAAAGCGCTTCTTACCGCGCATTATGGGATCATTCAAATGTTTGATTGGATATAGTCGGACTGCACTCGTTTTTTTGAACATGCTTTCCAAATGATTGAGACATTCCTGCCGCCCTTCATAGGCGTCGACAATGAAGCCTCGGTTAACCAGCGATTTAACAAGTCGTCCACCGCCAGGGCCAACCACGCCGATATGGGCGCGTTCAGGCAGGTCTTCGAACATCGCCATCGTCTCGATAACGTCCAGACTTAAGGGGCGCTCGCAATAGTCAACATTTTGACCGTTAAACATCAGGTCCATCGCCATGGAAAAGGCCAGACTTTCACCCATAAGAACTCCACTCCCTCACTGGTTTGGGGTAAACCCCGACAGTGTGAATTGGCGCCCCTTTCCCTGAGCGGAAATCACAATTACTGAACGCACCGACTGCCATCAATGCGCAGGCTATATTGCTTATCACTTCTTAAGTAAGCGCTAACAAGTGGCGAAAATTATAATCAAATTCGCCGCTTCCTAATGTGTTTAGATGTTGGAATTCTCGATCAATTGGCGAGCATACCCACCCAGCATATTGGTGCGTCCGGCAAAGGAAGCAAAGGCTGGGTTCTTGCTTTGGCCGTGATAATAGCGGTAGTAAATTTGCTGCAAAATAACCGCAAGCCTGAACACGCCGTATACATGATAATAATCAAACTTGGACAGATCATACCCTGTGCGTTCGGCATACAGGTCGCAGATTTCTTCACGGGTCAGCATGCCAGGTTCCAGACATGGCTGCATACGCATCATTTTCATTTCATCCGGGTCGCTCGGCTGGCTCCAGTAAGCCAATGTATTGCCCAAGTCCATTAACGGATCACCGAGCGCACTGATTTCCCAGTCCAGTACAGCAACAATCTCGAATGGGTTTTCTTCCGCAAGAATAACATTGTCCAACCGGTAATCACCGTGGAGGATTGAATGGCCAACCTCACCCTCAGGCATATTGTCTTCAAGCCATTTGCGAACATCTTCAAAGCTCTCGACATCATCGGTCAGCGCTTTTTCATAGCGCCTGTTCCAGCCAAGCACCTGTCGTTCCACATACCCCTCAGGTTTGCCGAAGTCGCCAAGACCAATGGCATTGAAATCAACTTTATGCAGGTCAATAAGCTTGTCGAAAAAGGACAGGCAAAGTTTACGCCCTTCTTCCGCGCCGAAGCCCCACTCTTTTGGAATATCCCGCTCCAGCTTGCGCCCTTCCACCTGTTCCATCACATAAAACTCGGCACCAAATGGGCTGTCTTCGTCGGTAACGTGAAAATAGGTTTCCGGAACCGCAGGAAACACCGGCTTCAGTGCATTCATTACCTTGAATTCACGGATCATACTGTGACCGGATTTTGGACGTGTGCCAAAAGGCGGACGGCGCAACACAAAATTGCGGTCAGCATATTGAATTGAGTAGGTAAGGTTGGAGTTTCCGCCCGCAAATTGCCTGACGACAGGCGTACCGGTTACGCCGTCGACATTTTGTTTGATAAGTTTATCGACGACAGCGCCATCTAGTTCTTCGCCTTCGCGGACGTCAACGGTTTTATTCAGTTCATCAGACATAACTGCGTCCTACTTCAAGTTATTCAGGTTTAGGCAATGTGGCCGCCGTCCATGACAAGCGTTGTGCCGGTTGTAAAGGCCGCTGCATCAGAGGCTAAATACAATACACCGCCAACCATATCCTCGGGCTGGCCAGCGCGCGGTATCGGGAAGCTATCGGTGTGCGACTTAAGTAGGTCATCATTGGCCGTAAACACTGCCGTCATTTTTGTGTCGACAAGCCCGGGGCAAATTGCGTTCACCCGAATACTGTCGTGGCCGTATTCCCGTGCATAGGCTTTGGTCATGTTGATCATGGCGCATTTAGTCATAGAATAAATGCCCTGCAAATGGCCCGGCGTAATGCCGTTGATCGATGCAACATTTACGATTGCGCCGCCGCCATTTGGCTTCATCATCTTCACCGCCTCTGCAGACAGGTAAAATGGGCCTTTCAGATTCACATCAATGGTTTTGTCAAATGCGGCTTCGGGTGTATCACCGATCAAACCGTAGAAGGGATTTGTGCCACCACAGTTAACCAAAACGTCCAACCGGCCATATTCTGCCTGTATCCACTCAAATATTGCTTTCACATCTTCCATTCGGCCTGCATGCGCGGCCTTGGCAGTTGCTTTTCCGCCGTCTGCGCGAATGCTTTCGGCTACAATTTCGCAAGCGCCCTGATCGCGGCTTGAAACAATGACATCAGCGCCGTTAGCGGCAAACGCCCGTACAACAGCTTCACCTATGCCGCGCGATGATCCGCTGACGAAAACAACCTTGCCAGTGAAATCCATTAATTTTGTATAATCCATTATATTCCCTAGACTTTATTGAACTGGTTAAACCGAAAGCGCTTAAACTGGTCGCCCTGTTGTTTCTATTTGGTGCCGGCGGAATTTGCGCATACCGCCAATCCAGCGATCATAATCATTGGCTTTATTTTTGAAGTATCCTTCAACTTCTTCATGCGGCCGGATCATGAAACATCCATCGCGCATTTGAGCCAGCACCCGGCGCGCAAATTCATCAGCCTCCATAAGACCGTCTCCGGCAGCAGAACTATTCTCTGCGCCTGCTGTCATCTTCGATTTAACCGCTTGCGGGCAAAGCGCTGCCACATACAAACCGTCATCACCGTGCGTTATGGCAAGGCTTTCAGCGAAACCGACCGCCGCATGCTTTGTGGTGGAATAGGAAATGTCGCCAATTTGACTAAGCAGCCCTGCCGCAGATGCAGTGATTATGAAACCACAGCCGCCGCGTTCCAACATGCTGGGCAATACAGCCCGCAAAGCATGGACATGGGCGTGCACATTCACCTGCCAGATTTTCTCCCACTGAGCATTGGTCTGTTGTGTTGCGGACCAACTGGGTGCATCAGAGAAGAAAATTCCTGCGTTTGAGAAATAAAGGTCGATCGGGCCGGCACGGGCAACAACATCGTCAACCATGGTGCTCACCGCAGTCTCATCAGTGACATCAAGGCTGTATGCCTTGGCACCGCTTCCAATCGAGCCTGCAACCGCTTCAGCGCCCGCCGTGTCCATGTCAGCAACAGCGATAAACTTCGCACCTTCACTAGCGAAAAGTTCAGCAAGGGCTTTACCAATACCGCTGGCACCGCCGGTAATTACAATGACTTTATCTTTAACGTCCATGAAACTCCCCAATAATCAAACTAGGCTTCAGCAGCACGAGAACAGGCTATAATCACACTGTTCTTTCGATTGCCTTCAGCACTGATTTCATCTTCTCCGGTATTGATGTGGGGCGGCGGCTAGCTCTGTCCACATAAACATGTACAAAAAATCCCTGCGCAGCTGGTGCAGCTTCCCCTTTTTTGAACAGGCCGATCTCATAGCGAACGCTGCTGTTGCCAATATGGCTAACAAAAATGCCCGCCTCAATTTCATCCGGAAAAGACAGGGGCGCAAAATATTTGCAACCCGTTTCAACAACGAGGCCAATTGTTTCGCCGTTTTCGATATCGAGAACGCCCTTTTCGATCAGAAAACCATTCACCGCACTGTCGAAAAAGCTGTAGTAGTTCACATTGTTTATGTGGCCATAAACATCATTGTCCATCCAGCGCGTTGAAATGGAGCGGCGGCATAAATATTCTGAATTTTCTTTTTTATCAGACACCTACCAAGCCTCTTGGTAAATTTTCAAGGCATCAGGCTGCGTCACATCAACCGGATTGTTGACCAACAACCGCGATTGATCCATCGCGTCAGTTGCCAGCATTTCTAAATCTGATTGCGCAATATTCATGTCTCTCAATCGCCTCTCGATGCCAGTCGCTTCAGTCAAGTCTTCCAGCCACTGGATAAAGGCATCTGTTAACTGCGCTTCATTGGCGCCATTAAGCCCAATGGCTTGCGCCAATTCAGCATATAAATCGGCAGCCGTTGGCGCGTTAAAACGCAAAACATGCGGTAAAACCAATGAGTTAGAATGTCCATGCGGGATGTGAAACCGACCACCCAGAGGATAAGCCAACGCATGTACAGCACCAACCGGCGCGTTGGCAAAGGCTTGCCCTGCCAACATGGCACCCGTTAACATTGACCGGCGTGCTTCAATGTCGCCGGGGTTTTCGCAAGCAGCTACAATATTGCTGCCCAGCATCACAAGTGCCTGTTTGGCCAGCGTATCCGAAATCAAATTTTTCTTTATTCGCGATGTGTAGGCTTCAATTGCATGAACCATCGCGTCTATGCCTGTTGCTGCTGTTACATGACGCGGCAGGCCGTTTGTGAGCGTTGCGTCAATTATAGCTAGGTCAGCAAACAATGCCCGATCAGACACACCCATTTTAGTGTGTTTTCCTGTCGTCACGACGGAGATCGGTGTTACTTCGGAGCCGGTACCCGCAGTCGTTGGCACCAAAACCAGGGGCAACCGACTGGACCGAACTTTACCGACACCGTACATATCCGGCAACGCCTGTTCACCTTTTGCCAGGATCGCAACCAATTTGGCAACATCCATCGAACTGCCACCACCAAAGCCAACAACAAGACCTATACCCTGCTCGATCGCCAGTTTCGCAGCATCTAGAATTATACTTTCCGCAGGGTCAGCAGCGACATCATCAAACACCAGAGATTCAAAGCCAGCGTTATTTAGCGATTCAATGGCTACATCAGCCAGTCCAAGGCTTGTGATACCTTTGTCAGTGACTAGAAGCGTCTTCGCGTTTCCATATCTTTCAGACAATATTGCGCCGATATTCTCTGCGCTTCCATCTTCCACCAAAATGCTCGACACGCCGTCGAATGTGAACGAATTACTCATCACCTACCCTCATGGTCAGTTGCTGACTTATTACTTTATCATTCGATCGACGTTTTTCTTCAACTTGTTTGTATAGGGCGGAACAACACCAAGCAGCCGGCTAATGCTCGTCTTCGCCGGATGCTTAAGCACTGGTTTCATATGGCTAAATTCGCGAAATCCATCATAGCCATGATAGGTTCCAATTCCGCTGTTTCCAACACCTCCAAATGGCAGGCTATCGTGACCACCGTGGTAAAGAACATCATTTACCGTGACACCGCCTGAGGTCGTTTTCGTCAAAACCTCTTTTTCCTCAGCACCGTCATTGCCAAAATAATACAGCGCCAACGGACGCTCGCGCTCATTCACATATGACAAGACTTCATCAGCCTTCTCATAAGTTCTAACTGGTAAAATTGGCCCGAAAATCTCTTCCTGCATCACTTTCATATCATCTGTGGGGTCGAGAATAAGCGCGGCTGGCATCTTATTGCCTTTGTTTTGTCCGGAAAAATCTTCATCCGCAGGATTGATAATTCGAACATCTGCGCCTTTTTCTCGCGCATCTTCCAGATAGCCTTCAAGGCGCTCGCGGTGACGGTTGGATATGATCGAGGTGTATTGATCGTTCGCCAACATAGTCGGATACATTTTCTCAACCGTTCTGGAATATTCCTCAACGAACTCGTCACGTTTAGCCTTTTTCACGTTGATATAATCGGGCGCCAGGCATATCTGACCAGCATTCAAAAGTTTCATGGTTGCAACCCGTTCAGCAACCATACCCAAATCAGCACTGTCACCCGCGATTACAGGGCTTTTTCCGCCTAACTCCAGAGTAACAGGTGTCAGGTTTTCTGCTGCAGCACGCATAATAAGCTTGCCCACTACTGGTGCGCCGGTGAACATCAAATGATCCCACTTTTGACGTGCGAACGCCTGACTTGTTTCAACCGCGCCATTAATCACCTTCACTTCGGTATCATCAAAATTTTCAGCAAAAACCTTGGCAAATAGCGCCGAAGTCAACGGCGTATGCTCTGATGGCTTAATAACCACGCGGTTGCCTGCGGCAAGCATCTGGGCCAAGGGTACAAAAACCATCGTTAGAGGGAAATTCCAGGGCGTGATCAGCCCCACGACACCTTTTGGTTGCGGCACAATTTGAGCCTTGGCACCCAACAGCCCCAGCGGAAACTGCAGAGGTCGCCTCTCCGGTTTCATCCAGCCAGCTACATGCTTAATCGCATCGCTTATGGCGCCTGCGCTCGCACCAACATCAGCAAACAAGGTTGTGTCATCCGAGCGATTGCCAAAATCTTCGGAAATCAGCCTGATAAACTCCTGCTGATTGTCAAGCAAGCATTTGCGCGCTCGCCTCAAGCGGTCTTTGCGGACAGCAAGACTAACCTCGCCCTCTGCCAAATAAGCTACACGCTGCCGTGCTACAATATCGGCAATGTCCTGCTCAGGCGTTTCAATATAATGCGTTCCGTCCATAATGCTCTCCCTCATAATGCAGCGGCACAGTCTTATAGCTAAAGTAACGCTAAAAGGCGCAGGGTCAAAGAACGGTTAGCAAAAAGGCACTCTATGAAAATTTAAGGATAGATTTCCTCAACGTCCCATCCCTGGCCCTGCTCGTTCATGCGATATGTTTTGCGTTCATGCAGGCGAAACTTCCTGTCCCGCCAAAACTCAAAATATTTAGGCACAATTCTAAAGCCAGACCAAAAATCAGGACGCGGAACCTCATGAGTACCAAACTTTGCAGTATAGCGCGCAATTTCTGCCTCAAATTCAAAGCGTCCCTGCATCGGACGAGACTGTTTTGATGCCCAGGCACCAATCTGACTAGCTCTTGGGCGAGAGGTGAAATAAGCGTCTGCTTCTTCGTCCGTTACAACTTCAACACGGCCTTCAACTCTTATTTGCCGGCGAAGGGTTTTCCAGTGAAACAAAAGTGCCGCGTTTGGGTTTTGCAACAACTCTTCGCCTTTTCGGCTTTCAAAATTGGTGAAGAATACAAATCCCCGTTCGTCACATCCCCGCATGAGAACCATCCGCAAGCTTGGTAAGCCATCAGGGTTTACCGTGGCCAAGGACATTGCGGTGGGATCGTTCACCTCTGAATCTTCAGCATCTGTCAGCCATTGCTTTGCCAGTTCAAAAGGGGTTTGGAAAGGTGCTTGTTGCATTCTAATATCCTTCAGCCAACACAATCACTGTAATTTAATTCAATTGAATTGAACTAGTCCTACAGGAATACTTTACAATTACACTATTTCAACCCACCTATAGTAAGGCAACGATTGCAGCAAATGCAGTCTAGAGTATATAGTGTATTAACCGCGCCGAACAATCGGTTTTGTCAGCAGAAACAAAGTCATGCAAAATCTCTATAATATCCTTGGTGTAAAAAAAATGTCGTCACAGGCCGACGTAAAAAAAGCGTATCGCGCTTTGGCCAAAGAACTGCATCCGGATTTGAACAAAAACGACGAAACCATTGCCGACAAGTTCAAACAGGTATCAGCGGCCTATGCAATTTTGGGCGACGAAGAACAACGCGGCAAATATGACCGCGGTGAAATCGACGAAAACGGCAATGATAAAGCGCCTTCATTTGGTGCAGGTTTTGGTCGCGGTCGCGGGTTCGGCGGCCGTTCAACATCCGACTTTGATGTGGACGAAGCAGAAGGCGTTTTTTCAGAATTTTTCCGGTTTACCGGAGGTGGTCGTGGACGCGGTGGCCGGGCCGGAAGTAACCCGTATCAAAACTCGGCACGCTCCAGAGGGTTGGATATCAGTTACGAAATTACCGTAGGATTTGAAGAATCCATTACCGGCGGTACCAGGCGCGTCAAACTAAACGATGATAGAAATGTCGACATAAAAATACCGGCTGGCATAAAGGATGGCCAGGTCATACGGCTGAGCGGTCAGGGTGGCCCAGGGCTAGGGTCCGCCCCAAAGGGTGACGCTTTGGTGGAAATCAGAGTTGCAAAACACCCTTATTACCGCCGCGTTGGTAACGACATACATTTAGAGTTACCCATTTCATTCGATGAAGCCATCTTGGGCGGTGACATTAAAGTTCCAACCCCGCGCGGCAAATTAACAGTGCGCGTTCCCAGAAATTCTTCGAGCGGCAAGAAGCTGCGCCTTAAAGGCAAAGGTGTCGAAACCAAAGATGGTGCAGGAAATATGTATGTTGCCCTCAAAATTATGGGGCCACCGAGAAGAGACCCTGAGTTGGAAAAGGCAATAAAGTCCTGGCATGGTGGAAACGGTGATGCCCTGCGGAAGAATGCAGGATTAAATTGATAGGGAAAATCAACATCCCAGCCTTAGAAAGCCATGCATTCGCTTGGAAGCGCACGCTGAAGCAATTTGGCCGAAACCACGGCATGGCAGCGGCAGGAAACATGGCTTTCCTGACAATGCTATCATTATTTCCCTTCATTATTTTTCTGGTCGCGCTTTCGGGTTTTCTTGGGCAAACCGAACGAGGCTTAGAAGCGATTACATTTTTATTCTCAGTTCTTCCGCCAGAAGTTTCAGCCGTCATTGACGGACCCATTAAGGGAATTATCGCCAATACCGGGCCCAGGATTCTTACGGGTTCTATCCTGTTTGCGGTTTGGACTGCGGCTCTAGGCGTTGAAGCGGCAAGGGACGCATTAATCAAAGCCTTTGGGCGACAAAATGCTAATGCGGCGTGGATCAGGCGACTTGAAAGCCTGGCAATCATCATATTTGGCGCAGTTTCCGTGATCATCGCTATGTCAGTACAGGTGTTGGGCCCCCCGCTATTGATGGCAGCAGGCAATCATGTGCCAGATTTTGTCACCGGCGGCGTGGAGGCATTGTGGGACTATCTCAGTCTTCTGGTTAGCCCTGCGGTCATTTTGCTGGGGCTTTATGCTATGTTCCTTTCCCTGACACCGCGCAAGGTTGTAAAGGCATCACGTTTACCTGGAACTTTGTTCACGCTTGCCGTGCTGCTCGCCACCGCGAAAGGTTTGTCGGTTTACTTAAAGTATGTAGACAACTATGACCTCACTTACGGTTCCCTGGCTGGGGTAGTTATCCTGCAGTTATTTTGCTTTTTGGTTAGCATCGGTTTCGTTATCGGAGCCGAACTGAATGCATCCTACACAATCTGGAACAAACGCCTGAGACAGGCTAAAGCCAAAGAGCCTGAGAACAACTAGCTTTTGTCGGCGAATGCAAATTGATCCAATAAAAACAATATATAAGGTGCACCAGAGTTTGAGCTATGGTACCAGAAAACTTGAAAATAAGCCGTAAGGGAGGCAGGCATGACAAAACTTATGGAAGGTAAGCGCGGTCTTATCATGGGCGTGGCAAATGACAAATCCATGGCATGGGGAATTGCGCAAGCATGCGCAGATCAAGGCGCCGAATTGGCCTTTACCTATGTTGGCGATGCATTGAAGAAAAGAGTGGAGCCTCTGGCAACGTCGTTGGGCTCAGATTTCCTGGAAGACTGTAATGTGTCTGAAGGTGCATCGATCGACGCAATGTTTGATAAGCTTAACGCCAAATGGGACCGACTAGACTTTATTGTTCACGCCATTGGTTACTCCGACAAAAGTGAGCTAAAGGGTCGATTTGTTGACACATCGCTCGACAACTTCCTGATGACGATGAACGTTTCGGCCTATAGCTTCGTTGCAGTGGCACAGCGCGCTGAAAAGATGATGACTAATGGCGGCAGCATGCTGACATTAAGTTACTACGGCGCACAAAAAGTGGTGCCACGCTATAATGTTATGGGCGTGGCAAAAGCCGCACTTGAAGCAAGTACCCGTTATATGGCGCGCGATCTGGGCGAGAAAAATATCCGTGTGAATGCCATTTCCGCTGGCCCGATGAGAACGCTTGCGGCTTCCGGGGTTGGCGATTTCCGCATGCTTCTGAAATATAACCAGAAAAATGCTCCCCTAAAGCGCAACATAACGCTTCAAGACGTTGCTGGTGCGGGCATCTATATGTTGTCTGATCTCTCATCTGGTGTGACGGGTGAAATCCACTATGTCGATGCCGGATTCAACACAACCTGCATGCCCACTGATGATGAATCGATGAAATTGTTCGTCTCCAACATTGAGTAGAGTCTGGATTTCCTATGTCTTACAATAGCTTTGGCAAACTGTTTCGCTTCACCACATGGGGTGAAAGCCATGGCCCGGCTATTGGATGCACTGTAGACGGTGTTCCGCCACGACTGGACCTAAATGAAGCGGATATTCAAAAATATCTGGATGAGCGTAAGCCTGGGCAATCCAAATATACTACGCAGCGCAAAGAGCCTGATACGGTAAAGATTTTGTCCGGCGTGTTTGATGGTAAAACAACTGGAACGCCTATCCAGTTAATGATTGAAAATGTCGACCAGCGATCAAAAGATTACGGCGACATTGCTCAGTCCTATCGCCCTGGACACGCGGATTTTACCTATGATGCAAAATACGGCATTCGAGATTACCGCGGTGGTGGTCGGTCCAGCGCGCGCGAAACCGCAATGCGGGTTGGTGCAGGGGCTATTGCCCGCAAAATTCTGGGCGAAAATATCACTATCAAAGCTGGCATGGTACAGATGGGCCATCACAGCATTGACCGTGACCGGCTTAATTGGAACGAAACACGCAACAACCCCCTATTCTGCCCTGACCCTGTTGCAGCCGGCCACTGGGCCACAGAATTAGATAAAATACGCAAAGCAGGTAGTTCCGTAGGGGCAGTAATAGAAGTTGTTGCAGACGGCGTGCCCGCCGGCTGGGGGGCACCGGTTTACGGCAAACTGGATGCAGATTTGGCGTCAGCAATGATGAGCATTAACGCTGCAAAAGGTGTTGAAATTGGCGCTGGCATGGGTGCCGCTGCCCTTACGGGCGAAGAAAATGCAGATCAAATGCGGCCCAGCCCGGAAGGCGGCAAAAGTGCACCCCAGTTTCTGTCTAATAACGCAGGTGGTATTCTTGGCGGCATCTCCACAGGGCAGCAAATTGTTGCTCGCTTCTCAGTTAAACCAACCAGTTCGATCCTGACACCGCGCAAGAGTATCACTGAAGACGGGGAAGCCACTGACGTGATGACAAAAGGTCGACATGATCCCTGTGTTGGCATACGTGCAGTACCCATTGCAGAGGCGATGATGGCTATTGTACTTGCAGACCATATGATGTTGCACCGCGCCCAGTGTGGCTAGGTAGCGTCATTATCCAGACCAATTGGGCTTGACCTATGACTTTTCCCCGATTCATCCGCAGATGTCATTTGGTTCATGTGAAACACGATACGCCAAATGTGATAGGAAACCCGGTGTAGCCAGCGCGCGCCATCTAACCTGAGCATCATATCTGACCAGTCGGTACCATTACTAGTGGCATCATCAATGGTTTGATCCCGAACCACACTGCGCTCATCCCGCATCATAAGCCGAATTCGATCCATCGCATGTTCATCGCCGACTAGGCCGTCGTCGGCAAAGTCTGCAGCCAAAGCATCACTCAAAAGCCTTGTTAACCTTTCTAGTCGGTGATCTGTTTGTAGCGCGTCTACACGTTCGGTTTGAACACACCGATGGTGCAACCGGCTCAAATGGTCGAGCGCATGCATGGCAGATGTATGCTGCAGCCTTGATGCATGTTCTTCTTTCGAATGCGGAATTTGGCTCCAATAATCCAACGTAGCTTCAATCGCGCGCTCTATTTCCTGCACTCTTGTTCTTTGAATAGATCTTCGTCGTTCAGGTTCGATAAGCGCAGCCACAAGCCTGAAGGTTTCGTTGGCGATTAGACGCGTTGTCATGATTGCGGCGTCCGAAGCCGCCGCCCGGTCTCTTAGTAGCCCGCTATCTAATCCACGCTCAAGTTCAGGGCCTCCGCGCGGCACCAAATACGCAATAAAACGTGCAAACAAGCTGGTGAAAGGCAAAACAAGCAAAACACCGATCGTGTTAAATAGGGTGTGAAACCCTACCAAGGCAATTTGGGCATTACCTGCACCGTTTTCAGTAGCCCACACGCCGATCAAACCCGTGTATGGAACCAACAGCAAGAATGCCATTAAACCTGTCAGCAGGTTATATATTACATGAGCAAAGCCCGTTTGGCGCATAGCGGCTGAACCCCCAACGGTGGCGAGGGCGGCGGTGAAAGTGGTGCCAACGTCCATGCCAATCACCATTGCTGCGGCTTGGGGAAACGAAATGGCACCAGCCCCAAGCGCCACCATCGCAGTAGCAATACCCGCACTCGATGACTGGGTAACCATCGTTATCGCTATACCTATTAGCAGCAGCAAAAACCGTCCCCCCCAAGTGTCCGGCGGAAAATCTGTTGGTGTTACCAGCCCCTCAAACGCCGCAAGGCCCTCCTGCATCGCGTCAATACCAACAAATAATAGGCTAAAGCCGGCGAAAGCGACGCCGATGTTTTTTAACTTTTCATTGCCAAACATCTTAAGCAAAGCCCCAACCAGCAGAAGCGGCATTGCGGTCAGTCCGATATTCAACTTAAATCCCAATAGCGCAACAAACCAACCCGTGATGGTGGTGCCAATATTTGCCCCAAAAATAATCCCAAGGGCTTGCGAAAAGCTGAGAATGCCGGCGCCAACAAAACCAATTGCCGTTACAGTGGTTGCGCTTGATGACTGGATAATTGCGGTGGTCGCTGCCCCTGCCACTGCGCCAGATAGCGGTGTACGTGTGAATTTAGCGAGAGTGCGCCGCATCGCACCACCGGCCAATTGACGCAAACCATCAGTCAGCAATTGCATGCCGAAAAGAAACAACCCAACGCCACCAATGGAAATCAAAATACTTGCTGTCATTTTCTCAGTTTAACAAATACGCCGAGATATGTATTTGCTCTTGGTCAATAGGCTTATAATTTATTCAGCAACAGCTCCAAATTTGGGGGCATTACTCTTATTATGACAGCAAATATCGCGCTAAGCGGCACAATCCAGAACCACGGCGATTCCATCGCATATAATAGTAATCCGGAAAACACGGACCAGAGAATTGGGACAGGAAACATCCACCAAGGCGACCGAAGAGCACATAACAGTGAAAATGTCGCGACGACCGTTGGATCAGGCGTCACAAAAACAAAGTCGCTCGTGACGAGCGAACGACCGGAAATTATCGTTGATACAGGGAAAAATAACAGAGCAACGGCCATTAAAGAATAGATAGCCAGCTTGCCAGCCTGCTGAGAATCTTCGATAAAATTGCGCGTCAAAAAAGTTGTTACGATCAACAGTAACCCCTGTGCAACGAAGGCCAATGCAATATAATCGGCGGCCCAAAAAATAGGCGCGAACTGATAGTAGAAAAAGACGACGCCAACAAACAACCAACTCAATCCAAACAGCAATACTGTCCACTTTCCGACATATTGGCGCCCGTTAATTCCCAAGACAATGATCACAACGAAAATCAATATATGCAAAGGCCAAAGCCAGCCATGGAGCGCCTCAACCATCCGGTAGTAGGTCTCAGGTGAAAACATAAGGAAATCTTCAATACTATATGAAAGCCAGTCCAACACTAGATAGCCTCAATGTGCGCAGCCATACGCCGACGTAAATTTTCATTTGGTAAAATTCCACGGCTTGCAGACATATTTTCAAGCACATGCTGTACATTTGTGGTTGCCGGAATTGCGCAATTCATGGCCGGATTTGAAACAATAAACTTCAATAAAAACTCTGACCAACTCTTGCACTCAAATTCTTGTGCCCAACTCGGTAACGCTGTTCGGTTTACCTTCCTTATGAGACGGCCACCACCAAAAGGACGGTTTGCAATTACTGCAATGCCGCGTTCCCGTGCCAGCGGCAGCAATCTGTTTTCGGCCTCACGGTTAGCCGCATTATAGGTTAGTTGAAGAAAGTCTATCGGCTGGGTAGTCAGTATCCGTTCCAATTCACGGTGCCTGCGACCATGCGATGTGGTTACGCCCACGTATCCGAGGTTGCCTTGCCGTTTCATCTCAAACAAAGTTGGCAAATGAGCTTTCCAATCACGCAAATTATGAACCTGTATTAGTGAAAATTTTGGAACACCCCAATATCCTTGAGTTTTCGCAATTTGCTCAACCCCGTCTGACTGGCCCGAAGTCCAAACTTTATCGGTAGCAAATAAATTATCCGGCACACCAGTTTGAGCTAGGCCATAGCCAATTGTCGTTTGCGACGATCCATACATAGGGGAACTGTCAATCATGCGCCCCCCTGCCTCAAAAAAGGCTCGCATCACAGATGCAGACTGTGCAAGCCCTCTTTGGTCACGCCCTACGTTAAAGGTAATCCAGCTACCAAGCCCGACCAATGGCAGCATCTCACCGCAAGAGGGGATTGGTTTAGTTAATATACCATCTTGCGCCCATGAACGCTCTGACGGGAAAAACATGGATCCTGCACTTGCTGCAGTTAATGCGATAAAATGCCTTCTATTAATCACTTTTCGTTCCCCAAATGGCTAGTTTAATTATGTAATAACATATTATTCTTGTAAATTAAACTATGCTCCACAGAGTCATAAGGTTGTTTACGAAACCTCCTCCACACTATGAAAAACATATAAACGCGTTTATCCTCTAGATGACATTTAGGGAACACAAAGGTCTTTAAGGGCGCACATGATGAGAAAGTTTTTCAAAATCACAGGAATTGTTTGTTCGATTGGCATTGCAGCACTCGTGTATTTTGGTTGGGCATCAGATATCCCACACGAAACGTTGGCTGCAAAATATGCAACGGGCGCGTCAAAGTTCATGGACCTACCATCAGGGGCACGAGCACATTATCGAATGCAGGGTAACAGGGCTGGCAAAACAATTATGCTGCTTCATGGTTCAAATTCTTCATTGCACACTTGGGAGCCGTGGGTTGCTATTCTTTCCGGCGACCATTTCATCGTCACCGTTGATCTACCGGGCCATGGTCTCACCGGACAAACTCCTGCTGACGACTACACATATGTGGGCATGGTTGATTTTGTTAAAGAATTTACCCAAGCCGTTGGTCTGGATAAGTTTTTCCTCGGCGGCAATAGCATGGGTGGCGGCGTCACGCTTGCCTACTCCCTCAAACATCCCAATGACGTTTCTGGCCTTATTCTGGTAGACGCCGCAGGCACACGCCTACCCGCATTGGCCGATGATAAAGTTGATTATCCACTAGCATTTGATTTGGCAGGCCGGTGGTATACTGACTGGATTATTGAAAATGTCACCCCCCGTAGTTTGGCGGCAGAAGGGCTAGCAAAAAGTGTCAGCGTAAAAAGTATAGTTACAGAAGAAGCCATAAACCGATACTGGGAATTGGTCAGGCACCCCGGCAACCGCAGAGCCACTGGCTTACGCTTTGCTTGGTATAGATCGGCGGGTAGCAGGGATTTACCTGTCGAGAGCATCAACCAACCCGCACTGGTTTTGTGGGGCGATGAGGATAGACTAATTCCTGTAGATTCGGGTCAAGCATTGGATAAGCGCTTACCCAACAGCACACTCAAAATATTCAATGGTGTGGGGCATTTGCCCATGGAAGAGCGCCCTATTGAGACGGCTGGCGCAGTCGCCGCCTTTTTGGCCGGCCAATCCTAGCACCCAAGTTTACGCCCCTATATTCACCAAAGTAGGTGTTTCGATCAAACATGCCGCTATCAATTCAGAAATAACTTTCCATTTAGCCATAACCCCTCGAATATAAGCTTACGAGCTCACTAAGAGGGATTTAGCCATAAATTTCCTTCAGGTAAATGCCTGAAGTAAATCGACGCGCTGTTCGGCAATTCGAAATTAATTAGTGAAGCAGTGACCTTGCGACCGTACCAATGAGCGAAGTAAGCCTTTGTTTTTGCCCTTCCGCTGAGCATCCTTTATCAAATTCGATAATATCAGACATAATTTCCTGATTTTTAACCGAACTTCCATCGGTAGATTTGAAGGCCATCGACCATTCAGAAAATAATCGTTGCTCAAGTGGCTCATCAACGTGCGTAGTCACGCTTTGATGCCGAGAATCCTTTTGAATTTTGTCATATAGTTGATGAATTTGGTCACGCGGTCCTTCAAGGACTTGGAAAAATACGCGATCAAAATACAACAACATTCCAGATATATCCTTGCTACTGTTGAAGTCTCTTGCGCTGTCTAACAATTCACTTTTCTCAGAATCAGAAAAAGAGGAATTTTCTCGACTGCTATATATGATGGTGTGTAACGACATTTGATCCTCCCCGGCCGTGGCTGCCCCACTACATGCATTAAGCCGAAGTTAATTTCTGATTTTTAATATCAGGTTAACTTCCAGACGAAATGACCTTGGAGGTCGTTACAAAGATCTGGTAAACACACCAACAAGCTCCAAATGATTAGACCATAAAAATTGATCTACTGGCAGAATGCTGTCAACGCTATATCCGCCATCAACTAAAATACGCGCATCGCGAGCAAATGTGTTTGGGTTACAGGACACTGATACAATTCTTTGAACAGATGATTTAGCGAGTTCCGTCATTTGCGCCAGAGCGCCCGCACGCGGTGGATCAATCACTGCTACTTCAAAGCCGGCCAGCTCCGCCGCTGTTAATGGTCTACGAAACAAATCACGATGTTTGGCTATTATCTGTTTCAGCTTAACGCCCTGCGCACTGCTGAAGTTGCGCCCAGCCTCCAGGCTTTTGAGAGGGCCCTGTGCCCCTTCCACAGCCAATACCTGGTGGTTACTCGCTAACGGAAAGGTGAACGTTCCCAAACCGCAAAACAAATCGGCAACTCGGCCGTAACCATCGCAAGCTTCAACCACATGTCGGACCATTGCTTTTTCGCACTCAGCGGTTGCCTGGACGAATGAAGCAGGCGGTAATGGGACCCTAACCCCGGCAAATTCCATTACCGGTTCACGGCGTATCGAAACAGGGTCCATGAAACCATCATGCTGCCAATGTAGACTTGCAACATCATCACAATCCGCAAATTCCGCAAGCAACTCGCGCGCAGTCAAGTCCAACGATTGTTGCGCCTCAATCAGAAGGTCCAGTCCATTCGCGGCAAGAGTACAATGAATTGTCGCGACCATTCTCGCAGGCAGAATTTTATTCAAAACGGCCTTCAATTCCGGAATCAGTTGAAGAATAACCTCATTTGTAATTGGGCATTCGCTGATATTGACGATTTGGTGGCTGTTTTTGGCATTGAAACCCAAAATCAGTCCGGAGCCGCCTTTGTGAGCCTTGAAAGACGTCCGGCGTCTGCTGCCGGGCGGGGCAAAATATGGCTCGAGAACTCTTACTTCATCGAAGCCATGCTGACTTAAAGCAAGACTTGCCCTGTCTGTGATCCATTGCTTGTAATAATCGTCGTTCAAATGCTGCAGCTGGCACCCGCCACAGGCACCAAAATGTTTGCAAATTGGTTGCGCTCTGCTTGGACTTGGTCGCTCAACCGTTATCAGCTTGGTATAAAAGCCTCCGCGCTTTTTATCTACAATATGGGCATTTACTACTTCCCCCGGCAAGGCCCCCGGCACATATATCGGCAAGCCCGCGTGTTCGCCGATGCCGTCACCTTGTGCACCAAGCTTATCAATTGTGACTAAAACTGGCTCAGTCACAATCTTTTATCCCACAGATCAAAAATTCGATATTACCCTCAGGGCCTTTGATGGGACTTTCGGTAACACCAACCACTCGCCAATCTGGTAAACTATCCAACCATGCACGAATTTCATCACAAACTGCCACATGAAGCGTTGGATCACGCACAACGCCGCCCTTACCCACATTGTCCCGACCCACCTCAAATTGCGGCTTGATTAATGCAATCAAAGCCCCGCCAGACTTCACGAAGGAAAGCGCTGCGGGCAAAACGGTTTTCAAAGATATGAAGCTGGCATCACAAACTACCACGTCAACCGGCTCTGGAATATGCTCATCGGTTAGATACCGGGCATTTGTCTTCTCCAGAACAACAACCCGGTCGTCATTTCTAAGCTTCCAGGCAAGCTGCCCACGGCCCACATCAACCGCATAAACTTTTGCTGCACCGTTTGTCAGTACCACATCGGTAAAACCCCCAGTGGAAGAACCAACGTCGATAACAACTGCGTCTGACATATCAAGTGAAAATTCGCGAAGACCTTTTTCCAACTTTAGGCCGCCCCGGCTGACCCACGGGTGGTCTTTCCCCCGCACTTCAAGTGCTGTGTCTTCCTTGATTTGATGACCGGCTTTGGTAATTTTGGTCTCGCCAGAATAAACTACACCCGCCATAATCAAAGCTTGAGCCTTAGAGCGTGTTTCCACTAACCCGCGATCAACCAGCGCCACGTCTACTCTGATTTTTGCCACAAGCTAATTTTCCGTAATGGTTATTTATTAGCGGCCGACTGACCAAAACTATTATGTCCGAGCGCTTTCAAGGCTGCTGTAACGATACCTGAGGCGTTTAGCCCCGCATCTTCATACATCTGTTCCGGTTTGCCGTGGTCAATAAATACATCAGGCAATTTGAGTGCCCGAACGCGCACCCGACCATCCAGGATGCCCTCTTCAGCGCAAAAATCCATCACATGAGCACCGAAGCCGCCGATGGAACCCTCTTCTACCGTCAACACCAATTCATGTGTCGCGGCAAGGTCTCGAATTAGCTGGTGATCAATGGGCTTGGCAAAGCGGGCATCTGCAACGGTCGTTGAAAGGCCGCGTGCTTCAAGCTGTTCCGCCGCCGCCATGGCCTCGCCTAAGCGGGCACCCAACGACAGTATGGCTACTTTGGTGCCTTTTTTTACGATCCGGCCTTTGCCTATTTCCAAAACCATACCACGGTCAGGCACGTCAACGCCTGAGCCTTCACCGCGCGGATAACGCACTGCGGAAGGGCGGTCATTTATCGACACACAAGTGGCAACCATATGCTTTAATTCAGCTTCATCGGCTGCCGCCATAACAACCATGTTCGGCAAACTTGCCAAGTAAGTAACATCAAAACTACCAGCATGGGTTGGGCCATCAGCCCCCACCAAACCGGCGCGATCAATGGCAAAGCGCACAGGCAGGTTTTGCACGGCAACGTCATGCACAATCTGATCGTAGGCCCTCTGCAAAAAGGTCGAATAAATAGTTGCGAACGGCTTGTATCCTTCACAAGCCATACCAGCGGCGAAAGTTACAGCATGCTGCTCGGCGATCCCCACATCAAATGAACGATCAGGGAATTTCTTGGCAAATTTATCAATGCCCGTACCTGATGGCATTGCTGCAGTGATCGCTACAATCTTCTCGTCTCGACTGGCTTCATCAATTAAGGCATCAGCAAAAATATTGGTAAAGGTCGGTGCCTTCGGCGCTGATTTTTTTTGTTCACCCGTTACCAGATTAAACTGCGGAACCGCATGGTATTTTTCTTGATGAGGCTCTTCGAATGGATGACCACGGCCCTTCTCGGTTACCACATGAACAAGCATGGGCCCATCCGCCGCGTCACGAACATTCTCGAGAACCGGTAACAAATGATCCATATTGTGGCCGTCAATCGGCCCTACATAATAAAAACCCAGTTCGTCAAACAAGGTTCCACCACCTGCGGCTAAACCACGGGCTGTTTCTTCAGCCAAACGGGCCCGGTCTGCCAGCGGCTTTGGCAGCATTTCAATGATTTTCTTACCGAAACCACGCAAACTCAGAAATGTTTCAGAACTAATAATTTTTGCCAGATACGCGCTGAGCCCACCCACTGCGGGAGCAATTGACATGTCATTGTCGTTCAAAATGACGATAAGGCGGTTACCAGCCTGCTCTGCATTGTTCATCGCTTCATAGGCCATTCCGGCGCTCATAGCGCCGTCCCCGATCACAGCAATGGCTCGCCCCGGATCGCCTGCCAATTTATTGGCCACCGCCATACCAAGCGCAGCACTGATAGAGGTAGAGGAATGACCCGCACCAAAGGGGTCGTAATCACTTTCGCCGCGTTTAGTGAAAGGAGACAGTCCTTTGGGTTGGCGAATTGACCTGATTTTATCGCGCCGCCCCGTCAAAATTTTATGAGGATAAGCTTGGTGACCCACATCCCATATTAGTCGGTCTTCTGGCGTATTAAAGACATAATGAAGGGCAACTGTCAGTTCAACAACACCAAGCCCTGCACCGAAATGCCCACCTGAAACAGAAGCAGCGTCAATAACTTCACTACGCAGTTGATCGGCAACCTCTCGTAAATCTTGCCGCGGCATTTCCCGAAGGTCGCTCGGCGACTGAATTTCATCCAGCAAATGTGTTTTTGATCGGTTGCTCACGAGATACTCTTTTCGCCTTTATCGGCCTTTGTCAACATAAGGACACAATTCATAGCCCGTCATCAGGTGCGGCGAAATATAGCAAAATGTGCCACCGCACGCAAAAGAGATGCTTTATCGTCGAATTCGCTTAAATGTTCAATAGCCTGATTAGCCAGAATTTCCGCCTGCCTGCGAGCTCGCTCTACACCCATTATACCCACAAGGGTTGCTTTACCCGCATCTGCGTCTTTATTAACAGCTTTTCCAACCTCGGCTTCATCGCCTTCAACATCTAACAGATCATCGGCAATTTGAAAGGCCAGTCCCATATCACGTGCATAACCCTGCATTGACGCATATGCTTTCTTACTTGCCTGCCCCAAAATTGCGCCCGCTTCTACTGAAAAACTAATTAAAGCACCGGTTTTCATTTGTTGAAGCCGGTAAATTTCCGCTTTGTCCAAATCATGATCACTAGCGCAAAGGTCTATCATCTGTCCGCCAACCATGCCGTGATGACCAGACGCCCGAGCCAAACTACTAATGAGCTTAAGGCGAACATGGGGATCGGAATGAGACGCTTCATCTGCGAGCAACTCAAATGCCAACGTCATAAGGGCGTCACCCGCCAAAATAGCCGTCGCCTCGTCAAAAGCTTTGTGCACTGTCGGCTTGCCGCGCCGCATGTCATCGTCATCCATCGCAGGCAGGTCATCATGTATTAATGAATAGCAATGAATACATTCAACTACCGCAGCGACCCTCAACGCCTGTCTTTTATCAACGCCGAACAATTCCGAGCTGGCAAGTACCAATAAAGGCCGCAAGCGTTTGCCGCCGGAGAAAAAAGAATAGCGCATGGCCTCAATAACCTTGGCCTCAGGCCCGCCAGGAACCGCAAGGATAGGATCCATCAAGCGCTCTACAGCTTTCGAAGTCGCGGCAAGCGCTTCTTTTAGCGCTTTATTATCAAAGGGTTGACCGCGCATTAATTATCAGCGTCAAACGGAGCAACAGAGCCTGCGCCCCCTTTTTCATCGAGCGTAATCTTCTCTATTTTCGCCTGTGCGTTCTTTAGAAGCGCTTCGCAATGCGCTTTCAGAGCTGTGCCGCGTGTATATAACTCAATTGATTGTTCCAGCGGCGCAGATCCTGATTCAAGCTTTGCTACCACTTGATCAAGTTCTGACATTGCTTCTTCAAAAGACATTTTCTCCACGGCACCAGCCACGCTATCGTCGCTCATAATAAATCCTGTCAAAGCATTCAAAAATTGATCTAGCCTGTTTGCTTTATAAGATGCCAAACACGAGGACGCAAAGACTAATATGTCACATCAAGGGAAGAAATCGCCAATGTCTCTCAGCATGACGCCGGGCTGAGCATTCACCGCTGAAAGTACTTCATCGCGCTGGTAAGTGCCTTGAGATTTAAAGTGATATACTTCGCCGTCAAAAGACCGCGACACTAACCCAAGCGACTCCAGCAAATGCAAATGAGCCACCGCTTCGCCGAGGGCGAGATAAAAATCCATACCTTCGATTTTTCGGCGGTATAGCGCCCGGAAGGTTTTGACCACTGTGCGCGGCTCCATACACCAGTCATGCAATTTTGCCAATTTGTCCAGATGCCCGTTAATCAGCGCGTCCAACCTTGTTTGGAGGCCAAAAAACGTCCTTCCATGAGACGGTAAAACCAGAGGATTTCCCGGCAGTGCTTTCATTCGGTCTAAACTTGAAAGCCAATGTGCAAGCGGGTTACCCAACGGCTCGCGCGCATAGACCGAAACATTTGATGTGATTGCCGGTAGAACCTGATCACCACCAATAAAAAGCAGCTCATCAAGGCAATAAAGACACGCGTGTTCTGGCGAGTGCCCGCGACCGATAACCACCCGCCATCTGCGTCCACCAAGGTCGAATTCCGAACCGTCCTCAATACGAAAATAGCTAGGTGGTAGGGCATAAACACCTTTTTTGTAGTTGCCATAGCCTGCGGCTCTAATCATCGGTTCATAAGATCGGTCCACGCCGGATCTGAACAAATAGGTTAGTTCATTCTCCGGGAACTCTGCACCTGCGCTGTTCCATAGCGTACTTGCAAGCATATATTCCGTTTGCGTCGTCCAAAACTCAGCTTTGTGCCGTTCGACCAGCCAGCCAGCCAAACCCAAGTGGTCAGGGTGCATGTGCGTCGCTATGACCCGCGTAATTGGCTTGCCTTGCAGAACAGTATCTTCAAAAGCTGTCCAGGCCTCCATACCTGTACTGCCCTTGGCACCGGTATCAATAACAGTCCAGCCTTCGCCTTCATCAAACAAATAGACGTTGATATGATCCAGCGACCAAGGCAACGGAATCCGCGCCCAGATTATATTTTCAGCTACTTTTATGACATTAATGCCATCAGGGACGGATTCGCCGTATGGATAGATAAGACCGTCATCACAGGGCTCAACCGGGTTCAATCGATGATCCATCGTCAAGCTGTCTACAATCTTGACTTCATTTACTTTAGGTGCGCCCACGCTTATGCCCTCTCAAAATCGGCTGTTTCCATCGCCGTTAGCTTGCCCGCGCCGGCCTTCACCGGTCCAACGAGCGCAGTTGCAGACGGCAAAATTTGCTCGATGTAGAATTGGGCCACAGTAATTTTGCTTTTCAGAAACGATGGATTACCTTCATTCGAAGCCAGTCGCCTCTCAGCCTCAACCGCTTGCTCAGCCAGTAAGTGAGCCCCCAAAACCGTGCCAAATAACCGCAAGTAAGGTGTGGCAGCGCCCGCGGTATCAGTAATTCGTTCGAAACCGTTGGCAAACAGAGTTGTCGCTGCGTCTTCAAGTGCATCAATACCGTCTTCAAGAACCGGTTTAGCGCTTTCCATTGAGCGGCCAAGACCATTTGCAAAATTGCGCATCTCTTCAATCAGCGCGCGCCAATGTGCGCCACCCTCGGCATTAAGTTTGCGGCCCGCCAAATCAAGGGCTTGAATACCGTTCGTCCCCTCATAAATTGGCGCTATGCGGGCATCCCGGTAATATTGTGCCACACCAGTTTCTTCCACGAAGCCCATGCCGCCGTGCACCTGAACTGCTAGCGACGCAGCTTCAACACCGATATCTGTCGCGTAGGCCTTTGAAATGGGCGTTAACAGATCGGCTTCACCAAGCGCACGTCTGCGCTCATCTGCATCAGTCGTAGAATGGGCCCTATCTATCGCCCAAATATTTCTGTATACGATTGCCCGCGCGGCCTCGGCAGTAGCACGCATTGTCAAAAGCATCCGTCTTACGTCAGGGTGATTAATGATTGTAACAGCTTCTGGCGTTTTTGAGCCCAACGCGGCAGATTGAACTCTATCTTTAGCGAACGTTACAGAATGCTGATACGCCCGCTCAGCAATAGCGACACCCTGAAGCCCGACACCGATCCGTGCATGGTTCATCATGGTAAACATGTTGCGCATGCCAAAATTCTCTTCGCCGACCAAGTATCCTACGCAATTGTCATTCTCTCCAAATGCCATAGTGCAAGTGGGGCTTGCGTGAATACCAAGCTTGTGTTCGGTGCTGACACACTGCACATCGTTGCGCTCTCCCAAGCTGCCGTCTTGGTTCACCAAATATTTGGGGACGATAAACATCGAAATGCCTTTGGTGCCGGGGGGAGAACCTGGAAGCCGTGCTAAAACCAGATGAATAATGTTTTCACACAAATCATGCTCGCCCCAGGTTATGTATATTTTCTGGCCTGAAATGCGGTAGGTGCCGTCAGGTTGCTTTTCAGCCTTAGCCCTTAGTGCTCCCACGTCTGACCCAGCGCTTGGCTCTGTCAAATTCATTGCGCCAGACCATTCGCCTGAAATCATTTTAGGCAAATAAGTCATACGCAGTTGTTCACTGCCGTGCGCGTTAATCGCCTGAATGGCCCCGCTGGTTAGCAACGGCAAAAGGCTATACGACATATTGGCCGATGTTACCATTTCGGTAACTGCAATCTCTAATGTTGCGGGCAACCCCTGCCCGCCCAGATCAGGGTCAGCAGCCAGCGTTGACCACCCACCTTCAACAAATTGCTGATGCATTGGCTTGAAGGCATCCGGTGTTTTCACTGCGCCGTCTTTGGCAATAGACCCTTGCTCGTCTCCGACCTGATTAGTTGGTGCAATCACATCGTTGGCTAGTTTGGCTGCTTCCTCCAAAACGGCTTGCACGAGATCTTCACCCGCTTCTTCAAACCCGGATATATCCGACCAGTCACGCATTTTAGCGACTGTTTCCAACGTGAAACTAATTTCCTCTAGCGGCGCGCGGTAATAACTCATTCGTTTAACTTCCAAGTATTATTAGCTTGATTGTAATTCACCAACATCAAGCCATTCCTTTTTTCAGCGGCTATGTCTATAATCTAGCACTCATACAACAATGACATAAACCATTCTGGCTTGCTAAATAATGCCTCAAAAAACATCAACGGTTTCTGCCTCTCAAGATGGAGCGATTGAGCTTGCTGTCGAGAAATTATTATTGGGTAATGTAATCGGGGTTCCAACCGAAACCGTTTATGGCCTAGCAGCCGATGCTTGCAACAAAAAGGCCGTTGCAAGCATATACAAAATAAAAAGCCGCCCCAGCTTTAACCCTTTGATTTGCCACGTGAACGATTTTGAGATGGCAACAAAATATATTGAAGTGTCGCCAACCGCCCAGAAGCTCATGTCTGCCTTCTGGCCCGGACCACTGACCATTGTCAGTGCAGCAAAACCAAATTCCTCAATTGCGCCAGCTATTTCGGCAGGGTTGAATACTTTGGCAGTTCGCTGCCCAAATAATGAAGCGACACGCGCTATTATTAAATTGTTGGGGCGCCCGGTCGCAGCACCGAGTGCAAACCCTTCTGGTAAGCTATCACCCACAACAGCGAACAGTGTGTTCGCGTCACTTGACGGTAAAATCCCCCTGATTATTGATGGTGGTCAAACAGATATCGGGATCGAATCAACTATTGTTGCTGTTGAAGATAAAAAAATTACTCTGTTACGCCCTGGCTCAATATCGGCCGACGAAATCAGCGATTGTACCGGATTATCCGTTTATGATCGCGATACGACTTTGGTAACGGCTCCCGGTCAACTGAAAAGCCACTACGCGCCAAATTCAAAAGTTATTTTGAACTGTAGACAACCAAATTGCTCGACATACGTTGGATTCTCTGACCTTGAAGTTGAGAGAGACCTGAACCTTAGTCCCAGCGGTGATCTCGCAGAGGCAGCGCACAACCTGTTTGAATTTTTACGCGAAGCAGATACACGGTCAAACGGAACCATCGCTATCGCCCCCATTCCCAACAATGGAATTGGCATTGCAATTAACGACCGACTGCAAAGGGCTGCGGCACCGCGGGACAATGAAATACAGGACAAACCTGAATGATTGGCTCAATGCACATTAAAGCGCTGAGCAAAATGGTTGACCCAAACGGCGTGACAACTGATCCGGTTACTCTCGAGCCCTTTGTGACCGAATGGCGCGACAAGTTTGTGGGAAAAACGCCTTTAATGTTATCACCAAAAACCACTGATGAAGCGGCAAAGATAATTGGATATTGCAACCAGCATGGCATTGCCATTGTGCCGCAGGGTGGCAACACAGGCCTTGTTGGCGGCGGCATTCCCGGCCTTGAAAATGCAGATGAGATTTTACTGAGCACACGCCGAATGACGGCCACACCTGTTGTGAACCCCTCAGGTTTTACGCTGGTTGCTGAGGCTGGCTGCACAGTATCAACCATGCAAGAGGCTGCCACGGAGCAAAGCCGCCTATTCGGTTTATCCTTGGCGTCTGAAGGAAGCTGTACCGCCGGCGGTGTTGCCTCAACAAACGCTGGTGGTGTTCATGTCATTCGCTATGGCACCACGCGGGCAATGATTTTGGGCGTTGAAGCGGTTATGCCAGACGGCACAGTTATTGACGAGCTTTCCGGCCTTAGTAAAGACAATACGGGTTACCCACTTTCACAACTGATGATTGGTGCAGAAGGAACCCTCGGCCTTATCACCAAAGTATGTTTCCGGTTGTTTCCAATGGAACTATCTCGTGCAACTGCGTGGTTGGCTGTACCCTCGCCCTCTGCGGCATTAGAACTACTGAGCAAAGCGCGGGAACTTAGCGAAGATCAAGTCAGTGTTTTCGAGTTAGTGCGCCGATCAGCGCTTGAATTTACTTATCGCCACATCCCCGGAACACGTGATCCGCTTGCTGGCATCAGCCCCTGGTATGTCCTGATAGAAACCGCCTCCAGCGCGGCAAATAGTGCTGTCAGCGACCGAATGCAAGCCCTGCTTGAAAGCAGCCTCGCGGCGAAGCTTATCACTGACGGCGCGATCGCTCAGTCGCTAGATCAGCGTGCGTTGTTTTGGCGCAACCGTGAAAGCATTTCAGAAGCACAAAAACTGGAAGGTGGTAGCATCAAGCATGATATATCTGTTCCCTTGGGGCAGATAGCCACCTTCATTGAAACCACAACAAAATTACTGGAACAAACATATAGCGACATACGTGTTACGCCGTTTGGCCATTTGGGTGACGGCAACCTCCATTTTAATGTCATGCAACCTGAGAACGGCGATAAAAATGCGTTCCTAAACCATTGGGAAGCCATGAATAGACTGGTTCATGATCAGGTTATTGCGCATGGCGGTTCCATCTCTGCGGAGCATGGCATTGGTGTTTTGAAAAAGGAAGAACTTGCGCGCACCAAACCTCCGGCTGAAATGGCAATCATGCGAGCACTTAAAAACGCTATAGATCCAAATAACATTATGAATCCACGCTGTTTATTCGATTGAGTTGCAAACGATTGCTGGCGCTATTTGGTCTGACTCAAGCCGCGTTTACCTGCGTAAAAAGCTTTAATTTTTTCGATGTCCCCGTCTCTGTCCCCTGTTGGGTAAAAAACATCTCCAAAGCCAAGTTCGCGCTTTTCGGCGTCAAGATAAGCCAAAACAATCGGAACACCTGCTCCATAAGCAATTCTGTAAAAACCTGACTTCCACTTTGTGACTTTGGAGCGCGTACCTTCGGGTGCAATTGCCAAGATCAATTCGCTTTCGCTTTCAAATAAGTTCATGGCTACATCAACCAAAGCCGCCGCGTTCCGGGTATCGCGTACAACCGGAATGCCACCGAGCCAATAGAACAATTTACCGGAAAGGCCCTTAAACAATGTGTCTTTGGCCAAATACCTCACACGAATGCCACAGTAGCCCACCAAGGCCATGAAGATAGGAAAGTCCCAATTACTTGTATGGGGTGCCGCAATCACAACAAACTTGTCGATATTGGGCGGAGGACCAACCACACGCCAGCCAATCATTTTCAGATAAGCCCGGCCAAGGAAGTTCAACAATGGCCTGAAAATAACATTGTCGTAAATCAAACTGCGCATTTCACCCCCGAGACCAACCAGTTGAATATTCGATCAGTAAACAAGGGATACTTAGAAAGTAAAAATGACGGACAAGCAATGCTCATCCGTCATTTTATTTTACCAGTTCCCGCTCAGGCAAAACAGGAAGGTGGCTCTTAGCTTCCGCTCAAGGCACTTCAGGCAAAGCATTCTTGAACGATATTATCATAGCAATCACAGTGCCAGAAATTTAATGGCTTATATTCAACATGTTACGTGTTTTTCCCTGCTATCTGCTTCAAATTGAGACGGTTTGAATGGCTCAGTTTGGGACAGGTCTCCTGATGATACAGGTGATCAAGAAATATTTAGTTTGCAAGACGTTCATACGATATCAGCAGAACACCAATTACGGGTTTGGAGAAGCCAACACTGTCAAGCAATCGTGCCAGAAGTTTCTTATCCCGCCTCGCGACCAATTCTTGTATTTTTTCATACGGTTGCTTCATCATCACAGCCAATGAAGTAGTGAAAAGCCTAAGGTTGTTATTTTGCAAATAAGTAAGCAGCACATCCGAGCCCAAACTTTGGCGCGTATGCAACTGCGACAAATAATTATGTATTTCCTTTTGAGGAGACATTTCCAAAGTACGCGAAAACACTTGTCGGTTAGCCAGAGAAACCAAATAAGAGGAATAATCCCGAGAAATGCCAAATTTGTCTATTAGCAATTCACCGTATTGATTGGAAACTTTGAAAACGAGTTTCTCTACCATTTCAATGGGTAAATCTGCCCGGAAAGCCAGTTTCTCCATTAGGCTAACATCTTGAGGAAACCGTTCGATTACCCTGTTAAAACTACGTACCGACATTTCCGCGGTGTCGTTATCGGATAATTTATCAACCGCACTATGAGAGCCGACATCGGAAATTGCAAAGCTCACCGCCTCAGAAATACCCTTGCGCATGGCGATGCCCTCCTGATGACTCCCGCTGCAATCACGCACAATTTCCTCCAGAAACGCATCATCCATGGCTTCCGATGCGACGATAAACGGTAATGAAACCTGCTCGATGTCTTTTGCTACTATTGAGACCAATTCTTGGGGTAGAAAAATGCAAGAGCTCAGTTCAATGGAAAGGGCTTCCCGAACCGTTACTGCCACATCCTCGGCCAGAACTTTAGCCAGTTCAATCGCGGCTTTCTGTTCCGTCACATCTTTGGACGAAGACAATATTCTTCCCACCTTACGGGCAATCTCGGTACGCGCATTAAGCTCAAGATCAACTATTTCTTGCACATCTGTCACTATTAGAAACTCGTCTATTCGTGTTTCCATCCCCACATAGAACACAATGTTTTAAAATATATAGAAATCAATTGTTTGAGGTAGAGTTTAATGCGCAATCTTTAACAAATTATTGTGCTAGATTAACATTCACTCATTATAATGGAATTGATTATCCATCAGCGTAATGAAAGAGGAATAAAAGTTGCCGCCAAAGCTCGAAAAACCCGAGATTTCCTGGCGCAACGGCGCGCCGATATCCACGGTTTTTGACGACATGTATTATTCCGTCGACGAAGGAGAAGCCGAAAGCAAATATGTTTTTCTGGACGGTGCCGATGTTTTGCATAAGGCCGCCAATAAGACACACTTTGTTATAGGAGAAACAGGTTTTGGCACAGGACTGAATTTCCTAACCACCTGGCAAGCCTGGGGGAAAAAGAAGCCAGGCTGCCGCCTAACCTACATTTCTGCGGAAGCATTTCCAATGCAAGGTGCTGACATGGAAAAAGCCCACAATGCTTTTCCTGCTTTGGGCCCGTTATCGAAACAACTCTTAGCTGCATGGCCACCCACAGCGGCAGGAACCCACCTCCGAAAGTTCGACAATGGAAACGTATCTTTGATGCTGTTGTTTGGCGACGCTTGCTCAGCATTTCTGCAATTGGATGCGAATATAGACGCTTGGTATCTGGATGGATTTGCGCCAGCAAAAAATCCCGCCATGTGGACAGCTACACTTTTTGAAAGAATGGCCGAGCTCTCAAACGAGGGCGCGACCATTGCAACCTTTACTGCGGCAGGATTTGTCCGGCGAGAACTACAGGCCAGTGGTTTTAAAATGAGAAAAAGCGCAGGTTTTGGGGTAAAACGAGAGCGGTTGGTTGGAATGTTTACGCAGAATACATTACAAACATCAAGCGCATTGACTAAGCCATCTGAACAAAACAAAGCGCCCACTACATGGGCCATTACGCCGGAAGCAAACACCGACGGTATCGTTGTTGTCGGAGACGGTATCGCCGGTGCAAACGTCGCCTTTTCGTTGGCGCAGCGCGGCTTCAATCCCACTTTGGTTGCTCCTAAACAACCCTCCATGAAGGCATCTGGTTTGCCCGCGGCCATTTTGGCACCCCAACTTATGCTAGAGGACACAATTGAAAAATCGTTTTTCTATGCGGCTTTTACGTACGCGGTCAGTCATCCAGCCTATCACGATGCCTTTGGCACCGAAAGAGGCACTGAATATGTGCCGACAACCATGCAAGAAAAGCAAAAATACACCGACATATTGGATCAATTTGGATGGGATACGGATTGGATAAATGGCTATAATGAGGGATTGATATTGCCAAAGGGTGGCACCGTCGACCCTAATAAAATACTCCATAAACTTACTGGCGGTGTTAGCTGTATCGAGGGCGATGTGGATCGGCTGGAAAAATGTACCGCCGGGTGGCGCCTGATCAGTACGAACGGTGAAACAATTGTTGAAGCCGCAACCGTTGTTTTGGCAACAGGGGCGCAAACTTCAAAAATACTAATCGCCTCTGGGCTGATCGGCATTTCGGGTAGCAACCAACATCCGTCCTTTCGGCTGAGAGGCGGTCAAATTGAGTGCGTGCAGTCATCCGCTATTACGGGGACAGAGCCACATACCAAGACATATGGAGGATACATTTCATCTGAAGTAGAGATTTCCCACGGATTAAAAATACGTACAGTCGGTTCGACGTACGAAAATTTATCCGATCTACCGATAGTACCGATTGAACCAAGTATTCAGGCGCGGCAAGCCAATCTGGCGCAGTGCAAAAGGCAGCTCGGGGTGGAAATTACCAAAGGTTCAAACATTAGTTCCTGGACCGGAGTACGTGCCACAACACCAGATCATATGCCCTTTGCAGGCCCAATTCCCGACTGGAGCGATTTAAACGCGGCATGCAGCAACCTAGCTATTGACCGAAATCTGCCGTTGTTGCGCGCCCCTAAAATGGAAGCCGGGCTATATTGCATAGCGGGACTTGGCTCCAAAGGATTTCAATATGCACCCTTGCTGGGTGAATATCTGGCAGCCATGATTAGCGGAGAACCAAGCCCTATTCCCTTGGAATTACAAAAAAAATTACACCCTGCCCGAGGGTTTGTAAGAGATATTATTCGCGGCACCCAAAGGTAACTTATATCGATAATAAAAAACGAGCTGCGCTTGGGGAGAAGCACAGCTCGCAGGGGGTTTTGTGGGTCAATCGGGCCGTCAGGCTCACACGCCAACCATTAGTTCACTTCTGCAAGCAGCGTTGGATTAGGCTTTTGGAAACTTGCTAACGCTTCGCGAGCCATTTTGCTATTCGGCTTTAGCTTCACTGCTTTTTCGTAATCTGCACGCGCTGCATCAAGTTTTCCAAGCGCAGTACGAACATTGCCACGGTTTACATATGCGCGCCAATAACGGCGATCTTCACCAATGGCTTGTGAACAAACTTTCTCGGCATTTTCGAGGTTGTTAATAGCATACTCAACAGCGCAATAATTATTAAGCGCTGGAACCAGTCGTTCAGACCCCAAATTGGCCTTAACGGCGCGCCTGAAGTGCTGCGAGGCCGTTTCAAGTTCACCGGCCATCATGGCACTGTTTGCCCGCGTTAAATTAGAATTCTCATGCCCATATATAACCTGAGCCTGACTTGTAGATGACACTGCGAATATTACACCTGCAGCAATCGCAATATTTTTGACAATATGTAACATCAATAAGCACCTCGCATAGATTGGAAAGTCACAATGGCTTTCCTTAGTTTTTCGCCGAAACATTTAGTTTTTGTGGCGATGAACTGGATATGGGCCTACATTTTCATATGGTAATTGAGAAATAATGCATTTATATTATACAAATATGAATACCAATACTCACAAGAGGCAAAGTATGTTCAATTGGGATGACTTGAAATATTTTCTGGCAATGGCAGATGAGGGCAGCCTTTCCGCGGCTGCCAGAAAACTGAATGTAAGCCAACCAACCCTGTCAAGACGATTGACCACTCTTGAGGAACAGGTGGGCTCTGATTTATTTGCACGCACCAGAACCGGTCTGGAAATGACAGCCATCGGCGAACAATTAATCGACCATGCTCGTCATATGCGGGATGATGTATATTCTATTGAACGGATGATTACCGGTCATGATAGTAGCCTGCAGGGCAACGTGGTTATTTCCTGTATTGAGATATTGGGGGCCGATTGGCTTGTTAGACACACGCGGCCGTTCCGGGAACAATTCCCAGGCATAACCGTTGAGTTTAAAATTGAAAATGTGGCTTCCGACTTGCTCCGCCGAGAGGCAGACATTGCCATCCGAATGTTTAGGCCAGTGCAAAACGACCTTATTGCCAAGCGTGCTGGCACCATGAAATATGGATATTATGCCAGCAAACAATATATTGAGAAACGCGGCAAGCCGGAAAATATTGAAGACCTATCCGGCCACGAGTTCATTCTGCCGCATGATGAAATTTTGGCGCACACTAACAAGTTTAACCAACGCCCAATTCATCCACGCGGCAATATTGCATTCAGATCAAATAACCTGATCTCTTTATCATCAGCCGTCCGTGAGGGGTTTGGTATCGGGGCCTACAGCTGTATTATGGCCGACAAAGACCCCAATCTGGTGCGCCTGTTTGACGATTTAGTCGTGTTTAGCTCAGACATTTGGTTGGTAAGTCACGCAGAACTCAGACGAAGCGCTCGCATTCGCGCAATGTTTGACTTTCTCAGCGAGTTATTTGGCAAGCATGCGGTGGCATTTGAAGGGGCTTCAAGCGATAGCTAATGCATGGGGAGCAAATTAAGGCTTACAGAGAAAACACCGCTTCTACATCATTGCCGCAACCATAATAGGTGAGGCGAGAGAAGCAGCCATTGGCCATTGTAATGCCGCGCCCATGCTTTTTCTCATGTCCTGCTTCATCCGCCAAATAGGCCGCGAAATCAAATCCCTTTCCGGGGTCCTTAACCCGAAAAACAATCTCTGTATCGCTTCGGCGCACTTCAACCGAGGCATATCTATGACGAAATTCGACAGAATTTCGGCGGCGGGTCACCTCATCAGATAGTTTGCCATCCTCAATCAATTGACCTTTTTCATTATGCCCAATTTCCAAACACCCATGTTCAATAGCATTGAAAAACAATTCAGATAATCCAATAGCAAGGGGCATAGGGTCCGGGCTGGCATGGGAAAACACCGTCGCTAACTTTTGTGCCTCGCGCCGCGACGCAAAACGGTACACACCGTCGACTAACGGCTCCAAATCTGGCTCATCCTGAGCCAATGCCTGCCTTAAAGCGGCAATTCGAATATAATCGTCAGCTTCTTCGGCAAGAAACCGTCGAAGCTTATCAATACCGCTTGATGCGTCAAAATATCGAACTCTATCGAATGACAAAATTGGGTCATCTTTATCTGGTTCACCGTCAAGTGTCACAACAACCGGGCCGTTGGCGTTTACAAAAGATTGATCAATGAACGCTATTTTATCCCGTACAAAATCCGGGCCAGTAGTTCCGTCTATCAGCATTACCGCGATACTGGACTTTCTTTCCCCATCCGGCTCATCGCTGGCTGTGATCGCTCCAGGCCTCTGCACCGCTAAGCCTGGCACTTTAAGATCAGAATAATCCGCATCATATGAGCTGTCATCAGGCGATACGACAAAGACCGACGGAACGGCTTGTACACTCTCAGCATCACTCTGATCATCCGAACCACCGCCCAAATGCCTGTGGATTGCAACGGCGGTCAGGTCATCTGCCAATTGTTCATCCTGAGACCGGAAAAACTGATCTAACAGCCTTGCAATAACGGTAGACCTGTCTCCGGTATGGCAAGAAGTTTCTATCCAGCCTATCAAGCCCTCTTCGCCCAAAATCGGACCATCCGCCTGCTCAGCCTCAATCAACACATCTGAGTAGCAGAATAGACTTTCCCCAGGCTCAAGGCGGTCCGTTAAATTCTCATAAGTTGCTGATTTAACAATGGCGATAGGCAAACCCGAACTATCAAGCGTACGGGTTTTGCTTCCCCCGAATATGATAGGTCTCGGCGCGCCAGCACCAGCATAGGTCAATTCATGCGTTTCACAGTCAAGAACACCATAAAACATAGTCGCAAAGCGACCGAGTTGAAACGCGCCAACGAGCGATCTATTCAAACTTGTCAAGAACGCCGCCGGATCGTGCTTTTTCTCCTCGAAACGCGCCATTGTCGCATGCAAACTGAATGTATTTAGCGCCGCCCCGACACCGTGACCTGTCACATCCAATACATAAATTCCGATTTTGTTATCGGCAAGCGGCCATGTCCCCCACAGGTCGCCGCCCAGTTCAGACGATGCTTTATAAAAGGCCTCAATTGATGCCCTAGCGGACACTTGAACTGCATCAACTGCCTCGGTTTCAGGTAAAAGCGAATGTTGCATTTCACGAGCCATATTTAGCTCGCTTTGCATTCTTTCCTGAAAGCCACTTAAGTTATGAATAAGAAATCGGTTTTCCAAGTGCATGCACACGCGCGCAAGCAACTCAGGGTGGTTGATTGGTTTTGAGACAAAGTCGGTTGCACCCACTGCAAAAACTTCAACACGCTCTTCCGCCGTTTCAGACGCAGACTGCACCAAAATTGGCATGCTCGCGGTTGCGGGGTCTGCCCGGAGTTTCCTGCAAACATCATAACCCGAAAGGCGCGGCATATTAATGTCCAGAATAACCAAATCAGGTACCGACTGGGCAATTTGTTTCAGTGCATCGTCGCCGTCTTCTGCATAGCTTACATTGGCAAAACCGCCGCGATGAAGGCACATGCCAATCATCTTTCTCATCAACGGCATATCATCGACAACAAGTATCTGTGCGCTGCTTACACCTTCTGGCAAAGCAGCGTTACGGCCGGGAACCGGCATTTTATCGTTCGATGGCGTTGTTTTCACGGCTATCCCGTCGCGAAGTGGTTAAACCGATCAACCCGACAATAATTCAGATAGCTTGGTCAGCTTCAGCATGCTGGCCACATGGCCTTGCGCGCCTGTTACGCTGAGCTTCCAACCGGCTGTATCTGCCTGTTCTTTGGCGATGAGAAACATACCAAGGCCAGCAGAATCAACCATTCCAACGTCAGTAAGGTCAAAAACACAGGTTGCGACGTCGCTCTCTGCCAATTCCTTCAAAATATGGCGAAAACTTACATTTTCGGAAAATGTAATGTCACCTTTAAAAATAACTCTGGTGTTATCGTCGTCCGCTTCAATACGGTATTCCATAGTATTTCCCTTAAATCTGACGTTTTACAGAAGATGCCTGCCCTTACGATAATACATAGACCGTTTTGCACCAAGCTTTGTTCACTATCCCTAATACTAATTGAGTGTAGGCTATACAAAAATCCTTAAGCGAATTTTAACATAGAACTAATTTTATGTTCTAACGCACCTTATGTCTGCAGGTCTTTATGTTCAGTATGAAACTGACGCGTAAGCCTGACAAACACAACAAGCAGGATAGCAACCAATAGCCCGCCGATGAAAAACGGAACGGCATGATGAACATCATACATCAACCCGGCCACCAGTGGCCCAAAAGACCGCCCGAGGGATTGCATTGACTGCACAACACCAAGTACCGCGCCCTTCTCGTGCTCTTCTGCTTCGTGGGAAGCCAACGACATGCTGGATGCATTGAAAAGCGCCGTCCCAACAAAAGTAAAGAGCAAGCTGATATACAGGAAAACGGAGGAAGTAAGAAAGGCCAACATGAAAAGGCCTGTCATCATCATGGTCAGGCCAATTTTCACCAAACTGCGTTCGCCAAACCTGTTGGCAAGCGGCCCGACTAAACCACCCTGCACCACCACAAGAATGAAACCAACGAACATAAATACATTACGAAGTTGTGGTGGCCCCCAATTAAACTGATCTTTGACATAAATCGGGACAACAGGTTCGAGGAGAGCGAGACAAAAAGTAAACCCAAGTATCAGAAAACTAAGTTTTAATAGTGCGGGATGTCTGCCTATTTTTCTAAACGCGTCCAGCCTGCCTGGGACCTTCATATCGCCAGCAGCGTCTGAGGTGTCAGCTAAACTTGCATTTTCCTGCAATCCGATTTGGTTTTTCTTACTTTCCTTGAAGAAAAACAAGACCGCCAAAGCACCAAGCAAACAGGCGAAAAACGACATAGTTGCAGGCGCCACAATCGTCGCTGTCTCGGCAGTGGTGCCGGAAATTGATCCCCCCACCGCAGTACCACATACAAATGCCAAGCCGATCGACGCACCAACCATGCCCATGCCTCTGGTCCGAGTCTCCGCCGTTGTCAGGTCCGACACTGCCGCAACAATCACCGCAAGCGTACCCGCGCAAGCACCAGCCCAAATCATTGTAAGAAACAAGACAACAACATTGTCCGCAAAAAGGGACATGCAAAGATAAGCCAAGCTGCCCATAAACATGGCGCTAAACAAAATCTTCTTGCGGCCGATTTGATCGGACAATCTACCCCACTGAGGGCCAGCGAAAAATTGCGCCAAGCTATAAGCAGCCAATATCGGGGTCGAAAAACTGGGGCTGATGCCCATATTTCCCAGTACATAAAGAATACTTGGCAACAGCATTGCAAAACTGCCCATGATCACAAAAACTGAGCCAAATAATATCGGCACTACAAACCTGCCTTGTCATGAGGAATTGGAAAGTGATGTAAAACACACGCCCCGCGCAATGACAAGCGGGCCATATCAAATTTGCCGTTTTAATATAAAGAGAACAGGGTTTGTCACTGGCGACAACTACAGCCGAGGCCGGCCTAATGCTAACAAACAAATGGGGCCCTAGAGCCCCACTGATAGTTCGCGTTTATTTTCCCAGCTTAAATTTCAGATAAAATCTGCTGACGGGCTGCATCGAGGAACGAGGCTAGCTTTGCTTCCAGTTCCTCGCGAGAATAACTGGCACTGCTTGCTTCAACATCAGCCAGCACTTTACGAATGACGTCATCATCGCCTTCTTCTTCCAGATCAGCCGTGATGACAGAACCCGCATATTCTTTAACCGCGTCGCCGGACAATCCCAATTCACCGGCAAGCCATTCTCCGAACAGGCGGTTGCGGCGTGCCCGAGCTTTAAAAGCTAAATTTTCGTCGTGAGCAAACTTGTCTTCAAAGGCTTTTTCGCGGTTATTAAATGTTGTCATGGGGATGTTTTTCCTTTCGCCCGATTCTGTCACTGAAATGGGTAGAATTTGTCAGGTTTTCAAGTCGGTTTTAAGTTTATTGGCTCCATTTGGCTTCAATTTCAACCGTAAATAAAAATTATTGCATTTTTAAGGCCACAAACATTGTAGCGCACGAAGACTTCGGCTATGGTCCGCGCAAAATTTGATACCATCATCTACTGTCAGATACTAACTGGGGAAACGCGCCTATGTCCCGTAAAAACAAGCTTTATGAAGGCAAGGCAAAAGTCTTGTTCGAAGGACCCGAGCCTGGCACCATCATCCAGTATTTTAAGGATGATGCCACCGCCTTTAATGCTCAGAAAAAAGGTACCCTTTCAGGCAAAGGGGTGGTCAACAACCATATCTCGGAATATCTGTTTAAAGCCCTAACCGACATCGGCGTTCCCAACCATTTTATAGAGCGGCTTTCCATGCGCGAGCAATTGGTGAAAGCGGTTGAGATTATCCCGGTTGAAATCATTGTGCGCAATATAGCGGCAGGCAGCATGTCCAAGCGCTTGGGCATCGAAGAAGGCACACCGCTGCCGAACCCACTGGTTGAATTTTGCTACAAATCCGACGAATTGGGCGACCCGCTGATTGCTGAAGAGCATATTCTCACCTTTGGCTGGGCCGAAGAGCAGGAAATTGATGAGATGATGTTCTATGCCCTGCGGGTAAATGACTTTCTTTCCGGCATGTTTGCAGGCATTGGCATCAAGCTTGTCGACTTCAAACTTGAGTTTGGCCGGTTTTATGACGGAGACGATTGCATTACCATCCTCGCCGATGAAATCAGCCCGGATGGCTGCCGCCTATGGGACATTAAAACCGGTGAGAAGCTGGACAAAGACCGTTTTCGCCGTGACCTTGGCGGTGAGATGGAAGCTTATATAGAAGTTGCTCGCAGGCTTGGCATTTTGCCGTCAGCGGACGTAACTGAAATTGCAGACCACAAAAACAAGAAGCCTAAGAAAACATAGTTAACCCATATCTTTACACTCTTCCGGAGGAAATCCAGCGATGAAAGCCCGCATCCACGTCACATTGAAAAACGGGGTTCTGGACCCGCAAGGTAAGGCTATTGAGCATGCACTCTCAAACATGGGATTCGGCGGCGTTGACGCGGCCCGCCAAGGCAAACTCATTGAGTTGGACCTGAGCGAAACGGACCGTGAGGCCGCGCTCGCGAACGTAGAGCAGATGTGCCGCAAACTGCTGGCCAATACAGTTATCGAAAACTACAGCATAGAGCTGGAGTAACGCTGATGAACGATGCGCCGACAGCGAAGGTTCTAATTGATAAGGTACAAAACAGCCTTGATCAATTGGAGGACCTTTGGTCTACGGCTAGTTCAAATCAGGATTTAAAGCTCTATCAAAATAGATTATCCCGCTGGAAGAACAAGTGGGCCAATTGGCTTGAAGTAAATATCACTAAAGAGGACGCTGAGAGATTCTCAACTTGTGATAGCGCTCGCCGCATGATGTGGGTATCAGGAAATAATTATAGCAAATGGGAATACCCTGAAATTCACTACAAAAGCTTCAAAGCATTTTTAGTTTCGCTGAAAAATGATCTAGAAGAACATCCAGAAGACTTTGAGGCCGGGACACATGGCAGCCCAACGCGCCCACTAGTAATACCTGAAACGGTCAGTAAAGAGATATTTATCGTCCATGGGCATGACGGAACTGCCCTTGCAGAACTGAAAGAATTACTGCGGGAAGAATTGGGTATTACACCTAGAATCTTATCACAACAGGCAGCTCAAGGCCGCACGATACTTGAGAAATTCGAACAAGAGGCCAGCACTTGCGGATACGCCATCGTCCTTATGACACCGGATGATCAAGTGACTGCAGATGATGATTCTCACTACCAAGCTCGGCCAAATGTCATTTTTGAACTTGGCTGGTTTTACGGCAGGCTGGGAAGAAAAAATGTATGTATTCTGTCAAAACATGGCACCGAGATCCACAGTGACATCGCAGGTGTAAACCGGATCGAGTTCCGACGAAGTGTTGATGAAGCATTCTTAAAAATAAAGAAAGAACTAAAAAGTTCTAGAGTGTTACAGGAGAAATCTAGTTGAAATCCGCTGTTATCGTATTCCCCGGCTCAAACTGCGACCGGGATATGGCCGTTGCGCTAGAAAAAATAACGGGCGCAAAGCCACAAATGATTTGGCATCAGGAGCACGATTTTGATGCTGTTGATTTCATCGCCCTGCCCGGCGGTTTTTCTTACGGCGACTATCTCCGTTGCGGCGCCATGAGCGCGCGCAGTAATGTGATGAAAGAAGTGGTAAAGCGCGCTAATGAAGGTGTACCGACGCTCGGTATCTGCAATGGCTTTCAGGTTCTAACTGAAACCGGCCTGCTACCCGGCGCCCTCATGCGCAATGCCGGACTTCATTTTGTTTGCCGCGATGTGACCCTGTCGGTGGAAAATGCTGATACGCTATTCACCGCCGATTATATGGAGGGCGAGGAAATCCTCGTGCCCGTTGCTCATCATGACGGTAACTATTTCGCCGACGATGACACGCTTGATGCACTTGAAGGCGAAGGCCAGGTTGCCTTCCGGTACTGCGATGATGTTAACGGCTCGCAGCGCGGCATTGCAGGCATTACCAATGCCAAAGGCAACATCCTCGGTATGATGCCCCACCCCGAACGCATGATTGAACCGGCACTGGGCGGCAGCCACGGGCGCAAGCTTTTCACTTCTATCATGAACCGGCTCGGGTAAAGGGCACACCATGCAAAATGTAAATGACATCAAAATCACCCCCGAGATTGTTAAAGAGCACGGCCTGACAACCGAAGAATATGATCGTATCGTTGGTGCCATGGGCCGTGAGCCCAACTATACCGAACTGGGTATATATTCAGTGATGTGGTCTGAGCATTGCAGTTATAAATCATCGCGCTTTCACCTGAAAAAGCTGCCAACCGAAGCGCCTTGGGTTATTTGCGGGCCTGGCGAAAACGCCGGCGTAATCGACATCGGCGATGGTCAAGCTGTCATCTTCAAAATGGAAAGCCACAACCACCCGAGTTACATTGAACCTTACCAAGGGGCTGCAACCGGTGTTGGTGGTATTTTGCGCGATGTGTTCACAATGGGCGCGCGGCCTGTTGCCAATATGAATGCTCTGCGCTTCGGCGAACCGGACCACCCAAAAACCAAACACCTGCTTGCAGGCGTGGTTGAAGGCATTGGCGGTTACGGCAACTGTGTAGGTGTGCCAACTGTAGGCGGCGAAACCAATTTCGACCCCTCCTACAACGGCAACATTCTCGTGAACGCCATGACTGTTGGTCTTGCCGACCAAGACAAAATTTTTTACTGCGCCGCTGCAGGCGTGGGCAACCCGGTTGTCTATGTCGGCAGTAAAACTGGCCGCGACGGCATTCATGGTGCCACGATGGCATCGGCTGAATTTACCGAAGACAGTGAAGAAAAGCGCCCAACGGTGCAAGTGGGTGACCCCTTTACGGAAAAACTACTCATTGAAGCTTGCCTTGAATTGATGGCTACCGATGCCATCATTGCCATTCAGGATATGGGGGCTGCGGGCCTTACCAGTTCAAGCGTTGAAATGGCCTCCAAAGGCGGTGTTGGCTTTGAGCTGAATCTTGATAAGGTGCCGCAGCGCGAAGAAAATATGACACCCTACGAAATGTGCCTGTCCGAAAGCCAGGAACGCATGTTGATGGTGTTGAAGCCCGGCCGCGAGGCCATGGCGCAGGCCATTTTCGAGAAATGGGAGCTGGACTTTGCCGTCATCGGCGAGATTACTGATACCGGCAAACTTACCCTAACTTTCGGCGGCGAAGTGGTAGGCGATATGCCCATTGATAGTCTAGTGGAAGACGCGCCGGAATACGAACGCCCGTACATCGCAACTCCGAAGCGGGAAGTTGCGGATGTGCCAGCAACAAACGACCTGAACAAAACTGTGCTTGACCTTATTGGCGGACCACACTTGTGCTCGCGCCGCTGGATTTGGGAACAATATGACCATATGGTTATGGGTGACACCATCCAGCGACCAGGCGGTGACGCCGCTGTTGTGCGCGTCCACGGCACCGACAAAGCACTGGCCATTTCAACCGATGTAACGCCGCGCTATTGCTACGCCGACCCGGTTGAAGGTGGTCGTCAGGCTGTGGCGGAAACATGGCGCAACATAACTGCTGTCGGCGCAAAACCATTAGCAATCACCAATTGCCTGAACTTCGGCAACCCGGAACGCACAGACATTATGGGTCAATTCGTTGGTTGTCTTGAAGGCATGGGAGAAGCTTGTCGCACGCTGGATTACCCCATCGTATCGGGCAACGTTAGCCTCTATAACGAAACCAACGGTTCCGGCATTCTGCCAACCCCCGCCATTGGCGGCGTGGGTGTCATGGCAGACAGCAGCAAAATGGCGACCATCGGCTTCAAGCGAGACGGCGATGTGATTGTGTTCATCGGCGAAACCAAAGACGAATTGGGTTCCAGCCTGTATGAGCGCGAAATGTTGGGCAACAATACCGACAGCCCAAGCGCTCCGCCGCATGTGAACTTGGCTGTTGAGCGTCGCAACGGCGACTTTGTCCGCGGGCATATTGAAAGCGGCCGAGTAGACACCTGCCATGACATTTCGGACGGCGGACTGGTTGCTGCCCTCGCTGACATGGCGATTGCCGGTGGCATGGGCGCGACAGTGAAGCTGGATAGCGAATTGCCCTTGCATGCAGCCTTGTTCAGCGAAACGCAAGCTCGCTATTTGGTCGCAGTCAACAAGGAAACTGCCAAAGAGATCATCGAGGAAGCCAAAAATGCTGGCATTCCTGTGCAAATGGTTGGTACCGCAGGTGGAAAACGCTTAAGCATAAATGATGGCGTGGTTGATGTTGCCATGAGCAAATTGACATCAGCACACAGTAGCTGGATGCCGAACTTTATGGCGAAAGAACCCGCAGTTGGATAATGACTCGGGTGAATTGAGTTGAATCACGAATCTGAGTCTCTTGACGGCATTTCAGGACCATCCTTCTCTATCACACCGAAGACAAAAGCGATAAAGATAACGCCTACCCCGTGGATAAACGGCATTACGATTAGCCCGACAATCATAAAGAGGGCCGGCCCCTGCAAATAACCGTAAAAGAATAATGACCAATTGGCTGCCAGCAATAGATAGGCGAAAAGTGGGCCTGCTATCCTACTGGTTGCATATGTTGCCACGCCTACAATTGAACCCACCACATACGGAACGAATGGCCAGACAAATATTAGCAATATCAGCGGATGTTCATAGTAATCTCGTACAGCAATGTATAGCAGCGAGGCAAAGGCCACGCAGGAGATTATTAAATAAACCCAAACGCCAATGCCCTTGAGCTCCACTTCTTTCATTTTGGCTAAACGGGCAGTCCTCTCATTCTTTTTCTCGCCGTAAATCACTGCCCATCTCCCGATTACACTGTGCTTCTTACCGCATTACCAATTCATGGTGGCCAAACTTCTCGCCTAGCGTGATTGATAGATGAAACCTATCAAAGACTGCGAGAAAATTCACCATAATTTACTCGAAACCGTGTATAATGGTGCGATTGAAACTGGTTTTATTTTTTGGAGAGACGAAATGAAATCTACACTCATCGCCACCATCATGGGCTTGGCTATTGCACCAGCTGCCTTTGCTGATCAACAACAAAACACTTCAGATAAAGACGCGAAACTACAGCAAGAGCTGGCAGCAAAAAAATGCGCCACCGGCACACCTGTCCTGAAAGAAGTAACAAAAACGGTTATGAAAACCGTTGCAGGCCGGATGATCCCAACTGCTGTACGCACCATAAAGGTTGTTTGCCGTTAAGTCGATGAACACCTCTTAGATTATTATTGCGCGTATCTTAGATACCTTACAATTCATGCCCCCATAATTGTGCTATAGTTTATGCTCAAGTATTGGGGACACATTATGAACATCCTAATTGTTGGTGCGGGCCCTGCGGGGTTAACCGCAGGGGTAGAACTGGCGCGGCGCGGTATCGCCGCAACAATAATAGACCGGCGGGTCGAGGGTTCCACCTTATCGCGCGCTGTCGGTATCGTACCCCTCAGCCTCAAGCTTCTGGAGCCTTCAGGCGTAACCGCACGATTATTGAATGAAGGCATCCAGATGCAGGCGGTGAAACTCTATTCTGGTGACAGACCCCTTGCAGAAATTCCGCTCGATCCGTCAAACCCGCAATATGGTTACGAGCATATATTGATGCTGCCGCAGGACCAGACCGAAGCTGCACTCGCCGATGCTTTCACCGCACTTGGCGGCACAATCCGCTACAGCACCCAGTTTGACGGCCTAAGCCAGGACGAGGACGCCGTTACCGTGACATTGGCCGATGGCACACGCGAGACATACGACTTTGTTGTCGGTGCTGACGGCATAAAAAGCAGCGTGCGAACCGCACTTGGTCTGGATTATCCCGGGCATGATTTACATGAGACATGGTCAATTGCTGACGTAAACTGTATCAGTTGGGCCAACCCTGAGGACTTCACCCTTTGCATTCTACCCGCAGGCGGTATGGCCGTGGTGGCACCGATCGGCAAAGACCGCTGCCGCGTGATTTCAAACACACCGGATGCACTGAAATCCCTGCCACTTCCGATGGATGTCACTGAGGTCAACCGCGAGGGCCAATTCACAATCTCGGTGCGCCAAGTAGGCGATTACCGCATGGGCCGTGTATTTCTAGTCGGCGATTCCGCACATTGCCACTCACCCGTGGGTGGGCGCGGCATGAATCTTGGGATAGCTGACGCCTGCGAGCTCGCCGCCTGTATAGAAAGCGGTGATCTGGACCGATATAGCCGCGCACGGCACAAAGCCGGCGCCGAGACTATCGCCAATAGCGAACGTGTGCGCAAAATGGCAACCGCTGACAACCCGATACGGCGCCTAGCCTTTCGCACTGCTCTCAAAGCCGTCAACGCGTCGCATTTCCTTCGGTCTAAGATGGCAGAAGGTTTTCTTTACGGCTAAAGACAGTATTTTTTATAGTTTTTGCCGACTAAGCGTGCATGTCGCCTTAATTGTGCTACAACTTTCGCTTAAGCGTGGGGGCGAAGTAATTTTAGGGAGACGATCATGAACACACTGATAAGAATCACCACTTTAACTGCCGCATTTGCATTGGCAGCGTGTGGCAGCGACGACAATAGTCAAACTGCCGAGAATGCCAATGAAGCTGTACCTGCGGCTGCAGCAGAAAAAGAAGGCATGATGGAGAAAGCTGAAGGGGCAATGGAAAAAGCCGCTGAAATGGCAGAATCCCTTAAGCTAGATACGAGCTCGCTTGAGAGCTTCAAATCCAGCCTGGGCGCAATGAAAGGCTCCTTGACGGGTGATCAGTCTGGCGCGCTCACTAACGCACTGACAACCCTTGCAAAAGGCGCTGCCGAGAAAAAAGGTGGCCTGATGGGAGCAGCCAAAGACATGGCATCCGGCAAGTCTATGGAAGAAACTCTATACGAGAAGCTCGGTGACCAGCTTGATGGCATGTCATTTGACGACATCCTCAAGCTAGCAGGCTGAATCCAAAAATAAATATATAAAAGGCGCCATTTAAGGCGCCTTTTTTTGAATCCTAGTTTCGATACCAGATCAGCCTTTACGAGCGGCCATGAAATTCATGATGCTGGCGATCAACACTAGAAGCATACCAAAAAAGAAAACATAACCACCTAGTTCAAAATTGAAAAAGTTGGAAAATAATTTTCCGGTTATTTCCTCTGCTGCACGCTGAAGTGGGTCCGCCGCAGCATCAGTAATTTTGCCAAGCAGACCATCACTGTCGCTACTTCCTCCGCCCATTCGTTTCAAAACCGGCCACAACAACACAACCCAAGCGCCAATGGATGCGAACAGGCTGAATTTACGCTTGTCCAGAAATATCAGTGCCGCTGCCAAAAGCGCGAAAACCACCAAAAGATAAGCTTGCCCGCCAGCTGCGTCCACGTAGCTCATTTTGTTAATACGTGCCAAATCAATCATTGGCAGGAATGCGCCGACCGCCGCCATCAATGAACCAGCGATAGTCAAATAATCGTTTCTTCCGAGAGTAACTGACATGTGTTTCCCCTGTGTTTGCCCCCGCTAAGTGTATATCAGGGAAACGCTGCTAAGGGAAAGTTTGCACAAATCCAGATTTTGAATGCGCCGAAAAGTATAATTTTTTGGCTTTCATATCAAAAGCATAACGATAATTGTTGAGAAACCCGGTTCCCAAAACACCATCGGCTTCAAATGCCCCTTTCGAAACGATAAGGGCGGATTGCTCAAACGCAGGGAAGTTCTCAATTCCTAATTCTCCGTTTACAATCATTGCCTTGCCTAGTGTATCCGCCGGTGCAGTCAACTCAGTAGCATTTAGCTGCTCCAGCTCTGCTTCGTCAGCAAATATCAACACGCCGGAAAAACCGGTGTCGATAATCATAAGTTTTTCTTCAGTTTCACCAGTGTCATACCGTGTGAATGTCATAGGCACGGCGAAAAGCGGGTTCAGATCAACTATATCCACCGATGCTTGATATCTTTCCGAAAGGTCTTCGCCGCTATTGTACAGTTTCACCCTGCCCTTACGGGGGTCAACAGCTACGACAAAATTTGCAAAAACATCGCGGCCCGCGATAACGTCATAGTTAGGTTCCTCTCGTCCTGGAAACAGGCCGGTTTGTTTCCAAGGCCCATATACCCAACTATTGCTGGTAAAAGTATGTTTTCCAAAATTTAGGGTGAACCAATCAATAAGCCGGTAATCAATCAAACGGTCGGTAAAAGGGAAATACACCACATGATCACGTCCAAGCGATGGAGAAACGCCTTCGGTTCCATCATGGTCGAATAGTATTGAACTGGCGGCGGCAGTATCAAAAACAACCCGCAAGGGCACACCGCCAGCCGAGCGTGTTTTAACTTTCAAAGGACCGCGATCATCGCGCATCAAGCGCATAGACACGATAGGATCCGGTGCCGCAGCCGCCAACGCGGGCAGCGTGCAAAGGATCACAACAGTAATAGCTTTGAAGATGTTCAATCGCATGCGACTTTCCTCACCTTCTCTCAGTCTACGCTTGTTCTCCAAAATGTGCAATTCACCTATCGTTGATGCCTATCACCGGAAAAAAATCACGTTTTTCTCATTGGGAAAATTTCTTTTCCTAGACTAAAGTATGATGGAAAGTTTTGGACAAGGACACGGGGAGCGGGCAGATGAAAAAATACTATTTAACACTTGGCATTGTGACAGGGCTGGCAACCGCCTCTCTTCCTGTATTTGCGCAAGAAAATGAAGCCACAATAATGGCTTACGCCGCGGGGTACAAAGCAGCCTTCACTTGCAGCGCCACTTTCAACGCTAAAAAAGATATGGAAGCGATCACAGAGCATGAACTGACCGGCATTTACAGCCTGGTTCAAGACAAAGTAAGTGCGCTAGACGCAGTAATAAACACTGACGAAAAAAGCGTGTCGGTAAAATACAGCGAATTAATGCCGCCCCGTATCGCTCAATGGCGTCCCCATATGGGCTGCGTACAATTACCGGTTGGTACAACAAACTTCAATGCCGACGACCTGCCATCGCCCCACGGCCTAACAGCCACTGACCCACACACTGATACTGGCGCACCCTGGACAAATCGCAATGCGGTTAATGCCAACACTGGCAATGCGGGCATCGATGCAGCGATCACCAAAGCATTTGTTAACGGGGAATATGGCAGTCATGCGCGCACATCTGCCATATTAATTGCAACACCAGATCGAATTATTGCCGAAAGTTATATTGACGGTTTCACCCCCACCACATCCCAGCGCACATGGTCAGTTGCCAAGAGCATCGCAGCCTCGGTTATTGGCGCTGCTATAGAACAAGACATTCTTGATGTTAAGGCCACAAACCTGATGCCTGAATGGAACCGGCCACTCGACCCACGACGTGCCATAACGCTTGAAAATACGCTGCAAATGGCGTCTGGTCTGGATAGTAACCGCGCAGGCAACCGCACAGACCGGCTATACATTGGCGGCGGTCTGGTGACTGACACGTCTACCAGGACTGCGCTTGAAGCCGCACCTGGCAGCCGCTGGAAATATGCTAACAATGATACTTTACTTGCTGTGCGGTCGTTGCGAGCAGCGTTGAACGACGACGCAACCTATATGGCATTTCCGTTCAAGTCGTTGTTGCATAAAGTTGGCATGACCCACACTTATCTCGAGAGCGACTGGGAAGGAAACTTCATTCTGTCTAGCCAAGTGTGGACCACGGCTCGCGATTTGGCGCGGTTGGGGCTTCTCCATTTGAATGATGGCATATGGAACGGCGAGCGCATATTACCGAAAGGCTGGGCAGAATATGTTGCAACCCCTGCCCCGTCGCAACCGCCAAAGGCAGCAAACGGTAGACCCACACGAGGGTACGGCGTCCAGTGGTGGTTATATGAGGAATTCCCAGGCCTTCCTGCAGACACCTATGCAGCGCTCGGCAACAGAGGGCAAATTTTGATGATCATACCCTCGAAAAACTTGCTGCTTGTGCGAAGAGGCTACGATCTTGCTGGTGGACCAGGTTTCCAAATGCACGAATTCGCAGCAGATGTTCTTAGAGCAATGGATGGTAGTTAGTTAACCGTCTACGCTGCCCAGCCAGTCAACAAGGGCTGCCACCACGCCGTTTGGTCGCCTGCCCCAGTTAATATGGCCGAGGTACTCGCCTTGTTCTTCTCGCCCAAGCTTTAGTCGGGTGATAGCTGCAGCCTTGAATTGACCGGTTGATCGGTCAAGCGCAGCGTCTGGTGCCAGCGTGTCTTGATCAAACTCTATTGAGATTACGTTTTTTGTGTAGGCTGCTACCGCCACTTCACTTCCCGGGAACAAATGGTTTTCATAGAGCCCGCTTTTTGCCCAAAGCCGCCAGTCCATCATTAGGTCTCTATACTCCCGACCTCCAAACCCCAATCGATTGCCCGGAAAATATCCGAGCAATCGAGTCATTATCGGAATACCTAAAATCATAGCCCTAATGAAAGTTGAAGAAGGTTGCGGAAAATCTTTATAATATGGGAAGCCGCACGCCAGACGAACTATACCTGAATAACGTTCATGATTAAGCGCCCCTGCTAGTGAAGCCATGTGACCACCAAGGCTATGCCCGGCTATATAGATTGGAACACCCGAAAAATTATTTTCTACCCACTGGGTTGCTGCCTCAATTTCAGTGTCTAAATAATCTCTTAAGCCAAAAGCGCTCCCATCTCCAGGCCGATAGGGGCTTTCACCGTTACCTCGCTGCTCGACGAGTACAGTCGTGATACCATGCGCCGACAACCCATCTGCCAGTTTGCTGTAAAATTTTACCCTAATACCAAGTGCTGGCAGCATTAGGAAAACGGCTTGGGTTTCCCCCGCCGCCTCAGTTACTAGAAGAGGGATTTCTATGTGGTCGGCATAAATCTTATTCAATGTTACCATTTGAACTCTTTCGGCCGGGAATGATAAAAGTTTTTAAAAAGGCAGAGGCAAGCAAGAGCAATCCACTTTAATGAGGTGCTGACAAAAGAACCTTAAATATAGTCTCGCACACGCTCAGCTATTTCAGTTTCTCCGCCCTTAGGCCGACCCGAAAGCCACCATAAGAGTGCGACAAAAGCAACATAGGAAACCGTACCTGCTATTACCTTAACAGCAGCGATAGAAATCAATGGCCATGTGGCTGGCAAAGAGATCGCCGACACCAAGCTATACATTGCAAAGGCTGCCAGCGCTGGTCTCCACCCCTCCCGCATCAGTGAAACCCTAAATCTTGAGCCAGAGAACAACCATGCCAATTCACTTAGGGCAGACGCGACAGATACCAGCGAAAAGGCAATAGCAACACCAAGCAAGCCATAACCATATTTAGCCGCGTAACCGCAACAGACAATCAACAAAATCAACCTGACGAACTTAAATCGCGTAGAAATATTCTGTTGATTTTTTATTACGTACAGGCTCGCGAACAAATCCACGAGAATGACCGCGGCGGTTCCAGTAGCGATATACGGCATGTATACAATAGCCTGGCCCCATTGATAGCCTAGCAGCAAATACACCAACTCGGAAGCGACTGCGGAAATGCCTGCAGCTACTGCAAAGGATGCAATGAATGCAGCGCCCGCAAATCGACTGACAACCTCGCTTAAACGTGCAGAGTCATCTTGAACCTTGGAGACACCGGAAAAAAATACCTGCCCAGCAGGCGCTAGTATTTCAGCAACAAACAAACGGCAAAGATCTTGCGAAATATGATACGCGCCAAATCCGGCAGAATCGCTGGAACGCTTGGCAATCCATTCGTCAACATGCCTTACACCGTAACCATTCAAGCCTAATAGGAACGTCCAGAAAGCAAAGCCCCCGAGCGTTGAAGATTTTGAAAGCGTTAATTTAGGCCTGAACGGGCGTGCGACCTGAGAAGATATTATTGAAAATACCGCGCCAGACATCATACCCCAGACCAATGCCCAATATGTTCTAAACAAATAGGCGCACACTATCGTGACAATAACGACAAAAATCTTGTCTGCCGATTTCAGGAGAAAGTCTTTGCCAAACGCAAATTCACGGTTGAAAAAGGATGATGCGGGGCTTCCAAGCGCTCCCAGCAAAGACGCAACACTGAGGACACGCACAACTTCAACCAGTCGTTCTTCTTGAAGAACAGAAGCGGCCAGTGGGGCTGTAAGAAAAATGACCACAGCGGTTGCTGCAGATATCAATAGCCTCAAAGTCCAAATCGTATGAAGTTCTTCCTCATCGATTTTCTGTGTTCGAATAATGTATTCGTTAACACCGATTTGGTTTAATATTGCAAATAGACCAATTACAATGCTGGCCGCACCGATCAGACCAAAGTCTTCAGGTGTTAGCAGTCGTGCCGTAATTGAAACAGATACAAAACCAATTAACCTGACAATAAAGCGTGTGGTTATTATAAGCGCAGTGCCTTCAACCGATTGACGGCTTAGTGATTTTTCACTTTTCACAGTGCTGCACTCCCGTAGTAGCCAAAAAATTACCTACTCTCATTGATGGCCATCATCATCCATAGCAATAAAAGCAAGGATGCCTGAAATCTTCCTTTGCCAGTCCTGCGTTCTGGCAAACACTTGCGCCGCGTTGGACATTCGATCTCGCAGGGCGTTATTTGTCATCAGGATTGTAATTGCGTTCGCAATCTCTTCTATATTGCTCGCGTCTATAAGCAAACCTGTCTGACCGTCTTGAACAGCATCAGATGTGCCACCGGCACGACCAACAATTGAAACCGTTCCCATGGCACTTGCTTCCAAAACCACCAAGCCAAACCCTTCTGTATCGCCGTCAGGCATGGTTCTGTTAGGCATGGCAAAAACCGATGCTAGGCCGTAATAGTCGGCAATATCGCTCGAATCGATCATGCCCAAAAATTGCACAGAGTCCTCAATGTGAAGGTCCTCAACTTCTTGCTTTAAACAGGCTTCGATGGGGCCGGTGCCACCAATCAAAAGCTTCGCCTCAGGCACGCGCTCTAGGACAGCCGGCCAAGCGGCAAGGAGATTGTCAAAGCCTTTTCGTGCCACAAGGCGGCCACAGGAAAACACAACTGGACCATCCGGAATTTTCAAGCGGTCTCTGGCATTTTCACCAATAATACCTGAAAACTTTTCTGAATTCACACCGTTAGTACTTAAGAAGACCTTGCTACTATCTGCGCCGTATTTTTTGACAAGCAAATCTGTGGTGTAGTGACTAACACCGATAACACCATCTGCGGCCTCTAAGGCTTGGTGCCGTTTTTTTTCCGCAGCTTTTGAGTGAGCAACTTGTGAAAACTCTTCGCCGTGAGCGAAGACGATCACCTTTTTATCAGTCAAGTGCTTTAGTTTTGGCGGCAACCACATGATAGCTTCGCTAGCGGCGACCCAAATACAATCAATATCTTCATTGCGGCAAAGATACTTTATCTGGCGCAATAGCCGTTGATTAATCATCCAACCTTGAAGGGTAGATAATATCTTGGCAAATATGCTCGACCGCCCTGCGTGCAAATCAGGTCGAATCCTATCAATTCTCGATATTTTATAAGGAGCCAGTCGGTCAAATTCATCATATTCGTCCACTATTTCTCCAGTGGTATAGTCGCGCATACTTGTGAGAACATGAAACTGATCGGACTTGCAGCAAGCCAAGGCGTCATAGACTGTCTGCGCCCCGCCAACCAATGGCAAATAGTGGGTTGCGACAATAAGACAGCGCAAGTGTTCCGCGTCTGCGGCTACTTCTTTTTTCTTCAATGTCATTTAGTCTGGGCCCACTTAAGCAACATTTTGGTAAGGTATGGAATTAAAAGAAAAAAAGCAACGTGTCAGGATTCGTTTCTATCGGACCAAACTATGTGATCCGCCGTTGTTTTTCTACAAACCTTCACCAATATCTGTTGAGAATGCTTGTATTTTCATAGATAGTAACTGAATCCAACGCTTCAAATAAACAGCGCATAAAAAACAGGGGACTTCCATGGCAATGATTGCAGATGAAATAGAGAAACTCATCAAAGAAGATTTACCCGGCGCGCATGTTCAAATCGAGGACCTTAGAGGCGACGGCGATCATTATGCAGCTCACGTAACCTTTGAAGGCTTTCGAGGCATGTCACGCATTAAACAGCATCAAATGGTATATAAAAGCTTGAAGGGCCGAATGGGTGGAGAGCTTCACGCATTGGCGCTGCAAACAAGTGTGCCCGATTGAGGATTAAGACGCCGAAAAGGTAGCCTTTCACCCTACAGCTTCAATGAATTCGGATAAAATTAGTCATAATTATAGCTTTACCCTTGGCAGGCGCTTCTTTGCGCACTATCTAAGAAGAAATTAAATCAAAATCAGGATCAAAGTAATGAGTGAAAACCCCGTTTTCGATCGCATTAAAGATTATGTAAGTAAAGATGATGTTGTGCTTTTCATGAAGGGTACGCCTATCTTCCCTCAGTGCGGATTTTCCAGTGTTGTATCTCAAGTGTTACAACATGTTGGTGTCGATTTTGAGACTTACAACGTTTTAGAAGATATGGACATTCGAGATGGCATTAAGGCCTATTCGGATTGGCCAACCATTCCTCAGCTTTACGTAAAAGGCGAATTTGTCGGCGGTTGTGATATCGTAAAAGAAATGTTTGAAAGCGGTGAATTGCAGCAGCTTTTTGCTGATAACGGCCTCACCAAACAGTAAAGTTACGCCCGCTATTAACAACATTTTTCTTTCGTCTACAAGCTAGGAAGAGTGCTTTATGGAAATGCGCCGCCTTGGTCGCACTGACATTCACGTCAGTAAAATATGCCTAGGAACCATGACATGGGGCCAACAAAACACCGAAGACGAAGGCCACGCTCAAATAGAGACGGCGTTGGAACGCGGTGTAAACTTCCTTGATACCGCCGAAATGTATTCTGTTCCAGCGCGCGAGGAAACATATGGCCGGACTGAAGAAATCATTGGTAACTGGTTAAAAAAAACCGGGAAACGGAACGATATTGTGCTTGCTACCAAAGTGGCAGGGCCGCTTCCAACCCTCAAGCATATCCGTCCCCATCTCCACCGTAATGGCCGCAATGATTTGGACCGGCAATCTGTCATTGAAGCTTGTGACGCCAGCCTAAAACGCTTGGGAACTGACTATATTGATCTCTTTCAAGTTCACTGGCCGAGCCGGCGTACAAATTTCTTTGGTGTCTTGCGCTACCGTCAAGCAGATGAAGACAATTCCGTACCATTGGAAGAAACGCTATCTGCCATGCAGGAGCTGGTCGATGCGGGCAAGGTCCGTGCTATTGGTTTATCAAACGAATCCGCCTGGGGCGTATCACGCGCACTGAGCTTATCCGAAACAGGCGGTGTACCGAGGGTTGCCAGTGTACAAAACCCGTACAACTTGCTTAACCGCTCCTACGAAGTAGGACTCGCCGAAATCAGCCTTCGCGAAGACTGCGGTCTCCTCGCTTATTCTCCACTCGCGTCGGGCTTCCTTACTGGAAAATATATCGGCGGGGCGCGGCCCGAAGGCGGACGGTTTACTTTGTTCCCCGGAACATTTGGGCGTTACTTAAATAAAAACGGTGAAGCCGCGATGGAAAAATATGTCGCTTTGGCGCGTGACAATGGATACGACCCGGCGCAAATGGCCAACGCATTCGTCAACATGCAACCGTTTGTTTCCTCAAACATCATCGGAGCTACAACGCCAGAACAACTTAGATTGGCGCTTGAAACACATGACATGGTTCTGCCAAAAGACCTGATCAAAGAAATCAACAAGATCGAAACCGAGTTTCCCATGCCTTGCCCATAAGCTGGCAGGACTTGTTCAGCCAGGGTTACGAGGCAGTTGCGTGAAACGATTACTCTCTGACGATTGCTAACGGCGCATCTGGGCTGGGGGCCTCAAGAAGCCAATAAAGCACGTTGTCCCGAAATGTATTTGAACTTGTCAGGCCCAAATGATCTTCGGGCAAGAACATCGCAGATGTATAATCTATCGGCGACTGTACTTTCGCATGCCACTCAGCGCCTTCGCGTTCGTCAAGAAGAACACTGGTCCTCAAAACAGTGCCATCACCGATACCTTTTTCCAACACAGTCAACTCGCCGGTTTGGCTGTTTACCGAAATCACCTTCTTAGTCGGCGTTGTGTCACCCGCGACCAAAATCATCTCCAGTCCAGGCGGCAAGTAGGCTGGCCTGTCAAGCGCAGCTGTAAAGGATCTTGTGTTGCGAAGAATGCGTGCCTGCATATCAAGTGCGATCCTGCGGCGTTCAGGTGCTGTTTCAACTTCTGGAAGCAAATCTTGCAGCACCTTGTCCTCATCGGGGTCCGCCAAACCCCAGCCCATACGCACCCATAATTCAGGGTCATACAGGTCTTTGACTGGTTTGCCTTTATCCGCATCGAAAATAACATGCCCGTGCCGTGCCCTTGGCAGTAATTCATAAACCGCCGGGAACGTCCCCATCAAAGCAGGCTGGTAGAAAGGCAAAAATGGCATACCAATATCTCGCCCTTTGACCAAATCCACCAAGGCATCTGCTGACCCGGCATTGGGCGTTCCTACCAGTACCACCCGGCTGACATACTTTGCCCCTGCCCAAGTTAACTCCGGCCGGCTACCGTCTGCAGGTAACGGCTGGTTGCCGTACCTCAACATATAGCGCGTTACCAAGCCGCCCATTGAATGGGCGACAATGTCAAACTTCACTTTGGCGTTCTTGATACCAAACCTTTTTTCATATTCGGCCTGAACTTTAGCATGCTGATTTTGAATGTATTGAAACAATACCGCAGCGTTTTCAGCATTACTGCGCCGCCAATCAAACGCATATTGAAAACAAGTATAGTGATCGCTGCCATAATCGATCGCGCCGGCCAGACCAAACGATTCGTCCCGGTAACCCCCTGCACCCAGGGTCGACATAATGGCCGCATAAGCTTTTAATTCAATCGGAATACCGAGGATTTCGACCTTGATTTCTTCCATTACCCCATCTGGAACGACACCGTCTTGCAGACTGGAAAGCGAGCGCCCTTCGGCTATCGGGAGGGAGATAAGGCGTGCACCATTTGCATTTTGCGGGTCTGCGGCGCCGCCGACAAATGCACCCCAAACTGTTGTGTCTGTTTCGGTGTCTCTTAACCGCGATCCCAAAATACCAGGAATAACAATAACCGGGTTTCTGTCCGGTCGATCGTCCTTCGCTGTCAGGCTGTATATAACACCCAGATCAGCCCCTTTATCTCCGGAGGCACAGGCGGAAAGCACCAATAATAGAAATATTCCCAGCCACCTGCATTGCAATGCTGCGTTCATTTAGCTGCCCTTAATAGCATAGCGATGTAGTGACTATAGACCTAGATAGTGTGGGCCGTGAGAAAAACTTCCGACGGCCCGAAATATTACTTTACGAACTTCATAATAAAGCGGTTAGTTTTGCCCCGAAATTCTGGACGGAACGGTGATTGGCCATTGTCGTCTTCAGAGTTTACCAGAAGGTCGCTTTCGGCATCCAACGTAAACCCAGCAGCAAGAACCTGCCTTTTTACAAACTCAGAGTTAATCCTGTGAAGTTTTCCAGCCAATTCTCCGTCAGACCCGGCTGGGCCTTCGTGGTCAATGACGACATAAGCACCGCCTGGCTTCAGTGCGGCGTAGATTGATGCCAAAATTGCTGCCATATCTTCCGGGCCTTTTCGAGCTTCATGCTCCATGAAATAGTCATGGTATGCAAGTACAGACATCGCCACATCAACGCTTCCTGCATCTAGGTCGACTGCCTCACTCTCAACATTCAGAGGTACAACATTTGAAAGGCGTTCAGTAAAACGCGCCGGGACGGTTTTCTGCATAAACGCCCAATAAACTGAGCCATTGTGAGCATAAACCTTGCCTTGGTCGCCGACAAAATGTGACAAAATTTCGCTGTAATAACCTGAGCCGGAATTCAAATCGAGAACTGTATCTCCGGGGCGAACTCCCGCAAATAGCAATACATCAAAGGGTTTACGGTTCGCATCACGTGCCTTTTCCGCATCCGGCCTGTCCGGGTGGTCGATAGCCGCCTTCAACTTACCATGATGATCTGCATTAGCGGTAGTGGCAAAAATAGAGCCCATAGTGAGGGCTGCGCCGAGTAGCATTGTACTGGCAATTGATCGAAATTGATTTTTCATTTTGATGCTCCAAGCTGTTGCAAGGCCGCGCAGTGCGCCCCTCTTCCCTGAAAATTACCATAATGTACCCCATGTAACTGTCTAGTCACATTTCGATGAGGTGTTCAGCCTATTGGCCGAATTGAAGGCCTAGGCACTCAGCATGCTGTTGACCTCGGCAAGCATTGTTCCCATATAAAGTGATCAAACAGCAGCAGGAGTTTCACCAAATGAGAAAAATAATTCTGCCACCAATCATGCTCTTGGCATGCTTAATTGGCATGATCGCGCTTTACAAATTCGGTTCCACAACAGCCATAATAACAGGCGAAGCAAAAAACATTGGCTTTGCGTTCATTGCACTGGGAATCGGTCTGCCGGTTTGGGGTGCGCAAATTTTTAAGCGCGTTGAGACCAATATTATACCCTACAAAAGTCCAGACAAGTTGGTAACCGAAGGCCCTTTTCAGTTTTCACGAAATCCGATGTACCTAGGCATGCTGCTGGTTTTAATCGGGGTCGCTATTCGGCTTGGCGTTCTGGAAAGCCTTATCTTTGTTGGCCTGTTTTTTACTGTTGCCAACTGGTGGTACATCCCTTTTGAAGAAGGGAAAATGAGGGCTATATTTGGTGATCAATTTACCGAATACAAACAAAAGGTTCGCCGTTGGATCTAATATCAAACGCACATAAAAAAAGGCGGTCACAACGGACCGCCTTATACTCTTTAGCTTTTTATTTACATAGGTTTACGGAATTTTAATGTCATGCGATCTGACTCGCCGACGGCTTCCATTTGAGCGCGTTTCTCGGACCCTTCCTCGCTGCCCGCAAGACGTGGTGGCAAACGCCAAACATAATCGCCCTCGCCCGCCTGGTCTTTCGGATTTGCATTAATTTCGCTGGACCCGACAAACTCAAAGCCAGCCGCCTTCATATTTTCAATCAGCGGTGCTTGTTTGATGTACCCATTGAAACCTTTCGCCCATTCATCATCTCTGTCTTCGGCAGCGCGGTGCTGTACTATTCCAACTATACCACCTGGTTTTAGTGCAGCATAAATATCAGAAAAAGCCTGCGTACGCGTTCCAACTTTATCTTCGTATTTATTCAAATGATGCATAGCCCTAAACAGAAGAAAAACATCAACAGTACCCTTCACCTCTTCCGGCATTTCCGTAAAGAGAAATGCGCTGACATTTGTTTTGCCCTCACCGCGCCACATAGTTGCCTCTTCAACATATGTGGTCGGCCATGCCTGATAGCGTGCCATTCTTTCAGGGTCATCCGCATAGTCCAAAGCCCTGTGAGGCATAGAGTAGGAAACACCTATCAAGGAGCCCTCATCACCCAGATAGGGCAACAAAATATTACTATAATAGCTGCCCGCCAACGTGTCAGCCACGGTCATGCCCGGCTTTACACCCAAAAACTCAAGCGTTTCTTTCGGGTGCCTGTATTTATAACGCGCTTGCACTTCAGCAGTCTGCGCATCCAGAACTGCGTCCAGTTTTGCAGATGCTTCATCGGCGGCACTGTCAGCCGACGGTGTATCAGCCGAGTTTTCACACCCAGCAACGAGTAGAACAGCGACACCCATAAGTGCGCATTTTAATGTCTTGATCATTTAGCCCTCCTGATCATTCGTTTACTAACTTGGCCAAGTCGCCCCTGCCCGATTTAACCGAGTAACTCAAAATCTTTTGTCAAAAAAGAATGGACTATCGTTTAGCACTATTCTGGTACTTTAGTCCCGTCAAATGCGAATATATTTCCGCTTTCGTGCGCAGTTTTCAACTCTATTACTTCTAACAATCTACCGGCGGCATATGATGCAGTAAATAGCTTGTCTGGTTTAACACCTTTCTGAAAAGGGCCAGATAGTTCTGTGTCTACTGTGCCCGGGTGAAGGCCAATACAAACACACTCTGGGTTCCGGCGCTGCCATTCAATCGACAGTGTTTTAATGAACATATTCAGTGCAGACTTTGATGCACGATAAGCGTACCAGCCCCCCAGCCTGTTATCAGAAATACTGCCAACTCGGGCAGAAATGGCGGCAAATACTGTTCGGTCTTTGTGTGGCATGTGAGCCGCACAATGCTTGGCGACCAAGGCCGGGCCGGCGACATTGACAGTAAATATCTTTTGAAACGCTTCCAACGAAACCTGGCGTATGGTTTTTTCCGGCTGTAACTCATCATCATGCAGAAGCCCGGTTGCGACGATCAACAGGCTGATTTTTCCAAGCTTCGATATGGCTTTAAATGTTTTTGCAAGCGATACTTCGTTAAGAAAATCTGCTCGCACTGATCGAACTCCTTCGCCCTGCAATTCAATCTTGCGACGGGATACAAGTACAACCTGATTGTATTTTCCCGCAGCGGCAATTTGGGTTGCCAGCGCCGTGCCGATGCCGCCTGCACCCCACACAACTGCAACAGTATCAGTTTTTGAATTCATAATTTATTATACGTTTGTCCGCCTATAATGGATGAAAAATCAGTCCACAGATTGTGAGATGCCTTTTTGGAATTTATTCTTATATCATCCCCCGATATCGCAGGCCGTTCAGAAGGCATCCGCAAAAAGTTAATGCATGCCCCCCTTTTGGCTTCAGTGGACGGTCCGCTTGGTTTTTTTGATCTTGGCGGCTTTTTTGTTGCGGCAAACGGTCACCGAACCAACGAAACCACAACCCTTTGCTATGATGGTTTTGGCATCGGTAAACACACAGCCTTTTCTTCAGGGTGCTCGGCAGCTTTATCGATTGATACCGCAAACGCTTATCTGGATGCTTGCCTTGATCCTGTAAACACAAATGATTTACGTGGTGTTTTCGCCCTTATGCGATTTAATCCGCACACCAAAGCCTTCACAATCGCACCAGACCCGCTAGCACATTACCCAATATTGATTTGCGGTTTTGGTGAAACCCTAATTGTTAGTAATAACTGCTATTTGATCCAACAGGCGGTTGGTGCAATGGGGCATCCGCTCACTCGCAGCTCAAAGATGGCTGCAACATATTCAGCATTCGGCATAAGACCTTCTAATCGTACTGGCTTTCGCGAAATTGCTCATCTGCCCGCTGGCAAAGTGGTTACCGGAATTGGCCCAAATTGGCGGTTGGTATCCACCGCTCATCAACCCGATCTGAATGTGGCAACATACGATGAATTACTAGCTATAACTGCGGACAGGCTGTGCGACGGAATCGCGGCAATTTCAAAAACAGCGCGTGACCAAACTTTCGAAATTATGATGGGCGATGGCCAGAGTTCCCGGCTTCTTTTATCTGCTGCCAACGCAGCAGGCTTAAAAAGCTTTGAGGTTCAAAACCTTGCAGGCCAGTCGCTAGACGCCGTGTCAGATACTCCTGTCGGAGCGGCACGCAAGAATGTCTTCTGTAAGCAAGGCGTTCCATGCATGCCGATGAAAAACGCTCTGGCCAATCGGTACAGAAACTTGTTTCGTCTTCAATTTGTAGAAAAATTTGGACAAAAAGAGGAGGGAGATTCGGCACTTCCCAAAAGCCTGGTCTGGTCTAATCCAATCAAGGCGATGCAGAAAGTTTCTTCTAACGACCCAATCTACGGGGCCTGCATTGCAGCCTATTTCAAAGCAGGGTCTAGTGCGCACAAAAAAATGGCGGCGAAGTGGGCTTATCACACATGTGAAAAAATGGGCTCACTGCAATCACTGTATAAAAAGTCATTTTTGAGAACAGCAGCGAGCGCCTTGATCAAAGAACTAGCAGAATATTCTGCTAATTCTCATGAAGACACGCGTGTCGGTTTTGCCCGCTATATGCAACGCAAAAACAAAGGCGTTTTAATGCGACTGGAAAACATGACTAATGGCGCCTTTGATCCCCTTCTCGATCCCACCATCGAAAGCGCTTTCGGAAAACTAACAAGTTTTCATAAAAACAAAGCCGAATTCATCGACGATTTAATTGAGAAACTGGAGAGTTTGTCAGGTAAAGCGCATGCGGAACAATTAAAGAAAGACAATACCGTTTCAAAAACCCTCACAGACCTCAATATTGAAGCCGCCAGGCAAGCCCTGCCGGAATTGGCAGCGCTCGCACACGCACTGCCCGCAAACCACGAAGTTTGGCAATATTTTCAACGAAAAAAATTGCTGGCGGCTTTAAAAGATAAGCAGTTTTTTCTCAAAAATCGAAAAAGAACTGCCCAGCTTATAACAATTCTGCAAACCTTCATCTGGGCAGCGGCAGCGGAAGACACAGCTGGCGTCGACACACTGCTTTAATTGCTTACTCTTGATCGTCGACTGGCTTTTCAGCGAGCGCTTTTCGCCCGGTAAACATGGCCGAAATAATGCCCCCACCGTGCCTGTTATCGGTCCAGATAACCGCAGCAATATGCAAAATCACCAGCGCAAGAATGGCATAGAAATTATTCACATGGGTGGACAGAAAGTTGCTTCTAAAAGCCCGCATGTCAGCGTAATCATCAGGGTTTACCATACTTCGGTCATACGGCAGGATAGCCGACGGATCGACGCCGGGCGCGGCTATCCATTCGGCAATCATACCACCGAAGGGCGGATAATAAATATCGGTGCCAGCCAGCACTAACCCGGTAACCGCCTGAACTGTCAGGGCAATTAACATCAACGTCACCGCAAGGCGCCCAAGCGGATTATGCCCAAGGTATGAAGTTTTCTCGCCTGAAACATAGGCTTTCAGCGCAGCAATATAACTATTCCCAAAGGGCAACAGGCTACGCCAGCGGACAAACGGGCCGCCGATAAACGCCCAAATCAACCGCCAGGCTAAGTTAACCGCGAACACATACCCCGCATAAACATGAACGACCTTCAGCAATATTTTACCGTCGTTAGGTATCCCAAGCGATCCCGCGTTCAGCAAGGCCACGCCACAGGCAATCAACACCAGCATCGCCAGCAAATTCACCCAGTGAAAAATCCGCGTTGTACGGTCCCACACTTTGTACTGTGTCAATGTAGCTGTTGCCATTGCTGTTCCCCCATCTGCCTAATTTATTTCATCTATAATAGATTAACCCGCACCGAATGCCAAATGAACGTCGTTAAAAACCCAAAGGTTCAAAATGCTGTTTGAATGAAAAGGCCAATGGTGATGGTCCTTCGGACTGCAGGATGGAAAGCCTGTCAGCCGCTTCATCGATGGTCGGAACATGGCCCGCAGGCACCCACCATAAAACAAAGTGGTTTTCGCGGGGCATTTTAAACCATTCTTTGCGTCGCGCCATAATGCCCGCATGCGCAGACTTATAGGTAAATTCAAACAGGCTTTCCCGGTCACGCCACACCGACAGATTAACAATCATATTGTCGCCAAACGGGGTGAAACTCATGGCATCACCCACTTCGTCCTGCAGCCGCCAGACAAAGCCGTCAGACGTATCAGCCAGCGTGTTAATCTCGTCAAGGGCATGAATGAAATCTGTCACCTCAGGCGCATCGCGCGAGGTCAGAAACTCGGCAACATTCAATTGCGCAAGTTGATAGTCGGCGGTGGCTTTTTGATTCACTTGAATTCTCTCATTGTTGCTTTGTTACAGCTGACCTGAGCTTTTTGGGTGCTTTTTTCTTCTTGGGTGGTTCGATATCAATGAAATCCAGCGCGAGGGCAAGCCATTCAGTCAGCTGATCATCGGTTTTGAAACCCTCCGGCCTGATCAGCAGAATTGATTTCATAATTCGTCCGGTAAAATCGCACAGCCGCGCATGCGGGTTATCCAGTGCGCCCGCTGCGCGCATTTCGCCGCAGCGCACCATCAGCTCACTGCCCGTGACCTTGCCCAGGCTTTCGCCCGAAATGCCTACTGTCATATGGCCCTTAACCATAAAGCACAGGCCGCCAAACATTTTGCGTTCTTCAGCCTCGCGCCCCAACGCCATCAGGCCCATGCGGATGCGCGCAACCATATCCTCATCAAATGCCATCTTAATCCCCCCAACCCTCTCCATCAGGAAACATGCGCGCACTATAGACCCTGTCCAGTTCTACAGCAACGCGCGCGAACAAAGTAAATTTAATGCCGCTTAACATGCCTTAAGGGGCGCCTATACCTATGGTAAACTGCCATACTGTTGTGCGTAATTCGTCGCGTTAAAAAAGGAACTGATCAATGCCGTTTAAACCAGCCCTTGCCATAGCCATCGCCCTGTTGTTTGCGCCCACAACTCAGGCACAGGTGAATAACGGCATAACTGCGCCGGTCACAGCCGAAATATTCGTCGATGAACCTTTCAGGGGAACAGAGGGTATCACCTTCAGTAATGAAGGTCGGTTGTTCGTTTCCGGCAACCGCGCGGTGTGGGAGGTTATGCCAAACGGCAGCACCCGAAAGCTTGCCGATCTGGATAGTAACCTGGGTCTTGCCGCTTTCGGCGAGCGAGACATTCTCGCTGCGGACTTTGGCCCCACCAATGCCTTCCGCCACCAGCGCAACAATGACGGCGTTGTGTGGCGCATCACGCCCGAGGGCGAAAAAACAGCCTATGTCACTGGCCTGGGCGACCCAAACGCCATTATCGTGCGCGACGACGGCTCATTATTAATTTCGGATGATGCCACCAACGAGATATTTGTGTTTGACGAAGCAAACGGCCTAAGGCTCTTCTCCACTGCTGTGAACCACCCTAACGGCATTGTCCTGTCGCACGACCGCAAAACCCTGTATGTGGCGCAAATATTCAAAAGCATCCGGCCCGTCATCCGCGATGACAGTCTGTGGGCCATTGAACTGAACTCCGAAGGCACCCCCGCCCCAAAGGCACCAAAGCGCGTGGCACAAACCGGCCCCATGGCCGCCAATGACGGCCTTGCGATAGACAAGGAAGGCCGGATATACATCGCCGCCAACGGCCCAGCGGGCGAAGTGTGGCGCTATGACCCCTTAAGCGAGACTGTTTCAATGATCGCGGACAACATGCCCGGTGCAGCAAGTCTTGAGTTTGGGCGCGGTGCGTTTGACCACAGCTCGCTATATGTCACCACCACCTTCTCCGGCGGCAGGGGCGGGAAAGTTTACCGCATTAAGACCGATACGACCGGCGCACCACGCTAATCCAACGCAATAATTCAGGAGGCTATTTTTTGCGCTGGCTCGCCGCCATACCTGCCCCAATGGCAACCCCCACGGCAACGCCAACAGCAATGTTGCCCATAGCAACGCCCAACGCAGTGCCAACAGCAATACCGACGGCAATAAAACTACCCGGCTTCATCTTTGGTTTGCCCGGTTTTCCGCCGTCTGGTTTTTGTTCTTCAGGCTGTACATGATCGGTCATATTTGGTCCTTACAGATTTTGTTCGGCGCTATCATGCGGGCGTCACGTCTTCCGCGGCGAAAATCTTCATCTCGGGCGCTTCTGCCGCCAGTGTGGTCAGCGCACCAGCAAAGGCTCGGCTTTCCGGCACCGCAAAATGCGCCTTCAATGCGTCCATGTCGGCCCAATGCTCAAGAAACACGAGGCGGGCGGGGTTTTCACAGTCCACATGTACATTGTGGGCACTGCATCCCGGCTCGGCGCGCGAACGAACGCTATGCTCAATGCTGATGCCTACCATTTCATCATGGGTTTCGGGTGTGGTGATAACAGCGCCAGTGACGATAATCATAATTAGTTCCCCTATGTTATGGCCGAGTATATCGACCATGCGCAAAGCCGCCACCCCTTATTGCTAAAGCAGAGGTTCCTGCAAGCTCCAACAGTTGCAAACTCCGGTAAACACTCTAGGCTCACCTATGGGGAAAGTCTGGATTTATACAGTGCATACGGGAAAAACTTAGGGGGACATCCTATCAGCCGAATAACAGAAACATGGTCAGCCAAGCTGTTTTACGGCGTCGGCTCCGTCGCTTACGGCGTTAAAGACAACGCCTTTCAGGTCTATCTTCTTTATTATTACACCCTAATCCAGGAAATGTCGGCGGCGCTGGTGGCAACAGCACTGCTGATTGCTGTGATGATCGATTCCATCACAGACCCGCTAGTGGGCCAGTTTTCTGACAACTTGCGCACACGCATTGGGCGGCGGCATCCGCTTATGTTTGCGGCGGCAATTCCTGTAGCGCTCAGCTTCTTTTTCCTCTGGTCGCCGCCAGAGGGTCTTAGCGAGTCCGGGCTGTTTTGGTACTTGCTGTTGTTCGCGTCTCTCACCCGTATTTTCATCACCTTTTACGAAATACCCGGCACTGCGCTGGTCACTGAACTAACGCAGGACTATGACCAACGTGTCAGCTTTGGCAGCGTGCGCTATTTCTTTGGCTGGATCGGCGGCGCCGGGATCAGCATGTTTGCCCTCGCAACCTTCTTTGCCGACAGCGCAGCTTTCCCAAACGGCCTACTGAACCCAGACGCTTACATCAGCTACGCATTGCTGGGCGCGGGTCTTATGTTTGCCACAACCCTTATTTCGGCCGGTGGCACGCTAAAATATGTGCCGCATTTGGTGCAGGACATGTCTGAAAAAATAGACGGCCTTGCCGCCATGTTGAAAAACCTGTGGTCAGTGGTAACAGACAGCGTGTTTGCCCCTCTGTTTGGTGCTGCGATGCTCACCGCGATGGGGCTCGGCGTCACTGTCTCTACCAGTTTGTTTTTCTATACCTATTTTTGGGATTTCAGCACCGCACAAATGGTGACACTCGGCCTTTCTGTGTTGATTGGTGCGGGGCTTGCGCCCGTGCTTGCGCCCATAGTCACCAAGGGCAAGCAGGACAAACGCAGTGCCGCCATCCGGCTGGCCCTTGGGGTCACACTCCTCGGCCCGTTGCCGGTTGCGCTCAGGCTTTTAGGGCTTATGCCGGAAAACGGTTCAGACATTCTGTTGCCGATCCTCTTTGTAACGATAACCACCGTCATCGCCATGGGGGTAACCGCAGAAATCCTCATTCACGCCATGGTGGCTGATGTGGTGGAGGACAACGAACTCCGAACAGGCAGGCGCAGCGCCGGTGTGTTTTTCGCCGCCCGTACCTTTGCCGCCAAATCCACCAATGGCCTCGGTGTGCTGGTGGGCGCACTGATTATTGGGGCTGCAGGCCTTGAGAAGGGCATGAGCCCTGAGCTTGCCACACCGGACATGGTGGCAACGTTGGGCTACCTGTATGTGCCCGTTCTCGCGGTGATATACGGCCTTGCGGCGTTCCTGATCATACGGTTTAAAATTACCCGCGCGCGCCACGAAGACAACTTGGCCGCCCTTAATGCGTCTGAAGATTAGTTGCCAGAGTAAAACTGCGTGCAAACGGGCGTGTCTGAGCGCATCACTGCTTCTTGCTCGAATTGTTCGATGTAAGCGTTCGCGATGGCTTTCAGCTTGGCGTCTGCTTCAGGGCTTGGTGGGTATTGCACCAGCAATATCTTGCTTTTCTCACAGCCACCGTCCACAAGCACCGCCTTGCAGCTTGCGCCCTTCCAGTAGCCTGTCCCGCCCAGCACCGTGAAACCATCCCCAAAGCGCGGGATAATCTCCGCCGCCGCGAAATCGCGCCACTGTTGCGGTGTCACTTCGCCCTCATCGCCAATATCTCGACCAAAAAACAGGCGAGATTCACTCCATTCTAGGGTGTCATGTGGGCAAGATTTCAATTTGACAGAACATCCGGTCACAAACGATAAAATGCCGATCACTATGAGACGTTCAAGCCGGTCAATAAAAAGTCTAACCATTGTAATAAACCGAAAATCCTTCAAGTCTTAATGATACCATAGCTGCAAGATGCCTGCAGCACTTAGGCTAATCGTCGGAAATACACTAGAAAATAGCTTTAATAAAGTGATAGTATTACCTTTAAGAATTAATTTAAATTACATGATGAGTGAGATATGGGCTTTAAAGAATTCAAACGAAAAACAGCTACACCCTCAACGCCTGAAGAGTTGTTCTTAGAACTTTCAGGTCGTAAGTATCCGAATGTCTTGTCGCATCAAAGTGACGTTCTAAGAGCCTATAGTGCAAGCGCAACGGATTCCAAAGATGTTGCCTTGGAACTACCCACAGGCAGTGGCAAGACATTAGTTGGATTACTTATTGCAGAATGGCGACGCCGGAAATTCGAAGAGAAAGTTGTTTTCCTTTGTCCAACTAGACAGTTGGTAAACCAAGTCGTTGAGGAGGCCAACAAAGTATATGGTATGAATGTCGAAGCCTTCACCGGAAAAAAAAGTGACTATACGCCCCAACAAAAATCTTCTTATCAACTAAACAAAAAAGTGGCAGTAACGACGTATAATAGCCTTTTTAATAGCAATCCTTTTTTCAGTTCCCCAGACACAGTCATTCTTGATGACGCACATGCAGCAGAAAACTACATTGGATCGAACTGGACGGTCTCAATAGAAAGACAAAACCCCGACCACGCAGATCTTCACAGTGCTATAGCACATATAATTTTGCCATTTCTTAAGCCTGTGGACCGAGACAGGTTAATGGGTAAATTTGCTAAACCAGCCGATGTTTCTTGGGTTGATAAAATTTCGACTAGGGATTTCGCCAACATTGAGGACCAACTTCAAAGCGCGATCGATTCTCATGTAAGCAGCCATAGCAGTTTCCGATATGCGTGGAGCGCAATTCGTGACAACTTTCACGCTTGCCACTTATTCGTTTCCGCAAAGGAGTTGATCATCCGCCCTGCAGTTTTCCCCACTTGGACGCACGCAGGATTTTCTGACGCAAAACAACGAATATTTATGTCTGCAACGATAGGGGCTGGTGGAGAGCTCGAGCGCATAACTAGCAGGGTTAAAATACAAAAAATTGCCGCTCCAAAGTCGATACAAGTTCATGGCATTGGGAGGCGCTTTTTCTTATTTCCTGACTTTTCACTCAACGCAGATGAATGTGATGAACTAACCAAGAAAATCATCAAGATTGCTGGACGAGCTCTATATTTGGTGCCGAGCGTAGCACGTCAAGAAAAAGCGAAAGAAATTCTTGCGGACATTAAAGCTATCAAATTGTTCGATGCATCAGACCTAGAAAAGTCCAAATCCGCATTTACGGAGTCAGAGTTGGCTGTCGCTGTCCTAGCAAATAGATATGACGGCCTAGACTTTCGTGGTGATGCCTGTCGTGTGATGTTCATCGAAGGGCTACCTCGAGCTACTAACTTATATGAACGTTTTTTAATGGATAAGATGGGAGCTTCAGTTGTCTTCAATGAACGACTACAAACACGCGTAATCCAAGCTGTTGGTAGATGCACAAGAAGTTTGGAGGACTATTCCGCAGTTATTGTAATGGGAGAAGACATCCCAGAATATTTAGTCAATCCCAAGAATCGAAAATACTTACATCCGAATTTACAAGCTGAAATAGAATTTGGTGAACAACAATCTGGTGATGAAAACCTTGAAACATATGAAGAGTATATGCGCTTATTCTTGCAACAAGGGGAAGATTGGCAGTCGGTGAATGATCAAATAATTCATGCACGAAATGAGCTCAATCAGGACCAATTCCCGAGTATAGCATTGATGGAGTCGAGTGTAGAAGAGGAACTCAAATACCAAAAGTCTATGTGGGCAGGAGATTTTGAACAAGCGAAAATACACGCTGAAGCAGTAATAGGTATAATCACCGGGCCGGGTGAATTAAGGGGTTATAGAGCTTGGTGGCATTACCTGGCAGGCTCAGCTTGTGAGCTAGCAACAAAATACTCACCGCTTTTTGCTACCGCCTCAGACGATCATTACGAAGCCGCAAAAAAAGCCGCGCCCACATTACAATGGTTAGTGGCATTGTGCGCAAAAAATGCACTGAGCACTAGCGTTCCATCAGATTATTCACCCTATGATCTTGCTCAGATACAAGGCCTTGAAATCTATCTCGATCAAATCGGTGCCAAACATCAGAAGGTATTTGAAACAGTCACTCAGAACATTTGGCAAAACCTGAACAAAGATGCAGCAAAGCCCTTTGAACTTGGGATACAAAAGCTGGGCGAGCTTATTGGTTTTGAGGCGTTTAATGACGACACTGATGGTGCACCAGATGGATGGTGGATCGCGGGTGATGCCTGTTTGGTTTTCGAGGCCCACAGCGACTCCGACGGGACTTCATCAATTGGTTCGAGAAAAGCTCGACAAATCAGCTCTCATTCTACTTGGTTAAAAGAAAATGGAAAAATCGACAAAGATATCAAGACTATTAGTGTACTAATTTCGCCTTGCAAAACTATTAAGGCACCAGCACATGGTTTACTGTCGGACTCTTCATATTGGAATATCGAGGACTTTCGCAATTGGGCAAGTAATGCGATTTTACAAGTGAGAAAAATTCGGAATAGCTTCTCAAAACCTGGCGACTTAGTTTGGCAAGGCCAAGCGATTACACAACTGTCTAAACACAAATTGGCATTCAGCGATATTTTATCTCACTTGGACGATAGTAAGGCTGTAGATATGCTCGAACCTGTAGAATAAAGCTGTGAGACAATAGTCACGCCTCACAGCAAGAATAACGTTCTCAACTACTCCGCCGCAGTGACCTCGGCGTCTACCTCGTCCGCAGGCAGGTAAAGCTCTGAGCCGCGTTTTTTGAACTCGTCGCTCATGCGTTTCATGCCCGTCTCCGCCTCTTCCTTTTTGGCGGCAAACTCGCGCACTTCTGCGGTGATTTTCATCGAGCAGAATTTTGGCCCGCACATGGAACAGAAATGCGCCACCTTGTGCGCTTCTTTCGGCAGGGTCTGGTCATGGAAATCACGGGCGCGCTCAGGGTCGAGGCTCAGGTTAAACTGGTCTTCCCACCTAAACTCATAGCGCGCGCGGCTTAACGCATCATCCCTGAGCTGTGATGCCGGATGGCCCTTCGCAAGGTCCGCCGCGTGGGCGGCAAGCTTGTATGTGATAACACCCTCTTTCACATCGTTCCTGTCCGGCAGGCCCAGATGTTCCTTCGGGGTTACGTAACACAGCATGGCGGTGCCGTACCAACCGATTTGCGCCGCACCAATGGCCGACGTGATATGGTCATAGCCCGGCGCGATGTCTGTGGTGAGGGGCCCGAGGGTGTAGAAAGGCGCTTCATCGCAGTGCTCAAGTTGCTTTTCCATATTCACCTTAATTTTGTGCATCGGCACATGGCCCGGCCCTTCAATGAAGACCTGCACATCATGCTTCCAGGCAATTTTGGTCAGCTCGCCCAAGGTTTCCAATTCAGCAAACTGTGCTTCATCGTTGGCGTCTGCAATACAGCCGGGGCGGAAACCATCGCCCAGAGAGAAGGCTACATCATATTTCTTCAAAATCTCGCAGATTTGCTCAAAGTGGGTGTAGAGGAAGCTTTCCTTATGGTGGGCTAGACACCATTTGGCCATGATGCTGCCACCGCGAGACACAATGCCTGTCACCCGCTTTGCGGTGAGGTGAATGAACGGTAGACGCACACCAGCGTGGATGGTGAAATAGTCAACGCCCTGCTCACACTGCTCAATCAGCGTATCGCGGTACACTTCCCATGTCAGGTCTTCGGCAACGCCGTCCACCTTCTCCAGCGCCTGATAAATTGGCACGGTACCGATAGGTACGGACGAGTTGCGGATGATCCATTCGCGGGTGTTGTGAATGTTACGGCCTGTAGACAGGTCCATCACCGTGTCGGCGCCCCAACGGGTGGCCCAAACCATTTTGTCCACTTCCTCCGCGATGGAAGAGGTGACCGCGCTGTTGCCGATGTTGGCATTAATTTTCACTAGGAAGTTGCGGCCAATGATCATGGGCTCGCTTTCCGGGTGGTTTACATTATTCACCAGAACGGCGCGACCCCGAGCAATTTCACTGCGGACAAATTCAGCGGTGATATAGTCCGGAATTTCCGCACCGAAGCCTTCGCCGTCGCGGTCCAACTTTTCAGTTGGTGCCTTGCGTCCAATGTTTTCTCGGATGGCAACATATTCCATTTCAGGCGTGATGATGCCCTTGCGCGCATAATGCAGTTGGGTGACATTCATGCCCTCCTTGGCGCGAAGCGGTTGTTTTTTCACTGGAAATTCAGGCGCCAGATATTTTTCGCCGGCATTGCCATTGTCTTCGGGCTTGATTTCCCGGCCTTCGTAGCGCTCTACATCTCCGCGCTCAAGAATCCAATCCCGGCGCAGTTCGTCCAAGCCTTTATAGATGTCTATTTCGGCTGACGGCTCGCTATAGGGGCCGCTGGTGTCATACACCCGCACCGGCACTTCATTGGCGCTGGGATGGAGGTGAATTTCCCGCATCGCTACGCGAACATCGTCGCGTGTTTCGGACTTCACATAAATTTTGTGGGAACCCGGCAATGCGCCGGTGGTGATGTTAAATTCATTATCTTCAGATTTTGGATGTGCTGAATCAGGCATGGGTATAGCTCCTGTCCCTACGCTGGCGTGAACCAGATCAGGTTCTAAGGGTCATCGGCGAAATGCGTCGCCAAACTCTCAGCCATTGCTGCCCAAATGCGGCGCAGGCTCCCCTCGGAACGGTTAAAAGTTAAGGCCCAGAGCCTACGACCACAAACCGTCTCGCGCAAGGGAAATAGGAGTGTACTTTACCGAATCCGTGATCACATTTTTTATTGCGCCAATTTCACCCTACTGGGCATGCTTGCAGCACGCATTTTGTGCAAGAGCATCTTCCCATTTCCTAGGCCTATTTACGCTGACGCGAACCGTTGAAGATTGGATGAGAGCTAATAGCCACCAGGCAACAGGTCGTGGCAGATTTTAAAAAGCCTCACTGTACAAAAGTCTTGGGCGATGTTTCAGGCCATGACCCGCTAGATGAAGTGTCTCTTGGTAAATATCAAAGTCAATGACAGCTATATAAAGACACTGGTGTCATATCGCTCGGTTTCGATATTAGCGACCTCAGCTGCATGATTGCATAATTTTTCTGTACGCAACATTGCCGCAGTAGCGTCAAACCGGAAGTCAAATGGATCCCCAGGATGAATCAGAAACTGGCAAAACCTGTCTAGCATCCGGGTTTCCGGACAATGATTTTCTAGAAAAAGAAACTGACCAGCCTGATTAATTTCAAGAAAAATGTAGCGCCCGTCTTCATCAACTATGAAATCGAAGCTGCCAGTTTGCAAACCCAATAGTTTCAACAATTCCACACACTTCCGCCTAACAGCCTCAGGTAGATCGTATACATTAGTGTTCATCTGCTGGGGCTCCAGAGCCCGCCAGTCTTGCACTGATCTGCCACCTGGTCCCGCAATTTTCACGGAAACGCATTCCGAGCCCATAAAAAAACTGCGCACTTCATATGATTTAGCGACATTGCGCTGAAAAATTTGGGGCATCATTCTAACGTCAGGAGTTCCCTCAAGGTCCGCCGAGGTAATTTTCCGAGTATAGAGTAAAAACAGCTTCCCGTTCTCCCGCCAGAGCATATGGTTAAAACTCTTAAAGACGATATCATTGTGTTTGTTTGCAAACTCTCGTGCGTAGTCTAGCGAGTTGCCCATCAATGTTTCCGCCACGGCGAGGCCCACTTTTTTCGCTACCATAAGCTGAATCAGTTTGGATTTGGCTTGAAGAATAGAGCTATAAGGATTTATACAGCGTTTAGTTGCATCTAAGTAGTAGTAGACGCCGTCCAAAAACGATTGCCTCTCCTTCAAAGTTTGCGCCCTGTCATCCGGTGCGTCCGGAAGCCTAGCGTCCGGCACCCGCATACGGCGATTCCAGAAAACATCAAATTTTCCGAGATCCAGTGCTCCGGCGTCATCCGATAAGATTACGCCAAAATCTCTATCGTCGGAGCCTCTGCACGACAGTTCGCTAGACCCACAAAACTCGGAGGAAAACCATCGGTATGCTGAGCAGCCCATAACCCTTAAGCCATTTACGACCTCAAGGGAATCGCCATCTCCCGGCGCCGTGGCGATTAAAACGTCAACCATAAACTACGCAACTCCGCACTAAACAGAAGAGTTGGCACCCAGAAGGGCGCCAACAAAATTCCGATCTAATCGTCGGTTGGGCAACCATTTGGATCTGTCCCCTGGAAGGTGCCCCAGTTGCCGCCGTTGCAGCCGCCGGAAACCTTTTCCAGGTCTTCCTTGGATGTAACTTCTTTAATTTCAACTTCTGTTGCCATTTTACGTGCAAAGGTTTGGTTTTCGTTTTGCATTAGTATACCTCAATTTGTGTGTAATTTACTATTAGTGATTTTAATAAAGCCGATTTAATAATGCTCGTCAACATAAAATACACTCATGGGTTTAGTTGCTTCTACCTTTATAAATATACAGCATCATCGACTTGCTGATACATTTTCGACGCCACACTTAGCCAATTCAGGCACTTACACTTATATTTATATTTAGGATGCCCATAATAAATTAGGCATTTGGGACACCTCAATCAAACATTTTGATCAAGCTTGAAAAGCCGTTTCCGACCGTAGGAATCGGACTTGGACGGGTGAGACCGGTATTTTTTGGGGGTATTCGCACTATTTGTGTTGGTATCAGGCATTGTCGTTATCGGAGACAACTCCATTTCCGGCGAAGGCACCTTCACTCTATATGGAGCAGTGTATCCCTATGAACAAACGCTGGAAGCTTTTGCCATGTTGTTGCTTGCAGCAGCCTTCATGCGACAGGCGTCTGCCGACTTAAAAAACATTCTTTAACCTGCTTCCTAAAACGTCAAATTTCCAACGAATCCCTGCCCATAAACCGGGGTTAATTTACCGTGTCGTTTTGAGCCCGTTCATAGGCGGAGCCGCTTGCATTCTAAGCCGAGAAGCCCCTCAACACTTTTTAATGAACTGAAACTCAACGCTGTTAGACAAATCGCCCAACTCACGCTTTTCGCCAGTTTTGACGTAGCCTTCACGGAAATAAAAGCGGTGAGCACGCTCAAACCGGGTATCAGACCAAAGCTCTACCGACGCCACCCCGCATGCCTGCGCCCTACTTTCAATCAACCGCAGCATTTTCGTCCCCATGCCACTACCGCGCAGGCTGGCATCAAGGTAAATCCGCTTTAACTGATACCGACTACCGGACAGCAAAACCCCGGAAACCAAAGCAACGATCTGGCCGTCTTGCTCCAGCACGAATCCTTCACCGCCGCTCTGCTCCAATGCGGTTGCGTATGCGCGCAGATCGCTATCAATACCGTCGGGCTCCACAACCACGCCGGGGTATTCGCTGAAACAACGCTCAATCAGCGCTATCAGGCCAGATGCATCGCGGTCCCTAACCGGGCGAAAAGGCATGGCTACTCCTCTTGGTTGGCGCATGGTTCGGTGGCATTATAGAACACATTTCCGTGAGTGTACCTCGATTACAGTCGAAGGCAACGCCGAGAACCTGTTCAAATTCAATAGTTTTGCGGAACCTGGCATGATCTGGCCATATTTTATAACAAAAGTTGATGTTGCAGCGCGGCATTTGCCGGGCTTAGCTGATGATGAGAGTTTATAACATTGAACAATCACAAAATGTGATGACGGGAGACACCAATGATCCACCATCTGAAAACCACAACAACAGCCTTGCTTGCCGGCGCCGCCATTCTCGGCCTGAGCTTCACCAGTGTGGCTGACCATCACGCCGCCGGTGAAAAAATGAAACAGGAGCGCCCTGCTGGTGACCTTGCTCGCGATGCAGGCCGCAAGCCATGGAAAGTAATGGAATTTCTCGGCGTAAAACCCGGCATGAAGGTGTGGGATCATGCTTCATCAACCGGTTATTATACTGCTGTTCTATCAGAAGCTGTTGGCAAAGACGGCATGGTGGTTGCGCAAAACCGCGCCGCGTCATGGGAACGCCTTAAAGATGCACTTGGCCCTCGCTATGAAAAGCTGGGGAACGTTGATCCGTTCGCTGACAATATCACCGCGTATGACGGCGGAAACGGCGAATTTGATATGGTGTTCACCGCGCTGATTTATCACCACATGCATTACAGTGCAGCTTCAGGTGAGAACACACCAGATGCCTCAAAGACCTTCTTTGCCAAGGCTATGGAAATGCTGAATCCCGGCGGTATGTATGTGATTATTGAACATCAGGCCCCAGACGGCACTGCCCGTTCGCAGAGCAATGGCTGGCACCGCGCGTCGCTCGAGAATGCCATTTCTGATTTGACGGCAGCGGGTTTTGAATATGTTGGCAGCTCGGATGTGCTTGCCAACCCGGATGACCCGCAGAATATTCACTTCCGTGAATTGTCCAGTGGTCGCGACAGCAGCCAGCGCTTTGTGGCGAAGTTTCGAAAGCCAGAATAGTTAATTTTAGCTAACATGGCCGCTGCCAACAACGGCGGCGGCCAATCTATTGATTTGGCTTTAACGGCACCCATACTTGATGGTCTCTAAAATCGAGCGCAATGTCGCTGCTCGTTAATACGTCAGAGCCCAGAATGAGTAAATTGGCCTCCTTTTTTCCGGTGGCCTCCTCGACCGGCAACCTTGACACCCCCGCTTCCAAGTCACCTATCATCCACCCGGCATGGGACAGGCCTTCAATTTTAGTCCGCGGCCATGTTTTCATATGCGGGAAAACACCTATGGCCACGTCAATGAAGCGGGTATTTTTTCCGCCTCTTCCGGGGTCAATGCCCAAAACCTTAGCGGCTTCCCGGTCCAACACCGACCGGCTCAAGCTTGTATCCAGTAATACATCCAGCAAAACACCTTGAAACTCCACTTCCAGCACAATCCCGCCATGACGATTGGGCCGCCCGGCAAGCAATTGCCACTGGTCATTTGAAAATGTGGCTGAGTTGGCCAGAAACGTAACGGTCGAACTTTCAGGCTGAATGTAAACAATGTGGGCACCAAAGGCATCGTACCCGAGCAGGCCTGCAGCGCTTGAATTCGCCGGGTACACGCCCCCAAATTTATCTTTCAAAACTCTGCCATCAAACGAAACATTGTCCACACTGGCCAAGGGTAAGTTTAGCAAACCCAAAGGAGAAAAACTGCGCATTGTGCGACGGGGATAAACCTTTATCCCCTCAATCCTTCTTGAGCTTTCCCTAATTCCCAGTCGCCGGGTGTTAGTGCCAAGCATATAGTGGAATGTTTGCCCGTCGCTATAAGAGACGGGTAATAAAATCCTTCCGCCTTCATCGCGTGTAAACTTTAGCGGTTTCACGGCAAAGGACGTCGAACTGACAACCAGCAACAACCACACCGACATCAATATAGAACTTGAGAAATTCATTGTCCCACCCATCACAGTCACCCTGCGTAATAATACATGGTTTACTTTCATTTAATCTCTAACTTTAGTCTATAGTCAGGTGCCCAATGATGGCGTTAGAGTGATAAACGCTGGAATATACGAAAGGCTCGGTAAAACATGCATATTGGTCTTATTGGTGGCATTGGCCCGGCAGCGACAGAATTTTACTACCGCAATCTGGTGAAACGCCATGCTGCAGCGGGCACAAGGATGGACCTGACCATTGTTCACGCCGACGTCGCGACCCTGATCAACCATTTCAATCAGCGGGCGTACACGGCCCAAGTTGATGACTATATGAAATACGTGAAGCGCCTGCAGGCAGCCGGGTGCGATGCGATTGCGACCACATCAATGGCGGGGCATTTTTGTATCGAACAACTCATTGAGGCCTCACCCCTGCCTGTGATAAATGCCATTCCAGTAATCAATGAACATTTCAGCGCTCATGGTATTGGCAAAGTAGGCCTACTGGGCACCGACGGGGTGATGAAAAGCAAACTATACGGCGGCATCACCAGCGCCGAGGTTTTGGTGCCGAAAGACGATGTGTTCGAGAGGGTCAGCGAAGAATATTTCGCGCTCGCCCGCACCGGTATATGCTCCGACGAACAACGCGCGTTCTTCTTTGATGTAGGCCACGAGATGATCGACCGCGGTGCGGATGCGGTTATGCTGGCAGGCACGGACTTGTGTTTAGCGTTTGACGGGCAAGAACCCGGCTTTCCAGTAATCGACGCCGCTCTTGTACATGTTGATGCGCTGTTTAGCGTATCTAATCAATAGGTTATAAAAAGTAGCTACATGTTTATTTATCAACTTCCTCATTGTTTTCTGAAATTGCTTTTTCCAAGTATTTAACCAACTCAACCACAGTCAACGGCTTCCACTTATTTGGCCTTTCACCGAAAATAGAAAAAGGCCAAGGCCAAATTTCTCCTTCATTTGGAAAATGTTCAGAGCCGTCAAACTGAGGTTCCGCAATGCCATATCGTTTGCTCAGTTCGTCCAAAAACTCCCATGCGTCATCACCATGTAAGCCTAAGTCATGAAACAATCTCTGGTTTGCCTCGGGTCGTTCTTTTCGCCCCGTATACTTTTTTAGAAGTGTTGTTACTTCATATTCTAATTCATCGATAGAAGGCATACATGCTCGTTCTTATTCCGAAATTATTGGCAACTATTATTTTGCGCTATTTAACCTACTCCGCTGCGCGAAGCATAACCTGTCGCCTGCGGTATGTAATGCGTCCGCTTTCGCGGTAGGTGATTGAAATAGCGCCAAAAGCAAGGGCCAGTGCCCGGCGTTCGGCGCTGATGTCAAAATGTTCCCGGTGCGTGCCTTGGTACTGCAGCCACTTATGCTCAACCCCGATCATCGTTGCCATCGCCAGCAGTTCCTCTGTGCTGTCTGCCAGCATATGGTTCATGGCTAGCCCGTGAAACGGGATCATGGCATTATCCACATAAACCGCCATTCAGCTTAACGCCTCTCGCAATGCAGCGTAATTGGCGAAACCTAGCTGGGCCTCCACAACCTCTGCCCATTTGGCATCAAGCATGGCTATCGTCTCTTCGCTGAGCGTGTTTTTGTGGCCGCCCACCTTGCCGCTTTTCACCTTGCTGGAGCCTGCCCCTTCCGGCAGCTTCAACGCGGCGCATCGCGCCTGCGCCAACGGGTGATCGTCAAACTGTCGCTCGTTGGCTTTCATGAAAGAGAAATGTGCTTGTCTGGTCGCAATGTCAATGGCGGCAGCGTCAGTGCAGCCCATAAAACCCGCAACCTGCTTCACTGCGTTCGGCAAGTCCTCTTTCATATCCTCGAAGGTAAGGGCCAGCACATCGGCGGTTTTGCAGGCATTATACCAGCCGACCAAGTGGCTCCAGTATCCGCGGGGTGACGGGCGCTCAAGGAAAAAATCCTGAACAAACGCATCGATGGAAACGCTGTCGCGCTCCAGAATCCAGCCATTCATGAAATTATAGAAGGAAACCGCGGTGTCCTTAGGGTTGCGCACCACCCAAATATAGCGCGCGCCTTTGGGCACGCCGCCGTATTCATAGTGGGTTTTATAGGCACGGGGGTTTGCTTTCTGCTCACCGACTATGTCCCAACCCACATCGTGTGCCAGCTCAATCCATGGCACCACGTCGGTGATTTCACCGAAGTCCATATCGCCGCCAGTGCGCAGACCGTGAACGATTTGCTGCATCCATGTGGTGCCTGCCTTGGCATAGGTAGAGACGATTATGTCGTCCGGGCGCGGCGTGAAGGCCTCAGCGTGGGCGAACCCTTCCGGGCTGATGAAACCCTGCATTTTGTCGTTAAATTCAGCAATGCTGGTTGCCCGCCGCAAGTTAGTCACACACACTCTCCCTTATCCGCCGCAAAAGGATAACCCCCTTGCCTACATATAGGCAAAGAAAAAGGCCGCCGGAAGCCGGCAGCCTTGGAATTCTTCGCGAATTTTGTCTCGTGATTAACGAGAGTAAAATTCCACCACCAGATTAGGTTCCATGATCACAGCGTATGGAACTTCGTCAAGGGTTGGAACGCGCACGTAAGTGGCTTTGTAGCCGTCTACCGCAACATACTCAGGATGCTCGCGCTCTGGGCTTTGACCAGCTTCGATAACCATTGGAATGGCACGGGCTTTTTCGCGCACTTCAACCACATCGCCTGCTTTCAGCTGGCGAGACGGGATGTTACAACGCTTGCCGTTTACCAAAACATGGCCGTGGCTGACGAACTGACGGGCACCAAACACGGTTGGTACGAACTTGGCGCGGTAAACAAGTGCATCAAGACGGCACTCAAGAATACCAACCAGGTTTTCGCCTGTGTCGCCCTTACGGCGTACTGCTTCGTCGTAGTAACGACGGAATTGCTTTTCAGTGATGTTACCGTAGTAACCTTTCAGCTTCTGCTTGGCGCGCAGCTGAATGCCGTAATCGGAAAGCTTGCCTTTACGGCGCTGACCGTGCTGGCCGGGGCCATAATCACGACGGTTTACCGGAGACTTTGAACGGCCCCAGATGTTTTCGCCCATACGGCGGTCGAGTTTGTACTTCGCTTGGATACGCTTGGTCATGCGAATCGCTCCTTTGTTAAGCGCCACGAGCGTGTGCGGACCGAAATCGATAAGGCACTATGTTGCTCGCGCGGACAGGGTCACTATTGCCCTGACCATTCATTAAGGGGCGGGAATTAAAGGGATGCGGGCCGGTTGTCAACTCAAAAGCGCAATTAGATGTGATATTCACCGGTATAGGTGACGCCGGCAGTCAAATTGGCGGGCACGGCAACATCCATAAATTTGGGGTTGGCGAGTTTAAGGTTGCCCATCAGCTCAACATATTCTGCTTTGTTCGCAACCTGAAGGCGCGGGTTATAACGCTTTTCTTCACCGATCCGGCTTTCAGCAACGCCGCGGTAATCATGCCCAGGGTAAACAATGGTTTCATCGGGCAAGGAAAGCAGCTTTTGGTGAATGCTATCATATTGCATGCCCGCATCGCCGTTCTGAAAATCTGTCCGCCCGCTGCCGCGAATGAGGAGCGTATCGCCGGTGAACACCATGGTCCGGCCGTCGTCTTTCAGCAGATAACTGTAGCTGTCATCGGTGTGACCTGGTGTGGCAAGAGCGGTTAGTGCATGGTCGCCAAAAGTGATTTTTTCGCCGTCTTTGACAAACCAGTCAATGCCGGTGGCGGTGGAGCCAAAACCATGAATGGAGCGCGCGCCGAATGTTTCGCGCAGCGCCCCAAGCCCAGTGACATGATCCGCGTGCACATGGGTATCAATGCCAAACTTCAGCTTGAGATTTAGCTCCTTGAGCAACCGCACATAAAGTTCGGTCTGCTCGACGACCGGGTCAATGATGACCGCCTCTCGGGTCTGCTCGTCGCCGAGAAGATAGGTATATGTCCATGTTTCACGGTCAAACAATTGTCTGAAAATCATCATTTTACCTTAGTAGTTTTATTCCAGGGCATGCGAGCCAAAAGCATGCCCATCGCACAAGTATCTGTTATACCGGCAAACACCAGCCCCGCACCAACAAAAGCCGACACCGCTATGAAGCCTGGATGAATAGTTACACCAGCGACAACGCCGAGGACAACCAGCGTACCAGCAGCGATGCGTACCTGTCGCTCAAGCGCCATAAGGGCTTTGCCTCGATTGATTGGCATATCCAGCAATTCGCATGCGTCGGTGCCGCCGACAACTACAAAAACCTCCTTGTCTGTGGCCACTGCCAATTTTTCAGCGGCTTTTTTAGCACGCCCACCGCTTTTGCATAAAATAAAAATCTGATCGCTCTCGCCTGCCGAATTTAATACTTCCTCCGGCTTAAAATCTTGTAATGGAAAGAGTTTTGCGCCATCCACATGGCAAGCCGCGTGTTCAGCTGCAGTGCGAACATCAATAACAAACAGATTGGGTTCACGGCTTCGCGCATGATGGAAAGCATCGGCAGAAATATAATTGATATCCATAACTATCTACTCCTTACGCATATTTTGAAATTAACTTTCCAAGCTCTGCGGCCTCATCCGCTTCGCCTGACCTGATATGCTCCTCGATCATACAGGCGAGCATGGTGTGACCAGCCTTATCCAGTGCCTTCCGTGCTGCACTCATCTGCTGTGCCACCTGCTCACAGTCTGGAGTTTCAGCCGCCATCATTTTCTGAATGCCACGCAGTTGCCCTTCGATACGAGCAAGCCGGTTTACCATCGCGAGTTTGTCTTTTTCATTGATCAATTTGGTTTCCTTAATACTATACCCCCTATAGTATAATAATTGTTATGCGATTATTCAAGACAGTGGCAGAAATTTTCGCAAATATTGAAGGTCAGATGCCAACCAGACATACGAGGGCCAACATCTATTAAGCCTGATGTCAGGTCAGAAAATTAAAAAACAGGTAAAAACGGAATCCAACTAGCGGTTTTCAGAGTCAAACTGGCTATTTTATGAACCAAACTCAGGCTTTTTGTAACGAATCTCAGTTTTTTTGCTCAGCTTCACCTAAGTTGCTCACCCTCTAAACCGCCGGATCAAACTTGAAGTGTCATTGCGGTTGCCACCCATTTTTTGCACGTCTGCGTAAAATTCGTCAACTTGTCCGGTGATCGGCAGATCAATACCCATGCGTTTAGCTTCATCGAGCACGATACCTAAATCCTTGCGCATCCAGTCAACGGCAAAACCAAAGTCAAACTTGCCGTCAATCATGGTTTCGGCCCGGTTGTCCATCTGCCAGCTTTGGGCAGCCCCTTTGCTGATCACTTCAACGACGGCTTTGGCGTCCAGCCCCGCTTCCAAAGCAAAATGAAGCGCCTCTGAAAGCCCCTGCACCACGCCTGCAATACAAATCTGGTTGACCATTTTTGCCAACTGGCCTGAGCCAGCCGGGCCAAGCAGCTTCACTGTTTTGCCGTAGGCGGCCATGATCGGCTCCGCCGCAGCAAAATGACCAGAACCACCACCGCACATAACAGTAAGGACTCCATTCACCGCCCCTGCCTCGCCGCCAGAAACCGGTGCATCAATAAAGCCAATGCCGTGTTCACTCGCCGCGGCCGCCATTTGGCGTGCGCAGTCTGCTGAGGCAGTTGTGTGATCAATGAAGACCGAGCCTTTCGTCATGGTGCTGAACGCACCATCTTCGCCGGCACAAATAGCTTCCACGTCTTTGTCGGCCCCAACGCAGGCAAAAACAAAATCAGCGTCTGCCGCAGCACCCGCCGGGGTCGGCGCTGTATAAATTTCCTGATCGGTGCTGGCGGCATATTCTTCAAGCCAGGCGTCTGCCTTTTCGCCGCTGCGGTTGTAAACGGTTACACTGTGCCCCGCTGCCACCAAATGTCCCGCCATCGGGTAGCCCATCACCCCAAGCCCAATGAATGCAACCTTCGCCATTTATCTTCTCCTGAAAATGCTGAAAGCCGCCCTGAGTTAACAGTGCAGCTTTCTTTGCTTAGGCGACCAAAAGAGGATTGTCCAGTAGCGCTTGACCAAAGCGCCATGTGATACCAATTGAATAATAAGCTTCTTAGAATTTAGCAGTATATTTAGAAAAGTTTTTGGCTTCCAGTTCCCAACGTTTATCGGCAACTATGCGGAACTTTCTGCTGTTGGTCTCCCACATTTCGCGTTTCATCTCATTTTCAAACAGAAATAATTTATTGTCCTGAACTGCAAAAACAGTTGGGTTGGCAGCAACGGTTTTATGGTCTGACATGGCGAAGGCACAGTGTCCGCCGTATTGCGGTGCATAGCGCATGGGATCATCAACAAAGGCCTGTCTGCCTTCATAAGAAGCAAAGTAATAAACCTGCCCCTCATAAACATAATTGATCTCGGGTTTGCCCGGCTTGGGCAATCCGCCAGCAAAATAAAGGGTTGGATCATAACCGCTCAGGGCTATAACCAGTTCCGCCGCCGGTTTTTCCTCAACGACACCGTTGGCAAATATACTTTCTGCACTCACTGGAAGCGCTGGAAACATCAATGCCGCGGTTGGCAATATAACAAATTTCATCATCTTTCGCATTTTCACGTCCTTCGAATTAACCCTGCTAAACTTTTGTAACAAACTTGCACGCCTTGCACAGTTCACATCGCCGCACCAATAGGTGAACATCCTGTTATCTAAAGAGCGCTTCGGCGCCTTTTCAATAAATTCTCGGCTTGGCCCTGCGGTTAAATCGCCATATAGTCGTTGGTAGTATTTTCTCGCATTACGGGGGCGAGCACACCAGCGAACGGGGCGAAACACTGATGCATGCACTGAAATTTTGGCTGATATTTATTGGCGCACTTTTAATTGCCTTTGTTGCCATTGGTTTTGGCTGGCTAAAAAGTAGCTTGCCTGAAATCGACGGAGAGCTTGTCCTAGTTGGCCCTGAAAACAGCATAATTATCGCCCGCGACGAAAACGGCGTGCCTCACATTAACGCTGGTAGCGAAAACGATCTGGCTTTTGGCCTTGGATATGCCCACGCCCAAGACCGTTTATGGCAAATGGAAATGAACCGGCGTATTGGTAGCGGGCGCGTTGCCGAAATTTTAGGTCAGGCAGGCGTCGGGTTTGACAAATATTTCAGGACACTGGGGTTTACGCTTCGTGCTGAAACTGCGCTTGCTGCCCTGCCACCCGAAATTGTTGAAAACCTGCAAAAATACGCCGACGGTGTGAATGCCTTTGTTACAAGCCACCCCGGCGCACTGCCACCAGAATTTACATTAACCGGTGTAACACCCGCGGCCTGGAGCCCGATAGATTCGCTGGTGTGGCAGAAAATGATGTGGCTTGATCTGTCCGGCAATGCTCGCCACGAAATAGCCCGCGCGCGCCTACTCACCAAACTAACGCCCGAACAGGTTGCTGCCCTATACCCCTCTTATCCGGATGACGAGCCCCGTTCTTTCCAATCATTGACCGCCATATACAAAGCCGCACCAATCCTCGCGGCGGCCAAGGCAATCGGCCCGGAAAAACCGGCGGGATACGGATCCAACAACTGGGTGGTATCAGGAAATAGAACAGAAAGCGGCATGCCGCTGCTCGCCAACGACCCGCATCTTGGTTTGACCACGCCGTCCATCTGGTATTTGGCGCGCCTTCATAACAGAAGTGCGAAAAGCAACATTGTCGGCGTCAGTTTCCCCGGTGCGCCCGGCATTGTTATTGGCCGCAACGACCATATCGCCTGGGGCTTCACTAACACAGCGCCCGATGTCATGGACCTGTTTGTTGAAAAACTCATTGGAGAGAACCGCTACCTGACACCAACCGGCCCGGTTGCATTTGAAACCCGTGACGAAGTGATCAAAGTAAAAGGCGGTGAGGACATTGTCCTGAAGGTTCGGGAAACCCGGCACGGCCCAGTTGTCTCTGATATATACGCTGGCAGCGAAGACTTTCTGGATTCCGAGCATGTGATTTCGCTGCAATGGACCGCTCTATTACCAACGGACACGGGCGTTGTAGCTCTTCAAAGCTTGGGAACAGCCAAGACGTTTGAGGAATTTAAAGCCGCGGGCAATTTTTACCGCGGACCAGAACAAAATATGATTTACGCCGATACAGCCGGAAACATTGGCTATTATGCACCAGGGCTGGTGCCTGTGCGCCATCCTGACAATGAGATTGGCGGCACTTTGCCCTCTCCCGGTTGGGACGCCAAATATGATTGGCAACGCTTCTTGCCCTACAATGAACTTCCAACGCGCTTTAACCCGGAAAGTGGCATGATCGCGACTGCAAACGAAAAAATCGTCAATGGGGATTACCCGCACTTCATCACGAGCGACTGGGCATTGCCTTACCGGGGCAACCGTATTCGCGCAGAGCTAAGGGCAACCGAGAAACACACGCTTGAAACGTTTGCTGATTTGCACGGCGACATCGTTTCAGACATGGCGCGTGACCTAACCCCCTGGATTGTGGCTAATCTGGAGGATACTCCCATTAAGGAAGCACTGGCGGCGTGGGACGGCACCATGGGGGCCGAACAATCAGAGCCCCTGATATTTTATACATGGCTGCGCCACTATCAGGCGCTGTTGATCGGCGATGAGCTCGGCGACTTATATACCAGTTTCACCCGGCAGCGACCGCGCATATTGAAATCCAGCCTTTACTGGGCGGCAGGCAGCCCCGCTGAAGGCGATGAGAACAACTGGAATACCGGCTATTATGCCCTGCCTGTTTTAGAAGAAAACTTATCCCTGGCCTGGTGCGATAACGTCGCCACCGATGCGGAGGTCGAGACATGCGATGCCCTCGCCAACCGCGCCATGGCGTTAACCATTGAAGAACTAACGGCTCAACAAGGTGATGACATAGAAAAATGGCAATGGGGCAAGACCCACACCTTGCATCAAAGTCATCGGCCCATGAGCCAAATACCTGTATTAAAAGATATATTTGGCCTGAATACTTCTGTTGGCGGCGGCCGGTTTACCGTGAATGTCGCAGGTGTCAGCGCTAACCCCGGCAACTTGAACCAGTCAACCTTTGGCCCCAGCTACCGCGGCATATTTGATATGTCAGATCTGGAAAATTCGCTTTATGTCCAACCCACCGGCCAATCGGGTAACCCGCTTTCCAAGCGGTATAGCGACTTGTTTAATCAGTGGCGCGAGGTGGATTATTTCAAGATAACCACCAAAACCACGATTCCCGAAAATGCGGAAGGCATTTTAACGCTGATCCCTAAGGGACCGTAGATAGACTGTATCTTACATATAAGAAAAGCCGCATAGCGACCTCAAACGTGAACCAGTTGTTAACCATCTGCTGCAATAGTGACCTGCAAGATTTTTGATTAAACAATTCAGGCAGATAATTCCTTGGCGGGTGACGACGAAAAACCAAGACCAATCATCAAAAAGGTGAAAAAGGTTGAAGGCGGCGGCCATCACGGCGGTGCGTGGAAAGTTGCTTATGCGGATTTCACCACAGCAATGATGGCCTTTTTCATGTTGTTATGGTTGTTAAATGTGGCACCGCCCGAAACACTAGCCGGGCTTGCAGATTATTTCTCTCCCACTACAGCCGCTGTGTCCGGCAGGTCCGGCGTTGATGCGATCAACCCACCATCCGACGACAGCACTGGCTCCAATCCCTCGCCGACTGTATTGATTTCTGACCCGGGCAGACCAAAAACCGGCCCGACAAGCGGTGACAGTGAAGGCGCCGACATTGAAGGCGGCGGAGATCCCACCGTTCAGGATGTTATCGACCTTGCCAACCGTATCCGCGAACAAGAAGATATGGCGTTCGAGCAGATGCAAGAGCAGCTGAGGCTTGCCATCCAGCAATCACCAACCCTTTCAGACCTATCTGACCAAGTGATTATGGAAATCACTGAAGACGGCATGAAAATTCAGCTAATCGACAAAGACCGGCGGGCAATGTTTCGCCAGGGGACGGATGAGCTTTATAATTATGCCCGAGACATGATCAATGAAATTGGCGGATCCATTCAGGACTTGCCGAACCGAGTTACGGTTCAAGGCCACACGGACGGTGGCAATTTCACCGGCAAACAAGGTGGCAGCAACTGGCAGCTTAGCGCCAGCAGGGCCAATTCAGCACTCAGTGTGCTCGACAGCTCAGGTGTTACCAGCGATCGCTTTTTTGAAGTGACCGGCAAAGCAGGAACAGATCCCCTTTACCCGGATCAGCCAACCCGCAGTGAAAACCGCCGCATCACAATTCTTATCCTCCGCGAAGCGCCTGTCGTCCCCCCTAACCTGACCGGTGGTAACTAACAGTCGAAAGCCTTTCTTCTTGTTCTCGTCTGTCGCGGTCGTTAACAATAACGATTGTGATAGTTTGAAACTGGGGCCAGACATTCGTGGAATTAATCGAACCAACACTGCAAATGTGGCTAACCTTCGCGATTGTTGTCGCGGCTATTGGTGCCTATTCCTATGACCGGATTCCGCTTGAACTATCGTCAATCGCAACCGTAGCACTGGTTTTGCTGTTATTCACGCTTATGCCGATGCAGAACGATGCAGGCGAAAGCATTCTGACGAACCGCGATATTCTTAAAGGCTTTGCTGACCCTTCCCTGATAACAATCATGGCGCTTCTTGTTGTAGGGCAAGGTTTGGTGCAAACCGGCGCCCTTAATGGCCCGGCCCGCATGCTGGTTGGCTGGGGGAAAACCCATCCTAACGTGGTTCTGGTCGCCAGCCTAGCGGTGGTAATGTTGATATCCGCCATTATGAACAACACACCGGTAGTGGTGATTTTCATTCCCATTTTGGCTGCTGTTGCCGACAAGTTGGGCAAACAATCAGCACAGGTGATGATGCCGCTCAGCTTTGCCGCCATACTAGGTGGCAACATGACCAAGATCGGCTCCAGTACCAACCTGCTGGCGGCAGGTGCATATGAACAATCGCACGGCGGAACCATAGCCTTTTTCGATTTCACTGTCCCAGGTGCTGCACTCGCCGCAGTGGGCTTTATCTATGTCATATTCGTTGCGCCCAGATTACTGGTTGACCGCAGCAGCATA